>Ga0307477_10000005_pt1 | contig 434796 bp, 362 predicted proteins | sample atmos_gasesECM2C_FD_203316 | JGI IMG/M metagenome (GOLD analysis project Ga0307477, IMG submission 203316) | Hardwood forest soil microbial communities from Morgan-Monroe State Forest, Indiana, United States - atmos_gasesECM2C_515 | ecosystem: Environmental > Terrestrial > Soil > Temperate...
CATGGAAACCCAGCCACCGATGATAAGGCTTTCGCGAACGATCTCGCCAATACGGCTACCCTTCATCAAAGCAGCTAGAAAATCTCCCAATGCAATTGCCGACGCTAAAGCAACGAGCCCGATCACAAGGCTGGTCCTGCCCACACGGAACAATTCGCGCAGACGCCGCTCATATGCTTGAGCGCGTTGAATAAAGAACTCGTGAATCGCGTCGCGTAGCACAGCAGCCTCGTCTGGTAATCCGGCCTCCCGGTCGAGATCAACTACCAGCGCAAGCGTTGCCTCGCGGGGCAGCTCTTTAGCCCAACCTACAATGAACTCCTCAGCTTTGGGATCTAGGTCCTTGTCGCGAAACGGAGAAGGATCTATGGCATTGAATAACTGCTTCAATTCGCCTACGTGCACTTCGATGACAGAGCACTTAGGAGGAATCGGGTCTCCCGCAGAGCGTTTGTCCTTGGTCCCAGAGGCGGTTGTCATCAGGCCAGAATACGCCATGGTGGGTGGCTCGTGTGTGAGTTTGCCGCATAGCTCGAATCTACCGAAACCCGAGCATGCACATCGTCATCTACTCCCGTACGGTCTTGATATTAAGACAGAAAGGAAGGAGATACCTTGAGACTCATCGACGAATGCCGCCGTGTTTTCCTGTTGGCCGGGGTTTTAGTTTGTGCAGCCGCCACTTCCTTTGCCCAAACTGAGAACACGCCCGGTCCGGGCACTCCGGGTCAAGCAGTACCAGCAACAGTAACGAGCCCGTACGCGGGCAGCGTACCTACGACGCTTGTGCCGGGAGTGTTAGCGATTTCGTTGGAGGATGCCATAAGCCGCGGATTGAAGCAGAATCTCGGCCTGCTGCTTTCGAGAGCAGACATCCGCTCAGCGCGCGGGGAGCGCTGGAAGCAATTGAGCGATCTTCTGCCGCACGTGACCGGGGCGCCTGACGTGGCGGCCTCAGAGATTAATCTTGCCGAACTCGGCTTTACCAATGCCTCTGGACTAAACATCCCGCCGTCAGTTGGCCCTTTTTCTTATTTCGAAGCGCGTGTAAACGTGACGCAGGCGCTGTTTGACTGGAAGGCGATCAACTCCACCCACGCAGCGAGCCAGAGCCTTAAGTCGGCGCAGTACACATTCAAGGACGCCCGGGAACTCGTCGTGCTCGCAGTGGGCTATGTTTATTTACAAGCCATCGCTGATGAAGCGCGCATTCAAACGGGAGAAGCGCAAGTTAAGACGGCACAGGCACTCTTCGATCAGTCAACCGACCAGGTGAATGCCGGGACGTCGCCTGATATCGACGCCCTGCGCACCAAGGTGGAACTCCAGACTCGGCAGCAACAATTGATTCAAGCGAGAAACGACTTCGCCATCCAGAAACTGACCGTGGCGCGCGTGATCGGGTTGGCGCCCGGACAAGAGTTCGAATTGACAGACAAATCACCGTACCGGCCGTTCGAAGGCCTCACGATCGATGAGGCTCTCAAGCGCGCATACGCCTCACGCTCTGACTACCAGGCTGCCATGCTCGACGTCCGTGCCGCCGAGTTTTCCCGAAAGAGCGCGATTGCGGGATATCTCCCGAAGCTTTCGTTCAACGGGGATTATGGCACCGGAGGGGGGCATCCCTCGACCGCCACGCAGGTATTTGATGTGCGCGGAACGCTCACTATTCCGATCTTTCAGGGGGGAAGCGTTCAGGGTGATGTTTTGCAGGCTGATGCGAGACTGGAACAGAGCCGCGAGCGCCTTGACAACCTGCGGGCGCAGATTGACTCCGACGTGCGCACCGCGCTGTTTAATCTTCAATCCTCCGCGGATCAGGTGAACGTTGCGCGCAGCAATATTGATCTGGCGGAACAGACGCTGACCCAGTCGAGCGACCGTTTCAGCGCCGGCGTTACGGACACGGTTGAAGTCGTGCAATCGCAGGAAGCCGTAGCCAGCGCGCACGAGCAGTACATTTCGAGTCTATACAGTTACAATTATGCAAAAATTTCGCTGGTTCGAGCTATGGGTATCGCTGAGCAGGGCGTCAGGGACTATTTCAGAGGAAAATAAATATGGCAGAAGATAACGCTCCCCCCATTGCGAAGGGCGAGGAATCCGTTGTCGGTTCATCGCCTTTGGCGGACAGAACTCAGAAGCCGATCGCGCGCCGAAGTCCGAAGCGCCGAAAAAACATTGTGATTCTGGCGATCGCTATCCTGGTGGTCCTTGTCGCCGGCGTGTTCTTGTGGCGCTACTTGAGCAGCTACGAATCGACCGACGACGCCCAGGCGGATGTTCATCTCTATCCCGTCAGCGCGCGGGTTTCCGGTTACGTAGTTAAAGTTAATGTCGACGATAACCAGTGGGTTGAGAAAGGCACGGTACTTGTAGAAATCGATCCCAAAGATTATGAGGTTGCGGTCGCGCAGGCAGAAGCGAATCTTGCTGATGCTGAAGCCACTGCCCAATCGTTGAATATCACCGTCCCCATTACAGCCACGAACACCTCAAGTCAACTGCGGTTTGCTGCTTCAGCCATCCAAGACGCCAACGCCGGAGTCGCCGCTGCTGAGAAACAACTCACGGCGGCTCATGCGCAGCTCGAGTCCGCTGAGGCAAATGACGTTAGAGCGCAGGACGATCTTCGCCGCTACAAATTGCTCGTCGACAAGCGCGAAGTATCGAAGCAAGTTTACGATCAGGCTTTGGCGACAGCGAAATCCAGCGCAGCATCGGTAGCCGCCGCCGCCGCCAATGAGGCGGCCGCGCAGGAAGTTATTAACCAGAATCGAAGCCGCCTGTCGCAAGCGGTTGCCAATCATCAAGCCGCGGAGACAGGTCCGCAGCAAGTATCGTCCACCAGAGCCCGCGTGCGGGCTCTAATCGCGGACGTCGACCAAAAGCGTGCTTTGCTCGAGCAGGCGCAACTGAATCTGCAATACACCAAGATCATTGCCCCCGTGACTGGTGAAGTAGATAAAAAGGTGGTTGTAGGAATGAACGTGCAAGAGGGGCAGCAACTCCTCACCGTAGTGCCTCTTGATGAAGTATGGGTCACTGCCAACTTTAAAGAGACGCAACTCAAGCACATGAAAGTTGGACAAAAAGCGGACATTCATATTGACGCGACGGGACGAACTCTGAAAGGGCATGTGGATAGCATCGCTGGCGCAACCGGTCCATTGTTTAGTCTGCTTCCGCCGGAGAACGCGACCGGGAACTACGTGAAGATCGTGCAGAGAATTCCAGTAAAGATTGTTCTTGAGCAGAACGAGAATCGAGAACGAGTGCTTCGTCCGGGCATGAATGTGGTGCCCGATGTTTATCTGCAATGAGTTTGGGTTACTGAGTCCTATTCAATGGCCTCCGCTGCGACCACGATCGATCAGGATGTTTGGCATCCGAAATATAATCCCTGGCTGATTGCTGTCGTTGTCGCACTTGCGGCGTTCATGGAGGTCCTCGACACGAGCATCGCGAATGTCGCCCTCCCATACATGGCGGGGAATCTGGGCGCCAGCAACGATCAAAGCACCTGGGTCTTGACTTCTTATCTGGTCTCGAATGCCATCATCCTGCCGATTAGTGGTTGGCTCGCAGGCGCTTTGGGACGCAAGCGTTTCTTCATGACTTGCCTTAGCGTCTTTACGGTGAGTTCTTTACTTTGCGGCATCGCACCGAGTCTTGGTTTTCTTCTTCTCTTCCGCGTGTTGCAGGGCGCGGGCGGCGGTGGGTTGCAACCGATGGCACAAGCCATCCTTGCCGACACCTTCCCACCACAGCAGCGCGGATTGGCGTTCGCTCTGTATGGCATTACGGCGATTATGGCTCCGACCATCGGTCCAACTCTGGGTGGGTGGATCACTTTCAACTATTCGTGGCGTTGGATTTTCTTCATCAACCTTCCCGTCGGAATAATCACATGGTTTCTGGTGAGGCGCTTTGTGGAAGATCCGCCGTATCTGGCTAAGGTGAAAGCTGCGGGGGTTAAGCTGGACTACATCGGCATCGCTCTGCTCGCCCTGGGAATTGGGGCATTGCAGATATTACTCGACAAAGGTCAGGAAGATGATTGGTTTGGATCGCGCTTCATCACCACGCTTGTCATCATTGCAACCGTCTGCCTGATTTCGCTGGTGATATGGGAGTGGTATCAGAAAGCGCCGATCATCGACGTCCGAATGTTCAAGAGCTTCAACTTCGCTAGTTCCAGTCTGATGATGTTCATGCTCGGAATCTCGCTGTTCAGCAGCCTGGTCCTAATGCCGCAGTTCCTCCAGACGTTGTTGGGATATACCTCAGAGTTGGCGGGACTCGCTCTTTCGGCCGGAGGTCTCGTTTTGCTTTTTGAGATGCCAATCATGGGTCAACTCACCACCAAATTCCAAGCGCGCTATCTGATCGCTTTCGGCTGGTTTGCGCTGTCCATTGCCATGTTCTATTCCACGAAGCGGATTGATTTGCAGATTAGCTTCAGTGCCGCCACATGGTTGCGCATCGCGCAGGTTATTGGTCTGGGATTTCTGTTCGTCCCGATTACGCTGGTGGCGTACATCGGGATTGCGCCGGAAAAGAACAATTCCGTTGCCGGCATCATCAATTTCATGCGCAATATGGGAAGTAGCGTGGGAACGTCGATAGTCACTACGTTGATCGCTCGCCGGTCGCAGTTCCATCAGGCAAGACTGGTAGAGACCATCAGAGTCGACAATCCTAATTTTGTGAATGCAGCAAACGGATTGGCTCAACGTTTCGCCATCTCCGGAGTGGGCAAGTACGAGGCGCGTCAAGAGGCTTATGCCCGAATTTACCAGACAGTGCAAGCGCAGGCGGCGAGTCTGGCATATGTTGATACCTTTATGGTTCTTTCCGTCGGGGCGGCTATCATGTTTTTTCTGGCATTTGCTTTGAAGAAGAATGATCCGGGTGCGGGCGGGGCAAGAGTGGCAGAGTAGTAAACAATCTGGTCTAATGCAAAGAAGTGGTCAGAGATGAACACGATAAAGATCATCACTGTTGAGCGCGAATACGGAAGCGGCGGCGGCGAAATCGCCCAACTGCTTGCCAAGCAACTGGATTGGAAACTTTGGGACCAGTTGCTAACCGAAGAGATTGCACGACTGGCTGAATGTCCCAAGGCGATCGTCGAAGTTCGCGAGGAAAAAACGGATCCCCTGTACTACCGTCTTTTCAAATCATTCCTGCGCGGAAGCTATGAAGGAAGTCTCAATGCTCACAAGCTGAAAGTCGTCGACAGCGAAAGTATTTTAAAGCTTACCGAACGCGTGGTTCTGCACGCGGCGAAAACCGGAAACTCCATCATTGTCGGAAGAGGCTCGCAGCACTTTCTTCGGAACCGCGAGGACACATTACGTGTGTTTCTTTACGCTCCCAGAGAAGATAAAGTGCGGCGGCTGCTGGGCCGCGGTAAGAGCGAAAGCGAAGCCGAACACCTTGTCGATACCGTTGACCGGGAGCGCGCCGATTTCATTCTGAGATATTTTGGTGTCCAATGGCCCGACCGCGCCATTTACCACTCGATGATCAACACGACAATCGGAGATCAGGCCGTCGTCCACATGATTCTGGATTTTATGAAGACACTAGAGGCCTGAGGGTTCGCGCCTCGCAATCTTACCTCCCCAAAACGTTTCGACCCAGAGCCGGGCTTCCGACGACAAGAAAGAAATGGGCTTATGGTGGAGTATTTTTGAGTTCGAAGGAGGTGTTAAAGCACATCTATTTAGGCCGGACGTGGACAAACCGACAGAGGTATGTCAATTACCACGGCGGGTGTAGTAGTGTTATTGTCCGAAGGCTTGGAGGTTCGATGGAAATAAACGTCCGAAGACGTAATAACGTTAATGTAATTCAACTTCGTGGTCCCCTGAAAATGGGAGAGCCCGTGGACAGTTTACGGACCACCTGTGACGAAGCTCTAGCTGCAGGTGAAAACAAATTAGTTGTTACCCTTGCGGATGTGCCTCACATCGATTCGAGCGGCATTGGCCTGCTTGTGAAATATCTGGTATCGGCAAAGCAACGAGGAGGTTCCCTGAAATTGGTCAATCCATCGAAGTTTGCAGTACAGATTTTGCGTCTGGTTGGCGTGTTGAATCTGTTTGAGGTATTCGACGACGAAAATGGTGCAGTCGAATCCTTTGGCTAAGGCAACCCGCCCATTCTTCGTGGGAAGTTCCGATCTAGAGAGGATCATCGCTATCCCACTGCTAGCGCTCATCACCTGGTTTCATTTTTCGGATGTAGTTCCTTTCGTGACCTGCTCATACCACAGGCGATGATGGGTTCTTGCCCATGCCGTTGAGACTTTCCCTTGCACCATGGCAGTGAAGCTTCCGCGGACCATGGCAGTGCTCATGTAAACGTGAATGATAAATCCTGCTATGGTCGCCAGCGCCGCAATCACGTGGATCGTTACCGCCAGATAACGCAGCCAGTGCAGACTCCAGGGAATGGATTCTTCGAACCACAAGCCAACACCAGAAATCACCAGCAGGATCACGCCATAAAACATCAGCCAGAAGAATAACTTCTGACCGTAGTTGAAACGGCCCTCGGGCGGTACTTTCTCATCTTCATTCTCAATGTAGTACTTCATCGCCCTTGACCAACGCCGGTCCGCGTCGGTCGTAAGCAGGTCGGGGAGCCACATCTTGTACATCCAGAACATGGACAGTGTGAAAAACAGGCCAAACCAGGGATGCCAGAAGCGGGCCGTCGGTTCGCCGCCCACTAGTGCGGCCAGCCACGCCATGTAAGGTGACCAAAACGCCAAGCCGGTGATCAGGCAATAGATGTAAAACAAAGCACCGAGCCAGTGGTGAATCCGCTCGCTAAATGTGTAGCGAAGAATGCGGCCGTCGGTTTCGCCAGCGGTTCTTTCAGAGGAAACGACGCGGGAAGTGCTCACGGCTGGCCTCCGTTTTGACGATTCTCGGCATCCGCATCCTTCGGACCGAAGCGCAAGTAATGCAGCGTCACGCCGAGGATACCGCCTAGCATGGCAAGATTTCCAATCCACTTCGCCGGTCCTTTCCAGAAGCGGACCACCCATGGAATGTGAGGATCCTTCGGCAAACCGCCATACAGCTCGGGATTCTTGGCATCATGCAGAACGTAGATTACGTGGGTCCCGCCGACTCCGGGCGGATCGTAAACCCCAGCGTCGCGGTAACCAGAATTCTCGCGCAGTTGCGCGGCGCGGGTTTCCGCTAGTTCTTTCATTTCCAACTTCGTCCCAAAATGCAGGCAGCCTGTGGGACACGCCTTGATGCAAGCTGGTTCGAGTCCCACCGACACGCGGTCATTGCACAGCGTGCACTTGAACACCTTGTGCGCCCCCGGACTGAACTTTGGAATATTGAACGGGCAGCCCGTCATACAATAGCCGCAACCGATACAGTTTGCTTCCTGGAAATCCACAATGCCATTTGCGTATTGAACGATCGCCCCGTCGGCGGGACACGCCGCCAGACAACCCGGATCTTCGCAATGCATGCACTGATCTTTGCGCATCAGGAGCATCAGGGTGCCGTCTTCGCGCTCGTGCTCGTTGAATTTGATCAGGTTCCAGTAATTCCAGGTTGTTTCGGGCATGGTCTGGTAACTGTTGTTGAAGGTGGTTTCACTGAACGGATAACCGTTCCATTCGAGACATGCCACTTCGCAAGCTTTGCAGCCGATACACGTGGTGGTGTCCACGAGTTTACAAACTTGGAATTCCCGATTCACCCCGGTGCCCGGGACGGCCCCGGCGTGACCTGAAATGCGGATTAGCTCTGTTGCGGCTTGGCTCATGGTCGTTCCCTATGCCTTCTCGACTTTCACCAGGAAGCCCTTTGACTCGGGGGTATGGGCGTTTGGATCTGTCACCGTCGGCGTCAACAAATTGGCTGGCGTGCGCGCGTCTCTTCGTTCGTCTTCGGTAATCCCTCGGAAGCCCTGGTGAATCGGCAGTCCTATCTGGTAAACCTTTTTTCCATCGATCATCATCGGCTTCAGCCGGCGAGTCACGAACGCTTTTGCGATGTAGGTTCCACGCGCGCTGATGACTTTAATCTTGTCGGTTCCGCGAATACCCTTTTCGTCCGCCAACTCCACCGGAATCTCCACGAACGGCTCCGGGATGAGTTGTACGTTCATCGGATTATTTTTTGTCCAATAGTGATACTGCTCGGTCAATCGGTACGTCGTGCAGACGATGCTGTACTCGTCCGGCGACCCGAACTTGTCGTATGGCGTCTGGAACTTCTTCACCAGCGGATTGTTCGACTGGTCAGGGTGCAGGGGGTTTTTAATCGGGCTTTCGATGGGTTCGTAGTGCTCCGGGAACGGGCCGTCCGCGAGAACGCCGATCGGAGCGAATAATCGCCCGATGCCTTCCGGATTCATGATGAACGGTCCCATGTGATCCTTAGGAGGCGAATCCGGTTTGAAGTCTGGCACGTCATTCCCGGCCCATTTTCCAGCCGCTTCGTTCCACCACACCTGTTTGCGAACCGGATCCCATGGCTTCCCATCCGGATCGCAGGAAGCGCGGTTGTAGAGCACGCGCCGGTTAGCAGGCCACGACCACGCCCAGTTCTGGAAGATGCCCAGGCCTGATGGATCCTCGGTGCCGCGACGCGCCATCTGGTTTCCTGCCTCGGTCCAACAACCGGAATAAATCCAGTTGCCGCAGGCGGTGGTTCCGTCATCTTTCAACCAGGCAAAACCGGGCAATTGCTGGCCAGCTTTGATCACCTGTCCTGTCGCCGGATCCGTCAAGTCCGCCAGAGCTTTGCCGTTTACCTCCATGGCAACCTGCGAGAGGGGAGGATGAGCCGCGTCTGCGTAGGCCCAATTCAGATTCAGAATGGGGTCAGGGAATTTTCCGCCGTCCTTCCTGTAGAGATCGCGAACCCGCAGGAAAATCTGGGCGATGATGTCCTGGTCAATCCGCGCTTCTCCGGGAGGCGGAACGGCGGCATATTTCCAGGTCGCCCAGCGCGCCGAGTTGGTCATGCTCCCGTCCTTTTCTGCAAAGCCCGCGCACGGGAGCCGGTAAACGGTCGTCTTAATGTTCTTCTGTTCATCGGTCGTGATGCCCGGAGCTCTCCAGAACTCACTGGTCTCATCTGGATAAATTTCCCCCACAACCAGCCAGTCGGCCTTCTTGAGCGCGTTGATGTTCTTGTTGGTGTCGGGGCCGACCATCACGCCATTCATTCCGAATGCCATCATGCCCTTGACCTTGCCGTTGTACATGTCGTCCCAGATGTGGGTCCACGAATAATCGCGGTCTACTTTGGGCAGGTAATCGAAGGCAAACTGATTTTCCTTCGTCGCCGCGTCGCCGTACAGCCCCTTCAGGAGCGACACCACGAATTTCGGCGTGTTCGAGTAGTAATTCATCGAAGCCCAGGGCGAGGGCTTCGAGGCCGTCGGTGTAACCCGCTTTAGATAGGTGGCCAAATCTGTGTCGGCGGGAACGGGGGCCTTGAGATATCCCGGTAGCGAGTCGAACAGGCCAGCCATGTCGGTGGCGCCCTGAATATTTGAATGTCCGCGTAATGCGTTTACTCCGCCGCCAGCCCGCCCAACGTTGCCGAGGAGGAGCTGTATCATTGCGGCCGTCCGAATGATTTGAGTCCCGAACGTATGCTGCGTCCAGCCCACCGCGTAAATGATCGTCGCTACCTTCTTCATGTCCCCATCTTTGCGGACGGAAGTGAACAAATCGGCAGCCTTCAGGAACTGATCCTTGGGAATCCCCGTGATCCGCTCCACCGTTTCCGGTGTGTACCGCGAATACTGCCGTTTCAGTAGTTGGAACACACAGCGCGGATCCTGGAGGGTCAGGTCGTATGCGACGTTGGGAGGAAGAGAGGGTGGTGGTGCTGGTCCTCCGGACTGGCCAGGTGTGGGCTTAGTGCTGGAGCCTCCGACCGCCTGATAATTCCATGTGGATTTATCGTAGGTACCCGCCGCGGAATCAAAACCCGAATAAAGCCCGTCCTCCGGAAGCTTGAAGCCCTCTTTCACGATAAACGCGGCGTTGGTGTAGTTCACTAGATAGTCGTGCGCGATCCTGTTGTTCTCGATCGCGTAACGGATCACCCCACCGAGGTACGCAATGTCGGTGCCGGCGCGAATTTGAAGAAACAGGTCGGCTGTCGAAGAAGTCCGCGTGAATCGCGGGTCTACGGAGATTAACTTGGCGTTGCGATTGCGCTTGGCCTCCATCGCCCACTTGAATCCGCAGGGATGGTTCTCGGCGGGGTTCCCGCCCATGATCAACATCATGTCGGTGTTCTTGATGTCGATCCAGCCATTCGTCATGGCCCCGCGTCCAAATGTTGGTCCCAAACTTGAGACCGTGGGACCGTGTCAAACACGGGCTTGGTTTTCTAAATAAACCAAGCCCAGACTCCTCATGGTCTTAACGACCAGATAATTGAACTCATTTGTGTCCGTGCAGCCGCCGATAAATGAAATGCCTTCGCACCGGTTCACGGTGTGACCATTCGCGTCTTTCTCAACGAAGGTGTCGTCGCGTGTCTTTTTGGTCCAACGCGCAATCTCATTCAGCGCGTTGTCCCAGGAGATGTCCTCCCACTCGGTCGCGCCGGGACGCCGCACTTGCGGCTTGGTGAGACGCCGCGGATTGAGCATGTCCTGTTCGAGCGAAGAACCCTTCGGACACAGCGTTCCGCGATTCGTGGGGTGATCGGGGTCGCCTTCGACATGGATCACCTGCGGCGTGACGTTCTTCGCTCGATCGCCAATGGTGTATATAAGGACGCCACAACCCACCGCGCAATAGGGGCACGTTGAGCGTGTTTCATTGGCGCGGGCAATCTTGAGTTCTTTGACCTGCGCAACTGCGGGAGTCAAATCAAAACCGAGGAGAGAGAGACCCGCGCCACCAGCGAGCGCGCTTTTGAGGAAGGTTCTGCGGGAGAGTTCCATCGTATCCTCCGACCGCTTCGTTCAAAACCCTACATCAGAAAACCAATATAGTCTTCCGGCTCGGACACAGTCAACGACGCGTCGGGATGTCGTGAGAATGAGACTTTGGACTTACACCAGTTGCTCGTCGGGAGTCGAAGCCCCATAATCGCGCAGTGGCCAACACTCCTTGGCAGCAACGAATCCGACGGGCTGAACAACTTTCCACACAGCACTCCTTCGCGGCGGATATTCTCGGCTTCTACATTCAGGTGGCTGGCTTCCAGCAAAGCCTTCACGAGCGCGTGTCTGCCAACAAGACAGCAATCTCGCCTTCCGGTTCTCTCGAATCGCCAGAACTTCTCGGCAGTTTTCCGTCATTTCTCTCGCTCGTCGAAGAAAAAGCCCCGGTACGCCTCGCTGAAATCGCCCACGAAATGCGCGGCCGATCGTCTGCTTCATGGTTGGAACTGCTTTCTCAATGCTGGTCCAACATCGACTCGCCCGATGAGCCCGCTGAATTCGTCGCTCTTGCTTTTCTTCAGCCCTATGCGGAATTCATCCGCTCACACGCTCAATTGCAACTTGCTGGATACACCCACATGCTGTGCCCGTTCTGCAATAGGAAGGCCGCTCTTGGGATCCTCCGGCAGCAAGGAGACGGTGCACGCCGCAACTTGCTTTGCGGTTTCTGCCTCTCGGAATGGGAGTTCCGCCGGATCGTTTGCCCTGGATGTGGACAGGAAGACCAAGCCAAACTACCGGTTTACATAGCCGAGCAATTTCCGCATATGCGCGTCGAGGCATGCGACGCCTGCCACACCTATATCAAGTCCGTCGATCTGACCAAAAACGGTTTGGCCAATCCTCCAGTCGACGAATTGGCCGCGATTCCGCTCGACCTGTGGGCGCAGGAGCGCGGTTACGCCAAGCTTCGTCCGAACTTGCTCGGAATGTGATTGGGACCAGGATTCGACTCGTCGTCGTGAAGGCACTTAAAATCCTTCTCGATCAACAGAGAGGGACCGTTGCTCTCGCCGCGGTCAACAGAAATCGAGATCTGGTCGGAGCTGGCCCATTCTTGAGCCAGGCTGACGGGCAGCAGGACGCGGATGCAGTCCTGGCTGTAGTGAGCCTCCATCTGGGTCAATTGCGAGGAGCTTTCCACAGTGTAGGTCAGTGTCGTACCCGAGCCGAAGTGTATCGATTCCGTGCGGATACCCGTCTCCAGAAATTGTTTCACATCAGAACGGTTCAGTCGTAACCGCAGAGAGTCCCCGTGGATGCGAAGTTTCATTCAATCCTCGAATGGCCAGAATAGATGTTGAAGCGTTCGCCGCGAAGGAAACCTATTAATGTCATTCCAAACCGCTGCGCCACCTCTACCGCCAGGCTGGAAGGCGCGCCAACGGCCGCCAATATGGGGATTGCGGCCATCGCGGATTTCTGCACAAGCTCGAATCCTGCGCGCCCGCTGACCAGAATGAGTGAATCTTCGAGAGCTACGGTGCCGTCGCGCAAAGCGAAACCAATCAGCTTATCGACCGCGTTGTGCCGGCCCACATCTTCGCGCAGACCAATGAGGGTTCCTTCGGACGAGAAGAGCGCCGCAGCATGAATTCCGCCTGTGCGGTCAAAAGCGGGTTGAGCCTGGCGAAGCAAATCGGGCAAGCGGTAGATGAGATCCGCACGAAACTGTGGGCCAGATTGCCGCATAAGACGCGGCGGCCGAACTTCCAATGCCCCGATTGCGACCTTGCCGCACACGCCGCAGCTCGAACTAGTGTAGAAGTTACGCCGCAGGCGGGCGGGGTCAATCGCGACTTCGGGGCTCAATCTTATCGTCACCGTATCGCCGGTTTTTTCGGTGCCATTTTGTTCATGATCGGCGCGCATCGACACGATCTGGTCAACGTTGTCGATAATGCCTTCGGTGAAAAGAAACCCAGTCGCGAGGTCGAGATCGGAGCCCGGTGAACGCATCGTAATCGAGAGTGGGAAACCATTTAGACAAAGCTGGAGAGGTTCCTCGATCGCAAGCAAATCGGACCGGAACGAGGAAGAACTCTTATCCACAGTCTGGACTTGGGCAGTGATCGTATCAACGGGCATAGTCTTGGCGACCCGGAGTTTCCAGCTACATCGCTCACATGACGAAGCGAAGTTGCTAGCATACAACGCGGAAATGGTCGGCGACTAGGCTCTTTACTTTGTGACAACCTCAATCTGTGAGCAAGGCTTATTTCATATCACCCCACTGACATTCCATTAATTACAGACGTGTTGCCGGGAATGCCGCATCACGCGAATTGGCCGGCGGGCCTTCTCGTAATGCGGCTTTTCAATTGCCCCAGCAAAACTGGGGACGGACCCCAAATCAGCGCGCTGGCTGGACAAGCAGAGAAAGCTCCTCATGGGCCATTTGCTGTTGGATGAGTTGCTTTTCCCTCTTGCTGCGCCGCAGCTCGTGGCCGTCTTCGTAATCAGACAAGAAGGTGCTGTTGAGGAACACTTCGCTTCCGTAACGAGTAAATACAAGCCGGGCTTTTTGATTGCGGTTAGTCGAATCGCTGCCTATAGTCGTGGCGATGTGGCCCTGTTGCCCGTCGTTTCCGCTAAATACAAGAATTCCGGGTTCGAGTTGCGAGACCGTATAATTGCCGGCTTTCAGCGGATTATTCCCCACAGAAAAATCGAACGGTACGTTTACCCGGACCCGACTTCCACTCTGTGCATGCGCCGGTAGGATCGCAAGTGATGCACCAAGCACAGTTATTAAAACAAACAGCGTAGGCTTCATGAAATGTTTCATAGATTCTTTCTTCCTCTCATAGTGATTCACTGCAGTTCTGATTTACACGCCGCTTTCCTCCCGAACCCGATGTTCCGAGCAAACGTAGCTCTATCCGCGCAAGGATTTCAATCCAGGAACATTCAAAGCATAAGTGCATGTAGGGTTTGATTCAGCCAAGAAGATCTTGATCGGCCAGGTTTGTTAGAAGAGTGTCAAATGATCGTCTGCACGAACAGACAACTTCGGGGAGTTCTTTACAACGAAGTATTAGGAACTAGGAGCGAAGGCAACGCGGAAATTGTTGCGGCAGAGAACAGGAGGGGTGGCTGCCCTTTCGATCCGGCCTGAATTCATCTCATCTTTTGTCTCCAGTTGGAATGATTCCAGAGTTCTCAAACATGAGGATTACCGTACGCCGAGGCGCACGTGTCCTGTGGAGGACGCCTTTGGGCACCACGAAACCTTGTCGGGGCGAGAGATCGACGATCCTGTCTTCGAGATCGATAAGCAGCTTTCCCTCGACGACATAGAAAAATTCGTCGTCGTTGTCGTGCTTGTGCCAATGATATTCACCCTCAACCACGCCGAGTCGCACGACGGAGGCGTTCACCTGGCAGAGCGTTTGGTTATACCACTTGTGCGGTGCTGCATCGGCTAGCGCTTTCTCATCAATTACCTCAAGTGAATTGTGCAAGACATTCAATCGTGTGTCGTAGGGATATTGAGCCGAGACGCTCATTCTTCATCTCCTGTAAATGACTCGCGAACGCTATTGTATTCGCTACCGTTGAAGTTGTGAGCCGGTTCAGTTCGAGAGCTAAGCATTACAGCGTCATTTCCATAAATACGTTCGCGCGAGTGTAGGGGTTTGGTGGCAGTGTTTCGGGATTTACGTGATGAAAACCGACCGACTCATAAAGGTGAATGGCGTTTGAGAGTTTGGTGTTACTGCCGAGGAACAAAGACTTCGCGCCGATCAACTTGGCCTGTGAGATGACATACTCAATCAGCCGGCGACCGATTCCCTGGCCGCGCAGATGCGGAGAAATCGCCATCTTTGAAAGTTCGTAAATGCCACTGCCCATGGGCACAAGCGCTGCACAGCCGACGGGTTCGCCGGCGGCATAAACCATGAAAATGTGCCCGCCCTGGCGAAGGATCGCGTTCTCCGGATCACCGAGAATCTCGACGTCGGCGGGCTCAAGCGTGAAATGGCGGGTGATCCATTCTTCATTGAGGGCGCGGAACGCCGTGGCATCGTCGCCCGGAGCAAGTGGGCGAATCTCAATCTTGAGCGGTGCAGGGACAAGCTCTTTGCTTGCTGGTGTAGTGGTGCTCATGAGGAACCCTCTGATGAATATTGTGGGCTGCTTTACTTCATGACGTCCAATATCTTGTTCAACTCAATTATGATGGCAGAGGTATGGATCGCGATTTAGAGCTCCGGCACCTTCGATATTTTGTCGCGGTTGCTGAAGAGCTACACTTCGGTCGCGCAGCGGCTCGGCTGCATTTGTCGCAACCACCGCTTTCCCAACAAATTCGGAAGCTGGAAGGAATTCTTGGATATGCCCTGTTTGTCCGCACTTCTCGCTCTGTCAAGTTGACGAACGCCGGAGAAGCTTTCCTGGAACGATCGCGCCGGATACTGCGCAGTGTGCAGCGCGATATGGAAGAGACACGAAGTATTGGCCACGGCGAAGTTGGATCATTGCACGTAGGTTTTGTCGGATCGGCCATGTTGACGACGCTGCCTAAGATCTTCAGGGCCTATCGCGAGGCTTATCCTCGTGTGCATTTGCATCTGCACGAATCGTTTACGTCGCGGGTAGCTGAGGGTCTAGAGAACGGGACACTCGATGCCGGGATAATGCGGGATGGCGACGCGGTCGAGATGTTGAAGGTCACGACGCTCTTCTCCGAGCCTTTTGTTGCAGTGCTTCCGGTGACACATGCGTGCGCAAGACAAAAAAGCATTTCACCCGGAATATTGCGAAATGACCCTTTTGTCTACTATCCGCGAAGCGCGGGAGGGCGAGCCTTTGAGAAGCCGCTGACACTGTTCGAGGAGTATGGGTTCCGGCCGCAGATCGTGCAGGAGGCGTCTCACTGGCTGACTATTCTGTCCCTGGTCGGAGCCGGCCTTGGAGTATCGGTGGCACCGGCATGTGTAAGGCGAATTGCTTCGCCGGAAGTAGTATTCATTCCATTGCGAGGTGCGACGGTTGTCAGCGATAATGAACTGGCCCGGGTGGCAGGGGATTCCCGGCCCATCGTGGAACATTTTGCGCAGATCGCCACCAACGCGCGTAGGCGCTGATCTTGAGACCGTTTCTCTGATGACGAATGCAACAATGTAAGAGTGGGCGGTGCGGACACGTTTCTTCTCCGCACTGATCGTTACGAGTGGTGAGCAGCGCGTTGCTTGACTGATGAGCTAAGAGCGCGACCTATGGTACGCGATATCCAACGCACCGCGAAGACAATCACAGCGAGAAAGCAGGCAACGATGCCCGCAGCTGCGATGGGATGCTGAGTCGCAAGCCAGGTCAGGAACACAGCGAGAGTGTCTTCGCCGGCGCTCAGCGCGAAATTTGAAACTGGCTCGGGTGACGGGGTCACGGCTACGCGCGCGGCCGTCTTACCTCCGTGCGCGGCTAAAGCGATCGCACCACCTGCCAAGGTCGCCAGCAATTGCTTTTCCGGCGAAAGGTGCGAGGTTGCGCCGTAGGCAATCAAGGCCGCCACGGGAACTCGCACAAAAGTATGCAGGGCATTCCAGAACAAATCGAAAGCCGGGATCTTGTCGGCGAAGAACTCAATCGCAAAAAGTATGCCCGAAGCTGCAATCACCCACCAACTGCTGAGTAGATGGAGCCCCGACGGCAACTCAAGCAGGCCGGCATGGGCCAACAGTCCTAGGGTGGCCACCGTGGCATAGACATTGAGCCCGGCTGCGAAGCTTACCGCCACGATCAAACCGGCGAGATCGGAGCCGGAGAGTCCAGATCTAACAAATTCAGGAACGGCGAGTGCGGATATTCCGAATCTCATACCCGCAAACATACCGCGTCCGTTCTACTCGCCATAACACTCCTTCTAAATATGTAACACCTCGGATTTTTCCCCTCCTAGCATTCGCTTCAGCTCATTTCTTCAGTTCCGCGTCCCAGTTCAACACCAGGGTGATAGGCGAAGAGATTTCCTGTCCGGCCTGGACCATCACTAGAATCCGTCCGTCAGGTGCTGTATCTATGGGCCGCACGCCTCCGGGCGACGTGAAAATCTGCCGGGGAAGTCCGGAGTGAAATTCGCTCCCCTGTACCTGAATGTCGGCCGCCATTAGCGGTCCCGTGGTGTCGCGGAAATAGAGTTGTTTGCCATCCCGGCTCCACGCGATTGCCGAGCCGGACACCCCCATCGTGACCCCGTTGTTGGAAATCTGCCAGCGGCCGCCCGGCCCCGGAAATGGCACCACATAGACTTCGCCACGGCCACTCTCGTTGGAGATGTATGCCAGCCAGTGGCCATCCGGAGAAAATCTGGGAGCGAGTTCGTCAAACCGCGAATTCAGCACGGGCGTCAAGGATTGCGGCCTATCCGAAACGGGTAGGGACAGAACATCCATGCCCGTGCTGGAATTCTGCTGCTGTACCAGGAGCGTGTGCCCATCAGGCGACCAATCCCTGATCGCGGCGACTTGTTCGTCGGAGACACTGACGGGGGTCCCGCTCCCATTAGCCGGCATGATTTGGACCTTCGTGCCAAACCCCGCAAGGGCTAGGCGGTTGCTGTCGGGCGACCAAGCCGCGGTATAGGCCACCGCGGGATGAAAGGTTAGGCGGGAAAAAATTCCCCGCTGTACTTCCAGGAGCCACAAATCGTTCCTGCTTGAGTCCGTGGGGTCCTCGCGGGAAATGACAACCATGTGGCCGTCGGGGGAGAGCCGTCCTCCGAGCCCATAGTTTCCCTGGTCCCCCAGAGTCGCGACTTGTTTGCCACTGCGGTCCAACCACACCAAACGGCTGGGCGTCGAATAGGAACTGCGATAGACCAAGACTCCGTTCTCAGATACGGAAAAGTTTCCCAGGGACTTAAACTCGAAGTACTCCACCTTGGGCGCGACAGGAACAGGATTTCCGCTCAGGGTCAGACGCTCAGGGTCAAAGTGCTGGGCCACCAGGTTTCCATCCTGGGCGAAAAAGAGATATCCATTAGCGTAGGCGACGGCGCTGTTGTCATCGAGGATTAGCTTTGCTTCCGGAGAATCGAGAGAGGCGGCGTAGACCTTTCCCTTGGGATCGTCACCCTCGAATCCTACGTACAGAAAATGCCGCCCATCGGGCAGGAAATAGGGCCAGCGGCTCCCGGCATAAACCCCCGCTTTTTTCACCTTCGTCACCGCTACAGGCTGGCCGCCGCCATCGGGAACGCGGTAGATCACGTCGTGAATGCCGGGTGTAAACAGAATCACGCCGTCGCGGTTCCAACTACCCCCACGCCCGTACGGGGAATCAGAGATGGTTTGCACCACTCCGCCGGAGGCTTCCACCTTCTTCAGTTTTCCGCCCGCGAAGAAGCCAATGAACTTGCTATCCGGGGACCAGAACGGATAGGAAGCGTCTTCAGTTCCAACTAGAGGCTGCGCCAAAGCGGCATGGAGCGGCCGCACCCAGAGAAGCTGCTTGCTGTCCCCTTCGGCAATGAAGGCGATGGCGCTGCCGTCGGGAGAAACCACGAAGCGGTTGCTGGAGTTGATTGAAGTAAACGAATAGTGTTCGGGCGGGCCAATCTGAGCGCGCACCACCCTCCGAAGACCTTGGGCCGTCTTCGAAAAAAATACTGAACCCACGATTCCGGCCACCGCCAGAATTCCACATAACACTACCGCACCAATCAGCACGCGCTCCCGGTTCTTCCTTCTTGACGCGACTGGAGCTGGTACTCCAGCTTGCGATCCACCTTCGGCGATCCATTTCAATTGCAGCTTCAGATCGTGAACGGATTGAAAACGTTCATCAGGATCCTTCGCCAGGCAAACTTTCACCACACGATCGAGCGCCGGTGGCGACATTGGCTGTACTAGAGCGATCGGTGGCGGATCCGAGGCCAGAATCGCCGCTACCACGCTGGCTTGCGTCTTGCCCGTGAACGCCCGCTTTCCAGTTGCCATCTCGTACAGCACCGCGCCGAGCGCAAAAATATCCGAGCGCGCATCCGCTTCGTTCCCTTCGACTTGCTCGGGAGACATGTACTGGAACGTTCCTACAATCGTGCCCTGCGCCGTCAGCGGCTGATTTCCCGATGGACCGGAGATCGTCATCGTCAAGCTTGAAGCCGGCGGTGGGCCTACTGTCGTCGCTTTGGCCAGACCGAAGTCCATCAGCTTCGCTCCCGCTTTCGTCAGCATGATGTTGCCCGGCTTCAGATCGCGGTGGATCACTCCCATCTTGTGCGCTTTCTCCAGACCGTCACAGACTTCGATTCCAATCTTGAGCAACTGTTCCGGGGGGAGCGAGCCTTTGTCGATCCGGTCGGCCAGGGTCTCGCCGTCTAGAAACTCCATGACCAGATAGTCGATCCCCTCCTGATGACCAACGTCATAGAGCGCGCAGATGTTGGGATGGTTGAGTGATGAGATCGCTCGCGCTTCGCGGTCAAAGCGTTGTTTCGCTTCGGGATTATCGGACAGATGCAGCGGCAGAATCTTGACCGCGACCATGCGGTCTAATCGCGTGTCTCTTGCGCGATACACTTCGCCCATACCGCCGGCACCACGTTGCGATTGAATTTCGTAAGGACCGAGTTTGGTTCCGGAGGTGAGGGTCATGGGCGCTGATCATTATATTCGACGCGCCGTTGGTTTCCGGTTGCGGGATTGATGCGGGGAGCTCGGATCACCTGCGGGCCGAAAATTCCCTCAGGATGATCGTTCAGGAGTGCGCTTAGTTTCTCGAAACTCCGCCTCTGGTGTACCGTGAGTCCTCCATGTCGAACCTAAAGAGCTACTCCGCCCTCAATAAACCTGCTGGTCTCACACATTGAAACTGGAGTACGATGGGCTGCGCGAGAATGGCTTTATACCCACTTAATCGATAAGGACACAGGGGCGAGTGTCTGGCGATACGGTTCCTCGTTCCTGTGGATAAGGAGAGCCATGCGAGACGCAATCAAATCCGCACAATCTGATTCTTGTCAAACACTCTTCCTCTTTGTGATTCTTGCGTCTCTGTTCGTCACACCAGCACTTGCTCAAAAGACGCCAAAGCCAAGCGGTCCCAAGTATGATTTACAGGCGGAGGCGAGGATCAAGGGCACTATAGAGGATGTGAAGCTACCGCCAAAAGGCAGCGAGAAAGAGATCGTTCACCTGCTCGTGAAAAATGGGCCGGATACCGCCGATGTGTATCTCTGTCCCAAATCATTCATGGATGAAATGGGCATGGACTTCAGCAAGGGCGACGAGATCACCCTCACGGGTTCGAAAGTGAAACAGGGCGAGACCGACGTCGTCCTCGCGCGCGAGGTGGCGAAGGGAAACAATACTTTTGTTCTCCGCGATGCGAAAGGCGGCCCGGTTTGGAACTGACTGTCGTTCAGGGACATGGGTGGCTAACTTATCCTTCGCGAGCGCAAGCAATGCAGTCCGATCTAATTCGTGATGAAATTCCATTCGTTCCGGAGTACGATTTGCGGCATGCCTCTTTCTCGCCGCTCGTTTCTTGCCCTCTCAGCAATGCTTCCGTGGGCGCTCACAGTTCGTGCGTCCGAATCTATCCCGGTTGGTCTTGAACTTTATTCCGTTCGCGAAGCGCTCAAGCAAGACCCCGAGAGTACTTTGCGGTCGGTCGCCCAAATGGGATACCAGTGCGTCGAATTCTACGGTCCTTATTTCGATTGGACCGAAAGGGAAACAAAACTAGTGCGCAAGCTTCTCGATAAGCTGGGCATGCGGTGTTTCTCTACTCACAATAATGAGGAGTACTTCAGTTCGGACAAGATTCATCGAACCCGCGACCTAAACCTGATCCTCGGCTCCAAGTACGTTGTGATGGCCAGCTCTCAACCGAAGTCTGGCGCGGATGGCTGGAAGGCCGTTGCCGATGAACTGAATTCCGCCGCGGAGCAACTGGAACCTTCGGGACTCAAACCTGGGTATCACAACCACCAACTTGAGTTCACGCCGGTTGACGGTGTGCGCCCCCTTGAAATTCTCGCCAGGAACACAAAACCGTCGATCATGCTTCAACTTGATGTCGGTACGTGCCTTGAGGCAGGGTCCGACCCGGTCGCGTGGATTCGTTCCAATCCAGGGCGAATTCGCTCTCTTCACTTAAAGGATTGGTCTCCTGATCCAACAAAGGGTTACCACGTGCTATTTGGCGAAGGGAGTGCCGACTGGAAAAACATCTTCGCCGCCGCTGAAAGTGTCGGGGGTGTCGAATATTACTTGTTGGAACAGGAAGGCAGCCGCTTCGACGAACTGGAAACCGTACGCCGGTGCCTTCAGGCTATGCGCGCTGCGCATTCGTAACTGAGGTTATTCGTAGCGCAAAGCTTCAATGGGATCCAGCCGGGAGGCGCGAACAGCGGGCACCATGCCGCTGATCAGTCCAACCGCAGCGAGGATCAGGGTAGCAACGATCAGAGAGCTCGGAGCAATGATCAGGCGGACGTCACCGGCTTCCGCATTCTTAGCCATGGCACTGTATAGAGTGAGCCTTCCGACAGAAAGCGAAACCCCATAGGCGAAAATGATTCCCAGCGCGCCGCCGATGAAAGTAATTGCGAGAGATTCGGCTAGAAACTGAAGCAGAATATGTCTCCGGCGCGCACCCAATGCCTTTTCCACGCCAATCTCGCGGGTTCGCTGCGTTACCGAAACCAGCATGATGTTCATCAGGCCGACTCCTCCGATGCCCAGCGTCAGCGTTCCGATGAAGCCCAAGAGAATGGTTAGGCCGAGGGTAACGAGTTCGAATAGGTGGACCTGTTCCATCAGGTTAAACACGAACATGGCGCGGCGGTCTGTCGGATTGAACTTATGCTCTATGGCCATCACCGCGCGCACAGACTGTTCCAGCCTTTCATACGCGGGGGTCTCATAGTTGAACCAGACGGAGTCGAGGTAGTGAGTATCTTTAATGTCGCTCATGGTGGTGAATGGGACGTAGATTAAGCGGTTGGTATTGTCATCGCCCGCTTGCATTTTGGGGCTTACGATCCCGACGACTTCAACGCTAAGGCCATTGATGCGGATTCTTTCCCCCAGCGCGTTACGTCCAGAGAAGAGTTTTTCTTTGGCCTCGGAGCCAATAACCGCGACCCGGGCGTGCTGCATTTCATCTTGCGTGTTGTACAAGCGGCCCTGGTCGAGTTTCAGCGCCCGGATGGAAAAGACATTAGGATAGTTGCCGGTAACGCTGAAATTGAACGTCCTTGTCTCGTACTGGATATTGGCCTGCTTGGACGCTTCCGGGGTGATCTGAGTGATTTGAGGGATGTTGGTGGTGAGCGTGTCCACATCGTCGAGGGTAAAGCGTATTTGCGCACCTGCCTTTTGACCGCCAGCCTGCATTGAAGAGCGGCCAGGAACCACGATCATCAGCTTGGTGCCAAAGTTGGCGAAAATATTGGCGCAAGCACGGCCGAATCCGTTTCCGTAAGCGAGCAACAACACTACGGTGGCTATACCCCAAGCCATGCCGAGCATGGTAAGCGCAGTGCGCCTACGGTTGTACTGCATGGCTCCGTAAGCCTCTTGGAGTAAATCTCGAAACATCGTCTTTTCACTCTATTCCTGACGGAGCGCTTCCACCGGCTGCAGCATGGCGGCCCTTCGTGCAGGGTACAAGCCCGCGATCACGCCAGCGAGCGTCAAGCTGCCAATTGCCAGGATTGCCGACGCGGGCACAAGCTTCGGAGGATCAAATCCCTCCGGTCCTGGTTGAGTCCCGAGCAGCGCCATCAGGGCACCGGCGAATCCCATACCGATCAGACCACTAAATAAGGTAAGGAGAACTCCTTCCAGAAAAAACTGGACCAGAATGCTGCGGTTCGTGGCTCCCAGAGCCTTGCGCAGTCCGATCTCACGGGTGCGCTCGCTGACAGCTACCAGCATAATGTTAATGACACCAATGGCCCCCAGGGTTAGGGTCACTAGTCCCACGGTGCCCAGGAACGCATTCATCGCATCGAAAATCTTGCCCGTCATCTCGGCTTGCTCAACCATATCCAGGTTCTCAAATGCGTCTTCATCCCGATAGTCGAAACCGTGATTACGGGCGATGATTTTGTGGACATCTTCACGCGCCAGCAAATGCTCAGTGGGGACACGCGGTTGATAGTTGACCAGGGAGATTGAATTTTGGTGATTTTCTCCCTTAAGAGGGAAGAGGGTAGCCATGACTTGGAATGGAATGTAGCCTCGCATGTTGGTGAGGTTTTCGTCGCCGCGACCGATGCGCTTCACGGTGCCGACCACTTCAAACCTGATGTCATTAAGAAGAACTGTGGCTCCAACCGCCGGCCGTCCGGGGAAGAGGTTCCTCGTCAGTTCGTCGCCGAGGACGATCACGTTGCGCTTCTGAACTTCGTCCAAACCATTCAGCCAGCGTCCCTGTTTGAGAGGAAGATATCGGATCTCGTTGTACTGGGGCTCCACGCCGGAAATCTGCCCATTGGCGCTCGCGAATTCGCTGATGGCGCGGACATCATCGCGGAAAAGCACAGGCGCAGCATTGCGGACGTGGGGAGCTTCCTTGCGGATGTCGACATAGTCCTGGTAGGTAAGCAAATAGTTGCGGGCAGAGTTCATGCTGCCGGCAACTGCGGGAGCGCGACCGGGAAAGATAAACATAATATTTTCCCCGAATTCCGCGAGCGAACGCTTGTTTCCCGAACGGAAACCTTCGCCCAAACCGACGAGCAGCAATAACGATCCCACACCCCATGCAACCCCGAACATGGTGAGGAAGGAACGCAACTTGTGTGCCCACAAAGTGCGGAAGATTTGTGCGAAGATGTCTAGGAACATCCGCATGGACACGGACATTGTATCTTTGACGGTCTCTACTGGGAACCACCAGGACACCGAAAGTGTCCGAGCGACTAAAAACCTTCAATGACTACGGCAGCCCCTTAGTCGACGTGTTCTCCCTCGCCAAAGAAGCCAAGCTCCGGCGCCGGAAGCCTATCGCCTGGCCTTGCCCAAATTAAGTACAACGATGGCAACAACATCAGTGTCACCACCAGCTCAACGACAAGGCCACCAACGATAACGATCGCAAAGGGACGTTGCGAATCCGATCCGATGTCGTGGGACAAAGCCGCGGGAAGAAGCCCGAGCGTCGCGACCAGCATGGTCATCATGATGGGACGAAATCGGAGCAATGCGCCTTCTTTCGCGGCATCCCGCGGTTTCATTCCGCGGGTGCGAAGCTGATTGATGTATTCAACCATAATGACGCCAACCTCGACAGAAACGCCGATCAGCGCGAGAAATCCAAGGCCAGACGAAACGGAAAAATGCGTGTGCGTTAATAACAAACTCAGGAACCCACCGAGCGGGGAGAGTGCGACGACTGCGCCGATCAGTGCGACCCACTTCCACGAATCGAATGCCGAGTAAAGAATGAACGACATGAGAAGAAGAGTAACCGGAACAATGATTGCTAGCCTGCGATTTGCCCTCTGCTGGCTTTCATATTCGCCGGTCCAGTCGAGATGGTACCCCTCGGGAAACTGCACTTTTTGACGGATGGTTTCGATGGCTTCCCGAACTGTGCTTCCCAGGTCGCGCCCGCGGACGCTATATTTTATAGCGATGTAGCGCGAGTTACCTTCGCGATAAATCATAGATGCACCGTCTTCCATCCTGATTTGGCATAGCTGGCCAAGAGAAACCCGCTCACCCGACGGTGCTAGAATTCTTATCGCGGCAATGTCATCCACGGTGCGGCGGAACGGCTCCTGATAACGGACAGTCAGATCGTATCGCTGATCACGGATCAAAATTTGGCTTACGGCTTTTCCGCCCACGGCCGTTTCGACAGCATCCTGAACATCGCTGACATTGATGCCAAAGCGATCCGCCGCTGCTCGATCAACAATGAGGTTGACGTTGGGCTGGCCGCGTACCTGGAATGTTCCCAGGTCCGCGATGCCTCGAATCTTGCTCATTACGTCCTGCATCTCGTCTGCCTTGGCCTCTAGAACTTTTAGATCAGATCCGAACAACTTGACTGCCAACTCGCCCTTCACTCCGCTGACGGCCTCTTCTACGTTGTCCGAAATCGGTTGGGAAAAATTCCAGTCCACCCCGGGAAACTTGCTCAACGCTGTGTCCATGGCGGCTATAAGGTCGTCTTTAGTTTTGAACTCTGAACGCCATTCTGAGCGCGGGATCAAGTCGACAAAGAACTCAGTGTTGTAAAAGCCGCTAGCATCGCTTCCGTCGTCCGGGCGCCCAACTTGACTTACCTCCTGTTTCACTTCGGGGAAGTCGGCAAGCACCTGGCGAGCATGTTGCGCAAGCGCGATTCCCGCTGAAGGACCAGTACTCGGGGCCAGCGTTCCTCGAACCCAAATTGCCCCTTCATCCAGATGCGGCAGGAATTCAGAACCGATGACTCCGCTGAATGCTACAAACAACATTATTGTCAGCGCCGCTACTCCGAACCCTAACGTCAGCTTCAGATGATCGAAACACCACTCCAGCGTCTTGCTGTAGCCTCGCTGGAGGACCTGAAGCAGCGGATTGTGCCATTCCTTTATGTCGTCCTTAAAAAACAAGCTGCAAAGAACGGGAGCGATGAGTAGCGCGAACAGCAGGGCGCCTAGTAGCGCAAATGTGACTGTCCAAGCCATCGGCCGGAATAATCGGCCCTCGACTCGCTGAAGCGTGAAGATCGGCAGATACGAAACAATAATAATGATGCGCGCGAAAAAAACCGGCCGCTGTACTTCGTGCGCCGCGATTCCAATCATCTGAATGAAAGGCCTTTTGCTCTCCCGTAACTCAGCGTGACGCAAAATGTTTTCCACCATGACTACAGAACCGTCTACAACCATTCCGAAATCCAGAGCTCCGAGGGATAGCAGATTCGCCGGCACGTGACTGATGTCGAGAAGGATTGCGGCGAAAAGCAGCGCGAACGGAATGGTGAATGTCACAATCAGCGCGCTGCGAACATTCCCCAAAAATAAAAACAGAATAATGGTTACCAGCAGCACTCCATTTGTCAGATTCCGAAGAACAGTATGGGTCGTGTAATGAACCAGGTCGCTGCGGTCGAGATGAGGAACCAGTTTTACTCCCTTTGGGAGCAGATCGTTATTTAGTTCGGCAATCTTCTCGTGCAGCGCATCGAGCGTCGCATCGGCTTCCGCTCCCTTCCGTAACAGGACAATGCCTTCGACCACGTCTTCATCATTGATGACCGTTCCATCCTCGTGGCGGATCGTCTTGCCGAGCTGACCCAACCTGACTTTCGGAGCTTGCACGACGTTGCCAAGATCTCGAACGCGGACAGGCGTGCCATTTACAGACTTTATGACGGTGGCCCCAATATCTTCGGTGTTCTGCATCAGTCCGACGGCGCGAACATTCAATGCTTGTTGCCCGCGCTCGAGGAATCCGCCACCAGCATTGATGTTGTTATTAGCCAGCGCCTGTTCGACTTGACTCAGCGAGAGTCCATAGGCAACTAATTTTCCAGGATCAAGTTGAACCTGATACTCGCGGGTGGGTCCGCCAAAAATGTTCACGTCAACAACATTGGGAACGGACTTCAGCTGGTTTAGTACAAACCAATCCTGAAGCGCCTTCAGTTCCATCACGTCATACTGCGGATTGGTACTGGTCAACGTGTAGAACATAATCTGGCCGGTGGGACTATAGTCCGGACCTAAGCTCGGGCTCACGCCAGTTGGCAGTGCGACCTGCTGCAAGCGGTCAACCACCTCAGTGCGCGCATTGAACGTACTGATGTCGTCGTCGTAAATGATTGTGATTACCGAGAGGCCGGCCAGCGAAACTGATCGCAGATGGACCATATGGGCGACGCCGTTCAGCGTCACCTCGAGCGGAATGGTGATTTGCTGCTCGATCTCTTCGGCGGCGTGCCCCGGCCACTGCGTAATGATCTGAGTGTATGTGTCAGCGACGTCCGGATAGGCTTCGATGGGCAAACGGCGAAACGAGATAATTCCCCAAACAAATAAGATGACGGCGACGCTAAGCACCAAAATTCGGTTGCGAAGGGCAAAGTCGATAAGGTAACGAATCATTTTCCCTGACCTGCCATCGCTGTCGAAAACTCCAGAGCGTTCACCACGACATCGTCGCCGGAATGCACGGGACCATTCTGAATCTCGTGCATTCCATCCGGGGTTTCACCGATGGTGTGGACCTCGACTTGACGGAAGCGTTGGTTGTCCTCTTTGCGAAATACCCAATCGCGATCTTGCAGTCGCATGATCGCAGTGCCGGCAACGATCAAGCGCGGTTGCAGTTTCCGTGAGCGAAAAGTTGCAACCGCATACATCCCGGGTCGCAATTCGCCCTTGGGATTGGACAATACAACGCGAACTTTCGCAGAGCGTAAATTCGGATCAAGTATTCGGGATATGTCGCTGACCGCGCCGTGAAATACGCGATCAGGGAACGCGTTGAATGTTACTTCTGCTTGATCGCCTAAATGCAATTCGCCCAAATCGTTCTCGTAAACGTCACACAAGACCCAGATTTGAGAGAGATCGGCAATAGTAAAAAGATTGGGACTGTTGTCTAAACTCTTGACTCCTTCAAATCCGGAGATATTCTGCTCCACGATCGTTCCCGCTACCGGCGCTCTTAGTTCGATCACCGAACTCGGACGCGATGGATCCCCGCCCAGGATTCGAATGTGTTGTTCGGCATTCTGCACATCCACTTTGGCTTTTTGTTCGGTGTCCTGCGCTTGTTCGAGATCTTTTTGGGCGGCGGCGCCATGCGAGAAGAGCATCTCTGTTCGGTCCAAAGCCTTCTTAGAGAGTTCCTCATCAACTACGGCTTTTTGGTAGTCGGAGAATGCTGCGGCAAGGTCAGGACTGTAAATCGATAGCATCGACTGGCCCTTATTCACGTAGTCGCCCAGCCGCACTTTGAGATCAACTACGCGCCCCGAACCTTGAGAGGTGACGTGGATGGTTCGGTTCACGTCGGGAGTGACGGAGCCGTTCGCTTGAATTACGGTTGGCAAGTCCCGTGTTTCGATCTTGACCAACTTGAAAAGCTCCGGGTGGTCCACAGTGAAGACTCCCGGCTCTCGCGTGATTTCGGTCTTTGTCGGATCAGGTTTCTTGGAGTCCGAGCACGATATTCCAAGCAAAGAAAAAGACAAGACTGAAGAGATTGCTAGGCACCGCCGGAACACAATCTTTGTCATGGGATTACCTCACGGCCCACTGCGAGGTTTAATTGGCTGGCTGCGGTTAGATACGAACCGACTAAGTTCAAGTAATTCAACTCCACGCCGCGGTACTCGGCCTGGGCGCTTAGAAAGTCAAGCAGTGATGCACCACCGTGTTGATAGGAGAAAGTGATCGTGTCGCGCACTCGGACCGCCTGCTGTAGATACTTGGTTTTGTACGGCTGCACCAGAATCAGATCCCTGCTCACTGTCGCGTACGCGGAATCCACGTCGCTTAGCACTTGCGCCTGCGAGGCATCCAATAATTTCTGGCTTCGATCAATGTCAATCTGAGTGCGCAGCTTCTCTCCCTGGTTCCTGTCGAAAATCCGCAATGGAATATTCACGCTGACACCGACAGTGTTTATGCCAAACGGGTTATTGTTGGATGAGTTGTGCGTGTACCAGGCGCTTAGAGTCGGATCGCTCGAGCCGTTGGCAATCGCGAGCTTATGATCGGTCTGGGCTTTGTTCACGGCTTCAGTGGCCGCTTTTAAGTCAGGACGTGTATCCAGAGCGATCTTTCTGAATTCTTCGCGAGTCATGAGTTGATCGCTGAAGTCGTAAGGCCCAGTTACATCAAATTGCTCAATGGGCGTCCGATCGTTTAGCAGCGTGAGCAACTGGATCTTCGCGTTTTCGAGATTTTCCTCAGCCGCCTGAAAATCCGATTCATATTGCGTGCGCTGGAGTTCCAACCGGTCCAAATCGATCTGCGCTATGTCGCCTGCATTGAAGCGCGTCCTACTGATATCGAGCACGCGATCATAGTAAGCAAGGTTATCTTTCGCCAGCTGCAGCACTGCTTTGGCCTGCAGTGCTGAAACAAACGCTTCGCGCAAGGCGGACAACATTGTTCGCTGCAGGTCGGCATGACTCCACTCGGCTATTAAGGTCCCCTTTTTTGCGCTTTCCAGCCGCAATTCCCGCTTATGCTGTCGTTCATGCAAATAACTCAGGCTGGGAGACTCAAAAGTCCCAGCGAAGGGTCGCCACACACCTCTATAAGGGGCTATTTGAGTTCCGTCGACTGTCAGGCTGAACGTTGGGTTAGGACGCAGAAAGGCGGTGATCTCCTGTGCTCTCGATTCATCGATGTTCAACTTATCTGCTAACAGTGTCGGGTTTGCGGCCTCGAACTTATCTCGAACTTGTTGCCAATTCAAGCTCTGCTGCTGGGCGTAAGCGGTCTCAGGAAGAACGGCCATGAGCAACACCACGGCGGGATATAAAATCCAGCGGCGGCGTAACGTGCTCGACGGCTGTTGTGAATTTCGACGCAGCCCACACGGCGGCCAAGATACGGGTGATGATCCGCCCGAAAATGAAAGAATGGCTGGCATGGATGGGTACACGTGTCAGGAATTGCCAGTAAAGCGGGATTTTTAACATAAAATTGTCGCCGAGTGGCAACAACAGCGGGAAGCCTATCTTTCGATGTCCAAAGCTATCTTTTGGCTAGGGCCTATTCACTCCACGAAGCAACTGGAGCAACATTGGAGAATTAGATGAAGCGGCTGCTGTCCATTTTCGTACCTGCGAACCGCGGGATGTTGCTGACGGTCGCAGCACTCTTCATCGCGGCGATTGCGGTCACCGACTGGCTTACCAAGCCGTACATTTCTCTCGGATTTCTATATTTGTTTTCCATAATCATCGTGGGCGGTTTTCTGTCGCGTTGGCAGACGATCGGTGTGGCCCTCGTTTGCGCAGTCCTGCAGGAAGCTTTCAGTAATCTGCCGGAAAATGAAGCCATCTTCCGATTGGTCCTGAGTTCGATAGGCTTTAGCGGCACCGGCCTCTTCGTCTCAGAGCTCCTAAAAAATCGTCGAATCGTTCTCGAACATGTGGAAGAGCTGGAGAGTGAAGTTAAGCTACGGCGCGATGCCGAAGATCAGTTGTTAGTTCTAGTGGAGAGCAGCCCCGCGGCCATCGTGACTATCGACACGAATGGGAAGATTCTTTTGGCGAACCAGGCAGCGCAACAATTGCTTGCTCCCGGAGCGCTCTCTTTGAAGGGCCAACCTATCAGTTCCTACCTGCCGTCCCTCCAAACCGTGGTTCAGAGCCGGTCATCGATAGCATTCCGAACCACGCTTCAGTGTAGCGGGCATCGGTCAACGGGCGAAGTATTCCTGGCCGGCGTGTGGTTTTCGACTTACACCACTCTATCCGGTCCGCGGCTGGCTGCGGTAGTAGTGGATTTGTCCGAGGATCTGCGAAATCGCGAAGACTTGAGCCTGGACCACCTGCTGAAGAGCAGCCGGATTCTCGTAGGTGCCATGGCTCACGAGGTTCGGAACTTGTGCGGCGCGGCGGTCGTGTTGCACAAGAATCTTTCGCGCGTCCCAAATCTGGAGCACAACGAAGACTTTCAAGCCTTGAGCTCGTTGATCCAGAGCTTGGAACGAATATCGGCGCTCAGCGTGAAGTCCCCATCTGACGCCGCCGGAACAGTGGAACTGACATCTTTGCTAGACGAAGTGCGCATTCTGATCGAAGGCGCTTATCGCGAAGCCGAGATTGAAATCGAAATCGAATGGAGGGCGCAGGAGAACTTGCCATTGGTCAGTGCCGATCGTTACGGCCTCATCCAAGTATTCCTGAATCTAGCCAAGAATAGCCAGCGCGCGATGGAGTCCACCGAGATCCGGAAATTATGCGTGAGTACATCGCTTGAAGATAAGCACGTCACAGTTCGCGTTGAAGATACCGGAATTGGTATAGCCCATCCCGAAAAATTGTTTCGCCCGTTCCAGCCCGACGCCGAGACGGCCGGCCTTGGTTTGTATGTCTCCCGCTCGATCATGCGTAGTTTTGGCGGCGAACTGATTCATGAACCAAGAGCGCAGGGATGCTGCTTTGCTGTGGTCGTGCCCGCATTGGCCAGGGTTGAGGAACCGCTGAATGCTTGAGACCTCTAAACAGCGGACAAATATTTTGCTTGTGGATGATCATGCCTTGTTTCGGGAGAGCGTGGCTCGATTGTTGACAAGCGAACCCGGCTTCGAAGTTACAGGGCATTGCAATTCCATCGAGGAAGGTCTGGCAGCTTTGCGGAAAACGCATGTCGACATTGTGCTGCTCGACTTTGACCTCGGCCAGCGGGATGGTGGGGAGTTTATGCGTTTGGCGCGGCGGCACGGGTTTACCGGTAAGGTCCTGGTTGTTACCGCGGGTGTCGACAAAGAGCCCGCCGCAGACTTAATTCGCAACGGTATTTCTGGAATTTTCATGAAACATAACTCGGCGGCATTACTCGTTGAAGGTATCCGCCACGTGATGGCTGGCAAGGTTTGGTTTGACCGGGAATTTCTACAGGAGGCAGTGGGCCCGGGCTCTCTTCAAGAATCGAAGGGAGAACAATTCACTGAGCGAGAGCGGCAGGTTCTTTCTTACATATTCGAGGGTCTGGCCAATAAGGAAATTGCGGAACGAATCGGAGTGTCCGAAAGTTCAGTGAAAGCAACGCTTCAGCAACTTTTCTCGAAGACTGGCGTGCGCACTCGCAGTCAGCTGGTGCGTATCGCACTGGAGCAACACAGAAATCAGATTTAAGTTCGCCTAGTTGCCGAAATCAGCAGTACACCGATCCATGAATCCGGTCAATCGATCCACTGGGGGTAGTAATCAATTACGCCGAACGTCAGTCTCTACCTCAGATGCGCCAGCATCGAGTTCCGAGGACAGCTGAGACGTTAAGCCTCGACTCGCCACTTCGAATTGTGCCTTAGCCCTCGCCACATGCCCCAACAGTGCACGCAGCTGCTTTGGCCCGAGCACGAGAAACCCGAGCATAAGCAGGAATATCATTTCCACGCCGAATCCCATGAATCACCTCTCGAGTTGTGCCTGTTCGACGACCGGAGTCGCGGGAGTGTTGGCTGGCTTCTCGTCTTCGGCTTTCATGGCTGACTTGAAGCCGCGGATACCTTCTCCGATTCCTTTACCGAGCTCCGGAAGTTTTTTGGGCCCGAAAATAAGTAAAGCAATCCCAAAAATCACCAGCAGATGCATTGGTTGAAATAATCCTTCGAACATGTGCCTCCTTTTATCGCTATCAGAAAGTTGAATTAAGTGTCAGTAAAAAATCGGGCGCTGCAAAACTGAACCAAATACAGCGCCCGCTCAAAACGGCAGGGGAGAGCTGCAACAATTAAAAGCCGCGCCGGACCGAATCAGCTTCAACGGCCAGCCGGTTAACTAGCTTGAAGAATGCTGACGGTTGTCCCAGGAATAACAGGTCATCCGTAAAAGCCTTGATAGTGGCCACGGCTCCGCCGTTCTGTGTCGATGTCGGTCGAATCACTGAGCACTGAGGCAAACTCTTGCTGATAAAGTCGCACGGCTCAGGAAGAATCAGGTTCGTCTGATCAAGCTCGGAGTTGAGCGCATTGAGATCTGGGAATGTCAGCCCAGTAACTGGATCCGTTACACCAGCCAATGGTTGATTCACAGCATTGCCTGCCTTGTCATGCCAGAGCCCGAAATGGTCAATCTCGACTCCGCCAATACTAATCAAAATCCGCAGGACTTCAGGATCAGTGGCCTTGAAGGCTAGCGTCGGATATAGACTCGCTCCACCCTGCTCGATGAAAGCAAAATGAAATCCCGCAGTGTTCGCAATCGCTTGCATGCGAGACTGCTGTGGTGACGTTGGGGGGACCGGTTGACCCTGGGTTGGCGGAGTGTCAGTGTCGTTCAAGGGAATCGCAGGCTGGTTCGCAATAGTTAAGGGTCCGGTGAACTTCACCCCGAAATCGGGGTTCTGCCCGCTGCGGTACCGGGTGTACCAGCTGAGGTCAACATTGAGGTTGAGCAAGTTTGTCAGTCTTCCAATATTCTTAGCGCCGCTTGCTTGGCTACTCGGCAAGATTCTAAAAGCGTCGAGATCAACTGGTTCCTCACCCTTGGAGATCAAGTAGGCGTTCAGGAAGGCCGCGTGGCTCAATTCATCGTCCGTGTTATCGGCGATGTATTGAGGCATATCGCCATCGAGGTTACTGAGTGCGGCTATGTAGGCGGGATTGCCTCCTTGGACCCCTCCCAGTTCGTTGTACTGTTGCCACAGATCAGCCTCTATGAGTTCCACTGCCGCCGCGAAGCGCAGGAGTGCAGCGTCGCCTTTGGACAGCTTGCCCGAAGTTGATTTGGATTGTGCAGCTCCTTCGGTAGCCAGGAACGCACCGGCTGACAGCGTTGCGCCGGCAATTCCGAGACCTTTAAGAAATGATCGTCTCTTGACTACGCCATGCCAGTGACGCTGAACCTCTTCCTCGGGCGAACACTGGGTTGGGTCAGAAGTGTCTGTCTGGGATACCACAGCTTGGGGAACATTCTCTTTCATGATTTAATCTCCAGTTCTTTTATTTATGATTTGTTCAGCGGTACTGTGCGTTAGACGCGGCGACCCATAGCGAGATGCGCAACTAATGTCTTTTGATTGTCAAAGTTTTGGAGGTTCGCGGTGACAACATCAACGTATCTCCAGGAATCCGTCTGTATATGTGAAACTCCATTACTCGTTGGTAATTCCCCGCTCCAAAGAAATATTTCTCGCGACCCAACACGTTTAGACAGATCTACTTCGGCGGATTGCCTGGTTGGACTACCGGAGTCCGGCGGCGTCCCGATCTGCCCGGGACGATTTTCACCCGTCAACTCGGGTGTCTGACTTCGCCGAGCGTCGCGATTGCGAAGTGGAACAATCAGGTATAACGAAACACAGGCAAGGAGCGCACTGGAGTGCGCTCCTTGCCGCGTTGTGCGTTCTAGTTGATAGTGATGGTCACAGGGATAGACTGGCTCAGTGAGCCGGCTGTGCCCGTCACCATCAGGGTGGTTTGAGCTGCTGGCGGTTGAGCTTTTGGACTGGTTGAACTGCTACCGCATCCGAGGGCGAATATTGTGACGAGAAGCAGCAAACCCAATATGCTCGTCCCTAGGATCCTCTGGCGTGTAAGGGATTTTCTTTTTCGAGTGGTGAACAGGGTACCGAACAATCCGAGACCAGGTAGTAACGCCGCCGGACCGTACCCCCCGGGTGGTGGAGTCGCGGCGGCAGAGACTGTCAAGGTAGAGGATGACGCGGTTGAACCGGGAGAGATCGTTGAAGGGCTCAGAGAGCAGGTCAAACCTGTGGGCGCAGTGCACGAAAGAGAGATCTGACCGCTGAATCCTCCAACCGCAGCAGCGGTAACCAGGAGGCTAGTCGATCCGCCGGCTTGAACCGTAGCGCTTTGGGATGAGAGGCTCAGGGAAAAATCTGGAGTTCCGACCGCGGCCGCAGGGACAAGGCTAGCAAACACACTGGTTGTGCTGCCGCCTGTCTGGAAATTAGGTTGGTTACTGCCTCCCGCGGTGAGATAAAGAGTGCCTGGATCGCCGGAAGGCCCCCCGCCTCCGAACACCATATCCCACAACCCGGGATTCACTAACACTTTATTCGAAGTGTCAGTGAGCTGGCCGAGGAACTTTCCGGTCGTATCGAACGCGTTGATAGTACCGTCTCCAAAATTTCCCACTAGGATCGAGTTCGGAAATGCACCGAAGGTAGCTGGAGTGGCCACAACGCCCCAGGGCGCGTTCAGTTTGCCGCCCACAGGAACAAAGACACTCACGAAGTTACCATTCGCGTCGTAGACATCGACCTGACCGAGGCCGGCACCGGGCTGAGCATCGTGCTTGGCAGCATCCTGCATAGCGTAGGCGACGTACACCTGGTTGTTGATGACGTGAATGCCATGGGGAGCGAAGCCAGTGGGCAGATTTGGATCGGTGAACGAACCGGCCAGCGAAGTGAGGTTAAAGTTGCGATCGAGTACGTCAACTTTGCCGCTATTAAAATTTGCTGCCAACAGAAGGCTGCCGTTAAGCAGCGCGAGTCCTTTGTAAACAGCACCGCTGGCGGAGTTATCAAAGGCTATTGAGGCTGTGTTGCTCACGCCGGTCCAGTTGGCGATAAGGCCATCTTCGGTGTCAAAAATGAACTGTCCGCCGGCGAAGTAGCTGCCGTTGCCATTCCCAACATTACCGGTGGGGCAACCAGGAGTACAGTTACCGTTTGGATTGCTTGCAGCTCCTGGAATGGTCACCACGAGAGCCGTATCCTTGTTGCCCAGATTGTCATAGAGGGTCGAAGTGCCGCTGTTGTTGTTGGCGATCCAGAAATCTTGTCCTGGAAGAATCGAGATTCCCCAGGGATTGAGAAGTTGAGGATCTGTTGTCGTGGCTACGCCGGCAGTATTCGACACAAGGTTGGTCTGTGAGTAACCGGCCTGTTGTGCGAGTAAACCCGAATGAATTCCCAAGATTAGTCCGAGTAATAAAACTGTTCTTTTCAAGCTACCCTCCATAACCTTATTTATGATTTGTACAAAAAGCAGGCTCTGCGTATTCCGTCTTGCACTGCCAATTTCTTCGTTGCCGGTTAAAGGGAATCCAGGAATCGATTGATGCAATTCCTGGCTCCTGAATTCCCCGGCTTGCACAACCACGGACGTTGTCTCGACTCAATTACCGCCAGAGGATGGGCCAGCGCCGTGATCCTTTACCGAAGCTACCATCGCTCTCGGTCGTGGTATCGCCATCGTATAGACGCCCTCGGGTGTATCCACCTCGCTGAGAAAGTGCATGTTTCCTACACGATCGAAGCTAAGGGTTGCGCGTTCAGCAGACGCTCCTACAGCGGTAGGGAGCACAATCGAGCTGTTTTCTCGGCTGTAGACGAGCAACCCTGACGTGGCATCAGTATGGATCCGGCTAATGCGGTACGTCCCCGCGGGCAAGGTTTTAGCACCAGCAACAAATTCGAACGGAACCTTTACAACAACTCCGTCTGCGTCTTGAGCGTGAGCACTTATGCCCAGCCCAAATAGGCAAGTAAGAGTTAATGCAATTGTCAAACACGACTTATTCATAAGTTCTCCTTCTTAATTGTTTTTAGCGTTTCATTACTGATAACTGAGACTCAAGGGGGTTTATTCCACTCTGCGTACTGAGCCTCATGTACAACATATTTGTCGCAAGGTATCGACGTTACGGTGAGCAACCAGACAATGCGGGGACAGAGTATTAGATTAGATCGTGTTAGAAGTTGCGTAAATGCGCGGGAACATGATTGTGTGCGGAGTAAAAGGTACTAGCTCGGAGTCTGCACCTACTGCGATATCACAGATCCGTACATTCCGCGAGAAGGCTAGGAGTCTGTCTGGCAAATGGGGGTAACTCTGCGCGTGAGAGATCAGTATGCTTGCTGAAGTACTTGTTCAGACGTTGGCGAAGCTGTAATCGAGCTCGAAATAGGCGCGCCTTCACCGCGGCATGACTCAGGTTCAGCACTTCTGCGGTCTGGTCTATTGATAGTCCTTCAATATCCCTTAATACAAAGACAGTGCGCAAGAGTGGGCTCAACTCTTCTAAAATCGTGGTTAAGATGTCCCGCAACTCCGACGCCATGTAGAGATGTTCCGGATTCGGTGCCCAATCGGTAACTTCCATTGGGAGCGTCTCTCTGTCCGCCTGAAAATCCTCATCCAGTGATACCTCCCGTTTGGCGCGCTGCTTTCTAAGCTTCATCAGGGACTGGTTCACAGTAATGCGAATCAGCCAGGTGGAGAATTGGGAATCTTCTCGGAATTGCTCGAGGTTTTGGAAGGCTTTCATGAAAGCTTCCTGAACCGCGTCCTGAGAGTCTTCCTTGTTATGGGTGACGCTTTGTGCAATTCGGAACAGTCTGCGGTCGTACCGCTTTACCAGTTCGTCGAACGCTCTAACGTCCCCATTTTTACTGGCATGCACAAGATCCAGGTCATCACTTATCATCTTTACTTCGGATTGTGCTGTGGCTGCCATATATTCCGTTCAAGTTGCTAAAGAGAAGTGTTTTACGAAGATGATCGCTTCTGCCCTAAACAAAGAGCCAGTTTCCTGGAAATACCTGGACGTGCGGGTCACTTCACCACTATCTGTCCGGTCATCTTAGGGTGGATCGTGCAGTAGTAGGGATACGTTCCAGGCTTGGTAAATGTGTAGGAAAACTTTTCGTCGGTATCCAGCACCTTAGACTTGAACACACCCTGTGTACTGACCGACGTATGCGGTATGTCATCTTTGTTTGTCCATGTGACTGTCGTTCCGGCGGGTACCGTAATCGTCTGCGGTCCGAAAGTGAAATTGTCGATTTTCACTTCCGCGGTTGCGGCCGACGGTTGGTCTGCCGCCTTGATTCCCGGCAATCCTGCGAGCAGTACTATCGCAACTATTGCCGCAGTCGCCAAGCCTGCAATCGATATCTTTTTATTCGTCATGTTCATTTTCCTTTTCCAGTCTTGGTTTTCACATCTGCTTTACATTTCTTGGAATGCGATTCTGAGCTTCAAAGCAACATGAGCTTAATCGCCGCCCATGCCGGCTCCATTCGCTGAATCCGCAGATCCCGAGGCGAGTGGCGAGTCTACGATCGCAAGGCTTCGGCCGCTAACGAGGTAATTCACATCGGTGATACCCAGCACACGCTGCAATTGGTCGGCCGGTACCTTCATTGGTCCCGCGGAAGGAGCTGTTCCTGGCGCTGGTTGAGGGAAAGCGGTTGACATCGCGGTGTGGAATGAAACTTTACCTTCGACCTTCTGCATAATCTGGTGAATATGGCCGTTCAACACAGTCACCGAACCGAAACGTTTGACGTAAGACAGAGCTTGTTCGCTGTCGTCGGTTCCCCATCCCCAATCTGGATAGATGGTCCACAGTGGGATGTGCGCAAAGAGCACAATCGGAGTGCTGGCAGACCTGCCTTCGAGATCATCCTCGAGCCACTCCAGTTGTTCGTGGCCGAGTGAGCCCATGCCTCCCGCCTTCAGGTTGGCGACATTCACCAGGCCGACAAAGTGGACACCCTTGTGATCGAAGCTGTACCACCCCGTGCCCTTGGTACCTTTCCCATAGCGCTGGAGAAATTGATCGCCGTTATCGCTCAACATGTCGTGCTCGCCAGGGACAAAATAGATTTGTTTGGGCGACGCTCCTTTCAGCGCCTGGTCAAGTGTGTCGAATTCACTTGGCTTGGAAAGCTGACTCAGATCGCCGGTGTGAATGATGAAATCGGGACTATGGGGCATGGCATTGATCTTGTTGATCGCGGTTTGCAAAGTAGCCGTCACATCGGGGTTGGCCGGCTTGTTGAAGCCGATGTGGCTGTCGCTGATCTGGACAAAAGTGAAATCCGCGCGTTTATGCGCGCCTTTTTCCATACCCTTGGCGAACGCTCTAGACATAGGAATGCCGCCGCTCAGGCTCCAGACCAGGCCTGTGCCAGCCCATGCCATGCACTTCAGGAACCCGCGACGGTCGACACCGTCATTGTTGAGGTCTTGTAACGTGTCATCGATGAGATCTTGTTTTTTGTCGGTCATTTGCTCTCCTGGTTTCTAGCGTTCTCAGCTAATAACTTGATTGGTTACTTTTTATTCCCAGTTAATTTGTATTTGTTTAGATGGGAGTGTTTACGCCGCTTAGGAAGCCACCTAGGTGACCGGTCAAGGCCACGAGACCGACGCCCAGAATTTCGAGCGCCAGGCGGTAGCCCGGCAAAACCGCTTCCCGCCGCCGTGCATGGAAATGGATCAACCAGACCACCCAAATGATCACGCTGGAGACGCTTGCGAACACAATATGAAGTAGTAAGATGCCCTTCACTTTCTGCCCCTCGAGCTGAAACTGCCACGCAAGAACTCCCGTGGCGAGTACTGGGATGGTCGAAATCGCTGCCACCAGCAGGTTGTAGTAGGCGGCGTCCGTCAAGCCGATACGCTTCGTCCATTGCGCAATAAAGTCAAACGCCACAGCCGAAATGAAGAGTGCGATCGGGAAATGGATCATCACCACATGTTGTGCGTGCTTGGCGAGCAGTACGGTCTTTACGTCAAATGGATTGATCATCTCACCCGAGATAACAGACGACGCGATGCTTTATTCCATCATTGATAGAAATCGGTGGGCCAGGAAAATGATTCCGCTTCAAAGGGAATATCGGGTGAGCAAGCCAGTTCTCACTAGGGATGGCGTCATGTGAGACGTTTGCGAGAAGCGGCCGCCCTAACTTCGCTGTTTCCAGTCGCTTGAGCCTGCATTTAATGCCCGAAACAAATTGTTCTTGGGACGGGAATAAATCAGCGCCTGCGGTGTTTTACTATGTGGACGTGTCAGGGGCGGACCTTCAACTCGGCTCGTTCGAAGAGTTGGCGATGCCGCTCTTCGATCAGTTGTACAACTTCGCTCAGTGGCTTACGCATAATCGCGAAGAAGCCGAAGACCTTGTTCAGGAAACCTACGTTAAGGCTTTGAAGGGATTCTCGTCTTTCCAGTTGGGGACGAATTTTCGGGCGTGGATGTACCGGATTTTGCGGAACACTTTCTTAACTTCTCGTACCGGCTTAAAAGCGACAATGACCGTACCGCTGGATTCCGACGAGGATGGACCTGAATTGGCAGTTGAACACGAGACGCCAGAAACACTGCTGTTTGAACGTTCGAACCGCGAGCGGCTGCAAGCAGCGATCGACGAGTTACCGGTATATTTCCGGGAGATTCTTCTCTTATGTGACGTGGAGGAGATGTCGTATCAGGAGATTGCGGAAACACTCTCGGTTCCTATAGGCACAGTGATGTCGCGTTTATCGCGCGCGAGAAGAACATTACGCGATCGCCTGCGGCCACAACTGCCGGTAGCAACAACAACAGTAACGATGGCAAAGGGGACCAATCATGGTTTGTGAGTTCTCGAAAACAAAACTCGACACCTACCTGGATGGTGAGCTTCAAGATCAGGAGATGCGCAGTTTCGACGCTCATGTGCGTAACTGTCCCTCTTGCTCTGCAGACGCACTGGGACGGGTGCAGATGAAACGATCCATTCAGGCGGCAGGAAGGCGCTTCACGCCCAGCGCCGAGTTCCGCAGTCGCATACAAAAGAGCATCGCAACCAAACCGCTGCGGAATTTTCAGCTGGGATGGATGTTAGCAACGGCGGCGACCGTGATTCTTGTAGCCGGCACGTTGACCTCAGCCTATCTCGGAAACCGATCCGCCAGAGACTTGGCGTCTCAAGATCACGTCTTGAGCGAGATTGCGGATCTGCACGTAGAGACACTGGCCAGTTCATCGCCCGTGGATGTGATCTCAACAGATCGGCATACGGTGAAGCCCTGGTTCCAGGGAAAAATCCCCTTCGCGTTCGATCTGCCCGAGCTTAACAATTCTGGGTTCTCTCTGCTCGGAGGACGGCTGACCTACCTGGACCAGACACCGGGAGCGCATCTCATCTACGATGTTCGAAAGCACCACATTTCTGTATTTGTGTTTCAGGAGCGATCTTTACCGGCCCGGCTCGATGAAAAGTCTGTGACACCGAGGAAACTGTCGTTCACCACGGAAACATGGAGCCAGGGTGGCCTTCGCTACTTCGTGATCGGTGACGCGAGTGCGGCGGACATCGATAGTCTCGCAAAATTATTTAAGGCTGCCTCATAGATTTGAAGCAGGCAACTCAGCCCGTTTCCCGAAGAAGCTGTACAACCTACGATTCACTGAAATCGATCATCACAGGAGCAGTACGGAATCCACGGGTTTTAATCGCTACATAGATCAGACCTAGGGCAAACCATATCCCGCCCACAGTCTTCGCGAGGCCATTCAGGTTCCACCAGATGAGGGCACAAAACGCGAATCCCACCAGAGGTAAGATGGCGTCAGTGAGCAGGTTTCGTTCGTGGCCCGGCCTTGCCTTAACTGCAAACTGCCAAAAAGTAGCCAAGTTCACTCCCATAAAAGCTAGAAATGCGCCGAAGTTGAGTAGTTCACCAGCATGTTCATAGGCATTGCCGATACTGTTCAGCATCACCGCCCCGGCGAAGGTTAATACTCCGATGATCAAAATGTTGTAGGTCGGAGTGCTGCTGCCCGGGCTTAAATATCCAAAAACTTTACGCGGCAACACATTGTCGCGTCCCATGCCAAAGAGCAGGCGCGCCGCCCCCAGGCCGCCGGTGAGTCCACTCCCGAAGGCTGCCAGAATGAGAATTACGCCCATTGCGTTGAAGAGAATGGGACCCCCGACGCGGCTGCAGATGTCCATGAAAGCAGTCACTAAATCTGGAAACGTGCGCCAGTCCGGCCAAACACGCTGTCCTAAGTAAACTTCGAATCCTCCGAACACGCCGGTAAACAAGCAAACCAGAACGGTCGCCAGAAGCACGTTCCGTTTGGGATTCTCAACATCTTCAGCCAGAGTCGTTACGCCATCGAAGCCGATATAGGTGAGCGCTGCAAACGAAGTTGCGGTCCAGATTCGATGCGAATTGAAAGTTTTCGGATCGTAGAATGGCTGGATCGAAAATAATCCGCTCCATCCCTCGGAATAGAACAGATAGCGGACCGCGAGCACGATGAAGAACCCGACGACTACAAACATCAAGAAGAGCAATACTTTGTTGGCGCGAGCGGAAGAGCGAATTCCGCGCAGATTCAATAGCGTTATGATGGCAGCGATGATCGCGGCCCAGACCGCGAAAGGGATCCCTGGCACGTAACGTTCGTGAAGCGCGGTGGAGATCCACACGGTATTGATCAATGGTTGCAGCAAGTAGTCGAGGAACATTGCCCAGCCGGCGAGGAATCCGAGATGCAGATTCAGGCCTCGTCCCACGTATGTATAGGCGGAACCAGCGGCTGGATAGAGCGCGGCCATACGTCCATAGCTCACAGCTGTTATCAGCATGGCAAACATAGCGACTAGAATGATGGTCGCGAAATGGCCGTCAGAAAGTTTTTGCGCCACGCCGAAAAGCGGGACTGGCGCGATTGGTTGGATTAATACAATTCCGTAAAAGACGAGATCCCAAAGCGTAAGCACTCGCTTCAAGCGCGGCGCTGAGGTATTAGGAATCGATACTGAAGCATCAGCCATTCGTTCTCGCATGCTCCAAGAAAGTTGTTCAGTCAACGCGCAATCGAGTGCAAGAAGAATATACTTTGCAACGATCCGAGTTGATGCAGGTCATTCGGCTTGACACTGATGAGTCAATATAGCAATACTCATGCGTTTTAATAAAAGGATTTAATTAAATGCTGACGATGCTTCGGAGTCGCTTTTTCTCTCTCTCTTCGCTATTTCTTTCAATTCTCTTGCTAGCTGCCGTGGGGAGCTGCGCTGAGAAGCCTTCAGAAAATATCAGAATCCCTCTGCACCAGAACTGGCAAATACAATCATCCTGCGACGCCAACTCAACCGCGCAAGAGATATCTACATCGGGATTCCGAACAACCAGCTGGCATCGCGCGGAAGTTCCAACCACTGTGGTTGCGGCACTAGTCGCCGATAAGACATATCCGGATCCCAACTTCGGAATGAATTTCAAGTCCTTCCCAGGAATGAACTACTCCGCAGCTTCTTTCTTCGCTAACCAGGACATGCCGGACGGTAGCCCTTTCCGCTGCTCATGGTGGTTTCGAACGGAGTTCAACGTTCCGGCATCATCGAGTAAGCGAACAACATGGCTGCACTTCGATGCCATCAATTACCGCGCCAACATTTGGCTGAACGGGCAGAAAGTCGCTGATGCACAGGACGTGGCGGGAACGTACCGCATCTTTGAGTTTGATGTCAGTAAATATTTAGTTCGTGGCAAGACGAACGCTCTGGCAGTGGAAGTTTTTGCTCCCGGCAAGAACGACTTGGGAATGACGTGGGTGGATTGGAACCCGACTCCTGCCGACAAGGATATGGGACTGTGGAAAGATGTTTACCTCACTACAAGCAGAAGCGTTTCGTTGCGGCATCCCTTCGTAACCTCGAAGCTGGCGGCAGATTACAAAACCGCATCTCTCGTTGTTTCGGCTGACTTGCACAATGTCTCCGATCAACCTGTGACGGGCACGTTACATGTAAATATCGAGGGAGTTCATATCGCGCAAAAGGTAGATCTAAAAGCTGGCGAAACTAGCACCATCACCTTCAACGCCGAACAATATCCACAGTTCCACCTCGATCATCCTCGCTTGTGGTGGCCTCATCAGATGGGGACTCCGGCACTGTATACGGCCGAATTACAGGTCGATATCAATGGTGTGATATCGGATTCAACCGAAACACACTTCGGTATTCGCGAAGTGACCTCTCAGTTGACCGATAACGGCGCTCGCCTGTTCACGATAAATGGTCGCAAGATTTTAATTCGCGGCGCAGCGTGGGCCCCGGACATGCTTCTGCGCTGGTCTCCTGAGCAGGCAACGGCGGCTCTGCAATATACGCGTGACATGGGATTGAACGCCATTCGTCTCGAGGGCAGGATGGAACGCGACGAATTTTTTGACATGGCCGACCAGATGGGCATTCTGATCATGCCGGGATGGACATGTTGCGATATGTGGGAGCACTGGAAGGACTGGACCGCAGATACGCGAACAATCGCGGCGGCATCTTTGTCCGATCAACTGTGGCGGTTGCGGAATCATCCCAGCGTCTTTGTTTGGCTGTATGGCAGCGACAATCCTCCGCCGCCGGATGTTGAAAACATGTATCTAGAGATATTGAGGGATCGGCAATGGCCCAATCCATGGGTGTCGTCAGCTTCTCAGCAACACACCACCGTGACTGGACCCTCGGGTGTGAAAATGACGGGTCCATACGATTACGTTCCGCCGAACTACTGGTTGGCTGACACTCAGGCAGGGGGCGCGTACGGTTTCAATACCGAGACGGGACCTGGGCCGGCGATCCCTCCGCTTGAAAGTTTGCGAAAATTTATTCCTGCCGATCATCTATGGCCGATCGATGAGTATTGGAACTACCACGCTGGCGGTGAGCGTTTTACTACGATCGACCGTTTTCTAAACGGTATGAACCAGCGCTATGGCAAGGCGGAAAATCTTGATGACTTCCTGCGCAAATCGCAGGCCATGAACTACGAAGCGCAGCGTGCGATGTTCGAAGCCTACGGCCGCAACAAATATGTTTCGACCGGAGTGATTCAATGGATGTTGAATAATGCCTGGCCATCCTTAATCTGGCACTTGTATGACTATTACCTCACTCCGGCTGGCGGATATTTCGGCACTAAAAAAGCTTGCGAGGTGCTGCACGTGCAGTATTCTTACGACGATAATTCTGTCGCAGTCATCAATGGATATGATCATTCGGTCGATGGTCTGAAAGTGACGGCGAAAATCTACAATATTGATTCGCAGGAAAAAGCTTCTCGTGAGTCGACGCTGGACGCGGCCTCCGACAGCAGTATGCGAGCTTTCGAACTGCCAGCGCTGGATGGAATCTCTTCCACCTACTTTCTGAAGCTGCAACTTCGTGACCGCGCCGGAAAACTGTTAAGCGACAATTTCTACTGGCTCTCTACGAAGCCCGATGTGCTGGACTGGGCGAAAAAAGAAGACACGATTTATACGCCACAAAGTGCTTATGGGGATCTCACCGGACTGAGTACTCTTGCCTCCGCCCAAGTCGCTGCCGAAACGAAATTCTCGCATGAAGGCGCAGAGGGGATCGTGCGTGCTACGGTAAGAAATACGAGTTCCTATCTCGCCTTCATGGTTCATCTTCGACTTACCGACTCTGGCGAGGACGTGGTGCCGATTTTTTGGGACGATAATTATTTCTCTTTGCTGCCGGGGGAGAGAAGGGAAGTCACGGCTCATTTCGACTCGTCTAACCTCAAACGCGGTCCAGTCGCACTCGCAGTCGACGGATGGAATGTAGCGCCGTTTAGCAATGCGGTGGTAAGTCAATTACCAAAACAGCCTTAAGATTTTGAGATTGGGAGTCTATCCATGCGTAGGTTCACACTTGCACTTGTTTTCCTGTTTTGCGCTTGCGCGGCTTGGCCTCAAACGAAACTGTCCGTGCATTGGGAAGAACTAACTGCGGCGGACTTCCGCACTGGCATTAGCCAATCTCAGGGTACGTGCCTGTTGCCCTTCGGAATTCTTGAAAAGCACGGCCCGCATCTCCCGCTCGGAACTGATCTGCTGGATGTCCGCCATGCCGCTCTGACAGCCGCGCAACAAGAATATGCTGTGGTCTTTCCCGAATACTATTTCGGCCAGATTTTCGAGGCTCGCCACGAACCCGGCACAATCGCGTACAGCACTCATTTGCAACTGGAATTGCTGCAAGAGACCGTCGACGAGATGGCGCGGAACGGCTGCAAGAAAATAATCATCGTGAACGGGCATGGCGGAAATGAATACCTACTGCCCTATTTCGCCCAGAGTCAACTGGAAAAGCGTCATGACTACGTTGTCTACGTTATGGGATTGGTAGAAGCGCCGACTGGGCCGGTGAAGAGAAAAACTTCGATGGATATGCATGCTGGCGAGTCTGAAACTTCGAAGATGATGATCAGCCGACCGGACTTGGTACACCTTGATCGAGCTGGCAGTGAGTCGGGCGCCGATCAGGCTCGACTGAAACTTCCGGGCACACTCTACGCAGCAATTTGGTGGTATGCGCGCTTTCCGAATCACTATTCCGGCGATGGTTCAGCCGCCGCTCAGGAACTTGGAGCCCAGGAAATGAATGGGTGGATTTCAGCAATCGTGGATGCAATTCGTGCCGTAAAGGCTGATCAAACCAGCCTGCAATTGCAAAATGAGTTTTTTGATAAGGCCGCACATCCGCTGGAAACCCGGCCGTAGAATCGAGGACTCAGCGCGGCTCCGCCATTACCTCTGGGGTCGGCACACGCCCATTCTCCAAATCTCTCTGTTGTTTCCCATTCGCCTCGTCTGATATGCGACGCGACGTTTCCATTTCCGTGCGAGCCTCCTGTTCACGGCCCATCTGCAGTAAAATGCGCCCACGAACATAGTGAATGCTTGCCCCATTTGGATCCAGTTTGAGCGCTTCGTCGATCTCTCTCAGAGCCTCGGGATATTTTTCTTTTCCTTGCAATATCCGCGCCAACTCATAATGCGCGCTTGTGAGTTTTGGATTGAGCTGGAGCGCCTTTCGGAAATTGCGTTCCGCATCGTCATTCTGCTGCTGCAAGTAGTACACCAGTCCAAGTTCGTCGTAATTGTCGGCGAGATCCGGTTCGATCGCAGCATCTTTCGCAAATTCAATCTTGGCTTCATCCAGATTTTGTTTCTTCAAATAGGCCAGCCCTAAATTGAAGTGCACGAACGGAAGTTTGGGATCCGACTGGTTTGCAACCAACAGTTCCTGAATCGCCTCATCGTATTCTTCGCGATTGATGTGAGCCTTTCCCATCAGCAGATGGAATTCCGCGGAATTCTGGCCAGTCTCCACTAGGCGGTTCGCGGCGCGCTCCTCGAGTTGCGGCTGCCCGGATTTACTCGCCGCGATGCTCACAACATACAAGTAATTGAGATTGTCCGATTCCTGTGTCCACAAAGGCATAAGCGTCGAAACTGCGTCGGCATATTGTTCGGTATAAAAATAGCAAAGGCCCAAAAGATATCGGGCCTGCAGTGAATCAGGGACATCATCGACGACAGATTTGAACGGCGGAATAGCTGCACGAAAGTCGTTTTGGCGGTAATACAACAGTCCAATGTTGAGCCTAATTCCTGCGATTGTTGGCGCAAGAGTTTCGGCTTTCTGCAGTGTCTTCAGCGCAGACGCCCACTCTTTTCTACGCATGTAGATCACTCCAAGATTGGCGTAGGCTCCCGCGACATTAGGATTCAGCGCGAGCACCCGACGAAATGAACGCTCCGCCGAATCAAGATCATTCCTTCGTAGCGCCTCCTCCCCTTGGTGGAATACCTGTTGAGGGCTCAAGTTTTGCTGAACAGATGCGGCTGACGGAGCGTGTTGGGCGACGACTTGTGTCCTGCTACCGAAGGTTAGAAACAGTGCGAGAAGTGTGTTGATTCCGATCGGGTAACTTGACACTCAATTTAGTCTCTGATGTAGTGTCCCGCAGCGTGACTGCGAATTCAAGCGGTCGGCGGGCGGAGAAAGCTTTGGCGGAACGTCTGCGAGAAAAAGGTTCGATAATCACGATCCGGGACGTTGGGAAGGAAAGCGGCTTCTCGTCGACAACCGTTTCGCTCGTGCTGAACAATGCGCCTTTAGCTCGTTACATTCCTGCTTCCACTAAAACGCGAATCGAAGGTGCTGCAAAAAAGTTAGGCTATCGGCCAAACCAGTTCGCCCGCTCTCTGCGCAGCAAGCGCAGTCATACCGTCGGAGCCATGATCTTCGACATGACTGATCCGTTTTGTACTTTGGTACTGAGAGGAATCGAGAACAGTCTTTACGCGTCATCGTATATGCCCATCCTGACCGATGTGCACAATGAGCGCAGCCGTTTTGAACGGTACCTCGAAATGCTTCTGGACCGGCGGGTGGAAGCGCTCATCATCGTGGCAAACTGGCTGTTTCTCGATATCAATGTTTTGGCCGACCTGGAAAAGAGCCGTATTCCAACCGTAATGATTGGACGCGAACTGCAAGGCGATTCGATCAGTTCAGTTATTGTGGACAACGAACCCGGCTCGTACGCGGCACTCGAACACCTCTACGATCTCGGACATCGGAAGATTGCCTTCATTCGTGGTCCGCGGAGCCTCGGTGACAGCGCCCCGCGTTGGCGGGGGGTGCGCGCATGCGCAAAGGCCCATAACCTTGAACTGGATTCTCGGTTGATCCTAGATATTCCCAACTCTCGCGATCCTCTATCGAGCTTCGAAGCTGGTTTCAAGTTAGCCGGACAACTGCTCAAACGAGGCGATTTCACCGCCCTGATGGCGTTCGACGACATGTCAGCCTTCGGTGCCATACGGGGATTGACGAACGCCGGAGTTGCGGTACCCGAGAAGTGTTCGGTGATCGGTTTTGATGATGTGGCGCTCTCGACTCTGTATTCACCATCTCTCACGACCATACGCCAGCCCATGGCCGAAATGGGCGCCCTTGCCGTCGGCATGGCTTTGGAGGGCGTCAATGCTGTCCTCGAGAAGCTGCCAGTTCCGGTTGTGCACCGCAAGATGGCGCCCGAACTTGTGGTTCGGGAATCTACCCGAAGCATTCTGTAGTCGCTGAGTCCTATCCGAATTCGCACCCATCCGGATTTTCCTCTTGACACCCAATCAGCGAATATACGAATATTCATTCGTTTTAATAAACGCATTTATGTGTTAGCCGGTGGTTCATAAGATCCTCAGGCAAGGAGTCAACCATGCAGTCCCGTTCCCTCTGGTTATGCGTCCTCCTGCTCGCTTTGTTGGCTCCCATCATGGCCGTTGCCCAGGATACGGCTTCAATTACTGGCACTGTGACTGATAGTTCCGGCGCCACAATTCCCAATGCGCGAGTCACCATCATCAGCACCGAGCATGGAATCAATCTGTCGACTACCACTAACGGCAGCGGAGACTACGTCTTCTCAGCGCTGCCGATTGGCGCCGTGGACCTCACCGTTACGACACCCGGATTCAAGAAATACGAAGCAAAGAATGTAACGCTTGGGGTAGCGCAAAAGGCCCGGGTGAACGTCACCATGGAAGTAGGCGCACCGGACGTGCAGGTCACAGTCGAGGGAACTGCGGTAGCGCAGGTGGAAACGCAGTCTTCAGATCTCGGGTCCACAGTGAGTGGCAAGGAAGTTAGTCAGCTGGAATTAAATGGACGCGATTTTAAGCAACTTGTCACGCTGGTTCCCGGGGTCAGCAACCAGACGGGCGAGGAAGAGGGAAACGTTGGCGTCGCTGCGAATACGTCATACAGCATTAATGGCGGCCGGATCGAATACAACAACTGGGAACTCGATGGCGGCGACACCATGGACAACGGCAGCAATAACACACTCAACGTCACACCCAGCATCGATGCAATCGCCGAGTTCAAGGTAGAGACCTCGAATTACGGTGCTCAATATGGAAGAAACGGATCGGGTACCGTCGAAATAGAAACCAAGTCTGGAACTAGCAGCTTCCATGGCGACCTGTACGAATTCGTGCGCAATGATGCATTCAACGCCGTGCAGCCCCTGCAGACAAGCGTTGCTCCGTACAAGAAAAACGATTTTGGATACACCTTCGGCGGGCCAATTTTCATACCCGGCCATTACAACCAAAACCGGCAGAAGACTTTTTTCTTCTGGTCTCAAGAGTGGAAGCGCGATCGCGTGCCCGCCAATTTTGGTTCAACCACCGTTCCGTCCCTGCCGGAACGCTCGGGAAACTTCAACGATGTCTGTCCTGACGCTACTGGCTCATTAGCAAACTGTCCCACAATCCCCGGCAGCGGCGGCACGTTCTTCCCAGGCAACCAGGTCCCGATAAGCGATACGACAACCGTCGGCGGACTGGAAGGCTTGATCCCGCTTCCCAATCTAGATGCGACCACTTGGCAGCAGAATCCGACGCTTCCAACTAATTGGCGTGAAGAACTCTTCCGCATCGACCATAACGTCAACGACAAAATTCGCGCCTCGTTCCGTTACGTGCACGATTCCTGGGACCAGATTTATCCGACGCCGCTGTGGACAGGCGGCACCACTTTTCCGACCGTGCAAACGGATTTCAAAGGGCCGGGCGTGAGCCTGGTCGCCAGGCTGAGCGTCGTTGCTTCGCCAACCCTGCTCAATGAATTTGTAGCCAGCTACACCACTGACCACATCACCACGCACCTGGTCGGGGCATGGGCACGGCCATCTGGCTTCGCACCAATCGGTCTCTACACCAACGGTTTTGGAAATCGAGTTACTGGCATCAGCCTGAACGGCAACTACACTTTTTCCGAAGACCCCGGCTACGTTCCAAATGGCCCGCTGAACTCCAATCCCACTTACACTTTCAAGGACAACGTCACTAAGGTCATCGGTCCCCACAATTTGCAGTTCGGTGGTTACGTGGTGATAGCTCAGAAGAATGAGATACCGCAGCCTGGAACGGGAACCAACGGCATTTTAACGTTCGATTCGACCAATAGCGCGGTTAGTAGCGGAAACGCATTTGCCGACCTGCTTCTTGGGAATCCAGTCAGCTTCCAGCAAGAAAAGGATGCTCTGAAGATGTACGAGCGATACAAAATCTTCGAGCCGTATGTGCAGGACGATTGGCACGTCACCCCGCGCTTGACCTTGAATCTTGGCGTGCGCCTCAGCTTCTTCGGGACCTATTACGAGAAATATCATAACGCCTGGAATTTCGATCCAAGTCACTATGTTGCGGGTGCAAGTGGCATCGATCCGAGTGGGTCGGGGCTTGTCACCGGAAATCCCTTGAACGGCTGGGTCCAATGCGGTGTGACAGCCGGCGTTCCTGCTGGCTGCATGACCAACCACTGGTTCAATCCCGCCCCGCGCATCGGCTTTGCATACGATCCGTTTGGCGATGGAATATGGTCAATCCGAGGAGGCTACGGAATCTTCTTCGAGCATACCAACGGGAACGAAGCGAATACTGAAGCTCTAGAGCCGTTTAACCCGCTGACGCAAACAGCGTCGGTTAATTTCAGCAGCCCTACGACAAACGGCTATGCCGGCATCACACCCGCCCTGCTTGGTGCGTCAACTACTCCTTTGAGCTTCTGGTCCATTCCGAGCAAAGCGACGTGGCCCTACGTGCAGCAATGGCACTTCGATGTTCAGCATGATCTTGGAAGGAACACAGTCGCCACGCTGTCCTACGTGGGCAGTGCGGGCGTTCACTTGACCCGTTCTTATGAATACAATCAGATCGCACCCGTCGCGGCCAGCCTGAATCCTTATCTGGCCGCCGGAGCGACTCCCCACCAAACCATCAGTTCAGCCGATTGCAGCACTGTCTCCGTTGGCCCGGACCTACAGGCCAGCGCGATCGTGAACGGAATTTCGCAAACCGGAGGCTGGGCAAACAATCTTGCCGTAGCTTGTGGGCAGGATCCAAATCCCTATCGTCCATTTGTGGGAATCGGGAGTATCGAAAGAAAAGACCTAAGTGCCTCATCCAACTTCAACGCACTGGAGGCCTCCGTTCGTCACAGCGTTGGAGGACTTCAACTCAACGCCGCTTACACCTATAGCCACTCGATCGACAATTCTTCTGACAACGCCGATTTCGGACTTGTAAATGCTTACAACTTGAATGGCTACCGAGCCAGTTCCAATTTTGATCAAAGACATGTCTTCAACTTGGGCTACGTTTACGATTTGCCTTTCTTCAAAGCGAAAGGCCTGACTAACAAAATTCTTGGAGGATGGGAGTGGTCTGGAATTACCAACATACAATCCGGAACTCCGTTCAGCGTCTACAACGGAGGGTCCAGCCCCATTCCAGGAGACAATGCCGGGGTTGCCAATCCCGTCGCGACCGCGCCATCCCATCCGGACTTGGTCGGTGATCCACATAGCGGGGTCCAGAACATACCCGTGACAGGATTTGGACCACTTCTTTATAACCCCTCCGCCTTTGTGGCGCCTACGGGCCTTACTTTTGGCACTGCGGGACGGAATATCTTGAGAAATCCCTCACGCGTCAATTTCGATATGGCGTTGCTAAAGCACTTTGCCGTAACAGAGAGTAAGTATTTCGAGTTCCGCGCCGAAGCGTTCAATGTGTTTAACCACACTCAGTGGGCGTACATCGGAGGCGATAACGGATCAGGAGCAGCCAGCGCGGGAAACGGCAGTGGTAACTCCAACGTGATTGGCTGCTACGGTGGAACCAACAATTCAGCGGGCGATACTTCATGCAATCAAACCGGGCTGTTGCATCCGAATTCCGCACACTATCCGCGGATCTTGCAGTTGGCTCTGAAGTTTGTTTTTTAGGCGTAGAGCTGATGGTCCAGCGCCCACGTGACGGGCGTTGGTTCCCTTTCTGGATGGGAAAGCAAGGCCAGAGTACAAGGTAGGTCAAGCGGGTTCAGATTACCGCTGACAGGGCAAGTGTCAACATCAGCGCTACGACAGAAATGATGGTTTCGCAGACGGACCAGCTCTTCAGGGTATCAGTCACACTCATACCGAAGTATTCCTTCACGAGCCAAAATCCACCATCGTTGAAATGCGAAAAAATAAGGGAGCCGGCCCCAGTCGCAATCGTTAACAATTCTGGCCGGACACCAGTGTGAATGGCGACTGGGGCAACGATTCCGGACGCCATGGTCATCGCCACCGTGGCTGAGCCGGTCGCCAAGCGCACCAAGGCTGCCACCAGCCAGGCCGAAAACAAAATGGATATGTGAGCGCCCAGAGCAAGGTTGATGATGGCCTGTGACGTTCCGCTATCCTGCAGAACCCGTCCAAATCCGCCGCCAGCGCCGATGAGCAGAGTAATGGATGCAGTAGGGGCCAAGCACTGTTCAGAGAACTTCAGGATCGTCTCGCGGCTGAACCCTCGCATCCTTCCAAAGGTGATAAAGCTCGCCATTGCTCCGACGAGCAGCGCAATATCAGCGCTTCCGATGAGATGTAAAGCACCGTTCGTCGAAGTTTGTGGAGGCGCAAAAGCGTCTGCCCAACTGCCTAGCAGCATCAGTCCAATTGGAAGCAGGATCGTTGCCACGGTCAGGCTAAAGCTAGGTAAGTTACGGTGCGAAGTATCGTCAACAAATTGCGCCGCAATCGGGTTATCCACGTCGAGCCTGATGCGGGGTGCGATTAATCTGGCGTATAAAGGCCCGGCGATGATGGTAGTCGGGATTCCAACCAGCAGGGCATAAAAAATCGTGCGGCCAATGTCGGCATTGTATGCCGTGACCGCCAACATCGCCGCCGGATGAGGCGGTATGATGCCATGGACAACTGAAAGTCCGGCCACCATTGGCAGGCCAACCAGAATCAGCGATGTACCGGTTCGCCTGGCCACGTTAAACGCGATCGGAATCAGGAGAACGAAGCCGACCTCAAAGAATACCGGTAATCCGACCAGGAATCCCACGGCCGCCATCGCCCAGGGCACGCGCTTTTCGCCGAAGAGCTGAATTAATGTCTGAGCAATGCGCTCGGCGCCACCGGACTCCGCCATCATCTTCCCCATCATGGTCCCAAGCGCTACGATGATGGCGATGTGTCCTAAAGTCGCGCCCACACCGCTTTCAAAGGACTTGATTACGTTTTGTGGTGGCATTCGAGTAACTAAAGCCAGCGTTACGGATACCGTCATCAAAACAACGAAGGGATTCATCTTCAACCGCGCGATAAGCACGACTAGCGCGATGACCGATGCTAGGGCAGCGGTGAGAAGGTACACATCGTGGCTATTGATCATAGGATTCGCCGTTCAGTCTTTCGCCGATCCAATTCACGGAGCGAGGGTCAATCTGCTGGTTTCTTATACGCGACGCAATCGATTTCTACTTTGCAATCGATGACCATGCTGGACACGACGCAGGCACGGGCCGGTGGATTCCGGCCAAAATACTTCTCAAAGACTTGATTGAATGCCTGGAAGTCGCGAGGGTCATCGAGCCAAACGCCGCAGCGCACAACGTGCTCGGGTCCGTAGCCCGCTTCTGCCAGAATAGACAACAGATTCTGGATCGCCTGATGAGCTTGTGCACCGATGTTGCCGGCGACAACCTCGCCATTGAGCATTGGTACCTGCCCGGATACATACAGCCAGCCGCCGGCTTCGACAGCGCGCGCAAAGGGCAAACGTTGTCCACCGGCGCCTTTACCGCCGTCGGCGCCAAAGCGCTTTATGCTCATCTTCTCCGCTCCTTAATGCGAAATAGAAATCTATTACTAAGGCTTGCTTTGGCGTCGCAGGAAACGGCCTGCACGTTGGCCCGTGGGACGATGTTTCCAGTAGGACAACTCGCCATTTACCCAGGCCGCGTCAATCCCAACTGCAGGTTTGATAGGGTCTTCAAAGCTGGCAGTGTCTCGCACAGTCTCTGCATCGAACAGTACCAAGTCTGCCGCGTAGCCTTCTCTTATCCAACCCCGGTTCGCCAATCCGAAACGCTGGGCTGTCAGGCTCGTCATCCTGCGCACTGCCTCACCCAGAGAGAATAACTTCTGGTCACGGCAGTAGTGACCAAGCACGCGCGGGAATGTGCCCCAAAGTCGCGGATGCGGAAACGGATCGTTAGGCAGCCCGTCAGACCCGATCATGGTACCGGAGTGTCGCAGTATCCTCCGCACATCGGTTTCAGACAAGCAGTAATAAATTGCTCCGGCCGGCTGTAGTCGCTGTGCAGCTTCAATTTGAGTAGTGTCCCAGCTTGCTGCAATTTGAGCGAGTGACTTTCCGGTCATCTCGGGATGCGGACTCGACCAAGTGATCGTAATGGCAATGCGCTCGTCCACTTGACTAAGGCTGAGGATGGTGGAACTGGCGGCGTAGGGGTAACAGTCCCAGCCAACAGAGTGACCATTGGCGGCCTTCTCCAATGACTGCAGCAGTTCGCCGCTGCGTCCCCAGTTGTCAAGCCCCGCACACTTCAAGTGCGAAATAATCACCGGCACTCTCGCACTCTGACCGATGCGAAATGCCTCCTCCATAGCGTCCAATATCAGATCGCTCTCGGTCCGTAGATGCGTCGTGTAAATTGCGCCAGCGTCGAACATCGGTTCGCATAGTGCGGCGACCTCTTCGGTGGAAGCCAAGTTTGCCGACGAATACGCAAGACCGGTACTTAATCCGAGTGCGCCCAGCTCGAGTGACTCACATAACTGAGCTCTCATGGCAGCTATTTCCCCTGCACTGGCGGCGCGATCAAGGTCGTCCATGTGGTTGTTGCGGAGAGAAGTGTGGCCCACTAATGCCGCCACATTAACTGCTGGGCGGGCCGACGCAATAGCGTTTACATAGTCAGCAAACTTGGGATAGCTAAACGCTTGGCTCTCCCCGAGCAGATTCATCGGCTCTGGCGGGTTGCCTTTCACCTGCACCGGCGCTGCGCTGATCCCGCAGTTCCCAACGATCACCGTAGTGACACCTTGCGACAACTTGGGCAGCATTTCAGGAGTACGAATCACATACAGATCGTCGTGAGTGTGTGCATCGATAAAACCCGGGGCCAGCATTTTTCCCCGACCATCCACAGTGTTTCTCGCTCTATCGCCAGACAAATCACCAATGTCCGCGATACAGTCTCCGTCGATGGCGACGCTGCCGAGTTGTGGCGCGCCGCCACTCCCATCGAGAACTTGCACATCGCGGATCAACGTGTCGAAGTGAGACACTAGCTCTCCCTGCACAAATCGGTCGCCGCTGGCGTATGTTACTTCTATCATGCGCCGAGTTGAAAACAGGAAGCCAAAGATCGTTCATGAAGCCAAGTGACAGAACCACCCTGATTCGGCCGTTGTCCAAAGGCTTAGGGACACTGAATCAAGCGCTCGCGTCAGATGCCATCGCTGGTCTGCGATGGAACTTGTTGCGCGAAGACGTCAGCCTGCCAACCGCCGTGCTTTATGAAGAAAAGCTTTTCCACAACCTGCAGTGGATGCAGAAATTCGCCGACGCATACGGGGCAAAGCTTGCTCCCCACGGCAAAACTACCATGGCGCCAAAACTGTTCATGCGGCAATTGCAGGCGGGGGCGTGGGGCATAACACTCGCAACTGCTCCGCAAGCTCGCGTAGCGTATGAACACGGAGTCCATCGCGTGCTAATGGCCAATCAATTAGTTGGATTGCAGAACATGGTTATCATTTCACGCTTAGTCGAAGATCCTGAGTTTGAGTTCTTCTGCCTGGTGGATTCTGGCGAGAACGTGGAATCGCTGGGCCATTTCTTTCAAGATCGCGGACAGCGGCTGAACGTCGTTATAGAGGTGGGCGTGAAGGACGGTCGAACTGGAGTCCGCGATCAAGAACAGCTTCACAGCGTACTCGCTGCTCTGAGCTCGTGGAGTGCTCACATACGGTTATGCGGCGTCGAAGTTTTCGAAGGCGTTTTAAATAACGAAGCATCCGTCCGCGAGTTACTGCATCAAGCGGTGAGTGTTACGCGCGAGTTGGCGGAACAGAAACGTTTTGATCGAACTCCGATCATCCTTTCGGGCGCCGGTTCAGCTTGGTACGACGTGGTAGCAGATGTTTTTGGTAGCGCAAAAATCGGCGAGCCGATCGACGTGATATTGCGGCCAGGATGCTATTTAACCCACGACGTCGGTATTTATCGCGATGCACAGCATAAGATTCAGGCGCGCAATCGAGTCGTGCAACACATGAACTCCAGCCTCATTCCAGCATTGCAACTATGGGCATATGTGCAGTCAGTTCCTGAGAAGAATAAAGTCATCATTGCTCTCGGTAAGCGAGACGCAGCCTTTGATGCAGGTTTGCCGGTACCGGCGCTGCATTACCGTCCGGGCACTCATGAGCCGATTGTCGCCCCCAGTGCGTGGAGGCTAACCAAGATGATGGATCAACACGCCTATCTCGACATCGATGAGAGTACCGACATTTTGGTGGGCGATATGATTGGCTTCGACATTTCTCATCCTTGTCTAACATTTGATAAGTGGCGATATCTGCTGGTATTGGACGAGCGCTATCAAGTTATAGATGTAGTGGAGACCTGCTTCTAATCCGGCCCACGTTCGCGCACCCGGAGAAATCTTGATCCTCCTTACTGTTACGGCCCTCGATGTCCATTCGGCATAGGGCCGGGCGATTCGGCGTCCGTGCGAAACAAGTTCAGTCTTGCGCATTAGAACGCAGCGCCGTCCCAAGCTCGCTCATTCGTACAAATTGACCAGCTTGGTACTCGGTGTAGAGCCGGGCGATGTCTTCCTTGGAGTCTGCAATGAACGGCCCGTACGAGACGATTGGGTTGCCTTGAGGCTCGCCGGCATACAACACAAGCCGCGCGCCTTCTTCGCCCCCAACCACGCGCAGCACGCTTGTGCCCTCACCCTTCGGACGATCGAGCCAGCCGACCTGGCCGGTCTTCAGACGCACAGCGTCCTCGCCGATAGTTGCCGAGCCACGGATCATAAAGGCAAATCCGTTGTACGACGTCGGAATCTCCTGGTCGACAGATGTGCCCGGATCCATCGCGATTTCCACCATCGTGACGGGAACATGATTCCGCGTATTCGAACGGACGCTCCCAGACGTACCGCTGTAAATTCGGACCTGCACGCCGGGCTCGCGCCGGACTGGCACCGCGTCATTATCAATAGTTTGAAACCCTGGTTCGGCCCATCGCCGGTTTTTCGGCAACGTTAACCACAACTGCAGTAGGCGGACCTTCCCCTTCGTCGCCATGTGTTCGCCGTGGATAATCCCGCGGCCAGCTGTCATCCACTGTACCTCGCCGGCATTAATCACTCCGCCTTCATCGCGATCATAGATGGCCCCGTCGAGGATCAGGGTCACGGTTTCGAATCCGGCGTGCGGGTGGGGCTCGCCGAGCGGTCGGTCGCCAATGTCGAGATGGTCATCGGCGAGCATGATAAAGGGATCGTTGAGAACGAAGTCCTTCGCCGACACAACTTGTGCCGCAAGGTGCCCGGGCCCGATAAATCCTGGCCCAAGCGGAGGAACAGTAACAACACGAGCGATGCTACGTTGCTGCAACATAGTGACCTCCAACGAACCAGCATCAGGCTTTAGTTTCGGCACGTTCATCTAACAGCAGCGCTTTGCTGCGCCGGTATTGCGCGTCGCTGACTAAGCGGCATGACCGCGCCGATCCCACCGATCAGTAACGCGAGCGCGCCCCAAAACATACCGCTCAGGTAACGTCCAAACATCGCGTCAAGTGAAATCGAGCCCGGGCCCGTGAATGCGAGCGCCACTGCGGCGATACCGAGCACAAGGTTGTACTCGTATCCGCCGTTTGAGACAAAGAATCCCTTCTTTAAATGCACAGTCACGACAGCCACGATCATTACGCTCAAGATGAGAGCAGCAGCAACCGGTGTGAGCAACCCCAGTGCTAGAAGAACTCCGCCCCCGGTCTCAGCAAGACCAGCCATCAGCGCGTGGCGCCGGCCCGGTGGGAACCCGAGCATCGTGAAGAACTGACCAGTTCCGTCAAGCCCAGGTCCGCCGAACCAACCAAATAGCTTCTGTGTGCCATGTGCCGCCATGGTCATTCCCACAGTCAGTCGTAGAAGCAAAAGTCCTATGTCCATATGCTTGTCCTTTCGACATGCGATGTTAAACATCGTTTGCCGCTTACTTAGACGACATATGTCGTGCAGAGGATTCATTTCTCTGATAGCCTGAAATTCAGTATGCCGATTTCAGATTGCGAAGTCCGTGATCCCCGCATGAAGCGCACACGCCATCTGCTTCAAAACGCGCTCCGCAGCCTTCTTCGGGAAAAGCCTTTGGACGAGATCCTGGTGCAGGACATCACTGAGGCAGCTACGGTGAATCGCGCTACCTTTTACGACCACTACACCGACAAATTTGCCCTCTTCGAGGCCATGATAGCGAGTGATTTCCATAAGCTGCTCGAGGCGCGCAAGATTCATTTTGACGGGACCTGCCCCTCTGGACTGGCGGCCATCATTCTGGCCGTGTGCGACTACCTTAAGCAGATTCACAGCAATCAAAGCGACTGTGCTCGACAGAGTTCATTTAGTCCACTTATGGACGCGGCCATCACTCTCGCGATACGCCGCATCATCCTGGACGGCCTGCGGAAGAATACAGGCAAATTAAGAGTTCCGCGCGAGATCGTCGCGTCTGCGATAAGTTGGGCCATATTCGGCGCCGTTAAAGAGTGGTTCTACGGCGCAAATCGGCAGCCCGCCGAAGAAATCGTGCCTTCTCTCGTGCGGCTTGTCCTTCCGCTGATTGAAGGAAACGCCGCGCCACCTCCCGCCGCTTATCCTTCAGTGAGGCGGCGCGAACAAAAGACAGTTTCCAGGCCAAGCAAGCATCGGGCGGGATCTTTTCACCGGACCAAGGTATTGTAGTCAATCGATGTAAATAATTTTTTTCGATTGGCAGAAGTTACGTGAGCGGAGACCTTTGATGCTAATCTGGCACTACAATGGGTCGGCAATCTTTAGTCATGACTTGGAACCAGGAGAAATCATCGTGAAATCACGAATGGTCGTGGTCGCTTTTGTTTTTTTCACGGGAACAATTCTGTTGGGACAAACGTTTCGCGGAACCATTTCGGGGACGGTTACAGATACATCCGGCGCTGTCGTCTCCGGTGCGTCAGTCAAAGTGCATAACACCAATACGGGGCTGGATCGAGCTACCGAGACCACAGAAGATGGCGGCTACTCGGTGACTGAGCTTCCCGTCGGAACGTACTCCGTAACGGTTTCAGCAAGTGCATTCCAGACTTCAGTGGTTAGCAATCTCGCAGTTGACGTAGCCACGGAGCGACGTGTGGATGTTTCTCTTAAGCCCGGTCAAGTGACTCAGGAGGTCGAAGTTTCGAGCGAGACTCTCCCCCTGGTGGAAACCACCAGCAATACTCTCGGAGGCGTACTCACACAGGACACGGTTAAGGACCTCCCCATCAACGGACGCGACTATACGAAGTTGATTTTCCTGAATCCCGGCGTTGCAGGTTCGCCTGACCAGATCACCGATTCCCCTGGGTCGTTTGGCGAGTTTTCCATGAATGGCGCGCGCGGAAGGTCGAACAACTATCTCCTCGATGGCACGGATATGAATGACGGATACCGCAACGACCCCGCCATCAATCAGGGCGGCGTATTTGCCACGCCCTCGGCAATTTTGCCCATTGATGCCATCTCTGATATGCGTGTGCTCTCGAATTTCGAACCGGAATATGGCCGCAATGCCGGGGCTGTGGTTAATATCGTAACCAAAAGCGGCACCAACGCGATACACGGCGATTTCTTTGAATATTTTCGTAATAATGCGCTCGATGCTCGCAACTATTTTGACCCCTCACAATTTCCCAAGGCCCCGTTTCACAACAATCAGTTTGGCGGTTCGATTGGCGGGCCAATTATCAAGAATCGGACATTCTTCTTTCTTGATTACGAGGGCCAGCGGGAAAACGTAGGAGTCGTATCGCTGGATTGTGTTCCGACCCTCGCTCAAATTGCCGGGGCCAAGGCTACGATAGCTGCGAACAATGGCGCGGTCAGCCCAGTGGGATCGGCACTGCTTAACTTCTACCCGCACGATTCGAACCGTTACATCTCCGGAATCACATCCAACGACTTCGGCTGTTTCGACGCCAGCAACAATTTCGCTCCCGACTACGTCGCCATTGCGCCCTCGTTCAACAACCTGAGCAGCGTGATCGCTAAAATCGACCATAGCTTCAATGCCAAAAACAACGTAAGCGGGCGTTACTTCTTCGGAGACAGTACACAGCAGTTCCCCCTCGCCCTTACCGCATCAGGCGGCCAGTTGCCGGGTTTTGACACGGTTACGCCTACGCGAGTTCAGTTGGTCTCGATCTCGCTGGTCAGCGTCCTCTCCTCAACTAAGGTGAACGAGTTGCGTTACGGCTGGAATCGTTTCGCTGAGGGATTCTTCCCGCAAGACCAGAACTTTAATCCGAGTAGCATCGGGTTGTGCAATGTACCAACGACATTCGCCAGTTGCAATTCGTCTGGCCTGCCAATCATTCTTTTGTCCCCCAACCCCACTGGAGGCGCGGGCTTCTTCTCGCAGTTGGGCGCAACATCGGGCGACCCGCGGCACCGCGTGGATACCAATAACCAGGTAATTGACAGCCTTTCCTGGAAGCTGAACAAACACGAGCTCAAGTTTGGAGGCGAATTCCATCGCACCAGCGTTCAACAAGGTTTTGACAAGTATTCTCGCGGAAGAATCCGCTTCAGCACTGTCGAGAATCTGCTTCAAATGATTCCGCAGCAAGGCGTGTTTGGGACCTTCAACTACACGGGTGACACGCTGCGCCACACTTACCAGAACGGTTTCGGTTTGTACTTTCAAGATGCTTACCACGTAACTCCGCGCATCGTGCTCAACTACGGGCTGCGCTGGGATTACTACGGCGTGGTGGCCGAGAAGAACCACCTGTTCTCAGATTTTGTTCCGACATCAGCAAGCACGGGCAGCCTGGTTCAGGTCGGTCCGGGCGGCATTTCCAATCTCTATAATCCTGACAAGAAAAACTTCTCGCCGCGCGTCGGTATTGCCTGGGATGTGACGGGCAAAGGAACTACCGTATTCCGCGGGGGATACGGTCTGTTCTTCGATGCCTTTTCGCAAGACATGATGCTCGGCCACCTGCCGTACCCCACTTTTTATGCGCCGGGACCCGCGTACAACAATATTGGTCTCAATCCGGTGCAGATGGCGAACATAAACCCCAATGCAGTTGACGCCAATGGAGTGTACATTCCGAATACGCCGCTCTACGGCGCTCCAGGCTGCGCCGTGGAGTGCGACATCTTCTCCTTCGACCGCAATATCAAGACGCAATACGTGGAAAACTACAACTTCAACATTCAGCATCAGTTTTCCAGCAAGGTGACGCTGCAGGTGGGCTACGTTGGGTCGCAGGGACATCGTCTACTTCGCTTCTTCGACATCAACCAGCCAGGCCAGGCCGCGATTACCGCGGCGGATGTGGGAGCCGGTGTCATTCAGGACTTCACCGTTCCCCGGAACTTCGGTTTCCCTGCTGGCGCGGTGTATATCTTCCAGCAAAACTCTACTGGCAGTTCCAATTACAACTCGCTTCAAGCCAGCCTCCACGTGACCAATTATCACGGGTTCATGTCCATCGTGAACTACGTATGGTCGAAGTCTCTCGACAACTCGAGCGACGGCGAGGACTTCGTCGTTAACGCTGCCCAGCCACAGAACAGCACCAGGCCGCAGCTTGAGTACGGGCCGTCGAACTTCAACATCCCTCATCGCTTTGTGTGGATCGCGAGCTACGCCCTTCCCAAGATGAGTGGAAGTATGACGAAGTTGAAGAACGGCTGGGGTATCGACAGCGCAGCAACCCTGCAAAGTGGTCAGCCCTTCACTCTCAACTATAACTTTGAGGATGACTATAGCGGGGGCGGCGACGGCTTCGATCGTCCCGATGTAGTTGGGCCTATCGTCTATAACAAACACAATCCAGCAAACTTCCTGCAATTAAGCTCGTTTGCAATGCCGTGCGCCGTAGCGTCCGGGATTACACAAAGCACCATCAGCGGTTTTGCCTCCGACTGCCAGCCTGGTACTCGCCACTACGGCAACCTGGGCCGCAATGCTCTCAGCGGCCCCACTTTCAAACAGTGGGATATCGCCATCTACAAAGACACACCGCTAACCGAGCGCTTAACAATGCAGCTTCGAGCCGACTTTTTCAACATTCTGAACCACCCCAACTTCTCAAACCCAGTGCTGCCTGCTTTTATCGCCGACCCCGCCTCCAACATCGTCTCGCCGCTCAAACTCAACCCCGACGGATCACCCGGTTGCGGTTGTGGCTTCCATCTCCCTCAGGGAGGCCGCCAGGAAGTGGGCAATGGCGCCTACCAGATCACCGCCACTGGCGACGTAGGCATCGGCAATCCTTTCTTGGGTGGAGGAGGCCCTCGCGGAATTCAGTTGGCAGCGAAGTTTACTTTCTAGCCGCCGCGGCGTCGTGTACATAGCCCCTAAAACTGCGAGTCTAGTCGCATCTGCGCCTAAAGCGCTATCGTGAACAATTCTCCTTGGGCTCGAGCGCATGATCCTACTTAAATTGGCCGGCACCAGACTATTCAACGTCTAGCTGAATGGATTCGAACTGCGGATTGTGCTGCCGTCTCAGCCGCTATTCAGATGGTCGCTGATTGTCCCTAGGTCACCAAAAGACATTTTGGAGCAGCATTTGTATAGTAAGAAAGCAACACATCATGATGTCCGAATTACGAAAGCTTTTGTGTTCAACAGTCCTAATCGCAACAGCTTTTCATTCAGTCGCAGCTTCTGATCCGAACGCCGGCAAGCTCCTCGCAGAGGGCCGCGTGGACGATGCGATTATGCTGCTCCAAAGCAAGATCAAAAACGATCCGAGTAATTCCGAATCTTATAATCTCCTTTGTAGAGCCCACCTCGTGGTGGGCGAATGGGACCCGGGCATTGTCGCCTGCGAAAAGGCGGTTTCGCTTGATCCAAACAATGGTGAGTACCATTCATGGTTGGGCCGAATTTATGGTGAGAAGGCGGACCACTCTAGTTTTATTACCGCCGCTCATTTGGCGGGGAAGGTAAGAAACGAATTTGAGGAAGCGGTGCGGCTTAACCCAAAGAGCGTTGACGCCCGCGACGACCTGGCCGACTTTTATTTGGAGGCTCCCGGGATCTTAGGTGGCGGAAAAGATAAAGCAGAAGCGCAGGCACAAGAGATTGCCAAAGTAAATCCCGCTCAGGCTGACCGGGTAAGAGCAAAGATCGCTGAACAGAAAAAGGATTACGTTACCGCGGAGAACGAGTATCGCATTGCGATCCAGGCAAGTGGCGGCCAGGCTGGAGCATGGCTCAATTTGGCTCGTTTTTACGGACGTCGGGCGCTTTTGGAGGAAATGGATGACGCAATTCGGCACGCGACTGACCCCAAGATGAACCGGCCTGACTTGCTTACGGGTGCGGCGGAGATACTGATCAAGGCAGGGCACAATCTTCCGCACGCCGAAGAGTTGTTGCGCCGCTACTTGTCCTCTGGTGCGACGGTGGAAGACGCGCCGGTTTTCAAAGCCCATTACCTCTTGGGTACGATTCTGGAGCGAAAGGGAGATAAGCAAACGGCGGCTGAGCAATACCGTGAGGCCTTGGCCCTGGCCCAGAATTTTTCTCCCGCGCGTGATGCTTTAAAACACCTGAAACAACAGCCGACCAGCGAAGTGAAGTCGAATTAGCTTGTGCATGTTTTCACGAATTGAAGAACCCTCTTTGTTATGCTGAAAGACCAGGCTGGTGGATGGCAGATTGAGATCCTCGAATCACACGACATAAACCGCACCGAGGAGTGCATGATTTCCAACTTCGGGTATTTAGTCCTTGCCGTCGCAGCCATTCCGTTTATCTATTATTTGATTGCACTATTTAGTGCGTGGCAATTTTTTCGCGGCACTAAAGATCGAAGGGCACCAAACCCCAAATTCACCCCACCGGTGAGTAATCTGAAACCGATTCGTGGGCTTGACCCCGACGCTTACGAAAACTTCGCCAGCTTCTGCCAGCAAGATTATCCGGATTACGAATTGCTTTTCTGCGTCGGCGAGGAAAGCGACCCCGCTCTTCCTATCCTAGAGAAGCTAGCGCGTGATTTTCCGGAGCGTCGAATTAGGGTATTGATTGGCTCGGGCGGAACAGGATCCAACGACAAGGTCGTCAAATTGGCCCGCCTCGTCAGGGAAGCGCAACACGAGGTTGTCGTAATTAGCGACAGCGATGTTCGGGTGCGGCCTGACTACTTGCGAACCGTGGTTGCTCCTTTGTCAGACCCCGCGGTGGGAGCTGTGACCTGCTTTTACGCGCCCATCGAAGATAAAACGCTCGCCGACAATCTCCAGACGATTGGGATGTTTTCTGACTTCTATGTGGGCATCTTGGTCGCCCGTCAGCTTGACGGAGTCAAATTTGCTTTAGGACCAACGATCGCGACGACGCGCACTCGGCTGGCGGGATTCGGTGGCTATGAAGCGATTGACAACCGTCCAGCGGATGATCTACTGGTGGGCCGCCTAATCGCTGACCAGGGCTACGAGGTCGAACTTCTACCTTACGCGATTCTGACGGTCGCTGATTATGGGTCCATGCAAGACCTTCTCTACAAACGGCTGCGCTGGATTGTGGTGATGCGCCACTTGAGGCCATGGGGACACCTCGGCCTGCTTCTCACTCAGGGGTTGCCTTGGTCTTTGATAGCAATTGCGATTCACCCATCGGTGGGAGTGGCGCTCGGATACTTCGGAACCTACCTTGTTCTGCGATTTGCTATGACCTGGACGGTTGGGATTTGGGGCCTGAAGCAGAGTGTACTTTGGAAGAAGTTGGGGTTGATCCCGGCATGGGACGCACTGGCCTTCGGCATTTGGTTGACCAGTTTTGCTCGCAAAAGCATCCGCTGGCGTAACGCCGAATACTATATTCGCGATGGCAGGCTTGTACCGGTGACATTGGCCAGTCCGGAACCGGCGGCCTGAGACTCAAGTTGCCGTTCGCTTCCCGCTTTGCTGAACCTGCGGTGCGCCCCCCTTCGTGGAACGACGATTTCCGTTGCTTCTGAGGTCAGATCCCCCCACGATCTCAAGAGAAGCTCCGAACGCGCGCACGGGTTCTCCGTTGCTCACGGCCTCTCGCTTGTTATGAGGCTCCCGCCAGCTAATTCGCGGCAGCATCACAGCTGCATCGATCCGGCGCCGATATTTCAATGCAACATTCATTAGCGAATCCAAAAGAGAGTCGGACAGAAAATGCGGTTGCAAACCGAGTTCAATCAGCTTCGAGTGTTTCGCGTTGTAATAGTGCTCCTCCGCCTCCACGCGGGGATCGGGGAGGTGATCGACTTCAACCGTCAGGCCTAACTTTTTCCCAGCGGTCTGGACCATTCGCGCCAGCTCAAAAACTGAAAACTGTTCCGTGAACTGGTTGAAGACCCGGCACTCCCCAGGAGCCGCCGGATTCAAACATGCGATTTCGACGCAACGCACGGTATCGCGAATGTCCAGAAAACCGCGAGTTTGGCCGCCCTTGCCGTAGACGGTGAGAGGATGTCCACTGGCCGCTTGAACGCAAAAGCGATTGAGCACAGTACCGAAGACTTCATCGTAATCGAAGCGATTGATGAGCGATTCGTCTAGGGCCACCTCATCGGTCATGGTTCCGTAAACCACTCCTTGGTTGAGTTCAGTGGCGCGCAATCCCCACGCCTTGCATGTGAACATGATGTTGTGACTGTCATGCACCTTCGAAAGGTGATAAAACGAGCCGGGCTGCTTGGGGTAGGGGACTGTGTCTCGTCGACCATTGTGCTCGATGGTAATGTAGCCTTCTTCGATATCAATGTTGGGTGTGCCATATTCACCCATGGTGCCGAGCTTGATGAGGTGACAATCAGGTTGAAATTCACGCAGCGCGAATAGTAGATTGAGAGTTCCCACGACATTGTTCACCTGAGTGAAAACCGCATGTTTGCGGTCAATCATGGAATAGGGAGCAGAGCGTTGTTCAGCGAAGTGAACTACCGCTTCGGGTTCGAAATCCTTGATCACCTCGGAGAGAAAATCGTGCTCCGTCACATCGCCAACGAAGAGCTCAATAGTATTCCCGGTGACTTCCTGCCAGATCCTCAGGCGATCGGACAGCGGACGGATAGGCGTCAGGGTTTGAACCCCGAGTTCGTGGTCCCATTGCCGACGCGCAAAGTTGTCCGCAATCGCAACCGAATGTCCCTTCATCGACAGATATAAGGCAGTTGCCCAACCACAGTAGCCATCGCCTCCCAACACTGCGACCCTCATTGGTCCCCCCGGTATGTTTCTTAGATGATTAACGAAAACCTGTCGCTCCGACTGAAATGCACCTGCTGCTAAGGCAACAGAGCAGTTTCCTTCATGCCAGGATTCTTTCAATTGTCAAAAATACCAGCTATTTCAAAAGACTACCGCCTTCTGAGGTACCGCCTTGAGAAGTGGCAATCGGATGATTCGTCAAAACTACCTTGCCACCGCTTGCCGCAACCAAACTGAGGTCTGCAGTGCCCACCAAAGATTCGAGCCGTGGAACCGCACCCTGATTCGCGACGATGTAGGAGCGCTCCGGCTTAAGCCACAGATTCTTGAATTGTGAATCATCGATAAACACATCCGCCACCCCTGGAGCGTAGGCTCCGTATTCCAAATTGTTGAAGCGGCCGTTGCGAAGCAGCGCAGTGCGGTTCGTATAGAAAAAAATAGACGAAAATGTGTAATAGTGGTGATCGACAATCAGCGTCCCTTTCGGCGATTTCAAGATCGCCTCCGCCAACGGCCGTGACGAAAGATATGGATCAAAAACCGCCATGGCAAGCCGAGCGGCATGGAGGAACAGAATCATCATGAGTGCTGCTGCCAGAAATGCGCTTTGGCCGGAGAATCTCCAGCTCCCCAACGCGCCCACAGCAAAGGCAATTGTTGCTATCAACAGCGGTACTCGAAGATATGCAAACGATGCCAGGGTGAGGTCTTGCATGTGCCCCAAAGAGAGCGTATAGGCGGCGGGGTGTTGGCTGAGTGCCTGCGAAATGTCGCCCGGCGCGGGCATCTTGCGGGTGAGAAGAAAGAGAGTCAACGTCGCAAAACCAGCACAGCCTGCTATGACAGAGAACACCTGTGTACCACGCCGTATCCAACTGCTTTGCATCGCCATCGCTGAACCCAAGAGTAGCGCCAGCGCTGGATAGCAAGGCATCGAGTAATATTCCTGCGTGGTGGAGAACGTGAAGAAGATCAACACAAGACCAGCCCAACAAAGCGCCAGCAGCCGCGTTCGGCCGGCGCGGTCCGCAGGTTTGAACGACAGTTTGGCAACCGCGGGAAGATAAACGCTCCAGGGAAACAGCCATACCAAGTGCAGCAGCCAGAAGTAAAGCCGCGGCACGGTGTTGTAATCTCGCGGATAACGCAAATTCAGAAAACGCAGCAATTGTTCATTGATAAAGAAGAACCAGAAAAAACCATGATATTGCCCCGACCCGCTGTGAAGCGTGAAAACAAAATAGGGCGGGTTGCGCAACGTCGCGAGAATGTGCCACGGTGCAGCGATGATCAGGACGACCAACAAACCACTAAGGGGACGCAATCGCCGCCATGCAGCCGAGGAAAAGAGTTGGTGCGTGACGGAAAGATAGATTACGCCGGCGCCGAGAGGAAATAGGACTCCGATCAAGCTCTTCAGCAGCAGACCCAGGGCGATACTCACGGCCAGTACGAGAGCCCAAAATCGCGGATAGCTTTCCTCTTCGTCCAGGGCGCGAAGAAACGCCCACATGCCAAGGGCGATTGTTAAGGTCAGCATGACATCCGGAATCAAAATCCGGGTGAATAAGAACAGCCCAATGCACGTGGCCATGCATAGACCTGCATAGAATCCCGCCCGCTTACCAAACGCCCAAGTACCGAAGGCGGCCGTCAACCAACATAAGGCGATGGCCGACAAGGCTATCGGAATACGCGCTGCCCAGTCGTGCGCACCAAAAATCACATATGAAAATGCAATGGCCCAATATACAAGGGGAGCCTTTTCCAGATACGCCACGCCGTCCAGCCTCGCCGTCACCCAATCGCCAGACGTCAGCATGTTGCGGGCGATCTGTGCCTGCACAGCGTCCACGTCGTCCATGAGGGACGGAGGAGAAACAATGCAGCCCAGGTAGACTGCTCCCGCGACCAGCAGAACGCCTAGGTATAGGTGCCGGTTCTTTCCGGTACCCAAACGCTCGTCTCTCGGGAAGCCGCTGCCTGAATTCCCCATTTTTTCATCCACAGAAACAGCACCATCAATCCCCATAGGTGATATCCAATATTGACTCGTCTCTCCAAATGCGCTCGAACATGTGTCTCGATGACATCCTGCCGAAAAAGTCTGGTGTGATTAATTGAGCTGTCCATCAAAACGTCTATCATTAAAGGACGCAGACAGCCTCGAAGCCAATCATGCGCCGGAATGTCGAATCCCACCTTCTTTCGCTGAATAACGGAAGCTGGAAGCTTCCCGCGCATCAATTCCTTCAACAGAACTTTTTGCCGAGAACCACGAATCTTGAGAGATGCAGGCAGCGAGGCAGCGAATTCTACAATCCGGTGATCTAGGAACGGTGGTCTGACCTCGAGCGAGTGCGCCATGCTCATCCGGTCCGCTTTGTTCAGAATATCGTCAGGAAGAAAATATCTCTGATCGAACCACAAATACGGTGCCAGATCGTCCTGTGCCGGCAACCGATCGCGTAATTTACGGAGAACGCCGTTAAGACCGGGCGGAAGTTTTTCATGGAGCAACTCCCGCTTTTTTACTTCGCTGAAGGTTCCGTTCCAATAGACATGTGCGCGCTCCGGCGGCATCAGCGAGCCTTCGAGAAATCGCCTCAGTTGGTATTCGAGACTGATCTTCTCGTCGGAGACCGGCCAGAAACGTAATCCTTCGATCGCAAGCTGGAGGGTCTTGCGCGGCAATCGCCGGGCGAGAGCGGCGAGGCGATTGGCTCGATGAGTTAAATAGCCGCCAAACAGCTCGTCCGCGCCTTCGCCGCTAAGGTTGACCGTCGTCTTGGTTTTACTCAACTTGGAAAGGAACCACACTGGAAGCGCTCCAGCGTCCGCGGACGGTTCATCCGAAAAATATGCGAATTCTTCGATCGCCCCTCTCAGGTCGACCTCCGGATTGAGATCGAGTTCCTGATGGTCAGTTTGATATAGCCGAGCAACATCGCGAATGTATGGGGTTTCGTCGAAACTCCGTCCTTGGAACGAAATCGAGAAGGTCTTGAGCGGCGCGCGGGATTCGCTCGCCGCGTAGTGCAAAATCGTAGAAGAATCGATGCCTCCGCTAAGCCACATGCCGAGCGGTACATCGGAGATCAGGTGCTCGCGGATTGATTGTCGTAGAAGGTTGTCCAATTCCTCCCGGGCAGATTCCACCGTCCACTCTCGGGCAACTCCCAGCGGCAAGCGCCAGTACGACTTGGAAGAAACCTTTCCATCGTGCCACTCCAGCCATTGCCCTGGAGGAAGTTTTTCGATTCCCTCGATCAGCGTCCAAGGACACGGCACATAATTTAATGACAGAAAGCAATCGAGGCCCTCCAAACTCAAGCGCCGCTCGATCTCAGGATGAATCAGAATCGCTTTCAACTCAGAACCGAAGAACAAGTCGTCTCCGCGACGCGCGAAGTAGAGGGGCTTAATCCCCATACGGTCCCGAGCCAACACCAGACGCTTCGTCGATTTTGTCCAGAGCGCGATCGCGAACATGCCGCGCAAGCGTTTAAAACAGTCTGTATCCCACTCGAGGAACGCATGAAGAACCGTTTCCGTATCGCACCGCGACGAAAAGCGATGGCCGAGTTTTTCCAGCTCGGGTCGGAGGTCTTCGTGGTTGTAGATTTCGCCGTTGAACACGATGGCGGTGTCGCCATCTTCGGACAGGATCGGCTGATCGCCGAGACCAAGATCTATAATCTTGAGCCGAGTTGCCCCCATGGAGCAAAGGCTCGACTGAAACACGCCTTGCTGATCCGGGCCGCGGTGGATCAGTGTGGCCGCGGCGTGCCGAATCCGATCGGAATCAGGTACCCAACGTTTGTGGGTGAAACCGACAATTCCACACAAGTGCCTGCACCTCTTTCACTTCTCAGAAATCAGCTAGTAACTGCTGCGGACTAACGTACTGCTGACATTCGGCGAAAAGCAATGCTAACGATCTTTTTGACAATGCACAATCAAAACATGGTAGCCAGTCGCCGTCTCCGAGAAACAAACGAGATGGAATTTCCTACGATCACCGCCGACCTATGATGACTAGGGTCACGCCGACGCAAACTAGAAGCACACCCGTCCATCTCTTGCGTGTGACTTGTTCGCCAAGAAAGAATTTGCCTCCCAACGCGCCAGCACTGTAGCTCAGAGCTGTAACTGGGACAACTAAACTGACGTTTTCCACCGATAGCGCTGCCAGAAGGGAGAAAAACGCAGTCCCCATAAGAGTCAGACCGATCCACATCCAAGAAACCCTTAGCGCGCGGATGGCCACGCCAATCAGAGCGGTTGGGCGAAAATCTTTAACCTCGCCAACTACCTTCATTGCACGAGAGACGCATAGCTCGCCTCCCGTTCCTGCACCAATAATAAGAAGGTAGAAGATAAACTCGCGCATTTAACTTGGCTGTGTAGTTCGCGGAGGAGTGTGTCCGACCACCAGGACGCCCAGACAAATGAATAGCACTCCGACCCAACGGGTAGGTGTGACCACTTCGCGCAGCATGAAGTGAGCCAGCAGTGCCACCATGCCGTAGGCCACCGACGAGGCGGGTTGGACATAACTGTAATCCGCCCACGAGAGCACCAGCATGTAAGCGGCAAAAAAGGTAATAAGAGACGCGATGCCCAGCCAAATCGTGCCGGAAGTGAGGACGCGGGATAGAAGATCAAGCGTCTCAGCTGCCCCAGTAGTTGCTGCACCTATCCGCTTCATCCCTTTGCCAAGAAGGACATTGCCAAGAGGGCCAAAGATTACCATCAAGAGAATCAACAGATATGTTTTGAAGTGCAGACTGGCGGAGAATTTCATGCGTAACACGCGCTCTGCATGCGGTTGAAATAAAAGCGCTTGGCATGGGCGAGGCAGGTCGTCGGCAGAACGGTATCTCTCTCGGACATAATGCATTATGTTACTTGATTTTCCATGCTGGCCCAAGCCACACCACCGGAATTTATTCCGATACCTCAAACGCGAGAGCACTTTTTTAAACTGTTAGAATACGCAGGTTCCACTCCAACATTTCTTACATTAAGCTAGCCTGAAGTGAGCCGAGCTCGTCTTGGAAGACATAAGATTGAAGCGTAAGGATTTTGTCTTTCTGTTTTCCCTGAGTATCGGAGCCGTGTTGTTACATGGCTATCATCCATGGGCGGAAGATTCCTCGCTTTATCTTCCGGGTGTAGAGAAGCTCCTGAACCCAAAGCTATTCCCCTTCAATGCTGAGTTTTTTGAGTCACATGCCCACCTCTCAATTTTTGCCGACCTGATCGCGGCTTCACTGCGCGTAACTCATTTGCCTCTACCTTACGCGCTGTTTTTCTGGCATCTGGTTTCCATTTTTCTCTTGCTGCTTGCCTGCTGCGAACTAGCAGGAAAGTGCTTCAACTCCAGGACTTCGTGCTATGCAGGAGTCGCCTTGGTGGCCGCGCTTTTGACTCTCCCAGTTTGCGGAACTGCTCTCTACATCTTGGATCAATACGTTAATCCACGTAACCTGGCAGCCTTTGTTGGACCCTTGGCGATCGCGAAGGTCATCGACAGAAAATATGTTATGGCATCGCTTCTGCTTCTTTGCGGGGTAGCGATTCATCCCTTCATGTCGTCCTTTGCAATTTGTCTCTGCCTTTTATTGTTCTGCGTGGAAAACTTCGAATCCCGCCAGACCGTGATTGCAAGTCTATTGCCCTTCGGCCTTGTTGATCCGCCCGCGGCCGCCTATCACCAGGCAGCCCTGACTCATTCCTATCATTACCCGATGCGATGGCAGTGGTACGAGTGGTTGGGCGTGATCGGTCCAATTGTGATTCTTTGGTGGTTCAGCCGGATTGCCGGGGCAAGGCGAATGAGGAAGCTGGAGCTAATTTCTCGGACGCTCGTGGTCTATCAGACGCTCTTTGTGGCCGCCGGTTTGGCGGTCTCAGTTCCTGCTCGTTTCGAAAGCTTGGCACGGTTGCAACCGATGCGCAGCCTTTACCTTACCTATATTTTGTTGGTTTTGTTTTCCGGAGGTCTGCTGGGAGAATATGTCTTAAAGAATCGCTGGGGGCGGTGGGTGGCCTTGTTTCTACCTCTGTGCGCCGGAATGTTTTACGCTCAGAGGGTCCTTTTTCCAGCGAGCGCCCACATCGAATGGCCCGGTTCTAAGCCGCGGAATCCTTGGGTGCAGGCTTTCGAGTGGGTCCGCGACAACACGCCGCCGGACGCGATCTTTGCTCTGGATCCGTACTACATGAGTATAGAGGGAGAAGACGAGAACGGCTTTCGCGACGTCGCCCAGCGCAGCAAGCTTGCCGACTGGAGCACGGACGCCGGTGCCGTCACCATGTTTCCCCCCATGGCGGAAGAATGGCTTGAGCAAGTGCAAGCCCAAAGCGGCTGGACGAAGTTTCGGATTCAGGATTTTCGGCAACTGCGTGCGCGGTATGGGGTGAACTGGGTCGTGCTGCAGCTACAACAGCCGGGTGTGGGGGATCTGCAGTGCCCCTATGAGAATAAGGCGGTTAAAGTTTGTAGCGTCGATTGAAATGCGTAGAAAGTACGTTCGGGTGCAAGGTGCGTATGACTCAGGCATGGGTTACACCTGGAGGAGCAGAAACGCAAGTGGATCACTTCGGAGTTTCTACGAACCTTGTGGATCTTTCAGGGACAACCGTTCCTCGGGGCTTTCCTCATCGGCTACCACAATCTGCTTCGATTTGCGGTAGACATTTGCTACGGCTAACGTCCAGCAAGGAACTAAGTCGACTCCGGGAACGAGCTTGGCAAAAAACGATGGAAGAAATTCCCACTGCCAGCCAAGCAGGTGAATCATTAGGGCTCCGACACCGAAATCCAGTACGTCATCAGCCGGTGATAAAGCCCCTTCAACGAATAAGGGAAAGACGATGATCTGGAGGGCATCCGCAATGACGGCCAGCATCATGGCAGTTCGAAAGCGCGAACCCGGTGAGATTGTAATCGTGTTGTTAGTCAGAGTGGTACTTTCCGGTTGCATACCATATTTTAACCCGCCGATCCGCGGGTGTCAGTCGCACTAGAGCATGTTTTTTGGACCGATCTTTAGTTTGTTCCCCGGATTTCGTCGATTACGCTCCGGCCTACTTTTTCCATCGCATCGACATCGCGCACCTTGCATGCCGGTTCGAGCGGCAATCATCATTCATTTCTTGCTTGAGGCTTTGATTTGCTGAACCAGCGTGTCTATTTCTGCCGAGGTCAGTTTGCCCGCAAACTTTGGCATGTGGCCTTTACCGTCGGTGATCACGTTGCGAAGGTCATCGGTAGATGCGGCAGTGGCTTTATCCGAGACAAGCGACGGTCCACCGAAATGCCTGCCTTCGGCCGTCTTACCGTGACACTTCGCGCAGTTTTTTTCGTAGACAGGGTTCGCGGTTAAAGTTGCGTCAGACGGCGGCGTTTGAGCAGAGGCTGCTGCAAAAGCAAAGAGTAAAGAACACGCGGCAAGTTGGGATGTTTGCAAGTTAAACCTCCTAGAAACGAGATAAAAAATATCGATCCGAGCGGCTTAGGGATTGTTTTGGAATTTCCAGGGCACACCTCTTTTGTCACCGCGGATCCGGAAAGTCATCCGTCCATGCAGTCTCGAACGCGTTCAAGCAGCAGTTCGCGCTCGCGTGCGTTGCGGGTCAAGGATGCCGCGCGCTCGAACTCTGCCCGGGCTTCGTCGAAGCGGTTCAGCTTTCTGAGGAGATCTCCGCGCACGCTCGGCAAGAGGTGGTAGTTCTCAAGTGAGTGCTCAGCAGTCAGCCCATCAACTAATTCAAGTGCAGCCGCAGGCCCGTAAGCCATCGAAACCGCGACCGCGCGATTCAACTCCACGACGGGAGACGGTGTAAGTTGCCCCAACGCCGCGTACAGGTTCACGATGCGAGGCCAGTCTGTTTCCTCCGGGGTGCGCGCACGAGCATGACAGGCTGCGATCTGAGCCTGCAAAACATATGGACCTGGTGCACTGCCGAGCTTCTCAACATGTTCCAGCGCAGCGAGACCGCGACGGATGAGCAATTGGTCCCAATGTGCGCGGTTCTGATCAAACAGTAAAATCGGCTCTCCCGACGGACCCGCACGTGCTCTTGAGCGCGATGCCTGAATTTCCATGAGTGCGACCAAACCGTGAACCTCGGGTTCCCGTGGTGCGAGGCCAGCTAGGATGCGTCCGAGCCGCAGCGCATCCTCGCAGAGTGCGGGCCGCATCCAGTCATCACCGGCGGTCGCCGAGTAGCCCTCGTTAAAGACGAGATATATCACACCAAGGACCGACGACATCCGCGCTGAAAGCTCGTTACCGCGAGGAACTTCAAAAGGTACCTGCTTTTCCGCGAGAGTGCGTTTGGCCCGAACGATGCGCTGGGCGATGGTCGGCTCTGGAACAAGAAAAGCTCGCGCGATCTCGTCGGTCGTCAACCCCCCGAGCAATCGAAGCGTGAGCGCTACCTGAGCTTCCGTGGAAAGAACGGGATGACAAGAGATGAAGACCAGGCGCAGCAGGTCATCGCCAACATCGTCGTCGAGCGTAGAAGCCAGATCGGGCACAACCATCTCTTTCTCAGCCAGTTCACGGCCAAGCTCCTCATGCTTGCGGGTGAGCAATGTGTTTCGGCGGAAGTGGTCAATCGCGCGATGCTTCGCTGCAGCCATCAGCCAGGCGCCCGGATTATCCGGAACGCCTGACTCCGGCCATTGTTCGAGAGCGGCGACGAGAGCATCCTGCGCGAGATCTTCTGCAAGGCCGACGTCGCGCACGATGCGAGTAAGACCCGCGATGAGCCTGGGCGACTCAATTCTCCAGACTGCGTCAATTGTGCGATGTGTATCGGTGGCAGTCACTGCCACCGATCACATCACTTTTAGTCCGTCCGCGCAAGGTGCGACGGTCCGATTAGGAAGCGCGCTTCTGTGTCGACTGCTCTTTTGATTGTCGAGCAAAATCCTCCGGCCCGAAGATCTGACGAACTTCGGTCTCGCCTTCCCATCCCGGCCAGTGTTTCTTGTGAAGGTCCATGAAGTTCACCGCCGATTCGATAGCCTCTTCCTTGGACTTGAACTCTAACTCCGCATAGCCACCGACCACCTCCTTGGCCTCGGTGAAAGGCCCGTCGATCACTTTGATTTGTCCATTGGAAAGCCGCACACGCACACTCTGTGCAGTAGGGGCAAGTCCGCCACTGCCGTGAATGGTGCCGGCTTTGACCGCATCTTCGGTGAGTTTTGCCATGGCGTCCATAAACTCCTTGGGCGGCGGCCCTGAAGGTTCGGCATGCTTGACCATCATCATGAATCGCATCGTTTTATCTCCTTTTTATTTCGGTTGGAGCCAAACTTTCTCGACAACCTCGATTTAAAGTCCGGCTCTATTAATACATCGAATGAGGAATCGCAAAATCGACATCGAACGAAACTATTTTTTTACGGAAACCTGCTTGCGGACCTTCTCCTCCTGGTCTCTTAATTCGGGCGTCAACTCGGGACCAAAGTCGTCCGCCTCGAACACCTGGCGGATCTCTATCTCAGACTCGCCCTCGAAGGGATTCGGGCAGCGCTTAACCCACTCGACCGCCTCTTCCATGGATCTTACTTGCCACAACCAGAAGCCGGCGATCAGTTCCTTGGTCTCGGCGAATGGCCCGTCGATCACAGTGCGCTTCGATCCTGAGAAACGTACGCGCTTGCCTTTCGAACTGGGCTGGAGTCCTTCGCCAGCAAGCAGCACGCCCGCTTTCGCCAACTCCTCGTTGAACTTACCCATCTCGGCAAGGAGCTCGGTTTTTGGCATAGCGCCTGATTCAGAATCCTTATTGGCTTTGACCATTACGATACATCGCATTGTCATGTCTCCTTTTCAGTTATGAGATTAACTTCTACTTTAACGTCGAACGACCGGCAGTTAGATCGACCAGACGCCAATTTTCTTTTGCAGGCGCGGCGCTCCTGTCGGGGGAGGGATTTCGGGACAATACCATTCCGGCCACTACAAGCATCACCGGCAATGACGACGCCAGCAATTGGTGAAGGAAACTTTCCAAGAACCTCTGGTGATCGGCCGCGTATGCCTGCACAAGTCGTAACACAGCGAGGATGACGGTCGGGAAGGCCCCCGGTCCATCCCCAGGAATACCAAGCAGATGGCTCAACTGGGCTGCCGCCCTATCCACATCCTGATGCAAAATGAAGATCCCGAGTGCGAGCAGAACTGTTCCTGCGATTGATCTAGCGTGTTTGAAGAATTTCCTTTGCATTGCCATAACCTCGTCTTGAGGACGACTCTTTAGCCTCTATTTACTTGTCGAACGAGGGATGGCGAAATCGACGAGGGGTTGGATATTTTTTTGCGTGTTGGCTAAATTCCGCGCGGAAAAATATCGTAGCAGCAGCTGAAATGGGGTTGTCCAAAACGGAATTGTAAATTGTTAGTTACGAGCGCACTCCAACGCCGCTTCGACGTAACTTTGCTGCGGAATGACGCATCATACTACGTGAACGGGGTCCCACCTTCTCGGGCGATACACATAACATGGGCTGTCTCGCAATTCGGCCTGGGTTAATTGAGGGGAACTGCTGATGATGAGCGGAGGAAGCTGTTGATTCCCGAAATTTTTGGTGGAGAGCCGCAACTGCCTGTCCAGTTGCACATGGCGCCGATTCGAGTCTTAGTGGCCGAACCCGACGCAATGAGTCGAAGGCTTATTTGTTCACTACTCGATGGAGAACCAGCAATGACAACGGAGTGCATTGATGATTCTCGGCTTCTGTCCTCAGTTCGGGAGCGCACTCCAGACCTCGTGATACTGGACGCCAATACGCCGGCGATCAGACACGGGAAGACATGGGAAGATTTGGGGATTGAATCCCCGCCCGAGACCATTGTGACCGCCTACGATCCTGTGGCACTAACCGCCTTTGCTCCCACTGCTGTCGACTTGCTGGTTAAACCATTTAATGTCGAGCGGTTTGAGGCGGCATTGGATGTGGCTAGATCGAAGATTCTTCGCACTCGGACTGAAGCGGAGATTAGCAACGAGTGGGGACTACAAGCGCAGGAACTGCCTCGCCAATTCTTAAGGAGATTGGCAGTCGAGGCCGGCGAGAAGATAGTTCTTGTCCATGTCGAAGATATCCAATGGATGCAATCTCTGGGAAAACACATTCGGCTGCACGTGGGCGCCACTTCCCATCTGCTTCGGCAAAGCATGAAGAGCCTCCAGACTGGGCTTGACCCAACCCGTTTTCTCCGCGTGCATCGCAACGCGATCGTTAATCTCGACCACGTAGATGAGTTCCATCTGCCTCCGACGGGCAATATGTTTGTAAAGTTGAAGAATGGAATGTGCCTACCTCTTCGGAGAGGCAATCGAAACTTGCTGCGAAGGCTTCTCAAACAAATATCCTAGAATTGCTGCTTCTACCGCACCTCGATTGTGATCAAAGCCTGTTTGGTTCCCGCGCAGATTCTCTTCTTTCGTCAATAATTCTCGCGTCATAATTTCATCGACACCTTCTTTTGAGACATAGCCTTTAACTCTTGTCACCGCCGCGTCGCGAGCGCGTCAATACTGGTTCCTCGCTGTGTTCCAATTCCAGAACTCATACACATAAATTCCGAACTTCCAAACGTAGTATCTCGAAAAAACTGGGCGCTCTCACAGAGGACATTCGTGCCTTTCCGCATGCAGTTCATTCCCTACGCTTTTGGTCATCACCATGCACATGGAAGGGAAACATTTCTTAGGAGAGAAACTGTGAACTTCGATACGGCAAGAACCTTTTTCGGCAGAGACGGAAATAATGATGTTCAGATAACCACTGGGCGATCACGCAAACAGATCTTCGCGCTGGCTGCGCTTGTATGCTCGGTCGTATTTTGCAACCTTGTCATGCATGCACAACTGACAACAGCGGACATAGTCGGCACGGTGACCGACACTAGCGGGGCGGTGCTGCCCAAAGCCAATGTGACTCTCATGAACGAGAGCACCCACGAGACCCGAAAGGCGCAGAGCGGTGACGCTGGCGAGTATGGTTTTACATTTCTGCTGCCCGGAAACTATTCCCTTAGAGTCGAAGCGCAAGGTTTTACGACGTTCACATCCACGGTGGTCATCTCGGCCGGTGATCGCGCGAGAGTCGATGCGCCACTCAAGGTTGGCGAAACTTCAGAGAGCGTAGAGGTTGTATCGCAGAGCCCTTTGCTGCAAACGGAGAATTCCACGGTTGCGAGTACGGTGCCCGAAGAGCACGTCGAAAATCTGCCGCTGACAACTCGCAATTTGACCACCTTGGTAACGCTTGTGCCGGGTGCTAACGAAGCCGCCAGCGTGGACGGCCTTAACAGCGGCCAGCGTCCCGACGATCGCCGCCAGACCAGTTCGTTTTCGGTGAACGGCCAGGACGTCGAGCTTAACAACGAGGTAATTGACGGGACAGACAACAACGAACGCATCATTGGGACGATCGGCGTTAAGCCCTCGATTGATGCTATCCAGGAGGTGAACGTCGAGACCAACGATTACACCGCCGAAAGCGGACGAACGCCGGGCGGCCTGGTCAGCGTAATCACCAAGAGCGGGAGCAACGCATTTCACGGCTCGCTCTACGAGTATCTTCAGAACAACTTTTTCAACGCCCGGAATCCATTTGATCCCGCCCCGCAATTCAAGCAATCAGAGTTTCGGCAGAACGACTTCGGCGGCAGCGTCGGCGGTCCTATTATTAAGGACCGAACGTTCTTCTTCTTTGCCTACGAGGGATTCCGGCAGATTGCTGGAGTGCAAAATCCCATAACCAGTACCGTACCCACAGTCGCCGAGCAGGCTTTGGGGCCAGCGGGAATCGTGGCTGCCGATCCGGCCACTGCCGGGCTGCCGGTTGATCCGATTGCAGCCAATCTGTTTAAGTTGTACCCTCTGCCCAACGCCGGTGCGCCCGGGCAGACAACGAATAATTTTATTTTTGACCCCAATAGAACTCAGTACAGCACTACTTTTGATGGGCGCATCGACCATCGGTTCTCCAACAATGATCTTTTCTACGGACGTTTTACCTCTAACAATGTCAGCTCGCTCATTCCTACGAGCTTGCCGAATGTCACGATCAATGGCGTCAGCATTAATCCGGGAAATGGCCAGTTTGGTTTTGCGGGACCGGCGAAAGACATTGCTTATAACGGCCAGCTCAACTACACGCATATCTTTACCTCCAACCTGTTACTGGAGTTAAAGGCTGCGTACACTCGGATCGATAACGTTTCCAACTCTCCGAACTCCGGCACCAATGCGGCCACTGCCGTAGGATTTCCCAAAGACATCAACTTCGGCCCGCTGGCAAGCTCAGGTTTGCCCTTGATCAATATTGCTGGCTTTGCGCCTCTGGGCGACAGCAACTTTGTTCCCATCGTGGATATCAGTAACACCTTCGAATATAACGGAGCGGTAAGCTACACCCGAGGCAAACACAATATGAAGTTTGGCGCCGTTTTGATTCGGCGCCAGGCGCAAAATCAGCAAAGTAACAACGGAGTTGGCAACATTAACTTTGGGCTTCCCGAGGATGGCGGGTCCGCATCTCTTAACAATCTAGCCACGTTCCTAACCGGCGCATTTACCGGCGAAGGCCGGAACACAGATCTATTTACTCCAAACTACCGCTCGTGGGAGCCTGGCTTTTATGCCCAGGACAGCTGGAGAGCAAGACCCTGGCTGACACTCAATTACGGCCTTCGTTATGACATCTACACTCCATTTACAGAAGCCGACGGCCGGATTTCTAACTTTGATCCAGCGACAAACCAACTGCTTGTGCCGGCACAAGAGCTTGCTGTCTTGAACGCACAAGGAGTTAACACTACTGGGATAGTGGCGTCATCCAACACGGCAGGCCTTAAGACCACCTATTCCAACTTTGAACCCCGGGTGGGTTTCGCGGCCACCCTGGGACATGCGACTGTGCTTCGTGGCGGTTTCGGCATCGCCGCCTACCCCGGAAATTACACCTCGAACGCGTCTCTGAAGAATGCGCCCTTTAACGGAGTCTATGCTCCGAACGTTAACGGCAAAGGTTGTCAGTCTACTCTGGCTACGCAGATCGAAATTTCGTCGACAGGGTCCTCCACTTTGCCAAGTTGCCAGACGGGCTTGGGACAGACTACGGCTTTGGGGCAGGGCATTCCGATCCCAGTTCCGCAGGCGCTCAACAGTCCGAGCTTGTCGCTCCCTGATAACGTGGCGTTGAACTTCAGAACCTCGTATGTAGAGCAGTTCAATCTTCTACTCGAAAAACAATTCGGTCAGAACGTGGTCACCGTTGGATATGTAGGATCTGTTGGGCGCCATCTGCCTGTCGTAGTCAACGACATCAATATCCCGGATCCGCTTACCGCTCCTGCGTCCTTGCGCGGCCCTGACGGGCGTTTTGATGTCCGTCCGACGGCCGGCATTCTTCCTGGTCTGGGCAGTGTTGGAGAGTACGAGAGTGCGGGAAGCTCCAGCTACCATAGCTTGCAAATGTCATTTCAGCGGCGCTATAGCAATGGCCTGACGGTCTCCGCCAACTATACTTATTCTCACTCTATTGACGATGCGACAACCCTAAGCTACGAGGGCCAGGAGGGTTTTGGAAATGCGGACCCCTTCAACATCCATCGCTTCGAAACCGGCAACAGCGATCTTGATCTGCGCCACAGATTTCTCGCCAGCGCTACCTATGAGTTGCCATTTGGAAAGAACTTCAACGGAGCCAAGAAAATTGCGCTCGGGGGATGGCAAGCCAATACTATTCTGGTTTGGAATTCCGGAAGTCCTTACACGATAACCGATAATTTCACCGGGTTTGGCAACTCTGTCTTCAACGGCATTGGGGGAGGGCCGACGCGTCCCGACCAAATCGCTCCCGCAACTCTGTCCAATCCCGGGATCGGCGAGGCGTTTAACACCAACGCATTTGTCATTCCGACCCTTGGCACAATTGGAAACACACCTCGGAACAGTCTCTATGGCCCGCACTTCCGCCATTTCGACCTCTCCGTGTTCAAGGATTTTGCTTTGACAGAACGGGTAAAGCTGCAATTTCGCGCAGAGTCTTTCAATCTGTCGAACACGCCGAACTACTTTGTCGCCAACGACCAAAACCAGGCTCCTACAACGAACGCGGTCCAAGGCTCGGGATTTGGCAAGATCGTCATCACGAACCCGAACTACAGCCCGCGCGCGTTGCAGTTCGCGCTGAAGCTGTTGTTTTAGAGGAGTGTGAACCCTAACTTGCATCGGTGACTTCTTCTGCGACAGCAAATGCTGAAAGAAGCACATAGAACTCTCAGGTAAGGCCGATGTCCCGCGGCCTTACCTGAACTTTTTTACCATGACTGTGAAGGGGGCTGCACAGGAACATCGCTGTCTCCGATTTGACCGACCACGCAGCTCAGATGAGCTTTGCCATGGATATTGCTGACATTAACTCAGTGCTGCGCGACGACGACGATCATAAAAGTTCCAGGCTTAGCCGTCGGCCGACCGATCGATTGTGGCTTGGACGGCTCAAACTCCGCCGTGGGCAGATATACCTTATGCATCTCGGGGTCAACGTCCATGGTCCTCGCACCGACTGGAGTCGTTACTGTTTGCAGGATTTCGAACTTGCCGGGAGCGGTCTCGCCAGCAACTTTGAGGTTGCCGTCACGACAGCTCGCAAACGCTTGGCTGCCGTCGAACTTCGTAGCATCGACTCCCGCGCCAATCGGCAGATCCGCGAGCACTTTGCCGTCGTCAGTACTCATCACGATCAGCTTTTGCGGATTTCGACATCCGATAAAAAGCCGACGGTTCTTTGTGTCGATGGACATTCCCACCGGATTGCCGCCGGGAGCGACCGGCCAGTGCGCAAGTACTTTCCGCGCGCCGATGTCGACCACAGCAACTTCGTTCTTGTCCACCAGATTGATGTAGACCTTACCTGCTCCGTCGGAAGCCAGAAACTCGGGCTTGCCTCCCAAATCAATTGGCGGATCGATGGTCCCAGTTTTGGGATCTGCATCGGGCTTGAGCGTCATCAGAACTCCGTTGTCGCCGGAGACAACCAGCACGAGCCCGCTGGCTTTGTCGAAAATAATGCCGTCGGCATCGGGTTGTGCGGGGGCCGTTCCCAGCACTGCATTCGTCTTGAGATCAAAAATCACGATTGCGCCAGCCCCATCGCTGATGAATCCTCGTCCGGCGTCGGGAACCAGAGCAACTCCATGGTTGTGCTTCTGGCCGGGAATATCCGCGATCATGTTCCCTGATTCGGCATCAATCACCATCGTGTGGGTACTCCGCGGAACGTATAGGCGGTGCGTCTTTGCATCCAATGTGACGTAATCCCAGCCGCCGTCACCACCGATGTGAAATGTCTTTTCGACAGCCCAAGTTCCCTGCGCGGCAACTGGTGCGCTAAAGGCAAACGAGAATGATGCAATGAGAAGAGCAGTAAACGCATTTCGAAAGAACATGAAATTCTCCACGAGATACCGGGCAAGAATACCATTACTCATTGAGCAATGATCCACCCAACATCAGGTTGACCTTGATCTCAACCTGTCTTTTATGAAGCGCAGATTCGTGATAGAGACGAGTTATGGAGGAGGCCTATGAATCCCGTTGGAAAAAGCGCAAGAATTAAGAAAGCCAAGCGCACGAATGACCCGATCCGAATTGTTCCTTTGCACCTACCGGCTGAACTATACCGGCCGTCAGCAGGTATTGCGGTACCGCCGGCCGCAAAGCTCACCTATCGTGGGGGCCCGCTGCTGGATTCGGTAAAAGTGTTCACCATTTTCTGGGGACAGGCTTGGCAGGCAAGCCCGAACTCCAGGCTGGCAAACCAGATCAATCAGTTTTTTGGATTCGTGGTGGGCAGTGCGTTAATCGACCAGCTCGCGAAGTACAGCGTGCCAGGCCACACCATTGGGCACGGATCGTTCATCGGAACCGTCACGATCACAACTCCCGTCCTTTCTCATTCGGTGACCGATGCGATGATCCAGGCGATGCTGCAACAGGAGATCGATAGCAACTCCTCCGTTCCGAAGCCAGGCGCCAACACTCTGTATTTCATTTACCTTCCGCCCGGAACTGCAGTGGTGCAGGGTGGATCCAAGTCATGCCAGTCGTTTTGTGGCTATCACGACACTTTCGGAAGCGGTATTTACTACGCGGTGATGCCATATCCCAATTGCGCGGGATGTCTTGGCGGTTTGGCCACGCTCGATGCTTTGACCTCCACCAGTTCGCATGAGTTCTGCGAAGCGATCACCGATCCGGTACCGGGCCAGGGATGGTACGACGACACGCACGGCGAAATCGGCGATATCTGCGCCTGGCAGACCAAAAAACTTGGGAATTACACGGTGCAGCTCGAATGGTCGAACAACGACGCCAACTGCAAGTGAATTAAAAGAAGGTTAAAATCGATTCGAGAGTTCGGTTGATCCTGTACTCCTTGGAGGGCGGGGTTAACGACAAGTTGAGGGACTTAGATACATGCTTCTTTCCGGCATTTTTCCACCAATCACCACTCCTTATTATCCCGATGGAAACGTGTATTTCAAAAAGCTCGAGCATAATGTGGACCGCTATTCGAAAACTCCCATCGCCGGGATGGTCGTCCTCGGATCAACTGGGGAAGCTGTCATGCTCTCCGATCAAGAACGGCGCGATATTCTCAAAGGCGCCAAGGAAGCCGCGTCGCCGAGCAAAGTCCTGATCGCCGGCACAGGTTCAGAATCTGCGGTCGAAACGTTACACCTCACCGACTACGCCGCGGAGTTAGGGTATGACGTTGCTTTGGTCCGCACGCCGCATTACTACAAAAAGCAAATGCTGCCTGCGAATATGCTGGCCTTTTATCGGACGGTCGCCGACCGGTCTCCCTTGCCGGTCATGCTGTATAGCGTTCCAGCGCTGACGGGGTACGATCTGCCCGCCGAAGTTGTCGTCGAACTTGCGGATCACCAAAACATTGTAGGAATCAAGGAATCCGGGGGGGACATCGAGAAAGTAGGCCGAATCGATCACGCTACAGGTCACGTCAAGCGTAATGCAAAAGTCACTATGACCTTCGACGCCGTAACCCCACGCATGTTGAGGGCAGCTACGGATGCAGAAGAAAAATTGACCACGAATGGCGGCAGGGAATTAGTCTCAATTTCGGCGGCTAGCGGATCTTCCCCTTCTGCGGTTGCGGTAGTTAAAGGATTGAAGACCCGCCAAAAGGAAGTTGGATTCCAAATTCTGGCCGGTGCGGCAAATCGGTTATATCCGTCACTCGATGCTGGCGCCGTTGGGGCGATCCTCGCATTTGCCGTCGCCGCACCCACCGCCTGCTACGAGATCTATACGGCATGGAAAGAGGGGGATCACGAACTGGCGAGACTTAAGCAAGAGCGAATCGCCAAAACTGCTGACCGCGTCGGGTCGCAGATGGGTATTCCTGCGCTGAAATATGCCATGGACTTGAACGGATATTTCGGAGGCACATCGCGACTACCTCTGCTTCCGTTAACTGCGGATGAAAGATCAGAGGTTGAGCGGCTAATGGCCGATATTCGCAATTAGTTTGCTCTCGGCTTGTACTTCGTCCTCCGGGAAGGCTTAAAATTAACTTGAGATTAAATTGCATAGAAGGAGCACTCATGGCGACAACAATGCAGCCGGCAACTGCCGATACTACGAAGCAGCTAATCAACTACCGCACTGATTCCGGCGTTGCGGTGATCGAGATGGCTGATCCTCCGGCCAACACTTATACCTACGAAATGAATCGCCAGCTCGACGAGGCCATTCTTAAAGCCCGCATGGACAACGATGTCTACGTGATCGTGCTGACCGGATCCGGAGATAAGTTTTTTTCCGCGGGCGCGAATATCAAGATGCTGTCGAGCGTCGACCCAATATTCAAATATTATTTCTGCCTTCATGCCAACGAAACTCTGCTGCGTTTGGAACACACGCCGAAACTGGTTATCGCGGCGCTGAACGGACACTGCGTGGGGGGAGGATTAGAGATTGCAATGGCCGCCGACCTGCGAATCGCGCGGAAAGATGCGGGAAAAATCGGCTTGCCCGAAGTGAATCTTGGAGTGCTTCCCGGCACCGGCGGCACTCAGCGGTTATCGCGACTTGTGGGAAAGAGCAAAGCCATTGAACTGATGGTCACCGGGAATACCTTCTCCTTCGAAGAAGCGCTGGAGTTCGGAATCATCAACGATATTTATGAGCGCGAAGGATTCATGGAAAGCGTGGTGGAATACGCTCATCAATTCTGCCCGCCGAACAAAGCCGCGAAGGCTGTAGGACGCATCAAACGCGCAGTCCAAACCGGATGGGAGATTCCGATGGAATCGGCCTTGGCGGTTGAGCGCGAGAATCAACAAATACTGTTCCAGAGCGATGACGCGAAAGAGGGTCTGGCAGCATATGTAGAGAAGCGCCCAGCAACGTTTACTGGGAAATAAGATTGTGTGGGGACGGGCGCCCTCGCCCGTCCAAGCCCAACAAAGTTGGGCAGGAAGTTTTCGTTTATGCCAGGCAAAGTACCAAAGATCGGTACCTTCAGCGATTGGATCGGTCTCTTCGACGATTGGCGCAAAGACATTGGCGTCAACCGCGACGAAATTGCGGACTTTAAATTCGACACTCTTTACGGAGCCATCGAAACCAACGAAATTCAATTCGGGGCATTCAAGGGGCGCAACAAATGGGAGAATCTCCGTCAGGTTCCCACCCAGCAAATGCGCGACGCTTTGATTAATCTGATCGTCTACCAAGGCGATACCGAATTCGCCAGCGTCGAGCAGCAGCGAAATTTATTCGAGAGCGCCCCCACTGACTGGGATCGGCGCGCCATCACACGCGTGATGATCGAAGAAATGCGCCATGGATGGCAAATGTGCGCCTTGCTGGTCGACAACTTCGGTCACTCCGGAAAAGTAGAAGCACAAAAGATGCTGGAGCGCCGCGCCTTCGACAACAAACGCCTGCTCGGTGCTTTCAACGTCGATGTCGACAATTGGATGGACTTTTTCACTTACACTGATTTCGTCGATCGCGACGGAAAATTCCAGTTGCAGATGCTCAAGTATTCGGCGTTCGCTCCCCTCGGCCGGTCGATGTCATACATGCTCCGCGAGGAAGCCTTCCACATGGGCACGGGCAACGATGGCTTGCGGCGCATCGTTCAGGCGGGTGTGATTCCCGCGTGGTTGATCCAAAAATATCTAAACAAATGGATTTCCAGTTCCTACGATTTGTTTGGAACTGACAATTCGTCCTCAGCGCATTGGGCCTATGTTTGGGGCATCAAGGGCCGTTACGACGAACCGAAGAACGACCAGGCGGCAAAACTCGATGAGCTAAACGACTACAACCGTCATCTGTATCGTGACGAAGTCGCAGGGCTGATCAATCGCTTTAACGGAGTGCTGACTCCCGGAGAGGCAAGACTTTACGCGCCTGATCTGAAGTTTAATCGGAACATTGGTCGCTGGGCAGGCCAGAAATTCCATGCGCGCACTGGCGAGCCGCTTAGCGATGAGGCTTATGATGAGCACCTAAAAGAGTACATGCCAGGCGCCGAAGACAAGACGCTGTTGCTCGACATCATTCACAACGAGAAGAAATGGATCGCGGAGAAAGAAGCCGCACGCGATCCCTTGGCGTCGATAGGCGAAGTGCGAAAGTCAGCAATCAACTTGTAAATTGGCAAGTGTGGCGCGGGCGCCTCGCCCGCGAAATCTGGAAAAGCGAGTCACAATCTGGAATTCGAAATCTCACCTGAAGAAGTAAAAGCTCTTCAAGATCAGCGCGCAAACTTCACGTTACTCGACGTTCGCGAGCCCTGGGAGTTCGAACTGTCCAAGATCGCTGATTCGAAGCTGATTCCTATGGGAGACGTTCCGAGCCGCGCCCATCAAGAGCTGGATCCAGATGAGCACATCGTCGTGGTATGCCATCATGGCGTGCGCTCGATGAGTGTGACGAATTGGCTGAGGCAACAAGGATTCGAGAACGCGCAGTCGCTGCGTGGAGGGATTGACGCTTGGTCGAGACAGGTGGACCCGAAGGTGCCGACGTACTGACGGGTAGCGGTCAAGAAAAAACAGATTCCTCGACACGCTCTCGCCGCGCGAGTGCGGCTCCGAACGGCTCGGAATGACAAGGTGTTGCTACCGTGATGTAAACAAGTGTCCCATCTTGTCTTTTTTAGTCTTCAGGTAGTCTTCGGCGTGGATGTTCGAGGCCGCCTCGCAGGGGACACGCTCCACAACTTTGATTCCTGCGCGTTCGAGAGCCGCGACTTTGTCGGGGTTGTTCGATAGCAGCCGAACCTGAGCGATTCCTAGAGCCCTCAGTATTTCGCCGGGTAAGGCAAATTCGCGATGATCCGCCTTGAATCCCAATTTCTGGTTAGCCTCGACCGTGTCCAGTCCAGTGTCTTGCAGTTCGTAGGCTTGCAGCTTCGCCATCAAGCCGATTCCGCGTCCCTCTTGCTGTTCGTAAATCAAAATTCCAGCGCCTTCGTCGGCGATCATCGCAAGAGCCATTTCAAGCTGCTGACGGCAATCGCAGCGAAGGGATCCAAATACGTCTCCTGTAAGGCATTGGGAATGAATCCGCACCAGCGGCGGCGAAGAATGCACATCTCCCATAACGAGAGCCACTGCCTCCTCGGTGCGCGGCGGCTCGTCAGGGCCGAACTCCCCCTCAAATCCGTAAATGCGAAACTTACCCCAACGAGTAGGGAAGTCGGCTGAAGCTCTCTGGCGAACGGAAGAAGAACTCACTTCAACATTATAGCTGTGAGAGTAATTCCCTCATGGTCTGCGTCGCATTCATCTCGTCATCACATCTCCGACTTTGTGCTCAGTTTTCCGAGATGGTTATTGGCGCAAGATGTGCGGTACTTAGCTGCTCGTTGAGATGTGCCAGCTTCGCTTGTTTGTAAGTCGTCCATTCAGCGATGCGTGCTTTGATCTGGGGAATGGCCTCCCGATAAACGGCAACGGCTTGGGAGGGCACTGTGCGATCTCCGCCCTCTACCACCCGCAGTGCTGCGGCCAGATCCTTGTACTCATCTTGCAGCCCGGGTAACTGACTCGGGGGCTTGTCTTTTCGAGTTAAGATATTGCCTATTTCGACGTCAGCTTGGGCCAAAGCGGACTGTAACTCCCCACTCCCTGTTCCAAGTTTCTGCTGACGGTCCGCAATTTGCTTCTGCACGGAAGTAATCTCAGCAAGTGCGCGACGCGGTTCCACAGTTTCGTCAAACAGCTGCAGCCCCAGTTGCAGCTGCTGCTTCAATACTTCGGGGGTTGCTGGTGATCGCGGATCCATGACGATTGTCAGAGATTGTTCCTGTGTTTGGCCATCGACGGTAAGCCGAAGACGATAGATTCCCGGAACAGCCTTCGGACCTGACGGATTATCGAACTGGGCATCCTCATTCGCTACGGGACCTCCTGAATTTCGCCACATCAAGTCCCACACGAAGCGGTGCGCTCCAGCGCCGCTGGGAAGCATTTCAGGCTTCGGAAACCACCGGTCCGCTACTGGAAGGGGCGAGGAAGCAATATTTAACTGGTCGCCTTTTCGAACTTCGGCTGGACCGGACGAAGAGAATTTCCGCACCAGTTTATGTTGCGCATCGAAGATTTCCAGTTGAACGTTCTTGGCCGGAGACTTCAGCAAATAATCAATCACTGCTCCGTTCGGAGGATTCTCAGCGGCAGGCTCGTCGGGCGGCAGCGGCGTTCCGGGAAAAGAGTCATTGTCAATACGGATTGCGGTCGCCGGCCGATAAAGCCACGCCGCTTTAGCTTTTGCTGCCTCTGACGCTTGCCGAAGAGGGCTGATGCTGTCGAGAATCCAGAACGACCGACCGTGAGTTGCAACTATGAGGTCGTCCCCATGAATCGCGAGATCACGGATTGAGCTGACTGGCAGATTCAATTGAAGAGATTGCCAGTGATCCCCTTCATCGAAAGATACGAATACGCCGAACTCAGTGCCCGCGAAGAGCAAGCCCTTGATCTGAGGGTCTTCGCGAACCGCGCGCAAGAAATAAGGAGCAACGATGCCGTCCGTGATCAGTTGCCACGTTGCGCCGTAGTCACGCGTTCGGTAAATATACGGTTTCTGATCGTCGAGACGACTGCGGTCGATGGCGGCATACGCAACGGCGGGGTAAAAATGTGATGGTTCTATCAGCGAGATCTCGCTCCAGTCGCTGAGTCCCTGCGGAGTAACATCTTTCCACGTCTTCCCGCCATCGCGAGTGAGGTGAAGCAATCCGGTGTCGCTGCCGGCCCAAATGACGTTGCCGTTCAATGGCGACGGCGCGATCGTGGAGATCACTCCATAGCCCGCTCGCTTTGCAACTTCCGGGGAAGGTGTTACTTTCGCAATTTGATCTTCCGTGTCCTTATTCGCCCCTGTGAGGTCTGGGCTGATGGTCTCCCAATGCAGACCACCGTCGACCGTCTTCATCACAAACTGTGTTCCAAGGTAGAGCGCTTTGGGATCAGCCGGAGAAAAGATGAGCACCGGACTCCAGGGAGCGCGATACTTTCTCACATTCACGTCCTCGGGAATCGGCGCTGGCCAGGGGCTGATGTCCTGGCTAAGACTGGTCCGGCGATTGAAGCGGGTAACAACTCCGTAAGGTTCACTTTGATAAATGATGCTCGAATCTTCCGGGTCAAGCGTCATGTAGCCGCTCTCCGTCGGACCTGCTGGAAACCAATCTCGTGGAGTAATCTGACCGTGATCAGTGCGGCTCAGGACCGCTGCGCTACCGGTGTCCTGCTGTGCTCCATAAACGACGTAGGGAAACTGGTTGTCGGTGATCACGTGATAGAACTGTGCCGTGGGCTGGTTGTACCAACTGCTCCAGGTTCTCCCACGATTGAGGGTGGTCGTCGCTCCCTGATCTGTTCCCAGAATCATGCTGGAGGAATTTGTAGGATCGATCCAAATTTGGTGGTAGTCGTCTCCACCGGGAGCGCCGCGGACCACTGAGATTGTCTTACCGCTATCTTCCGAGCCGTAGAGAGCTACATTCGGCACGTAGATCACATCGCGGTTGCGCGGATCGACGGTGACGCTATTGAAATACCAGGGACGGCTAGTAAGCCGCGCGTCGGCATTCTCGAGAACCCAGGTGTTTCCTCCGTCATCTGAGCGGTAGAGGCCCGGCTTCTTGGCAACTTGAATGAGGGCATAAACACGCTGGCCATCTGGCGCCACGGCAACACCAACTCGTCCCCAATCGCCGTTAGGAAGTCCGTCGCCGTTCAGTCGAGCCCACGTTTTGCCCGCGTCTTGCGAGCGGAAAAGACCACTGCCAGGTCCATCGATCGGAGCATAAACGCTCCAGAGAGGCCGCCGCGTATGCCATGTGCCCGCAAACAAAATCTGAGGATTGGAGGAACAGATTGCCAAATCTGAAACACCAATTTCCGGCCCTTGATCGAGTACCCTGGTCCAATGTGCTCCACCGTCGGTGGACTTGAATACTCCACGTTCATCATTAGGGCCGTAAGCGTGTCCCAAAACTCCTACATAAACAATTTGCGGATCGCGAGGATCAACTACGATGCGGCTGATCTGACGTGTATCCTCCAGACCGACGCGAGTCCAGGTCGTCCCTGCATCGACAGATTTATAGACTCCGTCGCCGGAAGCAAGGTCAGAACGAATATCCGATTCTCCCGTACCCGCGTAAATGATTTTAGGATCAGAGGGTGCGACGGCAATTGCACCTATCGAGGCCACGGTTTGGTTATCAAAAATCGGCGACCACACGGCACCGGCGTCGGTTGTTTTCCAGATACCGCCATCGACAGCGCCAAAATAAAATGTAGTCGGATCGCCGGGCACTCCCGTCACAGCAACCACCCGCCCACCACGGAATGGCCCAATCAAGCGCCATTTGAGGCCATTCAGTTGTTCTGCCGGAACTGATTGGGCTACAGCCGAAGAAACCAACAGATAAAGCAGGAAAAATAGGGAATGACGCAAACGTAATTTCAGCGAATGCAAAGTTTAGATCCTTAGTGGGGATGCTCAGCGCAGCGTTCGATGTAACCAAGGCCGCTTGTTGGCTTGTTGCTTCTAGTCAGATTTAGCCCCGCGAATCTTTCGAACCAGCATTGTCAGAGGATCATAAAACTCGTCGACCACGCGCTCTTTAAGAGGAATGATGGCGTTGTCGGTGATGTGGATTTCTTCGGGACAGACCTCCGTACAACACTTGGTAATGTTGCACAGGCCAATGCCGAGTTCCTCTTTGAGCAGGCGAGTACGAGATTTTGAATCGAGCGGATGCATCTCGAGCCCCGCAACCCGCACAAAAAAGCGTGGTCCGCCGAAGTGTTCCATCTCATCATGCTCGCGGAGAACGTGGCAGACGTTCTGGCACAGAAAACATTCAATGCACTTGCGAAACTCCTGCACGCGATCGACGTCCGGCTGGTACATTTTCCAATCCGTTCCCGGCTTCGGCGTGAACGCGGGAATTTTCTTGTTCACGCGGTAATTCCACGAAACATCAGTGACCAGATCCTTGATTACCGGAAATGATTTCATGGGCTGAACAGTGATGGGCTTGTCCAGGGGAAGGGAGTCCATGCGGGTCTTGCAAGTGAGACGGGGACGTCCATTCACTTCCGCCGAACAGGACCCGCACTTGCCAGCCTTACAGTTCCAACGAACGGCCAAGTCCGGCGCCTGATGACCCTGAATGTGGTGAAGCGCGTCCAGCACTACCATTCCCGGCGCGATAGGGACGCGATACGTGGCGGTCTGCCCACCTTCCCGGTCTCCTCGGAACACTTCAAATATTGCATCCGCCATCTGGCGATCCTCCGATTTGTCGTCTACTTTTCTTCCGTCACCAATTGTTTCAACTCGACCGGCATTTGAGGAACCGGAGATTGCCGGAGCTTCATGGCATTTCCCTCGCGGGCGATCACATTATTCTTTGTTCCCCAAGCCGCGTCGAAATCTGGATAATCAATCCGACTGTGCGCCCCCCGGCTCTCCTCGCGCGCCAGTGCGGACCGGGTCACAGCTTCGGAAACGATGAGCATCGAGTTAAGGTCTTGAGCAAGGTGCCAGCCCGGGTTAAACAACCGCGAACCCTCGACACTCATGTGTGCGGCCCGCTCTTTCAATTTTTCCAGCTCCCCTAGCCCGCGAATCAGATCCTCTTTATTGCGGAAAATCCCAACGAGACTTTGCATTGTTTCTTGCAAGTCCCGATGGATTGTATAAGGGTTCTCTCCGCTCTTGCGCTCAAAAGGGGCCAGCATTTCGCGTGCCCCATCTTGGACCTGTCCGGAGTCAATGGGTTTGCTCTGTATAGTTCTTGCGTGTTCAGCCGCAGCGAAGCCGGCACGGCGACCAAAGACGAGCAGATCGGAAAGGGAATTTCCGCCCAGCCGATTCGCGCCGTGAAGACCAGCAGCCGCCTCGCCGGCGGCGAAGAGCCCTGGCACGGATGCTTGTGCAGTTTCGGCTTCGACGCGAATTCCACCCATCATGTAATGGCATGTCGGCCCAACTTCCATAGGACCTGCGGTGATGTCCACATCCGCGAGTTCTTTGAATTGGTGATACATGCTTGGCAGTTTTTTCTTCACGTACTCGGCGGGTTTGTGGGAAATATCGAGATAAGCGCCGCCGTGCTCGGTTCCACGTCCTTCGCGAACCTCGGTATATATGGACCGCGCCACAACGTCACGCGTCGAAAGCTCCATCCGTTTTGGATCGTACTTTTCCATGAAACGTTCGCCGAGTTTGTTGCGGAGAATGCCGCCTTCGCCACGAACGGCTTCAGTGACAAGAAGTCCCTGCACTCCCGGCGGCCATACCATTCCGGTGGGATGAAATTGCACGAATTCCATATCCATCAGGTCGGCGCCAGCGTTGTAGGCGAGGGCCATGCCATCGCCGGTGTACTCCCAGGAATTAGATGTAATCTTGTAAGCCTTGCCGATGCCGCCGGTCGCCATAACAACAGACTTGGCCCGGAACACCACGAATCTTCCCTGCTCACGCCAATAGCCGAAGGCTCCGGCGATGCGATCGCCATCCTTCAGCAAGCGGCTGACGGTGCACTCCATGAAGACGTCGATCCCCAACTGCACGCCACGATCCTGCAATGTGCGGATCATTTCCAGGCCGGTGCGATCGCCTACATGGCACAGGCGCTTGAAAGTGTGGCCGCCAAAAGCTCTCTGTAGGATGTTGCCGTCCTCAGTTCGGTCGAAAAGCGCGCCCCACTGTTCGAGCTCGCGTACGCGATCAGGTGCTTCCTGAGCGTGAAGTTGCGCCATGCGCCAGCTGTTGAGAAATTTTCCGCCACGCATCGTATCGCGAAAGTGAGTGCGCCAATCGTCGGCGTGATCCACATTGGCCATTGCCGCGGCGATTCCGCCTTCGGCCATAACGGTGTGAGCTTTTCCTAGGAGCGATTTACAAACCACTCCCACTGTGGCGCCTTGAGACAATGCTTCGAGAGCAGCCCGCAGACCGGCCCCGCCGGCGCCGATGATTAACACATCGTGGTCGTGTGTTTCGAATTCTGTGGTCACAAGATTCTCGGGTCGGTGATTGCGCCACTGGCAACCATCCTTATATATAAGTCGGTAAGGCCCACTACTATCAGGCTTATCCAGGCGTAGAGCATGTGGCGTTCATTCAGAACGGTCAGCCATCGCCAAGCTGTGTGACGCGGGCCTCCAAACTCGGAGCAGGAAAAACACTTGAGCTTGCCCCCGACAAGATGGCGGAGCGAGTGACAGGACAGCGCGTAAGTGGTCAGTAATATCACGTTGAGCAGCATAATCAGGGTGCCGAGGCCAATTCCAAAGTGGCCGTCGAAAAAGAACGCCCGGACTGCGTCCTTCCAAAGAAAGACAAGGAAGATGATGCCGGCATACAGGAAATAACGGTGAAGATTTTGAAGGATAAACGGAAATTTGCTTTCGCCGCTATACCGGCGTTTGCGAGGCTCTCCGACGGCGCACGCCGGCGGATCGAGAAAAAACGCCCGGTAATAAGCTTTCCTGTAGTAGTAGCAAGTGACCCGGAATCCCAAAGGGAAGGCCAGAATCAGTAGCGCCGGAGAGAACGGCCACCAGCTATGATGAGGGTCAATAAGCGGCGAATAAAATGGTGAAAGATACGGTCCCCAGTCGTAATATTTCCCTTCAAAAGCACGCAGAGTGGCATAAGCGCCGAATGCACCGAGCAGAGCAAGTACTGGCAACAATTCCAGCCACCACGCATCTCGCCTCATCGTGGCACCGAGGTGATGCTGCCCGCTCGTGGTTAGACCGCCTGACATAGGATCACCGCCCTGTGGTTCATAGAGTAAACAGAAAAATTGTCTTTAAGTCAAAACAGCTGTCTCCATACAGTATGGCATTCTTCGGAGAGAGTTGAGCCCTTCTTGGATATTTCGGCTTGTCAAAGGTTGATTTGTCAATCTCGCCCACTACCTGTTAGATGTGACAGTTGTGACCTTCGCTCGGTCCTGCCACGCTGCCTGAGAGGCGGGTATTATAGGGGAGACTATGGACGGCATGTGGGTGCGAGTCGGCACTAATTTGGTAGCCCGGGTCAGCGGACCGATGAAGTTCAGATTGGTCCTGCAGCCGGTCATGGCATCGATCTTCGCGATTCGCTCGGGCTTGGCGGATGCCAAAGCCGGTAAGCGACCTTATTTCTGGGCTCTCCTCTCAGAGTCCGGCCAACGCGCCAGCATGATTAAGGACGGATGGAAAAGTGTCGGCAAAGTGTTCATTCTAGCCCTGATACTGGACGTCGTGTACCAGATCATCGAGATACGCTTTGTATATCCAGGGGAAGCGATCATTGTCGCCTTGGTTTTGGCGATCTTGCCTTACCTGATTCTGCGAGGGATTGTGACGCGCGTTGCTCGACCTAAGAATGCGGCGTCGATACCACCGACAAACACCCCTCTCAGGAATGTCCCGTGAGCCTTGCTGAAACGGCACCGAAAGACAGAGGGACGGTCCTTGCCGAAGAGCGAACGGATCTGGCTCTTCAACGTACGATAATCGCGGCGGAACGAACGCTGATGGCATGGATCCGAACCGCCATTTCGATGATCGGATTCGGTTTCAGCATTTTCAAATTCTTCCAATACCAGGCCGAAGAAATCGCGACCGGCAATATCCGCCGTCCGCAAGCGCCGCGCAATCTAGGATTGAGCCTCGTTGCTCTCGGAACACTGGCATTAGCGGCTGCCGCTTGGCAACACAAGAACTTTCTGAAACAGATTGGGGCTTCGCAGAAGCAGCATGGGTTGTCTATCTCTTTCGTGGTGGCGATGGGCGTTATCCTCATTGGAATCGTTACGTTTTACGGCATGCTGACGCGGCATGGACCGTTTTAGTCAAGGAGCGGAGAAGGGAATTCTGTCTGAGAAACAAGCGACGTTACTGGGGTCGATGCGGCGGTAGCTTTTTCGCAATGCGGATCAGTAAGGCGAGCAGTGTCTTCAAGTCGTGTGCAAGCAAAATTACGCCCGGTGTCCTCCAACGCAACGTTCCCTCGGCCGAACCATGTATCGGAGCCGTCCGCATAGTATCCAGGTACCCAGAGATTGTGCGCGTAACCCGATGATATGGCAAGTGTCAAAACATACAGGCCCTCATAATGGGGCGCTCGGCATGCATCAAATTCCGGAGACGTACCTCTTCAACCTGCACCAGGAATGACCTGGCGTGAGCAGGCGCGACGACTCCAGAAAAAGGCGCACGTCTTCTATTGTGTGTCTAAACATCCCCGGACGCCATGGTATGCAAGGCTAATCGCAGCTTCCACCGCAGGCTACCTTTTTAGTCCAGTTCAACTCATTCCGAACTACATTCCCGTCATCGGAATGCTGGACGACGTACTGATCGTGTTTCTAGGAGTAAAGCTGATTCAAAGGATTACCCCAGCAGACGTGCTGGCTGAATGTCGGCAGCTTGCGGACGCCGCCGAAGTGCGCAGGAATGGAAAAATAAGATCGACGGCTGCCGTCATTGCTTCGGTCGTAATTACAACCGTTTGGCTCCTGCTGGCAGTAATCGCAAGCGTTTTAATGGCGAAATACATTCGTCACTGACAGAAAGAACTGACTCGTTTTCCGCTACCCACGACGGCTTATATACGCGGCCCTCGTCATTTCAAAATGACCATGAGCACCAGCGAGTATGCTGCTGCGGCCAAGGCAAAAAGCGAAAAGCGTCCCCCACGTCCTTCAGGCAGCTCAACTACCAGGCTGTTCATAATGACGCCCCCGGACACAAACGCGGCGATCCTGGCCAGCCACGGCCCTGGAATCGACGTAAGCATTCCGGCGGCCCAGCCTGCCATGACGGCCGACGCCAGTATCCATCGCCCGCGGCTCTTGTAAAGCTGAGAACGCTGGCTAGCAAACGAGTGGTCCACGAGAAGCAAATGAAACGCCATTGCCAAAGCATAGAGCGCCAACGAGCGAGCATCATTCCAGATGTTGTGAACGAGTAAATAGGCGACGAGGCTGCTATACCCGGCTAACGCCGCGATTTGGAACGAGAAGAAAACGCCGCTCGGTTTATCTTCCGCGGATTCGGTCACCATGTACTCGAACCCATAGAACAACACAAATCCCGCCATGAGGGCGAGGTAGATAGCCCGCTCAGGAAAGAGCGCCGCGGCCCGGCTGGGGCCGGCGGCGAACCTTGCTTGACTCTCGGAGATTTCTGGCAGGAGGTCGATAAAGACCGTAGCAACAGAAACGCCGGCCGCAATGGAAACCCACCATTGCCGATGCGATCTCGTACGCAGCCTATGGCCGAAGACATAAACGCCAGCCAGGACGAGCGCCGCTGCTAGGGTGTACGGGTAGGGCAAGGCTTACGCACGGTGTTCGATCAAATTCAGTTCGCTGACACCGGCGAATTTACGGTGACCATACCGCTATGCCAACTGGCAAGAGTGACAGCTCACAAACCCTGTCAAATGTGACAGTTGTCGCTACTGTGAAGATGTAGTTCAATTACCGGACGAAATCTGCCAATCTTCAATGCTCTCGCGTGCAATCTTCGTAAACTTTTCAAGGATGGTGGGAATTGTCGCATCAGAACTCGGGCAAGAAATGCAGTCGTCTTTTTCTAACTCTTGGTCTAACCCTTTTCGCCATTCTGGCCGCGGTCACCGATGCGCGTGCAGCCGAGCATGAGGATTTCGATTCGTACAAAATCAGAATCAGCGGAAACTGGTTCTACTCAAACCCCACCGGAACGATACAGGGCTCCGCGGACAACGGAACTGTTGACGTACAAAAAGATATGGGATTTAACAGTTACTCGACGTTTGGCGGCAAAGCGGACTGGAAATTTACTCGCAAGAACCACCTCTACTTTGTGGCCAGCATTTTCGATCAAACGCGACAGAGGACACTCACCAGAACCTTTACGTTTCAGGGCCAGTCCTTCACTGCGGGGCTGGCGATAAGCTCAGAGCTCAAATCTCAGATCTACGCGGTAGGGTATCAGTACGACATAATCCGGCGAAAACGCGGACACCTCGGGCTCGGCATTCAAGCAGACATCTTTGATTCCACGGGCACTATTAATGCTGCGGCTCAAGCCGGAAACGCCAATTTAGCCGCGTCTGCCAAAGGATCGTTTCTGGTGCCGCTCCCGGTCGCCGGTCCCCAATATCGCCTCTACCTGACCGACTCCCCGAAAGTTTTCATTGAAGGTGACATTTATGGTATGTATTTCTTCGGTTACGGCAATTTCATTTCTAGCTCGAATAGTGTTGGCGTGACCATTAACCGGCATTTCAGTGCTCTCGCGGGATACGCATTGGGCTCGCGCTTGGTTGTAAACGACGATAGTTCCAGCAAACGCATTGGCGTCAACTTAACGCAAAAAGGACCGACCGCAGGAGTTCAAGTTTCCTTCTAACCTTGCATACTCAAAACAAAAGGAGAAACATCCATGAAGCGAACAGTCGTCTTTGGGCAAGCAGCCACTCTAGTGGTCGCGGTTTTGATTTCAGTTGGCCTACTATCTTCCTCGGCCCTCGCTCAAGCTCAAACTATGGTGATCGAGACCAGGCCGCTGACCGACGCCGATATCCAAATGTTGCGTCAAGACATCCAGGCGCAGAAGAATCAGATCATTACCGATAACATGCAGTTCACCGCGACGGAAGCAGCCGCCTTCTGGCCGGTCTATAAGGACTATGCCGCCGCACAACATGCGATTGGAGACAAAAGGCAGGCCCTGATCTCCGACTATGCCGCGAGTTACGACAAGATGGACGACGCCACAGCCCACAGCCTTGCGCAGCGGATGCTTGCTATCGATGACGACACCCAAGCTCTCCGAAAAACATATTTCCCACGTTTCGAGAAGGCTCTGGGTGCAAAGCGGGCCGCGAAGTTCTACCAGATTGATAGCCGTCTCAGCCTGATGATCAACCTGCAACTCGCTTCGATAATACCGCTGATACCGTGACGTGGTCGAAGTTCTGACGGACGACATCGCCGCCTTTCGATAGACGCTTGTGCGCCCGTGCCATCCGTAACGTTCGATGCCTTTCCGAGACCTGTCGCTGTTGACAGTTCCGCGGCCGCCCTCGGATTTCTGGTGAAGTTAGGAATCACTGAAGAGAAGTTGCCGATTCGGCCTGCACCACAACATTAATTTAGGAGCTTTTGCGATGAGAGTTTTTCCCAGATTCTTGCTTGCCTCACTCTTAATGTTTTCGGTACAGATTCTGCTGCTTCCAAACGCGAGCGCGCAATCACCAGACACGCCAACAATCCTGGCTGGCTCGATCTCGCTGGAACACTCCGCCTTAGCGGCGGCCATGGCCAGCTCAGCGGAAAGCTCGGCGGCAATGCCGGAACCTGCCGATCCGACACCACAGGCGCCGAGTTCTCCCGTATCTCCCAACGATGGATGGCACTTGGCTGTCAGTCCCTATATATGGTTCGCCGGAATGCACGGCAATGTCGGTGCCCTGGGCCGCGAAGCCAGCGCGCACGCCTCTTTTGGCGATGTCTTCAAATATCTTAATTTTGGCTTGATGGGCGCAGTGGAGGCTCGGTACAACCGTATCGTGATTCCTGTCGACTTCATGTGGATGAAGCTTTCCGATGACAGAGCAACACCGTTCGGGTTTGTGGCAACATCGGTGAAGGTCAAAGTCAACGAGGACATCCTTACCCCGAAGATTGGCTATCGGGTGATTGACACGGGCAAGCTCACGGTGGATGGGCTGGTGGGGTTCCGTTACTGGCATTTGGGAAATACACTGACTTCGCAGCCGCAAATTGCCAATGGATTTTACGCATCGGCAAACTGGGTTGACATGTTGGGGGGAGCGAAAATCCAGGCAGCGCTTTCGCCGAAGGTCGTTGTCACGATTCTGGGAGACGCCGGGGGCGGGCAAGCGAACACGGATTATCAAATTGCAGGGCTTCTTGGTTACAAGTTGAAGAAAGCCATCTTGCAAGCTGGGTGGCGGTACATGTACGTGAACTATCGCCCCAGCAGCACTTTTGTTTACCAAACTGCAATGAGTGGTTTGATACTGGGCGTGACGATTCCGTTGAAATAATCTGACTCAACAGTCGATCCCTACCAGGCTAGCTGCATTCGTAGGTACAGCCGTCCTCGGCTGTCCGGTCGAGCTTCGCTCGACTTGTGGCGGGGTGCCCGTTCCATTTTCCGTTTCTTGTCTCCAAGGTGCCGGAGGAACTCGGGCGAGTTCGGTTCGATCTCAACACGTCCCTGAAATTTAGGATTGCCAAAGACCTGGATTGGAGGTTTGGTTACTTTCTCAACTTCGACAGCCGGCCGCCCCAAAACTTACCGAAGAGCGGCTACGGCTGAACCTCAAGCCTAGGATGGACGTTTTGACGTCTACCGGCTAACCCCTGCTGATTATGAATACAATTTCTCCGGTTCGAGAGTCTGAGGGCGACACAATTATTTCTCGAGTGGCGTCAATAACAACGCCTTTTCGGTGAATCGTGACCTTCACCTAGCGAATGACGCCCCAGACTCGCAAGATTGCGATTACCGTAACAAGAAGCACCGAGAACACAACCGTATATTCAGCCGCGCTTCTCAGCCTGCTGTCCGGACCAACCTTTCCAATAAACTGATCCATCTCACCCTCCCCATCCAAGATTTCTAGACAGATTGCACCACACCAGCGCAGCGCACAATGGCTCATCCGTGGCCGTGACGGTGGTACTCAGCACTGGGATAACTGAAGTCACCTGAATAAGAAAGTGTGAACTGCTGGTCGAGAGAGGGAAGTTGAGTCGTCGTATTGAATCGAAACCGTTCGCAAGGCCAGTTTATAGGGGGGATCAGTAAGTGGGATTTTAAAAGCAAAAAATAAAGGGTGGGACCTGATTCAAATCAAGTCCCACCCTGGGTTGAAGGAAGATCAGAAGTTGATCTTCAGAGCGTATTGAATTTCACGTGGACCGCGGTCGCCAGTGACCTGACCGAAGTTCTGCTGACCCTGTGTCGCCTGGTTATAGGAGACGGTATTAACTGCGTACCCTGGGCAAGGAGCCGCAGCAGTACAAGCCGTCGCCGTATTCGCCAACTGGTTGTTAATCTGGTCAGCGCGGAACTGGGTCTTGTTGAACAAGTTGTAGAACTCCATCCGGAACTGCATGTTCACCCGTTCGGTGACCTTGAAGTTCTTATAGACGGAGAAATCGGTGTTGGCGAGTCCCGGACCGCTGCAAGAACCCACCGATGAATTCCCAAACGTTCCGATCACGTAGTGATCAAGAGTGAAGGCTCCCGGGTTGTACCACTGGTATTTGGGACCCCCATGTGATCGGCAGTCCTGCAACACACGGTTGGGTTTCTGGTTGTTGTTGTATCCGGTTCCTTGGATACCGTTAGGGGCATTCGTCGCACCGCCCGCAAGACCGAAGATGCTCTCGCTCGGCCCGCTAGCGTAGGACAGAATGGATGCCAACTCCCAACCTCCCAGAGCGGTTCGCATCGGAGCGCTCTTCCCGGTCAGGGTGGGAAGGTCATAAACCAGATTGCCGGTGAAAATACTCGGCCGGTTGATGGTCGTTGGACCATAATCCAGCCTGGTATTGGCAGTATTAGTTATGGTGGAGGTATTGCTCAGATTACCGCTGTTGGTGATGTCGGTGTTGGCCAGCGATTTCGACCAGGTGTAGGCAAATTGCGCGTCCAGAGACTTTATGTGCGTCCTGTATAGAGCCTGGAGGGCGTTGTAGTTGGAGAACGCTCCCCATTCTCCATAGTTGATTGACCCGAAGCTGGTCGCGAACCGATACTGGTTGGGGTTGTTGGCTGCAAGCGCATAAGCAACCTGATTTCCCGGGAGGACTGCGTTCACGTCCTTGTAACGTAAGATATTGCCGCCGCGATTTGCAACATAAGCGAGTTCCAGCTTGCTATCGTGGGAGAGTTCGCGTTCAAAGGTCAGGTTGTATTGCCAGGTTTGTGGCAGGTCAGCAGTCGGATCGATTCCCCAGCTTGGGGAAGCGGCGGCGGTTAGAGAACCCGCCGGTACCGAACCACTAAGCGGACGGCTTCCTCCAGCGGCGACCGCGAACGGCGAGTTGGTTGCCAGGTACAAGTAATTGCTAATGCGTTCGCGCTGGTAGAACTGCCCAACTCCGGCGCGGAACGACATTTTGCCGTCGCCCGTCGGATCCCATGCAATACCCAGGCGGGGAGCGATAGCATCGTTCTTATTGTTCTTGAGCGAGCGGTTGGGTCCGGGTACTCCGCCGGTAAACCCAAACTGCGGGCAGGGGTTTGTTCCGGGAACAATCATCAGTCCATCACAAGCTAAAGCTGCCCCTGTCTCGCCGGGGACGTACAAGTTGCGCTGCCAGCTCGCGATCGCATTGATGCGGCTGAACGGATTGCGCAAGACCGAGTATCGCGCGCCGTATTCTACGGTTATATTACGGCGGACCTTCCAGGTATCTCCGAAGTAGCCTTCGTAGTCATGCCAGCGGGTCTCAGCATAGGGGTTGGTCGCAGGCTCTCCGAAACCCCAGGTAGTCTGGTTCCACAAAGCGTTGAAGGTACCGTTCCCCGTGTTGTTTGCATTCGCACCCCAGTAGGCCGCAGCCTCTCCGGACGTTCCGCCGGAGAGTTCGTTCTTCCGATTGTTGCTGGCCAGGAAACCGACCTTGAAGGTGTGCGCTCCGTGAACTTTCGAGAAGTCATCCTTCAAGATGTACAGTTCCTCGTTGTTTTTCCACGGCCCCATGTTCCATAGGTTCTGGTCGCCGGCTCCGCTTCCTAGGCCGCCCCAGAAGATGGGGTAGCCCATGTGAATACCATTGAATTTGCCGGAGAGAGGGAAGTATGTCTGATACGAATTGTTGATTTGGGTCACTATGCCAGGATTATTTCCACCCGCGGTCACGGTGATTCGATTGGCAGCATATGACAACTGGAAATCGTTGACCGCAGTACTACCCAGCAGCTTGGTAACTTTTATGGTCGCCTGGTAGCCGGGCTGCTTCCAATTGGGATCAACCGAAGGATAGTTGTCATCGCCCCAATAACCCAAGGTACTTGGGGATGGCTGGTTCCAGTGGTCCTGAGTGTATCGGCCCATCACGCTCCAAGTCTTGGAGAGCTGATAGTCCACGCGAATGTTTTCTTCGCGCCAGTAAATCGGAGCTTTGAGCGACACTGCCCAATTCTGACAGTTCACAGGATTCGCCACGTTAGGTAGCGGGAAAAGATTAACGATTAGTTGGCCCGTAGGCGAGATCTGACCCGCAGGAACCTGGGTTAGTACGGGATGACCTCCGCCGGGCAGAGTGATATTAGGATTCGTGGGGGCGTTCTCGCAGCCGGTGCGAATGTTCGTAAAGTCTCCCGCCTGCTCGGCGGCGGTCGGGACTCTGGCGCTACGCAGCTTGCCGCGTAGTTCGTGATTCCACTCTTGCGACCAGAAGAAGAACAACTTGTCCTTTAAGATCGGGCCTCCAATGTTGTAGCCGTAGTCATTCCGCTGCAGCGCATCTTTTTTGATACCGTTCAAGTTGTTGAAGTAGTCGGTCGCATTCAACGCGCTGTTGCGGCCGAAGTAGTACCCGCCGCCGTGGAACTGGTTGGTGCCGCTCTTGGTGACGATGTTGATGACCGCGCCCATCGCCTGTCCATACTCAGGACCATAGCTGTTCCGGAGGATTTTGAACTCCTGAATGGCATCAATCGAAGGGTAAACAAGAATGGTGCGTTGAGATCCGATGTCATTGTTGTTGACGCCGTCAACCAAGAAGATGTTGGCGGTCGTGTTGTTTCCGTTCACGGAGAAATCAACACCAGCCTCCAAGCCCTTGTGCTTGGAATCAAAATTTGAGGCGGGGGAAACGCCAGGCATCAACTGAGTCAGCTGCGCAAAGCTGCGTCCGTTGAGCGGCAGTTCCCGGACCTGGTTGCCCTCAACGACGTTGCCAACCGTGCCTGTGGCAGTCTCGACCTGGACTGCTGTGGCCTCGACGGTCATCTGTTCGGTAACGGCGCCAACATTCAATACCGGATTCACGGTGGTGGTACTGGCGACGAACACTGTAACGCCCTTGCTGACGTACTCTTTAAAGTTCGTCTGTTTTACACTGACGTCGTAGTTGCCTGCGGCTAGGTCGGTGATCGCATACTGACCCTGGTCGCTTGTTTTGGCGGTACGGACCTCGGCAGTGGCGGTGTTAGTCGCGCTGACTTCGGCTCCGTTAACAACGGCCCCGGCCGAGTCAGTGACAGCGCCTGAAATTGTTCCAGTAACTTTTTGCGCTGCCAACGGCAGCACGGCGCACAAACTGCAGACCAGCAATAGCCAGATGAACCTACGCATTGTTTGATCCTCCGCCTAGTATTAAAGGATTACCCTCGGCTGCGCGCTATTAGGCCGCAACATGAAATACGTTGTCAAGCACAAAAATGATTATGTTCACTTTGATGGCAATAAAAGTGTCAACATGAAGATTCCAGCGTCTTTGCCGGCCTTGTGGGGGTTCGCGATCCGGCTATTTCGCGAGAGGCTGCATGGATGCATCCGCCGCGCTCCCACGCGCCGCACGATCCCCGTAGGAGCCAGACTGCCCAGGCATCTGAGCGTTGAGGCGCTCAAACTCCGCACGCTCCTGTTGGGCCTCGGTCGAGCGCTTCGCCTGCGCGTAGGCTCGTGCGAGATTGAAATGCACCTTCGGACTGTTCGGAGCCAAGCGGCGTGCCGCCTCCAGCTCACGAATCGCCCCTGGAATATCCCCCGCTTCCAAAAAAGCACGTCCGAGAACGTAATGGGCCTCGGCGGACTCAGGCGCGAGGGCGACTGCTTTCTTGGCGTCCGCAAGCCCGCCCGCCGAGTCGTGTAACACGAGAGCGATGGACGCCAGGCGGATATAGGCGATCTCACTGGATGGGTTCACCCGAGTCTCCTCCTTTAATTGGGTCTGCGCTTCGTCATATTGGGACGCCGAAGCTAAAGCATCTCCGTAGGCGTAATGAAGAAATGGCGTTGTGGGATGTTCCTTCAACATCTTGTCGAAAATGGGGAAGGCTTTGTCGTAATAGCTTTGGGAGAGCAACACGGCGGCTTCCCCGGCTTCCGTGACCAGAGGCCGTACTGCGGGCCCCACTTGTTCGGGAAGGGCTGGGATTCTGAGTAACGCGATTCCCATTGCAAATTGAATCTCTTCCGACAAAGCGCCCGGACCGACCTCCGGTATCAGTAGAGCGATTGCCCGGTCGAAGCTGCCATTGAGATTTAGCAGCAGCGCAAGATGATAGCGGGAGACCCGGACGGCGGCCGCGTTTCCACTAAATCCCATCGCTCGGCCATGCTCGAGGTGAATTAATGAGTTCTTGTAGTCTTTGGTCTCAAACTCGCTCAGACCGAGCAAGGTCCACGTATCCGGCTGCTTCGCTTCGAGGGCAACCGACTGCTGCAACGCAGAGATAGCCTCTGGATATCGGCCCTGCATATACGCGAGCGTGCCCAGCTGGCGCCAACCTTCCTGCCAGTCTGGATGGAGTTGCAATGCGCTCTGATACAAGATGGCCGCCTCTTCTATAGTGCCGTCTCGTTGTGCTGCCTCCGCGAGGCGTGCTTTGTCTTCGAAGTCTGCTTCCCTCGATGCGCTTTCGGCAGTCGGAACATTGCTGGGAGAACGTCCGGCGACTTCTGCGCCCCGGGCAAGCGCATACCGTTTGATCTGGGCTGCGTCAACATCGACGGATTGCGTCGCCAGCTCTGCCGCTTGCCGGGAGGCCTTCGCCGCCTCCTCAGATTTACCCTGACCCTTCAGGGCCTGAGCCAGACCCTTATAAGCAACCGCTGAGTGAGGCGTAATTCGGATTTCCTCTCGCAACTGAGCATCCGCTTGTTCGAAGTGAGAAGCCGTAGCCAGCGCCACGCCGTACTCATAGTGCAAATACGGAGTGTTGGGGTAATCCCGCAACATCTGTTCAAAGCTCCGAAATGCCCCATCCATCTCGTGGTTTGCCAACAATGCCGCGGTTTCCCCCGCCGCATGGACCAGGGAGTCCTTCGCTGGATCGACCTGGACGGGCAAAAGTGGAACCCGCAGCAGCGCCAATCCCAATGCTGTTTTGATTTGGTCCGGAAGCTGGCTCGGTCCGAACGCATGGACCAGCAGGTCGGTAGCGCGTTCGAACTCGCCGTGCAGATTAAGCAGCAGCCCAAGATGATATAGCGCGACTTTCTCGACATCCGGACTGTCCGCGAATCCCAATGCCTGGGCGCTTTGGAGGTGAACGAATGCGTCTGGGTAGTCTCCCGTTTCGAATTCACACAACCCAAGGAACGCCCACCCGGCGCCTACTTTGGAGTCAAGTTCGACGACGTGGTGGAGTGCTGGAATGGCTTCGGCAAAATGATCAGTGTCATAGAGCAGGGTTCCGAGATACCACCAGCCTTCATCCCAGCTCGTACGAAGTTCCACGGCGGCTCGATAGTTGCGAATGGCCTCGTCAGGTTTGCCGTTTTCCCGCGCGGACAATGCGCTGGCCGCCAGCGTTTCAAAATTTTGCGAATCGGCCTGGGCCTCAGCGGGTGTGGCTGGCGTGAAACCCAATCCTAGACCGAGGACCAAAGAAAGGAAGAAAAATCCGAAGTAAGAAAGGCTACCGACTGTAGTCACCGGCACGTCGACCATACTCAAGGCAACGCTTCGAGGGGTATGTTATCACGCGGTCCGTAGGGTGCCCGCCGTTCGGGTGCTCCGCAACCATCAACGCGAGTCTCGGTCTGATAACTCTATTTTCGAAGCTTATGATAAAAGGATAATCAATGCTGTTGCGCTCGATACGCCCCCAGCTGTCCGCATTTTCCCGGCGCCAGTTTCTTCAGGGCCTTGCAGGCACCATTGGATTCGGCGCGCTCTCACGGACCCCTCTCGGGCAGATTTCCGGCGGGCTCCCGGTTTTCGAGGAAATTCCTCCTTCGGTTAGCGGAATTCGCTGGACTCACAACGCAGCCCGTTCTCCGCAGAAGTACTTGCCGGAGGCCACGGGACCAGGCTGCGCATTCCTCGACTACGACAACGACGGTTGGCTCGATATCTACCTCGTCAATAGTGGCAAGTGCGATTTCTTCACGCCGGTCCTGCCCTTGAGCAATGCCCTGTACCGGAATAACCGGGATGGTACGTTCACCGACGTCACCGAGAAAGCTGGGGTAAGCGCGGGAGGCTTCGGGATGGGAGTAGCCGTGGGCGACTACGATAACGACGGCTTCCCGGATCTGTACGTCACACAATACGGTCGCAGCATTCTTTATCGCAACAACGGAAATGGAACTTTCACAGATGTCACCGAGCGTGCCGGTGTCGGCGTCCAGGGTTGGGCGTCCAGTGCGGTGTGGTTCGACTACGACAATGACGGTCGCCTGGATTTGTTCGTCGGCCAATTCGCCGCCTTTGACAAGGCCACGGGATGCGGTATCAGTTCTGACGGTAAACGCCACTATTGTATTCCGCGCATCTTTCCCCCCACGCCGAGCTGGTTGTTCCACAACAACGGAGACGGAACTTTTACTGATGTAAGTAAAGAGTCGGGAATTGCAAACTATTTGGGAAAAGCATGGGGAGCAGTAGCGACCGACGTGAACAACGACGGCCGGATGGACTTGTTTGTGGCTAACGACACGGTGGGAAATTTTCTCTTCGTCAATCGCGGAGATGGACGATTTGAAGAAGCTGGTCTTCGGGCCGACGTAGCTTATAGCGCTGACGGACGCGCACGCTCCGGAATGGGGGTGGACTCCGCCGACTTTGATCAGGACGGATGGATGGACCTCTTTGTATCAAACATAGACGAAGAGATTTTCTCGTTGTACCGGAACAACCACGACGGGACATTCGACGATCAGGCCATGCGGCTGGGAGTTGGAATGGCAACCCGCTGGATGAGCGGTTGGGGGATGAAATTCATCGATTATGACAACGATGGAGACCTCGATCTGTTTCTGGCCAACGGATTTCCCGACGACTTGGTGGAGGATTTTTCCAGCCAGGTGAAGTACCACGAACCGCTGCTGCTGTTTCACAATACAGGGGGCAAATTCAAGAACGTCAGCGAGCAGAGCGGTCCGGTGTTTTCAAAGTCGTTCTCGGCGCGCGGCATGGCGGTCGGAGACTTTAACAATGATGGCGGTGTCGATGTTCTAGTTGCTGTGAACGATGGCGCTCCAATTCTGCTGCGCAACAACATCGGCAAAGAGAACCATTGGCTCGGCGTGCAGCTCGTCGGGACGAAATCAAATCGGGATGCCATCGGTGCCCGGCTCACCTATAAGGCGGGCGATCTCACGCGTACCCGCATGAAAGTAGGCGGCGGAAGTTTCATGTCTTCTCACGATCCGCGCATGCTCCTCGGCTTCGGGAACCGAAAGAACTTGGACTGGTTGGAGGTGCAATGGCCCCAGCCCGGAGGTGGTGTCGAGCATTTCACTAATCTTCCCGCAGATCGCTACATCACCATCGTTGAAGGGACTGGTAAGTGGAAATAAGAACATCCTGCCGGAAGCGTGACTTATACAGGGTTACTGATCGCCCTTGGAACGCGGCGCTTATTCTCATTTTCTTTTGTTCCCTTATCGTTCCGTTGCGAAGTTCAGGTCAGGGCGCTTCCCAGGTAGCTCCTGAAATCCGCATCATCGTGGTGGAGACCGAAACGGAAGCGGAGCAAATCCTCAAGCGATTACAAGCCGGCGAGGATTTTGCGACCCTGGCGCGAGAGAAGTCCATCGATCCCAGCGCAGGGAATGGGGGTTCTTTGGGCAGGATCGATCCAGTCACACTGCGTACAGAACTCAGGGAGGCAGTCAGAGGAGTTGGAAAAGGACAATTGGCCGGGCCGGTCAAAATCTCAACTGGATTCGCGATAATGAAGGTCGAAGAATCCAGCGCGGCCTCAGCCAGCACACCGCCTGTTCCGACGGCCAGCGAAGCTCAGGGCGGGGCGGCCGTGGCGACCACCGGGCAAGGCATGACGCCCACCGGTTTACTCGCATTGGCTGGCCGCGGCAAAGTGCCGTATCCGCCGGACGTGTCTGGCGCGGTCGAGGTCGAGGTCGCTTTTCGGACTTTGCCCAAGCCTCCCGACTGGGACCGCGACCTGCGCAGTGTTTGCGAAGTGCGGAAACAAACTCTGGCCCGTGCGGTTAATCATCTAGGCCAACTCCTGGACCCAAATGACCCCGACAGCTTCGCAGCTACTAAGCCAGACCAACTGGGGAGGGTCCATTTCTCTCTGGCGCAACTCCTCGCCTACCAAGGGGAGATGGAACCAGCGATACAACATTGGCTCGAAGCCTACAAACTCGCCAAGGCAAAGTCTCCACAGATGGCTCCCGAATTGGAGGAAGTTCTCGGCACCGCCTATCTACATAAGGCCGAGATGGAAAACGAAGTTTACCGAAAGCCTGCAGACCGTTGTATTTTCCCGCCCCGCAAGCCTGTCCGGGTTCAAAACATTGGGGATTTAGAGAAAGCGATTCTGTACTTGACACGATTCCTGGAGAAAAAACCCGACACCCTCGAAGTGAAATGGCTTCTCAATCTCGCTTACATGTACATGGGAAAATATCCGGCCGGTGTGCCCACCAAGTACTTGATTGCGCCGTCGGTTTTCGCGTCGAAAGAAAACCTTGGCCGGTTTACGGATGTCGCGCCGGCCGCTGGACTGAATTCTTTTTCCATGGCAGGCGGCGTCATTGTGGATGACTTCGAAAATAATGGCCTGCTGGATATCGTCACTTCGAGCTATGACCAATGCGAGCCACTGCACTACTTCCATAACAACGGGGATGGCACATTTACGGATCGGGCAGCCCAGGCCGGTCTGTCTGATCAGTTGGGCGGCTTAAATCTCATTCAGACCGATTACAACAATGACGGTTGCACCGATATTTTCGTCTTGCGTGGAGGCTGGCAAGCTCCCATGCGCCCTTCGCTGTTGCGCAACAATTGCGACGGAACCTTTACTGACGTCACCGAGAGCGCAGGACTTGCCGAACCAATTGCTTCCCAGACAGCTGTTTGGACAGACATCGACAATGACGGATTCCTAGATCTGTTCGTAGGCAACGAGCAAGGTCCCAGCCGCCTGTACCACAATAAGGGCGACGGCACATTTGAAGATATTGCGCCCTCCGCGGGAGTCGATCGAGTGGCATTTACCAAGGGCGTCGTCTCCGCTGACTACGATAACGACGGCTTCATGGACTTGTATGTTTCCAATCTAGGTGGCGAAAATTTTCTTTACCACAACAACCACGACCGCACTTTTACCGAAGTGGGCAAGCAGGCAGGAGTGCAGGCGCCCTGGATGAGTTTCGCGACCTGGTTTTTTGACTACGATAATGATGGATTCCCCGACTTGTTCGTTACCAGCTACTACATGTCGCCGGAAGAGATACTGCGAAGCCAACTCGGCATTCCAACTAACGTGGAGACGCTCAAGCTCTACCACAACGAGGGAAACGGAACCTTTCGCGACGTGACCGCCGAGGTTGGTCTCGACAAGGTTTTCGATCCTATGGGATCCAACTTTGGCGACATCGATAACGACGGATTTCTGGATTTTTATTTAGGCACGGGAACTCCGCCCTACGGTGACATTCTCCCGAACGTCCTCTTTCACAACCAGGGCGGGAAGAAGTTTGTCGACGTTACCGCGTCTTCAGGAACCGGGGAACTACACAAGGGACACGGAGTCGCCTTTGCCGATCTCGAAAATAACGGCCAGGAAGACCTCATCGCTGAGACTGGAGGCGCGGTGCCCGGCGACCGACACGCCATTCGCTTGTTTGAAAATCCGGGCAACGACAATGACTGGATCACGCTTCGTCTGGTAGGTGTAAAAAGCAACCGCGCGGCGATTGGTGCCCGGATCGAGGTAGCCGTGGAAAATGAAGGCGCTCGGCAGCGGTTCATTTATCGCACCGTGGGTAGCGGAGGCTCGTTCGGTGCTTCTCCACTGCAACAGCACATCGGACTCGGCAAGAGCGCCAGCATGGTGAATCTGGAAATATGGTGGCCCGCGACCAACACTCGCCAGACATTTTCCAATGTTGGAAAGAATGAGTTCCTCGAGATCAAGGAATTCGGGAAGGAATACACTAAGCTCGAACGGCCCCGGGTGCGGCTTGGCGGGAAATTGCACGTCGCAACTCCAAAAGTCGCGACTGCGAAAGCCACTAGGCGGTGAGTGCAAGACATGAGGGTGCCTCTTCGCTCGTGAGGCCTCGAGAATTATGAATCGGATACGTTTGGTTCTGCTGGTGGCTATGCTGGAACTAGTGGCGTGTTCCGGGGCAGTCCATGCGCAGCAACGTTATCCGGCAATCGGCCTTGTCCTGAGTATCGATCGCCCTCGAAAGACCATGGTGGTTTCCTGCAAGGAGATTCCCGGTTTCATGGACGCCATGATCATGTCCTTCGCAGTGCCGGACGCGAAATCACTCGACGCGGTAAGACCCGGAGCCCTGATCGACTTCGCTTTGGTGGTCGATAAAGAGGCCTCTCATGCGGAGAATGTCCACGTCCGCACTTATGCGAGCGTCGAGCGCGAGCCTTCCAAGGCCCGACGCTTGCAGGGTTTCGAGGAGGACCTTGGAGGGCCGGTGCAACGCGTGGCCGTGGGCCAACCCGTCCCTGAATTTACTCTTATCGATCAAAAAAAACGCACAGTTCATTTCAGCCAGTTCGCCGGCAAAGTGGTGGCGCTCAACTTTGTCTACACTCGTTGCGTTCTCCCCGAGTATTGTGTTCGGTCGTCGAACAACTTCGGAGTTCTTCAGAAGAGATACGTCGATCGCTTGGGTCGCGATCTAGTATTGCTGACCGTCACCTTCGATCCCGTCCACGATCAGCCCGAGGTTCTCCGGAATTACGCGCAAACTTGGAAAGCTGATCCCGAAACTTGGCGATTTCTAACGGGTGCCGCGCCCGATGTGCAACGAGTTTGCGATCTGTTCGGCGTGAATTTCGTTCCTGACGAAGGACTGTTCATCCACTCGCTGCACACAGCCGTTATCGATCGCAAGGGCAACCTCGTAGCCAACCTCGAAGGCAACGAGTTCACGGCCCAGCAACTCGCCGATTTGGTCAAAACGGTTCTGGATTCGAGGCAGTGAGCCGAGGGTGCCACTTTTACGTTTGTTCGTAAAGGCGGGAACGATCCTTAATATGCCCCGCTATTTCGCTGCGCTTGTGGCGGTGACAGTCAGCGGCACATCGAGTGTCCCGATTTTTTGCGATCCGCGGTCCATCACGCCCATCCGCAGGTTGTACTTTCCGGGGGGAAGTTCAAGCTCCTGCTTCACCACAAGGCCGGTACGCTGAGCTGATTCGTAATCTGCCGGGCCTAGCGTAGCATCCATGGCGTTTGAGATCTGTCCCGCCGGCATTCCTGCTTGGGTGAAAGCTACCGCGATACAATCGATCACCGCACGCTTGCGATGTTCCGGCGTGTCGGTGAAATCGATGCCTCGAATGTCGATCGTGTAGTTGATTCTTGTCTTTTTGTTGGCGCCGTCTGGAGGTAGGACCTCTACCGTCAGCGGAATGACCGTGGATGCTGGCATTCCCGGTTGCATCGCAACAATCAGCGGATGCGCCCTCTGAGCTGGGGTGTCCGGAGTAGCGGTCGGGTAATATCCGGGACGATATGCCAGCTTGACTCCGCCGCGATCGAGCTTTACTTCGATCTTGCGGAACTGGGTCTTCGATTCGTCTCCAGCCGGTGTGTACGCAAGTGTGTAATACGTGGAACTGTCGTCGAGAGCTTTACCAATCGCGCGGCGCACATCGTTACCCTCAAGAACTTCGCCGCCAGTCTGTTCCGCCACTTCCTTGATTGAGCTCCGTTCCTGGAAGCGGGTCTCAGACTGCGTGTTCAAGTTGTCTTTATACGCCTCGGGGTTCTCAGTGGTGGTGAAGCTCGCACTTTCCGCGGCACCCACAGTCAGATCGACTCCCCCGGCCTGCAACCCGCGGACATCCATGGGAAAGACTGCAACGCGAGCTGTGGCCAACGCAGTGGTCATGACTCGAATCGCGGCTTTGAAGTCAGGCGTATCGGCCACACCCGTGGATGTCTCGTCAGATTGCGCTCTATTTAGCCTGTAGAAGTCGATCCCCGTGGGTTTCAATCTCACTGGGAATGTCCCGGAGAGCCAGATCAGGTTCTTGCGCCCGGGATAAGCGGACACTGACCGCGCGACCGCAGTTAAAGCATCGAGAGTGAAGTTTACCCGCACCGAAGTGCGGTCCGCTTCCGTGATTGCATTCGATTGTTCGCGCTGTTGGGCAAAGCCAAACGGGCTATCGGCCAGATTGCCGCTGCTGATTGCACCCGCTGGAGCGCCGCCGGCAACCGCAACCGATGACGCGTTGCGACCAATTTCATCGGTGAATCCCTGGAATGACTGCCGGTCAGCTTCGGTCGTGAGCAGAAACGAGCGGTCATTCAGCACCTTCTCCGCCGCTGCGACCAGCGTTGCGGAATCGTCGCTGAATCCCTGCACCATCACTAGCTTCTTGGAAAGGACAAACATCGCAATTCGCTTCCCCGGGGGGAGTGTCTTGAGGAATTCGATCGTCTGTTTGCGAGCGTATGCCTGATCCGCGACGGGAGTATTCAACAGGTCCAGCATCAGGATGCTGAGGTTATCTTCGGCGTGAGCAACCACGCGGTTGGTGAAGACGTGAGCAGGTAGGGGCGCTGGAGATACAGATGCCGGCGTTGCGGGCGCGACCTCGTTCGTGCCGGGGACGTGCGCATCGAAGGCGCGGATATCTTGCGGCTTGCCGTCCTCCAGAACAGTGAAGTCCGACTGCTGCAATCCTCGGATTGGTTTACCCTGAGCATCGGTGACCGCGACATCCACTTGGACGAGTTGAGCCTTGGCATGAAACGTCGGAGCCGGGCTCGCCACCGGTGTCGTGGTTGCCAGCGTTCCCGTTCCCGCATTCGGAGCACCATTCGCGGTCATTACATCCCGCTGAGTTGGCTGCTGCGCCGAGGCTGTCGACGGTTGGCCGGGGATCTGTGCCTTGCCGACGGCAGCCATTGTCGTGAGCGGAGCGGTCCTTGGTAGAGTCGGCTGATCCAGCTGCACATGCTGGACGCTATCTGGCTTAGAGCCAAAGTCCTCAATCTCCAGTTCATGTTGCTTGTTGAATCGCAGCTTGGCAGTGTTGTAATACAACCCATCGCCTTTGCCTTTACTGTCAAGGGTAAGTTTGATGACGGTGAATCGGTAATTGTTAGACGAGGTGGCCGCGTCGATGCCGCTAGAGCGGGAGTGTGAGTTCCCCGACATGGTTTGTCTCGCGTTGGCGCGGGGAGCCACAAGCAAAATGTACGGCGACTTTCCCGAATTCTGCAGTGCGATGATCTTCACGCCGTACGCGACGTTGAGTCCGAAACGAAAGATGCCTTTTTCATTTGCGTCATCGAGCGCATCCGCCAGAGCTTCCTGGCCGCCCTTTGCGAGGATCGATTCGTAGCGGTTCAGCTCACCGGTAGTGGTGAAGCGGTCGATCTTCACCGACACGTCGACGGGGCTGGTTGTGAAAACTCCCGCTGTGTCGACGATCCGGCCGGAGTAAATACCCGGTTCGATCAGCGGCCTGCCGAGATTGCGATCAAGATAGAGGACGTAAACGCACATCAAACGGTACGTGTCCTCGTAAACGTCTACGTTGAACTCGGTTCCGTTAACTCCTTGCGATATCGCCCCGGTCCGTTGCAAGGTTGGCAGCATGGCAGGCGTGGCCGACTGCATCGCTATCGCCGGGATATGTTCTTGTTGAAACGGTTTGGCATCCGCCAACAGATCGTCGTCCTTGACGGCGAGAAGACCGGTCTGATTGGGCAGGTTGGCTATGCTGGCATCCACCTGCGGAGGTGCATCGATATGCAGCGACTGTGCCGCAACCTGTAGCCAGGTGGCCAGGGTTTTGTCGGACTGAGCCTGCATGAATACCGGAGGCGCCTTGCCCAAATTGTCCAAGTCGATCATCGCCCGGATGGTCTTGCGCTGAACGTCGCTCAACTGGCTCACGTAGCGTGATGCGCCGCTCATTCCGTGTTCGTGTCCGGTGAAGGCGATGAACGTGAGCGTAAACCGGTGGGGCACCAGGCTTAGCGATTCCGTCAGCAGGGGCAACATCGCTAACGAGCTCCACCCGCCGGACGGGTTTGTGTCCTGTGACAAGTAATCAGACGAGGCGCCTACCACGATGGTGCCTTCTTCGTCGCCAGGCAGAATACAGATCAGGTTAGGAAAATCCTGATTCGGGACTTGTTGCTCGATTACCTGGGGGCAGCCTCCTTTTTGAAACAGACTGCGCAGGGTTTTGATTCGGTCCGGCTCAGTGGCCGGGGCGAGTTTTAGTTGCTCCTCAATCAGCGGCCGGTGTACGCGCATGTAAACGATACTGTCAGCGATGCACGTGGTAGCTAGAACTAAGAAAGCGAGGACCCGCAGGAACCAGTTCATAGAGTGTGTGATGCGATCAAGGGTAGCATCAGTATGGTTGCCCGTCGAAGAATTTTCAGAAGTTTTGGATTTACTCCGGCGGCAGGAGCCAGGAAATCAATTCGGCGGAAGACCGCCGGCTGCGGGAGCAGCAATCCCGTTTGCGCCATGGTGGGCCTCCGCCTGATCTATGTCAGCAGCCTGTTCCTCTGCCCGTGTCATGTGTCTCCCCGATGCCGGTCCCTTCCCGGCCTGATCCCGCCAAAAGACGTACCGGGCTTGAGCGTCGACCATCTCCTGGGGAGTCACCATGAAATCGGTGCGCACAGCATCAAGCTGTGGATCGTATTTATCATTCAGATCCCGCAGCAGATCCGCTTCGGTATTCTTTTTGTTTAGAAAGTGCCGGTAAATGTAGTCTTCAATCTTGCCGTTCTGCTTCCTGGCGTCAGCGGCAATCTGGCCCCAGTTGGCATGCTGCTGGTTTCCGATTTGCCATATAGTTTTGCCCGCTTTCAATTGCGATAAAAGTTGCGTCATCTGTGCTCCGCCAGCGAGCAGTTCCTGTGCGACAAAGAAAGAACCGTAGTCCAAGCCCATCCTGCGGCGATCAGCCACCATCGTGGGACGAGCGATCTTCAGCTTATCCGCCAAGCTCATACTCACCATGCACCTGCCGGTTTTATCGGTGGCCATGGCCGTAATCTTCCGGGCTTGCTTCTCAGCTTTCTCCTGGTCGTCAGAAAAGGCTGCTGAACTTGCAACCGAAATGAAAAGCAGTAAATAGCAGGCAGAGTGTCTCATGCGCGGCCTCCCGGGGACCCTCATTAGGCAGCACGTCTATCTGCTCAAATTGTATCGAAACCGGACTGGAGAGGACAGCAAGAATCAGATGGGTCGGCGGTACCGAAAAGGGCCGCAAAACGGGCGTTCAGACAGCTCCGGATCGTGCTAGAGTGGTGTCCTAAGAAGGAGCTGTCATGCTGCGTATCCTTCGAGTTCTGCTGTTTTCTCTACTACTCTCCACTTGCTGCTTCGGCGGCAATATTGTTTACCTGCGAGTCCACCGCGGCGTAGTTGAAGAACGCCTGAACACTCCTCCCGGGACGGGATTAGAGCGGCTCCGCAAGTTGCGCGCGCAATTCGAGGCGGCGGGATGCACCCGCGAACACCTTTCCGAACAGGCAATTCCCAGGCAAGACCTTCCTAACGTGATGTGCAATCTGCCCGGCAAGGAACCGGGCACGATCGTCGTCGGTGCGCCTATTGATTTCGACGCAGTCGGGACGGCCGACGAATCGCAATGGGCGACACTGGCTCTGCTTCCTTTGCTGGCCGAGTCCGTCGGCTCTGTTCAGCACCGGCTTTCGCTGAGTTTCGTCGCTTTCACCGGGCACAACCACGGACTTCGCGGATCCTCCGAATACGTAAAGCAGTTGACGGAATCGCAGCGCCGGGGAATCCGGGCAATGATCAGTCTCGAGGACATCGGCCGAACGCCGCCTGTATATGCCCTGGCCCAAGAGGACTTGCGGCTGGCAAATTGGCTGACCCTGTCTTCAAACGCGCTGCGCCTCGGCTCCATGCCTATGGAAATTACGGCGCGGAGTGTCGACGCTCCTCTCATCAATAACAGGCCTGTATTTAATCCAGACGAATATCTGTTGGACGCAACGGCGTTCCAACATGCGCACGTTCCCGCCATTGCGCTCCGTTCCGCTCCGCTTTCTATGGTTCCTGCGATGCGGCAAGCTGGCGCCTGGCAGGGATACTCGTCCGGAAAGTTTTTTGATCTGGACATTTACGAGCAGACCTATAACCAGTTGTGCATTTACCTGCTCTATCTCGACAGCAACCTTGGCACATCGCACTCGTCTCCGCCGGGGACTGAAATCGCCACTGCACCAGTGAAGCCCTCGACGACGACCGCAGGAGCTGGCATTGGGGAGGCTTCGGCGCCGAGTCCCACCACAGTGGCATCCGCCACCGTCCCGTCGCTCATTGCACAACAACCGACGGGAATTCCTCCCATCACGCCAGTGTTCCATGCCCAAGCGCAACTCGTCCTCATGGATGTTTCGATCATTGATGAGCGAGGCGCTCCGATTAAGGGATTGAAAGCTGAAGATTTTACTGTTCTGGAAAATGGCAAGCCGCAAGTAGTCCGCGTTTTTGAGGAGCATGGACCTCAGTCGGATAGTGCTGCGTCGCAGCAAAATTCTCTCCCACCCGGCACTTTCAGCAACCGGGTGGCAGCGGCAACAGACGCCCCCCTTAGCATCTTTCTTTTCGACCTCCTAAACACTCCGCCGCAGGATCAAGCTTATGCTCGCGCACAGATGTTGCAGTTTCTGAAGGCGATGCCGCGAGGAAAACACCTAGCACTTTTCGTCCTGGGCAGGCAGCTTCAGATGGTCCAGGGGTTCACGGATGATTCCGAAGGGCTCGTTAAGATGGCCGAGAAGGTCATGCGGGATGCTTCGCCGCTACTGACAACCCAGGCCCAGCAACAGCAGGATCAGGGCTTCGTGGACCAAACTGGCCGCGAAGCAAGAAATGAAGAACCCCTTGCCATGCCAGAAAAACTAAAGCCTGCTGTAAAGATTGCGATGGCCGACGCTAAGCCTTTACAAGGGTTCGAAGGAGCACGCACAGATACAGGGGCCATGATGGAGGGTGCTCGCACTGAGCAGCGCATAAGCCTAACTCTCGAAGCATTGCAAGTGATTGCGCGGGCAGTTTCCGCGTATCCCGGGCGAAAAAATTTGGCGTGGCTTTCCGGCTCATTTCAAGTCCGATTGCGTCCCTCGGACAATAGTTTTTTGAACATGGAAACGGGCACTGGCCGTACCCAAACTATTACTCCAGTATCTGATCTCACCAACAGTACGCGTTACGAGGATGCGATTCGCGTTGCGACAACCGCCCTTGCAACCGCGAGGATCGCCGTCTATCCGATCGACGTTCGAGGGTTGAGGACCAATGGCGTTGATATAAGCGTGGGGACGGACCAAAGCCGGGCCATGGTCGACTCCGGAAATAACGATTCCATTACGCATACGTTGATGAATCAGTCGCAATCGCGTTCCGATGACCGAAGCTCGATGCTTGAAATTGCCGAGCAGACGGGTGGCCGGGTTTTCATCAATAACGACGTTCGAGGCTCGATCGCGCGCAGCTTGGAAGAAGGCACCAATTACTACACGCTGGCGTACACACCGGAGAAGGGTGAGAGTCAGAGTTTTCGACGGGTTGAGATCAAACTGGATAGACCGTCCGCGAAGCTGGCTTATCGGCCCGGATACTACCCAAGTCATTCGCAAGAAGCGCTTAAACAAAGTGGAGCGCACATGCTCGCGGCGGCGATGCAGCCGGGATTGCCGCAATCGACAATGGTTCTGGTGACGGCGAAGCTGCTTCCTCCCGATGCCACGAGCAAAGCGCTACGAATCGCCTACAGCATTGACTTGAAGGAGCTCGACTTCACAGATACGACCGATAATCGGAAGCGCGCGCTTGTGGATTGCATGGCAGTCGCGATCGACGGACACGGACAGATTGCCGGGCAGATTGCGAACACTATGGATGCGGCGCTTCCGCCGCAACAATATCAGCTGATGCAGCAAACAGGACTCCCGCTGCACCAGGAGCTTGTGCTTCCGCCCGGAACCTACGACTTGCGGCTGGGAGTGCTCGACCGCGCCTCGCAAAAGATTGGTACCGTTGACATCCCGGTTGTGATTCCTGCCGAATGGGCGCCTGGTGCTACCGGGACTGGGGTTGGCGTCGCGAAGGCTTCGGCGGCTGAGCCGACTCCCACCAACGTGGTACCCGCCGCCACCGTGGCATCCAACGCATCCTCCTCTTCTCCACCAGTTCCGCCCAGCGCACAACAACCGACGGGGATTCCTCCCAACGTTCCCGTGTTTCACGCCCAGGCGCAGCTCGTAGTTATGGATGTCTCGATCACGGATGCCCAAGGCGCTCCCGTAAAGGGCCTCCATGCGGGCGATTTCACTTTGCTGGAGAATGGCAAGCCACAAGTAGTCCGCGTCTTCGAGGCACATTCATCTTCTGTTGCGAGCGGCTCGGCATCTCCGCAGAATTCTCTTCCAGCGGGAACTTTCAGCAACCGCATGACGCCGGCATCGGCCGACGTCCCTCTTAGCATCTTTCTGTTCGACCTTCTCAATACTCCTCCGAACGATCAAGCTTATGCCAGGGCGCAGATGTTGCAGTTTCTAAAAACAGTGCCGTATGGCAAACACCTTGCGCTCTTCGTGCTGGGAACGCACCTTCAGATAGTGCAAGGATTCACGGATGATTCCGAAGCGCTGGTGAAGACGGCAGAAAAGGTCATGCGACAAGTTTCCCCGCTACTGACCACACAAGCCCAGCTGCAGCAGGACCAGGGTTTCATCGAAGAAACCGCACGGTACGCACAGATGCACGTACCACTTGCGCCGCCAGGGGCAGTAGGGGTAAGTGACACGATCGTAGCCTCGGAACATACGGGGACGGCTCCAGGGTTCGCGGCGCAACGCACGGCCGCCTACGCAACCCAGGAGGGTATCCGCACCGATCAGCGGACTACCAAGACGCTGGAAGCTATGGAAGCCATCGCACGTGCAGTTTCCGCATATCCTGGACGCAAAAATCTAGTTTGGCTTTCCGGGTCGTTCGAAATCCGGCTGCGGCCTTTTGATAACACTTTCATAAGCATCCAGTCGAGGGTTTCACAACAGGCGGCTCCAGTGTCCAATCTGGCCACGAATTTCAGCTATGAGAACGAAATTCGGAGGGTGGCGACCGCGATGGCAACTGCGCGGATCGCGATTTACCCGATCGACGTTCGAGGCTTGCAGACCGGTGGAGTTGAAATTGGAATAGGGGCGGACCAAAGCGAGGCCATGACCGATTCCCCAATCGGCGATGCCTACACTGACATGTTGAGCAGCCAGTCAGGTAAGCGTTTCAACGAGCGTGCTTCAATGCTCGAACTTGCCGACCAAACAGGTGGCCACCTTTACATCGAGAACGACGTCCGGGGCTCGATCGCACGCAGCCTGGAAGAAGGCTCCAATTACTACACTCTGGCGTACACACCTGAGAAGAGCGACAGCGACAGCTTTAGGCGGGTCGAGATCAAACTGAATCGCCCATCCGTGAAGCTAGCCTATCGCCCCGGGTACTACCCGACTCATCCACAAGATTCGCTGAAACAGAGTGGAGCGCAAATGCTCGCGGCGGCGATGCAACCGGGATTGCCGCAATCCACGATGATTCTGGTGACGGCGAAAGTGCTTCCTCCCGATGCAACTAGCAAAGCGCTGCGAATCGACTACAGCATCGACTTGAGCGGACTCGACTTCACAGACACCACGGATAATCGCAAGCGCGCTCTTCTGGACTGCATGGCAGTTGCTCTCGATGGACACGGACAGATTACCGGGCAGATCGCGAACACCATGGATGCCGCGCTTCCGCCGAAAGATTACCAGGCGTTCCAGCAAACAGGACTCCCACTGCACCAGGAGCTTGTACTTCCGCCCGGAACCTACGATTTGCGGCTGGGAGTGCTCGACCGGGCTTCGCAAAAGATTGGTACGGTCGACGTGCCGGTTGTAATCGCTGCGAAAGTGCCTTAAACCGGGCAATCCGAAGAGACCGCCGAGGGCGTCTTATTGCTTTGCTTGAAAGTTTCAGTACGAGGGAGCGACAAATTAAGCTAGAATCTCCCGTCGACAATTTGGAGGTACGCAATCATGAATCAGCTTGCCCATTTCTTCATTCTACTTCTCGCATTCACCATCGCGATCCCGGCGTTCGCCGATGATCAGCAGAAGGCAGAAAAACAACTGCACAAGATTACCGCAATGGCCACCGACCCCACGGGGCGCCGCGTCGTTAGCATCACAATGGCAGACGCGCTTGAAGCCAAGCGCCCTGACCTGGTGATGGAGCGCAGAACCATGAACATAAATTATGGAGACCTCTTTGTAGCCCACACGCTGGTGAAGAGCGGCGCCAAGATGGACGACATTGCGGCTCAGCTAAAAAGCGGCAAAAAGATGAGCCAGATCGCCGATGCGCAGCACGCCGACTGGAAGCAGATTGCGGCTGACGCCAAAAAACTGAATACAAAGATGGAGGATAACCTCTACCGTCACTTCATTAACGGAAAACCGGATGCCGCGCGCGATCTTGCAGACAGCTACGATCCCAACATAGACGGTGTGGCCGCGGATAATGATGTTTCGAAAGACGAAATCGCCGACGCTGAACATACCTACCTGCTGTGGCGGGACAAGGCGGATAGGGCGCGAGACTCGAAGCTGGATACGTCCACCGAAAACTCGGCGCGAGGGATGCGCGGCGATCCGGTGCAAGGAAAGGCTGACGGGTTGGGTGATACCACAGTGCAACAGACGCCGCCCAAGTAGTATCCGTCTTCGCGAAATTTGAACCGGAATGTTTTCACTCGGGAATCGTTTCGTTGGGACGGACTACCCGGATCTGGTGATCCGTGAATTTCACCGGAATATCGACCACCTGATATTTCGGCATGTGACAGCTCACACAATCCCTCTTGGCGGTCGGACACGCCACTCCGGGATGGTCCGCAGTCGGCTTTGCTCCCACAGAACTTACATGACAACTGAGGCAATGCTGATCGTACGACGCGGCAGTGCGATCCAATTGCTTATGAGGATCGTGACACGCCACGCAAGTCAGGCGCGCATCTCCCTTCCCCCAACAACGGCTGTTCTCAATCCGGTAAGGTGGAAAGCGTAACGACTTTAACCCAGTAGCGCCACTGAGCGTGACATCCCACCAAGTGCGGTGACAAGAACCGCAGAAATCAACGGACTCCACAGGATTGAGTTGGCGCGGGTTGAAAATCAGTGTGGTCCCTTGGTCCGCAAGACCTGATTTGGCAGCCGCAATGTGATCCGCCGCGGGACCGTGGCATGCCTCACACATGATCCCCGGCCTCGAATGCTCGGGGTCGAAGTGCTCGCTGGTAGTAGCGGCGGTGTTGTGGCAGTTAAAGCATCCGCGGACTTCACTGTCGAGAAGATGGCGTCCTCTTGCCTTATCAAGAGATTCAGGAACTGAATGTGGCTGATCGACAGTGAAATCCCAAACGGCGGCCTCAGGATAGTAAGTGAGCGGAGCCATGAAAGTGCCGCCGTTCTTTTCGAAGAGGTAGGACTGTCCCATGCGGATGCCGAATGCCCATTGAAGTGGGGTTGAAAATGAAGTCGTACCGTCGGCGACGGAGTAGGAGGCCGTCTGCCCATTTGCCGATGCCTGATAAGCATAGGTGCCGAGTTTGTAACTAAGAGGGTGTTTGGCGAGGAGTTCGGACTTCGGAGCGCGCGCCGCAGTTTGCGCCATTGAACTCGACTTCTGCGAGGCAAAGATGTCCGCATGACACCCGGCGCAAACCTCATCGCCCACGAAATCAGTCCGCGGGAAACTGCCTTTTGTCGGCCACCATCCGGGCTTGCGCAACCGATCTTCGGTCGCCTGCTGATCTCCGATGGTGGCGGGACGGGTCTGGGTTGAGGCTTGGGCCAAGGCGTGTTCTCTGGGGTAAACGGCGCAGAAGACAACCGCCGCGAGAACAACCGACTTTGAGACCCGATACACAGATACTTTTACAGATTCAATCACGCGAGGCCAATGTGTGCAACGACGCTTGCAAAACCACTCTTCACTATCGGCGGCCGCTGAGCGAAGGTGACGCCTTAGAGGTGTCGGGATGAGTCTTATCCAAGGTCACAATGCCTTCGCCTTCCTTCACAACATAGAAACGGTCCGCCGCGAGGTTCTGCAATGTTTGAGTGGTTCCGGAAGGCCATCGAATCTCGACTCGATCAACCTTATCCGCGGCTCCCAGTCCAAAGTGCAACCGCATATCACTCTGGGAGAGATAGCTGCCGCCACTACGAACTTCGTCGATCTGAGAGAGATCGCCAGCAACGACTCGAACCTTCGCGCCGAGCGCCAGCCGGTTGCTGCGCGTGCCGGCTAGCTGAAAGGTGATCCAATGATTCGAACTCGGGCTGTCATTGCGAAGGATCATTGGCGACCCATCGATGTTTTCGACAATTACATCGATTCGGCCATCGTTGAAAAGATCGCCAAACGCCGCGCCGCGACTCGGTTGTGGAATCGCCACGGCTGGGCCGACCGCATTGCTGACGTCGGCAAATGTGCCGTCTTTCTTGTTCTGAAATACGAGCTTGCGCTGCCGGTATCTCGCTCCCGCTTGCAGTGAGTCGACCTGCGGGTAGACATGTCCGTTGACGACGAAAAGATCAGGCCAGCCGTCATTGTCGAAGTCGACGCATCCCGTGCCCCAACCAAGATAGGGAATCGTGATCTGCCCAATGCCCGCAGCCGAGGAAACATCGGTGAACGTCATGTTTCCATCGTTGCGATAAAGGGAATTGCTCTGATCCTCAAAGTTCGTCACGTGGATGGAGAAGCGTCCGCTATGGTTGAAATCGCAGATGGCGACTCCCATGCCGGCCATCTCGCCGCCATCGCCACTGACCGCTGTGCCAGAAATATAACTGACATCGGTGAAGCGGCCGTTGCCGTCGTTCCGATATAAATAATTTGGAGTGGAGTCGTCGGCCACAAACAGATCGGGACGACCGTCATCGTTCAAGTCGCTCCACGTGACTCCCAATCCGTAGTATCCGCGGGGATCGCTGACGCCGGCTGCGTTAGAGACGTCCGTGAAAGTTCCATCCCCGTTGTTATGGAAAAGGCTGTCTCCCAGACCTTTCATCCCTCTGGGACCGCACTGTACCGGGATGCCGCGGAAACGGCAGGTGGCTCCTATACCGAATTGCGGAAGATGATCGAGATCAAATTCTACGTATCGCGAGACCATGAGGTCTACATACCCATCCCCGTCGTAGTCGCCAAAAGCTGCGCCTGTGGACCAACGCGGGTCTGTGAGGTGCGCTTCCTTGGTCACGTCGGTAAAAGTGCCATCGCCGTTGTTGCGATAGAGCACCATGCCCTCTTCGCAGGTGACTAGGATGTCGGGCCAGCCATCATTATTGTAGTCACCGACTGCGCCGCCTATAGCCCAGCAAGGGTAGCCCACGCCCGCCTTGTCGGTAACGTCAGTGAAAGTGCCGTCATGATTGTTGTGGTAAAGCGCGCTCCTTGCCTTTTGCCCGTGAAGCGCCATATCAACGTTGGGAGAATTGGTGAAATAGATGTCCAGCCAGCCATCGCCGTCATAGTCGAGAAGGAGAACTCCGCCAGCCATTGACTCGATCAGATATTTTTTATCCGGAGACATTACGTGTTGAAACTTGATCCCAGACGCCTCGGTGATATCGGAAAAATGAATATTGGATATAACGGGAAGTTTTTCGGATTTGTCAGCAGGTTTTTTCTGCGAACTCACGGTCAGGCTGCACACAAGAACGAGCAGAACACAACTGACCATGCGCATTTTGCTAGAATACAACAATCTCATGGGTGCAATTCGTACCGCCTTACCAGTGGTTTTCCTCGCGGTTTCTTGTCTAGCACAGAGTTCGAATCAAACATTGCCCGTGCCGCGCTTCGAAGACGTCAGCCAGCAGGCGGGCTTAACCGTGTCCCACGATTCCACACCCGAAAAGCGATACATACTGGAGTCCATGAGTGGTGGCGTGGGTTTTATTGACTGCGACAACGATGGCAAGCTTGACATCATTACCGTGAACGGGTCTTCAGTGGATCACTACCGCGAGGGCGGCTCACCCATGATCACCCTCTACCATCAGGAAGGTGATCTGAAATTTCGCGACATCACCAAAGAGGCCGGACTCACCCGTAAAGGTTGGGGAATGGGAATCGCCGTCGCCGACTTCGACAACGATGGCTGGCAGGACATTTACGTAACGGGCTACGGTGGAAATGTCCTGTACCGCAACCTCGGAAATTGCAAGTTCGAAGACGTGACGGAAAAGGCAGGAGTGCGCGTCGGCGGTTTCAGCACGGGCGCGTCGTGGGGAGACTTCGACCGCGATGGCTTTGTCGATCTCTTCGTTCCACGTTACGTTGATGTAGACATCAACAAGCTCCCAGTGTTCGGGAGTGACGACAAGACGTGTAAGTTCCGGGGTATTCCGGTGCAATGCGGTCCGTGGGGAATGCCGGGTGAATCGGATTTCCTTTTCCGCAATCGCGGCGACGGCACATTTGAGGACGTATCCAAGAAGGCCGGAGTAGATGATCCCAATCACTATTTTGGAATGCAAGGAGTATGGGCGGATTACGACAACGACGGCTGGCCGGATCTGTATGTTGCTAATGATGCCGGCCCAAATTACCTCTACCACAACAAGCATGACGGTACGTTCGAGGAAGTCGGACTGCTTTCTGGAGCAGCGCTCAGTAGAGACGGCCAGGAGGAGGGATCGATGGGCGTCGATTTTGGCGACATCGATCATGACGGAAAACTGGACATTATCGTCACAGAGTTTACGGAGCAGCCGGATCTACTTTTCTGGAACCAGGGCGCGCAAGGGTTTAGCGACATAAGCTGGAGTGCCCACATCGCTCAACCGACCTACCCACTTGTAGGCTGGGGAACAAAGTTCTTCGATATGGATAACCAAGGCTGGCAAGATATCTTCATTGCGAACGGCCACGTCTATCCACAGATGGATCTGGTGAAGGGCGGCGTGCCGTATCGCCAACCAGTTTTGCTATTCCGCAACCTGCACGATCGAACTTTCGAGGACGTCACTGCGCTTGCGGGTCTCGACAAGCTTCCCTTGGAATCGAGGCGGGGAGCGGCTTTTGGGGATGTAAACAACGACGGCAAAGTCGACATCCTGCTCCTCAACGTGGGCCATCCCCCCACTCTTCTCATAAATCGCACGCAGGGTGCAGGCCATGCTGCGCTATTCAAGCTCATCGGGACGAAGAGCAACAAAGCGGCCATTGGCGCGCGGGTGACGGTGACGACTGGCGGAGTTATGCAATTCAACGAGGTGCGATCCGGCAGCAGCTATCTTTCTCAGAACGATCTGCGTTTGCATTTTGGCTTCGCGCAACAAAGCGTCATCGACACCGTAGAGGTTAGCTGGCCTAGCGGGGCGAAAGATGTAATCAAGGGTCTGCCGACGGATTTTATCTACACGATCGTCGAGGGAGAAGGCGTAAAGCAGAAGACGCCGTTTGCGGACAGCACACCGGCGAACTCGGTCGGCGGCAAGGCAGGAGTCGCAAAGTAGTCCGGGCAGGCGCCTCGAAGTTAAGTATCCATTCTAAATTCGGAGAGTCCCGAGACACTTGATGCGGCTCCGCTCTAAACTTCTTCGCGCATCGGTTTTACTGACTGTCCTCGCCCTCTGCGGTTTTGCCCAGACGCCGCCGCAGCCCCCGCCCGCATTCGAAGACGTGAGTAAATCAGCAGGTCTTACGGCTCCGAATCTTGCCCAACCCGGAAATCGATATGTGATCGAGTCCACCAGCGGTGGAGTGGGATTCATCGATTGCGACAATGACGGGCGGCTGGACATTGTGACTGTGAATGGCAGTTCAGTCGACCGCTATCGACAGGGCGGCGACCTGATGGTTACGCTTTACCGCCAAACCGGCGATCTAAAATTCACGGACATCACTCAGGCGGCGGGCCTCAAGCGCAAAGGTTACGGCATGGGAGTCTCAGTGGTCGATTTTGACAACGACGGCTGGCAAGACCTGTACGTAACTGGCTATGGGGGAAATGTCCTCTACCGCAATTTGGGCGACTGCAAGTTTGAAGACGTAACTGACAAGGCAGGTGTCCGTTTGGGGGGCTACAGCACCGGCGCAGCGTGGGGCGACTATGATCGTGACGGATTCGTCGATCTCTTCGTGCCCCGTTATCTCCACGTCGACATCGACAAGCTTACAAAATACGACAGCAAGCTCTGCGATTTCCGGGGTGTGACGATGGAGTGCGCGCGCCGGGGTCACACCGGTGAATCTGATTTCCTGTTGCGCAACCGCGGGAACGGAACTTTTGAGGATGTATCCAAAAAAGCGGGCGTCGATGATCCCGGCCACTATCTTGGGATGCAGGGGATTTGGGCGGACTACGATAACGATGGTTGGCCGGACCTATATGTCACAAATGACGGGGGACCAAACTACCTTTATCACAACAAGCACGATGGCACTTTCGAAGAGGTCGGCTTGCAGTCAGGAGCGGCGCTGAGTCTCGAAGGCGATGAGCGCGCGGGGATGGGTGTGGATTTTGGCGACTTCGATCGTGATGGCCGATTAGACATCTTCGTCACGAACTTCACCGGGGAGTCAAACGCGCTGTTCTGGAATCAGGGCGAGAAAGGGTTCACCGATATCGCTGCATCGGCCGGGTTAGCCCACCCGAGCTTTCTGCCGGTTGGATGGGGAACCGCTTTCTTTGACATGGATAATGATGGCTGGCTCGACCTCATCGTGGCGAACGGGCATGTCTATCCGCAAATGGACCTGATCGAAGGCGGACCACCCTTCCGGGAACCGCTTCTGCTATTTCGTAACAAACAAAACCGGACGTTTGAGGATGTGACTGCAGCGTCGGGACTCGACAAGCTCCCTGCTGCGTCGCGCCGGGGGCTGGCCATCGGAGATGTCAATAATGACGGAAAGCTGGACGTGCTTTTGCTGAACATCGGTGAACCTCCGACTCTTCTTATCAACCGTTCGCGCAATGACAATCATGCGGTGATTTTTCGACTAGTGGGATCCAAAAGTAATCGGGCTGCCATCGGAGCCCGCGTCACGCTGACCGCCGGAGGAGCGAAGCAGATTCGCGAAGTGCGAAGTGGCTCCAGTTATCTTTCCCAGAATGATTTGCGTTTGCACTTCGGACTGGGTGCGGAAGCTTCTATAAGCTCAGTTCAGATTCTTTGGCCGAGTGGCAAAGAAGAAACCTACAAAGATGTGCCGTCTGATTTCATTTACACGATCGTAGAAGGTTCGGGAATCACGGACCGGTCCCCGTTTACCGGGACGAAGTCAGTGGGCACTGCAAAACCACCAGGCACAGCAGACCAAGCGCCGCGCCGCTGATTGAGTCTACGAAATCACGGATGATCAGGCGTTGTTCCTGGAGGATTTCCGTTAGCGGTGTGTTCTTCTTCTTGCATCTTTCGATAGCGCTCGAAGTGTTGCTTGGCCTCTTCCGATTTCCCCAATTTATTCAGGACCAGGGCCAGATCGTACTCCGTCTTCATGTTGTATGGATCAGCCGCCGACGCAAGCAGAAATGCGCCTTGTGCTTTTTCCAGTTCTCCAGCTTCAAGATACATTGTGCCCAAGCCGAATTGAGCCAGCGCATGATTTGGTTGTAACCGAACGGCCTTTTCCCAACATCTGATCGCTTCCTCCCGGTTTCCCTGTTGAGCAAGCACAAGTCCCAGCTGATACTGGCTCTCGGCGATATCCGGGTTGATTTGAACCGAACGTTCCAGAGCCTGGCGGGCCTCGGGGTACCGCAAAAGATTCAAGTACGCGATTCCCAACCCAAGGAAAGCCTTCGCGTCTTCCGGACGCTGCGCCACGTAATCTTCGAGAATGTGGGCTGCAGGAGTGTACTGTTTTTGTTGGAGCATGACACTGGCGACGAGGTACCGGTCATCCAATTCGGTGCTCTTGCGCTGAAGCTCTTGAGCGAGTTGCAGTGCGCTGTCATTTTGTCCAGACTGCATGGCCTCGACAATCAGATGCCGCAGTACCTCAGCGGAGTCCGGGTTAATGGCGTGCGCTTTTTCCAGTGTCTTGAAACTTTCCACGTGTTTCTTTTCCGTCGCGAAAATCTCGGCCATCGCAATTAGAGTCGGCACTGACTTGGGATCGGACGCAAGAGCTTGGCGGAAGCTAGTCAAAGCAAGCGATGTTTCTTCCTTTTGTCGAAGTGCGCGCCCTTTCAAGTAGTAAACCCTAGCGGCTGCCGCTCTGGGGGGAGGGTTGAGAAGGGTGAGCGTCTTCAGCGCGGCATCGGCATCATTCGCCTCCACAAACACTTCCGCAAGATCGATGGCCGCGCCGGGAGAGCCCTTAACCAGCGGGATCAAGCCTTCCGCATCAGACCTCCAGCCAAGACCTAGCAGGCTAGCGGCCTTGAGCGGAATTGCCGAAGATGGAAAGCGATCTGGCTTGATCGCATTGAGAGTGGACAAGGCTCCAGCGAAGTCGCCGCGCTCAAGATGTAACTGCGCAAGCTCAATCTTTAAGTCAGGATCGAGTGGAACAAGACGGATTGTCTGCTCATATTGCCTGATGGCCTCATCCGGTTTGTCTTGTGCCAGGAGAGCGGTGGCTAGATCTCTTGACGCGACGATTGACTTTGGATTAAGTTGCAGAACTCGCCGGAAAAGAGCCTCAGCCTCTGGGTAACGTCGTTGCCGGGCACGAACGACGCCCAGCATGGCAAGAGCGGCCTCATTGTTTGGCTCCGAAGAAAGGATGCTCCACAGAGTTTTTTCACCGGATTCAAGGTCTCCGCTGTCCAGCTGCGTCTTGGCGGTCGATAGCGAAGAGATCGCCTTGGACGCTGAATCAGACTTCTGCGCGTAGCAGAAAAGAGTCGCAAGCGAGGCCATCGCGATGGCCAGAAAATGCAGCCGCCAATCAGTCAGGTTGCGGGGCATCCCCACGACCTCGTTCGCGATTCTTAAGGGATTGATAAAGCTTGATTTCGCGCTCGGCGTCTTCGGCTCGTGAGTCCCGACGATAAGCCATCGCCAGCTGGTAATGAATGTAGTCAGCGTTTGGGTTTACTTTTGTGCCAGTTTCAAGACTCTGGACAGCGCCCTTGGTATCGCCCTGCTCCAGTTGTATCTTGCCCAGTTCATAGTAAGCGTCCGCCCGATTGGGATCCTGCTGAATCACTTGCCGAAGAAGGGACTGGCCCTCCTCTTTTTGTTGTGTCTGGATAAGAGAAAAAGCCAAGTGATACTTCGCAGAAACATCCGAAGGATCGAGTTTCAGCGCGATGCGAAGCTCCTCAATCGCATCCTTCGGTTGTCCATTGTGAATCAGCGCCAATCCTGTCAGGTAGTGAGTTTGCTGCCGATTGGGATCGATAGCCAAAGATTTCCGGTACTCCTGCAACGCAGTGTCGTACTCATGTTGGTCGGCATAAGCCGACCCCATTAGCAAGTGAATGTCAGCAGAATTCGGGCTTGATTGCTCCAGAGACTTTAAACGCCGCATGCCTTCATCATAATCACCCGTCTTTACCAAAGACACGGCTAAGGCATAGCCGAGTCCCGGGTCGCTGTCGACTTCGCTTCGAATCGGTTTCAAAGTGTCCAATGTTCCGGTGAAATTCTGTTCCATGAACAAGCTAAGAGCAAGCGCAGCCCGGACGCGAAGCTCGCCTGGCTGTTTCTGTAGTTGCCGGGTGAGCGGAGGAATTGCTTCCTTGTAGTTGTTGGCGTAGAACGCCGCCATGCCCCAATTACGATCCAGAGTCTCCAGCGAAGGATTCCACTCGCCAGCTTTTTGAAAGTACTCGGAAGCGGTTGCGAACTCTTTGCGCCCCGCCTGAATTACTCCCAGATTATTGTAGGCATCGGCAATCGCGGGCTTGAGCTGTTCCAGGTAGGTCTGAACTTCTTCCTTGGCCTGGGGAGGAATTTCGGGCTCCGCCGAAGGCTGGCCGACTGGCGTGCCCTGCGAGACATTTGCCAATTCCGGATCACTTTTAATCTTCTTGTCTCGCACAGTGTCCGGCCGGTTCATCTGGTCCCGAAAAGCCTGGGAGGCTGCCAGTTCTTTCTCACCCTCTTCTTTCTTGCCTGTCTTTAGAAGCACTCGGCCCAGTACATAGTGTGCCCGGCCTATCAGGTAATCGGTCGAGGAGCTGTTGCTCGAAAGCGAGAGCGCCTTTCGTAGCATAGCCTCGGCTTCAGCGTCTCGATCTGCGTCGGAATATATCTGACCGAGGTAGATAAGTGGATCGGGATTCTTTGGGTCCAGTTGAGCAGCGCGTAAAAGTTCCGCTTCCGCAGCCTTGGTATCGTGCTGTTTCATCGCTATGTATCCCAGCAGGTAGTGGCTACGCGAGTCTTCGGGGTTGATCTTCAGTTCAGCCTGCAATTCGGCGGCGGTGACAGCAAAAGCGGACTCGCCGTCACGATCCATATACGCCAGCGCAAGAAGGAAGTGGGCGCGAGGCGCTCGGCTGTCCTTGGCCAGGGCTTTTTTTAGCTCTTGAATGGCATAGTCCAGAGCTTCCCAGTCTCCCTCTTTGTAGGCACGGCCGAACATCATGTGAATCTGGGCGGTGTCCCCAAAACTGTTAACCATATCGTCGAACACGAGGCGCGCGCGGGAAAAATCGCCCAGCTTGATGTATGTCATGCCTAACAAATAGGCGATATCGAATCCGGGCGCGGCAACGACGGCCTGCTCCAAATGCTCGCGAGCTCCTTTGTATTCACCCTGGGCAAACAGAATCTGACCGAGGAGGGACTGATCCTGCGCATTGTCGGGGAGCGAAACAAGAACCCCTTCCGCCATGGAGCGCGCACCAGGCAATTTCCCCTGCCGATAGAGTAATTGTGCGTATTCAAGCCGAGTCTGCGGGTCCTCTGGCGACAGATGAAGCGCCTGCTCGAAGAGAGCCGCCGCCCTATCCGGCTGAGCGAGGCCGACGCTGGCCTTGGCGCTGGTTCGCAAAGCTCCCACCAGAAAAGCACGGTACTCCGCGGCAGCACGATCCTGATCGCCGCTGAGCTGAAAAGTTCGCGCGGCGTCGTAGTGTTGCTGAAAGGCGTCCTGAGCAACGGGCTTCGCAACCTGGGTCTTCGTAGGCGGCGTATGAGGCACGATTTGAGCCAAGCAGGGAGCTGACAGGGGTAATAGCACGAAAAGAAGGAAAGATCGCCGCAGACGCGACGGTTCACTCCCCAATTGAAGGGTATACCGGGACAACGACGCACAACTATTGGGAAGCATGAAGACTTAGGATATAGGCTGGCACCTCAGTCTAGTCAAGTCCCAACCCGGACTGAAAGAAATGTCAGAACCGTCCCCTCATTCGGCATTGAGGGTCTGCATCTGATGACACCATTCGAGAGCCTGTCAGACTTGCCAGTTCATTCGATTTCCCTTTGTCCGTAGTTTTGGTGGGGAAAAGCCAACCAAATCAAAGTGGCAATCCGGGAATGTCAACTTCGGCGGGTGGGGGGACTTTGATACGCTGTGCGCGGCCAATGGACGTATTTATTTTCCACCCGCTTCTTTCCTTAAACTGGACTCGAATGTCCGCCTGAGTTTTCAGGCCATGCAGACAAGAGAAAACGGAGAAACAACGCAGGCGGAGATTGGCCCAAGCATCGACTTTTTCACGAAGCCACCTGGTCCATTTTAAAAGAGTTTCCTTGTATGACCTGGACGAATCGAAATCCCGGTTGCTGGCATTTTCGTTCGGATATCGATACCTCCCTTCGCCTGACGCCCCTGCGGTTAATCGCTTTGTTTTCCAAGCCACTCCTAACTTTCCGGTGAAGGGCGGTTTTCTGTTTTCTGACCGCAACCGCGGAGAACTGAACCTCTCTTCGGGCGATTTAACCTGGCGCTGTCGCAACAAGCTGACTGTGCAACGAACAGTGGCGATTCACTCCTACCATCTGACACCGTTTGGTAGCGTAGAGGTTTTCTATGACAGCAAGTATCACAAATGGAGCAGTACCGATCCGTACGCCGGGGCGCGGTTTCCGATCCGCAAACACACCCAAATTGAGCCTTATTATGAGCATGAGAACAACACCGGCAAAAAGCATCCCCAACAAATAGAGGCGTTCGGCCTAATACTCAGCCTTTACTTTTAAGTCTGCTCGGTCACGATGGACCACATCCGGCGAATCAATTCAGCAGCTCCCGGCATGCAAGCACGATCCTCCCGGAAACGGAGATCGTCGCCTAGAAACAATGAAATCAACGCGATTAACCTGCTATTTACCGAATATTCATCAGTTGTTAACAAATAGCCAGTACGATTCTCGATTACTTCACGTAACCAACTGAAATCGTTATCGCACTTTCGCTATTTTGGAGGAGGAAAGATGAAACATGCTCTAGCTTTGCTGTTTTCGCTCGTGATTGTGGGAGGTGCGCTCGCAGCACCAGCCCCGCAAGATTCGACGACGACCACTCAGACAACAAGGAAAACGACGCGCAAGGCCGCACCGACGACGGTATCAAGGCAAATCGAAGACATGAAGAGCGAGATGAAACAGGCGATTGAATCCCAACAGCAACAGATTCAAGAACTTAGACAGCAGCTCGCGACTCGCGATCAGGCAATTCAGCAACTCCAGCAGCGCATTGATCAAAACCAAGCTGCCGCAACCGACGCTCAGGCGAAGGCCAGCGCAGTGGCAACCCAGGTCGGCGAGCAGCAACAGAAGGTTACCCAGCTTGACAGTGACGTTTCAGACATCAAGCTGAACAACACCAGTGTCGCCATGAGCCTGCAGGAGACGCAGAAAAACTTCAACGACGCTATCGGGAGCCCCTCAACGATTCATTACAAAGGAATCACACTGACTCCCGGCGGCTTTGCAGCGGCTGAAACAGTGTGGCGGCAACATGCTCTGGCGTCTGACGTCAACACTCCCTTCAACTCGGTTCCCTACCCGGGCGCCTCGCAGAACAACCTGTCGGAGTTTTTTGGTTCCGGTCGGCAATCGAGACTCTCGTTGCTTGCAGAGGGCAAAATTTCCAAGGCCAAGATCGGCGCCTACTACGAAGCAGACTTCCTGAGCTCTGCGATTACTTCCAATAACAACCAGAGCAACAGCTACAGTCTTCGTCAGAGACAGGTTTGGGCTCAAGCTGCGTTAAATAGCGGCTGGACTTTTACCGGTGGCCAGATGTGGAGCTTAGTCACCGAGACCAAGAAAGGCCTTGATAACAGAACAGAAGCTCCACCTATGACTATAGACGCGGCGTATAACGTGGGGTTCAGCTGGGCTCGGCAATATGGGTTCAGGGTCTCGAAGGCCATTGGCAAGAAGTTTTGGGTGGGTGGTTCGGTGGAAGACTCGCAGGTGATACTGGGTGGACACGGACCCACGTGTACTGTGGCATCTGGCACCAGCACCATATCGTACCCCTGCAACAATTACCTTTTGGGAGCGCAAGGCACAAGTGGTGGACTCTACAACCCCACCGCTAATATTTCCTACAATCAGATCCCCGATTTTGTTTTCAAGGTGGCGGCGGAGCCGGGTTGGGGACACTTTGAAGTTTTTGGAGTTATCAGTGACTTCCGTGACCGTCTTTTCCCGGGGGCAATACCAGCAACACCTACCTCTAAGGTTTCTGCAGCCGGCGCGTATAACAATACGTCGATTGGAGGCGGTATAGGCGCCAATGCGCGAGGATCCATCCTAAATAAGAAGGTTGATATAGGTCTGCATTTCCTGGGCGGAAACGGTGTCGGCCGCTATGGAGCCTCGGCTCTTCCGGACGTTGTTTTTCGACCTGACGGCGTGCTAGTCCCAGTCAGAAGCTACCAGGGTCTAGCTACAGTGGAATACCACGGAAAGAAACTGGACGTCTACGCCAATGAGGGTGGAGAATATGCGTCGCGAACCATATTCAACGGTGGGACTTTTGGTTACGGTTCGCCACTTTTCGTCGATTCCGGTTGTTCGACCGAAACCCTCCCGACAGTGACAGTCGTCAATGTTTCAACTCCAGGTGGAGGTACCACGACGGTTCCAGCTGTAGGAGCTGCCGGAACCCCACTTACTCCAGGATTTAACCCAGGCGGACTATCCAAGTGTAGTGGAGACACGAAAAGCCTCTTTGAGACCAGCGTCGGCTTCTGGTATCGCTTTTACAAAGGCGACAGAGGCACTCTGCAATTCGGAAGTCAGTACGCCCGCGTGATCCGAAACGCCTGGTCGGGCGGAGGTTTCAATCCTCAAGGGAACGACAACATGGTGTTTACCTCGTTCCGGTATTACATTCCGTAGATAGTATTAAAGCGTGGTCCAATGCGTAGGACCCGACTTTAAAGTCGGGTCCTACGAGCTCCGTTATGGCAGATTTTTCTCGGGGGCATTTTGGTGCCAGCATGTTCGCACTTGCAAGCATGTTGTCGGGCCCCGTAGAGGCTCAGAGGAGTATGATTTTTTCGATATGTCTGCTGGTGGCAAGGTCGCAAACGCGGATGAACAATTACAGGCCACTCTTAATGTGATTCCGTCGTACACGTGGTCCGCTGACCCGTCCGGCGCGCTCACGTTCGTGAATGAACGACTTTCGGACTAACCTTGGTCTGCCGAAAGACCATGCTCTCCGGTTCGGTATTCACACTGGCGCTAGCTGGGATTCTCATATCCTCCTTCTGCATCCCGAAGACCAAGAAGAATCACGGAGAGTCTGGTCAACATGTCTGCGCGCGGGCCGTGCTGGTGAGCTGAGTTTTCGAGTTCGAAACGCTGAAGGAGAGTACCGCTGGTTCCTCGGTCGCGCAGAACCTCTCCTGGCGAGCGATGGAACTCTGTTGTATTGGATCGCAGTCACGTGCAGATCAAGCTGGCGCTTGGTGGTGGGCAAATATCCGAGATCACGAGAAGTAACTACGAAGCAATAGCTCCCGAGAGGAGCGGAAGAGGACGTGGAGCTGGCCTGTAAAGCATCGAGATATGGTCGTTAACAGTCGGTGTCCTGTAGCGCCAATTGCCTTTTAGCAGTTGGTGAACATTAGAAAGCATCGAGGTGCATCATGGCAGGAATTATCGACGTTGGTGGTCAACACAAATGCGCGTATGAGCAGTGTCAGAGTTCAGTTTCCTCTCTTGAGGAGTACTGTAGCGATTATTGTTCGGAGGCCGACGATGAAGAGGAAGTCGAACTCCAGTGTGACTGTAAACACCCTCCATGCGCGCTGGACTGATCGGAAGCTTGATCGGCGGTATGCAGAGGAGACTATTGCAGTATGGAAAGAGAGAAAAGATGAAGACGCTTGAACTAATTCGGAAGGCGCTTTTGCATACAACTGCTGCGGCGTTGTGCTTCGCAGGGGTTGGGACATTAACACCGGCGGCAGCTCAAGGACAGAACTCGGCTCAAGGACAAAACCAGGACGAAGAAGTACAGATGGGCCAGGAGGTTTTCAATGAACTGAAAGCCAAGGGCGAAATTATCGAATCGTCCCCTCTGTACGATCAGTTGCGGCCAATTGCGGACGCGATTACCCGATCGGCGCAACCCCGATACAACCATCCGTTCAAGTTCTACCTGGTTCATGAAACCCAACCGAACGCATTCGCAACTCCGGGAGGCAATGTCTATGTCGTCGATTCGCTTCTGCATTTCGTGAAGAACACCGACCAGCTCGCGGGGACGTTATGTCACGAGGTCTCACACACCATCCATCACGACACCGTGACACTGATGGAGAAGCAGCAAAAAATCGAAAAGCGGGAAGTCGGAGCTGCGATCATTCTCGGCCCGTCTACGGCCCATATTTTGGCTATCGCACTCGTCGGCAAGCTGCATTCGCTCAGTTATTCGCGGGATGTTGAATCGCGCGCCGACATTACCGGCTCCGACGTGTGTGCGGCGACTGGATACAACCCGTGGGGACTGGTTTGGCTATTCCAGGATTTTCAAGGCGCCAACATCGGGCAGGTTCCCCAGCTCTTGTCGGATCATCCCAATGACCAAAATCGTGTGCAAGCGTTAGAGAGCCATTTTCGCAGCAATCCCGCAGTTTTTGGAAAGTTCAACCCGGATCCAAAATCGGCTAAGACTTTTGTCGTTCCCGACAACGCTCCGGAAGTGTTTTTGCGGTAGATCAGTTCAATTAGATCAATTCAACGTACTGCCGGATCGGTGGCGCGTAAAAAGGAGAAAGACAATAAGTGATTTCTTAGTCGCCAGCCTTGAGGAAGTCAGGAAATCCTGAGGTTGGTTTCTCGCCCTCGGCATTCTACTTGTAGTTCTTGGCGCGGTGTGTGTTGGCAAAGCACAGAGCACAACCACTTTCTCGATCCTGACGCTGGGCTGGGTGCTTGCGATCAGCGACATTCCCGCTCCCGTCCTCTCCTCCCGTCCTAGAATCGCTGCCGGTCGTCTCGCGAAGTTCGCGGATTCGCGGCGGACCTGCCCCTGCGGTCTCTTCGTTCAAACGTTTTCAGGAAGTTAGGCATGGCATTGATATTGCTTTAGCGGCGTTGGTATCGCACTCATTGCAGCAACCGCTCCATCGCCTTCGCAAAACCTTCCTCCTGGTTCGAATCTGTAATGAACGTGGCCGATTTCTGCACAGCCGCGGAGGCATTTCCCATGGCTATACTGACCCCACTTTTCTCGAACATCAGTACGTCATTCGGCATGTCACCGATCGTGGCAATTTGGCGGGTCGGGATATTGCAGAGCTCTGAAAACATCGACACGACTTCTCCCTTGTTGGCTTTTGGGTGCGTAATATCCAGATAGTAAGGTTGCGAACGGGCTGCTGAAACCCGGCCTGCGCTCCACTCCTGAAGGTCTTTCTCGCAACGCGCCACGGCTTCGAGGTCGTCACTCACTCCGACAAGCTTTACCACACGATTCAAGAGCGAATCGAAATCGTGTACGACCGTGGGCGAAAACTGAACGGTCCAAGCTTCGCGAGCCACGTGCGGGCCATTGGCGTCACGCACGAACCAGTCCAGGTCTGTGTAAAGAAATACGTCCAGACCGTGCTGGGCCACTAGTCGAAGAACTTCCGCCGGCACATCGGGCGGTAAGAGGCGCGTGAGCACCGGAGTCATGTCGGGATTGACGACCGCCCCTCCGTTGAAGCCTGCCATTGGCTCAGTGAGTCGCAGCGGTTCGATGAGCATCTTCATGCCCTTCGGAGGCCGACCACTGGTGATTCCGAACAGAATGCCGGCATCCCGCAAATTCCCGACCGCCTTTGCGGCGCGGCCAGTGAGGACTTTGTCTTGGGTGACAAGCGTGCCATCGACATCGGCGATGACAAGACGAACATCGTGGCTTACCGGCTGGAGTTGAGAATTCATGGTTGCCCTTTCCGTCCCTTTCTGGACAGCATTGTTTGTCCCTACACCTCGGGAAACTGGATGACGACTTTGATGTCGTCGCGTTTCCGTTCCAGAGCGCGCCTAGACGCCGAACGCCCGAGATTTGATTTTCCTATACTTTAAACTCCCAAATGCCGGGACGAAATCAGCATTGGGGCACGTTTACTCCGCCGAAGTTGTTCTCCTTCAAACCGGGATTGGACACAACTGATGCAACGGAGAAAGATCTGGCGAATCTAAATAATGAGCAAGTATCTTGCCTTGCCCATCGCAGGTGTTTATGATTATTACCGAGCGTGTGGTGTCTTCCAACGAATGTCAATCGTTCTAAATAAGAGCTTCGGTCGGGTGTCGAGTCGGTGCAGTATTCTTATCGTCGCAACTGTGTGCTCGTTAGCGGTGAACGTGATGGCGAGATACACCGGCACCTTTAGCGCAGAGGTTCACCTTGGGAAAAGTAGCGTAGTAAGAGTCCATTCCCAAGATCAGAAAATGCCACGGCTTAACAAAGACGCGACATCGTGGGTGTCGCCCCCCGATTTTCGCGTAACCGTTCTGCAAACTCCGGCTTTCTATCCGCGGTTCGCTCCCAGTGGACCTTCGGTACACAGTTTTCTTCTAGATCAGCATCTCTACAATCGGCCTCCTCCAATTTCGGCTTTCCTCGCGTAATCGTTCTTTCAAGTTAACTCAGGTGGTGTTTGACGATATATCTTCCGCGATGTTTGCCTCGCGGAAAAGATTCGGTTCTGCCAAGAATTTGTGGGATGCGATACATCAGGCCTCAGCATTCTGTCTTGCGGCGCGGATCGCGTCTCATGGGAGGAGATCATGAAACACACTTTAGGAGCGGCTGCTCTCTTGTTATTCACCTGCCTTATAGGCCTTAACGCGTCTACCACGCAGGATAGACCCAATTACCAGCAGGGCATGATTCTCGCGGTCGATGGGCGCGAAGGGCGTAATCACAAGTACACCAACGGGACCAATCCGTCCGATGCACCTCTACAGTCCAAAATATATGCATACGACGTCACGGTTCGAGTTGCCTGCGAAACATACGTCGGCCACTACGAATCATCTTCTGAAAGCCTGCCGGCCTCAATTGCCGACAATAATCCAGTTCAAGCTCGCGCCGGCAAACATTTTCTTTATTTGAAGCTCCCCGGTAATCAGCAAATGAAGATGGCAATCGTGAGCCGCAAGACAGATTCCGACGGAGCTTGCGCGTCAAAGCAAGGGCAACCATGATTTCCGATTTGTCGTCCCCGCTTTCGGGCAAGCAAATCAATCGAAAACGTAGGTACTTTATCGCCTCGGGAATATTGGCGCTTTTACTTCTCGCCGTGTTTTTCCGGCTGTTCGGAAAGAATGTCCGAGCCGAGCCAACCGAGGATTCGGCGATCACGCCAGCAGCAGTGGCAATCGTGAAGCGCGCCCCAATTTCAAACAAGATCACCCTCTCGGGCGACTTTGTTCCCTTCCAGGAAGTGGATGTTCATGCCAAGGTCTCCGGATACATCCGAAAACTATCCGTCGATGTTGGCGACCACGTAAAAACGGGCCAGCTGATCGCCGTCCTCGAGGTTCCCGAGTTGAATGCACAACTGCAGGGTGCGGAAGCCGCGGCCCGCCGCAGTGAGGATTCGGTGCGACGTGCGAAGAGTGATTTGAGCCGCGCCCAATCGTTATATGTTGCGACTCATCTGGATTACACGCGGCTGAAACAGGCGTCGGACGCTCGTCCAGGTCTAATCGCACAACAGGAACTCGACGACGGCGAAGCAAAAGACAAAGAAGCGGAAGGTCAAGTCTCGGCGGATGAAGCTGCATTCTCAGAAGCTCAGAATCAACTTGGCGTTGCAATCGCCGACCAGAAGCAGTTCAGCGCCATGAGCGACTACACACGCATCGTTGCTCCTTTCGACGGAGTGATTACGCGACGCAACGTCGACACCGGTGCGCTCGTTCAAGCCGGAACTGGCTCCAACGCCCAGGGACTTCCAGTTGTAAGCGTTGCCCAGACAGATTTATTCCGGTTGACTCTGCCCGTTCCAGAGTCGGCTGTTCCCTCCATACACTTGGGCATGACGGTCACCGTGCACGTGCAGGCGCTCAATCGCGATTTTGAGGGGAAGGTTGCTCGATTCTCCGATGCTCTTGACCAGCAGACCCGCACCATGCACACCGAAGTCGATGTACGCAACAAAGACGGATCGCTAGTTCAGGGAATGTACGCGGAAGTTGCGCTTAACCTGACGAATACTCAGAGTGGCCTTGCGGTTCCGATCCAGGCGATAACGCGGAACGGATCAAAGGCGACGGTACTGGTCGTAAATTCGCAGGACCGAATAGAAGCGCATGAGGTGGAGCTTGGGATTGAAGGGGCGAATAACGTTCAAATTCTTTCCGGCTTGAACGCCAACGATCGCGTCGTGGTCGGATCTCCTGGCGACTTCCAGGCTGGTCAGCACGTCGCACCCAAAATGATTGCTGACGGTGGCGAGGCCCAGTTCTAATGTCGGGATTTTCGATTCGCAATCCTTATTTGATTATTGTCGCGTGCCTGATGATCGCGATCATCGGTGTTGTCTCCCTGGTTCGGATGCCGGTGGATCTATTTCCTCCGATAAATATTCCCGTGGTTGTGGTCGCAACGTTTTACTCCGGCATGCCGCCCGAGCAGATTGAAACCGACATTACTGGGCGCTTCGAACGATTTTTTACACTGGGAAGCAATATTGATCACATCGAGTCGCGGTCATTGCCGGGCGTCAGCTTAATCAAGATTTATTTCCAGCCTGGTACTGCCCCTGATGCTGACCTCAGCGAAATTTCCAGCCTGGCCATCGCGGATTTGAGAAAGCTTCCACCGGGCACTTTGCCCCCGGTGGTGCTGAAATTCGACGCATCCAGTCTGCCGGTTTGCCTGATCACGCTGAAAGGGGAAGGACTGAATGAGACTCAACTTCGCGATCTTGGTCAATACAATGTGCGAAATCAAGTCGCAAATGTCGCCGGCGCGTCTGTTCCGCAGCCCTTCGGCGGACGCTATCGGCAGATCATGGTGTATGTCGATCCTTTGAAGCTTGAGGCTCACGACCTCAGCGTGATGGACGTAGTTCGCACGGTCAATGACAGCAACCTTATTCTGCCAGCGGGCGACGTAAAGATTGGCCCGATTGACTACAACCTTTACACAAACAGCCAATTGCCGAATACGCGTGAGATAGATAGCCTGCCGCTCAAAACGGTGGGGAATGCCTCAGTCCTGGTACAGGATGTCGGGCACGCCGTGGACGGGCACGAGATCCAGACCAACATAGTTCGCGTGGATGGGCAGCCGTCCGTTTATCTCCCTATCCTTAAGCAAGGCGGCGATACTAACACGATCTCCGTTGTAAACGGCATCAAGGACGCTGTCGCTGATCTCACGGATGTCCCCAAGCAAATGGTTGCAAAAGTGGTGTTCGATCAATCCATTTTCGTGAAAAAGGCGATTGACAATCTGTTGCACGAAGGCGGGATCGGATTGGTCCTTACTGGAATGATGATTCTCTTATTTTTGGGAAGCGTGCGGGCTACGGCAGCGGTGTTCCTTTCGATTCCGCTGTCGGCGTTTGCGGCATTTCTTGCCATCAACGCGTTCGGAGGAACCGTAAACACGATGGTGCTGGGTGGATTGGCGCTGGCTTTCTCGCGCTTGATAGATAACTCGGTGGTTGTTTTGGAAAATATATTCCGTCACATGGAGATGGGTGAACCTCCCGAAGTCGCGGCGGAAAAGGGAGGTCAGGAAGTTGCCCTCCCGGTTTTGGCAGCTACGCTAACCACAATAGTAGTTTTCTTCCCCGTAGTATTTCTTTACGGCGTCAGCCGATTTCTGTTTATTGCGCTAGCGACGGCAGTTGTTCTTTCGATGCTCGCGTCTTTCTTCGTGGCTATGACCGTGGTGCCGCTGTTTTGCGCGAAATTGATCAAATCGCCTCATCTAGCCCATGAGCACAAAGTTTCCAGCACAGGGTTTGGGCGCGTGGTCACTGTTTTCAACCGCTATTTTGAAAAGCTGGTTCGCCGCTACGATCACACATTGAACCGATCATTGCTCAGGCCCGCTGTGACCACGGTTGGTTCGGTGGGTGTCGCTGTATTGAGCCTGACACTTTATCCCTTGCTTGGAGTTGCATATTTCCCCCGCACTGATCCGGGTCAGTTTGTGATCAACCTAAAAGCTCCATCAGGAACTCGAATTGAATTGACCGAGCAATATGTGAAGCGCATGGAAGACGAAATCCGGCACATCGTTCCGCCGAATGAGCTGGGAATGATCGTTTCGAACATTGGGGTTACGCCGGGATTTTCGTCGATTTACACGCCAAACTCCGCTCAGCACACGGCTTTTGTGCAAGTTAGCCTGCAAGAGGACCACAAGGTCGGCAGCTATGAATATATGAACCGCGTGCGTTCAGCATTGCGCAATGACCTGCCCGAGATCAGCACTTACTTTCAGTCTGGCGGTCTGGTTGATTCAGTTTTAAATCTGGGGCTGCTCGCGCCGATTGATGTTCAGGTGAGCGGAATGAATATGGAGCAAGCTCATCAGACGGCGGTGGGAATTGCCACCAAGATTCGAAAATTGAAAAATGTTAATGACGTGTTGATTCCGCAAGATGTGGACTACCCGGCACTGAGAGTGAATATCGACCGCGAGCGGGCGAGTCTTGTTGGAGTGAATCAAAAAGAGGTGGTTGACAATATCATTACCGCTCTAACCTCCAATCAGATGATTGCCCCAAGCTACTGGGTAGATCCGAAAAGCGGCAACGACTACATGCTAACCGTGCAGTATCCGGAAGATGGAGTCCGTTCCCTCAGCGATCTGAAACAGATTCCGCTTCGTGCCACGGCGAGTCAGCACACAACACAACTCGATTCGGTGGCGAATATTACTCCGATTGAGTCGCCGACCGAGGTGGATCACTATCAGTTGCGGCGCGTCATCGACATCTATGTCGCTCCGAAGAGCGAAGCTCTGGGCACATTGGGGAGTTCGATTGACAAGATTGTTTCGCAAACGAAATTGCCAGAGGGGGTCCGGGTTAACCTTAGGGGTTCTGTTCAAGGAATGCGATCCTCTTTCAAGAGGTTTGGAATCGGCTTGCTGCTCTCGGTGGCCCTCGTCTATCTCATTCTTGTGGCGCAATTCCAATCTTTTTTGGACCCGTTCATTATTCTCTTCGCCATCCCACCAGGACTGAGCGGGGTGTTGTTCATTCTCCTGCTCACAGGGACGACTTTGAACATCATGTCATTAATGGGGCTTGTAATGATGGTGGGAATTGTGGTCTCCAACAGCATTCTGATCGTGGATTTCGCGCGATCGCTTTGGCGGCAGGGCAAGCCCTTGAAGGAATCGGTCGCGGTGGCGTCGCGCCTGCGCCTGCGCCCGGTTTTGATGACGTCTCTCGCCACCCTCATCGGACTTCTTCCTATGGCACTGAAGCTGGGGACGGGGGGTGAAGCTTATGCTCCGCTGGCTCGTTCGATTATCGGAGGGTTGCTGGTTTCGGTAGTAGTAACCGTTTACCTGGTGCCGGCCGCCTACCTTTGGGCACATCGCAAGGACGAGCGGACAAGCCAGGAGCAGCCAGCATGAAGGCCGTGAAGGAAGTATTGCTATGCGTGCTCTTGATGCAGGGATGGAATTTTGCGCAGCAGAACCCATCGGATAATCCGCTAGCTTCTAATGCGCCAGCGTCGGCGGACGCGCAAAGCATTCCCAACGCGCCGACTCCTCAAACGACTGCGGCCCCAACGCAATCGGCTGCTACTACTGTCCCCTTATCGCTGAAAGACGCGGAAAATCTGGCGATCAAAAACAATCCGCGAATATCTGTAGGTCGACTGAACGCATTGGCCGCGCAACAAGTCACTAGAGAGACGCGCTCGACTCTATGGCCAACCGCGGTTGCCAATCTCACCGCCGTGGACGCCAATCCAGGCACCCGCATCACCGCCGGCGCTCTGAATAATCCAATCGTCTACCAGCGCGCCGCTGTTGGCACCACGGTGAGCCAACTCATCACCGACTTTGGACACACTCGCAATCTAATCGCAAGCGCCAGCTTGTCTGCGAAGGCCGAGGAACAAAACGTCGTTGCCACCAAGGAACAAATCCTGCTCACGGTTGATCAAGCTTTCTACGCAGCATTGCAAGCCCACGATCTGTTGACAGTCGCGCAGCAAACGGTGGCCGCGCGTCAAACCGTTAGCGATCTGATTCAGGCCCTGTTTAACAGCAAACTGAAATCGCAACTCGATCTCAGCTTTGCCAACGTCAATCTGTCGCAGGCCAAGCTTCTCGTCCTCGACGCGCAGAATAATGAGAATGGCGCTTGGGCGACGCTCTCCATGGTCCTCGGCTATCCCCGGATTCAGAGTTTCCAACTCGTAGAGGATACGACCGCGACGACTGAGCCTCCCGCGAACGTGGATGACCTGATTTCACAAGCGCTTTCTACCCGACCCGAAATATTGTCATTGGAATTGCAGTTCCGCTCGGCGCAAAAATTTCAATCCGCTCAGCACGACTTACTCTTCCCCAATATTAGAGCCATAGGTACCGTCGGCGATACTCCGGTGCGCAATCCGGTGATTTCCAATTGGTATGGCGCTGTCGGCGTCAACGTTGAAATCCCCATCTTTAACGGATTCCTCTTTAATGCGCGTTCGCGCGAGGCCACTCTGCGAGAACAGGCAGTGCAGGAGCGCCTTGCCGATCTGCGCAACACCATCGCGCGCGACGTTCGCAACAGTTGGCTCAACGCCAACACCGCATATCAACGCATGGACGTCACCCGGCAATTGCTGGATCAGGCCAATCTCGCCCTCGACTTGGCGCAAACTCGATATAAGCTAGGCCTTGGATCCATCGTGGAATTAAGTCAAGCCCAACTTCAACAGACGCAAGCGCAAATCAGCAGCGCACAAGCGGGATACGATTACCGGCTGGCATTGGCCGTCGTGCGTTACGAAACAACCGGAATTTAATCTGCCGCATATCCCCAAGGCGTCGATGTATTGGAAAGCGAACATTCGAAGCGGAGTATAAAGCCGCGCTGGCTGCGAATCAGTTCGATGAAAAGTCCGAATGCAGATTAGGTGATATCGCTACTCGTAAGGGCGATTTGGAAGAGGCCGCTGGGCATTACTCCCGGGCCGTCCAAATTCAGCCCAATGACCCGGACACTGACAGCGGCCTTGCGAAAGCGCTGATGCAAGGGAATCAGCCCAAAAAGCGGAAGCTCTTCTTGAACGCGCCGTTCAGTTGGACCCCACCAGCGCCGTAGCCCACTACCGTCTTAGCACGCTGTATCGGCAAATCGGACGTACCGATGACGCAAAACTCCAACTAGAGGAATTTCAGAAATATAAGGCCATGAAGGACAAACTTAGGGACATCTATCGCGACATGCGGCTGGAACCGGCGAGGGAGGACGAAGATTCGGCTGCCTCGCGGAAATGACACGGACGATTCGCGAGATACCCCAGCATGGATCGAGTCCCCAGCGGGAAGGCGTTGGAGGCAATTGGTTGCGGGGGGTGGATTTGAACCACCGACCTTTGGGTTATGAGCCCAACGAGCTACCAGACTGCTCCACCCCGCGAATTCATCATAACAACCGGTCTACACAGCGTCAAACGCAGCCGGCATGGTATTTCGCAAATATCCTTGCGATAATTTCTTGCGCGTCCGCTTTTGTTCGGACACGAAAACACTACCTCAAGGAATGAACTGCGTTGACACATTCAACTCGGATGAGTGCAGCGGAAGTCAATTTTCGAAGAGCCGGTTGCCTTGCTATTTGAAGAGTGCTGTCATTCACTAGCTCTTCTCAACAACTGTCTCGGCCACAGCAGCAGCGTAAACTACGCTCCACTAGTGGATCTTGCGCACACGCCCCGAGTCGGGGTCGGACACGTAGAGTATTCCCAGAGCGTCGAACGCCAAGCCAGTCGGGTAGATGTTTGTCTGCGTCGCCGGAAGGCCGTTGCCGTTATAGCCGAATGTGCCGCTGCCCGCAAAAGTTTGGATCGTACCTGACGAATCAACTATTCGAACACGGGCGTTAACAGAATCCGCGATGTATACGTTCCCATTGCGGTCCACGGCAACGTCTAGGGAATATCCGCTTAACGAAGCCGCCGTCGCCGGTCCTCCGTCGCCGCTATATCCGGGGTGTCCATTTCCGGCGATGGTTGAGATGATACCGCTCGTGTCTACCTTGCGAATCCTCCAGTTCTGGGTGTCCATAATGTACACATTTCCGGCGTTGTCAACCGCTACGCCGTTAGGAAGAAAAAGGCATGCCTGGGTAGCCGGGCCGTCATCGCCGCCGTAGCCGAAGCAACTCTGGTTTCCTGCAAAGATGCTGGCTGAACCCGCAGGAGTGATTTTCCAGATCACATTAAAGTCTGACGCGTAGATGTTCCCGATGGCGTCGGTAGCCAAGGCTTCGGCGTAAATATTCGCAAAGAGTGTTATTGTGCCGGACGGATCCACCTTGCGGATCCGCGCGTTCCCAGTGTCAGCTATGAAAATGTTTCCGCTACTGTCTGCAACCACGGCTTTGGGGGCATTGAGGGACGCTTTGCTGGCAGGCCCACCGTCCCCGGAATACCCGGTGATTCCTGTGCCTACGACAGTGGTTATCGTTCCATTGGGAGAGACCTTGCGCACGCGATTGCCGCCGTACTCCGGAATATACAAATTGCCTGCGGAGTCGAACGCAATGTGCCATGCGTAATTCAAACTCGCCGCAGTTGCAGGACCGCCGTCGCCAACGTACCCACCAGCAACGGTAGTGACAATCTGATTCGTGTCGATCTTGCGGACACGGTTATTGAAGGAATCGGCCACGAATACATCTCCCGCTGCATCGAGAGCCATACCTCGGGGAGACGAAAGAAGCGTAGATAGGGCGGCCTTGCCGTCGCCGGTATACCCGCTGATGTTGCCGCCGGCAACAACGTTGATTTGCTGACTGGTCAGGTCGACTGCCAAGATATCAGACACGGTGCTGAGGTAAAGCAGGTTTCCCTTAAGAAGCAAGCTCTCCACAGCTCCTATACCGGCTGACGTGGCAGGTCCGCCATTACCGCTAATCTGGAATGAGCCGTTTCCCGCATACGTGGTGATCGTCCCAGTCGAATCAACTTTGCGAATGCGCGCGTTACCTTGGTCTGCGATATAAAAGTTACCATTGCCGTCGGCCAATACAGACCTTGCGTCATACGCAATTTCGGCTGAAGTGGCTGGTCCTCCGTCTCCGCTAAATCCCGCAATGTGGTTGCCGGCGACGGTGTGAATATTGCCCGAAGCGTCGATCATTCGAATGACAGCGTTAGTGGCGTCCGATATGTACACATTGCCCGAAGGATCGATGGAAACGGCTTCCGGGAAGTTTAGGGTGGCTTGGTTTGCTGGCCCGCCGTCGCCCGAATATCCTGCAGTGCCATTTCCGGCAATCGTGGTGATGATCCCGGTTGGTGTTATTCGACGAATAGCGTTGTTATCGGAGTCAGCTACCAGCAAGTTACCCTTGGTATCAAACGCGATCCCAAGAGGGTAATGCAGCTTGGCGGAGTGTGCCGGTCCCCCATCACCGGAGTATGCGCAGAATCCAGTGCCAGCGAATGTGCTGATTACACCAGTTTTTTTAATCTTGCGTATGCGACAGTTTGCGCTGTCGCTGACATAAAGGTTTCCTTGGGAATCCAGCGCGACCGACGAGGGACTATTTAGGGCAGCGGAGGTCGCAGGCACTCCGCTCCCCAGATATCCTCCCGCGACGGTAGGCATTTTTTTGGTTTGAGCAGGGGCAGGAAGACAGGCCACGACAACGCAGCACAGAAGGAAAGGGCGACTGCTTAACTTCATTGAAATCTTTCTCCTAAGGTAAAAAGCTTAGAATTTAGGTGAGGGGCCCAGCGCATTCTTCATACGTGTATGGGAAATGTCAAGTCAAATTATTTGTGAACTCAAGCAATTTCGGCCTGGAGCCGTCCGGGAGCTGTGCGAGCAGCCTTCGAATCATTTGTGAAACGTTGGCGAGCCAGTGTGAGTTACTTTCCGGTATAGCTGATCCTCCAAATAATGTTAGAGCCGTCGTCCGTGACCAGCAGCGAACCATCTGTAGCGACCGTGATTCCGACCGGGCGTCCCCAGACATGTCCGTTGTCGACTACGAAGCCGGTCAGGAAATCTTCGTACTCGCCGCTGGCATTCCCAGTTTGATGCAGCGGTATCCGAATTACTTCATATCCGACGCGCACAGACTTATTCCACGATCCATGTTCGGAAGCGAAAATGTCGCCGCTATATTCGGCAGGGAATTGCTTGCCGTTATAAAAAGTAAACTGCAGGGAAGCATTGTGCGGTTGAAGTAGGACGTCCGGAGTAATGACTTTGTCCTTTAGCTCTGGATGCTTGCCTTTATGGCGCGGATCCTGATGTCCGCCCATGTACCACCAGGGCCAACCGTAGAAGCCGCCGTCTTGTACATGCGTGATGTAGTCGGGTACGAGGTTATCGCCAAGGGCGTCGCGTTCGTTAGTCGAACACCATAGCTCGCCCGTCGACGGATCGATTGCGAGGCCCGGACCGGAGTTTCTAATGCCGTACGCATAGATGCGCATGCCGGAACCGTCAGGATTGAATTCCAGAATATCTGCGCGATTCTTCTCGGCTGGGTTGGTTTCCGGATCATCCACGTTGGAATATGAACCGACAGAGACGAACATCTTTTTGCCGTCTTGCGAGAACTGAATCGAGCGGGTCGAGTGTCCTCCATGAGGCAAGTCAGCTATGTGCTCGGCCTCGCCGCGAGCCTTCAGGTCGCCATTCTGGTAGGGGAACCGTACGATGGAATCGGTGTTTCCAACATAAACCCATTGCGGATTTGGTCCGGGAGGATAAAATGCGATGCCATACTCTTCCGTCAGTCCTGAGGCAAAAACTCCAGTCTGCTGCGGCTTACCGTCGCCAGTGATTCCTCGAAACACCAGAATTGCTCCTGGTCCACTTTCAGCGACGAAATAATCGCCATTCGGTGCGGTGGTGATGAGGCGCGGACTCTCGAGATCGGCTGCGTACTGCTCAACCTTGAAGCCAGCTGGGACTATAGGCCACGCGTTTTGAGGGCGCGGGACCAGGCGGGGGCCGTTGTTGGAAGACTTGGACGCGAAGGGTTCTGGCAAATCTTGGAGAGTAATCTTGCGGAAAGTTCCGGGCTTCTCAAACCGGTAGTCAGTGAACGGAGCTGGTGGAGGAGGCGCCTCAGTTTTGTCGGCACTTACAGCCACGGCTGTGGCGGAAGCCGGAGACTTCGGCGCAGTTGGCAGCGTCTTGAGAAAAGTTACGATTTGCCAGCGCTGCTGCTTCGGAAGCGCTTTCCACGAGGGCATTCCATTACTGATGTCCCCTTTTGTAATGAACCAGAAAAGCTCCCCGTCGGTCGCGGATTGCGATGGGCCTTTGGCAACAGCCGGGATGTTGCCCGTTCCCTGACCGTTCGCGCCATGGCAACTCGCGCATGTTTGTGCGAAGAGTCTGCTGCCCGCCTCGGCAGCTTGCGGCTGTCCGGAAAGAGGGTTCTTCAAGTCTTTCGTGGCCGCGGGAGCCTTGTGAAAGGAGGAGTTCTGAGCCTGGGACAGTGTCAAGAGAAGTAAAACCACAAAAGTTGTCGCGATCGAAACCGTAAAACTTTGCATGCTTGGCTTCAATGTCTTCCTCCCTGAGATCCCTAGGAATTTATTCCAAGATTGTAATCGTAAGCTCGATGACCAGGGTGCGGCAGCATGTTGGACACTATTCCATGGGCAGGCCGACGTAATTCTCCGCCAGCGATTGCGATGCCGCGCGTGAGCTGGTGACGTAATCGAGCTCCGCGAGCTGGCGTCGCTGGTCAAAGGGATTGGCCTCCTGGAAACGATGTAGCATAGATGTCATCCACCAGGAAAAACGTTGCACCTTCCAGACGCGCCGCAAACAGGTTTCCGAATATTTATCCAGCAGATCATGCCGCCTGGTGCGGTAAAACTCAGCAATGGCGCGGGCCAGTACGCGAACGTCCGCGACCGCCAAGTTCAGCCCTTTCGCGCCAGTTGGCGGAACGATGTGCGCGGCGTCTCCAGCCAGAAAAAGTCTGCCATATTGCATGGGCTCGACGACAAAACTTCGCATTCCAGTTATGCCTTTCTGGGTGATTTGGCCGCGGTTGAGTTTCCATTCATTCGGTGTGTCAAATCTTGTCTGAAGTTCGTCCCAGATTCGATCGTCGGACCAATTCGCTATGTCCTCTTCTGGATCGCACTGCAAATATAGACGCGTAATCTGGGGAGAGCGCATGCTGTGCAAGGCGAATCCGCGGTCGTGATAGCAGTAGATCAGTTCGTCCGAAGAAGGCGGAGCCTGAGCCAGAATTCCGAGCCACGCAAATGGATAAGTGCGATCATAGGTTACTAAAACTCCGTCTGGTATCGACGGCCTACAGACACCGTGAAATCCATCGCAGCCGACAATGAAATCACAGCTCAGTTGCTTGTCTCTTCCGCCATTGCGATAGTGGATGGATGGCGTCGACAATTCAAGATCGTGCACAGTGACATCTTCAACCTCGAAAAATATCTGGCCGTTAGCTGCCAGTCGGGCGTTGGTCAAGTCTTTGATGACCTCGTTCTGCGCGTAAATTGTGACCGCCTTTCCCCGAGTGAGATCGTCAAAGTCGATCCGATGGCCGCGCCCGCCAAAGCGTAACTCGATTCCGCGATGGACCAGGCCCCGCCGATTCATCCGCTCTCCCACTCCAATTTCGTTCAGCAGATCGACGGTGTTTTGCTCGAGGACACCGGCGCGTACCCGTTCCTCGACGTGCTGACGGCTGCAATTTTCCAGCACCACCGCTTCGATACCTTCGAGATGAAGAAGCTGAGACAGCACGAGTCCGGCGGGGCCTGCACCAACGATGCCGACTTGTGTGCGCGCAGTCATCAGATCGTTAGGATGAGGTGGAGGGCATCGGAGAGGGTCTTATGTAAGATAGTTGGTACAAATTCTCGAAGCCTAATGTTCATCAGCAAAATGCGATTTCGGGTGGAGTGGGGAGACTGCGATCCCGCTCACATCGTATTTTATCCGCAATATCTGAAGTGGTTTGATGCCTGCACCACGAGCCTATTCGAGAATGCCGGATTGTCCTTGCCCCGATTGTTCAAAAAGCACGGAGTCATCGGAATCCCTGTCGTGGACTTGAAAGTGCGTTTCATCGTTCCGTCGCGATTCGGAGATGAGTTGGAAGCTGAGTCGAGTGTGCTGGAATGGCGCAGAAGTAGCTTCGCGATTCAGCACCGGTTTCTGAAGGGGGAAGTGCTTGCCGTCGAAGGCGTGGAAACTCGAGTGTGGAGCGGGATTGATACGGACAATCCGGATCGGATGAAATCGCGGCCGGCTCCGAGGGAAATTATCGAACGCTTTTCGTAACCTATCTTTGTCTATTTCGCCCTAGCTGTTGTATACCATTCCAGAAATTTGCGAAATGCGGCACCGCGATGGCTGTAGTGTGCCTTCTCTTCCGCTGTCAATTCTGCGAATGTTTTCTGGATTTCCGGGAAATAGAAAAGTGGATCGTAGCCGAATCCATTTGATCCGCGCGGACGATCCAGAATAATGCCTTCAGCCGTACCGTGAAATGTTGCCAACAATTTTCCGTCGCGAGCAGCAGCGATTACACACACAAAACGTCCGGTGCGTTCCTCCGGCGAAACTGACGCTAACGCCCTAGTTAACTTTGCATTGTTCGCTTGGTCATCGGTGTTGCTGCCCGCCAAGTGTGGCGCGTCCGCCGCGTATCGGGCGGAATGCACTCCGGGAGCGCCGTCGAGAGCATCGACTTCAAGACCAGAGTCGTCAGCAACGACAATTTCGCCTGGCGCGTAATTGCTGTAGATTTCTGCCTTCTTACGCGCGTTGGCTTCGAATGTCGTTCCATCCTCGACTACTGGGGGCAATGAAGAGAAGTCCTTAATTGAAGCAATCTCGATTCCGAGTGATGCGGCCGCCCCGGAAAAATCCCTAAGCTTGCCAGGATTTGAAGTTGCGACAAGAATCGGTTTGCGCATTTTCTTTATGTGGGGGCCAAACCGTGCACTGTGCACCCCTCGCCGCGCCTTCGCAACCACTCAATCGCGATCACAAGAACTAGGGCCACGCAGGAAATAATCGCGCCAATCGTACGGTCCCACGTTCTTGTAAAAGTGATTCGCACACTGTTGGTTCCTGTCTCAAGGGGAATCACCATCTGTCCCGTGACGTCGCGGGTTCCTGCCGGAATTGGGCTGCCGTTGACCTCGACCCTCCACGCCGGATAATTGAATAGGCGCAACACGATTTTCTCGGGTTGTTCTGCCTGCACTGAAAATAGTCTTGATTGCGCATTCCACTCTTGAATGCCGACCTTTAACGGTTTGCCATCCGCCGCAGTAACCAGTGGAGCGTCTCGTGCGATTTCGTAAGGATCGCTCCCGGCGGGGACGTACTCGTCCGTCCCTTCATAACCCTTTCCAGTTTGCTGATCGTCGAGCATCTCTGCGAGGTCTGGGGCGCTGTCCCACCACGGTGGCTGAACGCGATGCCAGACAAATGCTAGAACAGTCAGGAATCCTATACATATCAGAATGCGGGGCGCCCAGCGCCGCCATGCGATGGCGATAAGCATGGCGAGAGACACATTCAGGCATAACAGCCACCGCCATGGAAATTGAACGAATTTGAGCTCGGGAAAATATTTCCACGCGAGAGATGTGACTGGAAGCATTAATAAGGCCGAAAACAGACTCCACAAAGTGAAGTACCACCATACTGACTTCGAGATTTGCCGTTTTCGGCAAAGAATAGTGGCTATGGTAAGTATGGTTATTTCCGAGAACGCCACCAGCGAGACGAGGAAATTAAATCGATTGTGGTCAACGTCACTAATGTTCGTAAACAGAAAGTTATCCTCGGGGCGTACACCCGGGTCGAGGACTTGCGCGATAGCAACCCACTTCTGCTCATAGATAGCTGGCAACAGAAAAAACGCAGCCAGTGCGACTCCAAACAAGATTGCGAGCCCACCGTTTGCAACAACGCGAGGAGATTTTAATTGAAGCGCCCGGATTAGCAGAAGAAGTACGAGTGAATAGCTCAACATGATCGCAGCGGGGATGTTAGTGAGCCACGCCGCGGCGACGACAACCGCCAGAGGAACCACCCTCCTTCGTCCAGATTCGCCGGATCGTAGAACGAACAAGAAGACCAATGGCAGCAAGGCTCCGGCGAGCAATTCCGCGTAAGCGCTGCGCCAATAAACAATCACCAAATAATAAGGATTGGCCGCGTAGAATATCGCGGCAAACAATGCATCGCGCCGGGATAGCCAGGTGCGCGCCAGTAAGAACATGGAGCAACCCGAAAGTGTGAGCGCAATCCAAACGTAGGTTCCGGGGACGATTTTCCAGGGCACCAACAGTCCGAGGATCGCGCCGATCGTCCACGAGATAGGAGGGTAGAAGATGAATCTGGCTTCGCCGTATCCATAGTGCGCGAACCCGGCCCATGCCGGATAAATAACTCCTTGCTTCCAGAGGTTTATCACTTCCATCCACGAGTTAACGTGGAATTCGAAATCGTGGCCGGAGGGATCGCCCCATAAGAAAAATGGGAACACCACAGCGAAGGCAGTGGCTGAAATAATAAGCAGTGGCCAACCGAATAATGATTTTGGTGAAGTGTCAACCGCGGGAATGTCAGCTGAATGGTTATCGGCAGCGGGGTTCAGGAATCGTCCTCTCCACGTTGAGGATAGCAATTAGCTCGATTTTGCCGGCCCACCGGTCGAGTCTGCAGACCAAGGCTTCAGTTCGATCTCGAGATAAACGTTCTGTTTGTTCGAGAGCGAGAGCCGGGCCAGCCAATATTTCTTCTCGATAGCGTCACGAGCGTCAGTCGAGGTTTCCTCCGGTAAAATTCGCGCGTACGCCTCAAACTCCGGCCCAGTCACTCTGCCGCGAATTGTGCAGGGAGCGACACGCACTCGCGGATTGTTCCGGATGCGCTTACATTTTCCGGAATCGCGGCGCGTCTTAAGGTAGAGTTTGTCACCTTTCTCCGCAAACCATACCGGCGTTGAGACGGCGTCGCCTGTTCGCCTGAAAGTAATAAGGCAAATGTATTTCTGGCCGTGTATCTCCGGCGGAATTGGCATCCCGTATTGTACGACCCAAATCCCAAAACCGGGACTTGGCCTGAAGTGACGGAGGCTATCCTGGAAGTTTACGAGCTTTGGAAAGTGGCTCAGTTTGCCGCTCGGGCAGGAAAATCAATCAACCACAAAGGACACGAAGTATCACGAAGGTTTCAAAGTCTAGGGCTTCCTTAGTGTAGTCAAACGCCGGTATCAGCTTTTTTGCGGGCGTGACACTTGGTCACGATTGCGGAACGGAGTCTGTTTCGGAGGTCGTCGGGAAGTTCGTAGAGTTGGGAGTCGCGGTAGATCTCAATGGTCTTCTTGGTAGTGTCGCAAACGACGTAGCAGTTGTGGCACCACGAAAGATGATCTTCCAGTTCGGACTTTGTACGGTCGTCGATGACGCCATCGAGGTAATTGGTAAGCTCTTGCAAAAATTCAGAGCACTTCACTGGTTGCCATCTCCGCTGTTGTCGTTAGATTTTCCGTTAGCTTTTCCATCTGCACTTTCAAAACTCAATTCAGCTCCCGGCTCTCGGCGTTGGAAGAACCGGCTAAGCCGTTCTCGAAGCTGAAGCCGGGCGCGAAGCAACCTGGACTTCACCGCGGGAATGCTGAGATCCAATGCCTCCGCCGTCTCTTCGGTCGAAAGACCCTCAACGTCCCGCAGTACAAATACTGTCCTGAACGTTGCCGGCAGGCCCTGAATCGTCCGCGTCAGTATCTCGCGCAACTCCGCCTGGTTGTACTGTTGCTCAGGATTCGGACTCCAGTCCGCAACTTCACGCGGAACCGAATCCTCTTCCGTCTTAACTTCCTCGTCCAGCGAAACCGTGCGCTCGGGCCGGCGGCGCCTTAACTTCATCAGCGCTTCGTTTACAGCGATCCGAACCAGCCAAGTGTAAAACTTCGACTGCCCCTGAAACTGCTTCAGATTGCTATAGGCTTTAAGGAACGCATCCTGCACCACATCTTCCGCGTCTTCCCGGTTCTGAGTGATGTGCTGTGCAATTCGGAAAACGTTCCTGTCATAGCGCCGAACCAATTCTTCAAAGGCCGAGACGTCGCCATTTTTGGCGGCCTGAACCAGGGTCAGCTCATCGCTGACGGGCTCATCTACTTTGGGTTGGATGGTGCTCATCATTAGTCCGATGCAACAATTTTGAGGATTTCGAAGGTCCCGGGAACGCTAGATTTATTTTACTCGGTACTTTAGTGTTCCGCTAATCGATTTGACCTACACAATCCCGCCGAGTTTACGCTAAATTTCACTCAGGCAAGAGTCGTTGCCCAGTAGATCACGGCCTAACGTGACTTCCGGACAATGCCGGACATAGCCCTATAATCAGGATTCGGAGCCATCTGGCAGGTTTTAGGCAGAGTAACTCCTTTTTTGGGTACTCGATCGGGCGAAAATGGCAGAAACCATCTCAATAGAACAAATCGTAGAAGCGGCGGTTTCCCGGATACTCGAGAACCACATTCCATCCTTGTGCCAGGATTTGGTTCGCTCAGTTTCGAGAGAGATATTACCCGAACTGGCGAAGGTTGAGGGCGGAGTAGCGATCAGTTCAACTGCTGGCAACAGCGGAAACTCTGAGGATTTGCTGGCGGCGATTTCTGCGATCCATACAGGCACAACGCAGAAGGAAATCTTGCGCGCCCTGCTTCTCAATACGGCTCGTTACAGCGGCAGGGGAGCTCTTTTTGTCATAAAGTCCGGGATGGCAACTGGGTGGCAGGGACGCGGCTTCGACGACAACGACTCGATTAAGGATTTTTCTCTCGATTTGCGGAGTGGCGTGGCCGCGAAGGCGATGCAGACTCACGAGGCTTGCGAGGGAACCTCGGACGATATGGACGCAAGGTTCATCACCCACTTTCGGGCTCCGTCCGATGAAAAGGTTTTGCTGCTACCACTCCTACTGAAAGACAAAGTCGCTGCGTTGGTCTATGCGGATTCTGGCACGAATTCGGACACCAAAATTGATGTCGCTTCTCTGCAACTGATCGTGGCTGCAACTGGCACCTGGTTGGAAGTCATTTCCTTGCGCAAACACTCTCACAAAGATGGAACCCCCGAACTCGGGGAGAAGGCTGATGCCGGCCCATCGGCAATGTCAACGGCTCCTTCGATCGCAGACCCCTTCGCGGCCCATTCGCCGATGCACACATCTAAACACGACGCGCATCAGTCGGCTGCAGGGGACACTGCCGTCGCGGAGCCTGCTCCAATGGCGATGGCAGCGTCAGCGCCGGATTCCTCAGCGCGCGTCTCATCGGGCGGCAAGTCAAACGAGATGTCAGCCGTAGACCGGGACACTCATCGCAAAGCCCAGCGCTTCGCTCGGCTGCTCATGGATGAAATCAAACTCTACAACAAGGACATCGTTATTGAAGGACGCAAAAACCGGGATTTATACGATCGCTTGAAGGAAGACATCGAAAAGAGCCGGTCTACCTACCAGAAAAGATATGGCAGCACGGTCGCGGGCGACAGCGACTACTTCAACCAGGAACTCATCCGCAGTCTCGCGGAAGATGACGCTTCGCTTCTCGGTGTAAACTATCGACACTGATTGAAGAAAATAATTGAAGCGTTCAGTCGTGCAATCCCCGCGATTCACATTCTCACTATTATTGTTGACCGTGGTCTGGATTGGCCACGTTTCTAGTCGCGGTGTGCTCGCATTCGCACAATCGCAGTCCACCAGCCAGACTCACTCGCCTAAGAAGAAAAGTTCTAAGGGGAGCACTACCGCCAAAAGCAAGAGCTCTCCCCGGTTGCGGCGAATGCACCTTGCGTTCGTGGCTTCTAGCAGTCTGAAACCCATGGCGCGGCAATTGCTGCAGGATCGAACTCCTGCCGCCTACACGGGAGTGGAAGCGTATGCTCGCCGCCATGCGAACGAGGACGCTGGGGCTTTGGCGTGGCTCGTGCTCGGATATGCGCACTCCCTGGATCGCGACTATGCCCAAGCCATCCCGGCCTTGAGCCGTGCGCAGCCCCATGCGGGAGATCTCGGCGACTACGTCGACTACTACCGCGGCCAAGCGTATGTCCAGAGCGGGCGCACCGCTGAGGCAATTGCAGTAGTGAGCGACTTCGATAAGAAATATCCCGAGTCTCTTCTCATCCGCGATGCGCACTTACTTTATGCGATCCTTCTGCTGAACGAGGGTCAACCTCAGGCGGCTATATCAGTCTTAGAACAAGATCGCAAGCCGATCCGCGCTGACATGGAGCTGGTGTTAGGCCGAGCGTACGCCGCGACTGGGGACAATGCGAAGGCAGCCACCATTTTCCAGAATCTTTACTTCACTATGCCCCTCAGTTTTGAAGCCACTCAAGCCGGGGAGGAGCTGAAAAAATTACCGGGCCTTCCGCCTGCTGGATTGGAAGAGCGCAAGGCGCGAGCGGATTTGTTGGCGAAAGGGAAGCGATACAGCGAGGCTGCCGACGAATATATGGGGCTGCTGAATGAAGTCCCGGCGGCAGAACGGCCTACTCTTCAACTTTCTGTCGTGGATGCATTGCGCCACGCAGGGCGAACCAAGGAGGCGAAGAAGGAACTTGAGTCTGTTCCAAATTCGCCGCCGGAGATTGACGCGGAACGTCTTTTTAACCTTGGCGAACTGGAGCGGGCCTCGAATGACGACGACAAGTTCTTGGAGAATCTCGATCAACTGCGCCAGCGGTACCCCGCGAGTCCTTATCTTGAACAGGCTTTGCTGTCGGCGGGAAATATCTACCTTCTTAGGAAGGATTATGACCACGCGATCGATGCGTATAGAGAATTACAAGTTCGCTTTCCTGCGGCTGACAGAGCGCCGTACGCGCATTGGAAGGTAGCGTGGCTGAGTTTGCGGCAGGGCCGTAATGCCGATGCCAAAACCGGATTCGAACAACAGATCGAGCTGTATCCCAACTCCGCCGAAATTCCGGCTGCTCTGTATTGGAGAGGCCGACTGGCACAGGAAGATGGCGATCTTGCAATGGCGGCGGCTTACTATCAAAAGCTCTCGCAGCGTTTTCGCAATTACTACTACGGCGAACTGGCTCGTGCGCAAATACACAACATCAACGCGAGTGGTCCTGCTCAACAATATGCCTTGTTGGATCGCGTACCCCCTATGAATTCGGATCCAGTGAAGAGCGACGCCCTGCCGACGGACGATCTTCGAATACAGAAAGCGCATTTGCTGGAGAACGGAGCCCTTTTGGATTTTGCCGTCCGGGAGTTGAAAGCTGCCGCTGCCCAGGACAAGGGAGCATGGCTCCCCGCCGAAACCGCTCGAATGTACGAAGAAGCTGGGCGGTATGACATCGCTATCGAAGTGTTGAAGCGCGCCGTCCCAAATTATTTCGCTGTTGATTTAGATAGCCTGCCGCGGACTTATTGGGAAGCGCTTTTTCCCAAGCCCTATTGGGCGGATTTGAAACGATTCTCATCAGAAAATGGGCTTGATCCGTACCTTGTGGCCTCCTTGATCCGGCAGGAGTCGGAATTTAATCCCAATGCCGTTTCGCGGAAGGACGCCGCCGGGCTGATGCAGTTGCTTCCAAAGGTCGGAAAGGGTGTGGCGAAGCAGGAGAAGATTAAGCATTTCAACGCCAATCAACTGTTTACCCCGGGAGTGAATTTGGAGCTGGGGACGCGCTATTTTCGCGCCATGGTCGACAAGTTTGGCGCATTCGAATACGCTCTGGCTGCATACAACGCTGGGACGGATCGAGTGGAAGAGTGGCTTGGGGCAGGGAAATACCGCGATCCCCAGGAATTCGTGGAGTCAATCCCATTCACCGAGACTCGCGAGTATGTGCAGGCAATTCTGCGGAATGCGAATGTGTATCGGCAGTTGTACGGGGCGCCGTAGGGTTGTATGTGGACTTGGTTCCGTCCTGACTGCCGACGTCGTAGAGCGTGCAGATGTTGACATGGTTCAACGACGAGAAAGCGCGGGCTTCGCGGTCGAAGCGGTTTCTTTAGTCTTACAGAGCCCGCCCCGAGAGGACGACCAAGAGCCGGATCAGGAAGGCTGGATTAGCGTTATTCCGAGTGGCGTGCTGTTAGCATGCCTTGTCACGCACTTCACTTCTTCAACTCCGCCGGCCAGTTGGATACTATTTTTAGCGGGGCGTAGCCTTCTTCTTGCGCCAGGTTCACCAGAATGCGTTGACCGTCCGCGGAAACGTCGTAGGCCTGGCCGATTCCGGGGAGGCTGGCGTGGAAGAGGCGGTTTGGCGAACCGATTTCAATTTCCGAGCCCTTCCGAGTCACTGAGCATGCGAAGAACTCATCGGTCAGATTCTTGAAGAACAGTTCTTTCCCGTTTGCGCTCCACAAGGGATACGAAGCGCCATTCTTGGAGACCTGCCACTTCCCTTTTGCGTCGGGGAAGCTGGTGACGTACAACTCCTGTTGTCCGGATTCGTCTGAAACATAGGCAACCCAGCGGCTGTCGGGTGAGATTCGATAATTACTAATGTTGAATTGCGGGGACGGTGGTTGCACGATCGCAACCGGCTTGGGGTCTCCTGCTAAGGGAACCATCCAGAGAGAGGTCGCCTTCTCGCCATCGCCCCAGATGTAGGTGAAATACTTTCCATCCGGCGACCACTGGGGACGGTGATAGTTGTTCGGCTGGGAGCTCAGAGTCTTCTCAGTCCCGCTTCCATCGGACGCTTTGCTGCGAATGTCAACCATCCCCCCGCCTTGCGCCAAGTTGGCGGAAAATATTAGCGTCTTGCCGTCCGGCGACCAAGAGGGCTCTGCAACCGTTTGCTGGTCGAAGGTGACGCGGGTTTTGGTGTTGCGCTCGAAGTCGAGAGTCCAAATGCCCCCACTAGGACTTCCAGTTATGAACGCCGCCCGCTTTCCGTCCGGCGAAAGATGTATGTCAACCATCGAGTTCTGGGGCACATCGAATGCGTTGAGTTCCTTGCCCGAGCGGTCGAACCATACCAGGCGCGAACCCGCAATCGGCGCATTGCCGGACTGATAGACCATGAGTCCGGTCTGCGAAGTCGCGAAAATGCTGCGCCATACACCGACGTCAAAGCGAATGTTGGCTACGAGAGGAATTGGGGATCCCGATAACTTGCCGGATTCTGGATCAAAAGGCTGCGCAACCAGCGCCGTGTTCGAACGATACAGCAAGTAGCCTGAGCCATATTGACCCGCCGAGTCAGTTGCAACGACCATGTGAGTTTCTGGGCTCTCGACCGATCCGAAGAAGATTCCGGTGTCTTTGGGATCGCCTCCGGTGTGACTGGCGGCAAGAAAGAGAAAATGTTTACCGTCAGGAAGGAACCACGGCCACCGGTGAGTAGTGTGCTTGTTCCTGTCGATCACGGTCGCCGGGGCGGGTGTGCCGCCTTGGGCGCTCACCTTCATTAGGGCCCCCAGAAAATTTGGGGTGAACACGATCGTGTCGTCGGCACCCCAAGTGCCGCCGCGCGGATTCGGCGCATCGGCCAATACCGTAACTGGGCCGCCGGCCGCGGAGACCTTGCTCAACTTTCCGTTGGCGAAGAATCCGACATACTGCCCGTCGGGAGACCAGAAGGGATGGGCCGCGCCCTGCGTTCCTTCAAGCGATTGAGCGGAGTCCTTGCTTATGGAACGAATCCAAAGCGACTGAGCGTCCGCGGATCTGGCGACAAAGGCCATCTTGTCGCCTTGTGGCGAGAGGACGGGCATGCCGCCATTGTCGCCGGTCGCATCGAAGGAGAATTTGTCGGGGGATTGAATCTCGGCGTGAATGGGCGGTGCACTCGGGCCGCGTTTGGACCACTGGTAGCCGGCTGCGGCGGCGAGGGCGATGAGGAAAAGGCACGCTAGGGCGGACCATAACAGCCAGGATTTCTTAAATTGCGAAGTTGGTACTTCCTCTTTTTCTTCTTCTGTTGAGTCCGCGATCCATCGAAGGTCCATGGCAACGTCGTGCGCGGATTGAAAGCGATCCGCGGGATCTTTCGCGAGGCATCCGCGAATAACTCGGTCGAGCATGGGCGGGGCGAGCGGTTGGCTGACTCCAATTGGTTCGGGGTCTTTTTCCAGAATGGCGGAGAGCACACCGATTTGCGATTTAGCCTCGAAGGCGCGGCGTCCCGTTACCATTTCGTACAGAACGCAGCCGAGGCCAAAGATGTCGCTTCGAGCATCGGCTTCGGTGCCGTGCAAGACTTCCGGCGAAAGGTACTGAAACGTGCCGACGATCGAGCCCTTCTGGGTAAGCGGCGACGGGGCCGACGTCAGCGAAGCCAGATTCATGGTCGGAGTGGATGGAGTTGACGGCCCTTTCGCAGTTCCAGCCATCGCCAGCTCTGGTTTCGCCAGCCCGAAGTCCATCAGCTTCGCACCCGACTTTGTCAGCATGATGTTCCCCGGCTTCAGGTCGCGATGGATAATCCCGTGACGATGCGCCTTCTCCAGTCCATGACAAATCTCAATTCCGTATTTCAGAACTTGCGCTGGAGGAAGAGGTCCTTTCGTGAGCCTGTCGGCTAGAGTCTCACCTTCCAGATGCTCCATGACCAGAAAATCAGTTCCGTCCTGACTGCCGACGTCGTAGAGGGTGCAAATGTTGGAATGGTTCAAAGACGAGATGGCGCGGGCTTCGCGGTCGAAGCGCTGCTTTGCTTCGGGATTGTCTGACAAATGTGCGGGAAGGATTTTTATGGCGACAGTGCGATCGAGTCTGGTGTCGCGAGCGCGATAGACCTCTCCCATTCCGCCGGCGCCTAGCGGTGATTGGATTTCATAGGGACCAAGTTTTGTGCCGGAGGTAAGGGTCACAGTTGGAGGAATTATAGACCGGGGCAGCGTGTTCGTAACCGATGCGCCGTTACTGTTTCAACGAACATTGTGGGGGCTGACGTAGCAAACTACCTCTTTACCAGAAGGATTGGCAAGAACGGCCTTTCCCCAGAAACAACGGCCAGTTGCAGGCCGCGTCCGACTCTCGTGGGTTATTTTTTCGACTACGTGCGAGCCCCGCCCCTTATGGCGTGGTATATGACGAGAACGAGGACGGCGCCAATCACAGCCACGCAGACGCTGTAAAGGTTCACGCCAGTCACTCCGTGCGCTCCGAACATACTGAAGAGATAGCCGCCGACTACGGCACCGACGATTCCCAGCACGATATCCAGGATGAGACCTTCGCCGGTCTTGTTGACGATCTTGCTGCCGATGAAGCCAGCAATCAGACCTAACACAATCCATGCCAAAATCGACATAATCGCCTCTTTCTTAGTCTTAGTTTCGAAAGCAATCCCAAAAGCGTAGGAAGCGTACCACGATAGGCTTCAGAATGTCGCCAATATCGGTCGAAGGCGGATTGAGGGGGTCGATCACTGCTGCGGGAAGCCGATTTTGCGCACCAGTTCGGCGTAGCGCGGATCGGAGTGCAAGGAATCCATCGTGAAGTCTGTCCGCAGAGACTCCAAAAAGAAATCATGTTCCTGGTATGCGGTGTCGAGCCAGTGAAAGGCATGCTCCTTGTCGCCCAAATCAGCGTAGTATCGCGCAATTCTGTAAGGAGAAACATATCCAGACTTGGCCCTGCGCTGCGCGAGCAATGTTTCGATTGCGTTTCTTAGGGCGCCGGGCCATCCGCCGGAACGGAAGCCCGCGTCCAATGCGGCCGCAATCTGAGCTTCGTTGGTGTCGCCCTCTAATTGAGCTCCGGTCTTTAATTCCTGAACAGCCTCCGGGTATTTACGCGCCGCCCAGTACGCATATGCAAGCCCAACATGAGCCCGGCCAAAGGTCGGGTTGTCGGCAACGACTTTCTTGCCGGCCTCAACCGCCTTATCAAATTGACCGGCGTGCAAGTACATTTCCGACTGCTCGGATTCGATGATGGGCGATAAGGGATCGAGCTGAAAAGCGCGGTTGGCTTCGTCAATCGACTCTCGCACGCGCCCCCCCATGTACGCGAGATCTTGAGCAAACCACTGATGCGCGGTGGCGTCGCTGGGGTCCAGCGCGAAGGCCTTTCTGTACTCGGCCTCGCCGCCAGCAAAATCCCAATCGAATTCCATCTTGTTGGCAGCCAGGGCGGCGTGCGGGTGCGCAAGTGTAGGATCAAGCTCTAGAGCTTTTTGTGCTGCGGCATTCGACCTGGGAACGGAATCGCGGGGATCGCCACCATATACGGAGAGGACGCCATAAGCATCTGCCAGTCCTGAATATGCCAAGGCATAGCCTGGGTCTTTATCGATGGCTTGATTGAAGTGTGAGATGGACGTATTGATGTCGGCGTTAGTGCGCTTGTTCCAGTAATAACGGCCTTTTACGTAAAGCTGATAGGCTTCCGGATTCCGCGTGCCCTGTTTGGTGACTTGCTGTTTTTCCTCTCCGCTCAATTTTGACCGCAGCTTGTCCGCGATGTCGCCCGCGATCTGTTGCTGCAACGAAATAATATCTGAGGCTTTGCGCTCATATTGCTCCCCCCAGATTTCCGTGTTGTCCTGCACACTGGTGAGGTCGGCGCCGACCTGGACAGTGTCTCCGTGCTGCACCACCCGGCCGGTGAGCAAGGCGTCAACGGCCAAATCTTTCCCGACTTGTTGGACGTCAACATCTTTTCCTTTGTAGCGAAAGACGGAGTTGCGGGATTTTACTTTCAGGCCTGGTATGTGAGCGAGGCTGGAGATTAGTGATTCGGTGAGACCGTCGCTCAGGAAATCGCTGTCGGCGTTGCCGCCGACGTTGGCGAAGGGAATCACCGCGATGGATTCGATTTGAGCTGTGCTCGCCTTGCCACGCCAATACCAAAACCCCGCAGCCACCATCGCGATTAATAAGACGACTGCCGCTGCGATCCAATGCTTGCGAACTGAACTCACATGGCTGCTGGCCGACGATGGGGCGGCTGTGGCAAAATTCCCGCCCTGTCCCTCCAAAGGGCGGAGGGACGAGGACGGGGCACGCGCTGAGATCTCCGATATTGGTGCGACCGCCGCGGAACTTCCCGAGGGAGGCGTCGGCGTCACCGGAGGCACGGATGCATTTACCGCCGAACTTCTTCCTGAATCGAGCTCGCGCTTCAAACGCTTCAGGTCTCCACGCATCTCCGACGCCACCTGGTAGCGGAGGTCGCGATCTTTTTCGAGCGCCTTGTTAATGATGCGTTCCAGCTCCGCGGGCAAGTCCGGATTCAATCGCACGGGGGCCGTGGGTGCGCGGTTTAAAATGGCATCGAAGATTACCGCGGAAGTATTGCCGATAAACGGCTGCCTGCCGGTGGCTGTTTCGTACAGTACTGCTCCGAAAGAAAAAAGGTCGGTGCGCACATCGAGTTCTTCGCCGCGCGCCTGTTCCGGAGACATGTAAGCAACGGTGCCAACCGTGCTGCCCGGGCTGGTGAGATTCGCAGGATCCACGGCTGCGGTCGCCATAGTCGCTCCCGTGTGTCCAAGTTGAGGCACTGCCTGGCCCGCGACTTTAGCCAAGCCGAAATCTAGGATCTTCGCCTGTCCGCGTTTGGTAATAAAAAGGTTTGCCGGCTTCAGATCGCGATGAACAATTCCCGCGGTGTGCGCCACGTCTAGAGCGTCGGCAATCTGCGAACCGAAGTCCACTAATTGCTCGATCGACATCGGCTTTCCCTCGATGCGATATTTCAGCGTGCTGCCTTCGAGGAACTCCATGACGATGTACTGGCGGCCCTGATCTTCTCCGATGTCGTAGATCGTGCAGATATTGGGATGGTTCAGCGCCGAGGCTGCACGCGCCTCACGGCGGAAACGCTCTAAGGCTTGGGGATCTTTAGCTACGTCGTCGGGCAGAAACTTCAGGGCGACGAAACGATTCAGCCTGGTATCTTCGGCTTTATAGACCACCCCCATGCCACCACCACCGAGCTTTTCGATAATGCGGTAGTGCGAGATGGTTTGTTCGATCAATGAGGAGTGCCCAACCTTCGGGGTCGCTTCATCTTACGGAGGCAGTGGGCGACAGTCAACGAATAGCGGGGGTGGGCGAATCCGATTGAGCCGTTTTCAAATGTGGAAGAATAGCCGGATGCCATATGAGCGAATCCTTCGTGTTTGATAAAAGCATTCCTGATTTTATGTACGGTACCGCTTGGAAGGAGGACCGCACTCCGGGCCTTACAGAGCTCGCAATTAGGGCGGGATTTCGAGCGATCGATACCGCTAATCAGCGGAAGCACTACCTTGAAGGTGGAGTAGGCGAGGGGCTCGCGGCTGCTTATCGCGATGGAGTTGTGGCGCGCAGGGATCTTTTTCTACAGACCAAGTTCACATATCAACGTGGTCAGGATCATCGCCTGCCTTACGATGCTGAGGCCAGTCTCTCGGTTCAGGTGGCACAATCTTTGGCCAGTTCGCTCAAGCATCTTGGAGCGGACTACGTCGACAGCTACCTGCTGCACGGTCCGTCATCCTTAGACAAATGGGCCGACGATGACGCTGAAGTCTGGGAGGCAATGTGCAAACAGCGTAACGATGGCTGCACGCGATTTGTTGGAGTCAGTAACATCTCGCTGGCGCAGCTCGAGCAAATGACCGCATCACATGCGGAGGCTCCCGCGTTTGTGCAGAACCGATGCTACGCCCGCCATGGATGGGACCGCGAGGTGCGCTCCTTCTGCAGAGCGCGGAAGATTACATATCAGGGCTTCTCGCTGCTCACTGCTAATAAGAAGGTGTTGAGTCATCCTTTGATTGTGGACATCGCTGAGCACGCGAATGCAAGTCCGGCACAGGTTGTGTTCAGCTTTGCGCGGACGTTTGGCATACTGCCATTGACCGGCACGTCCAACTCAGATCACATGAAAGAAGACCTGGCTAGCTTGGATCTGAAGCTTTCGAGTGAAACTGTGGAGCAGATTGAGTCGCTGGCAGGGTGAGACGACTGGGAAAAGCAAACCTTTCAGCGACGGTTGTCCCGGCTGTGTGCTTCCCACTTCTTGCAAAAGACGCGAGAAATGGGGCACCCTCAGTGTGGTGATGCCTGCGAGACGGGCGGTGAGTATGCGAATCCGGCCATAATAGATGTGGACCAATGGACAAAAATCAAACTTCGGACTGGCTGCAGCAACTTAATCGCGAAGTAATTTCGTGTACTCGTTGCCCGCGGCTGGTCGAATATCGGCAAATCATTGCTCGCGAGAAGCGGCGTGCTTATCGCGAGTGTGAATATTGGGGCAAGCCCGTACCCGGATTCGGTGACCCTGACGCGCGAGTGCTTGTGCTTGGGCTTGCTCCGGGCGCGCACGGCTCGAATCGTACGGGACGACCGTTTACCGGAGACGCATCGGGCAAATTTATGTATCCGGTGCTTTATGAAACTGGATTTGCGAATCAACCCGAAGCAGTGTGCGTCGGGGATGGGCTGGAGTTGAAAGATTTGTATATCACCGCGGCGGCGCGGTGTGCTCCTCCGGATAACAAGCCGCTGCCGCAGGAACTAGCGAATTGTTCGGAGTATTTGGATCGTGAGATGGATGGATTGAAAAGGCTAAAAGTGATTGTCGTTCTCGGCAAGATTGCGTTTGACGCGTATTTAAATTACTTGAAACGACGAGGGCAGCTGCCTGGCAGGAGACGCTATATTTTCCAGCATGGGGCGAAATACAAAATGCCGGATGGGAAGACTGTGTTGATCTCATACCATCCCTCGAATCAGAACACGCTCACGGGGAAGCTGACGCGGGAGATGTTTGTGAGGATATTTGAGGAGGCTGGAGTCCTGGCCGATGGATAGCCTGTGGGCCGCTCAGGCGGGGAACCCCAAAGCAGGTCCCTCATCTTCGCTCGGGATGACAGTTCTAGTTCGTAGAGGAGTTCGCGGGCAAGAGTGCCGCGCCACACGATCAGAATCCTACGAAGACGGGTTCTGGTTCAAGGTGGATGCCCCAGATTTCTTCTACTCGGTCTTGAATTTGATTCTTCAGGGCGACTACATCGGCGGCGGTGGCCTCGCCCTGGTTCACAATAGCCAGCGCGTGTTTGCGGGAGATGCCTACCTTTCCACTGACGAATCCTTTGCTGAAACCGGAGTGTTCTACTAGCCAGGCGGCTGAGACTTTTCGTTGCGATTCAAGAGCTGGGTAGCTGGGTATCTGCAAATTCTTTTCGGCTGCACGTTTGCTCAAGCGGTCAAAACCGTCGGCAGATAAGACCGGGTTCTTAAAGAAAGATCCTGCACTGCGGCAGTCGGGGTCGCCTTCGGTAATGAGCATCCCTTTGCTTGCGCGTATTTTTCGGACTGCTTCCCTGACATCCGCGAGGGTTGGACCTTCGCTCCATCCTGCGAAATGGTTCTCTAGATCTGCATATTGAGGATGCGGCTTACCGCCAGGACCCAGGCCGTAACTGACTTTTAGAATGATGTATCGTCCACGGTGGGTGGTGTTGAAAATGCTAGTGCGGTAACGAAATCCGCAGTCTTTATTATTAAGCTCGCAAACCTGGCGGGTTTGGATTTCGAGGGCCGTCACCGATTGGATTGTTTCGGCAACTTCTTGTCCATAGGCACCGACATTTTGCACAGGAGTGCCGCCTACGGAACCCGGGATGCCGCTCAGACATTCCACTCCAGAGCAATTGCGAGAGACCGCGCTGACGACGAATTTGTCCCACTCTTCTCCAGCGCCGACTTCGAAGATTGTTTTGCCGTCTTGAGTGCGCTCTTCAATGCCGCCGATTGCGATCTTGAGGACAACGCCGGACCAGCCTGCGTCGGAGATGACCAGGTTGCTGCCGCCTCCAAGCACAAACATTGGGAGGCTTCGTGAGCCCGCAAGCTCGACGGCTTCCTGCGCGTCCGCGATTGTCTTTGCCTCGATGAAATATTGCGCAGGACCGCCCACTTGTAGTGTGGTTAGCGGGGCAAGCGGTACATTTTCCTGAATGAGCATTGCAGTGCAATCAATATATATGAGGCTGTGGAGTAACCCGGAAGGGCACGACTTTCAGTCGTGCCGTAGTCGAGTTCGAGTCTAGGTTCGGCCCGACTGAAAGTCGGGCCCTCCCGGTTGCAATCGAGAGTTTGAGCAAGCGCGGGGAACCAGAGCGTAACGCGCGGTAAACCGTTGCGCACCCAAAATAAGCGGAGACCGGGTTACAATTGGGCAGGTTATAACTGTCCACAGGAGAAACAATGTATCCAGAAATTATGGTTATCCCCATGCGAGAAGAACTTACTCACCTGGGAGTTCAAGAGTTGCGGTCTGCAGAGGAAGTTGATCGGGCGATTTCGAATCAATCCGGCACGGCGATGGTGGTTGTGAATTCAATTTGTGGGTGCGCGGCTGGTCGCATGCGTCCAGCGATTCGAATTGCGCTGCGAGGCACGAATCGTCCGGAGAAGCTGTACACGGTTTTTGCCGGACAGGACCGGGAAGCCACCGAGCAAGCCCGGAAATATTTCACCGGTTATCCGCCATCGTCACCGTCGATTGCAATTTTCAGGGACGGCAAACTGGTTCATATGTTGCAGCGCAGCGACATCGAACATCGTGAGGCTGCAGATATCGCGGTCGAACTCAAGACGGCTTTCGATAAATTCTGCGGCAAGCCGGTTGAAGTATCGCCGTAACGTATCCCGGGAAACACGGCTTACTTTTCGACCCGAAAGAAAGCCCCTGTGCTGGCATCGACGTCGACGGTTAGCTTCGCGTCGCCACGGGAAGCGCCGTAGATTACGTGCCAAATCAATTCGTTCGTAGGCTGATTCCAGTCGAGAAGATAGGAGATCGGAACGTCAGGATTTTTCTCCAGCACTTTTTCTCCACCGTGCTTTTGTGCGACTTGATACGCCTCATCGGAATCGATCTTCAGAAATCGCACATCGAAAACGGCGGTGGAAGAGTTGGTGGGGTTGTAGGTATCCAAGGGTCCCGGGGTAATTCCGCGTTCGGGAAAATCCGGAGCGTCGGTTTGAGACCACGTATAAGCCTTCACGCCGCGCTGCGCAGGGGACGCAAAATAGCCGGTCCATACCGCGGATTTGCCATCGCGGTCTTTGTCTCCGGGAGTCACCATGGACTGTAGCCTGATTGGTTGGGCGTCGCGTGCCCATCCATGCGCGGCTACGAATAGTTGCTGGAAGATGAAACGTCCAGTCTGAAACTCAGGCGGTTTCGGCTGAGGCTTTTGGGCAGGTTGGCTTGGCTGTGGCGACGAACATCCGGTGAGTAGCGCAAGCCCAAATAATATCCAGATTTTTTTCATCATCTTCCTGTGGGTCCAAAATGCAAGATGTACGCAACGCGGGCTACATTCTACTAGATGGTCAAAAGTTCGCAGTTTGACTCTGCGTCCGAATCCGGCGGGAGGGTTTCAGTATGAATTCCTATTTCCAGCGTTTGCAGGATGCGATTGAGTCAGCCACTCGAAATATGAGTGTTGCCGAGCTGGCGCATCGCCCGGCGGAAGGGAAGTGGAGTCCGGCAGAGATTCTGGAGCATCTGAGCCTGACTTACACCGGCACGGTGAAGAACCTGGAACGAAGCTTGACGGCTGGAAGGCCTCTGGGAGGCGCTCCCACCATGAAGCAGAGGCTTATAAGCAGTTTGGTGGTGGACTTGGGGTATTTGCCAAAAGGACGTAAATCCCCTGAGCGTGCCAAGCCAAAGGGGATGCATGCAGAAAATATTCTTGGGGAGATCAACAGCCGGATCGCGGAGTTGGATGACGTGATCGAGAAGTGTGAAGACAAGTTTGGAAAGGGCACCTTCGTGGCGAATCATCCAATGCTTGGCCCATTCACGATGCAGCAGTGGCGAAAGTTTCATTGGGTGCACGGAAGACATCACGTTGGACAGATTGAGCGGATGCGCAAGAAGAGTTGACGGAGAGAGACGCGGCAAGCCGCGTCTCTACTATGGGTTTGTCTTACTCGCGGAAGGATGATGGGACTCCGGCTTTGCGAGCTTCCTCCTGCATATCGTCGAGCTTTTGCTTGGCGTCGTCGAGGGCTTTCTTTTTTTCGTCTAGCTGTTTCTTGTAGTCGGCGTCTTCTTTGTCCCAGCCGCCTGAATTTCTCAGACGATTGCCGGCATCGGCATAAAAAGCTGCGGCGCGCAGTTGATATTCGCGCTGAGTGACGTCCATTTCGCGGCTAAGTAAATCGATTTTATCTTTCTGAGCGGAAATCTTCTGTTTCCACTGGTCGTATCCCTTTTGCCGCTCTTGCGGTGTTTGGTCGGTCTTTATTTCAGGTTTTTTGTCAGCGTCGGCGGTTTGGGCCGGTTGATCCGCGGCCGGTTGACCAGTGGCCGTTGCTGCGTTTGTTTGGTCGGGAGCCGCGGGCTGATTTCCCACTACGCTGAGCTTATCGTTAACTGGCAAATTGTCGTTGTCATACTGCTTGGCTGTTGCTGGCTTCTTGTCCTTACGCACGTTGCGCGCGTAATCCCCGAGCGAGTCGGTTGGGGTGATAACTTGAGTTTGAGCCGTCGAGTAGCCTGTCAAAATGATTCCTGACAGCAGTGTTCCCAGCAACGTTTTGGATATACATTTCATAATTGCTCCAACCTCCGGTAATGTTTTCTAACCGCGCGCTTTGATAATTTCACTGAGCTCAAAACATCTTCCAGTACCATTGCAGAAATTGATTGCCGACGAAGAACGCGATCATCGCCATGCTACCGAGGAAGACGCCGAAGGGCATCTGATGGCGGCGAAGGGCGATGGCAGCTGATGCCCATGCACGGCGGCGAGCTTCCTTGGCTGACTCGTGATTGCGAATCATGCGTCGTCGCGATCTTTTGATCCAAACTGCTAGCACCGTCCAGAGGCCGAATAATGATCCGGCGATTGATCCGGTAAAGATCGTAAACATGGTCAGCTTGACGCCAAGAAACGCTCCGACCATTGCCATGAGCTTTACGTCGCCGAAGCCCATACCTTCGACTCCGCGCGCCCGTAGATATATCGCTCCCACTCCGTAAATGAACGATGCGCCCACCAGGGCACCTAGCAGGGAATCGGCGAAAGAGAGTAATTGTGGCGGAATGTACGTATTTGTCTGCGGCGAAACCCATCGCGGCAACAGTTGCGACGCAAGGTCATTCACCGGGACGAATAGGCTGAACAGCAATCCGAGGGCTATGCCGGGTAAAGTCATCTTGTCGGGCAGGAGCTGTGTCTCGGCGTCGGTGAAGATTAATCCCAGAAGCAGGAAGCCGAAGCAGCAATATTTCAACCCAGTGAGCGTGAGGCCAAACTGCCAATAACACGCCAGGAACAAAACGGCGGTGAGCAACTCGACTACAAGGTACCGCGACGAAATTGGGGACTTACAGTTCCTGCAACGGCCGTGCAGGAATATCCAACTCAGGACGGGAAGGTTGTCATAAAAACGAATTGGCTGACTGCAATTTGGGCACGCTGAGCCAGGGCGAACCGTGGACAAGCCCCGAGGCAGCCGGTAGATGCACACATTGAGGAAGCTGCCAAAGGCCAGTCCGAAGGCGAACGTCGCAAATGCGTAGACAGGATCCACCGTCTGGTTTTTGCCTCAATCTGAAGTTTGCTGACATGCTGATTATAAGGCCCTTGCGAAGCCTGGGGGCGGGTACCAAAGGCACTGTCCGCAAGGACAATTGGCTTGAATCGGTGGTGTTCCGGGCGGAGGGAGACCAGCCTAATCCAGCTTGGCGTACTCTGTTTTTGCCTGCTTCAGGAGGGGGATATCTGGATCGGCGTCTTTCCAAAAGGCGAAGAAATCCTGATAGGCTACGCGGGCTTTGTTGCTGTCTTTCTGTTGCCCGTAGGCCCGGGCGGTGCCTAGACGCGCCAGGACGTACAGAGGACTCGTTGGATTTAAGCCGCGGTGGTCGGCGATTTTCTGGTATTCGATCAGAGCCTTGGCCGGATCGTGCAGGTCGAGATACGCCTCGCCCCGCAGATACAGCGGCCAGAAATCGACGGGTGCAGTCGGGCCGCCGGCGAGTTCGTAACGTCTCGCTGGCTCCAATGCTTCGAGGGCGCGCGCTGGCTGTTTACGCTGTAGCTCCAAGGCGGCGCGATCGACAGAAAGCTGAGCATTGTTGAGCACCATGTCGGTGGGATTTTCCTTTGCCAGGTCTGCAATCATTTTTTCCGCGCGGCTGGCGTCCCCGATCCGGGCGAGCACCATGGCTGCAGACCCTTTAAGATTCTTGTCTTGCGACATGGAGAGTGCCGTGTCGACCTGGCGACGTGCTTCTTCAGTATTTCCTACTTCAGCCTCCGTCGCTGCTTGGGATGCACGAATGTTGGCGGTAAAATCCTTCGAGTCTTGCTCCGACTTCTGAACTATTGTGTTGCAAACCTCGCGCGCTTCACGAACCCGTCCCTGAAAATATTTGACATTGGACACGAGTGCCAAAAGGAACGGCTCAGAACCTTTGCCGGCAATAGCATCGAGTGTGTGCTGCATGGTCGCCTGATCGCCGCGGATAAATGCAAGGTCGTAGCCGATCGCCTGTGTGGACGAAGAATCCGCTTTCTGGGTCGCCGCTTGATCAATAATGGCGCGCGCTTCTTCATAACGGCCCAGTGCCATGTAAGCGCCAGCCGTGTTTTGGTAAGCGAACGTATCTTTAGCATCGATTTGCAGCGCATGAAGCGCATTTGCCAAAGATTTATCTTGCTGCCCAATTCCGGCGTACGCCAGAGCTAAGTTATCGTCCGGCACATCGTCACGGGGATACGACTGTTTCCATTGTTCATATATCTCAATTGCTTTGTCGATCTCTCCAGTTGACTCGTAGTAGTGGGCGGAAATATAAAGCTTCTCGCGTTCGCTCGCCCGTTCCCGTAGATCGAACGCCTTGCGCAAAGCTTCCCTGGAGAGAGTTCCGGCCCCAAGGTTTTCGTAGGAAACGCCCAGCGTCGCGTAGGCTGTGGCGAAATTGGGATCGAGTTCGACTGCGTGCTTCAAATACGGAATCGCGCGATCATCCTGCAATTTCATGTGCTCAGTCTGGCCGAGGCTAAAAGCCTGCAAGGCTTCGAGCGACGACGTAGTGGCCTGTTCAAGAGGCTTGGCGAATTGCTGAACTGAGCCCAGAGACTCGCCGAGTTTGGCACGGAGCGATGACGCCGCAGTGTCCAACGCTTTTAGTACTTGCTCTTTGCTGGACGCTTCAACTTGCTCGCGGGCTAGCGAATCCCCGTTTTGTGCGTTCGTGGCGGAGAGCGTGACCACGTAGGAATTGCCCAACCCGGCGATTGAGCCGCCGAGCACTGCCTTCGCTCCCGCCCGCAGAGCGATTTCGCGCGCCTCATCCCCGGTGACGCGCTCGTCTGGCGGACGCCCCATAAATCCAAGCGCCTGCCGGACGCGCGACTCAGGGAGAATTTTCAGATACGGAGATTGCTCAAGCTGCACGGCCAGAGCTTGCTTCAGTGTTCCGTCAAAAACCGGATCGCCAGTGGTGTTTACGAAATCGGCAAGCACGACTGTGTCTTTTTCCGTGAGGGCGGTCGAACGGCGCGAGCGAAGGAATAATCCTCCGCCGATCAAAGCTGCGATCACGAGCAACGCAGCGACCGCTGCCATCGTCCACGATTTCGTTGTCCCAGTCGAGACTGTTTCGCCGACGGCGGAGATTGCGCTCGCAGACTTGACCGCGCTCGACGAACCTGATGCCGGACTTGGTGGAACCGTCCCTGAAGACACTGGTAGGGCTGTGGGTCCGGAGCCGGACTCATGTGCCACCGCTACCGCCCCAGAGCTTGCGGCGACAGCGCGTTGGGTATCCGTATCCCGCTTCAGGCGCTGCAAGTCAGCGCGAACGTCGGCTGCGCTTTGATAACGCAGGCTACGATCTTTTTCGAGCGCCTTGTTAATAATGTCTTCAAGTTTCGGAGGCAAGTCGGGATTCAGCCGTAATGGCGACGCCGGGGCGCGATCGAGAATTGCCTGAAAGATTAATGCGGTCGTGTCTCCTCGAAACGCAACCATGCCCGTCGCCATTTCATAAAGGACGGCTCCAAAAGAAAAAAGATCTGTTCGAGGATCCAACTCTTTGCCCTTGGCTTGTTCGGGGGACATGTAGGCTACGGTGCCGATCGCAGAGCCGGGGCTGGTCAGGTGCTCTTCGAGCAAAGTCACATTTGCGGTTGCGTCGTTTAAACCAGAGGGCGAGGACGAGCGTGCGGAATTTGTTACTTTCGCCAGTCCGAAATCCAGAATTTTGGCGTGGCCGCGTTTGGTGACAAAGAGATTCGCAGGCTTAATGTCGCGGTGAACTATTCCCTGCGCATGCGCCGCGTCGAGCGCGTCGGCAATTTCGATGCTCAGCGGCAGCATGGTTTCGAGTTCCATGGGGCGATTGCCAATGATGTGTTTCAGCGTCTGGCCGTCAAGAAATTCCATGACGATGAACGCCTGGCCGTCCTGCTCGCCAATGTCGTAGATGGTGCAGATGTTCGGATGATTCAGGGCTGATGCAGCCTTGGCTTCGCGGCGAAATCGCTCCAGCGCCTGGCGGTCTTTGGCGACATTCTCAGGAAGAAATTTCAGCGCGACGAAACGGTCAAGCCGCGTGTCTTCAGCTTTGTAAACAACTCCCATGCCTCCGCCGCCGAGTTTTTCGATGATGCGGTAGTGAGAGATAGTTTGTCCAATCATTCGGGATGTGTCGCGGTTTCGAGTCGCTTCATCTTACGGACGCGGGAACCGGGAGTCAACGAATGACAGGTGATAACGTATGGCTCCAGCAAAATGCTCCTGCCACATCTACCGACACTAAATCGACCGTGAACTTAGGACAAATAAGGATGCGAGAAAAGAGCAGCGTGGAGGGGACTCGGGATCTGGCACTCATGAATCGTATCGGGAAATGTTTTCGGGGGGCTGCTCCCGGGTGTTGATTCGAGCCGGCCTTGTGTTGGGGAGCTCCCACCACAACTGTAGTGCCGTTCACCGCGACGGAAACATCCGCCGGGGCAAGCGAACGGGCACGCGCTGACGTTGGAACTGAGGCTAACTGGAGATTTTGTGGCAGGGCTGGAGTCGGCCGGAAGTCGATTAGCCCGGAGGAGCGTTTTCTCAATGCGTATATCTTTAATTTCAGTTCTAATTTCAGTTCACGGTTAGCACGAGTGTGCTGCTGTCACCTCCGCTCGAGCAACCCAAGTCTCCGGTATTGCCGCTCGGAGTATGCACAGAAACGTTCACCGATCCAGGGCCGGAGATCACATCGGGCGTCAGCGTGACGTTCAACTGTGTGCTGCTAACAACGGTTGCGCTGAGAGCCGTGGAATTGATGACGACTTGAGATGCGGAAACAAACTGGCTACCGTTTACCGTGAGCACAACTCCCTGCTGGACTTGGGCAAACGTAATTGTGCTTGGCGAGAGTGAACCGATCACCGGCTTCGGCCTCGCACTACCGCAAAGGGGATTGATTGAGTTGCTGCAGGCAGGAGTGAACAAGATAACAGCCAAAGCGACCAGGGACAGGCCGTAAGCGCGACACGACATGGGATAGTCCTTTCCGAAAGTTTCTTCTCGTTTGGTACAACACGGGGAAGAAGCATAAGTTTCGCGTCTATCAAAAATTTCATTTCGGGGGGAATTCGGGCGCGTCGGAGAACCGATTGTGCGGCTTCAGCCATCTGGGGCACCTCACTTCAAACCCGGATGCTCTCTGGAATTGGACACTACCCCAGCGGTTCTCAACCGTTGTAATCGGGCAATAACGCTGATAACTAACGCCGGAACACTTCGGGCGTCCCGTCAACGAAACGGGAGACCGAGAACAATTTTCTGAATCGCAACAGATGTATATACATCTATTGCGATATGATTAAGCCTGCCATGGTCCCTCTACCCTGCATGTGCGCCAGTTTCCGTCGGGCTGCGCGTGTGCTGACACAGCACTACGACGCGGCTATGCGGCCACTCGGATTGAGAGGCACGCAATTCACTCTGCTGCAAGCTTTGTCTCTTACCGGAGAAGTTTCCCAGGGGATGCTCGGGGAGATTCTGGCAATCGATAGCACGACGCTCACCCGCACGCTCGCAATCATGGGGCGGCGAGGCTGGATCGTCAGTCGATCGGGCAAGGACCGGCGGGAACGGTGGCTCCAACTGAGTGAGGCTGGCAGGGCCGAATTCAGGCGCGCGCGTCCTCACTGGGAAAAAGTGCAGCGGGAGTTGCGAGCGCGGCTCGGGAACAAACTTTGGAACGATCTTTTCAACTTAACCAACCAACTGACCCCAGCGGTCAAATCTTAAGGAGACTAGCTATGTCCAAATATGCCAAACTGAGCGCCGGGCTGCTGGCAGCCTGGCTCGTCTTCGCAATTTCCTCTTCCGCACTGCACCTGTATGTGGCCGCCCCGAACACGCCGCCGATCGCATTCGGCCTTGCCGTGCTGATGCCGGTCGTGGTGTTCCTGGTTTGGTTTGCATCCTCGTCGGGATTCCGGCAGTTCCTCCTGTCGCTAAGCCCGAGCGCCCTCACACTTGTGCAGAGCGTACGCATCGCCGGGATTGTGTTCCTTGCCCTGGCAACTTATAAGATTCTGCCCGCGTTCTTCGCCTTGTCCGCTGGATGGGGCGACATCATCATCGGCGCGACCGCACCCTTCGCCGCACTCCGACTGGCTGATCCGGCGCATCGCAAGGGATTCATCTTCTGGCAGTTTCTGGGGATTGCCGACCTCGTCAACGCTCTGACGTTGGGCACTCTCTCCGGGATCATCGATCCGCACGGGATCTCCACTGCACCCATGACTGTCCTCCCGATGAGCTACATCACCACGTTTGCCGTGCCACTGTTTCTGATCCTGCACATCATTTGTATCGCGCAGGCGCTGCGCTGGCCGGCGACGAGTTTTGCTGCAACGGGCAATAGATTCCAAACAGCGAGGCCCCAGGGGCAGGAATAATCGATGGAGTCGTGCTAGTGAGGCGATAGAAACCGGAGGACATGACTGCACAGGCACTGAACCAGCACCTGCGGACACCAAGGGACAGAATTTGGGATACGAATGCGCGGGGGAGGGAAAAGGGGGGAACTCAATCCTGCAGAGTTACCCCTTTCCGCTCAACCATGACCTACGTATAATCGCGCACACCATGCCATTCGCCGCAGGAACAAGGCTAGGGTCTTATGAAATTCAATCCCCGCTCGGGGCTGGCGGCATGGGCGAAGTGTATCGCGCGCGCGACACTCGCCTTGACCGAATCGTGGCGGTTAAGGTTCTCGCCTCCCATCTTTCGTCGTCGCTCGAATTAAAGCAGCGCATGGAACGAGAGGCCCGGGCCATTTCGGCGCTCAATCATCCCAATATCTGTCATCTGTACGATATCGGATCGCAAGACGGCACCGATTATCTGGTCATGGAGTTTCTCGAGGGAGAAACCTTGGCCGAACGTCTTTACAAGGGCGCGATGCCGCTGAAGGATGCCGTCACCCTTGCAATCGCCGCGGGGGAAGCGCTTGCCGCCGCGCACGCCCAAGGGATCGTCCATCGTGATTTGAAACCGGGGAACATCATGCTGACGAAAACGGGCGCGAAGCTAATGGACTTTGGCCTGGCGAAAGCCGCTGCATCTGGCATCTCCGGGGCAGCATCGAGCGCACCGCTTCTGTCGGCGGCCGCGACGATGACCGAAGCCAGTCCTGTCTCGCCATTGACGACCGCCGGAACGATGGTCGGAACCATACAATACATGTCCCCGGAGCAGATCGAGGGCAAAGAGGCGGATACACGCTCCGACCTATTCGCGTTCGGTGCAGTGCTTTACGAAATGGTTACTGGCTCGCGGCCTTTCCAGGGAAAAAGCGAGCTTAGCGTGGCCAGCGCAATTCTGGAAAAAGAGCCGGAGCGGCTCTCCACGATTCAGCCACTGACGCCGCCCGCCTTCGAGCACGTTGTCACGACTTGCCTGGCGAAGAATCCTGACGAACGTTACCAAACAGCGCGCGACGTCGTGCTGCAACTCAAGTGGATCGCAGGGAATGCGACACTCTCTTCGAAACCGATCGACAAAACGCGGACCAGCCGCGATCGAATCGCATGGGTGGCCGCAGGCGCACTCGCGCTGATATTGATCGCCTTCTTAGCGTGGTGGCGCAGCTCCCAAAGTCCGGAGCAGACAAGTTATTTTTATGCACTGCTCCCGTTCGCGGCACGGGACGTGGCAATTTCTCCAAACAGTCATACCGTAGCTGTGATCGGTCACCTCGAGTCTCAACGGAACAATTCGATCTGGATTTATGAACCCGGATCGCAGGACGCGAAGGGGCTTGCCAATACTGAGGGAGCTAGCTTCCCGTTCTGGTCAGCCGATGGAAAATCCATCGGCTTTTTCGCCGATGGCAAGCTGAAGAGACTCGACCTGGCAGGCGGTCCAGTACAAACGCTCTGCGATGCCCCCACAGGACGTGGCGGGACATGGAATCAAAGAGGCGACATCCTACTTACTCCCAGCGGGCACTTGGGAGTTGGTATTTATCGAATTTCGGCTTCAGGCGGAACGCCAACCCAAGTTACAGTTCCAGACAAGACCTTGAACAAAGACAGTGATCGCTGGCCGGTGTTTCTGCCCGACGGCATCCACTATTTGTATTCCTCGATTCATCTTTCAGGGCAAAATTCCCTAAGCTCGATTTATGTGGGCGAACTCGATTCGGATAATAAAAAGCTTCTCACGCAAGCGCGATCAAATGTTGCGTATGTGGCGCCAGGATACCTTCTGTTCTACCGCGACCAGACGCTTTTCAGCCAGAGTTTCGACGCCAAGGCGATTCAGTTGACTGGAGAGCCGGTCCCGATTCTGAACGACGTGCAATACTGGCCACGAATCTCCAAAGCCGTATACGCGGCTGGAAACACGAACCTATTGGTGGCCCAAACAGGTCCTGGCGCAGGGGATTCTCAATTGCTCTGGTTCGACCGCAAAGGCCAGGAAATCGGAATGGCTGTGGGTTCCGGAATCCACGGCAATATCTCTTTGTCGCCTGATGGAAAAGCCGTTGCCACGGATACAAATGATCCAGTCAGCCAGAATACGGACATTTGGATCCATGATCTTGGAAGCCATGGCGCACGGCACCTCACGTTCGACCCGTCGATTGATACGCTGCCAATTTGGAGTCCCGACGGCAGTCGAATGGTCTTCGCGTCCAATCGCGGCGTTACGTTCAAGATGTATGTGAAGGATACAAATGGGGCGCGGGAAGAGGAAGAGATTCCGCAGGATGGGCCCGACAGATTTCCTACCGATTGGTCACGCAATGGGAAATACGTATTGTATGAACGCGGCCCAGACCTCTGGTACGTGAGTCTTCCGGAAGAAACTCCAACTTTGTTTTTGAAAGCGAGTTCTACTCTGCGGAGTGGCCGATTCTCCCCGGATGGCAGGTGGGTCGCGTACGCCTCGACCGAGACCGGACGCTGGGAGACTTATGTGACGTCTTTTCCGGAGGCGCACGGAAAATGGCAAATTTCGACCGCTGGCGGAGACCAACCCAAATGGCGAGCGGACGGAAGGGAACTGTTTTACCTTTCTGGAGATGGCAAGATGATGGCGGTCCCAATGAAGACAGGCGCCAACTTTGACGCCGGCTCCCCAGTTGAACTTTTCCAGGCTGATCCTCGGGAGATGGTCGCAACCTCGGAGGAATTTTCCTACGACGTGAGCAACGATGGGCAGAAATTCCTTATCAATACACAAGTAAAAACTGCGCAGACACCTATGTCGATAGTGTTGAACTGGAATTCAAAGTTCGGCAAATGAGGACGTCCTCGCTCCGCACGGCGGCTCACGGAAATATCTGTGTCCCGCGATGGTTCGGTAAATAGCTACTGATTCGAATCCAGCTTCTGGCGGCCTGCATTCGGACCCTCCGTTGTTGGGGTCACTGTTAGCGGAGCCTGCAAGGTGAAGTTCAGAACGGTTTCCGAAGGCAGATCGATTTGCTTGCTCTTGGTTGCAGCCTGGACGCCGCCGCCGACTCCGGCACCGGCCGCAGCTCCAATGCCAGCACCTTTGCCGCCGCCAGCCAAGCCGCCGATGATTGCGCCTAACACTGCACCGCCTCCAACTTTTTCGGCAGTATTTGTGGACCGCGACGCGGCTTTCTTTTCGTACTGGCTAGTCTGTATGTCGTATTGTTTTCCGCCGACCTTCATGCGGTCCAACTGGAGAACTAAAAGCGATTGCCCCGCAAACTTGCCAGCGCTATGCACCGTCACAACGTGGCCCTCTACTTCATGGCCCGCGGGAATTGCTGTCTCACCGTCAACGGACAAGGGTGCGTTTAGAGTGGCATGGAAAATTTGCCCTTCTTGAGCGGTTTCCGAATTTATGGGATCGACCAGGCGCACTGAGAGCGATGTGCCGGAAGCAATCGTAACCTTCTGTGGAGGAGGCGGAGGCGGTGGTGGTTGAGTCGCAGGAGTTGGGGTCGCCGACACATTAACCATCGGAGCGGGAGAGGTCATTGCTGCCTGTGTGTCGTTGTTGTTATTACGGTTATTACGCGCGTCATCCTCAGAGGATGGGTCCCGCATTGCTTCAGACTTGTGATGGTGCCGCGAAGAAGAAGGAGAAGGCTTCGGACTCGGTTCCGGGCTCTGTTCGGGCGGTGGCGCAACCGAGGCTTGCTGCAGCATCGGAGCGGGAGCAGCCACCTCTAAATTGTTAATCACCGTTTTGACTCCTGCCTCTGAGGCTGCGTATTTCGCGGCGGCTTGTCGCTCGGCGTCATTGTCAACTGAGCCAGAGAGGGTGACGGTTCCGTTGGCGGCCTGCACCACAAGCTGCTTACCCTGTAGGCCTGAATCTCCGTTCAGTTTATTTTGGATGTCGCTGGCAACTTGCGCGTCCCCTGGCGGCTTGGAGCATCCCACAGCCGCAAGCAAAACGGCTAGCATTGCGATTGCAGAAAGGCAGACAGCAACCTTCTTCATCATGAGAATCACCTCTGGATATTTACTTATTTTAGATGCGGAACAGGCGGTTTTCTTTCCGGAAAATGTCCCGCTAACATTAGTCGTCACTACGGTGCGGACTGCATAAGGGAGCAGCAAGCTGCCTGAGATCGTCGTATTCGTTTAGTTGGTGTGAAGAAACTTATAATCCAGAATGCTCACGGCTAAGTCCACAACGTCCGGAGAATCCGAAGTTATCGTGGTTCGAATGACGCGACCCTGACATAAGACCGTGCTGTTTTTCTGGCCAGAAATTTCTTCCGGCATCTCGAAAACCATCTCCACCAAGGTGTTGGAAGGAAACTGTTCTGTGCCGTGGAAAAACACACCAGACTGGCTCAGGTTTTCGATGGTGCCTTCGGTCCAGGTTCCCAGATTTTTCACCCGGTAGCGAAGCGGCGCCACGAACTTGAGGCGTCGTGCCCGTGGCATCCAGGTGGGCCTTGTGTCCTGCTTTCGGCTGGAGCGGGGGCCTGCTGAGGTTTCGGCTGCACTTTGTTCGAGACGCGCGGTACGCCGCATCGTGTTCCAGTCGTATTTGTACTCGGCGGCACAAAGCAGGCAGACCTGATAGTAGTCGCCGTCCGCAGTCCGCCTGGGCCAGGAGAATTCATGGGAGCAAGTACGAAGCATGAGTGCGTCCAATAGTCGCTGGGGCATGGTCATTTACCGGGCCGGGGGACGCCGGATAACCATCATCTACCGGGAGCGATAAGTTGGGTAGGTTACTTTTGGGCATTTTCTTGTCAGCACCTTAAAAACAATCGATTTCTGTCGACGATGTGCTTACGAAATCCTAACGAGCGGATGCCAGGTGCCAACCAACTCTATTGCCAGGATACTCATCTACTCTGAGGATCGCGGGGGTGGCAAGGGCGAACATCGTCTCTTGAGGTAGCGCAGTGTTAATCGCAATGGCGGTGCCGAGATTTATCGCAGTTGTACTCCTCGCATGGGCACTCCCGCATTCGCCGGAAAACTCCACAGCGCCGGTGAGCCAACCAACTCAGCAACCGGCAAATTCAATCGCGGGCTCTCCTCAAAATGGGGAAACAGCGCACCCGCAACCAACGGAACAGAAGCCGAGCGCCGCCACCGATAACCCGGGAAGCGGTAGGGCTCACGCCTGGCAAATGTTGACCTCCGCTTGCGAAAGTGACAGGACGGGGCTTCGTGTAACCGCGGTAGGCGCATTGGGACTACTGCCACACAACGCTAGGGCGCGACTGATGGCCGAAAAGGCACTTACAGACGAGAAGCCTGAAGTGCGGTCCGCCGCCGCCGCGTCCTTAGGCGACATGGGCGCGAGAACGAGCATTCCCAAACTTAAGGATGCTACGGATGATCCGGAACCCACTGTAGTTCTTGCCGCAGCTCATTCTCTGATAGAACTCCACGATCATTTCGGCTATGAGGTCTATTACGAGATACTCACCGGCGAGCGCAAGGGAAGTAAGGGATTAGTCGCTTCACAAACAGCGATTCTTAAGGATCCAAAGAAAATGGCGGTACTCGGAGTTCAGGAAGGGATTAGCTTCATTCCCTACGCCGGAATGGGTTGGGAAGCGGTCAGGGTAATCCGCCAGGATGATTCTTCGCCGCTTCGGGCCGCCGCAGTAAAAATTCTGATTCAAGATCCGGATCCCCAGACTACCAAAGCTCTGGAAGACGCTTTGAGCGATAAGCATTGGACGGTACGAGCGGTAGCGCTGGAGGCACTTGCGAAGCGCGATGATCCGTCCGTTCTGGATGTTCTGATGCCTTATATGTACGACGAAAAAAACGCGGTCAAGTATACGGCCGCGGCCGCAGTCTTGCGTCTCTCTGCCCTCAAGGAATCTCGTAGTCCCGGCAGGTTGGAAGGCCGACGAGGGAAACCGGCGGCCGGGGGCGTGGAATAAACCAGCCCCAGGCAAATTCTTTGCGGCGAAAATAGTCCCCATCTTTTTCCACAAGCCCCCGCGCGTCTGGCCTTTTCTTGTGCCTAAATATGCGGCTCCCAGCGTTACGTTTTACGGAGTAACGATAAAACACAAGTCTTTCTGAGTTGACATCCAGTCGTGGCTAAAGTTCCGTCAGCCAAATTTGGCGAGAGGAACTTTCCATGACAAAACTACTTCAAGTTGTTCTACTTGCGGCAGCGTTGATATCCGCGTTGGCAACCCCGGCCGCCAGCCTTTTGGCAGATGGCGGAGGTCCCTGGCCCGATCCACCGAGCGGCCACATCGTTAACAGCTAGTCTCTCGATCTTCAATCTCTGTGTGGGAAATTCGCCGGCCACCGCTAATTCGAGAGTGAATTTCCCACAGCATTTATAAATAATTAATCTTGTAGTAACCCAATCTGATATATAGTCCCCTTCCAAGGAAGTAACTCCCTACATCCAAGTTAGACCGAACTTACACAGCAAGCAGGGGCATTTCCGCGTATAGCAAACGGAAAGCTCGAGGGCGCTGCTCTGCCTGGAGACTTTATGAGAGTGTGCACGCTGCTTCTCTTGTTGAGCAGCATCGCATTGGCGCAAGTTCCAAGCTCAAGCCACGTGTGGATTATTACGGAAGAGAACCATAGCTTCGAGGAAGTAATCGGCAACAGCAGTATGCCTTATTTCAACTCCCTCGCCGCCGAATATGGTCTCGCCATGGAATATTACTCGAATCATCACAACTCTCTGAGCGCTCTCATGTGGCTGGTGGCTGGCCAGCCGGTCACGACTGATGACAACGCGACGTCCTGCTTCGATGTCAACAATGTGGTGCGTGGAGCCTTGTCACGGGGCCTGACTTGGAAGTCGTATCAAGTGGACTTACCTTACGCAGGGTTCGCCGGATTGAGCTGGCTAAATTATGTTCGGCGCCACAACCCTCTCATCGACTTCACGGACAGTTGTTCAGGGACGCAGGCGCTGAACTCAGTTCCATATACTCAACTCGCGAGCGACATGCAAAATAATGCCACGCCGAACTTTATTTACATCAGTCCCAATCTGCAGGAAGACTCTCACGACGGATCGCTCCCTCAAGCGGATCAATGGCTTTCACAGGAGCTTCCCGCGATTCTAGCCCGTCCTGAGTTCGCGCCGGGTGGGGATGGTTTATTGTTTGTCGTCTGGGACGAGGGAAACCTCTCCAACGATAACCGATGCAGCGCGAGACTCTCATCAGGGTGTGGCGGCAAGCTCGCCAACCTGGTGATTGGACCTCAAGTGCGGCCGCACTATCAATCCGCTGTTCGCTACGATCACGCGAATTTACTTCGGACGGTCTGCGATGCATTGGGGATCGCCTCTTGTCCGGGAGAGGCGGCTGTGGCTAGCCCCATGTCGGATTTCTTTAACACGGTCAACATTGTGGCGCCCTTGCCGAACGCGAAAGTAGCTTCTCCTGTTCACATCCAAGCGACCACGAATAACAGCAGTGCTGTGAATGCGGTGCAAGTCTACGTGGATGACGTCCTCAATTACCAGGTCTCGGGTTCTACGATCGACACGATGCGTCCTATAAGCGCCGGCAAACACCACGTCGTCGTGCAATCGTGGGACGCGAGCGGAGGAATTCACAAGAGCGGCGTCTACGTTATGGTGCAGCCAGAAGCGGTGATCGTGAGTTCGCCATTGCAGAATGGCACGGTTACGTCCCCAGTCCCTGTCGTAGCGACAGCTGGTGGAAAGAACCCGGTGCAGACGATGCAGATCTATGTAGATAACGCGCTGGCATATCAAGTAAATGCAGGCGCGGTAAACACCACCGTGCCGATGAGCAACGGGAGCCACCACGTGGTTGTCCAGGCCTGGGATAGTTCTGGCGGAATCACCAAAACCGGAGTGAACATTACCGTCATAGCTCCGACAATCACGATTGCGAAGCCCGCGGTGAATGCCCAGCTGTACTCGCCTTTGCAAATCGTGGCCAATACGCAAGACGCGAATCCAGTTTATGCCGTTCAAGTTTACGTGGATGACACGCTGCAATATGAATTCAGCGGAACCGGTCTGGAATTTCCTATGGCGATTCCCCCCGGAACGCACTCTCTTGTTGTACAGGCATGGGACAGTGCGGGCGGAATCTATAAACAACGTGAGACGATCACCGTGAAACCAGTAAACGTTAAAATTTCAGCGCCTTTGAATAATGTGAGTACGTCCTCGCCGGTGCAAATCAATGCGTCGGTTCCGACCAACGGTCCCGTGTATGCAATGCAGGTATATGTTGACAACGCGTTGCAATATCAAACCAATGGCACCATTGTTAACACCGCATTGACGATGAGCTCAGGTCCGCATTTGGTAGTTGTACAAGCGTGGGACAACGGTGGGGGCACGTGGAAGAGTAGTGCTCAGATAACGGTGCAGTAGTTCGCTGATTAATCTCGGTGGACCGTCTCCATGGAGAATGCCGGCGAGCAAACCGCAATGTACTCGGCACCGCTTTCATTTGGAGTGGAATACTGAACCCACTCTCCCGGATGGGCGATTATCGCCTGGCCTGCGACTACATCAATCGCTCCTTCTTTGTGGCGTACCCGGACCATTCCTTCAAGGACCAAAGTGATTTCCTCGAATTCGGGGGTTTGGCCAGGCTCTTCCCATCCGGCTGGGCTTCGCATGTGGGCTACGCTCGTTGCTGAAGTCTTACTGTTGACGCGTCCAATGTACTCATCAATCAGCTTTGGTTTATTGCCGGCCGACGTAATCCGCGTGGGTTGAGATATTAGCGTGGGCATGAGACCTCGGTTTCTTGAGAAAACAAATGTAACAAGGAGGTCCGGAATTTAGTAGCGCGGAGAGGAGCTGGAGCTGGCGGGATCAGACGGAAGAAGCGCGCGCTTTTTCGGACTTGGCAATAGACAACACATCAACTGATGGAAATGCTATTGGTGTCATCGTAGTTCTCTCCGGTGGATTGGTTCCAGTTTGTATTGCGTGGGCGAGCATTTCAATCGCCTTGCCAGTATTCGCGGGCACGATGATGGTGGCCGTCAGCAGCCCTCTTTTTATCCACGACAGGCCGGTCTTTGAAACTCCGTCAACGCCGAGATACGGCACACTCAACCATTGGGCGCGCCCGGCATTCTCTGGTAATTCCTGAAATGCTTTTCGCGCGCCTATCGCCATGGCGTCGTTTTGCCCCGCTATTAAGTCCATATGGCTTTGCCGAGACGTCGATAGACGCAACCACGCGCTGATGGCTTTGTATGCGCTGGCTTCAGTCCAATTACCCTTCACCAGCTTTACCTGAACATCACCTTTAGTTTCATACATTCCAGTCGTTCGCTGTTTCGAGGCCGCGCTTTCTGACGGGCCTTGAATGTAGAGTACAGAACCGCCATTTGGCAGGAGTGCATTGAACTGTGTGCCCTGGATACGGCCAATCTCCTCGTGATCAGAGGTAACGGCAAAAATTGGCACCCGTTGAGATCGGCGCAGCTCGGAAATATATTCGACGTCGCGGTTAAGCACCACCCAGCCAATTCCGGCAGCGGTCGCGGCTTTGGCGACCTGCGGCAGGGCAGTTCCACCGACCGGCTCGAAGATGATTCCATCGGGATGCGAGTCACGCGATTGAATAACTCCTAACAACTGTTGGCTTTGTGTAATCGAATCGCTGTCCGCGTAGAGGATTTGTACGTCGATTCCGAGGCGTCTGCCAGCTTCTTCAGCTGCGACCGCCTGCTCAAGCTGATAGTCGTTCTCATTAGAAATCAGCGAGACTACAAATCTCATTCTTTTCATGGGCTCACCAATCTGGATGATATTCCTAACTTGGGAATGAGGCATGATGACCCAAGTAATAGGTTGTTACCGATTAGGCCGTGATTAGCATTGTGTTAAAAATCTGGCTTTAATGGCACACAAAATAATGGGACACGAAATGCTAGAATTGCGCCGCCATGGCAACCTCCCAACTCAACGCGATTGTGGACGACGAGACTAGCAACCGGGCTGCCCAGAAGCTGGGCGGCAGGCTGATGTCCCTTGACGTATTTCGCGGCGCAACTATCGCCGCCATGATTTTGGTCAACAACCCGGGGGACGGGCCGTCCTCCTACTGGCCGCTCAAACATTCGGTATGGAACGGCTGGACGCCGACTGATCTCGTTTTTCCTTTCTTTTTATTCATTGTCGGCGTCGCCATGGCCTTTTCCTTGCCGTCTCGGTTGCAACGAGACGAATCGCGGCAAAAACTGCTGTTCCACGTGCTGTGGCGGGGAATTCTGCTATTCGCTATCGGGATGTTGCTGAATGGGTTTCCTAACCACTACCAACTTGGAAGCTGGCGTGTGTATGGCGTCCTGCAACGAATTGCCATTTCCTATGTGATAGGGGCAATTCTCGAATTGTGGTTTGGCTGGCGGCAACAACTGGCAGTGATCGCGGTTTGCCTAGTCGGCTACTGGGTCTTGATGCGTTACGTTCCAGTCCCTGGGCTCGGTGTGCCTACTCATGATTTTCCTCTGCTCGATCCCGATCGGAATCTTGCCGCATGGCTAGACCGCAAAGTTCTTGCCGGACATTTATACGAAGGCACTCGCGATCCTGAAGGCATACTCAGCACAATTCCGGCGATCGCGACCGCATTGTTGGGATTGCTGACTGGCAAATGGCTTCGCTCGCGGCAGAGTGACGCTGTCAAAGTGTGGGGGCTACTTACTTGCGGGATTATCGGCGTTGCGATGGGGATGGTGATGAATATTTGGTTTCCCATCAACAAAAAGCTTTGGACCAGTTCTTATGTTGTCTTCACGGCAGGATTAGCCTTGATTTGCCTGGCGGTCTGTTATCAAGTGTTGGATGTGAAGCGATGGCGCGGACGATGGACGGTGCCGTTTCTTGTCTTTGGAATGAATTCCATCGCGGCTTATGTCTTTTCTGAAATCGTCGCCCACCTTCTTGATCGTCTAACCGTCCAATCTGCCCGAGGGAGGATGCCGTGGCAAGACGCGATTTACGAGAGGTTTTTTCTTCCGCTTGCGAGTCCGCCCAATGCATCTCTGCTTTACGCTTTGGTGTATGTATTTGCCTGTTGGATCGTGATGAACGTTCTTTATCGAAAGAGAATTTTCCTCAAGATCTGAGCGGCGGGCAAGGCCAATGTATTAATTACGAATGAATTGGAAGGGATTTGTTTCGTGTCAGGGCACGCTTTAGGCGTGCCGCTCCATTCAAGACTGCAATTACGGTATGGCTGAAGCCATACCCTGACACAGGCCCGAGCGTGCCCGTAACGAACCTCGAAAAACCGCTCTTCCACCAAGAACAACAACTTGGGTAACTTTGGTGTCCGGAACCGGCATGTTACGCTCGTCAATAGTTGGAGAATCAGCGACTTACGGGCATTGCTGAATCCGACGCCTGATAATGCCACGCATTCCAATATTCAGACTTGGACAAGCCGCGGAGGAATTAGAGCCCCCGCGACTCGCGAGTTATATCCCCGCGTTGTCGTTGCAAGAGCTGCGAATTGGAATCGACAACTTGCGCCACGACGTATTTCTTAGTCCGAAGTTTGTCGAAAACGCCCGCCTGCAAATTGCCCGGCTCATCGCACACTACGGGAACGTCAAGAATTTACTGGCGGCTGAAACTGCGGTCGTTCGGGAAGTTCCTAAAAACAATCCCTTCATCGGCACGCGCTCGGTTGAAAAACCGCGAGCGAAGACTGAACCATCTGAGTTGAAGCCCCTCCTAATTGAAATTCAGTTAGCCGCTCTAAATCGTGCGAAGGCAGAAAGAAATATTCAGCTCGACATACTCGGACGCGTGGCGATCATAAAGTTCCTGCGCGCCGAGCTGAACGTGCAATTCTCCGAGATTCTGGATCGTTGCCGTGCCACGCTGAAGAGCTATGACGGCCTTAGACAGCAAAAGGCTTCGGAATATCGGGAACAGGTGGCGGCGTTTCAGATTGCCAAGAAATTCATCCTGCGCCAAACCGGACAGGAGCTCTTTCGCACCCTCCGCGAAATCGAGAAAGAAACCATCGCCCGAACTCGTCGATCGCTATTCGGAAATCAGAGCTATGAGGAGTACCTGCTTTTTCTCACTCCGTTGATTTTTAGCGAGGACGGACGCGACATCTATCTCAACGCCGAACACTATGCAATGATCGGCAATTTCGATCGCGATCCTGATCGTTTCTGGAATAGCCGCCGTATGGTTTGCGACTTCCTGCAACTACTTGGCCTGGGACCTGAGGCGGGAGACGACGCCGTTCTTGAGGGCTGGCTTAACGTGCCCGAAAACGCCGAGGTATTGGTCGGCTCGGGCATCCCCGACGACTCTACTCCCGAGGGAGCGTCGCGTAAGGCTCGCCTTAGCGTTTGGCGCGAATTGTTGGAGCGCGAGCAAGCAATGGACTACATCGTGGCTGCCTACGAAGTCGTGCCTCTGCTCAATGAATATTCGCCCACCATAAATGCTCAACAATTGAAGAATGCACTGATTTCGAAGGAAGAGCGGGTCAGAGTTGAAAAAGTAATTGCCGATCACAGCAAACTTTCCGCGGGCAGTTTCTCTGCTGCACTGGCCCGCGTCGCCGGTTGCCGTGGGGATGAAAAGACCAAGATCGCAGGACGTTTTTTGCGCGACTTTATCAGGCACCATCGGGATGTGCGCCGGTTAGAGGTCTTGAACGAGGCGCTAACGCAAGTGAACATTATCTCCAGCGAAAAGATGCGCGATCTTTCCGCCATCAATGGCACGCTTTACGAATATTTGCTTCCTCATGAGCAGAAGCCCGCTGAAGACAAAGTCAGCCGGCACGTAATTGTGAAAGCGGATGTCAGGGATTCGTCGTTGCTCACAAAATCGCTGCTGGCACGGCAGATGAATCCGGCTTCTTACTTCACCCTGAACTTCTACGATCCGGTGAACAAGTTGTTGCAGAAATACGGCGCGACCAAAGTTTTTCTTGAGGGAGACGCCATCATTCTCGCCTTTTTGGAGCGGGAGAGTGAGCCAGAACTGGCTGTGAGCAAGGCTTGCGTGTTAGCCCGGGAGATGCTCGAAATCGTACGCGGATACAACCAGTTATTGGAGCGAGCCGGACTTCCGACACTGGAATTGGGGATCGGGATTTCTTATCAGGATTCCGCGCCCGTATATTTGGCCGACGGCCCACAGCGGATCATGATCTCGGATGCTTTAAACGAAAGCGATCGGTTATCTTCGTGCGACAAGCGGATTCGCAGAGCCATGCAGACTACGAAGGTACCATTCAATGTCTATGCGTTTCAAACCTTGGCTGGCGCGGAGGATGAAAACCCAGAGGAATGTATTTTGAAATACAACTTGGGAGGCATTCGCATCAGCCAGGCTGCCTTCAAAAAGCTGGAACGGGAAATTACTCTTGAGCCCGTTAAGTCGACGATTCCCGGATTGTGGAACGTCGAAGAACTTCGCCTTTCCAGTGGGTTGGTACCCTTAGGGAGCGGTATCTTTCGCAAAATTGTGGTCCGAGCGGGCCGTGTTCCGCTGATCGACTTGCGCACGTTTACTCTCCAACACTGGACCGAACACTGGTGCTACGAGGTGTGTTCTCATCCTGCCATTTACGCTGAGGTCGAAGGCAAGGCCGCTGCGGGGAAATAATCTTCAAAAGGGAGTTCTCTTGGGAGACCCGGAACTATTTCGCCGTGGTTGCTCAACGGGCCGGGCTTCGCCTCAAAAGCGCCACACGGCCTTGCCGTAAACGCTGCGCTGAGGCTGTGTGTGAAGCGGAGTATCGTCCCCAAATTCCGAATGTCGTGGAGTGAAAAGATTCTGGCCAACGACGCTGATTTCGCCCGACTCCCCCACTTTCCATCCTAAGCGGGTATCAAGACGTTTGTAGGCAACGACACCTTGATCTGGCAAAGCGCTCACGTAATAGAGCGCGGCATCCCAATCTAAGTTCCACGGCAATCGTAGGCGGGAGCGAATCTCGAACTTATGCCTGGGATTGTCCCCCGCAACTCCAGCCACACTAGTGTCCTGACTCGAGAGGTCGGGACCTACATTCGTGTGAATAAAGGAGTACCCAGGGCTGAGGCTCCAGCGCGTTGTGAGGTTCCAGTTGGCGAAAACCTCGGCACCGTAGGTTCGGGCGTGTGCATGGGCTCCAGAAATCAGCGGAAAAACAGTGTGCTGAGGTGTGCCGCTCAGAAAAGGTACACCGGGGTCATCAGTTTGAAGGTGATGGTAGACGTTGAAAAAGCTCGCGATATCGAAAGATAAAGTGTGAGTGGCTTGGGCGCGGTACCCCAATTGATACCCGATCAACTCCTCGGCTTTGCGATGTGGGTCGCCCGCGATTTGAACGACTCCAAAGCTGCCGTCGTCAAGAGTCACCGTAGAAACGTCAATCCGAATCGCGGTATCGGCGCGAGCCGGTTGCCGGATCGCGCGCGCTGCGGAGGCCCAAATCTCCTGCCTATGTGGCAGTGTCCATGCCAATTGTGCGCTTGGCTCGTATTCGAAACCTGTATACGCGTTATGCTCCACTTTGGAACCCAAGGTGAACGAAAGTGAATTGACAATTCTGATCTCATCTTGAAGGAAGGCGCTGAAGAGATTATCCGTCCGCTGCGGCGGCACGTAGCTTTTGGAATACTTGGCCGCGAGTTCATCGCTGGTGACGCGATATTCCAGTCCCCAAACCACATTATTCCTGGAGCCGATTGCCAAGTGATGCTGAAAATCGAGATCGAAGGTCGTCCGCTCCTCAAGCCCTCCTTGCTCGTGACGGTTGTATTTATCGTAGTAGGCTTGCAGGGAGATATCGGAGCGGCTCGAAAAAGTTCGATTCCAACGCGCCAACAAATCGCCAGCGCCGACGTTGGTGCGGCTGTTAAACGTTGCTTGCTGCGGCAAGGAGTTGGCCAATACTACTGATATGGTTTCACCCTCGCTTGTGCTGAGAAGATCGCCCTCGACAGCTAAAGTGTCTCGTGGAGTGAGGTCCAAGTCAGAACGGAATCCAGTGTGCAGAGTGTGCCAACCGTCCGCCCCTTCGGGACCGTCAGGAATGGTCAAACTGCCAACGTTGGAATACTTGCCAAAGACTCGATAGCTTCCCACTCGACGAACTTTGCCACCGTACTGTATAAGCCCTTGCGCGGCCTCGTTCGACCCGGCGTCAGCCGCCAGTAGGCCACCTTGAGTAGCGCTTGAATGCTTCGTGATGATATTAATGATGCCGTTCACAGCGTTCGCACCCCAAACCGTGCCACCCGGCCCTCGAATGACCTCAATGCGCTCGATGTCTTCCAAAGGGACGTCCAACTGATCCCAATAAACCCCTGAACTCGTCGGCGTGTAGACGCTGCGATTGTCGACGAGAACCAGCACTTTGTCGCCGAAGCGGTCGTTAAAGCCACGGATGCTGATCGCCCATACGTTTGCGTCCAGTTGAGCTACATCCACTCCCGGCACCATTCGCAGCAAATCGGGAATATTGGTTGCGCCGGAACGGTGGATGTCCTCCTGCGTGATAACGAAGATGGCCGCCGCGACTTTCATTACGTCCTGTTCTTTCTTGGATACCGACGTGACCCTGGTGTTCATCAACTCCTCCAGGCTCAGCTGCGTCAAGTCCTGCGCGTGGGCAAAGCCTCGCGCATTCAGGAAAAGGAGAGATAATCCAAGGCCAGCGAATTTCGTCAAGCTAACCGCTGCCGCGAGCTTGATCCATTTCCTGTCGAGACGAAAACACCATGCCATACCGCTTTCTTCGGCATAATGTGATTCAGTCTTTACTTGTTGTCATCTACTTCGGGAGGCCATGGAGCACCTCGAGTTAGGAAACCGCTCGCGATGAGACAGACAAAGCGGCCTTTGCGCGCTTCATAACAGATCAAATGACTTGCTTGTGTTTATTGGCCGGCGCGGACCGGAGAGATTAGAAGATGCCCGACTGCCTTCTTCTTAGATCCGGCCTTATCGGGCTGATAGGAGAGATCGAGCGACCCTTCGATCGTGGCAGATGCATCCACTAGCGTGGCTGCCAGCGCCCGAAACGACCGGCTAATGTCCTGGTTATCGTGGAAGGCGACTGGAACGCCCTTATCAATAGCTGGCGAAATTAATTGATAATTGTTAGGCAGTTTCCACAGGAGTTTGCAGTTGGTTGCCTTCTCCACGTCATCGTCGCCAAAGCCTGGGATTTTCTTGTACCGATTAAGAACCAGTCGCACTCGATCACGTCCCGCACCTTCTTCCAGGAAGGTACGCACCCTGCCCGCGCTCCACAAAGAGACCACGTCTGCCTGGGCGATCATTAACACCGCATTGGACAAATCACAGAGCAGGCGTTCGGTCTGATCCTTTCGTCCGGAGCAGTCCACGATCACGTACTTGAAGTGACTTACCAGCAGATCGAATAAACGCGCAAGCTCCGCTGCCGTAGGCGTAACCAGTGTCGGTTGCTGCGGGCCAGCCAGCAACTGCAAACCACCTTTGCAGGCCGTCATCAGGCCTTCGAGCAAAGAAGCATCCAGGCGATGCAAATTCTGCAAGGCGTCGACGACGCCGAACGCAGGCCGCACGTTCAAATGTAGAGACGCGTGGCCAAGGGACGCAAAATCCACAAGAAGCACGGTCCCTTGCGTCTCCTGGAGCGCGATAGCAATATTGACCGCCACTGTAGTTGCGCCGGCTCCGCCCTTGGCATTGGTTACTACAAACACCCGGGCCCGGCCGGACGACGTGCGAGTCTTGCTACGAGAGGATGTGAAACGGCCGAATGCCTCGACAACCGCTTCCGCGCTGGCGTTGCGTTCCAAGTATTCGCGAGCTCCGGCGCGCATCGCAGACACAATTGTCGAGGGATCGGTCATCGGACCCACGGCGAAAATGGCGAGGTCAGTGGTGTTGGCGTGAATCAGTTCGATGGCGTCAATGGCGTGCTTAACTCTGGCGGGATCGATATCGACGAGCACGACCTCAGTCCGGACATCCTGCAGCTGCCGCAGAATCGGATCGGTCGCGCTGACGGGAAATCCCACGTGGCTGAAGACATTTCGGCCGCTCTGGGTGGTCTCCACCCGATGCTGCAGAGATGCCTGGCGCTCTTTGTCTTCAGTTAGAAAGGTAACTGCTACGCCTTGCATGACCGCGTCCTCAATATGATTCTCTTATTTGCATGGTATGAATGGAAGGCAGCCACGCCAAGTGACTTTTGTAATCGTTTTTCAGGCAAATAACTCCCTTGCACCGCTGGACCTCAAATCGAAAGCTTAGATGCAAAACTTGGCGGACAGGCACGGCAGCGGGAACCCCGGAGCGAAGTGATGTCCCGACTGTCCATTCTATTCTATGCAAAAACTATTGGCTTGAAAAGAATAACTCTGGCAAAATCCGCGTCCCGCGTGGGAATCACGGACGTTCGCGTCGATATGAACCGAAGTTGAACGAATCGCGCACAATCAGCCGGCGTTTGTGGGTTAGCATCATAAGAACGCGATGACATCGGGCGCTTCCGGGATATCCAAAACGAACGGCGAACAGACCTCTACTGAAGCGAACTCTCGTCTGGGAGATAGTGGCACTCTTGCTGCAACGTTTCGCGCCCTCCGCCATCGAAATTTCCAACTTTTTTTCGGCGGTCAACTCATCTCCCTCATCGGGACCTGGATGCAGAATGTTGCGCAGGCATGGTTGGTTTACCGACTTACTGGGTCTTCGCTGTTACTGGGATCGGTGGGATTCGCAGGTCAGATACCAGTTTTTCTGGTGGCTCCAATCGGAGGCATCGTCGCCGACCGGCTGAACCGCCAGCGCGTGGTCATCGGGACGCAAGTCGCGTCAATGATCCTGGCTCTCATTCTGGCGGTACTCACCCTCAGTCATTTGGTTCAGGTGTGGCATGTTTTCGTGCTGGCGGCCTTGTTGGGAGTCGTGAATGCCTTCGACATTCCCGCCCGCCAGTCCTTCCTCGTTGACATGGTCGGGAAAGAAGATCTGATGAACGCGATTGCGTTGAATTCATCCATGTTCAACGGCGCGCGGATCATAGGCCCCGCAATCGCCGGTATTTTGGTGGCGAAGATTGGAGAGGGCTGGTGTTTCTTTGTGAACGGGGTCAGTTACGTTGCGGTGATTGTCGGTTTGTTGATGATGCGATTAGATCGCCCAGTCTACCGACCCGCCACGGGTTCGCCGCTGGCAAACATTATCGAAGGATTTCGCTTCGTTCGGCAGACGGCCCCAATCCGAGCCTTGCTGCTTCTGTTGGGTCTGGTAAGTCTTGTATCGATGCCGTACACCGTGCTCATGCCGGTGTTCGCCGACAAGGTGCTACATGTAGGCGCTCGTGGGCTTGGCATCCTGATGGGTGCGACTGGAATTGGAGCGCTACTGGGAGCTTTGACTCTAGCGACCCGCACTGGAGTGCGCGGCCTTGGGCGTTGGGTAGCGTTTTCATGCGCAGGCTTTGGAGTGACGCTGGCGCTGTTTTCGCTTTCGCGAAATTTTTATCTGTCGACGACTCTTCTGGTTCCCGTGGGATTCTGCATGATGCTGCAGATGTCGTCTTCGAACACGTTGATCCAGGCGATGGTCCCAGACCGATTGCGGGGACGGGTGATGGCCGTGTACTCCATGATGTTCATGGGCATGGCGCCTTTCGGAGCACTGTTAGGAGGCGCGTTGGCAGACCGTATCGGTGCCCCGCTAACGGTATCGATGGGATCGGTCGCCTGTGTCGGAGGGGCAGTGCTGTTTAGAATTAACTTGCCGAGAATCCGCGTCGAGGCCCGGAGGCTTATCGTGGCCCAAAGTTCAGCAGGCGGAGAACCTCCGGTCGAGACTGCGTCAGCCATTGCCGATCAAGAAAGCGCATGAATTGTGCGCAAAAGAGAAAATTGTTGCACTTCAGTTGTTCAAAACCTACGTGCCTTTCCGCAAGAGATTGATTCTAGAAGGGCGTCGACTGAATTACTTTGGTAACTAACATGCACCGGCCACCCCAGCCAGCAAATTCTGAGTCAAAGAGTCCCCGGTGAAACCATTCTGCCTTGTTTCCCTGTCCCTGTTCGCCTTGTCCATGTCTGCCTTCGCAACGTCATATACGTTCGGCGACTCCGGAGGCTCCTTGAACCTGGTGCATTCGTTGAAGTTCGGAAGCGCGCTGCAGCTAACTGGGTCGAAGATTGTCAGCATCAGTGGTCCTAGTCTCCACATGACTGCTAGTTCCGGCGGGAAACTCGGTGTGCTCAAGCTGACTGGTTCGCAGCTTTTGAGTTCTACCGTATCGGGTAGCAAATCGAGTGGCAGCATAACCGATACTTACAGTTACGGTCCCGGTACAATGACTATCGTTAACTCATTAAAAGCCTCCTCGCTTCCGCACGGGGTGATTTTTAATGGCACCTTCAGCTCTGAGACGCTCACTGTCACTTACGATTACAGCCAAGAACTCAAGGCTAAGGGTAAGACAATTTACGTTTCTGACGGCCGCGCTTGGCAATTGATCGGAAGCCTTGTCGGAAAGATGTATACCGGCCAAGGCCTTTCCGGCACATTCAAGATTTCGCGGGTCGGCCATAATCCTGTTGCTGGCACCACCAATCTTAGCGCGACACCAGAACCTGGAACCCTGTTGTTACTTGCCACGGGTCTGCTGGGTATCGCCGGTTTGGTCCGAAACCGTTTCCGCACCCCTGAGCGGAGCAAGTCCATCTGACATTTGTCAGTCCCACGGAAGTGACGTACCGCACCAGCGCGTTCATCTGGTTTGTCGCAATCTAACAATCATCCTGATAGATGGCGTGCTCAAAGCAGTCCAATTTCGAACATCCATATTCACCGAGGAGAACATATGCGAATTTCTTGCTGGACATCGACCTTGTTCCTGGCACTGCTGCTTCCATCACTTCTTTTTGGCGCCGACGTTACGGGAAAGTGGAAGGGTCCCATGCAAAGTGGAGATGGAGAAGCCGTCTTAACTTTGAAATCTGACAACAACACCGTCACCGGCACCATGCTGGGCATCGATGGAAAAGAAAAGCCTATCATCGACGGCAAACTGGAAGGAGACAACATTTCGCTCACCGTTGCCACCGAATGGCAGGGAAATCCAACGAAGCTCTTCGTGAAAGGAAAAGTATCCGGCGACCAGATGCAAATCAACATCGCGGCTGACAATGGCTATTGGAGCACAGACGCAAGCGTGAAAAGGGAAGCGAAGAAGTGAGAAAAGCATTTAAGGGGGATTCAGCTGCCGAGAACGCAATGGGAAGGGCACGATTCTAGTCGTGCCGTAAGTACGAAGAAATCCACTCGGCACGGCTAAATGCCGCGCCATCTCGGTTGTAACCCGCAGCCACGGAGTTCTTCCGCAGTCCGATCGTCATGATCGTGCGAATTTTAGCGTCCCCTGATGTCGCCTATTACGTCTAAAAGGGAACTGTGAGCGAACGGTGCCGGAGTTAAGGTGACGACGAGCAAGAGAACAGCAAATAGCGCGAGCCAACGACGGCTCGGTCCGATTCCCGTCCACTCAGAGACAACGGGGTGCCGCATTCCGCTGATTCTCAATAGAATCGCCCAAACAATCCAACCAGCCCAGCAATAGATAGCTAGTGGGATCAGGCCAATGATAGTCAGGCGCGATATCCACGCGTGCAACCTTGGCGCGATCGAAAAGACAATGTGTCCCCCATCCAGTTGGCCGCCGGGAAGAAGATTGAGTGCGGTGGCAAACATCCCGACCCAGGCCGCAATGACGGATGGATGAAAATAAAGGCGCTGCAAAGCGATACCTGCGGGCAGCTTTGCCAGAGGGTGAATCGCCCAGGCTATTCGAAATATCATCGGGAATCCCAATTGAATATCGGAGTCCGGCACTGATGCCACTAATCTGCAGTGAGGCATTGCCACCAGAAGCACCGCAAAGGCCGCGGCGAACCCGGCGATTGGTCCGGCTATTCCAATATCAAACAGCGCCGCGCGAGAACGAATGGGCGAGCGGATGCGGATGAACGCCCCCAACGTGCCGATAAGAGTCGGTGCTGGAATAAAAAATGGCAGAGTGGCGTAGACGCCGTAATATTCGGCGCAAAGATAGTGTCCCATCTCGTGGGCAAGAAGAATCAGCATCAATGTCGCCGAAAACGAAACGCCCATCAGCAGCCGTGACGGGTCGGCGAGGATCCAACGAATAGGAAAGAAAGAGAGAGTATCGTCCGCCAGAGAGAATACCGACTGATTGTGGATGAAGTTAGACTGCATGCGCGCGCCCACAACCAGCGTGGTAAAGATCGTAACGAGGAATAAGAGAATGTGGACCCAGTAGTGACGTTTTCGCTGTTGTGAAACGTACACCGGCATGGGACGGTAAAACTCAGCAGTGGATTGAGCTGGTGTTCCAGAGATTGGAGAGGTGAAATCGGACATCTAGAATTCCGCTCGTATTCAACGGGGTAAAGGTGGGCGGGCTTGCTACTGCAAGCTGCAACTTAATCTATGGACTGTAACTCCTTGCCGGGCTTAAAGCGCACTGCTTTGCCAGGGGGTATGGAGACTTCCGCGCCGGTGCGAGGGTTGCGCCCAATGCCAGTTTTTCGCGGACGTACGTTAAATACTCCGAATCCGCGCAGCTCGATGCGGTCGCCCTTGGTTAGCGAGCGCTTCATGCTCTCGAACACAGTTTCGACCGCCAGCTCTGCTTTGGTCTTGGTGATTCCGGTCTTGTTCACCACTTCATTGATGATGTCCAGCTTGATCACAGGCGTCTCCCGGCGGCTCAATACTATACCAAGTGATTGATGCTAAGGGACATATGCGGCAATGTCAACGTTACCATATCTCAACCGTTTTTTGGGCTGGCTGATTTACCACACTGATCCGGGGCAATTAGTTCGTGTAGCATGGATGTGCTTTTGACCGAAATTAATCAATAAATTCAGGGAAGGACATTCATGCGTAAGAAAGTTTCGATTGTGGGTTCGGGAAATGTCGGAGCCACGGCGGCTCATTGGATCGCGTCGAAGGAACTGGCGGACGTGGTTCTGATCGACATCATTGAGGGCGTTCCGCAAGGGAAGGCGCTCGATCTGCTGGAGGCTATGCCGATCGAGAAGCGTGACTGCTATGTGACCGGAACCAATGATTACGCCGACACCGCCAATTCTGACATCGTCGTGATTACGGCTGGGATTCCACGAAAACCGGGGATGAGCCGCGATGATCTTCTGAACACCAATCACAAAATCATGAAAGATGTTGTCAGCAAGGCGGTGCAGCATTCGCCGAATTGCATTCTGATCGTCGTGTCGAATCCGTTGGATGCCATGGCACAAGCCGCTTATAAGATGAGCGGCTTCCCGCGCGAGCGAGTCATCGGCATGGCGGGAGTGCTCGATTCGGCCCGCTTCCGTGCCTTCATCGCGGACGAATTGAAAGTAAGTGTCGAGAACGTTACTGCGTTCGTGTTGGGAGGACATGGCGACACTATGGTGCCGTTGCCGCGTTATTCGACCGTCGCAGGAATTCCGATCACCGAGTTGATGGACGCTGCAACCATCGAGCGTCTAGTGCAGCGTACGCGGGATGGTGGCGCCGAAATTGTGAAGTATCTCAAGACGGGAAGCGCATATTACGCCCCATCGGCGGCCGTAACAGAGATGGTCGAAGCGATTCTGAAAGACAAAAAGAAGATCTTGCCCTGCGCCGCTTATTTGGACGGCGAATACGGAATCAAAGGCTTATTCGTAGGCGTGCCGGTAAAGTTAGGATCGAAAGGCATCGAGCAAATTATCGAAATCAAACTGACTCCGGAAGAAAAAGCGGGAGTGGATAAGAGTGCCGCGTCGGTTAAGGAATTGGTCGGAGTGATCGGGGTGTAGGGGCTGGCATGAAGATACGATTTATCTTGTTGCTGGTTCTTCTCGTGACGTCACGTCGGGGCGTCAGCCATGCGGCAGAGCGTTCCAGTCCGACTCTTACAAAGGCTGCGCGCTTATTCGGCGACGCGCTCAGCGTCGAACATAGTGTCTTTAGACTGAGTGATGCCTATGTTATTTGGCTGATATTCGATACGCAGGGCAATTTGTTCGAAGCTGATGTAGGCCCCAAGTCATATTACACATCCGAATTCCCCAGCGCGAAAAAGCCTACAACGCCTGAACACCTCTCGGAAACAGAATACAGAGAGGCTTTGCGTAGAATCTCGGAACTTAAAGAGATCGGGGCGCTCCAAAAAGCTCACGGAAGTGCAGCCTCAAGCAATTTCGGGCCACTGAATACGGATCGGTTCGAGCGAGCTTTCGTGGATCGAATTGTTGAGACGGATGATGCGGAGAACGTCAGAAAGTTTATCGTTTATTTTCTTCAAGACGTGGCAGGTTCACCTGAACAAATGCTGACGATGGAAGCTCAGCCCATGGTTTGCCTGGTCGGTGTTTGGTACTATCTGCCGCCGGAGGAAGCCGGAAGAGTTCAATTGGGTAAATGGCAAGTGTTGCAGGCTGCCGGTCCAAATCTGCACGGTACGAGTGGATGCGTCCGAACAACGGTTCTGCGCGACGCCGATGGCTTCACGATTGAGGATCCTCAAAACGAAACCATTGTTATGGCGGATGTCCACGTCAAAGAGATAGTTGGCAGGCTGCACGTCAGCTCCTCGGATAGTGGGCTAGAAGGTGCGAACGTCGAGATTCGACTAATCGGAAGCAACGGAGTACTGCGGACAAAGACGGACTCTCGGGGAGCGTTTAGTTTTCCCAATATTCCAGACGGAAAATACAAGTTCAAAGTGACAAAAGACGGTTTCAAATCCATTTCCGGGTTCATCGTCGTTAGCCGCGACGGGTCTAAACAGCACCTCTCGCTCCAATTGCCCGTCGGGACGTGAACCGATGTGGATAACATATTGACCATAGTCGTTGACCGTGGTTTAAAATAGAACGTATGAAGGAAATCGCCATCTCCGAGTTCAAGGCAAAGTGTCTCGGCATCTTGGAGCAAGTGCGCAAGACACGGAAGCCGATTCGCGTAACTCGCTTCGGCGAGCCCGTGGCCGAGGTAATTCCTCCATCTCCCGGAAAGACAACCGGAAGACGGCTCGGGTCCATGGTCGGAACCGGCAAAATCATAGGGGATATCGTTGGTCCGACGGGGAGCTGGGACGATTGGGAAGCGTCCCGGTGAAGCTGCTTCTTGACACTCACATCTGGCTCTGGAGTACGCTCGAACCACATCGCCTCAACCGCCGCGTGGAAAAGGCCCTAGCAGATCCAGCGAGCGAATTATGGCTATCTCCTGTTAGCGTGGGTGAATTGATAGTCCTGCTCCGCAAGGGAAGGGTTACGCTGCCGAACGACATTGCCGGGTGGGTCGCCAAGACCATGCAAGATTTGGAACTCACCGAAGCGCCCCTCACCGTTGAAGTGGCGCTCGCGATATCTTCGATAAACTTTCCACACGGTGATCCCGCCGATCATTTTCTTGCAGCTACGGCGAAAGTGTTTGACCTGACGCTCGTGACCGCCGACGAACACTTGATGCACCTGCCAGGGATTCGTGTACTGGCGAATCGCTGACCTACGCCTTCTCAATCACCACCGACTTCACCGTGACATCCTTCATCGGCTTGTCTTGCTTGTTTCGCGGGATGCCTACGATTTTTTCTGCGACGTTCTGTCCTTCGACTACTTCTCCGAAAATTGTGTGCTTGCCGGTGAGCCATTCTGTTGGAGCAAGCGTAATAAAAAACTGAGATCCATTAGTATTCGGGCCGGCGTTCGCCATTGCCAGCTTTCCCGGTTTGTCGAACTTGTGAGGAGAACCTTTAGTCTCGTCCTCAAACTGGTAGCCCGGACCGCCGAAGCCGGTGCCAGCGGGATCTCCCCCCTGAATCATGAAGTCGGGAATCACGCGGTGAAATATAGTTCCGTCATACAAACGATCTTTGCTCTTCTTGCGGCTTGTGGGATGCGTCCATTCCCGTTTGCCTTCCGCCAGGTCGACAAAATTAGCAACTGTTTTGGGAGCTTCCTTTTCAAAAAGGCGGCAAACGATCTTGCCCTCCGAGGTATCGAAAACGGCATATGTTCCGGGTTGACGGGTCATTGAATCCTTCCTTTTGCTGGACTTCTATTGAGAACTTGTTGTGCTCGCCGACGACGTCTGCTTCTTGCTTACCGGCTTGGCTGCCGAAGGTTTGTGCGCGCCCGAACTGCCGCTAATCGTAATGTGATTGATCTTCACTGGTTGAGTCGGAAGATCGTTGGAATTCCGAGGCGCTCGGGCGATCTGTTTCACCAATTCGAGGCTGGCATCGTCGCATTGTCCGAAGATGGTGTATCCGCCGTTGAGACTCGGATAGGGAACTTCCGTTATGAAGAACTGTGATCCATTCGTATCCGGTCCCGCGTTGGCGTAGGCGAGGCGGCCCGGCCGGTCGAAAAGCAGGTCCGGAGAAGTTTCGTTCTTGAACTTGTATCCCGGGTCGCCAGTTCCGTCACCTTTCGGATCGCCCCCCTGAATCATGAACTCCGGGATTACCCGATGAAAGATTGTGCCGTCATAAAGAGGAACGCCAGTCTTTTTCTTTCCGCTGACCGGATCGGTCCATACTTTCGTGCCCTTTGACAGGCCGACAAAGTTCGCTACACCGATTGGAGCCTTGTCGGGGAAAAGAACACAGGTCAGCTTTCCTGCCGTCGTGTCAATCACGGCAGTCGGCTCCGCCGCGTGAGCAGCCGGTTTCTTTGCGGGGGCGGGTTTCGAGTCTGCCGTCTGAGACACGGAGAAAAGCGAAAATACCGAAATAAAAGCCAAAACCATTGAGACCTTGCGCATTGATCAGAACCCTCCGTTTGTGCAAACTGGGATTAACAAATTTCGGAATGCGTAGATACGTGTTGAGCCAATAATTCTACGACATCCGCGCAGAATACTAACAGCGCGGCAGCACGCGTCACCGGGTTTGAGGAGAATCGATCATAACTTTCGCAGCCCCGGCGGAGAAACTCCATTCGTTCGCGGGAGAGTGGGGTTGGCCTAAGCATTTCGACTTATTCCGTTCAACGCGAGATCAATGCAAGCTTCTAGCGGCTGATCGGTGTCGATAATCACTTTCGGTAATTTGATTTCTTCAAATTGCCGCTTAACCCATTCGTATAACTCGAAATTGCGATTGGCCGCGAGATGGTCACCTGAGGCCTGGTCTTCGGAAAGACGCTTGCGAGCAGTATCCTCTGAACATACGCATTCGATAATCCGCCATTCTTGTTTTAGCTCAGCCGCGACCTTGAGCACCGCGCCGATTTGATAGGCGCGGGAAAACGGCCGTCCGTCAAGAAAGATGACGCGGGATGGGTCCTTTCCCAGGATGAATGCGGCCGCTTCCAGAAGAATGTTCACGCAGAGGTCATCTTGCGCGGTTGAGTATTCAACATCCCGCTCTTCAAACAGCGCAAAACGCAGCTTGTCTTTGTCCAATACGGTCCCTGAAAGCCGCGCGGCCAATTTTCGGCATAAAGTGCTCTTGCCCGATGCTGGCAAGCCAGCCATAAGAACGATCATGCGCGATCAATTGTAATGTTTGTTTGAGGAATGCTTACTCTTCTGGAATGGCGTCCGGAAGTCGTTCCGCCGCTGAATTGTCTACCTTATGATCCTGCGCGGCCAGCATCTTTGAGTCGCGAAAGTCGGTATAGTTTTCTGAAACCATGACGTGAAACACCCATTGATGACGCTCTTCTTCCGGCTCGACTAGTCCGAGGTCCTTGAGCGGGACCATGTATTGCTCCATCCACTTAACTTGCTGATGGCTCATGCCGCGACGCTGAATATCCACCGTAATTCCGGCCAGGTGCGAAGAAGCCGTTTCTCCGGTCTCGGGGGCGGCATTCCGATTGTGGCGGCGAAGTTTCTTCTGTACCAGTACCGTGCGAACCGCTGAGTTCACCTGAATCTGGTCATGAAATTCCTTGTAATAATCGGAACTGAGATCTTCAAGAAAATCGCGGGTCCAGGGACGGCAGTACCGCCGGTCTGGATCAAGTCTTGGATCAATCCGAAGCGTCTGGCCTGGAACTATCGGGACCAATTCTTCACTTGCCACCAGTTCCTGGAGTTCCTGATCGTCCTGAATTCGTGGTAGATCGAGGCGGTCAATTTCTTCGTTTTGTCGCAACAAGGAATCGTGCGAGGGCCGGAACAGCGGATTCCAAAGCATTCGGCGCAGACGGGAATGGTGCACCCGTCTTCCATGTTGCGGCGCGACGTAGCGACGTAATCCGAATGCCTGCCCGCATACTGCAACTGCGAGCAGCACCAGAATGCTTATCGGCTTGTAATCTATTCGTTTCATGAAGTAGCTCTTACTACCCTTATTAAGATGACGAACAGGCGGCAATTGTAATCCACAACATTAAGAATAATTCACAAATTATTTTGTTGGAGTTACGTAGGGGCCATTTTGCCGGTTACTGGTGGTTACTTAGGTCCCGAGAACAGGTTACTGAGGAACAAAATCAACAATCGCAATGAGGAAAGTACACGCTCATTCGCCGGCTTTACCGTCCGGGCTCTCGGCTGAAGACGATGCCTTTGCGGCGTCACGACGCCCGCGTCCTCCTTCCGGAAGAAGGCGAGATCCCCAGCCAATTCCCAGCGCCAGCCACATTACAAATAGGATTTCATACTTCACTGAACTGGAAGCTGGACCAAGCCTCCACTCGATAGCGCTATAGATTGCGCCACTGAGGCCAAGCGCTGACATAGTTATGGATAAGATACGGCTTAAGCGCGGTGGCTTCATCTTTATTTGATCATTTTATCGCTGTGATGGCTGATCCGCCATTGCAGTCGGTCCCAGCCATCCCCTGGCAGTTACAAACCATCCAAGAGCCGATTAGTAAACTTCAAATGGACCAGAACGAAATTTCAAATCGACTCAAAGGAGTCTTGCCATGGCGGGAAAAAATACAGCTGCATTCGGAATTTATCAGACACAAGCGGATGCCGAGTACGCGGTAGACGCGCTGCGTGCGGAGGGCTTTCGCAATACGGATGTCTCGGTGCTTTTTCCAGAAAATAAGGGCACCAAAGATTTTGCGGTCGAGAAAAGCACCAAAGCTCCTGAAGGGACTACCACTGGCGTGGCGTCCGGCGCCGTGATCGGTGGAACACTCGGCTGGCTTGCCGGGATTGGCGCGTTGGCAATACCGGGCATTGGACCGCTCATCGCTGCTGGACCGATCGTAGCAGCCCTCGCCGGAGTGGGAGTCGGAGGTGCAGTCGGCGGCATTACGGGAGCGCTGATTGGGATGGGCATCCCTGAGTACGAAGCGAAGCGTTATGAAGGCCGCGTAAAAGATGGCGGCATTTTGCTTTCGGTCCATTGTGACGATTCGAATTGGGCCAAGAAGGCAAAACAGATTCTCGAGCGTACGGGCGCACAAGATATAGCCTCAACTGGCGAAGCCAGCGCCGATTGGCAGAAGTCCGATAAGCCGTTGCCACGCGCCAGCTAAGCCCCGTAGAATGTCTATTGGAGTTCGCCCCGCGCTCGATGCGGGGTTTTCTTTTGTTGCCATGCATGGCTTTTTGTCGGAGATCTCGCGAGCCCACAGCAGCCTGCGTTGTGTACAATCTTTGTGTTTTCCACCCTGAGAGACAATTGGGCGAAAATCTTATCGGACGGAAGTTCCCAATGAAATATCGGAATGCCGTACCAGTCGTTGCCACCGCGGATGTTCGATCAACCCTCAACTATTACAAAGATGTTTTGGGTTTTAGCGAGCATTTCATTTTCGGAGATCCGCCCGTCTACGCCGGGATCGAGCGCGACGGTGTGCTGCTCTACATCGCTCTGGACGCAAAATTGGCGCTGGCAGTTGAGAGCTCAGATCTCCATCCCGAGATTTTCTTGTGGGTTCAGGATGTCGACAGAGTTTTCGAAGAACACAAGCGTCGCGGCGCGAAGATTTTTGAGGAGGTCGCAGACCGGCCGTGGGATGCCCGCCAATATGTAATCGAGGAGCCAAACGGATATCACCTCAAGATCGCTGAACCTATCGATTGACGGGAGGGTCTTGAAGGGTTTCCTTGAGCCATCAATGATCCGCCACAGCTAGCTTGGGCGAGACTTGCTCCTCGTGCTGTTAGATTTTGCAACGCGCACTCTATAATCAACCCTAACTCAAATGCCAGCTACCCGTAGCGTTCCTCGTGAAACGACCGTGGCACTGACTCCCCAGGTTCCGTTGACCCTCGAGGGTTACAGCGTGCTGCACCAGATGATGCGTTTGCGCTGGGCGGCGTGGCGGCAGGTGGATGAGAGGCAAAAGACGGAAGTTATTGCCCAGGCAAGCGAGTGGTTGTCGAAGGCCGAGCAAAGTGCCACGGGTCAGTCGGGGGCCTACTCACTTCTCGGGCACAAGGGCGATTTGATGTTCGTACATTTTCGTCGATCATTCGATGAGTTGAATCAGGCTGAACTGCAATTGGCTCAGTTGCAATTGAGCGATTTCCTGGAACCGGCGACCTCTTATTTGTCGGTTATTGAATTGGGACTCTACGAATCCACGATCAAGGCCTATAAAGAGTTGGCGGAGCGAGGCGTCGAAGCGCACTCTAAGGACTGGAAGCTGGCCATTGATGAGACTGTCGCCAGGCAAAGAGAGGCGATGAAGTCGAGGTTGTTTCCTGACCTCCCCCAACACCGTTACATTTGTTTTTATCCCATGGATCGGCGGCGTGGCGAGCAACAAAACTGGTATTCGCTTCCCATTGAAGAACGCGCACGCCAGATGAATGATCATGGCTTGGTAGGCAGGCGCTATGCCGGCGAAGTGAAACAAATCATCACTGGCTCAATCGGGTTCGATGATTGGGAATGGGGCGTGGATCTGTTTGCCGATGATCCGATCGTTTTCAAGAAGCTAATCTACGAGATGCGTTTTGATCACGTCAGCGCGGTGTATGCGCTGTTCGGGACTTTCTACGTGGGTTTGCGCGTTGCAGCCAAGGATCTGGGAAGGCTGCTCAATGGCGAACTACCGGAGAAATGAAACCAAGACAGACTGCCATCCCCCTCGGAAATAAATTTTGACCAAAACCCCATCGAACAAACCCGATGAGTTCATCAAAGCAGTGATGCATGAGCATCCCAAGCTCGCGGCTTTTGACTGCGACGGCACATTGTGGGACGGTGATGCTGGAGAGGGATTTTTCGATTGGGAGATCAAGCTTGGAGTAATACCCAACAAAACTGCGCAGTGGGCGCGTTCGCGTTACGCTGATTACAAAGCCGGCAAGGTCAGCGAAGACGACATGTGCGGCGAAATGGTGACGCTCCATAATGGAATGCTGGAAGCCGACTTGCAACGTTTAGCCGCACAGTTTTTTCAGGAAAGGTTCGTCGCGCGGATTTTTCCCGGAATGCTTGAATTAATCGGAAGACTGCAAAAAACGGGGTGCGAGATTTGGGCAGTCTCTTCCACAAATGAATGGGTAATTCAAGCTGCGGTGAGATATTTTCACATCCCGGAAAGTAATATTTTGGCTGCGTCGGTACAGATCGACGAAGGAACGATTACCGATCGGCTGGTGCGTGTGCCTTCCGGCGCCGGAAAGCCACAAGCAATTCGTGAAGTGATTAAGCGGGTCCCTGACGCAGTATTTGGAAATTCGCGCTGGGATCTGGATATGTTGGAAATGGCGCGCAATCCGTACGCGATAAACCCGAATCCGGATTTGGAAGAAGTAGCTCGAACACGCGGATGGACGATTTATTTTCCGGAAAATCGTACGCCACAACGCGACTAGCTCACAAAGTAGATTGACAGGCGGTAAATACCGGTGATTGTTTCAGCGGTTTTTATTAACTCTAGGGTTAACTCGTTGCCATTCATCATTTCGCCAGCCAAAGGTTAAAGCGATGCTTTTCATGCGTCTACGGCGCGTTGTGGCCGAAGAATCTATTTCTTGACACCACTTATATAATTCCTGCCCATAGAGGTTCCCGCTCCCAGGGGATCCGCATAGGAGAAACACAAAATGAAACACGCGGTCAGGATGTTAATCCTGGTGGCAGGTTTAGCTTGTGCGTTCGAGGCGCTTGCCGCTCCGATCATACCGGCTCCAGACGGTGAGCCACCGGCTCTGTGTAATCCACACAGGCCTTGCCCACACGTAAAGTAACTTAACCGAATTTTAGGCCGCCCTAAACGGCCTGTGGCCGACAATTGCGATCCGCAAAGGTCGGCCTTTTTTTGATTTACCGGGCAGATTTGGGACTTGGCGTCAAGTCTTTAAGAGTCTGACTTAGTGCCTCGGGATCAAAAATCGGCGACAGGCAAGTGAAGTCTGTGCAAAGGATTGCCATACTCTTTCCGTCTCGGATGGCTGGCAACTGTGGAATTGTCTCGGCCAAAGAAGGAGGCAAATTTTCTTTCACTGCTTTGCTTCTTTCTAATTTCAAAACCGATTTACCAAACCTGAAATTCGCAAGCGCGGCCTTGTAAAGCTTCTCCACTTCGGCGTCATCGCCGAGAATCACAATTTGCGTGTGCGGCTCTGAGAAATGGACGCCTGCAATGGCGTATGTGGCGGCGAAGATTCCATATTGTGCAGCGAGGCCACCCAGGACTTCCAACGTACACCTGGCTTTATCTTGCAAGTCGGGCCGATTGGTGTAGCCGTAAACTCGCGCCAAGGCGATTGCGGCAACAGAATTTCCGGCGGGCGTAGGAGAATCCTGGAACGGTTTTCGGCGTGATCCAAGTACCCCGAGCAATTGCCCGTGTTCGGATGAAGTCTTTTCCGTGTCGAAAAATCCCCCCGAATCATCGTCGAAAAAATGATCCATCATGTGATCGGCGATCCGTTGGGCGAAGTTGAAATAGCTCGAGTCTGAGGTCGCCTCGTACGCGTCCAGGCAAGCAATGGTGGCGAAGGCATAGTCATCGAGTAAGCCCGAAACGCGCTTGCCGTCGGCGTCCGCGTCCGAATACGCAATCACATGCTGTAAGCCCGTTTCATCGTTCCAACCAGCGGACAAAATACGATCCAATGAACGAAGAGCGAATTGTCTGGCGGAGTCGAGATTGAATACTTTTGCCGCCTCCAGGTAGGCAGAAATGCATAACGCATTCCATCCCACATAAATCGTTTTGTCGACGTAGGGCGTTGGGCGCTTCAATCGTGCTGCATACATTTTTTCTTTTGCCGATCGAAGCAGTTCATGAATACGCTCCAATGGCAACTTTACGCGTCGCGATATTTCCTCCTGCGAAGCTCGGACGTAAAGCACATTCTTGGCGGGGTTGTGATGCATTTCTCCCACTTCATTTATGTCGTAGTGCAACTTTGCCACCGAGGATTCTTCTTCGGTGAGAACAGCATCCGTTTCCTCGACCGACCACGTGAAGTAGTCTCCGTCATCGTCCATGGAATAGTCGGCGTCTTGGGAAGCGTAGAATCCGCCGTTCTTCCGGTCGCTTAGCCATTCATCCATCCAACGAATGATGTCGTGAGCTATTGTCTGAAAAAATTCCGAACCTGTCGCCTGATAGGCGTGCACATAATTCTTTAACAACTCCGAATTGTCGTAGCACATTTTTTCGAAGTGCGGCACGATCCAGCGCTCATCAACAGAATAGCGATGAAATCCGCCGGCGAGTTGGTCGTAGACTCCGCCTCTCGCCATATTTTCGAGGGTTGTGACAAAAACTTCACGAAGTCGCTCGTCGTCTGATTTCTCATATCGATCAATTAAAAGATCGAGAACCGCAGGGTGAGGAAACTTTGGAGCATTTCCAAAGCCACCGTAATTGTCATCGAACATGCTCAAGGCTGACTTAACGATCGAATCAATAACATCGGGAGAAAAAGCGGAGCCTTTTCCGGACAAAGAGTCAGACTGCGAAATAGCGCTCTCCACCATCCGCGCCTGTTCGGCGACGTCGGCATGTTTTTCTCTATAGGCGTCTGAGATGGAAGTCAGAACACGTTTGAAACTTGGACGCCCGTAATGATCTTCTGGAGGAAAGTATGTACCGCCGTAAAATGGGATGCCTTCGGCGGTCAGGAACGCGGTGAGAGGCCATCCCCCCTGCCCGGAGACGGCGCTCACCGCCGCCTGGTAGCGAATATCGATGTCCGGCCTTTCATCGCGGTCGACCTTGATGGCAACAAACCGCTCATTCACCAGTTGCGCGATCTCAGGATTGTCATACGATTCACGATCCATCACATGGCACCAGTGACACCAAACCGCGCCGATGTCGAGCAGGATTGGCTTGTTCTCCAATTTCGCTTTATCAAAGGCTTCCGCGCTCCATTCGTGCCATTGAATGGGCTGATGCATGGCGGAACGCAGGTAGGCGGACGAGGCGCGGGAGAGGGAGTTCAGGCTCTGCGTTGGCATGACATGTTTAGTATACGTTCGTCGGAACCTTCAGAATGATCAATGCCATAAATTAAGCCCCTGTCGTTTGGAGCTGATCGAAACCGGCGCGAGTGAGGGATAAATCGGCCGTTGACATGCGTTACGTAACGCACTACATTTACATAAATGATCCGGTCGATCCGGCATAAGGGCTTAAGACGCCTTTACGAGGACGGTGACTCTCGTAGCTTGACGGCGGAACATGAGGTAAAACTGCGAGACATTCTCGCGCGGCTCGATGCTGCCACCACGGTTGCGGACTTGGACTTGCCTGGGTTTCGGTTGCATCAACTCAAAGGCGATTTGAAGGGCCTATGGGCAGTAACGGTTCGTGCCAACTGGCGGGTGATTTTTCGTTTCGAAGTAGGAGACGCGCTGGATGTTGATTACCTCGATTATCACTGAAGGAGATGATCCATGCCGATGAAGAATCCACCACACCCCGGCGGTTTTGTGCTGCGCCAATGTATCGAGCCTTTGGGGTTGACAATTACGCAAGCCGCCGCCGCTCTTGGTGTCACCCGCACGACACTGTCGGAACTGGTCAACGAGAAGCGCGGGATATCCCCCGAGATGGCGGTGCGCCTCTCGAAAGTCTTCGGCGGCAGCGCCGCGACTTGGCTCACGCAGCAGGCTCATTACGAGCTTGCCCAAGTCCGCGCTGACCGCATTAAGCTCAAGCGGCTGGAATTCGCCTAGTAGCGATCGCTGAAAACGGAATCTTCGAGCCCTACCACGAATACCTCGTTGCGAAGCGGCGGAACTACTTAGCTCTATTTGGGACCTACCTGAATTGTCGGACTGTATTCTGAAGCCGGATGACCAGCCCCAGTCCTATACTCGGCCCTCACGCGCGAGCCGTTTTGCGATCTCACAATACAGATCCACGGCATCGGTCAACTGCTTTTTCTCCACATACTCGCCTTCGGTGTGCGCGACGTGGATTGATCCTGGCCCTACCAGCAGCGGTTGTCCCCAGTTCGTTAGCGACGGGATATCAGTGGTGTAGGCGGCGATCATTGTGGGCATGCCATTCAGCGTGCGCAATCTCGTGAAAGGGATTTCTAGAGTGAAATCAGCGGTGGCCAGGCCGTCCACCGCCTCACTAATAGCAGCTCGAAGTTTTTCCGACGGACCTACCAAGCGATAGAGCAATTGAGCGCGGGCTTTATCTGGAATGACGTTCGGAGCGCGTCCGCCCTCGATGGTGCCGATGTTTAGGGTGCAAGGACCAACCTCTGTGTCCGAAGGAAGCTTCATGGTTCGAAGTTTTGCCAGCGCTTCCATAAGTTTGTCAATCGCCGATTCTCCGAGTTGAGGATAGGCGGAATGCGCCATCCTGCCAGTCGCTTTCACCTCCACGCGGAGAGCGCCTTTCGATGCCAGGGCGATCCGATTTTCCGTCGGCTCGCCGTTGATCAAGAACTTGCTGCCAGGCGAGTGATGATTCGCAACTCGCGCACCGAGACTGTCTCGTTCTTCTCCAACCAAAAACAGAAGTCCGACGGCGATATTTTCAGCCCGCAGGCGTTCCGCGGCCATGATCTGAGAAGCGATAATTCCCTTGGCATCGCACGATCCGCGGCCAAAGACGCGTGTTGCGTCCTCCGACGAAGCAAAAAACGGAGGGACAGTATCCATGTGCGTGGAAAAAACAACGGTGGGAGTGGAGGCACTCGGCAGTGTCGCGAACACGTTACAGCGATCGCCTTCAGCTACGATCTTTCTGGCTGCGTAACCCAGGCGGGAAAGCTCGGCGTGGAGAAAATCGCCGATCTCGGCCTCGTTCCCAGAAATCGATTCGATGTCTACAAGCTGCCGCGTAAGCGAGACGACATCCATGTGAAAGGATACATCACTAGTTCGATCCCTGGCGTAGCGCACTTACTGTTCGAACATGGGGACTTGGCGCACATCGGAGGGCGTGCCCTTTCGCTGGCGCCGAGTGGCTCCAATCACGGAAAGCACAGTTAGCGACTCTAGTGCGCTGCGGGGAACGAAAATACGCTGAGTATTTGAGCGTAGATCGGGGGGATTAACCAGAAATCCTTCCGGCGAGTTCACAGACAGGTCATTTGGCATCATGCCTTCGAGAACTTCGCTGTCTTTGAACCTCAAACGCACCCAAAGCCCTTCCGTGCGCGGTCTGGTTGTAAAGGTTTTGCGATTTGGCGGTTCAGTCTCGCCGAAGTCGCGGACGAAGTAAACCACCTTAATATCCTTTAGTTCAATGCTGACAACGTTGCCGGCCGTATTAAGCAGCTCCAACTTGCCCTCGCGGACGAAATTGGACGGCGTTACGTACCCGTTGATGGTGTCGCGGTCGATTTTGCGGACAACGACTTTCTTGTGAGTGGAGGGCATGAAATAAACGCACAAGTAGCTGGGAAAGTCTGACTTTCCCGGTTGTGTTAAGCAGATTCTCTCATTTTCCACATTAAAAACGGGGAGTATCCCATTGGTAGTAGCCAAACTGACAACGTTTGTGGTACTTTCTCTAGTTCGCCAAAGACATCTTCCAGGGTATAAGTATCGCGGTTAGAGTAATTTACGGGTCGGATCGCGGTGTCCCCGCTGATTTGCCTGTGGAAATCTCTGTTTGTCACGGCGTCTGAGGCTCAGGCAGTTCACGCGATCTCGACCAAGGCATGGCTGATTACATTTATACGATGGAAATCCGGCTGACGCCGGACCAGCAACGAGCCGTAACGCTGGTACAGGATATCGCTCGCGCCGCGGGCATGAACATTTACCTCACGGGTGGCGCGCTGCGGGACATAATCAGCGGCTTTACAATTCGTGACCTCGATTTCACGGTCCAAGGCAATCCCCTAAAAATTCAAAAGGAACTCGAACGTGCCGGAGCCACCATCTCAGGAGCGGACGATGATCTGAAGACACTATATCTGGTGTTGCCGGGTAATGTTCGCGCCGAGATCAGCAGCGCGCGCACCGAGCGTTATGAAAAGACAGGCAAGCCGCCGGTAATTGCACCTGCAACCATCATCGAAGATCTTCGCCGCCGCGACTTTACGGTCAATGCGATGGCATTGTCCTTGAATCCGGGGTCGCGTGGACTCCTAATGGATCCATTCAACGGTGCTGCGGATATCGAGGCAAAGGTCCTTCGTATTCTGCATAATTATGCATTTGTCGAGGATCCCTCGCGCCTGATCCGGGCGCTTCGTTTCGCTGCCCGTTTTCAGTGGCCTCTCGAAGAACGCTCCCAAGCGCGATTTGAGTCAGCCAAAGAAAACAATTACATCGAATACATAACTGGAAAGGCGATTGGCCGCGAGATTGAGCAGCTAGCCTACGAAGATGATCCCCTGAACATTCTGAAGATACTTGAGAAAGAGGGATGGCTTAAGGTTCTCAATCAGCACTGGACCACCGCCAAGGTTGATGCCGCGGGACTGTCGGAGCTCTTGAAGACTCGGCAGCAGATGAGCGAATTGGGTTATCCAACTGATCCAGCTGCCGCCGTCTTGTACTTTCTCACTTCAAAGCTGGGCGACAAGGATATTGCTGAAATCCGCAGGCTCATTCCTCGCAAGGACCTGGTTGAGGCGTGGAGGGATATCGAAGATCACGCCAAGAGTCTGGCTAAGCGGTTGACCGGTAAAGAGGCGTCGACGCCATCTCGAACCTGGAAGCTATTGTCCGAAACTCAGCCGGAAATGATCTTGTTCCTGTCCGTTACGTCCCGGCAGAAGGCGGTTGATCAAAAAATAAAGACCTTCTTCACCAAGTGGAGGGAGGTACAAAAGAAAGTTCCGTTATTGGAGATGACAGAGCTGCGCATAACTCCGCAGATGGCGGAGTATCCCAAAATCGCTAACGAAGTCTTCATGCTTCTGCTGGATGGGAAACTGCGATCCCACAATGAGATCATGAAGTTTCTGAAGCCGCTGGCGCCACCACCGCCGCCACCACCTCCGCCGCCTCCAGCCAAACGTGGCCGCGGAGCCAAGGCGGCAGCAGCCGCCGCGGCGCAGGTCCCGGCTCCACAGGCCGCCACAGCCGCTACCAAAGGCAAGAAAAAGGGAAAGGTCGACGTTCCGGTTGCGGCTCCGGTCGTTGCTGCGAAAACTGTTTCGAAGCGTATTAGCCCGGCGGTGTCAGTAATACCAGGCAAAGAAGCCAAAAAAATCAGCGCCGCGAAGAAAGCGGATAAAGCGCCAACCGCCAAAATAAAAATTAAGAAGCCGAGGCCGTCGAAGGCGAAAACGTCAAAATCGAAAAAGCATAAACCAAATAAGAGCGTCAAAGGCAAGAAGCACTAACCGTAAGTCAGTCCTTTCATGCTGTACCCCGATCTCTCTAACAAACCTCAACTGTCTGGCCGCCCGAAGGATGCAGGGATCCTTCGACTAGGTTCTTCTTCGCAAGCGAACAAGAACATACGCTCAGGACCACAATTCATTGGGAGGGTTTGTCGAGAATCCAATTGACTCGTCGACCCCATTGCATTAGAAATTCCCTCACTGTGACTCAAGGTGAATTTTGAAAACATTTAAAAAAGTCCTGCTTGTCGGTGTGATCGTTCTGATTGTCGTAGTCTGTGTCGGGATCTCCCTAACTATCGGATGGCGGCCATTTATTGGCCCCCAGGCGCGATCGCTGACCTCGCGACAGTTCGAACGCACTCCGCAGCGGGTGGAACGAGGACGCTACATCTTCAATTTCCTGGCGGCCTGCACGGATTGCCATTCCCCACACGATACGAAGCAGCACCTGGCACCGGTGATTGCGGGCGCGGAAGGTTCGGGCCAAGTGCTGCCCTTTGGGGGCCTTCCCGGCCGCGTGGTGGCTCCTAACCTGACGCCAGATCCGGCAACCGGCTCCGGACTGTGGACCGATGATCAGATTGCGCGTGCTGTTCGTGAGGGCATCGGTCACGACGGTCGAGCATTATTTCCCATAATGCCCTATGGATTCTATAGAGAAATGTCGGATGAAGACCTGGCTTCTGTCGTGGTCTACATCCGATCGTTGGCGCCTGTGGTGCATGAATTGCCGAAAACGGAAATCATTTTTCCTGTGAAATATTTGATCCGGTCGGCACCCCAACCCGTTACCAGTCCGGTGAATTCTCCCGACCCATCGAATCAGATTCAATGGGGGGCTTATCTTGTGAAAATGGCCGCGTGCGAGGACTGCCATACGCCACAAGTTCGCGGAGCATTTGTCCCCGGCGCGGCGTTCGGCGGTGGCAACGTTTTCAAGGGTGAGGAAGGAACTGTTGCCTCGGCTAACATTACACCGGATTCCTCCGGCATCAGCCGTTACGATGATTCAGTTTTCATCGCGGCATTTCGTACCGGATACGTGGGTACCCGGCCACTGAATGCGGTCATGCCATTCGAATACTACGGGGGGATGAGCAATGACGATCTGAAGGCGATTTATGCATATCTTCGGACGCTTCAACCGGTGAAACATATTGTCGATAACTCCCAACCGCCGACTTATTGCAAGCTCTGTCGAAACATGCACGGTGGAGGAGAGAAAAACTGACGTTGCTAACCGGAGTGACCCGATCTAGAAGCGCGGTTGACCGGTACGTATCGTGAGTGCGGAACTTACTGACTGAGGCTGGCGGCGGTGCCTGGAGGCGGAGTCGAACTCTGCTTGCGACTCTTTGTCTCGTGCCAGGATGGTTTGTAGCCGAGCGGATTGTGCTTGAACGGTCATCTGCAAGTCGACGATCCTGCATCCCAGTCGGACCCTTGCGCGAAGCTCTTCCGCCTCGAAAGGTTTTGTAACGTAATCGTCAGCTCCTGCGTGAAGGCCCGCAACGATGTCGGCGGCGCTGTTTCTGGCAGTCAGAAGGATCAGATAGCTGTTCGCAGTTTCAGCGCAAGCTCGCGCTTCGCGGCAAACTTGTGGTCCGCTCATGCCTGGCATAACCCAATCAAGGATTGCAAGGACGGGCCACTCGATTTCCTTCAGCCGGTGCCATGCATCGGTACCATTTTCGGCGGTAATAATTTCAAATTCAGAGCACAACAGTGTGTGCAGTATCTTGCGAAAGAACGAGTCGTCCTCTGCGATGAGGAGTTTCACGGTTCGGCTCCGGTCATCACCGCGTCCATTTCGAAGAGTCGGGATTGCAATACCAGAGCCAACTCGCCGGCTCTAATAAAATCTTTCTTCTTTCCCAGCAGGGCAAGGTCGCGCGCGATCAGAGAGAGTTCCAAGGCTCCAAGATAACTAAGTTCTTCTCCCAGCTTGAGCGTCGTCTGTTGCAACAATTCTGCGTGTTGGGTGATCAGAGCGCGATTCATTTCCGCTATGAGATTGGACTCATCTTTCACGAAGATGTCGACCAGTCCGGTCAGTGCGTCTTCGTCGCCACCAGCACGTTCCATGACGGCAGTGCGATTCCAGTTTGCAGGCCGCGTGGTTCGCTGAATCGCATCAGGATCAGAGAATGCCAGAAGAATTGTTTGCAGCTCAGAAGTGTTGCGAGGTTTCGAAGTGTAGCGATCGATGCCCGCCGCGAGGCAGCGCTTGCGATCAATCTGCGCAGTTCTATCGCTCATGGCGATGATAGGAACGTGCCCGCCGAGCACTTTCTCCTTTTCGCGGATGGCTACCGCTGTGGTAACGCCATCCATATCGGACATCCGGACATCCATTAGAACTAAATCAAAGCTGCCGTCGAGGACGCAGGTCAGCGCCTGTCGGCCAGTGGCGGCCGTAGTTACCACGTGACCCAGTTTTTCCAGCATTCGTGCCACCAGCGTTGGTCTGACCGGATTGTCTTCCGCCAACAGTATGCTCAGACTTACAGGGGGAGAGCTGAACGAAATTTCATTTGACAGCATGGCGGATTGGCGTCTTTCGTGGCGACGTACCCATTCTGAGTGACTATCGCCAAAAGAGCAGCACAACTTTAGGGGCACGTTTTGAAGACTAAGGCGATTGTCTCAATATCGGCGGCGCCCAACGACGCATTGTGGATAAATCCCAGATTTGTGGCGCATTTTCCCTTTACAATGACATCACATTAGAATCGATCAATATTGATGTCACAATTCGTTCATCTCCACCTACATACTGACTATTCGATGCTCGACGGCGCTTGCGACGTCGAGAAGCTATGCCAGCGCGTCAAGGAAATGGGCATGCCAGCCGTGGCGATGACGGACCACGGCAATATTTTCGGTGCAGTGCATTTCGTGAATGCCGCCAAGCAGGCAGGAATCAAGCCAATTGTGGGCTGTGAATTGTATATCTGCAAAAAAGAGGACCATAGAATCGATCGCACCCCGCCCGACGGTGATACTTACAATCACTTACTGGTCCTGGCGGAGAATGAAGAAGGTTATCGCAACCTGACGAAGATCACTTCAGAAGCGTCCCTGCATGGCTTTTATTACAAACCGCGTGTCAGCAAAAAATTTCTTGCCGAGCATTCCAAAGGGCTGATCGCTTTGTCCGGTTGTCTGAAGGGCGAAGTCGCTGAATTCCTGATGGAAAACAAATATGACGCGGCGCGCGAAGCAGCGTCGGCTTATCGCGACATCTTCGGCAAGGACAGTTTCTTCCTGGAAATTCAGGACCAGGGACTGGAGATGGAACATCGAATCCATCCCAATCTATTTCGGCTGGAGAAAGATCTGGGACTCCCCCTCATCGCGACCAACGACAGTCATTACCTATGCGAAGACGACGCCCACGCGCAGGACGTGATGCTCTGTATTCAAACCGGGAAGTCGATTCAAGATACGAATCGGATGAAGTTTCACGGTACGGATTTCTACGTGAAGAGCCATGAGGAGATGAGTCGAGTTTTCAAAGACTCTCCTGATGTGCTCTCAAGAACTCTGGGCATTGCCGAACGTTGCAATCTTCGGTTGGAAAAGGTAGGCGACCCGTTTCCTCACTTTGAGGTACCTTCGGGATTCACATTGGATAGTTACTTCGAACACATTGCGCGTGAGGGGTTCGCGAAGCGGCTGAGCATCTTGTCGCAGCCCGAGCGAAAAAAGCTGTTAAAGCATAGCTTTGCCGAGTACGAACAGCGGCTTTCGCGCGAGATTGACTGCATCCAGCAAATGAAGTTTTCGGGATATTTTCTGATTGTCTGGGACTTCATTCGATATGCCAAGGAACACGATATTCCCGTTGGTCCGGGCCGCGGTTCGGCTGCGGGTTCTCTTGCCTCGTACTCGATGGGAATTACCGACATCGACCCCCTACACTACGAGCTTCTGTTCGAGCGTTTTCTTAACCCCGAACGGATTTCCATGCCGGATATCGACATCGATTTCTGCATGAATCGGCGTGGTGAAGTCATTGATTACGTTACGCAGAAGTATGGCCGCGAGAATGTCGCGCAGATCATAACTTTTGGAACCATGGCGGCGAAGGCGGCGATCAAGGATGTAGGGCGGGCGATGGATATCCCATACGCAGACGTTGATCGCATCGCAAAGATGGTCCCGACGACTCTGAACATCAAGTTAGAACAGGCGATTAAAGATTCGCCAGCGTTGCAGCAGGCATGTGACAGCGATCCTCAAATTCGGCGGTTGTTCGATACCGCGCTAAAGCTGGAAGGCTTGGTACGCAATTCCGGCGTGCATGCAGCGGGCGTAGTGATCTCGCCGCGGCCGCTGACCGATCTGGTCCCGTTACATAAGACCAAAAACGACGAAATTGTCACCGCCTATGACATGGTGGCGATTGAAAAGCTGGGCCTGCTGAAGATGGATTTTCTGGGACTCACAACTCTAACGATCCTCGACGACAGTCTCAAGTTAATTCAACAAACGCGCAACGAGCGTGTTGTGCTGGACGAAATACTTCTCACCGATCAATCCACATACGAAAAGGTATTCCACAGCGGACTTACTTCGGGCGTTTTCCAGTTTGAATCCCAGGGCATGCGCGATGTACTGCGGCGTTACAAACCCAATTCCATTGAGGACCTCACCGCACTGAATGCCTTATACCGTCCCGGTCCTATTCAGGGCGGAATGATTGATGATTTTATCGACCGGAAACATGGACGCAAAAAGATCGAATACGAACTTCCAGAGTTGAAAGAAGTTCTTGAAGAAACTCTCGGCGTGATCGTCTATCAAGAACAGGTCATGCAAATTGCCAATCGGTTGGCCGGATATTCACTCGGGGAAGCAGATTTACTGCGCCGGGCAATGGGAAAAAAGATCGCCTCCGAAATGGGGGCGCAGCGCGAACGTTTCGTAAGCGGGGCTGTACAACGAGGCTATCCGCCGAAGAAGATCGAAAAGATATTTGACCTGATGGCGCAGTTCGCGGGATACGGATTTAACAAGTCGCATTCCGCCGCATATGCGTTGCTTGCGTATCACACCGCGTATCTGAAGACTTACTATCCCGTCGAGTTCATGGCGGCGCTGCTGACTTCCGTTACCGGAAATACCGACGACGTGGTGAAGTACATCAACGAATGCCGGGAAATGGGCATTGCCGTAGAACCACCTGACATCAACGTCAGTGACGCCAATTTCACTCCACACGGCGCGGCCATACGCTTTGGACTGGCCGCAGTCAAAAATGTCGGCCTCAACGCTATTGATTCGATCGTTGCGGGACGGAAGAAACTCGATCGTTATTCTTCCATATATGAATTTTGCGAAAACGTTGATCTGCGCCTGTTAAACCGTCGTGTTCTGGAGTCGCTGATCAAGAGCGGCGCCATGGACGGGCTTGGCCGCCGATCTCAGCTCATGGCGGTAATCGACAAGGCTATTGAGCAGGCTCAGAAGGCCCAGCGTGACTCCGAGTCGGGGCAGCATGGATTGTTCGGAGTTTTTCAGCAGGAAGAATTTCAGACACAAAACGGAAAGCTTCCCGAAACTCCCGATTGGGATGAGCACACCCGGCTCTCCGCAGAAAAGGAAATTCTCGGATTCTTTATTACCGGACATCCATTGGAGAAGTATCGGGAAAAATTAGATGAGCTGCGAGCGATTTCGACCGCGGACATTGCGGCCACTAAGTACTCTACGGGGAAGGACGAAAACATTTGCACGGCGGGAATTGTTACTGCCCTACGGGTGCTGAAATCGAAGAGAGGCGAATTCTACGCCCAAGGCGCTCTCGAAGACATGTTGGGAACCGTCGAGATGATTGTCTTCCCTGAGGCGTACCGAAAACTTCAGGAGAAGGTGAAACTGGAAGTACCTGTGCTGGTCCGCGGCGGCCTTCGCATTGAGGAAGGCGCGAATCCCAAGCTGACCGTGAATGACATTATTCCACTGGAAGACGCGAAGGTCCCACTGCCGCGGTCCATCCGGATTCGCGTTCCTTTGGATAGTTCAAGCGAGACCACGGTCGATCATCTGCATTCGCTTTTTTCCGAACGAAAGGGCGAGGCCAAAGTTCTATTTGACGTGGAACGCCTTGGGGATTTTATGGTGGTAATGGAAGCGGGAGGCTATAATGTGCAACCGGACCGCAATTTTATCGCGCGGGTTGAAGAATTGTGCGGTCGTGGAGCGGTTAGAATTATTGACTGACACTTTATCGTGACAGCATTCATACGTAGAATTTCGAAGGGATCTGCGCAGGCCCAAGCGGTCGCGGGAGGGCCTATGCCTGGCGGCCCGCCACTGGGTGGTCCTGTTTTGGACAATCAGGCGCACGCTGTCGATGGTGCTGATTTTTTGCTGTCTATGGTCGAGGCGCGGTGGAATACGACCAATGGGAACGGCGGCCGGATAGAGTCGGGATACAAAAAGACTAGAGAACTCGAAAGGATCCAGCGCCAAATCAATAAGCTGGAATCCATCGAAGGCCAGGACGAAGATACTCGTCAGCAGATTCAAGAACTCAACGCTCGCGTGCAAGCTCTGCGCGACCAGGTATCGCCACATACGGTAGCGTGGGAAAAAACGGAGTTGGCCAGACATCCGCAACGCCCTTACACGCTCGATTACATCGAACGCATCTTCACCGACTGGAGCGAAATTCACGGCGACCGAGGTTTTGGTGACGATCCAGCGATTGTATGCGGCATGGCGCGGATTAACGGCACCAATGTGATGGTGATTGGCCACCAGAAAGCTCGCGACACGAAGCAAAAGGTTTATCGCAATTTCGGGATGCCCAATCCTGAGGGGTACCGCAAAGCTCTGCGCGTCATGAAGATTGCGGAGAAGTTTGGACGTCCCCTGATCACGCTAGTTGACACGCCTGGGGCTTATCCCGGACTGGGTGCTGAAGAACGCGGCCAAGCCGAAGCAATTGCGCGCAATTTGCGTGAGATGGCCCGGCTCAAGGTTCCGATTATCACGACTATTACTGGCGAAGGCGGCAGTGGGGGCGCATTGGCTATCGCCGTGGCCGATCGCGTTCTAATGATGGAAAACGCTGTCTACTCCGTGATTTCTCCGGAAGGTTGCGCGGCGATTCGCTGGAATGACTCGTCCAAGAAAGAATTAGCTGCTCAGGCCATGCGGACGACTGCAACAGATCTTCGAGAATTGGGTTGCATAGACGATACGGTTCCTGAGCCCGCCGGCGGTGCACACTCCGATCACGATGCCGCCTCCGCTTTGCTGGGTGCGGCCTTAGAAAAACACTTGTCCGAGCTGAACAAGATTCCAATTCCTCAACTTGTCGAGTCCCGCTACCAGAAGTTTCGCGATATGGCGCAATTCTTTGTAGAGGTATAGCCGCTGGGAGAGTGGCTAACCAAAGCTAGTACCTCATCCGCCACGCCTGAATGCGCCGTCTGCCGTATAATTTAAGGTTCTACTTTGATCTCCTGACGAGGCTGAGCGGCCGCCCCCGTCCCGCTCAACAATCGCGAAAGGTAAGGAATGGCCACAACTGATGCAGGGATTCACCATGCCTCGACGCATGTGAATCTAAAGCCGGTCGTCAATGACATGAGTATTCAGGTCGCGACCGTAAACGGCAGCGGATCTCAAAGTTCGAACACGGTTTTGTTGCGCAGCATTTTCCAGATGGGAGTGCCCGTATCCGGCAAGAACCTTTTCCCCTCTAACATTGCCGGCCTTCCGACCTGGTACACCATCCGCGCCAACAAAGATGGGTATATCGCGCGAAAGAAGGAAATCGACTTCCTGGTTGCAATGAATGCGGAGACCGCCAAAGAAGACGTTCTATCGCTAGCCTCGGGCGCCGCAGTTCTATATGACGAGCCGTTGAATCTCAAAGCTCTTCGGGACGATTTGACCTTTTACGCGGTGCCCTATGACAAGCTTGTAGGCCCGGTTTGTCCGGAGGCGAAGCTGCGCAAGCTGGTCAAGAACATGATTTACGTCGGTGCTTTGGCCCGGCTGCTTGAAATCGATATGGCGGAGATTGAGAAGGCCATCCGCAAGCAGTTTGCAAAGAAAGTGAAGGCAGCCAATCTAAATCTGGGAGCGGTGCAGGCCGGATACGATTATGCTGCCGCTACCTTCACAAAGAGCGATCCATACTTTATCCAGCGAATGGATAAGACCAGGGGCAAGATAATCATTGATGGCAACGCAGCCGCTGCCCTCGGATGCATGTTCGCTGGGGTCACGATTGTGAGTTGGTATCCCATCACACCGTCGTCTTCCTTGCCGGAAAATCTGATCGATTACATGAAGCGCTTTCGTATCGGCGCCGATGGAAAGGCGACGTTTGCGATTGTCCAGGCGGAAGACGAGCTTGCCGCGGTTGGCATGGTCGTTGGCGCGGGATGGTCGGGCGCACGAGCTATGACGGCGACTTCTGGTCCTGGGATTTCGCTGATGGGGGAGTTCGCCGGGCTCGCTTACTATGCCGAAGTCCCCGGAGTGATCTGGGATATTCAAAGAGTTGGCCCCTCGACCGGATTGCCAACCCGCACGGCGCAGGGCGACATTCTCTCCACTGCGTTCTTGTCGCATGGCGATACCAAGCACATTCTTCTGCTCCCTTCGTCCGCCGAAGAATGTTTCACCATGGCGCAGGATGCGTTCGAACTAGCGGAACAATTTCAGACATTAGTTTTTGTGATGTCCGATCTCGATCTCGCCATGAATAATTGGATGGCAGATCCATTCAAATATCCTGAAAAGCCAATACGTCGCGGCAAGATACTGGACAAAGAGGATCTTGATCGCATGGGCGGATTTGCGCGCTACAAGGACGTGGATGGAGACGGCATCCCCTACCGCACCCTTCCGGGAACCGATCATCCAAGTGCCGCGTACTTCACCCGTGGCAGCGGCCACAATGAACGATCGCAATACAGCGAGCGCCCGGACGATTTCGAGAACAACATGGCCCGCCTCGACCGCAAGTTTGAAACCGCACGACAATTTGTGCCGCGCCCCGAAGTAGTGATGAATGGTTCCGAGATTGGCATTCTCGGCTACGGAACGTCGCACTGGGCGCTGATTGAGTCTCGCGATCAGTTGCGGAAAGAATACAAGACTGAGACCGATTACTTGCGGTTGCGAGCTTATCCATTTACCAGCGAAGTGCACGATTTCATACGCCAGCACAAGCGCGTTTATGTCGTCGAGCAAAATCGCGATGCCCAAATGCTCAGCCTTCTAAAGCTCGACCTTGAGCCTGAGCTGATGACGCGATTGCGGAGTATCGCCCATATCCACGGCCTGCCGCTCGATGCCCGCTCGGTGACCGACGAAATCATGACCATGGAGGGAAAATAATGGCTAGCGCGCCTCCTACCAATCCGGCTCCAAAGACAAACCGCATCGGGCTTTCTGTTCTCGACTACAAGGGCGGCAAGACCACTCTCTGCGCGGGCTGCGGCCACAATGCAATCTCGGAGCGAATCCTGGAAGCGATGTATGAGATGGGGGTTAAGCCAGAGCGCGTCGCCAAGATGAGCGGCATCGGCTGCTCCTCGAAAAGCCCCGCATATTTCATGAGCCGTTCCCACAGCTTCAACACAGTGCATGGACGCATGCCATCGGTGGCGACCGGTGCGATTCTGGCAAACACGAGCTTGCTGAACCTGGGCGTCAGTGGGGACGGCGATACGGCGTCCATCGGCATCGGTCAATTCGTACATCTCATGCGGAGAAATGTACCGATGATTTACATCATCGAAGACAACGGCGTCTACGGCCTGACCAAGGGCCAGTTTTCGGCGACCGCCGACGTCGGGTCGAAATTAAAAACCGGGGTGATCAACGATCTCCCAGCATTGGATACTTGCTCGATGGCCATCATGCTCGGCGCAACTTTCGTCGGCCGTTCATTCTCGGGAGACAAGCGTCAACTGAATACCATGCTCAAAGCCGCGATCGCGCACCGTGGCACGGTGATGCTCGATGTGATTTCTCCGTGCACAACTTTTAACGATCACGAGGGCTCAACGAAATCCTACAAATATGTGCAGGAGCACGACGAGCCCATCCAGGACATAAATTTCGTTCCGGCATTCGAGGATATTTCCGTAGAGTACGACGCAGGCACCACCGTCGAAGTCAAGATGCACGACGGCTCCCGGTTGCACTTGCGCAAGTTGGAGGAGAATTACGACCCGACGGATCGAATCAAAGCGATGAACCGGTTGAACGAATCTCACCGCACTGGTGAAGTTCTCACCGGAGTTTTTTACGTGAATACCGAGGCTCCAAGCTTTGTCGAGATGCTGAATTTGACCACTGAACCACTGGCGACATTGCCTGAGTCCGTGGTGCGCCCGGGAAGGGAAGTATTGGAGCAGGTCATGGAAGAACTTCGCTGACCTTACTTTGGAAAACTCTGTCATCCCGACCGGAACACAGCGAAGTGGAGGGACCTGCTTTTAGCAGCCGCAATAGCTCTTGTTTACGCTCTCTTCTTCAACTTCTCCGGTTCGCCGCTGTGTTCGGCAGCTCCATCAGGCTCCGGATAGTCGGTATCGGCCGATTTCAGCATGTCGTCCTGGTCGCGGTGTCCTAGTTGTCCCTGCATCGAAGTGTTGCCACCCTCGTTTAGTTCGTCCTGTTCGACCGCTCCCTTTGTGCGGTCCTGATCTTTATCTCTAAGATCTCTAGGCCGGCCCTGTGAAGGATTCTGGTGATCTGCCATGAGGTGGTTCTCCTGAACAAGGTGTTGAACCGTTTTGTACCGACTAGCTGAAACTTTTGCGGCGCAAAACACCGCCGCGCGTATATAAGTAGAGAATACCTTAACACTCTATAGGTTGACGGTCTTCATGAAACGGATAGTTTTTCGCGGAGCGGTATTGGTTGTCTTCTTCAGTTCGCTCTCCGTTCCCGTACGAGTATGGGGACTGGAAGGCGAGGGGGCGCAGTCTGCAATGCTGCTCCAGACGAAATGGTGGGGACACCACGGGCAGAAACACCATGCTCACAAGCACGGGCATCATCCGAAACCCACCCATTCCACTAAGAGAACCTAGGACGAGACGCAACTGCGTTTAGAGGCGTGTTTGCCTACTCGGGCCGAGCAGCCGATGATCCGCTCGAAGACACACCCAGTTTCCGCAGCCTCTCGCGTGCTTGAAGCGCTTCGTTGCTTCGCGGGTAACGGGCGATCACGTGGCGAAGTGCTGCGATGCCTTCATCCCTTTGGCCAAGTTCAATCAGGGCGTACCCTTTCTTTAGCTCCGCGGAGGGCGCCTTGTTGCCGGTGGGAAAGTTTTGCAGGACTTGATCATAGTCTTTGGCGGCCACTTGATAATTACCCTGTCGATATGCAATTTCCGCCAAATAGAAGTACGAGTTGCCGGCTAGATCGGTATTCGGATAGTACTTCACGTAATCCGTGAATTCCTGCATCGCAAGTTCGCTGTTCCCACCGTTGTAATCGCGCAAAGCATTGTTGTAAAGGACATCCGGAGGAGGCGCTTGTGCCGGAGGTTGTGAAGCGGCTTGACCCGCCTGAGCAGGTTGGGCATTAAGGTTTTGCTGCGCCGCCTGCATGTCCTCGAGCTGTTTACTTACTTTTGCAAGGCGCGCCTTCAGCTCGTCCAAGCTATCGTTTAAAGCCTGGATCTGTGTGGAGAGTTGGTCGACGCGACCGCCGGAGTCGCTTTGCTGCTTTTGCAAAGTAGCCTGGAGCCCGGTGATGGCGGCCGTTACCTTGTTCATACTATCGGTGTTTTGGTCCATCAGGTTCTTCATCACACCCATGCGCTCGTCAAAGGACTGCTGCATGTGAGTCATCTGATCCTGCAGCGCCTGCACTTGAGTTTGGAGTTCTATGATTTCTCTGCTGACGCCCCAAGCTGGAATGATGAAGAAAAGCGTCAAAAGCGGAGATAGGATGAAGTATCGTTGGATTTTCATAGTTGTATTCACAGAGCAAGCACTTTAGATGCGCCTGGATCAATCGCGGCGAATTCGGTTGGGAGGGCACGACTTCCAATTGTGCCCCCGCTCCAGGCAATATAGCGTCGCGGCTCGGCTGAAAGCCGTGCCCTTCCCAATCCGACCGGGCAGAACTTCATTGCTGATAAACGAAGTGGCCACGCCGGTTCTGCTGCCAGCATTGTTCGTTCGACTCGGTGCAGAAAGGCTTTTCCTTTCCGTAGCTGACCGTCTTGATGCTGCTCCCATTGAGGCCAGCCGAAACTAGCGCACTTTTAACTGCCGCGGCACGGCTATCGCCTAGAGCCAGGTTATATTCAGTGGATCCGCGCTCATCGCAATGTCCTTCAATCGTGAAGTGAATATTGGGATGCTGTTTCAGGAACTCGGCATCTCCCTGAATGGCGGACTGTTGATCGGGAGATATGTCCGACTTGTCATAGGCGAAGTAGATGTCTTTCACGTTTTGTGCAAACAGTTCTTCCTCCGTGGCCGAAGATTGTGCGGACGGCGGAGGCGCCGCAGGCATGTTCACGGTAACGCGTGCGGTGGCCTGTTGCGTTCCGCCCGGACCTTTCGCGGTCAGCGTATAGGTGGTCGAATCGTTGGGCGTAACTTGCTGCGATCCGTTCGTTTGAACTGCGCCGATGCCAGAAATACTTACATCGGTGGCATTGGTGGTTTGCCAGGACAACGTAGTAGGCTGACCGCGATCCACGGTTTCAGGGTTTGCTGTTAGAGACGCGGTGGTTGAGGCTGGCGGGGGTGGTGGCGGGGGTGGCGGCGGGGCCGTTTTCTTATGGCAAGCGCTCAGGAACATAATCGCGCCTAGCGCGAAAACAAGGCTGAACCACTTCACTGTGAGCTTCTTCACTTTCTCCTCCCAAAGATCAGACATTTTGTAATTGAGTAATCTAGTAATTGGGTAATTTTAAATTCGATCCCGTTTGCCCTCGGCCCCAATTACTCAATTACGAAATTGCTCAATTTCTCAATGCCCTTATTTCCAACTCCAATTCGGTTGGCTATTTCTTCCGGAAAACGTTAATCGTTTCTGATTCGTACCATCGGCCAGCATGCTCCAGATTTCTTCGCTTCCAGAGCGGCTGGATTCAAACACAATGTGCCGGCCGTCGGGCGCCCACGAAGGAAAGTCATTTCGCCCCCCATCGTGCGTGAGCTGCACCCACTGTTTGCTGGCCACGTCCATGATATAGAGGTCCTGAGCACCGGGGGCGCCAGGTCCGTAGTGACGCATCCATGCGAACACCAGAAACTGTCCATTGGGCGACCATGATGGAGAAACGGCGTAACCCTGGTCGGTAAGCTGTTGCACGTTAGTGCCGTCGCCTTCCATCGTATAGATTTCCGGCAGTCCGGTACGACCGCTTACCCACGAAATTTGCGCGCCCGTCTTGCGATTCCAAACGGGAGAAACGTCAGGTCCTCGGGAGGATGTTAATCGCTTCAAATTCCCTCCGGAAGCGTCCGCAGAGTAAATTTCCGAATGGCCAGATCGCGAAGATGAGAATGCGAGCTTCGTGCCGTCGGGCGACCAAGCGGGGGATAGGTTTGTGCCGCCATATCGCGGGAATGAGACCAGGCGGTTCAGTTCGATCGAATACATTAAAATTTCCCATCCCGATTTCACCAGGGAACTGAAGGCAAGGTGCGTACCATCGGGCGAAATTCGAGGAGACAGAGAAATCGATCCCAGATGCGTAATCTGGCGCTGATTTGCTCCGTCGTAGTCCATAGCCCAGATTTCCTTGTGTCCGCTGCGGCTGCTCACAAAAAAGATTTGACTCTCTGCAATGCCGGCAATCCCACCGCCTAAGCGAAAAATAATCTCGTCGGCAAATTTGTGAGCGATGATGCGAGTCGCGTCGTTTGTGGCCGCGTCTTGATATTGCTTGCCCAGAACTTGAGGCGAAGTAACGTTCTTAACATCGTAAAGCCACCCTTGCACTGTAACGTTGTTGCTGGAAACGCCGAGGTTGCCAAATGCCAACATCGCCGCATTCGGCGGCGGTGCGCTCCAGCTTTCAAATTTCACATCAGCAGGCAAACCCACCGCCCCAAGAGGATAAAAGCTCTTCGATACCATATCGAAAATGCCGGCATTGTCGAGGTCATTCCAGAGAGTGTCGTTGAAGACTTTGAGCAGCTCGGCATTTTTCGGGTCCTGATTGGAAGCTTTGAAATCGGACGCAGCGAGGCGAACTTTCTCCACCCCTAGACCGGTTCCGGTCTTGATCCAGTCCTGTGCCGCGAGAGGAAAACCGATCAGCAAAATGCCTAAGAAAACGACGCCGCAAAGAAGTTTGGACCCGCAGCGGAATTCCAATCCCGCGAGCGAAAAGAGGGCCTTTCTTTGGTGAGTTAATAGAAAAATCAAATCAAATACTCCCGTCGAAAATTATGTTGTCATCCTCAGCGAAGCGAAAGACCCATGCATGCCGGACTCAAATGCATAGGCCTTCGCTTCGCTCAGGATGACAACTCAAATATGTGTCACATCACCGCTTCTATCGTTTGTAATCGAACCAGAACTCGACCGACACCTTATTTCCGGAATAATCCGACGGTAGCGGACCAAAAGTATCAATACGTTGCAGCGCCCGCGTGGCCGATTGATCGAGAGAGGGAACGCCGCTCGATTGTTCTATTTGAACGTTAGTCGGCCGGCCGTCCCGCGTAATATCAAAAGTTACGAAAACCCGCTGCGCCTGGCCGATGCGAGGGTCGACTTCATATTTCAACCAGTTCTGAGAAACTTTCTGCTGCACTACGCGTACATACCAGGCGTACCGCGTTCCAAAATCGCCTCCGCCCCCGGTAAAGCCGAAGCCGCCTTTCGCCCCGCCCGCGTTGAACATGCCGTAAGGTCCTTGCACCGGGCCACCTTCGCCGAAGGGTACCTGGTTCTCCGCCTGTTCCACGGGCTGTGGCACGGGCTTTTGATGAGTCTCCGTAGTTACCGGTTTTGGCGGTGGCTTTTTCTTGGTTTGCTTGTCCGGAATTGGAATGGCCTCTGGAGCCTTCTCCTCGGGTTTAGGTTGCGATTTGGCCAAGCCTTTGGATTCATTGGCCAGGACATTCTGAGTTTGGTCTGGATTCGCGGGAAGGGGAACCGTACTGACCAGCGTCACGCCGATGGCATCTCCACCGCCGCCAGCACCCCAACTGCTGCCGCCTCTTCCCGGTCCGATTACAGCGTACAAAACAATCGCGCCGGCGAACGCTAGATGCAACGCCAGGGACCACCCTAAATTGCGGCCCCAGCTGTCGTGCTCAAAAAAGATTTCAGGGTTGGCTGCCATGACTTTCGAGTGGCTGGGTAACGATGCTGACGTTAGCGATTCCGGACTGCTTAACTGCGTCCATCACCGTGGCAAAAGCACCGAACGGCACATCTTCATCGGCACGAACGAAAATGGACTGATGTTGAGGATCACGAATCTTTTGCCGCAGCTTGCTTCCAATCTCGTTGATGTTAATGGGATCGTTTCCAAGGAAAACGCGCTGCTCCTTGTTGATGCTAATCACAAGACGCTCTTCCGTGATCTCTTTGACGGTGCGGGTTCGCGGAACACTCACTTCAATTCCGGACTGCAACACCGGCGCGGTGACCATAAAAATGATAAGCAACACCAGCACCACGTCTACCAGCGGCGTGATGTTGATGTCAGAAAGGGCAAGCTGTGTGCGTCCATTCGGAGCGGTAAAAGCCATTACCGCCGAACCTCGCTGGCTTCGACAGTTCGGTAGGCAGGCACCGCTTCCTGACGCTCAACCGTGTTGAGCATCTCGAGCGCAAAATCATCACCTCTGGACGCAAACTCTCTGATCGAGCCGCCAATCAGGTTGTACGCAATCACCGCTGGGATAGCGGCAGCAAGTCCGGCAGCCGTCGTGATGAGCGCTTCCGAAATTCCGGGAGCAACAGCGCGCAGTGTCGCCGCGCCCGCTGCGCCCAAGCCATGAAACGCATCAATGATGCCCCAAACAGTTCCGAACAAACCAATGAAAGGAGTTACGGCCGCCGTAATCGCTAACCAGGGAAGGTTTCGTTCGAAGCGAGTCATCTCTTCCGAAGTAGCAATCTGCATGGCCCGTTGAACCGCAACCGGGTTGCCGATTGCGCCACCTTGACGTCGATATTCCTGGAATCCGCTCTCGAAGACCGCGACCAGGGGGCTGGGCCGAAACTGCTCCGCAACGGCAGAAACATCCTGCAAGCGTTGAGCCTTGCGGAACGCCCGGACAAACCGCCCGCTCTGGACCCGTGCTCGACGCAGGAGACTCCATTTGGAAAGAATAATTGCCCACGAAATCAGGCTGAAGATCAGAAGAATTAGTAGGACGACCTTAGCAACTGGGCCGGTTTCGCCTACCAAATCTAGGATTTCTCCGCTAACAACTAGAGTAAGAAATGGGGGGAAATACATTGGATTTAAAGGACGCCGTGGTCGAATTGCAAACCCTGATTATAAACCAGTCTGATGGGCAAGTTAGCGGCGACGCATCCCATTCATCAACACGCCTTAGGAGGGTGTGATGAGCGTAGTGCGTTCGTATCGCAGTGTACATTCGCACAGGACCGATGCTGCATCATAGAAGCGGATGAACAGGAGATGCATTCGCCACTCGTCGTCGCGGGAAAAATCTATTTGGAGGATGCGTTATGGCGCATTACGGCAGGCTACGCGATTACAACTTTCTGGATACTGATTCCACCGAAGCAGCGAATGATATTCGAGGCGCAAACGTCTTCGGTCCCGACGGTAAGAAACTTGGGGAGATTGATGATGTGATTTTTGACCACTCCACCGGCCACATTCATTACATCGTGATCAACACCGGAGGCTGGCTGTCCGTTAAGAGGTTCATTGTGCCGCCGCAACAACTTCAAGCTTCCGCCGAACATAAAGACGATTTCGTAATTAACGTCACCAAGGATCAAATAGAAAAATTTCCTCCGTATGACGACTCCGCAGTCGAGTCTGAAGGAAAATGGCGCGACTACGAAAGCCGCTATCAGGAATCATGGGTAAGCGGCGCTGTACAGCACCGCGAAGGCAGCGACCACAACGTCACTCCTACAGCCGGTGAAATGCCGGCCCAGCCGGGATCTCTCGGCAGCAAACTGAGTCCTGACGAAATCCAGAACGCGACGCCAGACCGGTTTATCCCAGCCGGCGCTGATGAAGTTGTGATTCAAAACAGCGCCGTCGGAATCGGCAGCCGCTGGTCCTCGTTCGAAGACCGGTTGCGGAGCCGCCGCCGTGACATTACCAGTCAGTGTGCAACGTGCAGAGCCGAATCGTCTGCGAGGACAGCCTCCGAGCGAGAACGGGACGAACTGCGCAAAGCTGGATAGGTGGGCTTACTTTAAACTCTCGGTGCCCCGTCCAAGTTCCGCTTGGGCGGGGATTTTGCTTGTCCTTTCTGCTATGCTTCGCACAACTCTTCTTCGCAGCGGTCTCTGGGACACTGATGCTCCTCGAATTGCGGCTCGAAAATTATGCCGTCATTGACAATCTGGCAGTAGAGTTCGCTCCGGGACTTAATCTGTTGACGGGAGAAACCGGCGCCGGTAAATCCATTCTCATTGATGCGCTTGCTCTTCTCTTGGGAGAAAAAGCCTCCTCGGACCTAATTCGGGCGGGTGCGGATCGCGCCGTGGTATCCGCAGTGTTTGAACTTCGGGATGGCGCTGAAACTCCGGCTTCCAAAATTCTGGAGGCCAACGGCATCGACAGCAACGAGGATGCGGTGACCGTCATCCTGCGCCGGGAGATTGCCGCTGGCGGAAAGGGCCGGGTATTCGTCAATAACCAACCAGCCACTGTGTCTGTGCTTCGCCAGCTTTCGCCGCACCTGGCGGCCATCCACGCTCAGAATGAGTCAATTCTTTCTTTTGACAGCGAAGCGCGACTGGGCCTGCTCGACACATTTGCCGGCATTCATCTCGACGCCGTCCGTGACGCCTTCGTACGCTGGCAAGAAATCGCCCAACGAATTAAGGAACTCGAACAAGGCGAGCAGGACCGCCTCCGGTTGCTCGATTTGTGGACTTTTCAGAAGCGCGAAATCGAACAAGCCAAGCTTCAGCCGGGGGAAGATGAACAACTTGGCATCGAGAAACGCATACTCGCGAATGCCGAGAAAATCTACGCGGCCGCGCTCGGCGCGTTTGATCTGCTCTACGAAAGCGAAACTTCAACATCATCTTCCTTGCGGGCAGCCAGCAAGCATCTGGAAGAACTTGTCCGCTACGAACCGAGGTTTCAAGATGCATTGGCCGCTCTCGAGACCGCTCGCATCAGCGTGGAAGATGTTGGTGTCACCGTGCGGGATTATGCTGGCGGAATCCATGCATCTCCCGAACGTCTGGCGGAGATTGAGGAGCGGCTTTCTGCCTTAGATCGACTAAAACGTAAATACGGCGCCACTTTGGAGGACGTCGCAACTTACGGGGCTGAAGTCGCGCGCAAGCTTTCGGAAATGGAGAATAAAGACGAAATTTTACGGCAGCTCCATGCTGACTTGCTCGATGCGGCCGAGGGATACAGAACCATCGCCCGAGGGATATCCAAGAAGCGTAATGAAGCAGCGCTCAGGTTGGAAAGATTGGCAGAGTCTGAGATCAACGATTTGGCGATGAAGTCGCATTTCCATATTGAAATCACCGGAACCGATGAGGAAGGGAACTGGACTGCTTCAGGTTTCGATCAGGCGATTTACATGATATCCACCAACCCCGGCGAGCCGCTGAGGCGCCTGGAGCAGATTGCATCCGGTGGGGAATTGTCCCGTGTGATGCTTGCCCTAAAGGCGAGCGTCGAAGCGAGTTCGGCTGGCCAGAAAAAGAAGGTCGTCCCTCAGCGAACGCTAGTCTTTGACGAAATCGACACCGGCATCGGTGGAAGTGCGGCCGAGGCAGTAGGGAAAAAATTAAAGGATTTGGCGCGCTCCAATCAAGTGATTTGTGTGACTCACTTGCCGCAAATCGCCACTTTTGCCCATCATCATTATCTGATCGAAAAAAAGGATTCGAACGGACGCGCGAAAACTACCATCCGCCTGATTACCGGAAATCACCGAAACGAAGAAATAGCCCGAATGTTAAGTGGCGCCAATCTAACCGAAGCCTCGCGCAAAAACGCCGAACAAATGTTGAAGACAAACGCCTGAAGTTCGCAGTACAACTCTCAAAAAGACCTCAAATTCTCAATCGAGGGTGCCCATGTCTGCCTGGTGTTGGCAAACGTGGGACCCGCCACAACGCCATGAATCTCGCTCCACTTCCAGACTCGCGCGAACACATCGCGGTAGAATCGCTCCATGCGCATTACCAGCCGGCGGCGGGCCATCATTTTCTTCATATCGCTTTGCGCATGTCTGGCTGCGGTAGCCGTTGCCGTGGGTTTTGGATGGATCATCCTGAACTGGCGGGAGGGAATACGGGTCTTCCTGGGAATCATTTTCTTCGGCGCCATCGTTGCCGGACTGATCTTGAATACAACTTTCTTGGTGCGGGAAATCCGCCGCAATGAACAGCACGACAGTTTCATCAACGCCGTCACCCACGAACTGAAGACTCCTATCGCATCCATCCGGCTCTATTTGCAAACCTTGGAAAGGCGTGATGTGGAGGAATCGCAGCGCCGCGAGTTCTATCGCCTGATGCTGGACGATACCGATCGTCTTATGGGCACTGTCGAACAAGTCTTAAAAGCGGGAACCGCAACGGTAAGAAAGCCTCGACGAGCTCCAGTAGATTTTGGCAAATTAGTCCGAGACTGCGTCGAGATCGCTCGGATTGGGTATCACCTCCAGCCTGATGCCCTGGAATACGAAGAAATACAGGGGGACGGCGCCCAGGTAAATGGCGATTCGGAAGAACTGCGCACCGCAGTCTCCAATGTGATCGACAATGCGATTAAATATTCAGGAGAAAAAGTTGCCGTGTCGGTGCGGGTCGAAGTGCCTGATGAAAAACACGTAAGACTGAGCGTCCATGACGAAGGCGTTGGCGTGCCTTCCGAAGAACTTAAACGTATCTTCAAGCGCTTTTATCGAGTTCCGCACCGTTCACTTACTCACGTAAAGGGCACCGGTTTGGGTTTGTTCATTGTTCGCACGATCGCCAAAAAGCACGGAGGCAAAGTTTACGCCGAGAGTCGCGGGGATGGTCACGGAACAACAGTCATTTTGCAACTGCCTCGGAGCCTGACATGAGTCATGTCCTAATTGTTGAGGACGAAGTCCACATCGCCAATGGGCTTCGCTTTAACCTCGAAGCAGAGGGACATGCGGTGGAAGTGGTTGGTGACGGAGAAAGTGCCTTGGAATTGCTCCTGGGCGTTCCAGTAGAGACAAAGCAGAAGGGGGAGAGTCCGCGCACTGAACCTGTGAACTTTGACGCAATGGTCTTGGACGTTATGCTCCCGGGAAAAGATGGTTTCGCCGTTGCAACGGAATTGCGGGCCGCAAAGAATTTCATTCCAGTGCTGATGCTCACAGCGCGCGGCCGCCCTGAAGATGTGCTCAAAGGATTTGCTTCGGGAGCTGACGACTACCTGCCCAAGCCCTTTGAGCTGCCGATTTTGCTCGCACGCCTCCAAGGCTTGCTGCGACGGCGCGATTGGATGAATCTTTCTGCCACGCAGCCAGCCGTCTCGGTAGTGGGTGCCCAGGGGCAAAGCGAGTCTCCAACCGCCGCGGAATATGACGTCTTCTCTTTTCAGGGACGGACAATTGACTTTGGAAAATTAGAACTTCGTGTGAACGGAACTACCATTCGCTTGACCCTGATGGAAGCCGAGCTTCTTCGCCATCTCATTCGCAACAGTGGCCGCATCGTTTCCCGGAAATCGATTCTCGAAGAAGTGTGGGGACTGCACGAAGACACCGATACCCGGGCCATCGATAACTTTATCGTGAGGTTGCGTCGCTATATCGAGGAAAATCCATCAAAACCCCGGCACGTTCTCACCGTAAGAGGTGTTGGTTACAAATTTTTGCCGGAACCGGAGGTTGCGTAGGGGCGGACGCCCTCGGCTGTCCGTCTCAGCGAAGCTTCGCAGTTGAGTTAAAAAGGAGTATGTCATGGGAATCGCACTGGACGACAACGTTAAGCAACTTCTCGATGGTCCCAATTTCGCTCACTTGGCAACGCTCATGCCCGATGGTTCTCCTCAGAGCGTCCCGGTGTGGCTAGCGCGCGCTGGAAGACCGAATCATAATATGCACCAGCGAGAAATCCTTAAAAGGGCGAAACACTCAGCGCGATCCGCGGGTTGCCATATCGCTAGTCGACTTCCACGATCCTTATCGCGAAGTACAATTGCGCGGACGTGTCGTCGAGCGCCGCCCCGATCCGGAGCTGAAGTTCATCGACCCTATCTCCATCAAATACACCGGTAAACCGTTTCCGATGCGTAGTCCAGAAAATCGCGTGCCTTGTTCATCGAGGTCGACAAGGCTCGTTACACGAAGCTCCCGTTCGAACACACTCCTCCTGGGTCGTAAAAATGTTCCTTTGGAACTACTTATGATCGACCGATGGAATTCTTGCCCACGATAATCCTTATACACCCGAAAAGAATTATGTATTGGACCGCTATCCGACGCAGCGTTTACGTTATTGCATGGATAGCACTCATCACATTCCGGCAGCGCCGCATCAAACTATCTCAGAAGCCGAGTTGGAACTTTTAATCGCCAGATATACCTTGGAATATCTTTACCGGTGGACGAATCAATTTGACCCGATCCAACTGGCGCAAATAAAACAACTCCTGGACAATGCGGGTGAGCCTAAGGTCCTTCTCAAAAGAGTTATTGGAGCCGGTTCGGCATTGCCGAGCTGAGGTTCTGGAGAACTGAAGAATCGGTGTGGAGACTCGGGAGGGCACGACTTCCAGTCCTGCCGTAAACGCTACAAATCCGCATGTTCAGTCGGCTTGACCGTGTCCTTCACTCACTTGAGGCAAGGCCGCAGAAAAGGCAGGTCGAGTCGTGGTGTGTACGCGCAGCCGATCCATATACAGGTAGATGACGGGAGTCGTGAAGAGGGTAAGGGCCTGACTCACGATTAGCCCTCCCACAATGGTTATTCCCAGAGGTTGGCGGAGCTCAAATCCCGTTCCTCTTCCAAGGGCAAGTGGCAGACCGCCCAGCAAGGCCGCCATTGTCGTCATCATGATCGGACGGAAACGCAGCTGGCAGGCTTCGAAAATCGCGTCCGCGGGAGATTTGCCTTCCAGACGCTCCGCTTGTAGCGCGAAGTCGATCATCATGATGGCGTTTTTCTTCACGATCCCTATGAGCAGAATAATACCGATAAGCCCAATGACATTGAGCTCATTGTGTGTCAGCAGAAGCGCCAACAGAGCGCCCACACCGGCTGACGGCAACGTGGAGAGAATCGTAACGGGATGGATATAGCTTTCATACAATATTCCAAGAACGATATAAACCGTAAGCAGCGCTGTCAGAATCAGCACCGGCTCGTTGGCCAGGGAGTCTTGAAACGCCGCGGCCGCTCCTTGAAAACTGGCGAGAATTGTACTGGGGAAATGAATCGAACGTTCTGCACTCTCGATATCCTGCGTAGCCTGCCCCAACGACACATTGGGCGCCAGATTGAAAGACAACGTCACCGAGGGGTATTGGCCCTGGTGATTCACCGCCAGCGACGTATTGGAAGGACCGAAGTGAGTCATCGTCGAGAGCGGAATCATCTGACCGTTGGAGGAACGAACGTACACACTATTGAGAGTGTCGGGACTCTGCTGAAATCGTGGATCAACCTCCATCACAACGTGGTATTGGTTCAGCGGTTCATAAATAGTTGAGACTTGACGCTGGCCAAATGCGTCATAGAGTGCATTGTCTATGTCCTGAGGAGTGACGCCAAGCCGAGCTGCCGTGTCGCGATCGATTATCACGCCGGCTTCGAGGCCCTTGTCTTGCTGGTCCGTATTCACGTCGCGCAAGTCCGGCAACGTGCGGAGTTTCTTCAGCAACAAGGGAGCCCAAGTATTCAACTCCTTCAGGTCCTCTCCCTGCAACGTGTATTGATACTGCGCCTGGCTCTGACGCCCCCCAATCGTCAAGTCTTGTGATGACTGCATAAAAAGAGTGGCTCCTGGAACCACCGCCAGTTGCCGGCGCAACCGGGCGATGACCAGATCGGCGCTTATTTTTCTCTGGCTCAGCGGCTTCAGCATGATGAACATGCGTCCTTGGTTAAGCGCTGTACTCCCGCCGGCAAATCCTACGATGGTATCTACGGCTGGATCCTTCATCACAATGTTGACGAACTGCGACATCTTTGCGCTCATGGCGGGAAATGAGATGTCCTGCGAGGCTTGCACCGATCCCTGGATTCGTCCCGTATCCTGCTGCGGAAAAAATCCCTTGGGTACAATCACGTACAGATAAACTGTAAGGCCCGCCGTCAGAATCGTGACCAGCAGCATCACAGGCTGATGACGCAGGACCCACCCAAGCCCGCGGAGATAAATCGCCTGCATACCATCAAATAGTTTTTGGCTCCATTGATAGGCTCTGCCGTGTTTCTCACCTTTCGTGGTCTTCAGCAGCTGAGCGCACATGGCCGGAGTCGTTGTCAGCGACACCAGAAGCGAGACTGCGATCGCCATGCTCAACGTGACCGCGAACTCCCGGAACAATCTCCCGACAATCCCCCCCATCATCAATATCGGAATAAAGACCGCGATCAGCGACGTGCTCATCGAAAGAACTGTAAAGCCAATTTCGCGGGCACCACGAAATGCTGCCTGACTTGGCGGCATGCCTTGTTCGAGATAACGAGTAACGTTTTCCAGAACCACAATGGCATCATCCACTACGAATCCCGTTGAAATAGCGAGCGCCATCAATGACAAATTGTCCAGGCTGTAATGGAGCAGATACATGCCCCCAAAAGTTCCAATCAGCGAGAGTGGGACCGCGATACTTGGGATGATCGTGGCGCGAACCGTGCGGAGAAAAACGAACACCACGAGAATAACGAGAACGATCGACACCAGCAGCGTGATTTCAATGTCATGCACCGATGCCCGCACGGTTATTGTTCGATCCATCACGACACCGATCTTGATTGCGGGAGAGATCGACGCTTGAAGTTGTGGGAGCAGCCCCAGAACGTTGTCGACGGTCGCGATGATATTGGCTCCGGGCTGGCGAAAAATAATGATCAAGACAGCCCGCTTGCCATTGGCCAGCCCCATGACATGCGCGTCTTCAACCGAATCCTGAACGTCAGCCACGTCTTCGAGACGGACTGCCGCACCGTTGGTGCTGTTGTAGGCCACGATGAGGGGACGGTACTGGTCGGCCTTAGTGATTTGGTCGTTGTCGGTAATCGCCCAGGCATTGATCGGATTGCCGACTTCACCCTTGGGACGGTTCGCATTGGCTGACCCAAGTGCGGTGCGCACCGCGTCCAATCCAATGCCGAGCTTATTGAGTGCAGTCGGGTTCACCTCCGCTCGCACCGCCGGGTTAGCACCTCCACCAACGTAGACCTGTCCCACTCCTCGTACCTGGGCCAGCTTCTGGGAGAGAATTGAATTCGCCTGATCATAGATATTGGGCAACGTAATGCTGTCGGAAGTGAGCGACAGGATCAAAATCGGAGCGTCTGCGGGGTTTACTTTGCGGTAAGTAGGATTTCCGGGCATGTAAGACGGCAGCTGGCTTCGCGCCGCATTGATCGCAGCCTGGACGTCACGGGCAGCGGCGTCGATGTTCCGGTTGAGATCGAATTGCAAAACAATGCCGGTTGACCCGTACTGACTGGTCGAAGTCATCTGGTTAATGCCAGCGATCCGGCCAAACTGCCGCTCCAGTGGCGTTGCGACAGCCGAGGCCATGGTTTCAGGGCTGGCACCAGGAAGCCCCGCAGTAACTTGGATTACGGGAAACTCAACTTGAGGAAGTGGCGCGACCGGGAGAAGGGTGAAGGCGAGGACTCCGGACAGCAAGAGAGCAAACGTCAGCAGAGACGTTCCGATCGGCCTCTTGATGAAAGGAGCGGAAATATTCATAACATCCCGGCGCAAATCCGACGAACTAGTCTCCAGCCACTGGTTCCTCCACTGGATGCTGGACTCCGAGTCGTTCGAAACGGTGCGCGACCCGATCAAACCATAGATAAACCACCGGCGTTGTGTAGAGGGTAAGAGCCTGGCTCACCAGCAGCCCGCCGACGATGGTAATGCCGAGCGGATGGCGCAACTCTGACCCAGTGCCGCCACCTAGCGCCAGGGGAAGGCCACCCAACAAGGCTGCCATGGTCGTCATCATGATGGGACGAAAGCGCAGCAAGCATGCCTGAAAGATAGCTTCCTCGGGCGGCTTGTGTTCCACACGCTCGGCTTCAAGGGCAAAATCGATCATCATGATGGCGTTCTTCTTAACAATGCCAATCAAAAGAATGATTCCGATGAGACTGACCACACCGAGATCATTTTTCGTAATCAACAACGCAAGAATCGCGCCCACTCCCGCCGAAGGAAGTGTCGACAGGATCGTGATGGGATGGATATAGCTCTCGTATAAGACTCCCAACACGATGTACACGGTAACGATTGCAGCCACGATTAGCCACGGTTCGCTAGAAAGCGAATTCTGGAATGCGGCTGCGGTTCCCTGAAAACTGGTGTGAACGCTGGCCGGCATATTGATGTCCGCTTCTGCGGCGGCGATCGCCTTAGTTGCGTCGCCAAGCGACTTTCCCGGCGCAAGATTAAAAGAGAGCGTCACCACTGGAAACTGTCCCTGATGATTGACCGCAAGCTGGGCGTTGGACGTTTGTATTTGGGTAAACGATGAAAGCGGAACCTGCGGACCGGTGCTCGACTTTACATAAAGATCTTTGAACGCGCCGGGGTTTTGCTGGAACTGCGGATCGACTTCTAAAATTACGTGATACTGATTTAGCTGCGTGAAAATAGTTGAGACTTGGCGTTGACCAAAGGCGTCATAGAGAGTGTTGTCGATGACAGCAGGCAAAACTCCAAGGCGTGATGCGGTATCGCGATCGATAGTAATGTCTGCCTGTAGGCCGCCATTTTGCTGGTCGGTCGCCACATCTCGAAGTTCGGGCAAAGTGCGCAGCTTGTTGGCCAATTGAGTCGACAATCGGTCCAGCTCCGCCGCATCTGCGTCTTCCATCGAGTATTGGAATTGAGTGCGGCTCACGCGATCCTCAACGCTGAGATCCTGAACCGGCTGCATGTAAAGAGTAATTCCCTCGACCTGCTGCGTCAGTTGTGGTTGCAAGCGGCGAATCACATCGGATGCTGTATCGTTACGCTGGTTGCGCGGTTTCAGATTGATCTGGATACGACCGCTGTTGGGGGTGAGATTTGTTCCGTCCACGCCGATAAATGAAGACAAGCTCGCAACGTCGGGATCTTTCAGGATGACACGGGCGAGCGCTTGCTGCCGCTGTGCCATCGAAGTGAACGAAGTATTTTGCGGCGCGTCTGAAATACCGAGAATCAGGCCCGTGTCTTGCACCGGAAAAAACCCTTTGGGAACTATTACGTACAGAAGCAAAGTGAGGACGAGCGTCCCCGCGGTGATCAGAAGCGTTATGGTCTGATGGCTAAGTACAAACTTCAGAGTGCGTCCGTAGAACGCAATGACCCGGTTATAGAAGTCTTCAGATTTCCTGTAAAACCAACTTTGTTGCGATGGATCTTTATGTCTGAGCAGCTTGGCAGACATCATTGGGGTCAAGCTCAGAGAGACGGCTGCGGACACCATAATCGTGACGGCGAGGGTCACAGCAAATTCGCGAAAGAGACGTCCGACGATATCGCCCATGAACAAAAGGGGGATCAACACCGCGATCAGCGACACTGTCAACGAAACGATGGTGAAGCCAATCTGTCCCGCGCCCTTAAGCGCCGCGTCGAGCGGTGATTCTCCGTCTTCCAGGAAGCGGTCAATGTTTTCGATCATCACGATCGCATCGTCCACAACGAATCCTGTGGAGATGGTCAGCGCCATGAGAGTGAGGTTGTTGAGGCTGTAACCGAGCAGGTACATTACCGCGAAAGTTCCGACAATCGATAGAGGAACTGCGACACCGGGAATGATGGTCGCGTAAAAGTTTCGCAGAAAAAGAAAAATCACCATCACCACCAACGCAACGGTGAGCATCAGCTCGAACTCCACATCCTTCACGGAGGCGCGAATAGTCTCGGTGCGGTCGGTGAGAACGGAAACCTTTACCGCTGCGGGTAGCGACGCCTGAAGTTGCGGCAAGAGCTTCTTAATGCGGTCGACGACGGTGATAATATTTGCGCCCGGTTGACGCTGTATGTTCATGATCACCGCCGGATCGAGATTCATCCACGCCGATTGCATGACGTTCTCGACGCCGTCGGTTATGGTGGCAACATCAGCGAGCCGCACCGGAGATCCATTTCGATACGCAATGACAATAGGACTGTATTGGACGCCGGACATTAGTTGATCGTTGGCGCCGATGGTAAAAGCCTGCCGCGGACCGTTCAGCGTCCCCTTAGCTTGATCTACATTCGCCGAAGCGAGCGTAGTTCGCACGTCTTCAAGACTGAGTCCATAGGACGCCAGAGCGGTTGGGTTGGCCTGAATGCGAACCGCTGGCTTCTGGCCTCCGCTAATTGACACAAGCCCGACGCCTGTGACCTGGGAAATCTTCTGGGCCAGCGCGGTATCGGCGAGGTCTTCGACCTTCGAGAGCGGCAGCTCGTTCGAAGTGAGCGCCAAAGTGAGGATTGGCGTATCGGCGGGATTAACCTTGCTGTAGATTGGCGGGTTCGGAAGATCGGAAGGAAGGTAGGTTCCGGCGGAATTGATTGCGGCCTGGACTTCCTGTTCGGCGATATCGATATTCTCGTCAAGATTAAATTGCAGAGTGATGACCGAGCTACCCAATGAACTGGTCGATGTCATCTGGCTAAGGCCCGGGACCTGACCGAATTGCCGCTCCAAAGGAGCTGTCACCGATGATGCCATGACGACCGGGCTGCCGCCGGGATAGAACGTCATAACCTGAATTGTGGGGTAGTCAACCTCCGGCAAAGCCGAGACGGGAAGCTGGCGATAAGCGACGATCCCGACAAGCATTATCGCGACCATTAGCAGGGCGGTTGCGACCGGCCGAAGAATGAACAGCCGCGACGGATTCATTTAGAGGAATTCCCTGAGCTCGCACTGCTCGAACCGGCGCTTTGCGACCCATCCCGTGAATGGGACTTGGATTGAGCTGTGCCCGTATCGCTGGACGATGGATTACCGGATGGCCCGCTGCTAGCGCTGGCAGCCTGAGTTCCCATGGCATCCTGCGCGCGCGGTTCAACCTTGCTCCCGGCTTGCAGCTTGTCCTGACCGTCGGTGACAACGATCTCACCAGGAGATATACCGCTCGCGATATTGGCAAGATTTTGTTGGGTGAAGGCAACTGTAACTGGCCGTATATCAACCGTTTTGTCCTGCTTCACAACAAATACGTATGTGCCCTGCGGACCCCGCTGGATGGCTGCTGCCGGTATGACAGTGCTGTTCTTGCGGACTTCCAACAACAGCCGGACGTTCACGAATTGATTGGGCCAAAGCTGGCTGTCTTTATTTTCGAATACGGCTTTCAATTTGCCGGTGCCGGTGGTCGGATCGATCTGGTTGTCTATCGTCTGCAATTTGCCAGTTGCCAGTTTGGTCAGGTCGTCGCGGCTGTAGACATCCACAGAGAGCGAACCTTGCTTCATGTGTTGAGAAACGGACGGAAGATTGTCCTCAGGAAGGGTGAACAACACCGCAATGGGCTGAAGTTGCGTAATCACAAACATAGGATTCGCATCCGTGGCGTGGACGATATTGCCTGGATCAACCTGGCGAAGGCCAATCTTGCCGCTGATGGGAGCCGTGATATGGCTGTAGGTGATTTGCAACTTGGCGTTGTCGATCAGAGCCTGATCATTTCTGACTGTTCCCTCAAGTTCATCAACCGTGGCCTGTTGCGTATCGATCTGTTGCTGCGATACTGCTCCAGATTCCTTAAACAGAGCTTTGTATCGTTCTAAGATTGTTTTCGCATCCCGCAACGAAGCCTCGTCTTTAGATAAGGTCGCCTGGGCCTCGCTCAATTGCACTTCATAAGGACGGGGATCAATGACAGCCAGCAGCTCGCCCTGCTTTACATTGTCTCCTTCTTTGAATTTCACTTCTTCGAGTTGGCCATCCACGCGGCTTTTTACGTTGACTGTATAAAATGCGGTAACCGATCCGAGACCTGTGAGGTAATAAGGCATATCGCGACGCTGCGCGGCAGCGACTCCAACTGGCATTGTTGGAGGGCCTGTAGGTTTGCTTGCAGCGGCATTCGACGAAACACTGCTGCATCCCTGGCTTAGAATGGTCAGCACCACGCAGCCTCCCAGAATCAGGGCTCGCCACCGAGTTTTGGGGGCGAAAACATTCTTCCAGCAGGGAGACATGCGTGCAGGTGCCTTCTGGCTTTCGATCATCCACAGGCCTCGTTTTGAAGCTTACTCTTGATCAGATTGCATATCCTAAATTTTGGACTCATCCCATGACGAGTATCGCTTACCGGACCGCACTTGATCGTCAAGTTATGTATTGGGCCTTTACAAAACTTTACCGGCTGTGTTGCCGTCGACGAATGCTCACAGAGTGTCAATTGGCATATTCCCCTTATCGTCGCGTATATTATTCGGCTTTACGATTGAGCGCTCCATGCCGGAATCTAAGCCGAAACTCGCCATCACGATTCGCGAACTCAACGGAGTCGACGAACTGAAGCAGGTGCGATCCCTTGAAACGGAAGTGTGGGACCTCGCCGACATTGATGCTCTGGCCCTACCGTTGGCCGTGGCGTCCTTGGAAGCCGGAGCCATATGGCTCGGTGCGTTTGATGACAATAAGATGGCAGGCTTTGCCTTCGCTTTTCCCGCGCTCACCAAGGGACATTTAACATTTCATTCACACCAGTTGGCAGTGCGTCCTGAATACCGCGATTCAGACCTGGGTTACAAGCTTAAACTGGCGCAGCGGGATTGCGTCCTGGCCATTCAACCGGGCGAAAGTGGCATCGCCGGTGGTGTTCCGGACTCCCGCACTTCGGCTTTCCGAATCAACCGCATCGCGGAGATTACATGGACTTTCGACCCACTTCAAAGTAAGAATGCCCACTTAAACTTTTTTAAACTCGGAGTTATTTCCGACAACTATAAAGTTGACTTGTATGGCCCGGAAACTTCCAGTATTTTGCACCGCAATGGAACCGACCGTTTATGGGTTCGGTGGCCGATCACAAGCCGGCGGGTGGCCGACCGGCTCAACAAGAAAACAGCAAACCTGAGGACCGAAATCCTCGATGCTCTTTCGACGGTACAGCCACTCATTCTCTTCGGCGGGGACGGACGCCCGGTCCGTGCCGATCTGGACGCCGCTTTACGGCGGCAGCGGGTCGCAATCGAAGTCCCCAGCGAGATCAATTCAATTGAGCGGACAGATGCGGAGTTAGCACGAGAGTGGCGCTTGGCGACGCGATGGGCGTTTACCGAAAGCATAAAAGCAGGATTCCATGTCGCAGAGTTTTGCCGCACGATACGTGGTCAACAAGGGCCCGGAGCGTACCTGCTGGAGAAGGGAAGAGTTGAAGAACGTGTGCCAGAGCTGGGATGGTAGATTTTCCTCAAACTGTCGTCCAAAAAGTTTTGGCGTCCCTGTTGAGTTATGTCTATATAATGCGGCTGCCTATTCGCTTCCAACCGCACAATCGACTGGAGCTAAACCATGACGACGGATTCGCGGCTTTTGCACGTGTTCATTCTTTCTGTCTTTGCAATTCTTATTAGCGAAGGCCACGCTGCTGGTCAAACCGGTGGCATGGCGATGAACAGTAGCTCGTCCCCAGCTAGTTTTATGGGGCAGGCTCGGACGTATTACATCGCCGCCGATGAGGTGACCTGGAATTATGTCCCTGGTGGTGTGGACGGAACCACCGGCAAGCCATTCAAGGCCGTGGGCGTCTTCGTGGGCGGTTTAAGTCCAGGCGCGAAGCCGGTTGAAAAGCCGGTCTCTACGTCATATGTAAAGGCTCTGTACCGCGAGTATACGGACAACACATTCAGCACGCTGAAGCCCCGGACGGCAGAATGGGAGCATTTGGGCTTTATGGGGCCATTAATTCGCGCTCAAGTGGGAGACACGATTCATGTCATCTTCCGCAATAATGGCACCAAGGCATATTCCATGCATCCGCATGGCGTGTTCTACAACAAGGACTCGGAGGGTTCCCCCTACGATGACGGAACCTCAGGCGCGGACAAAGCCGACGATGCCGTGCCTCCGGGGAGCACCCACGAGTACATATGGCAAGTTCCGGATCGAGCTGGTCCGGCGCCAGGAGATGTCAATTCAGTGATGTGGATGTATCACTCGCATACGGATGAGTATCGTGATGGCAACACCGGACTAGTCGGTCCCATGATCATCACAGGGCGCGGGCAAGCGAAACCGGATGGTTCGCCCAAAGGTGTAGATCGCGAGTTCATCGTGTGGTTTGCCCAGATGCACGAAGAGGATAGCTGGTATGTGGACCGCAATATGCCCACGATCGAGAAGGATGGCGCGATACCGTCGGCACTGACCAGCGCGAGCGCGACGGTCACGTATCCGTATTTCGTAACGTTTTCGATTAACGGGTTTGCGCACGGAAGCATGCCACTGCGGGCGCTTACCATGCGCAAAGGCGAGCACGTCCGCTGGTACCTCTTCTCCGGAATGAACGACTTTGACTTCCACACGCCACACTGGCACGGAAATACGGTGACGGTTAATCAAATGCGAACGGACGTAACGTCAATGGCCCCCATGCAGATGATTACAGCTGATATGGTGCCGGATGATCCCGGCATATGGCTGCTGCATTGCCACGTCTCCTTCCACAATGCGGCGGGTATGAACGTCCGGTACCGCGTTACGCCATGACACGGAGGGTGGCGCGTTGGGGTCGTTCGCTGGCGCTCGCCACCGCCGTCGTCTTCGTGATCTCTTCGGTATTCCCCGTCGTGGCCGGCCTTTCAAAGAACACTGCGTCTTTTCCGAAAATCTGGGGCAAGCTGGATGTTGGCTTGGCGTTCGTGCTCGCAGTCATGGCGTTCGCGGTAATGGCGCTTGCGAGAAACAGCGTGGACAAGCGAGCAGAGGAGTCAACCTATCGCGCATATCGCGTTTTGCTCCATGGCATATTCGTTATGCTGCTGGTGTTTTTTGTCTTTGGCGATCGGATCGTCTGGATCAATTGCCTCACTGGCTTCGCCTGGCGCTCATGGCTATTGCTGTACGCACTACCGGAATGGATCGTTGCGTTAAGAGCTAATGCGCCCTCAATTTGAAATACTGTAGTGACGAGAAGAGTCTGCTCCGAGATGCCGCTTGTTTTTGCTAAGTCGATAAATTCGTAAATCTTGGGGTTTGTGGACATGTACGTCATGCTATTTTCGGCGGCTGGGGGAAACTCGAAATCAGAGTTCCTTCTTCCGTGCCTCTGTGTCCTCTGTGGTTAAACTCTTGTACCACAGAGGACACAGAGGAATGCTCGGCCATGACGCCAAGCAAGTTCAGCCCGAAACATTGTCAGCGCACATTGTTTCTACGACGCCGCTCCAGCTCGGCGCGGCGGATGTCTCGACGGCGTCCGGCGTCATCGTAGCGACGCTGTTCGTCGGGAGTCTCGGGAACTACGGCGGGAACCGGCACATGCCGTCCGCCAGCGTCTACCGCAACAAATGTCAGGTAGGCGGAACTCACATGCTCGCTGCTATCCACAATGTAATTCTCGACCACTACTTTCACACCTACTTCCATCGAGGTATGAAACACACGATTTACCGAAGACCGGAGAATTACCAGATCGCCGACGTGGACTGGGACCCAGAAATCCAGGTGATCGATCGCGGCGGTGACAACATAATTTCTAGAATGCCGATGCGCCGCCATGGCTCCGGCAAGGTCGATCCAATGCATAAGGCGTCCGCCGAGCAGATTGTTGAGTGGATTCGCATCGTTAGGCAGAACAATTTCTGACATTTCCGATTGCGAATCCCGGACTGGTCGCGGCAACATCATGTCTTCATCTCGTGTCATTGGTTTCCTTTTGGTCAGGCATTACGTCATCGGCCTTCGGGTGTGAGTGAAGAGGCGGCGCAAGCTCGGAATTATCAGTCACTTGTTTGCGAGACAAATAAGACTGAACGTAGCAGTCCGCCATTTTCTGGATGAGCTCGTTGGGATGCGGCGATGTCCACTGCCGAGCCGAGATTTTGTATTCCAGCGTGCTGTGGCCCGATGGGCGATGGGCAGACTCGAAGACGATCCAGAGGGTCAGGTGGGATACCGAATCTCGGGCCACCGAAAAACGGACAGCATCGCAGTCACGCTTTTTGGGCAACCGCGGGCAAGTGATTGCGTATCCGAGGTTGCAATTCTCTTTTATTTCTTCGGGCGCGGGTGTATGACCCTCGTGCCCAGGCGCTCCACAATGGCCATTCCATCCTGCACCGAGGGGTAAGCGCGATGGATGAAACCACGCGATGTCCTGAGAAACGTTCGCCGGCATGAAAAAAGGACAGGCCAAAATTTATCTGCTCCCGAAAGATTTCAAACTAGAAAATGGTTTGTGCAATTGTACTCACGAGAAAGAAACCTTGCCACTGCTGCTCCGTCTCTACGATGCTGCCGAAGAACGCAACCGGATGTATGATTTCGGCTACGGAATCGCTGAAAAGGCAAAGTCTGTCGAGAGGCAGTATCATGAAGCGAGTTACGAAAAAGCCGCTACCGAAAACACGTTCGCAAGAAAAAGACTCGCCGGATTCTGGTGAAGGACACCTCCGTAGAGTCCGTCGACTCTGCGTTGCTCTCCCGCAAGCTGAAGAAAAGCTTTCTCACGGCGAGCCGACCTTCTTCATTGGCGGAAGAGTCTTTGCAATGTTTGCCAACAATCATCACGCGGATGGGCATATTGCAGTGTGGATTCCCGTACCGCCCGGTCTCCAGGCAACATTACTTAAAACTGAGCCTCACAAGTTCTTCATGCCACCCTACGTCGGTGTGCGTGGCTGGGTCGGCGTCGAACTCGAAGCGATTAGCGATGGAGAGCTAGCGGCGCATCTGTTGGAGGCCTGGCGGCTGATCGCGCCGAAAAAGCTCCAGAGCCTTCGATAGAGTTATCCGCGCCGGTGCAATCCGCGTGAATGATTCGCCTTCTGCATTATCGCTCTGCGTAATAGCCCGCTCTAGTCTGCACGGTGAGATCTTTCTCCTTGGTCGCAAGCTGGATCTTGCGATACCCCGGAGCCTCGGCCGCAGTTCTGTCGGGAGTGTAGCCGAGGCTGTACTGGTTTCGCAGTTCCTCTTCGATCTGAGAATAAATTTGGTCAATCGGCTCTTTCTTGGAAACTTCAAACAGACGCCCACCGGTTTCCTTCGAAATGCGATCGAGAATCTTTTTGCCATCCGGGCGGGACTCTTGCGGTTGTTGCCCCCCTCGTCCCCGCCCGTTACCTCTTCCGCCTCCTCCCATCGGACCGCCCATGCCTGGGAAACTAAATCCCCGCTGACCCTGGTTCATTTCGTCGTCTTTAAAGAGAATCGAATACACCACGGTGTCGGCACGCTGTGCGGTTTCGATTGCCGTCTCAAGACTCTCTTTGCTACCGCGGTCCACTCCGTCCGAAAGCACAATAAGAGCTTTGCGCCCCTGCTGTTTTTTCATCAACTCATCGGATGCCAGGTAGACGGCGTCATAGAGTAGTGTGCCTCCTCCGAAATGGCGGCCCTGCCCACGCCCCGACCTTTGATCGGCGTCGTCCGGATCGCTTCCTCCGGTAGTGCTGGCGCGTTTCAATTCCGGAGTTTGCAGCGCAGCAAGCGCCTCTTCCAACTTCTCTCGTGAACCGGTGAGATCTTGCAGAAGTTCCACTTCTTTGTCGAAGTGAATCACGAACGCTTTGTCCTTGTCTTCGCGCACCATCTGATCCAGAAAGCTGTGGCTGGCACTGCGTTCCTGATCGAGAACACGGCGCTGACTCAAACTTGTGTCCACCAGCAAGCCCAGCGTGAGCGGGAGGTCGCTCTCTTTCGTGAAATAGTGAATGGTCTGGGGACGGCCATCCTCCGTCAGCACAAAATCGCTTTGATTGAGATTGGGAACAATCTTTCCGTGCTTGTCTCTAACCGTCGCCAGCACATTGACCACGTTGACCTGGACGGACATCGTCGTGGTGGGGGTGCTTTGCTTCGGCGCGGAATTCCCTGCTGACTGCCGGCCGCTGGATTGCGCAGGGGCGCTGCCCACAATGGCGATAGCAAAGGCCGCGCAGAAAACCAATTTCGACGGCGAGCTTCCTGAGAGGAGAAACCGGTTTTTCTCGGAAAACATATCTCTCTTTCGCGTGGGATTCGACCTGAAGCGAGTGCTATTTCCTTTCCAATGAGAAACCACCCACGAGGGGATGGTTGTGAGCCGGATGGTAAAAGTTTGTAAAAATCAATTGCTGCTGCAAGCCTTTAACTGAAAACTCTTTCACCATCGTGCCCAAATAGCAATTTCACGGCGCATGTTCATCAGGAGCTTGTCTTTCCTTGCAGTCACTTAGAGCGTGCTCTTGCCGAGAACCAATTGGAGCTCTGATTGCGATAGTCCAATTGCCGCGAAAGCACTCCTTCCCTCATTAAGAAGCACCGGCTCGCACTGGGCAATTTTTGGAAGACCTATGAGTTTGTGCGTCGGCGCAAAGGTGTCCCGTAAAACAGTCGCTCAAAATTACACCGGAGGATCACTTTGAAGATTCGTGTGAACGCTATCCAAACATTAACGGCTGCGGTATTACTCGGTTTCCTCGGGCTAGTTCAGCAGAGTGCGGCGTTAATTGCGACGACAACCGTCGTGGTTTCCTCGCCCAATCCATCTGCTTCCGGCCAGACTGTGATGTTTACGGCGACAGTTACGCCCCAATCTGGCACTGGCACGCCAGCCGGCACCGTCAGTTTTCAACTTGGGTCCAAGCTTCTATGCAACTTTCCTATCTCCGGTGGAGTCAAGGCAACGTGTAGCGTTTCCACATTGCCAGTGGGAACTGACGCGATTAAGGCGACCTATCTCGGGGATAGTAACTTTCTACCCAGCTCAGGCACGGTCCATCAAAAAGTCAAGAGCAGTACCGCCACCGCGGTAACGACGGCGGCATCCCCTTCGATATTCGGTCAGTCCGTAAAATTTACAGCCACCGTTACTTCAAATGCGGGAGTACCCGCCGATGGCGAGAAGGTTACATTCAAGAATGGCACCGCAGCACTCGGTACAGGAACCATGCTCGGCGGAGTGGCGACGTTTACTACTTCCACATTAGCCGTTGGAGCGCACACTATCAACGCGTTCTATGCCGGAGACACAAAGTTTGTTGCCAGCTCCGGGTCCACGTCCCAGACCGTGCAGAAAGCAACAACGAATCTATCTATCAGCGCGCCTCAGGGAGTGGCCGGGCAGCCGGTCAAAATTACCGCAAACGTGACTTCGTCCACCGGAGCGTTTCCGACTGGATCGGTAACCTTCAAAAATGGAACCCTGACTCTGGGACATGCGACGCTGAGCGGCGGAAACGCCAGCATCACGCCAACTTTCTCCACCAATGGTTCTTACACAATTCAAGGTACATACGCAGGTGGAACGGATTTAGTGGGCAGCTCTGGATCGGGAATGGTAAATGTGGGTTCATCCTCCATCGTCGTCACTATCACAAATAAGATCGGGAACGTGCAGGCTGGCGCCAGCGCTATCACACTTAATGCCAACGTGCAAAACGATTCGCATAGTGCGGGCGTTACATGGACTCTCATGGCAAGCAATGCCAACTGTTCTCCCGCATGCGGGACCCTAAGCAACAACACTTCAACCAGCGTGAGTTACACGCCGCCCGCCACCGAGCCGACGGGAGCAAACACTAATCCGACTATCACCGCAGCCTCGGCCACGGACACCACTAAGTCCGATACCGATAGCGTCTCGATTACATCCGTGGAACCCTGTGGTACCGGAAATGAAGCTATCATGAATGGGCAGTACGCATTTCTCTTGCGCGGATTCAAGCAGAGCGGCGTGAGTGAGTCGGTTGGGTCTTTCACCACCGACGGTACCGGCAAGATCACGGCGGCCGAAATCGATCTCAATGACCTCAACCACGGTCCGCGACAGCCCGCCATCGTCGCCAGCACCAGCTCCTATTCAGTAGGTTCGGACAATCGCGGATGCCTCACATTCAATACGGCGGATGGCCCTGCGACATTCCGCTTCGTTTTGGGAGGTATTTCAGCTGGTGTGTCTACCAAGGGCCGGATGATTCAGTTCACCGACACCACCGGGACCGGCACCCGTGCGACTGGGACTTTGTTGAAGCAAGATCCGGCAGCGTTCTCAGCCGGGCTCAGCGGGAACTATGCGTTCGGCCTCTCCGGCCAGGATGTCAACGGAGGCCGATTCGCATCCATTGGCGCCGTCGCCGCCAGCGCCGGAACGTTCAGCAACGGCGAACAGGAAGTCGACGATGCGAGCACCGCGTCTTTTGTCAGCGGCGCATCGGGTTCTTACAGCACCACCCTTGACTCGAACGGCCGTGGCACCGGCAACTTATCCTCGGGCCACTTCGCCTTTTATGTGGTGTCAAGCTCGAGAGCTTTTTCTATATCTACGGATGTCCTCGCGGCAAACGCGCCGATTGATGCGGGCGAAGTCCGGCTGCAGACTGGACCGTTCACGGACGGATCCATGCACGGACTTATGGTCATGGAATTGGATGGCCAGGAAGGCAGTTCGTTCATCGCTGACATCGGAATTCTCAATGCAGACGGAAGCGGTGGCTTGTCAGGTACGGACTACCGGGATGACGGGGGTACTTCAACAGCTAAAGCTCTGTCAGGAACTTATTCCGTCAGCACTACCGGCCGGGTAACTATCGCTGCCCCTGGCCCGGGAGGATTTGCGTACCTAACCGGACCCAATGCCGGTTTTATCGTCGCGACAAATGATCCCGACGAACTGGGCGAGTTCGAGCCGCAGGCGGCGGGTCCATTCAGCAATGCATCGCTTTCAGGGACTTTCTTTTTCGGGACGTGTGCCGTGGACAACCAAGGGTCCAGCGTACAGACCGGAACGGTCACGCCGGATGGTGCCGGAAACTACTCTGGAACCGGCGATAACAGCGGCAGCGATGGGTTGTCGACCCAAACAGTAACCGGCACCTACCTGGCGAATGCTGATGGAAGCGGAAACGTCGGATCAGGGACAGTGATGCTGGTGATCTCAAACAATAAGTTTGTGTTCATCGACGAAGGCAACACCGGCACGGGTGCAACGCCAAAGGTGGCGGTGGTGGAAAAATAAGGCGCTACGCCCAGAACGTTCGGTCCAATGTCCGGTATTGGATGGCTTCGGCGATGTGCTTCGGCTCTAGCGAGCGAGCAGCATCTAGGTCGGCGATGGTTCTTGCTACTTTCAGGATGCGGTCGTGGGCTCGGGCTGTAAGACCCTGTTGCGCCATGGCGCGTTCTAACAGCCGTTCGCAATCGGCCGAGAGTTCACAGAAAGCTCGAATGTGGCGGGGAGCCATTTGAGCGTTGCAATACAGCTTGGCGTTTGCCGGTTCTGAAAACCTCTTCAATTGCGAATCTCTCGCACGCATGACCCGTTCGCGGATGGTGGCGGAGCTTTCTGGCTCCGATCCTGAGCGCATCTCTTTGTAATTCACGGCCGGCACGTCAATGTGGATGTCGATGCGGTCGAGCAGCGGCCCCGAGATTTTCGACATATAGCGTTGAATAATCGGCGGCGTGCAATGGCATTCGCGGCTGCGGTCGTTGAAGTATCCGCAAGGACAGGGATTCATCGCGGCCGCCAGCATGAAGCGGGAAGGGAACGTCAGTGACATTGCCGCGCGTGCGATGCAGACTGTGCCGTCTTCTAGCGGCTGTCGCATGACTTCCAAAACGTTGCGCGGAAATTCGGGAAGTTCGTCGAGAAACAAAACGCCATTGTGGGCAAGCGAAACTTCTCCCGGGCGCGGGACGGCTCCGCCGCCGATCAGGCCCGCATCGGAAATTGTGTGATGAGGCGAGCGGAACGGGCGCACGCCGACCAATCCCGCTCCGGCATCGAGTACTCCCGCGACGCTGTGAATCTTCGTTGTCTCTAACGCTTCTTCGAAGGTAAACGGCGGCAGGATGGTCGGCATTCGTTTCGCCAGCATGGTCTTGCCCGATCCTGGAGGGCCGATCATCAAGATGTTGTGCCCTCCGGCGCAGGCTACTTCGAGGGCGCGTTTGGCGGTTTGCTGTCCGCGGACGTCTTTAAAGTCAACGGAGAATTGCTGCGATTCGCTCAGTAGTGTTTCGCTGTCCACGTTTAGCGGCAGCATCCCGTTGCCGGTGTTCACGAAGCGAATTACATCCAGTAGCGACTTCACTGGATAAACGGAGACACCTCCGACCATGGCCGCTTCTTTCGCATTTAGTTCGGGCACAATTAGCCGCGAAATCTTCCTTGCGCGCGCTTCGATTGCTATGGGAAGTGCGCCGCGGACGCTGCGAATGCCTCCATCGAGCGAGAGTTCGCCGACGAACAGGCAATCAGGGACTTCCTTCTTATTCAGCCCGCCATAAGCGCCGAGAATTCCCAGAGCCATAGGCAAGTCGAAACCGGAGCCTTCCTTGCGGATGTCGGCGGGGGCAAGGTTGATGGTGATGTGGGTCAGCGGAATGTCGTAGCCGCAATTCTTCAGCGCAGCCCGCACCCGGTCGCGGCTCTCGCGAACGGCAGCATCCGGAAGGCCAACCGTATGAAAATGGTCTTCACTTGTCTTAACGCCGGAAACATCAACCTCGACTTCAATGATGCTGGCGTCGATACCATAAACCGCCGCGCTGAGAGTTTTATAGAGCATAGTCGGGCACACACGCGTCCGCGCTTTGACCTTAGCTGATGTCCGTTAAGAAAGGTTGTGACGGATGTCACAAAAAGGGGGGTGGTTCTGAAGTGGGAACCGTGGTCTGCCTTGAAGTAAGGAACCGTAAAGGTCGCGGGCCTCTGGAAGGTCCGGTTTTTGTATGACGTTGTTACACGCAACGAGCTACCGCAGAATCAACCCTTCCAGCGATCCAGGAAAACTGAAAGATGTGCAACGGGTTCTCAAGGTAGTGGACTGTCACGTCAATATCCGAACCCGACAGAACTCTGTAGTATTTCTTAAAAATTTGGATTAACAGATCAATGGCTGAATTCAAGTCGCGATAGATCGGAGCAGATGCTTCAGGGGTCCGATCATGGTGCGCGATAAACTGATCGACGTAGTCCTTGATGTTCGAAGTGGCCCGACTCAACTCGCTAATGTCGCTCGCCAACTCACTCTCGGTAATTTTACCCTCTAGTAAATCGGCGTATTTTCTCAGATTCTCTAGCAGCCTTCGCAGGGAGATTGTTCGATTATTTTTATCAACCAGCCTTCGAACCCGCATCGCCGCAGCATGGGCATACGCATCGTTAAGCATGTCAAAAAATGGACTACGAGCAGTCATAAGCTTTGCATTAGATTGGATCACCTCGTGTTGTACTTTCCAATAAATGTCGCGGTCTGTCGCCAAATCGATGATTTCGTCCCTAATCTCGAGTAACTCGAGTCGAGATCGCTCAAAAAAACCTGTACTGCTCAATGTTGGCATAGATGCTCTCCTAAAGAGTCGCATTCCCAGCTTCAACTCTATGTCACCGCTCCACGGCCATCGCCACCGCATTCCCACCACCAAGACACAGGGCGGCAATCCCTCGATGCACGTCGCGGCGGATCATTTCGTAGATTAGCGTTACCAACACGCGTGCGCCGCTGGCGCCGATGGGATGTCCGATGGCGACGGCGCCTCCGTTGACGTTTACTTTGTTGGGGTCGAGATTGAGTTCTTTCATCACGCCCAAAGCCTGCACTGAGAAAGCTTCGTTCAGTTCGTAGAGGTCAACGTCTTCGGGCTTCCATCCCGTCTTCTCCCAAATCGTGCGGACGGCACCGACCGGGGCCAGCATGACCCACTTGGGTTCGACTCCGCTGGTGGCCTGGGCGACGATTCGGACCATCGGCTTCGCACCTAGTTCTTCTGCACGCTTCGCGCTCGTGACGACCACTGCCGCCGCTGCGTCATTTACCCCCGGAGCGTTTCCTGCGGTCACCGTTCCGTCTTTCTTAAACGCCGGCTTCAACGACCGAAGAATTTCGATTGTCGTATCTTCCCGCGGGGATTCGTCGCGATCGAAAATTGTGGGAGCGGCACCTTTTTTCTTTGCCGGAATCTCAATCGGAACGATCTGCGATTTGAACCGGCACTCTTTCATTGCCGCGACTGCCTTGCGATGAGAGTTCAAGGCAAACTGGTCCTGCTCTTCACGGGTGATGCTGTGCTTCTCCGCAACGTTCTCTCCGGTGATTCCCATGTGGTAGTCGTTGTAAACATCCCAGAGGCCGTCGTGAACCATGGAGTCGATAATCTTCGCGTCGCCGAGACGATATCCCTTTCGCGCCTGCGGCAAGAGATAAGGAGCGTTGGTCATCGATTCCATCCCTCCGGCGACGACCACCGAACTGTTTCCGGTTTGAATTGCCTGCGCCGCGAGAGCGACGGATTTCAATCCTGAGCCACAAACTTTGTTAACGGTCATGGCACCTACCTCGGGAGCGAGTCCACCAAAGATCGCGGCCTGTCGTGCGGGATTTTGGCCGAGCCCAGCGGAGATGACGTTGCCCATAATGCATTCATCTACGAGCTTAGGATCGAGGTTTGCTCGCTTTACTGCTTCACGAACAGCGATGGCTCCGAGTTGCGGAGCGGTGAAATCGGACAGTGCGCCTTGAAATTTTCCCACCGCAGTGCGGCATCCAGAAATGATCACAACATCGTCGAAAGCAGCCATTCATGTGCTCCTGCGCAAGTTTTGTTTGATTTAATTATAGGCTTTCTGACGGTCAAACGACTCGCGTCGGATGATCATCACGCGTCTCGCAATCACAATTCCGAAGACGTCGGTGAATCAGAAAATCACTACCGAAATTCCAAAACTTTCACGATGAAATCTTGTTCGCGAACCTTTTGGGAAGAAAAAGTCCTCCAATGATTCTCCGAAGTGACTTTGGTGTAGCGATCACTCCCCCTTCGTGCATCATTTTTTTCTTGACTTCACTTTTCGTTGACTCTATACATTCAACTAGTTGCAACAATCGATCGTTGCTAATCCATGAACAATGGAAAAGGGAGAATAGATAACATGGCAACCAAGAAGAAAGCTAAGAAGGCTGCAAAGAAAAAGCACTAAGAGCCTTCACCAAGCAACAAATGGGGGACGCCAAAAGCGTCCCCTTAGTTTTTTTTGGAAGCAGCCAGAAGCAGGGTCCCTCCACTTCGCTTCGCTCCGGTCGGGATGACGGAGTTTTTTATTTAATTTGGCTTGACGGCTTTCTTTGTTGCTGGTGCACGGAAGATGCGGTTCTCGGTGGCAGGGCATAGATTCTTGTACGCGCAGAAGCGGCAATGAAAACCCGGGTTCGCCTCGAATTTGCCGTCCGCTATATTTCTTGCGACCTCGTCGACCTTGAACCGGGCCTCCTGTAACTCGGCTTCGCTACGCCGAGTGATTACCAAACTGTTTTCTTCGAGGTTATAGAAGGCCAGTTGATCAGTGTCATATCCCCACTTTTCGCGGGCCGCCAGTGCGTATATTGACAGTTGAAGACTGTCGTCGGCGTCTTCCTGAGATTTCGGCTTTCCGGTTTTGTAATCGATCACGACCACCCGATTACCTGGAGCTCTATCGATGCGATCGATTCTTCCGGCAACGATTCCCATGCCGATTTGAATCTCGAACCATTCTTCGGTATGCAACACTTCGCGCACGGGGGCTTTGCGACAAGCCTCGAGTAATCTACGTAACTGCTCGACTCCCTGCTGGTCGTACAATTCGCGCTGGTATCGATCGGCGATTCCGGCGTCGGCGAGATCGGCTAAGAGCATTTCGATGAGCTCGTCCTCGGGAAATGGACGCCCGAAGCGCACTGAATCGAAATAGCTGCGCAGCACGCGGTGCATGCTGGCGCCGTATTGCATAGCAGCGGGTGCTTCGGCGGGAATCCTCCACTCGCGGTCTAATTTGAACTGTAGCGGACACGTCTCATAGGTCTGTACCGCACTTGCGCTCAGCCGCTCGTGTAGATTGAACGCTGGTGGTAACGAGAGCCATTCCGCCGTCCGGGAGATGTTGGGCTGCAACGGGGCGTGAGCGAATAAATCAGTCTGAAATGCGCCCGCAACGGATTGATGAAGCCATGGCGAGAGACTGGCATCCTTCAAGAGATCGCGGAGGAAGCCGGGTGGCGTCTTGTCCGTCTTGCCCGTCCCCTGCTTGGCGTAAATTGTGAGAGTGTCGCGGGCGCGGGTCATGGCGACATAGAAGAGGCGGCGTTCTTCCTGTTCGTGAAGCGTCTTATCGTCCCCTTGCGCGGCCGAATCGGAATCATAAAGCTCTCGGGGAAATTCGAACAGGGGTTCTTTGTAGGTAGACGGGAACGAAGGCGAACTCGCGCGAAGAATAAAGACGTGCTGGAACTCAAGCCCCTTGGCGGAATGCGCAGTGATTAGCCGGACGGCATTTTCGTCGTTAGCGGGAAGGCAAATCGCTCCTTTGGCCTCACGAAAATAGGCGAGGTATTCGACAAATTCTAGGATGTTGCCCGTCTTCGTGACCGGCTTAGTCAGCCACATAGCTACAAAATCGATGACCGCCTTTAGAGCTGGGGACTGCTGGTCAAAATTAAAACGGCGCAGGATGATTTGTAACGCCGCGATCGTATTCGCGGCCGAAGCACTGATCTCTTCGCGAACAGCTCGCACGACATCGAGAACGGCGTCTCCGCCTTCGATCTGTGCGAGGACCAATGCAACGCCCGCGGTCTGCGCGTTTTTCGGGAGCGCCCTGATTCCGGCGCGTAGCTTCTCAGGATCAATCGAGAACTGCGGCAAAGCGGCGACCCGGAAGAAGCTCGCACTGTCGGCGTCAGACACTACTGCTCCGAGACAAGCAAACAAGTCGCGAACCTCGGGCGTATCCATGACGTCCATGTTCTCGATGGAGAACGGAATACTCTGCTCGGCGAGCTCCGTCGCGACTTGATCGCGGTGAGCATGTTGGCGATAGAGCACAGCAATATCACTCCATCGACAACGCGATTGTTTTTGTTGTTTTCGGATCTTCGAGACTACATCCCAGTAATCGGAGTCCTTGGTAGTGAAAATTACCACTTCGACCGGATTGCTTTGTAGCTCGCCGTCGGCATCCAGCACGGCCTGATCACGGGCGGAGATTAGAGGCGTGCGTTCGTATGCGAAGCGCACGGCCGGCACGCGGTGTATGCGAGAAACCGATCCGCGCGAAGTCCCATTCAAGTTAGCGTTCGTCGAGTTCTTCGATATCAGTGCAAACGCGCACTGAAGGATAGCCGTAGTCGATCTGCGGTTCTCTTCCAGAGCAATCAATTTGGCGTCCGGAAAGCTTCGCTGGAATAGGCTGAATGCGGCACTCGACGCGCCTCGGAACCGGTAGATGGCCTGGTCCGGATCACCCACGGCGAAAATATTCTTGTCTTCTCCCGCAAGCTCCTGAAGGATTTTCAGTTGGGCGAAATTGGCGTCCTGAAATTCGTCGATAAGAATGAAACGAGTTCGCTTACGTTCGCTGGCGACCAGCGTTGGGTCTTGCAGCACTTCGTGGGCCCGCGTGATCATGTGCCCAAAGGTGCCAAGGTTTTCCTCTCGAAGCGTTCCCTCGACCGTCTGGTAGACCCGCGCAATCTCCCGGCATCGTCCAAGGACCTCTTCTTCGCTCAATTCGGCGGCGTGTTTGGTCTTGGAAACACGCGGGATTGGCAACTCACCCCGTTCCAGCCGCTGCACGTATTCCGCATATTGTTCAGGTCCAACCAACTCGTCCTGACATCGCCGCATGAAATCTAGAAGATCATCGAGAAACTTCGTGAGGTTGCCGGCGCGGATGAAATATTCCAAACGCAAATCACGCAAGCGCTTACGCAGATAGATCCATAGGTCCTTATCGTCCAATACCCCGAATTGTTTTTTCTGGCTGTGCAGCAGGTTGTTGCAACAGGCGTGGAAGGTGCAGATTCGGGCGCGATTGCTGCCCAAGTCAGATTCCACTCTCGCGCGCATCTCGCGGGCCGCATTGTCGGTATAGGTGACCGCGAGAATTTCTTCGGGCCGAGCATGGCTCTCCCTGACCAGATGAGCGATACGACGCGTCAGGACGGTCGTCTTGCCTGTGCCAGCTCCGGCCACCACGAGCACGGGCCCGCGAACGTGTTCTATCGCTTCCTGCTGGCGCGGGTCAGCCTCGAAACGCTGAGGTTCGGACATAGGTCTGGGAGCCGCCACTGAGCAGGAGAATATCAGAGTTGATATAGGAAAATTTGGACGTTACCTGTGCAATTCCGAGAGGATTACCGCTACAGCCGCGATCGCAGCCGTCTCAGCGCGCAAGATCGTATTGCCTAGCGATGCGGAAGTCCAACCCTCACTGCTAAACAGTTCGATCTCCGCCGCCGTCCATCCACCTTCGGGTCCCACCGCGAGAAGGATGTCATCGCTGTGCTCCGGCAGAGCGTCTCTCAACATAACTTCGTGTTCGGACTCCGACAGAAGAACACGATTCGCGGCAGGGAACTGAATCAAGTCTTTGACCTTGATCGGTTCCACAATCTCCGGAGGGCTCCCCCGTCGCGACTGTTCTGATGCCTGTCTTGCAATTCGTTTCCATCGCTGCACTCGTTTAGTAGCCGCCGACGCGAGATGCGGCTCACTTCGCTGCGCGACGACCGGGATAATCCTAGCCACGCCTAATTCTGTGCATTTTTCGATCGCCCATTCCATCCGGTCGAATTTGAAAATGGCTAAGGCTAACGTGATGGAGGGAGCACACTGCTCGATCGCCGCTTCCCCCAATTCAAACTCCACTCTCGAATCCAGAACGGCAGTCACAATCCCAGACCGGACGCTTTCCCCAGTTGCAATATCAAACGTCTGACCAACGCGCACCCTGAGTACGCGGGAGAGATGTTGAGCATGAGATCCCGTGAGAGCGGCGCTATTCCCAGAAACCTCGTCGGCGATCCAGCGGCGGCGGGTCATTAGTTTACGACAACCATCGAGAACTTAAGCTTTGGAATGAGTAAGCAGACGTGCTGAACTCTCCGAGTAGGAAGCTCCGTCAGATTCTGCGGCAATTGGGAGCTCGATTCGGAAAGACGCGCCACCCTCCCGTCGATTATGGCAGGTTATCTTCCCGTTGTGTTCATGGACAATACCGTAACAGGCACTGAGACCGAGCCCGGCCCCATGTCCCACTGGCCGCGTTGTGTAGAAGGGATCGAACACGCGATCAGGTTCTTTGATCCCCGGCCCATCATCGGAGAACTCCATCAAAATGTGATCACCGTTCTGCAGGGTGCTCACCACGAGTGTGCCACCTTTCGGGAGCATGGCTTGCTGGGCATTAGTGATCAGGTGAAGGCACACTTGCAAAAGTTGATTCGCATCTCCGAGAACCTGCGGCAAGCCGCTAGTCATCGCGGTGCGGATAAGAGTGTTGGTAGTGCGTAGTTGCGGCTGATAGAGTTTAACCGCAGTATTGACTAATATGTTCAAGTCCAAGAGGCGCTTCTCTGGCGGTGATTGTCTGGCGAAACTCAAAAGACTGGACGTCAGATTCTGGGTTCGCCGCACTTGCTGCACGATCTTTTCCGTAATGGCGCGTTGCTCGCCGCTCAGAGCAGTTGAAGCAAGCATCTCGGAATACCCGAGCATGGCCGCCAAAGGATTGTTTAGTTCGTGAGCGGCTCCTCCTACAAGCTGACCCAATGAAGCGAGCTTTTCCGATTGCACAAGTTGTGCCTGAACGCGACCCAGATTCTCGAGCGAATCCTGCGAAGCGCGCAGCAACCCGAGGAGTTCCTGATCGAGCAGGTGTTGCTTAAAGAAAATCATCGCCCCCATCACCAGCATCGCGCACAGGGTAAGCACGAGGCGAAACTTCCTCACCGGACCGGGGGCCGACAAATCAAACATTGCCCACGCGGCGAAAAGCGGGAGAGAAAAAACTGTGATCATTCCAAGATGGCCCATCCATACTGGAGGCCGATTCAAGCGTGGCTGCGACTGTACCTGGGCAAACAGATTGTGTCCCAGCAACCCCACTCCGGTGATCCAAGCCATCGACGCGGCCAAAGGTAAATCATAAAGGCTGCCAGAGTAGTAGACGCCCCTGGCGAGCGCCCAATTCGCGAGATACGAACTCAAAGAGTAGGTTAAACAAGCACCGAACAAGTGGGCATAGACTGTCCTGCGCTTTTCTCGGCTGCGGAGGTAAATCCACGCCACACCTCCGAGAAACACGAACTTTTCTGCAAGGTACAGCAAGTTAAGATTATCGCTGTAAATGCTCGCATTGGTATTTACGTATTGCCATGGGATCACGGCAAACAGGTAGAGATACAACCACCACAAAAGCAGCAGCGTAAAGTCCAATGATCCCAGTCTCAGAGAACGGTCATCGCGGTTCAAGTTAGGTTCCAAAGCAAGCGCGGCCATCATTGGTACAAAATGTAAGAAGAGAACTACGTCCCCCGCGAAGGGATTAGGAACGTCTGTTCGGAGGAACACTTCGAAATACGTCCAAAGCAGTTGATAGGCCAGCCAGAGCCCGATGCCTAACATCATGAACACCCAGAACAACCGCGTTCTGCCTCGAGTCGAAAGCACGTTGGGCAGGAATGAAAGCGTCCCGGAAATCAGCAGCAGGCACTGGATGATGTCGCTCACAATGGCCAGCCCCACCTTGGGAGGCAAGGCGAGCGACGCCATTGCCTGAGTAAGGACAAGGCCGGCCGCAACCAGTAACCAGATTCGGGAGCGAGCTGACATGGGGGTGCAAACCAATTTTAAAGATTGGCGCGAGTTAATAATTGTTACTGAGGTAACAACAGAAGGACGGACCAGGTGCAGTTGGTGCGCTCCGAAACCCGCAAGCAGTGCGGCCCCGAGTTGGCAAGTTTCACTTGCTCTTCGGCCAGAATGCCAATAATATCCGTCCAATAGCTAAGGTATTGCCGGTAATCCATTGTTATTTCAAGCATTGCGTCATCGCCTGTTATGGAGACGCCGAGCCCCGATGGGCAGCGGCGAAGTGCGTCGAATCGAACGCTGGCTAGCCACGGCTCGCGTCTTTCTTGCCACTGCTGCGCTTGTAACCGTTCAGATGGACCCGAGCGAGATTCGCTATTCCTTGTGGGCTCATGGACTACTGGCCTTTTACCTCGCTCAAAGCGTAGTAATCATTCTGCTGCTGCGCCGCAGGCAACAATCGACGCCATCGTTCCGTTTGCTTGTCCATAGCGGCGACGTAATTTGGCCCGCCCTCATTTCCATTTTCGCTACTTCCCAGGGGAATCCGTTCTTTCTGTTTTTTGTTTTTGTGATAGCCGCCGCCGCCTACCGTTGGGGTCTATGGGAGACCGTCGGAACCGCTTCGCTCTCCGTTTTTCTGCTCTGGATGGATAGCCTGGCTTTTCATCTAGGACTAATTTCGCAGCTGGATGGGTTTCTTCTCCGCCACCATTTACCACTCTTGCGATCGGATATTACCGAGTTCGAGCCCAAGCGGTTGTTCATGCGTTCAATCTCTCTGATAGTGATGGGTTTCCTACTTGGATATTTGGCCGAACAGCAGAAGCAACTTCGCGCCGAGAAAGCGGTGATTGCTCGAGTTCTGGCGAAGGCGCGAGTCGAGGTTGGCCTTCGGTCAACCCTGCAGGACATTATCGGGGAGATGTTGTCATTGTACGAAGCCGGCAGCGCGCTGATCGTCTCTCAGGAAAACAACAGCCGCCACGTCTTTATCGGAGAACTTCAACCTGAAGCGAAGGTTGGCGCGGAATTCAGATGGCTGGAGTCCAGCACTTCCGGGCGAGAAATGTATCTCTACGACGATCAAGGCGTGACCGCCTGCTATGCATCGCGACCACCAGCAAGTAGTGAAAAGTTCAATATTGTCGGACTGAACAAGGACGGTGAGCGAGTACGAGATCTCGAAGTCTCAGTTTTGGACCCGCTAGCGGCGCAGCATAAATTCAACAGCATGCTTACAGTTTCATTTCTCTTTGGCCGGGAATGGTGGGGACGTATTTTTTTGTTCGATCCAGCTTTGACCGGGGACATCGAAGAGGAGCTGCGATTCCTGCAAGAGCTTGTTCGTCAGGTCGGCCCTGCAGTTTATAACGTATATCTCCTGAGCCGCCTGCGGACTCGTGCAGGGGCTGTGGAACGTGCGCGTGTAGCCCGCGAATTACATGACGGCGCCGTGCAATCCCTGATCGCAGTAGAGATGCAGGTCGATGTGCTTCGCCGGCAATCAGTAAATAATACCGGCATCGTGACCGGCGAACTGGGACGAATTCAAGGCCTGCTTCGTGAAGAAGTCCTGAAATTGCGGGAATTGATGCAACAGATGAAGTCAATTGATTTAGACTCCAGAAGACTTCTTGGATTCATTGGCGATACGGTCGAAAGATTTCAGCGCGAAACCGGCATTTCGGCTCGCTTCCTGACCAGCATCGAGGAACTCAAGATGCCACAGCCAATGTGTCGCGAAATCGCGCGAATCGTCCAAGAGGCACTCGTGAATGTCCGCAAGCACAGTAAAGCGACCCAGGTATTAGTCAGGTTCAACGCTTCGCAAGATGGTTGGAACCTCGTTATTGAAGATGATGGCTCCGGCTTTCCATTTGCTGGTCGACTCAATCAGATTGAACTGGACTCCGTTGGGAAGGGCCCAGTTGTCATCGGAGAACGTGTACGCTTAATCGACGGCGAATTAACGGTAGAGTCGAATCCCGGACGAGGATCGCGCCTGGAGGTTAGTATTCCCCAGCACCGAGAAACTGCTTATGGATAACAGAAGACCGCAGCCTGTCCGGATTGTTATTGCCGATGACCATCCTATCTTCAGGGATGGTCTGCGACGCCTGCTTGAGTCGGAGCCGGATCTAAAGGTCATCGGCGAGGCTTGCGACGGCGCAGAGGCCGTAAAGCTCGCGCGACAGCTGAAACCTGACATTCTTCTTCTAGATTTGGCGATGCCAAAACATCCCGGATTAGAGGCCTTGCGCGAGATGAGTTCCACCGCCGCTCCACACTCTGTCAGAGTCATTCTTTTGACTGCCGCAGCCGAGAAAAATCAAATTGTAGAAGCATTGCAACTTGGCGCTCGCGGAGTCGTCCTAAAAGATTCAGCAACTCAGCTACTGCTCAAGGCCATCTACGCCGTTATGGCCGGGGAGTATTGGGTAGGCCGAGAAAGCGTTTCCAATCTGGTGCAGTATCTCAGGAATTTGGTTCAGTCTTCCGGAGAGGAAGCCCGGCAAAGAAAATTCGGCCTTACGCCGCGCGAATTGGAAATCGTTTCCGCCGTCGTCGCCGGCTATTCAAACAAAGAAATCGCTGAATATTTCAAAATTAGCGAGGATACGGTCAAGCATCACCTCAGCAATATTTTCGACAAACTTGGCGTTTCGACCCGGTTAGAACTAGCTTTGTTCGCCGTAAATCAATCCTTGCCGCTGAAAGCTATCGTTTGAGCATGTGAGCATATGGCACTTTCGTGCCATTGTTTCACACATCAGAGGTATTGCACTCATTCCCTCAGGGGAACTAGGATGAAAGGACCGGATTTTGTCGTATGTGGGGGGATATCTCTGGCTATATGCAACCGAGGCAAGAAATTGCTCTCATATAGCACAGAACAAGTCCGCAAGGAGGAGCCCGTGTCAAGTTTGCTGCGTCGACTCTGGTCGGATGAACAAGGCCAGGACATTGCCGAGTATGCCGTGATGCTCGCCGTGATTTTAGTAATCGTGGTCGGGACAATCCGGCTGATCGGCACCAACTCTAATACTATCTTTTCACAAGTCGGAAGCGCGATTCAGTAAAGAGTCGCGTACAACTTCGCGCGTGCTACATCGAGGCCGCATACCCTGGTTGCGTCCTTGGGATTATTCTTGACCCCATAAACTGGTTACCTCCGTTTCCCCGTCGTTAGTTTGCTGGTCCACTCGCTGTGACCTTGTCGGTGCTTGTCTCTGTGAGCCGAGTTAAATAAGGAAAGAATGGCGTCACTTCAAAGGGCATTTTCTCGCTCGGCGAGAGGATCGCTACGGGTGCGGTCTTTACCAATTCGATCTGATCATTCCACGGATCGACCTTGATACGGCCACCCAGCGGCAACGCCGCAATCTGGTCGGTCCGTTCAGGTTGTAGCTGTGGTGCAGTATTTAGAAGAGCTGACATGCGTGTCGACTTACCAGTCGCAAGGCTGTTCCCCAAATGGGAACGGATCAGGTTTTTCAGTTCTGGCGCATGCTGTTGCAATGCCTTCAAAAATAATCCGGCGTTCCCAAGCTTGTCCTTGTAAGGCGACCTGGCCAACAGTTCCAAAGCCTTCTGATCTGCAGCCTCCTCATCCACCGAACTGCGTCCGAAATCCAGATGTTGGAAGGTGTCTTCATCAGGAAACAACATCCGATCGTTAAAAGCGAACTTCGTGTCCAGACGATGTCCGAGCACAATATGGCCTAACTCGTGTGCCAATACCATGGCGAGAGAAGCCTCATCGGGCAACACGTCCAACAGGCCCCGGCTCACCACGATTACGTGGCCGATTGTGAACGACTCAAGCGGAGAAGTCAGCAGTACCCGGGTGCGGACCTCAGGTTCAATGTTGAGATTGTTGGTAACGATCAAATTGTTGACGACCGCTTGCAGAACTTTGTCGACGTCGCCTTCGGGGGCCAGAAACCCGATCTTTGTCAGCCGCTCAACTGCGTTCTGCTCAGCCTCAGTTTCCCATCGTCGCTCGCTCTGCACAGGAGTTGCGTCCTGCGCGGTTGGGCTCTGGTCGTTTACTGCTTGTGGTGCGTCGACCACAATTTGTGAAAACTCCTCATTCTGTCCGGCTTGTTTCAAGTCGTAACCCCACAACCGTGTCTGAGCTTTAAAGTGCAATTTGTGCCCACCGCGATATAACAGGTCTGACTCTTCGCTATAGATGTACGCCGGCAACCAGACACCGGGACGAAGGTTAAGTCGCCAGCTATCAAAATGCAGGTAGTAGCTATAACGCTCGCCGCCGCTGTAGGTGCCGTTAAAGCGGACCAGGTTGTAGTCTTGGTCTTCTGCCCAGATTCTTCCGATGAATCTGCCTTTTGCTTTCTTATCGCTAGGCTCTACATCAATCACCACGCATCGGACGGCCCCGAGGAACTCTCGGCGGACAAACGTGAACTTGTAAAACTTTTTCTGGAAGTCGTCATCCAACACCACCATCTGCGCAAAGCCAAGAGGAAGAAATTTCATGCCATATAAGCCAGTAAGCGTTGTGACGAAACGGCGGCCGAAGCCTGGCTGTCCCATAAATGACCGATCCTGAGTCCCCTTTGTCATATCCAACCGTCCCAGGAAATACTGATCGCTTACTGGTACCGCCTTGTCTTGGTCTCCCTTTAGATTCTGAATATATGTCTCTACCATGGGATGAAAATGCCGCATTTGCGCTAGAAAGAAATGCTCACGCTCGGTAAGCCGATCAATGACTTGATTGAACGATGGCGAAGGACCTGGCGTAGCTTGAGTCGAATTTTGAACGTCGGGCTGCGGCGCTTGGTCTTGTCCGCCTGCGTTTTGACTTGCGGAGACCCCGGAGAGCAAGAAACACAATATCGCCAGTGCGAAAAAATGTCGGATTAATAAAACACGTGTTTCGGTACTGAATCTAAGCATAGACTCCTTCGAAACCACTCAAGCAAGCTGAAACACAATGTGCAAAACGCCTGTAAAATCAACGGGTAGGCCATCCTTTTGCGCCGGTGTGAAACGAATCTGCTGGGCTGCTCTGATAGCGGACTCGTCCAGTCCATGACCAAGTCCGTGAACCACTCGCACTACCCGGATCGAGCCCGAGCCCTCGAAGATCACCTCCAGCAGGACTTCGCCCTCGATGTGTAGCTTTCTCGCTTCATCCGTATAGGCTGGAGTGGGTTTCGATAGGATCTCTGCGGGTTTAATGTGGGGCGTAGCCTCGGCGCGTTTGGCAACATTTTGGTTGGGATCACCGGACGCGGCATCGCCGAATCCGCTATCGCGGACCACTCTGCTTGCAGGAGTCACCCGGCCCGCGTTGTCGCCGATGGCAGTTCCGTCGCCGAAGCCTGAGCTTGCAACCACTCCACGCGCGCCGTGTTGACCTCCGGATCCATTGCCGTACCCAGCGCCAGAAGGGAGGTCGAAAGCTCCCTGCCGCGCTATCGTGACAGGCCGGTTTCGGTCGTTCGGGGTAGCGAGTCCTCGTGGATCACCGAAGCCGCCAGTCTGCACCTGCGCGGGAGGTTTGTTAATCGTCGCGGGTTGGGAGCTTCCCGTGGAAAAGAGATTCGTCTTTATCGCAGGCTTCGGGATCACGGTAACGGCTGGTTGAACTGGCAATTTTTCGGCTATTTCGACGCGCGGGACTGTCGGCGGGTCATCAACCTGAACTCGCGGATGGGGCTGTGGCACCTTTAGCGATTCAGAAGGCGCCTTTAACTCCGCGACCGTCGGGGCCTTTATGGGGCGGATCGGAGCCGGTTCTTGGGTCACCGGTTCGGGCGTGTCAACCAACTGAATCGCATGATAATCCCTGGGTACCGGCGTGAGCATACTGGGATGCAGGATGCCAATCGAAAGAAAGGCGATAACGAGTATCCCCTGAGATCCAAGGCTCAGTCCAAACTCTTTCCAGGGCGGACGACGATCCGGCAGCATGGAGACGGGTCCGTAGAACGTTGGGGGGGTCATAACGTAACTGGTTCCAGATTCGGTCGTGACTCGGTTTAACAACTCCCTTACCCGCACTTCGACATCCATAAAACTGTACCGCTTTTCTAGGATTCCATAAAGATGGAGAATTGGTTTTCCACAGGAAAGCGGCCGTAAAATATAAATAAATAACCACTTACACGTGCGAAAAAGAACGGCTTCCCAAAACACCGGACGGACTAGAGATGCGGTTTTGGAGGTCGAGGATGGCTCTTCAACAGTGGAGTGTGCAAAAAGTCGCAAACAAGGAATATTCTCTACCCAGACCTAAGGTATACGAAGCCCTCAGCAATGTACGATTTTCGGGCTCTTAATCCCCCGGGTAGCGTTCCTGGTGTCCACAACGAGCTGAGATTCCCGAACGATCCGGGCGTAGTCGTAGTCAGAATGGTCGGTTACGATCAGTGCACAGTCGTATTGACCGAGGTCCTCTAGGGGGGCGCAGGTCATTTGCAAATCGTAATGGCGTCCCTTTCCAACGGTCGGGAAATAAGGGTCGTTATAGGAAACCACAGCTCCCTGTTCCCGCAACAGTTCGATAATCGTCAAGGAAGGCGACTCGCGGAGATCGTCGATATCCTTTTTATACGCCATTCCCAGCACTAGCACGCGGGCGCCATTCAAGGCTTTCTTATGACTATTCAGGGCCTTGGCAACAGAATCCAACACGTGATAGGGCATCCCCGTGTTGATTTCGCCAGCCAGTTCGATGAAACGAGTGCGGAAATCCCACTCTTTAGCCTTCCAGGAGAGATAGAAAGGGTCGACGGGAATGCAATGCCCGCCGAGACCTGGGCCGGGGTAAAACGGGTGAAAACCGAAGGGCTTGGTGGACGCCGCCTCAATCACCTCCCAGATGTCGATGCCCATGCGAAGCGACAGCAATTTCAACTCATTCACCAGGGCTATGTTCACGCAACGGTAAATGTTCTCTAACAACTTCGTCATTTCGGCGGCGGCCGGAGAAGAAACCTTCACCACTCGATTGAAAATCGCGCCATAGAGTGCTCCTGCCAACTCTGAAGCAGCGGCGTCCACTCCGCCCACGACTTTCGGAATGTCGCGCCGAGCCACGGTCTGGTTGCCTGGATCTTCGCGCTCGGGAGAGAACGCTACATAGAACTTCGGTTCGCCGGAATTGTCTGCTCGCGAAGCCTTTAAGCCCTGCCGGTTCCCCTTTTCAAGAATCGGAATTAACACCTCTTCGGTTGTTCCCGGGTATGTTGTACTCTCCAGAATTACCAGATGACCTGGGCGAAGATATGGGGCAATCGACTTGGCCGTTTCCTCGATGAAGCTGAGATCAGGCTCGTGATATTGGTTCAGCGGCGTCGGAACGCAAATGATGATCGCATCCATCTGGGTCAACCGCGAGTAGTCAGAAGTGGCGTCGAAGCCTCGCGTTCTGGCTTCCTGGATCTCCGTCGAGGGAATCCTGAAAATATAGGAGCCACCCTCGGTGAGCGTCGAAACCTTACGCGCGTCGATATCAAAACCCGTGACCGGAAAATTCTGCTCGCTGTACAACAACGCTAGAGGAAGGCCCACGTAACCCATTCCAATAATGGCGACCCGCGCCTTGCCAGCAGCAATTTTGTCCTTAAGTTGAGAAAACGGAGTGACAGTTGCTGAAGTTGTGCTCATGATTTGAGTCGTTTCACCCCAATCGTAGCATGCTGGGTTATTCTTACAATCGATCCACGAACATGAAAGTGTCACGCTGGTAACTTGCGGCTAAGCTGAGCAAACCTAAATCCAGGCCAATTCCAGGAAAGTAACCGTGCGTAAAGTTCTCCTTTTAGGTATTGCAACTGTCCTAGGCATCCTGTTGCTTGCGAATTCCGGACAGTTCCTGGTTATCGACAAGCCAGTCAAATCCGATGTCATTGTCGTTCTCGCGGGCGAAACTGAAAAGCGGCCTGAACGCGGTCTCGAGCTACTCCGTCAGGGAACTGCGGCGCGCCTAATTCTTGACGTTCCAGCACAGGCGAAGCTTTTCCAATGGAGTGAACTGGAACTCGCGCAACGTTACGTTCAATCATTGCCAGAAGCGCAGTCCATCTCGGTTTGCCCAACTGAGGGTCTGTCGACGAAAGCTGAAACTGTGGATGTGTCCCGATGCTTGAAGGATCTGTCGGCGCGACACATCTTACTTGTAACCTCTGATCACCATACTCGACGGGCGCTGGTTACGTTCCAGAAGGAGTTGCCTGCTTATGCCTTTAGCGTTGCCGCAGCACGCAATCCCACAGAATTTGGTACCGACTGGTGGCAGCATCGTGAGTGGGCGAAAACGTACCTGAACGAATGGGTACGACTGGGATGGTGGGAGTTGGTTGATCGCTGGTTTTAGGTCATTCATAGAAACTCGATTGACGGTGGAGATGGCACGGATTACGATGGCTAGTCGATTTCTTGCCCTTCGGAGTGCGAGTGCGGATTGCATCGCTACAGAACGTCGTTTGCTGGATGCTAATTCTGATCACTCCGGCGTCGCTCGCTGCCGCCGATTCAGAATCAGCGATGCTTTTCACCAAAGGCGTGGTGCTGCGCAATGGGGTGGAGATACCGAATTCTTCCGCTATTTTTTCCGGTGATCTTCTCGAAACCAAAGCTAATTCGGTAGCCAATCTGAACGCGACCGGATCAAGCGTCATTATCCTGCCGGGGTCGCTGGTGGAATTCCAAGGTAAGACTCTCTTGGTTGAGCATGGCGCCGTTAGTGTTGCTACATCGCATGGAATCAGTGTTCGCGTGAGATGCATCACAGTGTCGCCGGTCTCCAGTGCGTGGACGCAATTTGAAGTCACCGACGTGAATGGCTCGGTTGGAATCTCTGCCAAGAAAAATGATGTCCGGCTGGACACGCAGCCCGATTCAAGTCCTCCGAAAGAAGTTTCGACTTCGTCGCGATCCGGCACGGTTCTGCGCGAGGGCGATCAGACTACTCGCGACGAGTCTGATGGATGCAAAAACGAAAAACGCAAGAAGGACGCTGGAGCCGTTCCAGCCGGTACCGGCGGGCCACTCAACTCTGAACTGGTGAAACTCGGCGGCATAGCAGCTCTGGGTGGCCTCGGCCTCTGGCTCGCCCTCGAACATGACGATCCGCCCAGTCCCTGGAAACCATGACGACGTCTCGCTGGGAAGAATCGCTCTGTGACAGCGCAATCTCCCAAGGCCGTGGGTTGTGACTCAATTTGCCGAGTCAACCACGAAGGACACACCCGTTACGCTAACGAAGTCCCTAAACTTGGAAACCTTCGTGATACTTCGTGTCCTTTGTGGTTGATTGATTTTTCTGCCCGAGCGGCAGACTGAGCCACTACGAGGCTGTGCAGAGTTTTTGACACCCAGATTAGTCACTGCTACGATCAAACGGTGTTGCGATCCACTACCTAATCGCAGCTGACCTCCACTTCGCATTACGGTCCCCGTCGTCTAGCCTGGCCTAGGACATCGCCCTTTCACGGCGGTAACACGGGTTCAAATCCCGTCGGGGACGCCAGATAGTATTTGCAGTAGTATTTTGGGACGGAGCCACATTGCCGTCGCGAAGTCACAAAAAAAAGAGGAAGTTAGTTGTACTCCTCTCGCCGCGAAATCCGGACGCTCGCGACGAGGGGCCCCGACTCATCCCATTAGACGAGCCTCGAACCAACGAACGCGCTCGGATTGACCACTACCTGTCGCTTGCCGATAAAATGCTCAGCAGGAGTAAGCCAAGAAACACCTCCTAAACAGGCATTACTACTTACTACTGCTTGAGGACAAATTCAAGCGCGCCGATTTACTTCTCCAACATCTAAGCGAAACCGACTGTAAGCGTGTGGCCGCATCCTCGCCTCTATCGTTCCAAGAGGTCGCGTTCCCGCTACAAAGCAGCTGCCACATTTCTAACCCTGACTTTTCTGAGTCGGCTCCGAGCAAGTCAACTGTCAGTATTGGCAGTATACGCATCGTTTACCTCTCGCTACGATTGTCAGATCGCTGGGGGAACCACAAATGGCGCTGAGGAGAAGTCATTAAGGATTGGTTGAAAAGTTCTTCCCAATCGTGGAACGCCTGGCGAGAAATTTAGAGAGGTACATACGCCAGCCATGAGAACTATACTGCCGCGACACTTTATTGCTGCGATGACCGTAATTTTATTCGCAGCTGGCATACCTGCTATCGCCCAGATGGGTGGAGAGCTGCAGGAGAAGATGGCTGCGGTGAAGCAGTCGGCTGCCCAAAACCAACAGAGCCTACACCGCTACCAATGGGTCGAAACAAGGCAGCTAACGCTCAAAGGCGACCCCAAACCTCCCAAGCAGTCCATGTGCCAGTACGGGCCTGACGGAACAGTACAGAAAACTCCAATGAGTCCCCCGCCAGAACCTCCGAGTGGAGGAAGAATGAAAAAGAAAATCATTGCAAAGAAGACGGAAGAAATGAAGGATTACATGGGACAGGTGAAGAGCCTTCTTGCCATGTACGTGCCGCCGGATCCCCAGAAGATGGAGCAGGCGTTTCAGGCTGGCAATGTCTCACTGAATCCGATGCCGGCCACACAAGAGACAGCGCTCGTGTTCAAAAATTACGCCCAGCCCGGCGATCAGATGTCTCTTTCTTTTAATACGGCGGCCAAAAAGATCAGCACTGTGAATGTGAACACCTACATGGATGATCCAAAGGACACTGTCACTTTAGCGGTGCAAATGGCCAGCCTACACGACGGTACCAACTACGTCCAGCAAACAATTCTTAATGCAACCGCTAAACAGCTTCAAGTGACTACAGCAAACTCCAACTACCAGTTGATAGGAACGCAGTAACTCGAAGCCGAACTCTGACCGAGAAAGGGAATCGCAAAGCGACACGCGATTCCTTTTTTTCTTACAGAAAACTCTGAAGGATGAACCGAAATGTCGTCTGGATTTCGGGTCTTTGTGTCCCGCATCCTGCACTCATACTCAGCACAGACCCGCCTTCTGTAATGACCCCTTAAGACCCTGCATGCTGATGCGCGTGGACGCCTCTGGTGTACCGGCGCCTCGCCAGTGCGTTTCAAGACTCACCCCATAGCGATAGCCATTTTGTTTGAATGCCCGGAACTGTCCAGGCCAGTCGATCACGCCGGATCCGACGGGCGCCCACTCGGACTTGCCAGCTTTCCACACCACGTCTTTGCAGTGGCAATGTCCGATGCGTTCGTGAGGCAGCAGATCGTAGTCCCTTGGATATGGAATCTCACCTTCAAATGTCGCAGCGTTCCCTGGATCCCAATTCAACATGAAGTTCTGGTTGCGAACGTCATGAAGAACCGCCGCCGCCTCCGCCCCAGTGGCCGTGTTGCACGACATTTCATTTTCAAGCAGAAGAATCAGGTCAGCCTTGGCACACGTCTCCGCCGCATGGCGGAGCTTGCCATTAATTGCCGCGCGGAAGGGCTTAACATCATCGATTCGCCAGAAATCGAAGCACCGGATCCGATCGGTTTCAAATGCTTTCGCCAACTCAATGCAATGCCCCAGCAGCGCGTCCTGCTGCTTAAAGTCAAAGTCCGCGTGGAACTGATCCCGGGTTTGGCTCTGCTTCGAGGGAGGCGCCCCCGGGAAATCCACTTTGTAAAGAGGGCTGGCAATATCGGTGACGCGAAGCCGATACTTTTCTAGAATCTTACGTGCCTCCGCGATTTGGTTGGCGTCGAGATCGGTAATGTTCTTGTTCCACATCCCGCGGAGCTCGATCCAGTTCAGGTGAAAATCTTGCGAGACGATCTGGCAGGCCCGGTCGAAGTCTTGCGTAATCTCATCATTGATCACCGCGAGGCGAAATTGGCAAGTCATACGCGCACTCCCAACTTTTGCTCCAGATAATGCTTGCTCATTTCAGCGGATTCCTTGGGCGCGGGACCGGCTTCGGCGCGGGCACCATCCAGTTCCACGACCCCCCATCCCCTGAAGTGAACTTCCTTAAGCGCCGCGAAAATCGCAGGGAAATCAACCCGGCCCTGGCCAAGCTCGACGAACTCATATCCGTTGGGCGTCGCTGCTGGCTTGGTATCTTTCAGATGCATAAAAAGTAAGCGGCTTCCATATTTTCGTATCATGGCTGCCGGATCGCCGCCGCCTTGTGCATAGTGAGCCGTATCCAATTCAAGCTTTAGGTAACTGGGGTCCGCCGCGTCCAGAATCGCATTCACCTGCTCGGGCGTCTGGCCAATAGTGTTCATGTGATTATGGAACCCGGATTGGACTCCCAGGTCGGCAACGCGTTTGGCAATCTCCGTAAGCAATTGCCCTTCATATTTATAGTCATCCGGGCTGAAAGATGTTCGGTCCTTCGACGATGCGCCAATCAGTTGCAGATATTTGCCGCCGGCTTCGTGCAAATACTGTGCATTGCGCACATGTCCGTCAATGATGGTCTGGCGCGCTTCGGGATTCAACGGCACGTCGCCGCTGGAGAGCGCTACAAATGTGAGTTTGTGTTTCAACAATAGATCGCGCAGCGCATGAGGATCTGGAAATTCTTTCACGGCGTTTGCCCTGAGCTGAATTCCGGGATAACCCACTTCGGAGATTTCCTCTATCGCCTCATTGTCCTTTCCGTTCCATGCGATGGAGGCATAGCCAATTCTTATGTCGGCTTCCCCATGATCCAGGGGCGCCGCAAAGTAAGAAAGATCTCGGGGCGGATACAAAAGATCGGGGCTGGCCAAGGCATGAGCCATTGTGGCGGGAATTTTGGCCAGCACTCCCGTCGCGGCAATCTGCAACAGGAACTGACGGCGTGACGTTGACATAATAGGGACTCCCTTCTTTACTCAATTTCGCAGCAGCATACGCTGGCGCTAGAGTGTACCGCATCGCCAAACTATCCGGCACGAGCGGATAGGCCTCACCCTGATTTACAATAGACGCCATGGAACGCGATCTCAACTTCGGCCCATACGTCTCTGTTGAAAAAGGGAAGAAGGTGGTCAACGACCTCACCTATGGCAATCCCACGCCCGAAGGAGTTGTACTGACCACGCTGGACAACGTGGTCAATTGGATGCGTAAGAGCTCCATTTGGCCGATGACATTTGGTCTAGCGTGCTGTGCTATTGAAATGATGTCCATGGGCGCGTCGCGGTTTGATATCGCTCGATTCGGCGCAGAAGTATTTCGGCCCTCGCCCCGGCAATCGGATCTCATGATTATTGCTGGGCGCGTATCTAACAAAATGGCACCCGTGATTCGCCAACTCTGGGAGCAGATGCCCGAACCAAAGTGGGTTATTTCCATGGGAGCGTGCGCTACATCGGGGGGCGTTTTCAACAACTACGCGCTGGTGCAGAGCGTCAACCAAGTCATCCCAGTGGATATTTATGTTCCCGGATGCCCGCCCAGGCCAGAACAACTGATCTACGCCATTACCTTGCTGCAAGACAAAATCCAGAAAGAACGAGGCACCATCAAGCGAGCTTTGAATATTTCATAGTTCAACGTCCGACCATACTTCAAGCAATTCTCTAAGTGTTTCACCTTAGGAAATGTATAAGATGCACTTCCGAGTCTACAAAATGTCCCCGATTGTGCTTTTTTTGTTGAACTGAAAATCCACTCCCCTTAGAATCCCATAAATTCGAAACCAGTTTTCTCGCGCCCCTTCGCAATCACTAAAGCTGGAGAAAAGGTAAATGAGATTTAAAACCCCGTATCTGCTCGTGTGTCTCGTCTTTGCATTTTATCCAATCCTCGCTTCTGCCTGGGTTGGCGTTTCGACGCCCACGAGTGGTTCTACAGTTTCCTCCCCGGTACACATTGTCGCCAGCTCCACCTCCACTTGTTCCAAAGGTGTCTCTGCAATCGGCGTCTATACCGCGCCCAACGTGCTGGCTGACGTGGTGAGTGGAGCCAACCTTGACGCCAATCTGAATTTGGGTTCTGGGACATACAATTTAGTAGTCCAGGAGTGGGACAACTGTAACGGATCTACAACGGCTCCTATTACGATTACCGTCGGTGGATCAGCATCTGGCGTGCAAGTCGCAACTCCCGTAAGTAACAGCACTGTAGCCTCTCCGACTCACTATGTCGCGTCGGCTTCTAGCGCCTGTCCTAAGGGTGTTTCGGCCATGGGAATTTACACCGGGCCCAATCAACTCGCCTACACCGTAGGCGGCTCGAGTGTCGATACGAATCTGAATTTAAATCCGGGAAGCTACAACACCGTCGTCCAGGCATGGGACAATTGCGGCTCCTCTTCGACCATGCCGGTTAATATCACGGTGAGCGGTAACGCGGGTCCCGGCGTTCAAGTTTCGTCGCCAGCCAATAACTCAACGGTTTCAAGTCCGGCGCACTTTGTTGCCAGCGCAACAACCGGCTGCGCTCAGGGCGTTGCCGCAATGGGCGTTTACACGGCTGACAATGCCCTCGCATATTCTGCTAATGGGTCTACGCTCGACACAAATATCACTCTGAACCCGGGCAGCTACAACGCTGTAGTGCAGGAGTGGGACAAATGCGGCGGGTCTTCGAAGACCCCTGTCGCGATTACAGTTTCTGGCGGAGGGGCTTCCGGTGGGAAGACTTTCTATAGCCTCCAAAAGCAAGGCGGATGGACTGGCTATGCGTTACTGCCGCCTTCTTATAATATTTGCGGCGGCTGTCAATCTGGCGGGCCGCAAACCTCATGGTGGTGGAATCCCGGGGTTAGTTCGCCTTCCCTCAGCGGCAGTGCTACTCAAACTAACATTGGTGGCCAGACCGCTTTTTCGGACGTGCTCTGGAACAACCATCTGATTGGAGACTTTTCATCGCAAGGGCTTCCGGATTACAGCAAGACGCTTGTACCAAGCCTTCACGATTTCACCTACGATGTGTATTTCTGGGTCGCGAACGTCGAGGTTTCACAAGCACTGGAGTTCGATATCAACCAGTTTGAGAATGGAAAATCCTTCATCTGGGGACACGAATGCCGAATTGCTGGCGGTCACCAATGGGATACGTGGAGCAACCCGAACCAAAGTTGGGTTCCGAGTGGCGCCCCGTGCAACCCCGTCAGCAATGCGTGGAACCATCTGACAATTCATGTGCAACGAACCTCCGATGATCACCTTCTGTTCCAGTCCATCACTCTGAATGGTCAAACTGCCACTTTGAACCGGTATGACACTCCGACTCCCAGTTCGTGGTATGGAGTGACCATCAATTATCAGATTGACGGCAACCGCAATCAGCAGCCCTACACTGTTTATCTCGATAACCTTAATTTCACCTATCAATGAACGGCTGTAATGAGGAGCCCTTCCCAAAGGCTCACTGAATGTGGGCCTTTTACTTTCTCTGCAATCCAAAAACCTCATCGTGCCAAGTCATGAAACGGGCTATAATCAAGGCAATTGGGCTGGGGTTGGCCATGAAGTTTCGATATATATCGTCGCTGATCGTTCTCTTCTTTTTTTCTACTGCTGTTTTTCTCAATGCCGACTCCAAACCAGCGCCTGCACCTCCGCCCCACATGTCCAAACAAACGCGAATGGACTTAATCCACGCCTTCGACGCTGAGCTGGTATATATTCGCGCGGTTTTTCCGATGGGAAAAACCGGCCTCACTTTGAAGGATGGCGTGCTGTCTCCGAACGGAGAACAATTACACAATTTGATTGCTATGTGGGGTCCCTCGGTAAAACCTGGAGATCAAGCCCGAATCTCGGCGATCACAATTAGGGGCGACCGGATTCGTTTTGAGATCAATGGCGGACCCGTTAAGAAGAGCAAGTGGTACCAGCATGTCTCCGTAGGCGTTGGTGGCACTGATACCCCAGTGGCTGGCGGAGTTCCGCAGGATAATCCGCGCGGCTCCTATGTGGACTTGATTTTCGATCACTACATTCCAGAGCTGAATCCCAAGGAACTTAAAGGTTTGCTTTATCCCGTGTTCGACTTCGACTCGAAGTCCCCGCTCCAGGCATTTCTGGAGAGTGTACCCCCCAAGGTGAAAGAGGCGATCCTGGCTCATCAAGTCCTAGTCGGGATGGATCGCGAGATGGTCATTTATTCAAAAGGCCGGGCTACTCAGAAAACCCGCGAGAAAGATGGCGACCAGGACTATGAGGAATGGATCTACGGGCAGCCCCCGGATGATGTCGACTTCGTTCGCTTAGTGGGGGATGAAGTCGTGCGCGTCGAAACCATGAAAGTGACCGGAGAAAAAGTTATTCGAACTGAAAGAGAGGTCACTCCGGAAACCAGCCTAGCCAAGGCCAATGGCGTTACAACTCGCCCCCCTAATGCACCCACTTTGCGTCGGCCCGGCGAAGAAGAAACGGACGCTCCACGCCCGGGCGATCCATCGAACGTACCCCCTCCTCCACTCCAGCCGTCACCCGACCCTAGTGCTCCGCCTAATTTAATATCCCGCCTTGTTCAATAGCGAGGTCCAATAGCGACGACTGTCCCGCTTTGCGGCTCGGACGCTCCGCCTTTACACTTGAATTGTGAAGATTGCGCTGGGACAGATCAATCCGACGGTTGGGTATTTCGACTCTAACGCCGCTAAGATAATCGACTTTTCGCAACGCGCGAAAGCTGCCGGAGCAGGCTTGGTCCTGTTTCCGGAGCTTTCTATTTGCGGGTATCCTCCGCGGGATCTAGTAGAGCGGCGTTCCTTCGTCGAGCATAACCGGACCGCAGTTGAACAGGTTGCGAAATCGACGGCTGGAATCGCAGTGATTTGCGGTCTAGTTACTGCAGCTGATGCAAGCACTGGCAAATCAGTTATGAATTCCGCCGCACTGCTGAAGGATGGCTCAGTCGCGTTCGTGCAATCCAAAATGCTTCTGCCGACCTACGATGTATTTGACGAAATGCGCAATTTCGCCCCGGCGCAGAGTCAGAAGTTGTTTCCTCTATCTGGAAAACAGTTGGCTCTCACCATTTGTGAGGATGCGTGGAACGACAAACAGTTCTGGAACAAGCGGCTGTATACCTTTGATCCGGTCGAAGCTTTGTTGCAGGCGGGAGGGAACCTCTTGCTCAATATCTCGGCTTCGCCTTTCTGGATTGGAAAGCGCGAATTGCGTAGCGAGATGCTGGCCGCGATGGCCCGGAATTACAAGGTTCCCGCAGCTATGGTGAATCAGGTTGGAGGCGATGACAGCCTCGTGTTCGATGGCTCAAGTGTCGTCTTCGATCCGTCGGGGAAAATAATAGCTCAATGCAAATCCTTCGAAGAAGATATGGTCTTCTTCGATTCCGATCAGCTCACCGGTGAAATTCACCAGCAAATTGCCGGAGATGAAGCCAGCGCTTACGCCGCTTTGGTTCTGGGGACCCGCGACTATGTTCGCAAATGCGGATTCAAGCAGGTTATCGTCGGTTTGAGCGGAGGAATTGACTCCGCTTTAACGGCAACGATTGCCGCGGACGCCGTCGGCCCCGCCAACGTTATCGGCGTGGGTATGCCCGGTCCCTATTCCTCAGAAGGTTCCATAGAGGACGCAAAGACCCTGGCAAACAACCTCAGAATTCGCTTCGAACTGCTCTGCATCACCGAGGTTGTCGAGAAATATCGCAAGACACTGGCGAAGGTCTTCTCCGGCCTTCAAGAGGACGTTACAGAGGAAAACATTCAATCCCGAGCGCGTGGAACGCTGCTGATGGCACTCTCAAACAAGTTCGGCGCCATCGTCCTCAGCACCGGAAACAAAAGTGAATTGGGCGTCGGATATTGCACGTTGTACGGCGACATGGTTGGCGGCTTGGCTGTTATTTCAGACGTCCCCAAAACGATGGTCTATCGGCTTAGTAGGTATGTGAATTCACTGCGAGCCGTGATTCCACGGTCGAGCTTGGACAAACCTCCTTCGGCCGAGTTGCGCCCGGGTCAACAGGACAGCGATACTTTGCCTCCGTATGACGTGCTTGATGCAATCCTGGAGGATTACGTGGAAGATTCGCGATCCGCCGAGGAGATTGCGGAAGCCCATGACTTCGATATAAGTTTAGTGCGGAAAGTCATCCGAATGGTGGAGCGCAGTGAATATAAACGGCAACAGGCGGCGCCGGGTCTGAAGATATCAGCCAAGGCTTTTGGCTATGGCCGGAGATTTCCGATCGCAGCGAAATCGGACGTCTGAACCGCAGCACTCAGCACTTGGCCCATGTACTGCGACGCTTCCATCAAGACCGCAAAATCGTTTTTTAACCGAAAGGAACACATGCATCGTCTGGCCATCTCTTGGTCTGTGATTTTTGTCCTGTTGACAATTGCGAAGGCGCAGCAGCAGGATGCTCCAACCAGTGCGGCAGCGGCGAGGCCCGGTGCACCGGGCGCTCAGGCAAGGCGCGAAGTAAAACTCCCGTCGGAGGAAACCGTCAACGCTTTTCTCCGCGAGACTTTCGCTTACAACCCGGGCTTGAGCTGGAAGATTTCTGACATCAAGCCGTCTCAAGCCGAAGGACTGGCCGAAGTAACAGTGGTGCTTACCACGCCGCAGGGCCTGCAGACAAACCAGTTTTATGTGACAGCAGACGGAACCCACGCCATTGCTGGACAGATTATTCCTTTCGGCGCCCATCCCTATGCCGCAGCGCAACGCAAGCTCGAAAAAGAGACCAATGGCTTCTCACGCGGCCCAGCGGACTCGCCGGTCACTATCTTCGAGTTCAGCGATCTTCAATGTCCTCATTGCAAAGAGGCTCAGCCAATTATCGACAGATTATTGTCCGAGGAGAAGAATGTACGGCTGGTATTCCAGAATTATCCGCTGTCGTCGCACGATTGGGCAGAGAACGGCGCTGCCTATGCGGATTGTGTGGGCCGCGCCTCGAACACTAGTTTTTGGAAGTTCATCCAGAGCGTTTACGACGCGCAGTCGGACATCACAGCAGCAAACGCCGACGACAAACTCAAGGAATTGGCAGACGCTGCTGGGGTGAATGGCGCCGAAATCGCGGAGTGCGCTGCCAAGCCCGCCACTCTGGGTCGCGTCGAGCGCTCAGCCGAACTGGGGAATTCCGTGGGGGTTACCGGTACACCCACTTTATTTATTAACGGAAGAAGTATCGCTAACGTAGGAACGCTAGGCTACGACGTACTAAAGCAACTGGTGGACTTCGCCGCGAAGGATAAATAGCTACCACTGTGTTGCGCGATTCCTATTTGGTTATCCAAATTTCCGCACTCTCATTCCGCTGGCTTTTCCGGACAATATGCGGGGTGAGCACGATCAATAGTTCGTCGTCATCCACTTCTTTATGGTGGCTACCCTCGATCTGGGTCAATCCCGGAATTTGAGCGAATCCCGGTATGCCATTCAAGCTGCGTTGTTCGCTATGAGACATTTCCCCGGCAACCACCGCGGGTTCGCCATCCAGCAACGTTACGCTGCCCTTGTATTCGCGATTCGCAATAATCGGCACCCCATTCACTGCTTGTCCGGCTAGTGATCTCACCTGCATTTCCACCGTGAGACTCACATCCGAATCGCCATTCACCATGGGCTTCGCCTTCAGGCTAAGACCGATGTCTTCGTAAGTGAATGAGGGAAACGGGGCCTGAAACGTGTTGTTCCCTAGAACTTGTGCAATCGCCGGTGTGTTAAAAACCGGTGCGAAGGTAGCGTTCAGGATCGGATACTTCGTCCCCAAATGCAAAGTCGCATCGTTGCCCTGGGAAATGCGCAGCGTGGAGTGCTGCAAGTCCCTTGCCCAGCTCTCATTGAGGGATGCCTCGGCCATGAGGGTTCCGAGGCTTACTCCAGAAAAAGTCTTGCCTCCTCCAAAGGTCGCAAGCGGCTGGCTGAAGATAGAGTTTCCCTGTCCTTGCAGTTGGGCGATCAAGCTGCTAATAGTTTGATTGTTCGCCTGATTAATGCCACCACTCGCGATTAGCTGGTTTATGAGGCTCTGTAAGCTCTGGCCGCCCAGCGCCACTAACGCTGCGGCCCCTATATTAACCAGGGTAAATTGATTGGGAAGGCTAACCCCGATCGTCCGCATATAAGTGTGGCTGACCTGGTAAATCTTCACATCGAGCATCACTTCCGGACGTGAATCATCAAGGTTTTCTATGAACTGAGTGGCTGCGTCGAGGATATTTTGGGGAGCCCGGACAGTTAGAGTTCCGGCTTCTGTATGCGGGGTTATCAATCGAATATCAAAAATGTTACGTAGGACATTGGTGACATTCGTAAGATCCGTGGGCGTCGAGACTCCAGGAATATAAAACGTGCGCATTGCCATGCGGTCATAGAGGCGGTGGTTGTCCAGAGTTTCAGCCGCCACCAGAATCTGTTTCGCGCCCATCGGCGTCCAGAAGGTATGGGTAACCTGACCTGCCGCGCTCATCGCCGTGAGGAAGTCCACGCCTTCGATATCGAAGCGTACCGGGCGCGAAACCACAGAGTCGTCCATGATCACTTCGATGTGAAACGCGCCGGCTACCTGATTAAGCAGGCCACGCGAGTCGCCCCTGTAATGAAAATCAAGGCTAGTCTGATCCGGTATCGCTCGTATTTCGTTGGATTCATCGACCACCCGAGCGTGCTCGCGTCCCATGGGCACTGATTCTGCTAACGCATCTTTAACTCGCTCCTGCGCAAACTCATTCTTGGGGTCAAGATTCAGCGCGGCGCGGAAATCCGCCAAAGACTCGGCATCTTTACCGTCTAGGGATTCGGCGTTTCCTGCCTGAAGATGCTCGAAAACCGATTGCTCGCGAGCAAGCTCGCGCGCCGTGAGATAGTTGACGTTCCTCGGCTCGAGGCGTGCTGCAATTTCAAACTGTTCGTACGCCCCGTCGGTGTGCTTCTTGTTTTGCAGCTTTAGCCCTCTCGAAAATGCCGCCGTTGCCTGCTTTATATCTCTCTTCGAAGGATTGCACCCCGAAGTGGACGAAGCTTCCGGAGGGCAAGGCAGCATGTTCGCGGTTGGATCCGCGAAGAGAGTTCCCGCTGTAATCGTAATCACTATCAGAAAGGAACAGCCCCGCATGTCCGAATTGTAACCTCGAACCAGGGTTGAACAGAGCATTTCTGAAGGCGCGTGAACCTTCGGTGTACCGCTCGTCCGGAGCTGGACCAATGCCGCAGAAGCGCAGGCTCGGCACTTCGTGACGGTTTGGAAACTGGCCGGTTTTGGCGTATAAAAAAGAGTTGCGGTGCATTCATCGCGGCTGCAGCGGAATCTAAGTCTCAGCGAGGGTTTATGTCCACCACCATGCACGCTCCTCGAGGGCTGGAGGGAGTAGTTGCAACTACTTCGGGCATTTGTTACATCGACGGGGAACGCGGCATTTTAGCCTATCGGGGGATTGACATCCACGAGTTGGCAGAGAACTCCACCTTTGAAGAGACCTGCTCGCTGCTCTGGACCGGAGTGCTTCCAACGCGAGACGAGCTGGCAAAACTTCGCCAGCGCCTCGCAGAAGAACGGCGGTTGAATCCCGCAATTATCGATTTGTTGCACACCGCGCCCGAAGATGCTCTGCCGATGCATGTCCTGCGCACCGCCGTTTCTGCTCTCTCGTTTTATGACCCCGCTCAAACCGAAAAAAGCACCAACAATGGCAACAAACTCGGCGACCATAAGAGCAATGTCGACTGTGCTATTCGCCTTACTTCCCAAATAGCGATGATCGTTGCAGCTTACGACCGTATCCGGAAGGGAAGGCACGTCATTGAGCCGGATCCCGAGCTTTCGCACGCTGCGAATTTTTTGTTGATGCTGAATGGTAAGCGTCCATCGTCGACCGCAGAACGTGCTTTGGACATCGCTTTGATCCTTCATGCCGATCATGAGCTTAACGCTTCCACTTTCGCGGCTCGCGTCACAGCGGCGACTCTCTCAGATATGTACTCTGCCATCACTTCCGCGATCGGGGCGCTTAAAGGTCCATTACATGGCGGTGCAAATGAGGCCGTCTTCCACATCCTGGAAGAAATAGACCGTTCCGCGGCTGACCCAGTCGATCACGTTAAGAGGATGCTGGCCCAGAAGATAAAAGTTCCAGGATTCGGTCACCGCGTTTACCACACGGAGGACCCACGCGCCACGCACTTGCGGCAGATGGCTCGCGATCTCGGAAAGTCCAGCGGCCAGGAAAAGTGGTACGAAATGTCTCACCGGATCGAGGAATTCATAAAAGCGGACAAGAAGCTCAATGCCAACGTGGATTTCTATTCCGCCTCTACCTACCACACGCTGGGAATCGATGTAGATTTGTTCACACCCATTTTCGCGGTCTCGCGAGTGAGTGGCTGGACCGCGCACGTTATCGAGCAACTCGATGACAACCGGCTCATACGGCCGCGCGCGGATTACGTTGGACCCACATACCCGCAGCATTGGATACCGATAGAGAATCGCTAGTCGCTAGACCAGCCCCTTCTATTGCCGTAGCAATCCGATTCCTATTCAAGCCCAAAATAAACTGCCCGCCGGTATGGATATTCCCATATGGCGGGCAGCGTAATGGTTGAAAGTAACGATGTCTTACTGTTGAACTGCAATCGCAAGTTTTGGAGCCAACTGCTTGCGAAATGCAACTCCACCTGCGCCGGCTAGTGCCAGAATTCCCAAGAAGCTGAGCTCGCTCGGTTCAGGTACGTTGTTGGAGCGGCCCGGCGGTGTGTAGCCGAGGAACTCTTGCGGCGTGCCATGATCTCCACTCTGGGTGCCATTGATCGGCGTATAAGCTGTAATTCCCGCAAAATCACTGGCCGGCGGCGCACCACCCGCAGCCGTCAGTGCCCAGTTGTAGTACGCCAAGGCATTCGAATTCCCTGAATTACCGAAGGGACTCGAGGAGTTTCCGGAGTTGATATCATTCAAAGCAGTGCTCGAAAACAAAGACCAGATTGCCCAGTTCGCATCATTTGAATTTGCAGTAACGGTGCCAGGAAGAGTGACCCCATTGACGCCCAGAATGGTGTCGAAAATCAAGCCAGCGGCGAGATAGTCAGCCGATCCGGTTGAGCCAAAAAGCCCGGTGCCGCCGGGAATGGGATTTTCATTCGCCTTCCAGGTTTCTCCATTGCTGATGTGGTTGTCGAAGGCATCGCAAAGCAGACCGGCAGGTACGCCGTTGATCAAGAAATTATACGGGTATGTATATTCTCCGCCAGAGTTGTTGCCGCCGGGGCCGACGAAGGTCATGTCATCTGCGAAAGCAGATCCGCTTAGCAAAACGGCTGCAAGCAGCGAAAAGATGAAAGCGAACAGACGGGTGCGCATTATTTCTCCTATGATCGGCTCCATGGCCGACGATGAACCGCTCACACCCTATCTGCTAGCACTCTGCCAGCCAATCTCAATCCTCCAGAAACAAAGGGTTTATGGCTGGTTTTGCCGCCGTCGTGAGAAAGCCCTTGCACACCGCTCCCCGGCGAGGGAACTTTCCAGTCCGGTTCCGGCCTTCCGGCTGAATGACAAAAAGTGTCACGTAGCATCCCAAACCATCTAAACCTTATTGCTGGAGCGTAAGATCAAGGAAAGGGTTAGTTCGGGTTAATCACAATGATGCGCCGCGTCTATCTCGACAATAACGCCACCACTCCGGTCCTTCCCGCCGTGCTGGAGGCGATGCGGCCGTATTTTTCTGAATACTTCGGCAACGCCTCGTCGATCCATCACCACGGACAGGAGACTCGGGCGGCCGTGGAGCGCGCACGCGAGTCCGTGGCGATGCTGGTTGGGTGCCGGGCTTCCGAGATCGTCTACACCAGCGGAGGCACCGAAGCTGACAATCTGGCAATCTTTGGCTTGCTGCGCGAGGGTTTGGTTGGCAAGGGTGACCACGTTGTTTCAACGACTATTGAACATCACGCGGTTTTGAACTCGTGCAAGCAACTTGAATCCGAGGGATGCAGTGTTACTTATATTCCGGTCGGCAGCAGCGGCCAGGTTGATCCGGACGACGTGCGCCGCGCGCTGCGGCCGAATACAAAACTGATTACGATCATGATGGCGAACAATGAGACCGGCGTCCTTCAGCCAGTTGACGCGATCGGAAAAATCGCAGCCGAGACCGATGTCTATTTCCATACCGACGCAGTACAAGCAGCGGGGAAGGTTCTCATCGACGTTAATCAGATCAATTGTGATCTGCTATCCATCTCCGGCCACAAGATGCACGCACCGCAAGGAGTCGGTGCGCTTTACGTCAGGAAGGGAACCCGCCTTCAGCCTTTATTCCATGGTGGACGCCATGAACGTTCGCGACGGGCGGGAACAGAAAACGTTCCCGGAATCGTCGGGTTGGGCAAAGCCGCTGAACTCGCGAAAGAAGGATTGGTCAACGGCGAAATACAACCGTTGTCGAAATTGCGCGACCGCCTGGAAGCCACGATCCTTCAAGACGTCGACGCGAGTGGCGTGAACGGCGCTGGCGCTCCCAGAGTGCCTAATACTTCAAACATCTATTTTGATCATGTTGAAGGCGAGGCCTTGGTCATCGCGCTGGATCTCAAAGGTCTCGCGGTCTCGACCGGAGCAGCGTGTTCCTCGGGCGCGCTGGAACCATCGCACGTTTTGATGGCGATGGGATTAAGTGCTGATCAAGCGCGGGGCAGTCTCCGATTCAGCCTCGGTAAACAGAATACTTCTGAAGAAATCGATTTCGCCGTGAATCTAATTCCAGCAACCGTTGGCCACCTGAGGCAACTGTCTCCGGTTTACAATACAAGAGAAGCTCTTAGCCGTTAGCTCTTAGCCTTTGGCTTGGAACCTAAGAGTTCCGCGTCTTGTGTCGATTTAACTTGCGTTTAAATTGTTCAAGCCAAGGGCGAGGAGCCAAGAGCCAAGAGCAATGCCCACTAAGACCATCGCCGTAGCCATGTCCGGAGGAGTTGATTCCTCCGCCGTCGCGGCCATGCTGCGTTCTGAAGGGCACAACGTTGTCGGCCTGACCATGCAGCTTTGGAATCAGCGACGGCTTGCCGGACACGAAGGCATGCCCGAATCGGTTCAGGGACGCTGCTGCTCGCTCGATGACGTTTACGACGCGCGGCGCGTGGCCGAGACCATCGGTATTCCGTATTACGTCGTCAATCAGGAAGATCGCTTCGAGCGCGATGTAGTGCGTCCATTTATCGATGAGTATCTTTCTGGACGAACTCCCATCCCTTGCAGTCTTTGCAATAATCATTTGAAGTTCGATCAGCTGCTGCTGGTAGCGCAGCAGATTGGCGCGGACTTTCTGGCAACCGGACATTACGCGCGCGTGGAATTTGACGAACCCACCGGTCGTTGGCTGTTGAAGCGTCCCGCTGATGTAGCGAAGGATCAGACTTACTTCCTGTTCGGGCTTACTCAGGATCAGCTAAGCCGCACTCTCTTCCCGCTCGGCGAAATGACGAAGCCGCAAGTGCGCGAACTGGCTCGCAGCCATGGGCTCGCCCTCGCCGACAAGCCTGATTCGCAGGAGATCTGCTTTGTCCCCGGAGGCGACTACAAGAATTTTCTGAATGCGTATCTCGAAGAGCAGGGCGCGAGCCTGCCAGATACCGCCGGTGAACTTGTGACTGCCGACGGACGCGTAATCGGCGAGCATAACGGCATTCATAACTTCACCGTGGGGCAGCGCAAGGGCTTGGGCGTGGCCACAGGGTCGCCCCTTTACGTCCTTCAGATAAAGGGTGACACTCGGCAAGTCGTCGTGGGAAATCAGGAAGATCTCTATTCGAAGACGCTTCGAGTTCACAAGACCAACTTCATCTCAAAATCTCCCAGCGAGCCGATGCCGGTTCAAGTAAAGATTCGCCATCGCCACCAGGCCGCGCTCGCCACGATTGAAATTGGGGCGGAAGATGAAGTCCTGGTGACCTTTGCTGAGCCGCAGCGCGCCGTCACGCCAGGTCAGGCTGCGGTGTTCTATAGCAATGAGGTAGTAGTCGGCGGCGGCTGGATTATCTAGCGTCTCCTTGCGAATCGGTAATTTTTTCAAGGTCCCCGCTCTCTGAGCAAGCAGACGACCAGATTTCCACAGCTTAACCTACACAAACTAAAGCGGTTACATTCGGACTAGCCTCGGACTCTGGCATCTTACCTGCAATATCTCATCCGGCAGGACGTTTTCTCGCAATGTCAACCAAGAGGGGAGTAACCATGAAAGCATTTCTTTACACGATTCTTACCGCAGTATTGCTAACAGCTATTTCTTTCGCGCAAACTAATGCTCAAGCTCAAGGGAGCGGGTCCGCGTCACAGGATTTGAGCGCCTCGCAGAGCGGTAACGGCGCTAACGCGCAGTCCGACACTTCGGTGCAAGGAACTGCGGGCGGCGCAGTTTCCACCCCGTCGCAAAATCATTCAGCGCACACATCGACTTCAAATCAAGCTTCTTCGGATCAGAGCGTGTCTTCGAAGACCATTCACGCGACCTTGGAAAAGCCAATTGATGCGCGTAAAAACAAACCGGGCGACGAAGTCGTCGCTAAAACGACGCAGACCACGACTTCTAGTGAGGGCGTTGCAATTCCCAAGGGCTCGAAGATTATTGGCCACGTGACCGAAGCCAAGGCCAAACAGAAAGGCGAGAGCCAATCTGCGGTTGGCGTCGTGTTCGATCGTGCCGTGCTGAAGAACGGTCAACAAATTCCGATGAATGCATCCATTCAGGCGATTTCTGCTAACACATCAGCTTCCGCATTTGACGACCAGCCGCTGTCTTCCGGAGCGGGCCGAGCAGGAGAGAACCCTTCCGCAACTGCTGGAAGAGGTGCGGTCGGCGGCGTGGGTTCAGTTGCGGGCGCCGCCTCCAACACGGTGGGAGGCGCGGCCAGCACGGTCGACACCACTACAGCCGGAACGTTGAATGGCGCGGCTTCGGTTCCGAACGGTGCGGCATCCAGCACCCTTTCGTCCACCAGTCACGGAGTCAGCGGGCTCAATGGACTTTCATTGAGCACGGCTGCCGGGAATTCAACAGAAGGATCGGTAATTTCCTCAGCCAGCCACAATGTTCATCTGGATAGCGGCACCGAAATGATTCTGCAAGTCGCCAAATAAACGTTCTGATCACTAAAGGCAGCGCGCTGCGAGCCGCTGCCTTTGCGCTAGATAAGGAAGTTGTTCCGGAAGGCCCGGTTACCGGCTGATCTGCGTCGCTTGGGCCCAAAGAAGATTTCAAAGACCCTTGTGACATTTGTCCGGCTGGTGGTTTTGTTTCCGGTAAGCTGTTCTTGGCTCGATAGATTCGCTTCTTCGTCCAATGCGCGATCTGCTAGCGCTACCCACTTTCTAATGTGAGCAGTTTCCGCATCACTCCGCCGTCTTCCGTATGGCAGCGGAGAAGCAACGGATGGAGCAGGAGGCGAGGCAGATTGCGCAGGATTCCGCCCTTTCTCGAGCATTTCTTTAATAAGACGCTTCACTAGCCCAAACTCGATTCAGTATTGGCGAAGATTGTTCGATACCGAACAAACTTATCTTCCTATCCTCCGAGCAGACCTTACAAACCGTCGATACCGTAAACCCTGTATTTCCGCAGAGGATTCGTGGAGCACGTGTCCATGTTTCAGCCGAGAAAAGATGCGGAGGCTAAGGGCCACAAATTCATCCTCCGAACTTTCCGCGAACACGGAGTACCAGATACGCAACGATGGCCACGTTTGGGGATTTCATGTTGGGGATTAAGCTTCAAGAGGAGACCGATTCTGATATCCACTTCAGGTAGTCTGCGCTTCCATCTTCAATTTCTATGCAGATGCATTCTGGTAGCTCATATGAATGCAGCTCTTTGATCGCGGCGCGGACTCGGTCGAAGGCTAAGACTGTGGTCTTGATTACTAGCAGCCACTCATCCGCCTCTTCGATTTTTTCTTTCCAGCGATAAATGGATTCGATTTGTGGAACGATGTTCACGCATGCTGCCAGGCGGCGCTCGACCAGAGCGCGGCCAATGCGTTGAGCTTCATCGTGCGATCCGGCGGTGGTTAGGACGAGTTTGTTTCCAGTCATATAAAATTCAGCTCTCGGCTGTCAGCTATCAGCTTATTGCATCCAAAGTGTTCTTGCGGAGACACCTTGCGGAGACACCAATAATTATGGCAACCCAAATCAAGTTTGGCACTTCGGGATGGCGTGCAGTTATGGCGGAGGAGTTTACATTCGCAAATGTGCGTCGCGCGGTCAACGGAATCGCGCGGCATGTGGCGTCGCGGAAGTCATCGGGCGCGCGAGTGATTGTTGGGCGAGATCCGCGGTTTCTCGGCGAAACATTTTGCTCCATGGCGGTCGAAATTCTGAGTGCGCACGGAATCACGCCCTTGCTCATCGCCGAACCTGCGCCGACTCCTGCGATTGCCTACGCTGTAACGCACGAACACGCGGACGGTGCAATCAACATCACCGCATCGCATAATCCTCCAGAGTATAACGGCATCAAGTTTTCGACACATGATGGCGCTCCCGCGCTGCCTGAGGTTACGAAGCACATCGAAGCCGAAATTGTGGCGTTTGATTCCGGCGCGAAATTTTCGAACGGAAGCGGCAAGGACGTCAAATCCCAACCTCTCGATCCACGGAGAATGTATCTCGACCGGCTGCGGGAAGTCATCGATCTTCCCGCGATTCAGAAAGCAAAGCTGCGCGTGGTTTTCGATCCGCTATGGGGAGCGGCGCGTGGTTATCCCGACGCGCTATTGAAAGAAGCCGGGGTGGAAGTCGCAACCGTGCACGACTACCGCGATGTTCTCTTCGGTGGACACGCTCCTGAACCCGACGATCACTTGCTTGAAGACTTGCGCGAAAAGATGCGTTCCACCAAGGCCCATATCGGGATCGCCACCGACGGCGATGCCGATCGCTTTGGAATCGTCGATGAAGATGGCACATTCTTTCAGCCGAACTACATCATCGCCCTGCTATTTGATTATCTGGTTGAAAGTCGGGGATGGAAAAATGGCGTCGGCAAATCTGTTGCGACCACGAATTTAGTGAATGCTCTGGCTAAGCATCACGGTGTAGAGCTGCATGAGACGCCCGTGGGCTTCAAGTACATCGGCGAACTGATCATGCAGGACAAGATCGCGATCGGCGGCGAAGAGAGTGCGGGACTTTCGATCCGCCATCATGTTCCTGAGAAAGATGGCATTCTCGCCGGACTGCTCTGCTGCGAGATGGTCGCTCGCCGCGGCAAGGCTCTCGGGCAGCAATTGCGCGAGCTATTTGGCAAAGTTGGTTCCTTCTATCCAGAAAGAGACAACTTTCGCTTGACCGAAGAGGTGAAAGCGAAGTTCACTAAGAAGTTAACACTTGAACCTAAAGACTTCTCTGGCCGGAAGGTGAAGGAAGTGGTACGCAGCGACGGCCTCAAGCTCATCCTGGATGATGGCTCGTGGGTTTGCTATCGCCTTTCGGGAACAGAGCCAGTTGTTCGTGTTTACTCCGAGGCAAGCAGCAAAAACGGATTAGCGAAACTTAGCGCGGCAGCAAAACAGTGGATATTCGAATAACGGGCCTTCCAAAAATCCGAGTCTTGCCGAACCGCGAGGGCCAGGTCCCTCATGCCGCGTGTCTCTTTCGCGCGGAAGCAATGGCAGAGAGAGCGATAGGAAAAATCCGCCCTGGATTGGTCTGGATATTCGGCTTACGGCGGCGGCTGGCGACAATTTCAGTAGTGGCTCTAACGGTGTGGTTATTCGTACATGTGACGTTCGGCGCAAACGGAATGATGGTGTACCGGGCGAAGCGCGCGGAAGTAATTAGCCTGCAAAAGGAAATTGATTCCCTTCAAAAAGAAAACGACCGTTATAACAAGCAGATTAATGATCTCAAGACCGATCCCAAGACCATTGAGAAAGAAGCGCGCGAACAATTGCATTATGCGCGCCCCGGCGAAATCGTGTATGTGTCTCCAGCTCCGGTGAATGCAGAGCCCTCCCCGACCAATTCCGCGCAAAAGTAAGGACCACGCTGGTGACATTTCATCCCTTGATTTCGTAGTATATTTCTGTCGTTCTTCCACGACGATGAGGGTCTGTGATCGTCCCGGTGAGTTTAAAGACTAAAGACGTGCTGATCGTGAAGGCCGCCTCCCTAAAGCGCTGACCAAAACGATGCGGGCTGTGGCCGCCGAATAGGAGAAGTCCCGTATGAAAGAGATATTACTTACCTGTGCTGCACTGTCGTTGTTGTGTTTGATGATCGTCAGTGTTTCGGCGGCCAGCGAGAAGACCACCGTGAAGGGATGGGTGGCCGATTCGATGTGTGGCGCCAAAGGCGCGATGGCTGGCCAGGAAGCCTGCACCAAGAAGTGCCTCGCCGCGGGGGCGAAAATGGTTGTGGTTACCGATGGCGACCAGAAAGTCTTAACGGTGGATAATCCGGACGCTTTGACCGGGCATGAAGGACACCACGTAGTTGTCACCGGCGAAGTGACCGGCGACTCCATTCACGTTGAGAGCGCCAAGATGGCAAAGGCGCCAGCAACGAAGAGCGACGACAGGGTGCCGTATTGAATCCCAGCGCTGTGTAAGAATGGCGGCCCACGACGGGCCGCCTTTTTTCTTTGGAGAAGTACCAATTAGCGGACGACATTCTCGACCGGCGAACTTGCGGTCGCGTAAAGCTTCTTTTCCATTCGGCCGGCAAGATAGGCGTGACGTCCGGCTAAAACGGCATGCTTCATCGCCTCCGCCATTAGCACGGGATCGTGTGCGGCGGCGATGCCGGTGTTCATAAGGACTGCGTCAACTCCCAGTTCCATGGCGATAGCGGCGTCGGATGCAGTTCCAACTCCCGCGTCCAGGATCAGCGGAACTCCAGTGATCATCTCCCGCAAAATGCGGATATTTGCTGCGTTCTGGATACCGAGTCCACTGCCGATGGGGGCGCCCAACGGCATAACGGCACTTGCCCCAGCGTCCACGAGCCGTTTCGCAAAAACAATGTCATCAGAGGTGTACGGGAGGACAGTGAAGCCTTCCTTTACCAAAACGCGAGTTGCCTCCAAGGTCGCTTGAACGTCGGGATAAAGCGTCGCCTGATCGCCGATCACTTCGATCTTTACCCAGTCCGAGATACCGACTTCGCGCCCCAGTCGTGCGGTTCGGATAGCCTCATCCGCCGTGTAACATCCTGCAGTGTTGGGGAGCAAAAAGTATTTCTTGAGATCGATGAAGTCGAGCAGAGACTCCTTGCTTCGATCGAGATTAACGCGGCGTACGGCTACCGTAACCATCTCCGCTCCGCTAGCTTCGAGAGCTCGCGCTGTCTCCTGAAATGATCGATATTTCCCGGTGCCGACAATCAGGCGGGAATGAAAATTACGTCCGGCGATGATGAAGGGATCTGACATGGATCTATTGTAATGAAAACGGCCGATCAGAATCCTGCGGCGATTTATGCCGGAACTTCGATGGTCTTTCTAGATTTGCCCATTGCGCGCTGACGCGCCCACCACCAATTCACGGAAGCGATGACCGCTGTAATGCACATCAGCAATGCTTCGCGAACCGTTAAACGGGTTAGCAAAGCAATGCAGATCGCGATTCCGGCCAGGGCGATTGCACGACCGAAAGGCAAACGCAGAGCTTGGGCCTCCGGCCGCGTTTTTCGCAATTGGATGAGTGACGCACATATTGCTCCATAATAGAGCGCCATTGATCCGGCTGAAACTGCTGCTACCCAGAGGAAAGTGCCAGTCAATGCCAATACCCAGACCAGTACAGCGTAGATGCAAGTCGCAAGAGCGGGAGTGTGATACCGGGGATGTAGCCGACTCAAGGAATATGGGAAGTCGCCGTGAGAAGAAAGGGCGTAAACCAAACGCGGCGCGCTCAAAATAGTGCCCGTGATATATCCGTAACTCGAAATCATAACTGCCACTGCTACCAAAATGGCTCCGCCCTGACCGATTAATTTAACCGCGACTTCGAGCAATGGCCTGTCGGTAGCGACTGTGCCGATCGCTGCCACGGTGACAAGCTGCACCAACGTGAACACCGCCGCGCAAACCAAGAGTCCTGTAGCGAGCGCGAATGGGACGGTTCGTCTTGGATCCTCCACTTCTCCTAAAGGCGCGAGCGAATCTTCGTATCCCCCATACACGAAAAGTAGCAATAACAGGGCGCTCAACCATGGGTTCCAACCGGGACTCACGATTTCGGATAGGTGGACGACCTGGATTTGATGTCCAAAACGAGAGAGGCCGAAAATAATCAGAAATGCCAGAGGCAGGATTTTCGCCATGGTGAACAGGTTGGTAAAGTTGGTTCCACTGCGAACTCCAAAATAATTAGCAGTGGTGGGTATTACGATCAGAGTGGTTATTGCCAGTGCGCGCGTCCAGCCGTGCCCTGCGGAAGGCAGGTAGCTGGCGAGATATCCGACGAAAAGATTTGTTCCCGCGGCCGCGGCGCTAACCAGAGACAGTAGCCAAAACCAACCGACCTGTATACCGCAGAACCGGCCAAAGGCAGTACGAACATAAACATAAGGTCCGCCGGGCTCGGAGAATTGAGAGGCTACCTCCGTCATCGCGGCGGCGATGACCGCCATGACGATAGCCGCGAGCAACATCGCGAAGGGACTGGCGCGGCCGAGTGTGCGCGTTAGCTCTCCTGGCACACCAAATATGCCGCTACCGATCACGCCGTTAGTCACCAGGCCCGTCATTGCCCAGCGACCGATTGTCCGAATAAACCCCATGGAACAGAGCTGCCTATTCCGCTGGAGTGTAGCAGAACTTCAAGGTGACGGCTCCGTTTGTCGGACTGTGATGGAAGTTTGCTGCTGAAACGCTGGCCCGAGTGAATTGGGAGGTCAGAGTTAGGGAATGTTAGCCTTACTGGCCGAAGTCAGATCCTCTAGATAAACATCTCGTCCTGCGTTGCTCCGTTGCCGTTTCGCCGGCGGCGCCTGCCTCCGAAGAAAACTTCAAAGCCCGTGCTGACTCCGCGAACGACGCCCGAAATATGCCGAACCGGGGAAACCACGGTTTTCCGGACCATATCTCCAGTCTCTTCGATTTTGTCCATGGTGCGGTTTACCAATTCATCGGCTCTGATTACCTGCAAGCGGGTGCGATCGACAATATCTGTCAGTGTGGCATCGATTCGTACCGCTTGAGCGCGAACGAGGGCAGTCGTACTCTTGATGTCGTCGGCCACTGCCTCGACTTTGGGTTTCAACTCGATCAACATTGCATGAGCCGTGCCCACCGCGGGAAGAACCGTATCCTGCATTTGAGTCGTGAGGGACGTCACCTTGGGTAGAAGGCTGCCCTGAACTTCCGTAGCGAGAGCTTCGACTTTCGCCCCCACTTTGCGGACCGCGAGATACATCGCGACTAATATAAGAGCCTGAAGAACTACCGCAGCCGTTGTCACGGCGATAAAGATTGTTGGGTCCATGGTCGCTTGCTCGCCCCTTCCACGCTCAACCAGCGCAGGGTTTCATCAATCTACAGGTTCTTTGTCTCGTTGTCAGCCGTGGCAGTAGTCGTTTGCCGGTACGCCTGTTTACCGGCTTCGACCGCCGAGCGCACTTGTTCCTTTTGCTGATTCAGAACATCTTTGCCGCGGTCAACCCATTCCGAAGCTTGCTCGCGAGCTTCGCGCGCCCGGTTGCGCATAAATTCCTTACCCTCATCCGCTTTCGAACGCAGGACCTCACGAGTCTCGCTTCCGGATTGCGGCGCGAACAAAATGCCGACGACCGCTCCTATGCCCAGTCCTACTAAGAACGATGCAATGCCGTTCCCATCTCTCTGCGACATAAAACCTCCGCCAAACGCCTCAATTGACTTCTCTTCGATGCTAACATCGGGGTTCGCGAAACACAATTTATCGGGTGTTGGGCGCGGATGGGTCAGGTTGATTTCGGAGGGTCGCTTCACCGTCCTCGCTATGGCATTATGTCCAGATGACACCCACAGTCAAGAATGTGCTCGCAGCAGTGTTTTGGTTCGTTCTGGGTCACCTCAGCTGCGCTGTCATGCATCACTGGCACGACATCATGGGGAGATAGCCTGGTTCTCCGCGGCGCGATCTCTGGACCTGGGCCCTTCCTTCGCTCGCGATGAAGGCGCTAGTCGTGGAGATACCAGAACGGTTCAACGAGAAATAACCTCACGCTAGCTAAGGGAGCGTATGAAGGACTTTGAACATCCGAGACTCTTGTTCGAGCAACCTCTGAATGAACGTCTAGCTTTCGAAATGGAGCAAAAGGGCTGGTGTGGTATCGCAATCGTCGAACTCCCCAGCAGGGCACGAATACGTGTCTTTTTCTATGATCCGATACGACTTGCTCAGGACTTGGAGACAGATCTAAAACTTGGCAGGGTCTGCATAGCCGAGCTGGGAATGATTGTTATCCCCAGAGTAACGCTCGAGTATATGGAAAGGTCTGTCAGAATCTTGGACGAGAGAGGCTATTTCAATGGCTTGGTCCCACTTCCAGCGTGAGTAGGGTCGTGGAGCTCCCGCTCGTGGAAGCTCCACTTCACTGACACTCTCTACCAAACTTACAACTGGGCGCAGACCGCCTTTGTCTCCGTGTACAGTTCCAACGCGTCGTGTCCCATTTCGCGGCCCCAACCTGATTGCTTGTAACCACCGAATGGAAGCGCGGCGTCGAATACGTTATAGCAATTGATCCAAACAGTCCCAGCGCGAAGCTTCGCGGCTGTGCGATGGGCTTTGCTGATGTCGCGAGTCCAGACTGCCGCCGCGAGCCCGTAGATCGAATTATTCGCGGTCGGCAGGACTTCCTCAGGATCGCTAAACGGAATGGCAGTCACGACGGGACCGAAAATTTCCTCTTTTACTATTTTCATGTCGGGCTTGGTGTCGATGAGGACGGTGGGCTCGACGAAATATCCAGCGCCGCTTTTCTTTTTCCCTCCAGCGACTGCTTTTGCGCCTTCCTTCATCCCGGACTCGAGATAGCCGCAGACGCGGTCCAGCTGTTCTTTTGAAACCAGCGGCCCCATGTTGGTGGAGGCATCAAAGCCGGGACCGACGCGAAAATCCTTGGCGACTTTGGCGACGCCATCAACGACTTCGTCGAAGATGCTCTTATGAACGAACAGCCGCGATCCGGCGCAACAACACTGGCCTTGGTTAAAGAAGATTCCGCTTGCGCTTCCGGGGATGGCGGCTTTCAAGTCGGCGTCCGGGAAAACAATATTAGGAGACTTTCCGCCCAACTCCAAAGAAACTTTCTTCAGGTTTCCAGCGGCAGCCTGCAAGATCAGTTTGCCGACTTCCGTAGATCCAGTGAACGCAATTTTGTCGACATCGGGATGCGCAGCCAGGGCAGCGCCAGCGGTTTCTCCGAAGCCAGGCACGATATTTAGAACTCCATCTGGGAATCCAGCTTCCATGGCAAGTTCGCCAAGACGCAAGGCGCTGAGAGGAGTTTGCTCGGCCGGTTTCAATACGACGGTGCAGCCTACTGCAAGTGCAGGCGCCAGCTTCCATGCCGCCATTAGCAACGGAAAATTCCACGGAATAATCTGGCCGACGACTCCAACTGGTTCGCGCAGCGTATATGCGAAATATTTTCCTCCAGCCGAGATGGGAATCGTATTGCCCTCTACCTTGGTCGCCCAGCCAGCCATGTATCGGAATATATCGACCGCCAGAGGGACGTCGGCAACTCGGGCAACGGTCAAGGGCTTTCCGTTATCCAGGGTTTCGAGCTGCGCAAATTCTTCAAGGTGTGCCTCAAGCAGGTCCGCCAACTTCCATAAGAGGCGGCCTCGTTTTGAGGCCGACATGTCGGGCCATTTCCCGCTTTCAAATGCCCGCCTGGCGGCCTTCACGGCTTGCTCGATGTCGGCGCGATCCCCCTCGGCTACTTTGGCGAGAACCTCGCCCGTTGCCGGATTGTATGTGTCGAATGTTTTTCCTGAAACCGAATCGACCCACTTCCCGTCGATCAGCATTTTTCGAGGTTTGCTCAGGAATTCAGAAACGCTTTTGTGAAGTTCGGGCGATACCAGAGTGGTTGCCATGAGGTGCTCCTTTATGGCGCGTGCGGATCGTTTCCCGTAGAGGTGCGAGGCTAATGTTAGCAAAAATCCCAAGAGATAGGTAAGCGGCTGGGATGCCTTTAGACAACTGAGCGGGACAGCCCCCTCACAAACTCCGCGTTTGAGTGGTAATCTCTGCAATGTCTCAGAGGCACACAATGGCCCCACGGCTGATTGAAAGTCTGGCAACTACTGAAGAACTGGCGGAATTGTTTTCTGACGAGTCGGTGCTTCAGGCCATGCTCGATTTCGAAGTAGCGCTGGCGCGGACTGAAGCCGGTCTCGGAATCTTGCCGCAAGCAGCGGCGGAAAGAATTGCGGCCGTGGCCAAGGCCCATCTCTTCGACGCTGCGGCTATGTCGCATGACAGTTTGCGCGCAGGGACCCCGGGCATCGCGCTGGTCAAAGCGCTCACTGAACGTGTTCGCGCCTCTGATCCTGCCGCTGCTGGGTTCGTGCATTGGGGAGCAACCAGTCAGGACGTCACCGACACAGCTTTGGTAATTCTTCTCAAAAGAGCGCAATCCATCTTCGAACGAGATCTTGCGCGCCTGGAAAAAGCGTTGCGAAGCCTGTCTGGCGAGCATGCAAACACGGTGATGCTCGGGCGAACGCTGATGCAGGCTGCTCCTCCCATCACATTCGGCCTAAAAGTTGCAGGATGGCTGGGATCGATTCACCGAAGTCATCACCGCCTGAATGCGAGCTTCTCAGACGCTCTCATAGTTCAATTTGGAGGAGCGAGCGGAACCCTGGCCTCTCTTGGAGATCAGGGCTTCGTCATCGGACAGGCGCTCGCGCATGAACTTGGTCTGGTATATCCGGATGCGCCCTGGCACACCCATCGAGACCGCCTGGCGGCGATGCTGTGCGCTTGCGCCGTCCTCACTGGCTCTCTCGGTAAGATGGCGCGGGACATCAGCTTGCTGATGCAAAGTGAAATTGGAGAAGTATCAGAATCCCAAGAACACGGTCGCGGCGGTTCTTCTACCATGCCGCACAAGCACAATCCCATTGGGTGCTCGCTGACGCTGGCCGCCGCTAATCGTATTCCGGGGCTGGTTGCGATTTTTCTTTCTGGGATGACTCAGGAACACGAACGCGGAACCGGCGGATGGCAAGCGGAATGGCCGACTGTCGCCGCATTGATTCAGAGTACGGGACTCGCGATTGCTTCCATGGCGGAAGTGGCGGAGGGACTCTCGGTGAACTCCGCGAAAATGCGGGCGAACATCGAAGCCATGCACGGCACGATTTTTGCCGAGAAGGCAATGATGGTGCTGGCGACGAAGCTTGGCCTCGATACGGCACACAGACTGTTGGAACAGGCTACTCGCAAGAGCATCGCTGAGAATCGTCGTTTTTCCGAGGTGCTTGCCGAAATACCTGAGATCGCTGCACATCTGGATGTGGAGACGATGCGTAGCCTTGAGGACCCGGAAAAATATCTCGGCGTCGCCGACGAGTTTCGAAGACGATTGCTGTCGATTCCGAAGCCGAGGGGCTCCAAGAGCGAAAGGGAATAGAGAACCATGCCATTTGCAAAAGTCGGCGGAAACCGAGTGTTCTACCGCCTGGAAGGGAAGCAAGGCGCGCCGGTACTGATGCTGTCGCACTCGATAGGAGCTGATCACGCAATGTGGGGGCAGCAGGCCGAAGATCTTGCGCCATACTTTCAGGTGCTGCGCTACGACATTCGAGGGCATGGAGCGTCCGACATTCCCACCGGAGATTACTCAATCGAGCAATTGGGCCAGGACGTTGTAGGTCTCGCGGATTTTCTTGGCATCCAGAAATTTTCGTTCTGCGGCATCTCGCTCGGAGGCGCAATTGGGCAATGGCTTGCGATAAAGGCGCCTGATCGCCTGACCGCGGTCGTTCTGGCCAACACGTCGCCGCAGTTTGGGTCTCGTGCCAATTGGGACGCACGGCGAAAGGCAGTCCTCGAAAACGGAATGGCTGCGATTGTTGAGATGGTGATGCAGCGGTTTTTTTCTGCTGAAACCTTGTCGCGCGGTGACGCCCATGCCAACTCCGTGAAATCTTTGTTGCTGGGAACTGATCCGACTGGATACGCAGGATGTTGCGCAGCACTTAGAGATTTCGATAGCAGGGAACTGCTCGGTAGAATTCGGACTCCAACTCTCCTAATCGTTGGAGACCGCGACGTGTCGACGCCATGGGAACGCAACGGAGAAATATTGGCTCGCGAAATTCCCGGGGTTCGCGTGGTCCGTTTGCCGGCGGCGCATTTATCGAACTTAGAACGGCCGCGATCGTTTACTGCGGCGCTGTTGGATTTTCTTCGCCCGACAAGCGCTTCTTCCGATCCGCTGGAGGCTGGATTTGCTGTCCGCCGAGCAGTTCTCGGCGATGCTCACGTTGATAAAGCAATCGCGGCGACGACAGACTTAACCCGCGACTTCCAGGAGATGATCACGAGATATGCGTGGGGAACAGTATGGGCGCGTCCGGGCCTTGATCAGAGAACCCGCCGGTTGCTGACGTTGGCAATTACGGCAGCTCTCGGGCGCTGGGAAGAATTCAGTCTGCATCTCCGCGCAGGCCTCGCGCGCGACCTGGAGCCATGTGATGTAAAGGAAGTCTTGTTGCAAACCGCGATCTACGCGGGAGTTCCGGCGGCGAACACGGGATTTAACGTCGCAAGCGAAGAGATAGAAAAGTGAAAGATTTCGGGGAACTCAACTTAGGTCTGGAGGGCACGGCCTTCAGCCCTGCCGAAAATCTGTAGCTGTACTATCGGCGCGACTAAAGTCGTGCCCTCCCGGCGGAGCGATCCGCGCGCTCGCAGATTCTAGCTTGCCGCCTTCTCCGGGACCTTAGCACCCTTCTTGCGAGCTTCGGAGAGGCCAATGGCGATTGCCTGCTTGCGGCTGGTTACCTTACCGCCTTTGCCGCCCTTGCCCGATCGAAGCGTGCCCTTCTTTTCCCGGTGTAGGGCGCTCTCCACGCTCTTGCCTGCCGCGGGCCCGTATTTGCGACCGCTTGATTTCCTGGAACTCTTTTTCTTCGTTGCCATTTTATTTTTCTCCCGCCACTTAGAGGGAAAATCCGAGCGGCAGGTTGTGCGGAAGAAGATTTAGCTCGAAATGAATTTCTAGCGCGCTTCCTCGATGAGTTCCTGACAAGTGATGCAGTATCGGCTCCATGGCAAAGCTTCGAGGCGCTTCGCATTAATTTCCTGTCCGCAATTCAGGCACTCGCCATATGTGCCGTCGCGAATGCGACCGAGGGCAGCATCAATGCCTTCCACGATTTTTCGCTCGTGCGCGCTCAAGCGCAGCAGAATATCTTTATCGTGAGAAATGTTTGCGCGGTCGCCCTCGTCGATGCCGTAGGTCTGCTGAACCGTTCGACTTGTCTGTTGAGTCTCGGCGAGACTGCGAAGCAGTTCTTCACGACGTGCTTCGAGCGTCTTTTTTAGCTGTGCCAGACGTTTCTTTTCTGCCATAGGAAGTTTCTTTTATCGTGAACCAAGCCCGCAGCCCCAGCGAGTCTTTCCATATTCTCATTACCCAGCCGTTTTAGTACAGACCCCCGTTGCGATCGGCAGGCCCGTGGTACTATAGCACCGCCGCAATCGCGCCGGACAAGCATTTGAGACCCACGCCGCGATTTTTTGACCGTTGTTTTTTCGCCCCGAATTGAGCGGCCTACCTCCTCTATGCGCCTTTTGGGTATTGATGTCGGCACTGGCGGAACCCGTGCCCTGATTGTCGACGAACACGGGCGCATAATTTCCACTGCGACCGAAAATCACGAACCATTCGCCTCCCCGAAAATTGGATGGGCGGAACAGAATCCGGAGGATTGGTGGCGAGCTTGTGGCATCGCAATCCGAGATGCGCTGGCAAAGGGAAATCTAACTGGCACGGATATCGCCTGCGTTGGTTTGTCGGGACAGATGCATGGAGCAGTCATGCTCGATGCCGCTGATAAGGTTGTGCGTCCCGCGCTGATCTGGTGCGACGTGCGCACGGAAAAGCAATGCGAAGAGCTCACGCGGAAGATTGGCGCGGGGCGACTGATCCAGCTGACCTGTAATCCTGCTCTCCCGAACTTCACTCTAACCAAATTTCTTTGGGTACGGAAAAACGAGCCGCAGAACTGGGATCGCGTGCGCTCCGTAATGCTTCCCAAAGATTACGTCCGCTTCCGCTTGACAGGGGACAAAGCCATCGACGTCGCCGACGCGTCCGGCACCTTGATGCTTGATGTTGCCCGGCGGCACTGGTCGCGTGAGGTGCTGGAAGCGGCGGCTATTAGTGAGTCATTGTTGCCTAAGTTATCTGAGTCTCCGGATGTCTGCGGGCAGATTTCCAAAGCGGGTGCGGCAGCAACAGGCCTGAACGTAGGCACGCCAGTAGTCGCGGGTGCAGGTGATCAAGCGGCCGGCGCTACCGGCATGGGAATCGTCGCGCCGGGCGCTGCAAGCGCCACTATCGGGACCTCCGGAGTGGTCTTCGCCGCGACGGATTCCCCCGCGTTAGATCCCAAAGGACGGCTTCATACTTTCTGTCACGCAATCCCCGGACGTTGGCACGTGATGGGCGTGACCCAGGCAGCGGGGCTTTCATTGCGCTGGTTTCGGGATCAGTTCAGCGCTGGCCCCGAGGACGGACGCGATCCATACGAGCGCTTGACTCACGAAGCTTCGGCCGTTCCAGCGGGTGCGGACGGTCTTTTGTGGACTCCCTACCTGATGGGAGAACGTACGCCGCATTTGGACGCCAACGCACGCGGCGCACTCGTGGGACTTACCGCATCGCACACACGGGCACATATAGTCCGCGCTATTCTCGAAGGCGTAGCCTTCAGTCTCCGAGACACATTTACGATCTTCAAGGAAATGGGTGTGCCGGTAAAAAACGTCCGTTTGGGCGGCGGCGGAGCACGATCAACAGTGTGGAGGCAGATCCAGACCGACGTTTACGGCCAGCAGACGGAAATAGTGGAAGCAGAGGAGGGGGCAGCTTACGGAGCCGCGATTCTCGCCGGAGTGGGAGCCAAGGCATGGTCTTCGGTAGATGATGCTTGCAATGCAGTGGTGCGGGTCGCAACGCGTATCTCGCCGGATCAGTCTCGTGTTGCAACCATGAATGCTCAATATGCGGCGTACCGTCGTGTATATCCCGCTACGAAGTCCATTTTTGTTTTTGGGAATTAACTGAATAGGTCAAGCGCGAGGAATCTTGCTGTGTACTTCCGCGTCCCCATCTGTTCTCCCATCATGATAAACAGGAAATCGCTGAAGATCCGGTTACAATTTACAAATAAGTCCTGGGAGCCACGAAGCTTTTGGAATGGAGAGCCAGAAGGTAATTCCCGATAGGCGAAGCGGGATGCGCTACAAAATGCGCACTCCTGTGTTTGCGATTTTCGACGGCGTCGGCAGCGGTATGATCCTCGACCTCAGCGAAAGGGGTCTATCAATGCTGTCGCCAACCGCCGTTGAACCCAACCAGTCAATCCCCTTGAAACTTAATCTTTCGGAACCAGCAACGTCCCTCGAAACCACCGGCTATGTGGCTTGGGCAGATACGCTTGGACGCGCGGGAATTCGATTTTCCGAGTTACCGGAGGAAGGCCGTATTCGTTTGCAGCAGTGGCTATCCGTCCACGCCAACGAACCTAGCACTAAAGCACCAAAATTCACCCTCGACGATTCAATTCTGGCGGAACTGAAAACGAGCGCATCCGAGATTCCAACCGATCGACCCCGGACGTTGTATTTAGAAGGCGAACCTAACCCGTCTGGCAGAAGCGATAATGGGTCAACTTCAACCGTGCAATTCGAATTCAAGTCCCTTGGATCAGACTTGGACACTGCCTTGCACGAAGTTGCCGAACGCGCTCAGGTGCTGACTCGAGGCACCGGGGCTGCGGTGGCTCTTGCCAGTAACGGTTCGCTGACCTGCAGGGCCAGCGCGGGTACCGCAGCACCCCCCTTAGGCGTAACAGTGGACGTCAATAATGGTTTCTCTGGGGGATGCATTCGCACGGGGAGGACTCTCCGTTGCGACGATGCCGAAACAGATCCTCGCGTGGATGCGACTGCATGTAAGCGGCTCGCCGTTCGCTCAATTATTGCCGCGCCTATCCAATACTACCGCCAAGTCGTAGGATTGTTAGAGGTCTTTTCCACGCAGCCGTTTGCTTTCGATGAAGGAGACGTAGCCGTAGTCGAACGCTTGGCGAGAACTGCGCTTCTCAGCATGACTCAAAACGCAGAGTCTAAGCGATAATACTTTCGATTGATGACAACGCTCAGCCAAGCTACTTCATTCGCGAGAACTCAGGCCCTCGATGAATGCAAAACGGCCCTTGCCGCTGAAACCCTCCGCGCCGGGGACTCGATTCGGTTGCAGGTTTTAGGTTCGAGCATGCTGCCAACAATCTGGCCAGGGGATGTTCTCAGCATCGACAAGGTCTTGGCTGATGAGATCACTCCGGGTGACATCGTAGTATGCGAACGCGATGACCGGTTTTTTGTTCATAGATTCCGAGGAAAATCCGAATCCAGCAACGGAATTCGCTGGCAGACCCGAGGAGACTCGATGCCTCAAGATGATCCTCCGTTTTCAGAGGGTCAGCTGCTCGGTCGCGTCTCCCATATTCTTCGCGGTGATCACGTCGTTACTCCAAAAACTACTCGCTCGACGCTCGATCGCTTGCTGAGTTTGATGATTTGTCATGTAGATTCGGTAAGAAACCTCGCTTTGCGTTTTCATACATTCCGAGCGAGCCAGGGGTCTGATTCCCTTCAGGCTCGATCAGTGCCAGCTGAACTTCTGCAAATCTCCCGCGAAGGGCGGTTAGCCCAACGATAGCCGTCCCCCCGGTTGTTACCGACATCGGCGGAATCTCCATCGCGCTTTTCGTCGAAAATCCATCTTTCATCCAGATTCTTCAGAAACGCTACGCAGGCTTCATCAATCCGACTGACGATTTTCAGTTTCGAATGAACATAGAATTAGTCGAACAGACCTCGAAATTTGAACATGGCGCAGATTTACTGGTGAAAAAGCACGCAGGACTGTGGACGTTCCGCAGAGGCGATTTCCGGGCGGAATGGAATCCGGAAACGGGGATTGGCAAGATACTTCAATCCGCTAATCCGTATTCGGCGGATGCGGTCTTGCGAATCGTTCACACGTTAATTTTGGCGCGCCAAGGCGGATTTTTGCTGCACGCCGCGAGCGCAGTCCGCGATGGGCGCGCGTTCCTATTCTCAGGCGTTTCCGGGGCAGGGAAGACCACCATTTCCCGGCTGGCCCCCCCGGACGCAACGTTGTTAACGGATGAAATCTCCTACATACGACCGGATGGCAACGGATTCCGCGCCTTCGGAACGCCGTTCGCCGGGGAACTCGCAACCCTGGGTGAAAATGTGTCAGCGCCGGTCTCCACCTTGTTTTTCTTGGAAAAGGGCGAAGAGAACCGCGTTGAGAATGTGTCCAAGGATCAGGCGATGCGCTCGTTACTAAGAAATATCCTGTTTTTTGCAGAAGACTCAGAGCTGGTAAACCTGGTCTTTCAGTCAGCCTGCAACTTCGTTGAAAGAGTCAGCATTCGCAGACTTGTATTCGTACCGGACAGGCGAGTCTGGGAGAGGATATGTTCAGGAAACTGATTGGAGAAAAATAGTTTGCTGTGCGTGAAGTCTTGCGGCTCATCGGACTGCGGGCTGCGCAGCCCGATGAGCGTAACTAGCCTTCCAGAGCTTTGATTGCAACTTCGGCATCGCCGGAGCCGAGGTCAGCGGCTTTGTGATACCACTCCATAGCTTTAGTTCTGTCTTTCGGTACGCCATAACCCTTCTCATAGAATAGACCGATTCTGTACTGAGCCTCGGATTTGACCTGAGCCTCGGAGTTGCTGTCAGCAACTTTTAAATACCATTTCATTGAGGCCGTGTAATCCTGGCTGACGCCCTGACCGGTTTCGTACAATTGCGCAGTCCTCAGTTCAGCCTTGATTTGGCCTTGGGCAGCAGCGTCTTGGTAATATTTCGCCGCCATTACGGGGTTTTTGGGTACGCCGCGGCCAGTGTCGTAAATCCGGGCTAATTCAAATTGGGCTTCAACTTTCCCCTGCTTTGCCGCGCGCTCGAACCAAGTTATGGCGGTGGGGACATCCCTCGGAGCGCCCCCGCGCCCCAATTCGTACATGACGCCAAGAAAGTATTCGCCAGCGGCATTACCCTGGTTTGCAGACTTGACGAACCACTTCATCGCTTCCGTGGAGTCTTTCTCAACCCCGCGGCCAATGGCATACAGTTGTCCAATTTCAGCTTGAGCCGCAGCATCCCCCGCCTTAGCTTTCTGCAGCAACACAGTCGGATTCTCTTCGCAGAAAGCGCTCGCCAAGAAGCAGAGCACTAAGCACAAGCTGAAGGAAAATCTTTTCATGGTACCCTCCGGGAGTTATTCTCACACGATTGACCTTCTCGGGCCAACGTTACCAGTGGTTCCTGACCTAGCAGGATGCGGAAAAAACTCAATATTCGCAACGTCACTAAAGCCGGGCCTTACTCATTTCTGTGCTACCCTTCGAGTTTTTTTTACCGCCTTCTAGTATTCAAAGACTATGAGATTCGGCACTGCACCGGGATCAACATCAAAGGCGATCGTTTTGTAAGGAGAAATCACCCAAAAAACGATTGTCGAATCCAGGTACATAAAGCCTCGACCGTTACTAGGCAGAGTCGTCGGACCATATTTCCCAACGAACGGAACATTAGCAACGAACCCAGTGCTTGAAGATTCGTCTTGATCTCCGTTGACTGGACCAGTCGTCTGCCCCGAGGGGACCAGACTGCCGCTTCCGGAAATCAAGGAGGCATTGGGCGCGACCATGAGGTCGGAACCAAACATGAAGGGAGCCGGAAAGGAGAATGGATCTTGCACTTCCATTTTACCGACTGTGACGGACGACCCTGCACCCAGCAAGAACGCGGTGTTAGTCGATATCGGGAAAGCCCGGAAAAGTGGAATAGGGTTGGGCAACGTGCCGATCGGCGGCCCAGCGGACAGCACAGTATCCGAATTAAGTTGAGCGGCATACGTGCAATTGCCGTTGGGAACGTTTTTCCCTTTCTTGTTAGTGGTGTAGCAAAGGGTTTGGTCATTCCCGAAGGTGGTTACGCCGCCGCTGTTCACATCGTAAAAAAGGTTGGTGATGTTCCCTAAATTATCCAACGAAAGTTGACCGATCCCCGCCTGAGGTACTCCAGGAGTTCCCGGTGCCGACACCTTTGACCAGCCTGACCAGCTCACTAGCGTGGTGCCTTGTTGGAAAGCGGAAGCACTTTGCGTTAGCTGCTCCAATGCTTCGCCGCTAAATACGGGATTTTGGACCGAACCCGGGAGCGTTCCCGTTCCTCCGGGGTCCATTGAAAGCAGAAAAAACTCCCCGGACGAAATGACATACATGCTGAAATTGAACGTGGTCGTGTCCGTTGCGACGCCACCGGCATTCGCACCGTCAAAACCCAAGACTGAGAACGATGCTGTGCCACGCCCGTTTGGACTGATGACGCTATAAGCTCCGGAGAAAGTTTGAAACGGAGGCAACCATGAGGTGCACGATCCCTCCGATGGGTAGCAAGACAGTGTGCCGTTGTCGTTTACATCCAGTTTTCCCGTCGTAATTTTGGGCAAATTCGTGAAGAAATCTATTGAAAGTCCCACGGCTCCGATAGCTGCTAGCGGCTGGCCTGAAGAATCGACTCCGCTGAGACTGAATGCAAATCCAGCGCCGAAATTGGGGGCAGTGAAGGCAGAGAAGGCGGAAGGGTCCTGCTTTTCAAGGACACCTGAACCGCGAATGCCGCTGGTACTGTCCGACTCGATGAAACGGGCTTTCGCGTTTGAAGTCAGTACGGCGAGTGTAAAGGTTTGACTAGGCCCGCTAGTGGGATTGATCGTAAACGTGCCGCGCCCGTCCGCATTAACCGAATAGGTACCGGTAAAGGCTTGGGCGGAAACTGGTATTGGATTGCAGATAGGATCCGCGGGGCCAGCACCGCAATTTATATCTTCCACTCCATTGGTCAGATTGCCGTTACCGTCAGCGGTAAAGCTGCCAGCGGCCTGATAGCTTCCCGACGAATCGTATCCTCTAAACAGGAATGCGTATTGCCCATTCAAACGGCTATTGCTATACGGGACGATGGTCACAGGGGCTGAACCGCTCTTATGACTAGGATCTAAAGTCAAAGTGGCAGTTACATTAACGCTAGCTGGGCTCGGTATCGCAGCTGGGGCCTGGTAGAGCGCAGTGCTTGCAGTTATAGGTGAAATCATGCCGCAAGCTGGATAGGGATTAGAACAACCAGCGATGCTCCACATAACGGCAGTATTAGCAGCGCCGGTGATCGAAACGCTGAACTGCTGCATTGCATTTATCGACAGCGAGAGTGGCGCTGGTGAGACCGATACAACCACGATCGGCCCGACGGCAATGGCTGCCGTGGCAAACTTCGTTGGATCGGCCTTCGCAGTAGCTTTCACGGTCACATTCAATGTGGAGGCCACACTGGAAGGCGCAATGTACAGTCCCGACGTAGATATGGTGCCGCACGAAGACCCGGCACACCCAGCACCGGAAACGCTCCACTGCACTCCTTGGAACAGAGAACCGCTTACCGTGGCGACAAATAGTTGAGAAGCTCCTGGAACCATTTGAGAATTAAACTGGCCGATCGCGACTGCAACCACAGGTACCAACGTAACAGTCACTGAAGCCGAAGCTGTCGGAGTCGCCTGAGACGTTGCGGTGATAATGGCGGACAGAGTTTGAACGAGGCCGACCGGAGCCGTATATACACCCGCTGGGGTGATTGTGCCGCAGTTTCCGCCGCAAGTACCTCCGCCCACGGTCCAGTTGACTGCCGTGTTCGCGGGCCCTACAACCGTCGCCGAAAATGGCTGAGAAGCGCCCGCAGCCAACTGCAAAGGCCCGGGTGGAGTGATGCTAACGCTAGTTCCGCCCGCACCCTGCGACAGGCCATTCACCGTAATGGTGATTGAACTTGTCGTGGAATCTACCAGGGAAGTAGCTGTGATAAGTACACTAATAGAACCGGAAACAGTCGCCGGTGCGGTATAAAGGCCCCCAAGGAGGCTTATGTTGCCGCACCCGGATCCAGAACAACCGGTGCCATAAACGTTCCAAAATACTCGCGGGGAGACGCCGCCGGCACTGGTGACAATAAACTGTTGCTGCGAGCCCGCATTCATGACGGTCACGGGACTGGGATAGCCAGTCACCACGAAAGAGCTACCGGCCGCGAGGGTAGCGGTAACCAAGATAAGAGCGATTACAATCCCCGGAAGTAGTTTTCTCACAAGGCTAGTCATGGGCGGACACCACAATCCTTAATTCGGACATCCTGAGTAGAACTCACCCAGGATGTCCGAGGCAAAACAGGCCTTTACTTTCCAGACGTGGATGCCTGGGCAATTGCGGTCGGGGGTACCGCAGCCGAAGCACCGATGGACGACGAAGCAGGCATTTCCATGGCTATCATTTCATGGATGGTCCTGGAATCTGCCGCTCCGCTGAAAAAGTGACCGTTAACAAAAAAGCTCGGCGTTGCCGTCAGGCCGAGCCGTTGTCCCTCTTCCAAGTCCTTCTTGACAGCGGCAGCTTCCGCACCGGAATCCAAGCACGCATCAAACTTTGCCTGGTCAAGCTTCAGCTCGCCAGCATGCGTCTTGAGGCTGGGAAGATCGACCTGGTGGCTGGAAAAGAGAAGGTCGTGATATTCCCAATACTTTCCCTGTTCTCCAGCGCAACGAGCACCCTCTGCGGCTTTTTGCGCGTCCTTATGCATCGGAAGCGGAAAATCCTTGAAGACCACTGCCAGATTGGAGCCGTATTCCTTTTCGATCGCCTGGAGGACAGGATTTACCTTTGCGCAATAAGGACATTGGTAATCCGCGAATTCCACTAATTTGACGGGCGCGTTCTTCGAGCCACGGAGATTGGCGCTCTCGGCATCTACGTCGGCCGTCGGAGGAGCCAGCAGGATCTGGATATTCGACTGTGCCTTGAGCTGCGCAATATATGCGGAGCGCGCTTTGTTGCGCCGCACCTCGCGGATGTGGGCGATAATCTGTTCGCGGACGGCGGCAAATGGCTGGTCAGAATCCAATCCTTCGTAATAGACCTCAAGTTGGTCGTCTGTCGGATCCTTTTTGTTTATGTTCTTGTAAGCTTCCTTCTCCAATAACTGATCAACCGTCAATCCGGCCTTTTTCGCTTGCAATTCCAGAAGTTGGTTGTCAATGAAATGATCGAGTACTTTGCGTTCGCTTTGGTACATCTGAAACCGGGCCTGCAAAAGATCTCCTGCCTCTTTCTTTTCGAACTCTGCGGCAGTGACGCTCGTCCCGCCCAACTTCGCAACCACAGCGTTGCCATCTTTATTCTGTTGTGCCGCTGAATTTACGGTTAAGGTAAAGGCTGTACTTATGATGAGTGCAAAAATCGTAGATAATCTCATTTGCTTAACTCCCCCCGAAGTTAGCTGACCTAGATTTAAAAGCCGGGCCAAGTTTGGCAAGAACTGCCGCCCCCGCCGACGGTATGAAAACTGCAAAAACCGAATGGCGAGCGGAATCCGTCCGCCATTCGGGTATAGAGTTTAGTGAACACCAGTAAAAGGAGTTTGTTCTGTGCTGCAGCTGCAGACTCCAAATCCGCTGCCGAGCGTTTCAATACCCAAGCAATCATTCTGGAGAATTGAGAGCTCAGTCGGGGTCAGGAGTTCTTCGTTCCCCTCGCCACCGCCTTCGGTAACCGCAAATCCAGTCGCACCGTTAGTGCCTTTGTTCTGGACGTGAGTCAGCCAAGAATCGATCTCGGGTGCGGGTGTGTAGCTGGTCGGATCGCAACCGCCAGTCCAAGGCGCGGAAACGATGTCGATTATGCCACTGTTTGGAGTGACCCTGGTTAACGTGTTGCCCAGAAGCTGCGTTCTCACGTTCTCTTCCTGCAACCCGTTCGTGGTGACCGGGCAACCGCAGCATTCCGTCAGTTGCTGATCCGCGGCAAACACGTAGATCATGGCACACTCGCTCGAGAATTGTGGCTGGGAGAGTGAGTCATGTTGAGAAAACCGCAGGGTGGCCGCTGGGGCGCCTGAGGTGGTGTTGTTGGCGTAATAGTCGGTGTTGAATACTTCGATAAATTGTGCAGAGGCAACGCCAGAAACCATGGCGATTACCAGAGCAATGGCTAAAACGGGCAGAATACGACACATTACTTTCTTCATTGAGGATCCTCCTATTTGAGGCGCTGCCGGCTGGGGGGAGGGGACAATTCAGCTGAGGACGCGCAGTCAGAACTTTAACTTGTATCCCAATCTTTGCAATTACCCGTGTGGCTTAGTCTTAATCACTAGGTTGTAAAGCTAATGCCATCGGGTTAGTTCATCAATTACCCAATCGTATTAGCCAAAAGAATTACTCCCTTTCTAAACCAGAAAGCATCCGACCGAATCGACTCTGACGGTACAAACCGGGGGAACTTGCTAATGGTAAGAGAGGACAAATCCTTCTGGACGAAAAATCGCTGCCGCTGGTCGACGAGAATCGGGAAAACCGAATAGTGAGTGGAGTCCGACCTGCCATTCGGGCAGGGATTTTCACTTTCTCAGATTCTGCGGCGCAGCGACAAATACCATATCGCTACTTAGAGTCTCAGAAGCACCGCGGCGATCCGAAAATTACTGATTGGAAGAATCAGTCGGAGAATCCGGAGTTGGGGAATCTGAAGCTGGAGAATTTGGAGCTGGGTAATTTGCCCCTGGCGTCGAGGAGTCCGGCGGGGTTCGAAGGAGGCCTTTCGCGGCCATGGCTGCGTAGCTTTGCTGGAAACTTTGCATAACCGCCGCCCTTTGGCTTTCAACCTCGGCCATGAACTGAGCCTGTTTTTCTTCCGGAGATTGGTCCGATCCAGCTGCGGCGGCCTGTGTCTTTCGCAATTGGCGGGCTGTCTGCGCAGCTTGTCCCACGCTATCTGGCACGGAGCTCTGAGCGACTTCCGTAGTTTGGTCTCCTTGAGTAAGCACAATTTTTTCAAGACTATTTGACGAGTTCTCAGATCCCAGCATTACATAATTAAACTTGGTTCCGTTCAACAGTGTCGCCAGAATATCCCGTACCGGACCTGGTCCGATGTTAGTGAACACGGGCTCGCTCGCACTACCGTTAGGAAAATCAATCGTCGCCCCTGTTTTTGCACTTACTTCATGCAGTACGTCCGCGAGGCTCACGTTTTCCGCCGATATTGCCAACAGCCCATCTTTATAGGTAACTTTCGCGGCAGGGGCCGCAGTCGGCTCAGTTGCAATGGGTGCCGCCGAATCAGCGGCGGTACAGACTTCGATGATCCCGTCGGGAGTACAAAGCATCGGGGGATTTTGCGCCTGCGCGAGAGGGGCCATAGACAATCCAAGCCCAATTACTAACGCTGCAAAACTGGAGTGAAGGTTTACCATGGCGGCAGAACGCGCTCTAGTCATAAAACTATTCCTCGACAAACTCCCCTCCTGAGGATACCTCACCAGAAGAGTAAAACATGGACAATTTCGCAGCATTTTTGCGAATTTGTCGCCACCAAATTCGTGGAGGGCAAAGAACCGCATTGTCAAGCCCGGCGTCTCGCTTAACGAAAACGGCACCGGCACCTAACCACTTTTTAGTAAAACATTTACTCGGCATACCCCACAATAGTGCGAGTGTATTAGCCTATTGGGCTAGTCGCCTTCAAGCAAAATCTCATAGTTCGATTGGGTTAAGCCAAATAACCACATTCGCAAGTTATTGTAAAGATTAGTCAACGCTAAGATTAGGTTACTTCATTACTTTGTTGCTTGACACGAGCCGGTCCGGAATGCCAAGCTCTAGTCTCTTCCTCCCCCAAGAGCGTAGTCCGTAACCCAGGGTCTCACAGAAGCAGCTCGATTTGAATTTCTGATTTCGCGCTAGTGCGATTATTTTTTGATGTGGTTGTTCCACGGATTGTCCTTGGACCCGTGGCCATGGTTTCCCTCCCCTAATTTCGGATTCTTGCAGCTTGAGAACCGGAAACGTTGTGGAACTTCACTGTTGAAGGAGTGTGCCGTGCCCATTGGAATATCAGAACCGGGATTCTTGCTAGTGGATCCCATGTTGGCCCCTCTGGCCTGCAATGCTGAGGCGGTTCAGATCCTGACATTCCCCAATGTTCCGGAGAAAATCAAGCGTCTCGATGTTTTCTTGTCCGACAAGATAAGAGCTGGATTGGTCGACCGCCAATCGCAGCAATCGCTCGATTTTGTAAAGGAATTTAAATCCGGTAGGCGTCGCTACATCTGTCGCACCTTCCGTTTGGATTGCAACAATAATGGCAACCAACCATCGCTTGGCGTCTTGTTGGAGAGATATTCGTCCAGCACAGCCGCATTGTCACAACTCACCAAGCAATTTGACTTAACAGTCCGCGAACGCGAGACCGTGGAGCTTTTGCTTCAGGGTCTAACCAGCAAAGAAATTGCCACCAGGATGAATATCAGCCCCAACACAGTGAAAGCGTTTCTTCGCCTGGTCATGGTCAAGATGGGAGTTTCGACTCGCTCGGGCATCGTAGGCAGGGTCATCGGCTCACAGGCCTAGGATTGCGCCGCCGCCAGACGATCCGGACTAATCCATACGAACAGTTTACGGACTTCACGGTTAGGGCGATGATCAGCAGGACCGTGAAGCAAACCTCAGAACATGAACGCCGGCGTCACGCCAGATTTCCCCAAACTCTCGAAATTGAAGCCTGCAACGTTCCACCTCTATCTTCCAAAGGACACTCTAAACCATTGCCGGGAAGGGCTTTAAATGTCAGTCGAGGCGGCTTCTGCCTGGTGACTCAAAAGCCTATTGATCGTTCTTCCCTCATGCTGTGTCACATAGGCGTTTCGGAAGGGATTCCCACCATCCCTACCCTGGCACTGGTTCGGTGGACCAAAAAGCAGAACGTAGACGACGATAGTTACCTTTCGGGCCTACAATTCGTATTCTAGCCAGCAGCCGTAAATCATACTTTCCTGTGGATTAATAGACCACTGTTGTGCTAGCCTTAATAGACTAGTCCATTTGGCTAGGCTATACAGGCTAGTACTCTATATCTAGGACGTAGAGGCTATTTCCAAACTATTGACCTAATCCTAAAGTGGCAGTTAATTCAGATTAATTCAGTCTTCCCCCGAGACGCAGCGCACGAGTTCTATGGCGAACGCGGTTTTCAGGGGCGAAGGGGTAGTCAAAGCATTTGTGGCAGCCTTGTCACTTGCTTTCCTGGTCGCCACCCAGGGTGGGTGCGGTGGAAAGCCCAAGGCTTACCAACCTGTTTCAGGCGCGCACCACTCCTTATCATCATTAGTTATTACGCCAGCAAATCCAGTGGTTGCCATGGGTGAGAGCGAGCGCTTCGTCGCCACAGGGATTTACGCTGACGGCACCAAGCAGGACGTCTCATCAACGGTTACGTGGGCCAGCGCTCATCCCGAGATAGCACCGATTGATAAATCTGGCACGGCCATCGCGAAAAAATCTGGAGCCACTCTTATAACGGCGGCTTCAGGCTCGATCAGCGCAGGCGCCACCCTTACGATTCCGCCGCCCGCTCTAGTCTCCATTAACGTAATGGCGCCCAGTCTCTCGCTTCCGAAGGGCAATACTGAGCAACTGAGTGCGATCGCCAATTACTTGGACGGCAGCACCATCGACGTCACGGGCACCGTCACTTGGGCTTCATCGGCACCGGGCGTAGTGCTGGCAAACGGAACGGGCGTGATTGCCGCAGCCGGTCCCGGAACGGCGACGATTACTGCGTCGTTCGGCGATATCCGCGGCGCGGAACAGATCACTGTAGGTCCACCCGTGTTGATCTCTCTAGCGATCGTGCCTCCAAATCCCTCGATGGCGAAAGGCGGGACCCAACAGCTTGGGGTCACTGGAACTTTCAGCGATGCTAGTCTTCAGGACGTTACTGGAAGCGTGGTTTGGACCATTTCACCCACCACGGTAGCTGCCGTTAGCGGGACCGGTCTGATCTCGGCCTTGTCGACGGGATCTGCAGCAATCACCGCGACTTCCGCCTCCCGTAGTACATCAACGAATCTCACAGTGCTGCCCGCTTCTCTGGCTTCGTTGTCTATCACGCCGTCTAATCCATCCTTAACCATTGGAAGCAGCAGGCAGTTAACGGCGACTGGAACTTTCAGCGACGGTACTACACAGAATTTAACCAACAGCGTTTCGTGGTCGGCCTCGCCCGCCGCAGTTGCGGTCAGTAACACCGGGGTGGTGAACGCAATCACGAATGGCACAGCAACAGTTACGGCCACGTCCGGCTCAGTCAGCGCCTCGGACACAATTACGATTTCGGGAACAACCCTGACTTCGATTGCCATATCGCCTTCAAATCCGTCGATGGTGAAAGGGGCAACTCAACCACTTATCGCCACCGGTACGTTTAGCGATGGCTCGACACAAAATCTGACCGGCAGCGTGACTTGGTCAAGCTCGCCCGGAAACATAGTTACTGTCAGCGCTGGTCTTGCAAGCGCAATGGGAGTGGGGACTGCAACGGTTACGGCGACATCGGGCGCAATCAGCGGGTCGGATACAATCACTGTTTCAGCGGCTTCGCTGGTTTCGATTGCCGTCTCGCCTTCCAATCCTGCTGTTATCAACGGGAAGACCAGACAGCTAACGGCGATGGCAACTTACAGCGACGCGAGCACTCAAGACATTACTGCTTCAGCCGCATGGAGTACCTCGAGTCCGAATGTGGTGAACGTGAGCGGTTCAGGTCTTGTTACCGCGCAGACTCCCGGCACAGCGCCGGTGAAAGCTACTTCTGGTGCCATCACCGGCTCCACTATGATCACAGTTTCGCCGCTCACTCTGGTTTCCATTGCTATCGCGCCTCCAAATCCTTCCATTCCCAAAGGCGAGACACAACAGCTCATGGCGACGGGAAGCTACAACGATGGCAGCACACAGGACATTACCAGCCAGGTCAGTTGGAGCAACTCCGCTCCTAATGTGGTCGGCTTGAGCGGGTCTGATCCTATCAATATCACCGCCGAGAACCTTGGGACGGCAACGCTCACAGCCACCTCCGGTTCGACCAGCGGTACAACAAATGTCAAAGTGTCCGCACCAGTTGCCGTGGCACTGAGCATCGTTCCGACGAATCCTTCTGTCGCTGTCGGCATAACTCAGCAATTGAGTGCAGTCGAAACCTTCAGCGACGGCACGACGCAACCGTTAGCAAATTCTGCAACCTGGACCTCGGGCAATCCGGATATTGCGACGGTCGACAATTCGGGTTTGGTGACTGGTCAGGCCGTAGGTATGGCCACGATCGCTGCCAGCTACCTTCTCTTGAACAGCTCGGTAACTCTGACGGTGACGCCGTTCAACTACCTCCTGACTGAAGGGCCCTCCAGTAGTGGCAGTTTTGGCTCTTCTTACTTTGCGAACGCCAACGCGCCAGGAATCGACGCCACGTTCCGCGTCGCCAACCCTGGAACTACTGGTCAAGACGTCTGCGCAATGGTATATGTCTTCGCCGCCGACCAGCAGATGAGCGAATGCTGCGGGTGCCGGGTGACGCCAAACGGCCTCTTGACTCTGTCGTTGAACAAGGATCTCGATTTGAATCCTCTAACTGGAAGGGTACCGGTCAGCGGCACGGTGCAGGTCGTGGCGGGTGACCGGAGCAGCAATCCCAACTGTGACCCGAGCACGCTTACTCCCGCGGGAGTGCTAACGGTTTGGGCCACTCATGTTCAAAACATTGCTGCAGATTCATCTGGCGGCTCGGGAGGAAGCGCACCAGACAACCTTTCACCGGCAGACCTCCAATCTGAATGCGCGTTCGTGCAGGGTCTCGGCAGCGGCCAAGGAATATGCTCTTGCGGCACCGAACAGTAAGCTTCGGGAATTGTTCCAGCGTGCAGTTGGAATAATGCACGTTTTCTGTGACCCCACTCCTTGTCGTAGCCTCGTTCGTCCTATTTCATTAGCAGGGCAATCCCGCCTTGACTGCCGACCCACTTTCCAGCAATGATCCTGCTGCTAATAAATTTGGAGGACCGGATGATTGTTATTCGTCGCGTCGCATTGGCGATGTTTTTTTTGCTCGCGTCCTGCTCGCTCACGTTTTGTCAAAAAGCTCTCGATCCAGCGATTGAACACCACATTGACGATCTCGTGAAGCAAATGACTGTAGAAGAAAAGGCAGGCCAACTTGCACAATACGATACCGACGCGCCGAAGAATCTTGAACTGGTGAGGCAAGGACGATCCGGTTCGTTGTTCAACGTTTCTGGAGCAGACCGGGTCAATGCCGCGCAGCGCATCGCAGTGGAGCAATCGCGACTGAAAATACCTCTACTCTTCGGCCTGGATATAATTCACGGCTACCGCACCATCTTTCCGGTTCCAATCGCCAGTGCGAGCAGTTTCGATCCTGATCTGATTCAACGGTCCGAACGTGTGGCGGCCAAGGAAGCGACTGCCGAAGGCCTCAAATGGGCGTTTGCCCCCATGGTCGATATTGCTCGCGATCCGCGCTGGGGACGGATCGTCGAAGGCGCCGGCGAGGATCCATATCTCGGCTCACTGGTAGCCGCCGCTAGAGTGCATGGATTTCAGGGATCGAACCTTGCTGATCCGCAAAGCCTGATTGCGTGTGCCAAGCATTTTGTTGCGTATGGAGGCGTCGAAGGCGGGCGCGATTACAACACGGTCGACATTTCCGAAGACCTGCTTCGCGAAGTTTACCTGCCGCCATTTCACGCCGCCGTCGAAGCCGGAAGCGGCACAATCATGGCTGCATTTAATGACCTGAATGGCGTCCCAGCGACCGCCAATCATCACACGTTGACCGACATCCTTCGCGACGAATGGGGATTCACCGGATTTGTGGTCAGCGATTACACCTCGGTGAAGGAGCTCATTGCCCACGGAATTGCCGCCGATAGCAGGGAAGCAGCGTTGAGAGCAATCCTCGCCGGCGTCGACATGGATATGGCCGGGGGCGACTTCGGGACCCAGATTCCTACTCTTGTGAAGGCGGGATTGGTACCAATGTCAAGGCTGGACGATGCAGTGCGACGGGTCCTGCGAATTAAGTTTGAGGCTGGCCTATTTGACAATCCGTATGCCGATCCACGGCGGGCGCCGAATGACATTCTCACCCCAGAGAATCTGCAAGTAGCGCGAAAGATGGCGCGGGAATCCATCGTGCTTTTGAAAAATCAGAACAATCTTTTGCCCTTGAATCCGGACACAAAAACCATCGCGGTTATCGGTCCTCTGGCCGATTCGAAGGCTGACCAACTTGGCCCGTGGGCAGGGAACGGCCGAGCCAGCGATGCGATTTCGCCATTGGAAGGAATCAAGAGCAGGTTTCCGCAAGTAAACATTCTGTACGCAAAGGGCGCTGACATTCATTCGATGGAAAAAGATTATAGCGTCAACGGGGCTGCGCCTGCCCCAACGACGGCGACCGGAGCCGCATCAGTAGGTGGCGCCGGCGCACCTGCGAGCATGGACGACGCCATCAGCGCAGCGAACAAAGCCGATGTCGTTATCCTGTTCCTCGGAGAACTTGCCCAGATGACCGGCGAGGCCAGCGCGCGCGCCCGCCTCGATCTGCCGGGCAAACAACAGCAACTCTTGGAGGCAGTCGTCGCAACGGGTAAGCCAGTAGTGTTGATTTTGGAGAGTGGACGTCCACTACACATCACCTGGGCGAACGAGCATGTCACGGCGATCATGCAAGCCTGGTTTCCGGGGATACAAGCGGGAAAGGCGATTGCAGATTTATTGTCCGGCGATGCAGCGCCGAGCGCGCGGCTTCCGCTTAGCTGGCCGCGAACCATTGGTCAAATCCCGGTTTATTACAACCACAAAAACACCGGACGGCCTAGCTCAAATAGCCGCTGGCACACCGGATATCTCGACGAAAGCAAAGAACCGCTATTTCCGTTTGGATACGGCCTCACCTACACGAATTTCAAATACAGCAATCTGCGCGTAGAATCTTCGACAATCGATGCGACCGGCACGCTGCGTGTATCCGCAGAAATCGAAAATGCGGGAAAGCGCCAAGGAACAGAAGTCGTTCAACTCTACGTCCATGATCGAATAGCGTTGACCTCGCGCCCGGTTCGCGAACTAAAAGGATTTCAGCGAATCACGCTAGCCCCGGGCGAGCACAAGACAGTCGAATTCAGCGTGAGCGCAAATGATCTGGGATCTTACGATCCTGATCTGAAGTGGGTCGTTCCTCCGGGAATCTATGACGTGTGGGTCGCGCCCAATGCCGCTGAGGGCATCGCGGGAACATTCGAGGTCGCGGCAAAGAAATAGAACGGAGGGCACTCAGTCCCTGTCTCTCCGCTTTTTGGAGAGATAGGGCGGGGATTTTCGTGAAGAATAGCGCCGGAACAGCCCAGCTTTCCCAGGCAGGCTAAGTAATCCTTCCTACTGCCGCTAGAGTTTCACAGCGATACTCCGGCTTATTCCCGCAAGTCTTGCTTTTTATTGGTGATTCATCAGAAATTGATCGCTCTGTAACAGAACTGTAACAATAGGGCGGTAAAACATGGGTCACACCATTTTAGGAGGATTCACTGAATGATGCGTCGAATTGTGCTTGTATGTCTGGCTCTTGCTATGGCATTACCCGCGCTGGGGCAGACGACGTTGAATGGGGCAGGCGCAACTTTTCCGAATCCAATGTATTCAAAGTGGTTCAGTGAGTACCACAACGCTCATCCGGATATTGAAATTAACTATCAGGCCATCGGGAGTGGAGGTGGCATCCGTCAGGTTTTGGCAGGAACGGTTGATTTCGGGGCCAGCGATGGTCCAATGACAGATGAGCAATTAGCCCAGGCGAAGATCAAGATTCTTCACATCCCCACCGTTATGGGTGCCGTTGTTCCCGCTTACAACATTCCGGGCGTAACCGGGGAAGTGAAGTTTACTCCAGACGTTCTAGCGGATATCTTTCTGGGCAAGATTACTACTTGGAATGACCCTCGTATCGTCAAGGCAAATCCGGATATTAAGTTTCCCGGCCAGGACATAATCGTTGCGCACCGCTCCGATGGGAGCGGAACCACGTACATATTCACGGATTATCTATCGAAAGTCAGCCCGGACTGGCAAAGCCAGGTGGGAAAGGGAACGTCAGTCAAATGGCCGCGAGGGCTTGGCGGCGCCCACAACGAAGGTGTCGCGGGAATGATCCGGCAAATACCGGGATCGATCGGCTACATCGAACTAATTTACGCAGTGCAGAACAAGATCACGTATGGGGTTGTGAAGAATCCTTCCGGAGCTTTCGTAAAAGCCAGCCTGGATAGCGTGACAGCGGCCGCTGCTTCAGTGAAAAACATGCCTGCTGACTTCAGGGTTTCGATTACCAACGCCCCCGGAAAAGATGCGTATCCGATATCGAGCTTCACCTGGCTCCTGATTCCGGTCCAATCGAAAGATGCGGCTAAAGGGAAAATCATCGTCGACTTCTTGAACTGGATGCTGGATCAGGGGCAAAAAATGACTGCCGCGCTTACGTATGCTCCATTACCAGATAACGTTGTGAGCAAAGTCAAGGCAGCGATCACGCAGGTTCATTAAGGTTCTGAGAGAAATGCGGGGCGAGCGTTCAGTCGCGTTGTGGATGCGGTTCGATCATTAGATAGCCAAGATCAATTCGATCTGATCTTATGATCATGGGACCGGTAAATCGATCAAGCGCCGGGATTGATACTTGGCGCTTGTGCTCGTTTCGAAGTACTTTGCATCTCCTCTCGTAGTGAGTCCCGAGTTTCCACCTGAAGCCCTGCAAGGCGCCTGATTTATACTGTCGTTCTGTGAAACCTCAGCGATTTGGCCATTCATGACTCGCGTTTCACTCGACAATCCGGCCTACTACATCAATCGTGAACTTTCCTGGATGGCATTTAACCGCCGTGTTCTAGAAGAGGCCTACGACGAGCGAAATCCTCTGCTCGAACGTCTCAAATTCCTCTCAATTACTGCAAGCAATCTGGATGAGTTTTTCGAAGTACGAGTAGCGGCCCTGGCACAGCAGATTGAGGATGGAAATACCGAGGCCGGTCCGGACGGTCTGAGTCCGTCGGAAGAGAGAGATCTTCTTTCCGAAAACATTCACGACTTCGTGCACGACCAATATCGCTGCTGGAACGAAGAGTTGCGGCCAACCCTTGCGCGAAACGGAATACGAGTGCTCGGCGTGGAAGAACTCGATGCTGAAGCGAGCGCTTTTGTGGAGCAATATTGCGAACGAGAATTGGACCTCCTGGTAACGCCGGTAACGATCGATCCCTCTCATCCTTTTCCTCGCGTAATTAACAAAGCACTATGCGTCGGATTTTTATTACGGCGGCGGCGGCGCTCGGCGCTTACCTACACTGGCGTGGTCATCGTGCCTCGCGCTCTGCCACGTCTCATAAGACTGCCCTCCCGCGAAACTGTGGATTTCATTTTCCTCGCCGACCTGGTTACTCACCACGCCTCGCGGATGTATCACGGCTACGATATTATTTCCGCCGCCGCATTCCGGGTGACGCGCAACAGCAATTTGTACTTAGCGGAGGAAGAATCACGCAGTCTTTTGGAATCGGTGCGCGCCGAGCTTCACAACCGCCGCAAAGGAGACGCGGTTCGTTTGGAAATCGAAGCTGATGCGAATCCTGAAATCATCGAACGCCTGCGTTCTAATTTCGAATTGAAGAGTTGGCAGGTCTTTCCAGTCGATGGGCCGGTGAATCTGTACCGTCTGTTCAATATTTACGAGCAAGTAGACCGGCCCGACCTCAAGTTCAAGCCCTTTGCGCCCCGCGAGCTCCGGCTAACAGGGAAGTCACAGGACATCTTCGAGGAACTTCGACGGCACGATGTTCTGCTTCACCATCCCTTCGATTCATACGATGCGGTGACGTCTTTCATCGAAACTGCGGCTGAAGATCCGCTCGTGCTTTCAATCAAACAGACACTGTATCGTACCAACGAGCAATCCCCGATCGTTCCATCGCTGATTTCGGCGGCGGCAAGAAAAGAAGTCACCGCAGTCGTGGAATTAAAAGCTCGATTCGATGAGGCCTCCAACATTCGCTGGGCTCGTGAATTGGAGGACGCCGGCGTGCAAGTCTTCTACGGCCTTGTCGGTTTGAAGACACATTGCAAACTGTCACTCATGGTGCGTCATGATCACGATGGAATGACCCGCACCTACGCGCATCTGGGGACTGGCAACTACAATGCCGCGACAGCCCGCTTCTACACGGACTTGAGTCTGCTAACGGCTGATCCTGAAATTACCAGCGCGGTGCACGACGTTTTCAGTTTCTTAACTGCTTATGCGGAACACCCAAATTATGAGCCACTGCTCGTTTCTCCACTCGACATGGCAGAACACAGCCTGGCCTTAATCGCCCGCGAAGCGGAACACGCGCGCCAAGGGCGGCCCGCCAGAATTATTGCTAAGATGAATGCGCTCCTCGATAAGAACATCATCTTGGCGTTATATCGCGCTTCGCAGGCAGGAGTCGAAATAGATCTATTTGTTCGTGGCATGTGCGCCTTGCGCCCGGGAATACCGAGGGTTAGCGATCGTATCCGAGTTCGTAGCATTGTCGGCAGGCTGCTAGAGCACAGTCGCATTTACTATTTCTTAAACGGGGGCGAGGAAGAAATTTACCTCGGTAGCGCGGATTGGATGCCTCGCAATTTATACGAACGGGTGGAAGTAACTTTTCCGATTAAAGACATCCTTCTTCGTGACCGAGTTCGACATGAGATTTTGGACGCGTACCTCGCAGACAACGCAAAAACTCGCCTGTTGCAAAGGGACGCAAGCTACATACGGGCATGGCAAGCTCACGGGAAACGCAAGCCTAAAGAATCCGAGCTTTTCAATGCCCAGGATTTCTTGATTGCTTTGGCGGAAGGAAAACAATCGTTGGACGCGATTCCGCACACCATAAAGCGAATCGTTCGAAGGCGCAGCATTGAAAAGGGGTTAAGAACTAGATGATCATTCATTTCCTCCGCCACGCCAGCGCCGGCGAACATCTCGCGAATCCAAAAAAAGATGAGAAGCGAGCGCTGGATAAGCCGGGGATAGAGCAGTGCGGCTATGTCGGCCGTGCCCTCAACGCGCTCGACGTTCACGTCGACGTCATTATTTCTAGCCCGTTGAAGCGGGCTGCCCAGACCGCGTCGCTAGTCGGAAATGAACTTAGTTACGAAGGCAAGCTTTTCCTGGAGGATGCGCTTCGTCCTAGCGCGTCCTTTGCCGACTTCCGCCAACTCCTCAACAAGTACGGCAAGTACGATTCGATCATGTGTGTAGGACACAATCCAAATCTCAGTGAGTTTTTGGGACGATCCATCAGCGACGCAGACTGCGAAGCTTCCGTTGACTTGAAAAAGGGCGCCGTCGCGAGAGTGGAGATGGGACGCAATTCTGCCGTGTTGCAATGGATCCTGACTCCGAAAATATTGAGAGAGCTTTACGCCGCCGCCGCCGAAAGTTCCCGCCCGAAGACTTCTCGAAAGTAAGCTGTTTCCTTTTCCACCGCCCACAGTTCCAGGTCCACACTAGCCCGCGGTTTTGGTACCAGGGAAAGGTGAACTGTGCTTGCGCCAAGTTTCACCCGAGTTGTGCTCACTGACCCACTTCGTCCCAGATTTAGAGCGCGCGCCAACCGCAACAACAGTGACGCTTTGATAACGTTTTCTTGGTCGTCCGCCGGCAAGATTTGGATCGCAACATCGCTGGCCGTGGGGCGTGACTTTCCCAGGTAACGCGCAATTGCTGCAATAATGCGCCGCTGCTGCAAGTTGTATCCCAGAATTTCCGCATGGGAAATTATGTAGTGGGTGTGGCGATGTCTTCCATTTCGGTTAACATAGTCCCCCACTTCGTAAAGCATAGCCGCCGCCGACAGCCACTCTTCGTACTCCGAAGCCAGTCGATGCACCGGTTTGAGCGCCCTGAACAAATCCATGGCAGACTGCCGGACTTTCAGCGCGTGATCCAGTTCCACGCCATAGTGAACGATGGCGGCGCGGATTGAATCCTCGCGTTCTGCCTCCAATTGTTTCCGGGAGCGGGTTCCGCGGTCATATTCCGCCGTCATCTGGGCCAACAGGCCGTCGCGCAAGCCGAGAGAAGAATAGCGAAATCCGGACAGCTGGCATCTTTCAAGAAGCTCGGTATAGACAGCCGCACCCGCCACAATGATTTCCGCTCGTTTCGGGCCCACACCGGACAGCTTTTTGCGTTCTTCCAGTGGCAGACTAGCCAGAAGCTTTGCGATGCGGCGCATCTGGGCCCTTGAAACCACCGTGGTCCGTGGCCTTTTCGTCTTGTATAAACCGTGGCAAACCGCTGCCAATGATTCTGCTGTTCCCGAGGTTGCGATCACGACTTTTGGCCTTGCCCGGATGATGCGCCCGGCAATCCTCGCGATTTCGCGAGAGATGAATCCATGGAGCTGTCGTCTCTCGGGTTTGCGCGGCGGATCGTGGCGCAGAAACTCATTGGTAAGCCTAACCGCTCCAAGCGGCAGGCTAACCGTATCCTGGATATGCCCGTCGACCGAGATGGTTAACTCGCAGCTGCCGCCGCCCAAATCCATCATCAGGGCCGGAGACGCATTCACTCGAATCGTCGACACCAACCCCAGATGAATCAGCCGTGCTTCTTCCAACCCAGAGATAATTTCAACCTTCCATCCCGTCGATGACCGTACCCATTCGAGGAACGCCCTTGAATTGCGGGCATCACGCAGGGCACTGGTCGCAACTACACGAACTGCGTCGGTTCCAGCCCTCTGAACCGCGCGATGGAAGCGCCGCAGCACTTTCACCGTATTCGCGATCGCCTCGGGAGAAAGGAAACCATCGCGAAACACCGACTCTCCAAGACGTGTAACTTCCCGGTCCTCGTGAATTTCGTGCAGGCGTCCCGCCGTTAGGCGCGAAATCTTGAGACGTACTGAGTTGGAGCCGATGTCAACCGCGGCGAAGGTCGGCATAAGAAGAAGAACAGTTTACAGCCTTAAACGAACCTGGAGAGCACCTAAGAACACCTAGCGGCTGGACGCCCTCGTCCGCCCATCGGAGCAAAGCTCCGCGGTTTATACCCTCCCCGCGTCGGAGAGGTGCTGCTAAAATGCAATCAGTGGAAATCATGGCCGACAAATCAGCCTTCGACATCACATGTCCGTGCTGTAACGCCGTGCTAAAGGTGGATCCGCAAAATCGCGCCGTTATTGCCCATACCGCCGCGGTCAAGCCCAAAACTTTTAATGACATTGAGGAAGCCGCGCGAGCCATGAAGGAGCAGGACAACCGCCGCGATTCAATCTTCCGGCAGTCTGTCGAGAACCAGAGAAACGCCTCCGATCTACTGGAAAAGAAGTTTCAGGAAGCCGTAAAACGGGCGAAAGAATCACCTGACACGGGCAAGCCCATCCGCGATTTCGATCTGGACTAGTTTGCTCATTATCCGATACGGAACACCGTCCGATTTTCCTGTCCAACATGTACTATCGGTCACAGCAAGGTCGCACGACTTGGCATACAATTCCGCATGGCCGTCATCCCTTTATTACTCGGCCATCGCGGCGCGCGCGCGAGCAAGGCCGTCTCGGAAAATACATTGCCGTCATTCGACCTTGCGCTTGAACACGGCTGCGACGGTTTCGAATTCGATGTCCGTCGTACCTCCGATGGACGCGGTTTGGTTTGCCACGATCCCAAGGTCGGAAAACTCAGTGTCTCCGACGTAACCAGCAGTCAGCTACCCAATTGTCCGTTGCTCGAGGACGTACTGAAGCATTACTCTCACCGTGGTTTTCTCGATATTGAACTCAAAGTACGCGGGCTTGAAACCACGATCCTTGCCGCGTTGCGTGAATACGGCCCCCAACGAGGATATGTAATATCTTCGTTCCTACCGGATGTGGTCATGGAACTAAAAGCACGCAGCGGTGCCGTCCCGGTTGGCATTATCTGTGATAGTTCAAGCCAGCTTGCCCGTTGGCGCGAGTTGCCCGTGGAATATGTCATCGTTGAACAAAGGTTACTTTCCGCGGAGTTGATAAGAGAAATACATTCGGCGGGTCTCAAAATATTCGCCTGGACGGTTAATCATCCAAGTTCAATGCAAGAGCTGGCCAGCTGGGGAATCGACGGAATCATCGCGGATGATACAAAGTTGCTCGTCAAGACTCTCAGGACGATGCAGCCTTCCTGAGAAAAGCGCAGCGTTCAAGTTCGAACGCTTCCAGCTCCGTTGCGGTCTGCTTTTCACTCCAACCCATCACTGATTTGATCCGAACTGCGGCTTCCCGGCTGCATTCATGCGACCAGCAGGCACCCAGCGCCACCGGAACTCGTCGTAGCAGGATGTCGCCCAATGTCATTGCACACTCATTAGCAACCGCGTCCATGGCCTCCGCCACGACATGCTCCGTATGCGGACACAATGGTGCCCGCAACTCCGCACTGCTCAGCGCCATTTTCGCGATTGCCACCGAACGTTTTCCATGCCACTCCACAATCCCCGACGCGGAGCTCTCGCTGATCCCCCCGATTCCGGCAATGTATCTGACAAACTCATCAAGCATAGGATCCATATCGGCCACAACCGGATCGTGTTGCGCGGACACTCCTGTCCGCGAAGAGTTCTGAACCGAAGCCCCAATTTTCGTCACACACTCACGCGCAAGGGAAGCCGCCGTAGTTAACTTCCCTCCAATAACCGATATCATTTGCGCGGCCCCGTCCTCTTTGTGATCGTGCAAGAAGTGCCTACGAGTTATTGCCGACGGATTTGTGTTTGAGACGTAGGGAAGAGGACGAATCCCCGCAAACGTATAACGAATATCTCCGGCGGAAAGGCCAGCGCGCGGAAAAAGAGCGGTGAACGAGCGAAGTAGATATTCAATTTCTTCCGCCGATGGTTGCGCCTTTATCGGATCTCCGCCGTCTCCGACTTCAGTGGTTCCGACCAGGATTTGTTCGTTCCACGGAATCACGAAGAACGGACGCCTGTCCTCAGCTTCCGAATAGACCGCCGAATCTGGCGATCCAGCAAATCGCGGCAAAACAATATGCGAGCCCCGGACTCCTCCGAGCATCGGGTGCGCGGTCTTAACCTGCGACCTCTGGCAAACCCGGTCCGCCCATGGCCCGGTGGCATTGATGATCCACGCCCCTTCGATACGCACTTCTTTCCCGTTCAGGCGGTCTCTGACCAACACTCCCGTGGCCCGTCCGTGTCGCACATCCACCGCCAACACTTGTGTGTGGTTTCGAACGACGGCACCCGCTTCGATCGCCTCGACCAGCCACTCCGCCACCAGACGTTCGGGGAATTCGCATTGCGCGTCTTGAAAATTGAATACTGACCACCGCCGGCCCGCATCCAGCAATCGCTCGAGTCTTTCCTGCGATTCACCACCCCCATTCGCTTTCCGGCCGCTCCCCCCAATTAGGCGATAAAGCCATAATCCGGCCCGGATTTTCAGGGCACTGCGGTTGCTCGTGTCATCGAGCGTCAGTAAGAATTCCAGAGGATGGATCAGGTGGGGATAACGCCGCAAAAGGCTTTTTCTTTCTCGCAATGATTCCCGGACCAGGCCGATCTCGCCATGTTCCAGGTATCGAAGTCCGCCGTGAATGATTCGCGTCGACCGGCTAGTAGTGCCGGCTCCGAAGTCTTCCTGTTCGATGAGAAGGGTTCGACGACCCGCCCGTGCGGATTCTCGGGCAATTGCTACACCATTAATCCCGCCGCCAATCACGATCACGTGAAACTGTTGATTCTCTAATGATTGACGTACGCTATCGGTCATGTTCACTATGACATTGTAGGGGGATAAGGGAACCGTCGACACTTCTCAAGCGTTTTCAATCAGCAGAGCGATTCCTTGTCCGCCTCCGATGCAGGCGGAAGCGATTCCATAACGTTCGCCGGATCGCTTTAGCTCGCGCGCGAGGGTGATTGCCAGCCGGATCCCAGTCGCGCCCAACGGATGACCGATCGCAATCGCTCCTCCGTTAACATTCAATTTGGCGTGATCGATGCCAAGCTCTCGCTCGCAAGCGAGAACTTGCGCTCCAAATGCTTCGTTGATTTCGAAGCGGCCGATTTGATCAAGCTGCAACCCGGCAACCTCCAACAGTCTTTGAATAGCGAAGACGGGTCCGATGCCCATGATTTCAGGCGGCACGCCTATTGCGACGCCCGCGAGAATTTTGGCCAGCGGGGACTTCTTGTGATCGCGGACAAATTCCCCAGAGCCAATCAAAGTCGCGCCAGCTCCATCGACGACTGCGGAACTGTTGCCTCCTGTCTGAACGCCCCCAAACGCAGGTCGGATTTTGGCCAGCACTTCATACGGCGACGGCCGCACATGACTGTCTTCCTTAAACGATTCAACCGGACGCGGCAATCGTATTCCCCGAGGGCTATATCCCGGGCGTTCGAAGCTCTCGCTTATCACCGGAACAATCTCGCCGCTAAGAAAGCAATCCTTCTGCGCCGCTACAGCACGCGAGAAACTGTCGGCCGCGAAGCGGTCAACCTCTTCCCGTGAGATATTGTATTGTTTCGCCAAGTTCTCAGCAGTGCCTCCCATAGTGACGTTCGCGCAAGGATCAAGAAGTGACTCCCATAGAAAATCCTTGAACTCGACCTGCCCCAATCGAAATCCGCCGCGATGAGTGTAAGCGGCGACAGGATTACGAGACATCGATTCGGTTCCCACGCCAAGGATCAGCTGCGCTTTGCCAAGCTTGATCAGGTCAGCAGCCTGAAGGATCACCTCGATTCCAGTCCCGCAAACTCGCTGCACCAGGTGGCACGGCACCTCTATTGGGACGCCCGAATAAATGCTGATGTGCCGCGGCAACATGTAGGCGTCGAAAGAAGCTTGCGCCATGTTGCCCGCGATCATTGTGTCAACTTCCTCGGGAGAAATATCTGCGCGCCGGAAGACTTCCCGCGCTACTTTGATTCCCAAATCGATCGGCGAAACCAGGCCCAGCACGGTGTTGTAATCGGCAAATGGAGTCCGCACTCCATCGATGAGCCAAACATCGTCATACTGGCAAAATAGTCCCTTAGTCCTAGCTTTCATTCACAATCCTCTGCAATGTAGATGCGTGCCGCCGTGGATCAGTCACCACGCGCCATACCGCTCACGTTGCGCACGCCGGGGCATGATTTTAATCAGGATCAGTCCCGCGACGAATCCGCCGACGTGTGCCCAGAAGGCCACGCCACCGCTGCTCGGACTTGAGTAGGCAATTGAGGTCGTTCCGCTGAAAAATTGCAGGAGGAACCAATAGCCAAGCACAATCCATGCAGGCAGCCACCAAAAGGTAAAGAATACAATCAATGGAACCAGCGTCAGCACGCGCGATTTGGGATACAAAAGAAAATATCCGCCCATTACTCCAGCGATTGCGCCACTGGCACCGACCGTCGGCACATCAGAACCTGCATTTAACAAAATATGGGTGATCGCCGCGGCGAATCCGCATAGGAGATAAAAGATCAGGTAAGGGAAGTGTCCGAGGTAATCTTCGATGTTATCGCCGAATATCCACAGCACCCACATGTTGCCGATGATGTGAAGCCATGACCCGTGCAAGAACATCGACGTTAGAATTGGAAGGAACGCCGCGGCGACACTAAAGTGAGCCTCGCCGGTGAGCGCTGCCCCAATATGGTCGGGCACGATCCCAAATTCATAAATCATCGCGTTCAGGGCCTCGTGGCTCTGAGCGCCTACTGCCAATTCGTATAGGAAGACGACCGTATTCAGAGCAACCAGAAAATAAGTGATATAAGGAGTGCTGAATCGAGGCTGGTCGTCGCGAAGAGGAATCATGAAAGATTGGGTAATTTAGCAATTGCGAAATTGAGTAATTGAATTCCCAACTCTATACGATTATTTAGCTAGGTTCTCCGTCGCTCTTAAATCACAAAATTACTCAATTACAAATGTTCTCATGAATGGCGTCCTCATCATCAACAAGCCGGCTCGCTTTACCTCCCATGACGTTGTCAATCGTGTGCGACGGATTCTGCAACAACGGTCGGTCGGCCATTTGGGCACGCTCGATCCACTGGCAACGGGAGTCTTGCCTCTAGTGATCGGCAACCTGACGCGTCTCGCGACGTTCTATGTTGCCTCAGAGAAGACTTACGAAGGCATGATTCGATTCGGATTCGCTACAGATACTTACGATAGCGACGGTGAGGCGACGGCGCAAGTCCAGCCCGTAACCTTGTCGCTAACAGAATTGCGTGAACTTGCCAACCGCTTTCGAGGCATGATTGAGCAGACCCCGCCTCCATTTTCCGCAAAAAAGATTAACGGAGTCCCCGCATACAAACTCGCGCGAAAGAAGAAGGAAGTGGCGCTTAAGTCAGTTCAGGTCGAAGTCAAAGAACTTGAAATACTAACGGCAGACGGTGATCGCGCAACCTTTCGAGCGCAAGTCTCCTCCGGGACATACATCCGCTGCGTAGCCCACGATATGGGCCAGCAAATGGGCTGCGGCGCCCATCTGGAGAAATTGTGTCGCACCTCAGTCGCGGAGTTTCAATTGGCCGAGGCGCATACGATCGAAGAACTACAATCCGCGGCAGCTCACAATCAACTTGAAGAAATATTCGTTCATCCCAGAAAACTCTTGCCGGATATTCCCGCAGTAACCGCGAACGACGAGATGGCCGCAAAGATTCGCAGTGGACGATCGGTAAATCTCCCAGAGTTTTCTCAAGCTAGCATCGTGAAGGTCTTCTATGGGCAAAGGGAACTGATCGCCATAGCCACCCGGGTAGCAGGGACCCTATTCCACGCGAAGATCGTGCTGTCTGGAGGAGAGGCGTTGCCATTGTCCAAGGAATAGCGCGGTTCGTAATGCTCTTCAAAATTATCCGATTACAAAATTACTCAGTCCTTGGTAATCGGCGAGCAGCACGGCTTCCGAACTGGAGTCGGTTCCATCATTTCCACCCGGGTGAGATTTGGATCGAACAAGTTTAACTGCCATTTGCCGTCGCGACCAATCTTGGGGGCTTCGGTTGTCTTCAACCCTCGCTTGAGTAATATCTTGTAGCTGCCATCGACACTTGGAGTTCCTAGCGCGAAATGGTGCATGATTCCCAGCACTCGGGGATCCGGATCATGAACATTAAGCATGTACTCCAGCCAGTCGGTCCCTTCGGGCACTCGCATATCCACCCAGTCAGTTCTTGTGTCTGTCATGCCGCCGTACCAAGTCTGTTTGAACCCTAGGATGTCGCGGTAAAAATGGTCCGCCGCGTCTCGGTCCTTCACCGTGATGCCAGCGTGGATCATGTGCTGCGAAATGCGACTCTCAGGAAGATATTTGCCAAACTGCTTCTCATGCAACGACCCAGGAACGTATTGAATGAATTCCACATCGTGGCCGTCCGGATCAATCACGTCAAAGCCAAGGTTTCCGTCTAGCCTGGGACCGAGCTTGTCGGGCACTTTTACGCCCTTACTGGCCAGATACGCCCGCAGCTGTTCGGCGTCAGTGGTTTCAAAAGAAATATGCGAAAGTCGATCTTCCTTGGGATCCTTTAGTTCAGGAAACACTTCTATATATTGGTGGTCATTGATCTTGAAGTAGGTAAGCATCAGGCTTCCGTCGGCTTTATTCAAGCTGAACGGCTCCTCAAAGCCAAGCAATCCCGTGTAGAACTGGCGCGCAGCCGCCATATCATCCGTCTTGAGGCCGATGTGAGCCACGCCAACGATTGGCGGACGGGCGATGACGTTCGACGGAGCCGGGTTCTGCGCTAGAGAAGGTTCTAGGACCATGAATGATGAGACAAGGATCGCGGCCAAGCTTCCACCGAGCCTGAGAATAAGAATGTGTTTCATTAGATGTGTTCCGCGTTTCACGATTACACGGAATTTAGTTCCGCGAACTGGGCCTCGCTTACCCAGGCCACATTAAAGTGTAGTTCGCCCAGCTCCGCGATGTTTGAGGGGTCGAAGGATTGAAGGTAGGCGAGGGTTTCCGTTGCTGCCCGGGCAACAAATGAAATCCAGGGCTCCTCGCGTCGGCGGTTGAGCGTATTGCCGTGCACCTCCCGCATTCCACTTTGTCCAATCGGGAGGCTCCGTATCGAGCTGGCCTTCAAGACCCAAAGCTCCGTTCCGAGTACCGCGTATCCATGCGTAGCCAGCCACTCAACTGCTGCTGCGGCTAGCTTAGGCGGCCATGCCGCCTCGTTGCCTGAGACGAATGCTGCAGAAGCCAATTCTGGCGGAAAATTGGGAGGGAACAACTCGGCACCGGTCATTTGGTGGTAAATCTGGCGATATCCAAGCAATGTCCGATAACAAGTATTATGTAAAGTAAGAAAGCTAGGGGTCTGCGTCCCCTACATCTTGTATCGGCCCAAGTCCTCATCATTCAACCCTTCCAGCCATTTCCGCAGCTCCTCGCTGGTCACCCGGTCCGAAACATTTGCTGCCAGTTTCGAGTTCTTCAGGACGTCATCCTCGACAAATATCGGACAATCGACTCTCAGCGCTAACGCCAACGCGTCCGACGGACGCGAATCGATGCTTACGATTCTGCCTTCGCGCTCCATCCAAATCACGGCGTAAAACGTATCTTCGCGAAGCTCGGTGACGACGACTTTGTGGACATTAGTATCCAACCCAACCAGCACGTTCTTTATCAGGTCGTGAGTCATGGGACGCGGCGTGGCGACCTTTTCGATCTCCAGGGCAATGGCATTAGCCTCGTAGATTCCCACCCAGATTGGTAGCACCGTGTCGCTTCCGGCGTCCTTCAGAATAACGATGGGCATATTGGTGACCGGATCCATCATTAGCCCGCGAATTTTCATTTCAACTTCCATCCCGCCCCCCGACCAAAACAACTCTTCTCGTTTTATACCACCATTTCTCCCAGCAAACTGTTGGGGAAAGTCACCGTGGTAAGCACCGGAACGTAACTGCCCAAAGACGGAACCACACCATCAGGGACGCTGAAATTCAGAGTTTTATTCTGGGAGGTCCGCCCTACCCATTGTTTTCGGGCGTCATTCCTCCCTTCAACCAACACTTCAATAGTCTGTCCCAGATGTTTCTTATAGGTGATCCTCTGGATTTCCCGCTGCGTGTCCTGTAGCACCGTCAGCCGCCGGACTTTCTCTTCATCTGGTATCACGTCGCCGAGTTTCAACGACGGTGTATTCGGACGGGGCGAATACTTAAAGCTAAATATGGCGTCGTACTGAACTTCTCGCAGCAAAGAAAGCGTTTGCTCGAAGTCGGCTTCGGACTCGCCTGGAAACCCAACAATAATGTCGCTGGTAAGGCTGATATCCCGCCGCGCCGCTCTGATCCAGGCGACGCGCTCCATATATTGATCACGCGTGTAAAGACGTTGCATCGCGTTCAAGACGCGGTCCGACCCGCTTTGGATCGGCAAATGGACGTGATCGCATAGCGTGGGAGTCGAATCGATGGCCTCGACAATATCCCGTCCGAAATCTCGCGGATGCGATGTCGTAAACCGCACCCTTCTGATTCCGGATATCTCACCGATGGCACCAAGCAGCTCTGCGAAAGTTTTCTTGGCAGAAGGGTCCTTGTAGGAATTTACGTTTTGACCGAGCAACTGGATCTCGGTGTATCCCAAGTCCGCCATCTGACGCGCTTCCACGAGAACCGAGTCAGACGCCCGGCTCCGTTCTTTGCCGCGGGTAAACGGCACCACGCAATAGGCGCAAAACTTATCGCAACCCTCAATAATCGTGATGTAACCCCGGTAAGGATTCGTACGCGCCGTGAATTCGGTTTCAAAGCATTCGTCGGTTTCGCGATCGTCCAGTCCGGTGACACGCTGCTTCCCTGCTTCGAGCTGCACCAGCATCTGCGGCAGATTTCGATAAGACGCCGACCCGCAAACTAAAGAAACATAGGGCGCGCGTTCGAAAATCTTTTCGCCTTCCTGCTGCGCCACACACCCAAGCACGCCAAACTTTTTGCCCTGTTTTTGAAATTTCTTGTAATCGTTGAGGCGGTTAAAAACTTTTTGCTCCGCCTTGTCCCGGATCGAGCAAGTGTTGTAGAGAACCAGCTCAGCTTCCTCGACGGTGGGAACTTGCGAATATCCCTGCGAAACCAGCGTGCCTACGACTTTCTCGGAGTCGTGCGCATTCATCTGGCACCCGAAAGTTTCAAGGTAAAACGTTTTTTGCGGCTCTGCTGCCATGGAGATTTCAGTATAACCCGTGAGGCGAAATTGACGGCATCGCCACGACCCACGTAGGGACCGCCGGCGGCGGCATGTCCCTACATGATTCTGCTCCCGCCGAAGGCGTTTACAATGCCTCGTGCGGATTCTGATCTCGGCTGGCGAGGCCTCGGGAGAAATGTATGGGGCTCAACTCATCGAGGCCATCCGCCGCCGCGACCGCTCCTGCGAGTTTTTCGGCGCTGGTGGCCCCGCAATGCGCGCCGCAGGCTGCGACACCATTGTCGATGCCAGGGATCTTTCCGTGGTCGGCATCTCCGAAATCCTAAGCCATCTGCCCAAGATTTATGGCCTGTTCCATAAGCTGATTCGCGAAGCGGACCGCCGTCGTCCCGATCTCGCAATCGTCATCGATTCCCCAGCCTTCAATTGGCGCGTGGCTCGCCAGATGCATAAGCGAGGCATACCGGTCATCTATTACGTCTGCCCGCAATTCTGGGCATGGCGTCAGGGACGCGTTCGCCTTCTCCGAAAATATGTCGACAAAGCGCTGGTGATTTTTCCATTCGAAGAAAAGTTTTATCGCGATCGCGGAGTCGACGCGACATTCGTCGGTCATCCGCTAGCCGAAGTTTCGCGGCCTCAAATTGAAAGATCCGAGTATGCCGCAAAATACAAATTAGACGCCGCAAAGTCCTGGATCACGCTCATGCCGGGCAGTCGAGTCAAAGAAGTGCGAATGAATCTGCCGACAATTCTCGAGTCAGCAGCAAAACTTGGTTCCAGCTACGAATTTCTGTTGCCCATCGCTCCAACTTTAGAACGCGCTTCCCTTCAAAGCCTAATCGGATCGCAATCCGTCCGCATTGTTGATGAGGCGCTTCCGGCGCTGGCGCTTTCCCGCGCCGGAATCATTGCCAGCGGAACCGCCACCGTCGAGGCTGCGATGATGGGAACGCCATTCGTAATGGTTTACCGCGTTACGCCTCTGACCTACCTTCTGGGGCGTTCCGCAGTAAAGGTCCCCCACTTCGCCATGGTGAACCTGATCGCCGGAAAGCAGGTCGTTCCCGAGTTGATTCAACACGATTTCACCGCTGACAATGTCGCCGGCCAACTAAACCAAATCATTCCGGATAGACCGGCTCGCGATCACATGATTGCAGCATTAGCCGATGTCAGGATCCGTCTCCGCGGCCAAGGTCCGCAAACCAAGCCCGCAGCCGATCGCGCTGCGGACACGATAATCAATTTCATTGAATATCGGCGCACTACCAAGCCAGCATAAGGACGTTGGAGCCGACATTGTTATGGAATCAATTACGCTCAACAGTACCTCTGTGAGATGCCTCTACATCACTTTTTGGCGACCGATTGGGCTTTTGCTCCGCTGACTGCGTCGAGGAACCCTACCGTCGACGCTGGCGCCGCTACTCGACCCAGCAGCGCGGCCCGAGTGGTCACCCTGCGCCCGTACATGGCGCGCCTGGAAGGGTTATCCGCTCGAACCAACGCGCCCTTGAATGTAAATCCAACGAACGCACCCTTGGCGCGCGAGTAGGTCAGGATCAGGACATCCAGCTTCAAATCCGTATTTTCCGAAGAGTGCCGTCCCACGGGCCCGACGGCTACCGATGCGTCCCTTCCGATTTCCAATTTGCTTGAGAGCAGCCTCTGCATTCCTTTTTCGCTGTTGATGATCATCACCAGGTCCACTGCTTCGGCGCCGATCTGCGTTCCCCAGCTCCCGCCTGCGATCCTTATGAACGCCGGCGCGCTCCAGCCGTTGGCCGTCCGGCAAGTGGCCACACCCCTGCCGTGCTCAGCTCCGAAGACGAATCCGCCTTTTATCAGATGGGGTACGACCGCGACGCACTTCGCCCGCTTCATCGTTTCCTCGGAAATGCGCCGGTCCGGCGCGGCCATGATCTCGTGCAGCACATTGGCCGCGTTATTCAGCCTGTCGATGGCACCTCGGCGCTCTGACCCTGCCCAGCACAGGCTCGCCAAGCTCAACATGGCGCCTAGCAACACGAGCTCCCTCATAAACAACCACCATTTCTTTCCGCAGCGGCGTCCTCGCAGGGTTCGAAGGTGGTTCTCGGAGGCCACGCCTGATGCCATCTTCGCAGTATGGCGATTTTCGTGAGGAGGTACTATACGGGGGACGCTGCATGGGCGACGAGAAGTCGCGGTAGTGATTGAGCAGGTGCTCACGGACCAGCCAGGCCGAAAGGCGTGCAGTTCCGCGGATTCTTGCATCATTTAAAAGCAATTTGGCGATTACCGCATTGAGAATTGGCTGTCGGATCAATAAGTGAGATGGCGATTTATCGCCAACCACTGGCCATTCTTGAAGTGACAGCGGGTCTGACGTATAAATGCCGCAGCATGGAAAGCGCAACAGCAGAGCTGTCGCGGCAGTCCACACCTGATCTTCGGCAGATTCCTTGCTTCGTATTTCACGTGGCCGTCGTTCACGCCATAACGAACTTCTGCACAACGTGGCGGGTGGCCCAGGTTCGCACCCGTTAGTTGGGCGCTAACCTGGGTTTCACCGCACTCGGAAGAGGCAAAATTGCGGGTTCTTTTAAGGGCAGGTGGCCGAGATATGTTTCATCGCGGTCACATTCATGTAGTGAGGGGCCTTCGGCACGTCCTTGTTTTCCTTCATCGCTTCGTCCTCGGGAACCGCCGTGCCGGTGATTGACACCTTATGGCCGACGTGTCCGGCTAGGTCCGGAGTCGACGACACAATTCCCACCGTCTTCGGTCCCTTTGCCACATCGGTGAGCATGTAAGAACCAGGTGTGGGTCCTGCCTTCAAACAGCCGGTCATACTGTGAACTTTGGGAGCTTCTGCGCCTTGAGCAAACAAGAGCACGGTACAGAGCATCAACCCCGGTACGAGCAAAAGTTTCATTACAACCTCCTGAGCGGAAATTTTCGTCTTAGACTTCCGTCCCGCATCGTACGCCTCTCCGGCCCTTCAGACAACGAATTCGCGCCAGAAATCCTACTCCGGCTTCGCGGTAAAGATTAGGAAATAATCCATGCCGTCGGCTTTCACGAAATCCTGCGAGTCGCGGAGTTTGTATCCGGCTTGGGCGGCTTCGCGAACGACTACGTCTTTACTCACTCCGTGATTTTTCCCGTTGCCGTTGCGATCGATGACGCCAATCCTGGCCCCTGGCTTGAGCGATAAGCGAAGGTTCCTGAGTAGCACAACCGGATGGGCTACCTCGTGGTAGGTCTTGAGCATCAGCACGGCGTCGATGCTGTCGGCTGGAAGCTGTGGATCGTCGGGCTTGCTGAGGATCGTCTTTATGTTCTGGAGTTGCTCTTTTTTCGTGCGCTGGTCAATGTAATGAATTGCCTCCGGGTTGATGTCCACGGCATAAACCGTACCTGAACCCGAAACCCGGCGAGCGGCGCGAACCGTGAACCAGCCAGATCCGGCACCGATGTCGGCGACGATTTTGCCGGGCTGAATGCCAAGCATATCCATGACGCGGTTAATCTGCAGGCGCCCATCGCGTCCCGGGGCTTCGAAAACGGAGAGATCGCCAGTGTATGGACTGCTAGTCTCGCGTTGTGTCGACGGGGCTGCGGAACCCGCTTGCGCCCGGACAGGCCCGCATAGGCCGGCCGACAACACGAGGATCAGCCCGATCCGTCTGAGTGCTCTGCCAAAAGATTTCCGGTTCATTGTTTCCGTAGTCGGCTTCGTTAAGGAATCAATAGGACTCGCAACCCCGTTCTGAGTGCTATATCGACTTAACAGAACCTCGCTCTTCATTTCGTTGGCGGGTAATTGGGTGGAAACGGAACTGGATCGCGAAATGTTTCACTCCAGGTCCTAGCCCCCTGAAACCATCCAAATAGCAGAGTCATAAAGACGAGTCTAGCGATCTCAGAAGTCCAGCCGAAAGAGTCGCGACGCCCAAAGAAATCGACAGCAAAAAGCGCTAACCCAAACGCAAGTCCGAACCCAAGCACTCCACACACAAGGATGTACCACATCTTGCCCATGTCCTTAATCCGTTCCCGCCTGCTGGCGCGATCCTGAGCTTTTCGCTGAAAGAGGGCGATGCCGAACGCACCAAGCACACAGGCCCAAATTGCCAGCCAAGCAAGTCCAACCGCGGTGCCAGCGACGATGGAGATGAATTCGCGCACAGCCCGATTTTACTCTGCATGTGATGTTAACCCCTCCCAAGAAATGAGACATAAATCACGGGGTAGGGTGGGTGTTGTTTCTTCTCAGCAAACTACCCCGTGCCGCATTGACTACCCGCACCCTGCCCCATAACATGGTGCGCACACTAGGAGTCTTTTTCTTTGATTGGCGAGACGATTTCCCACTACCGCATCCTCGAGAAACTTGGCGGTGGCGGGATGGGCGTTGTCTACAAAGCTGAAGACCTCAAACTGGGGCGTTTCGTTGCCCTCAAGTTCCTGCCCGACGACGTCGCCAAAGACCCGCAAACTCTGAATCGTTTCGAGCGGGAAGCCAAGTCTGCATCGGCACTCAATCATCCCAATATCTGTACCATCTACGAAATTGATGACCAGCACGGACCTGCGTTTATCGCGATGGAGTTTCTCGAAGGCGTGACGCTGAAGCATCGGATTGCCGGAAAGCCGCCTGAGACGGACATTCTGCTCGGTATGGCTATCGAGATTGCCGATGCACTCGATGCCGCCCACTCCAAGGGAATCGTTCACCGCGACATCAAGCCGGCAAATATCTTTGTCACCCAGCGCGGTCACGCCAAGATTCTGGACTTCGGCTTGGCAAAGATTGCGCCCGCCGCGAGCTCCTCGAATAAGACCGCAATGGCGAACGCGGCTACGGAAGAAGGGCATTTAACCAGTCCCGGAACTGTAGTGGGAACGGTTTCCTACATGTCCCCCGAACAGGCGAGCGGGAAGGATCTAGATGCGCGCAGCGATTTGTTTTCGTTTGGAGCCGTGCTCTATGAAATGTCCACCGGGCAATTGCCATTCCGTGGCGAGAGTTCCGCGCTTATCTTTAACGCGATTCTCGAACGCGACCCAGTTCCCCCGGTCCGGCTGAATCCCGATGTGCCCGCCGAACTGGAACGGATCATCGACAAAGCTCTGGAGAAAGACCGCAACCTCCGGTATCAGAATGCAGCCGACATGCGAACTGATTTGCAGCGGTTGAAGCGCGATTCCGACCCCCGGACATCGCCTGCCGTCGCCACAGACCACGTAGGGACGGCCGCCCCCGGCCGTTCAAACCGAGTAAAGCTCGGCTATATCGCCGCAACAATCCTGTGCGTAGCGTTAATCGCCGCCGGACTCTACTATCGTTTCCATCAACCCAAGCCGCTGACCGACAAAGACAGTATCGTCCTCTCCGATTTCGACAACAAAACAAACGACAGCTTATTCGACGACGCCCTGAAACAAGGCCTCTCGGTGCAGCTCGAACAATCCCCATTTCTAGATCTTGTTTCCGGAGACAAGATCAATGCGACGCTGCGGCTGATGGGGCATCCGCCCGGGGAGCGGTTGACGCCGGAGATCACGCGTGAAGTGTGCCAGCGTACGGGCAGCAGGGCCATGATTGCCGGATCGATCGCTGCGCTTGGCAGCCAGTACGTGGTCGGCCTTAAGGCATCGGACTGCAACTCGGGAGAGGTGCTGGCTGAAGCGCAAGAGCAGGCGGCGGGCAAGGAACAGGTACTCAAGGCGCTGAACGGCGCGGCTGTCAGCTTGCGCGGGAAACTGGGCGAATCACTCAGCTCGGTACAGAAGTATGCGACGCCATTGGACGAAGCCACCACGCCATCGCTCGAAGCACTGCAAGCTTACACTCTTGCCGTAAAGGCAATCGAGGAAAGAGACGACAATCCCGCAGTCGTGGCTTTCACGCAGCGGGCTGTCCGCCTCGATCCGAATTTCGCCGCCGCCTATAGCCTGCTCGGGGTGGGCTATCACAACCTCGGGCAATTGAACCTGGGAGCGGAGAACACGCGCAAGGCATACGATCTGCGGCAGCGGGTGAGCGAACGGGAACGGTTCGGTATTGAGACTTCCTACTACTATTTTGTTATTGGCGACCTGGGAAAAGCCCGCGAATCCTGTGAACTGTGGGCGCAGGCCTATCCGCGAGATGACGTACCCCACACCATCCTGAACGGCCTCTACTTTTCGCTTGGGCAGTATGACAAGGCCCTCGCAGAAGCCCTCGAAGCACTTCGTCTCAACCCGGCCAGCGGCAACAACTATGAGAACCTCGCCGGGTCCTATATGTATCTGAATCGTCTTGAGGAGGCCCGAGCCACGATCGAACAGGGTTGGGCGAAAAAGCTTGACACTCCGTACATGCACATCTTTGCGTACGTACTTGCTCTTTTCAGGGGCGACGGGGCGGGCATGGAGCAACAGGCTGCCTGGGTCATGGGCAAGCCGGGGATAGAAGACACGCTGATAGCCTGGCAGGCCGATATAGCCGCTTTTTCTGGGCTGCAGGAGAAGTCGAGGGAGCTTTCCCGCCGTGCCATAGCCTCGGCCCAAAATGCAGGGGAGAAAGAGACAGCAGCGGCTTACCAGGCCAAGTCAGCGCTGCGGGAGGCCCTCTTCGGCAATCCTGCACAGGCGCGCCAGGAGGCTGCCGCCGCGCTCGATGTTTCCACGGGCCGGGACGTTCAATTCGAAGCTGCTTTGGTGCTGGCGCTTATAGGAGATGAGTCTCGGGCGGAGGCGTTGGCGAACGATCTGGGCAAGCGCTACCCGGAAGACACTTTAGTTCAGTTCAAAGAGGTGCCAACTCTGCGCGCGCAGCTTGCTGTGAACCGCAACCAGCCTTCGAAGGCAGTCGAAGAGCTTCAAGCCGCCCTTCCCTACGAATTGGGAACACTGGCAACCGGCGCCGTGTCGCATCCCGCTTATGTGCGCGGCGAAGCCTATCTGGCGGCGCACGATGGTACCCATGCCGCATCCGAGTTCCAGAAAATCGTCGACCGGCGCAACGTTGGGATGGATCCGATCGGCGCTCTGTCCCATCTTGGTCTCGCCCGCGCTTATGTTTTGCAGGGTGACTCAGCAAAGTCCAAAGCCCCATACCAGGATTTTCTGACGCTCTGGAAAGACGCTGACCCCAACATCCCCGTCCTGAAACAAGCCAAAGCGGAGTACGCGAAGCTGCAGTGAGCAAACCAACCCATAAATCATTTTGTCATCCTGAGCGAAGCGAAGGACCTGTGTATTTGTCGGTAAATTCACATAATTTGATCAGCCTCCCTAAGCCCTTTGCTGACAGCATCTTTTAAGCGACAATCTACATCCAAGTACAAAGCGTACGTTTCCGGGGGACAATTCTAGAGATGCTCCTTCATTCTTGGCGTCGGGTCACGATCGCCGCACTTTTATCACTCCTCGCTCTTCCCGGCTGGGCCGCCGACAAAATGCGCCTCCGGGTCGACGATTATCAGATTGACGCCGACATCACTCCTCATGCGCACAAGCTTTCCGCGCGCGCCAAAGTAAAGTTCACCGCTCTTGAGGACCTCACCGTCGCCACCTTCGAACTTCACAATGATCTTCGCGTAACCAAAGTGACCGACGAAACCGGCAAGCTGCTATCCGCCGAGCGAGTCACTCAGGATTCCACCGTCCGCGTTCAGTTGGCCAAAGATCTGCCCAAGAATGCATCATCGACCCTGACCTTCGAATATGAAGGCGTTCTGGACTCCGCCAACGACAGCCCGGTTGAAGGCCTCAAGCTGGCTTCCATCAACGACGAGACCAGCTATCTGCTCTATGCCGGACGCTGGTTCCCCGTGAACGCCTACGGAGTGAACCGTTTCAGCGCGACCATTAACGTGACCGTGCCCGTGCAAATGGTGGTAATCGGCAGCGGCAAGCAGAGCAACCCTAGTAGCTCTTCCCTGCCCAAAAAAGGCGGCGACGATACAGGCCCAACCAAGACCTTCAGGTTTGTCTGGGACAAGCCAAGTTTTCCCGGCACCATCATCGCCGGCACTTTCCAGGAATTCAAAAGCGACGAAGCCGGAATAGACCTCCACGTCTTCTTCAAGCCCACGCACCAGAATCTGGGCACCTTGTATACCGAGACTGCACTGAAGGAATTCACTTACTACGAAACTCTCTATGGACCAGCTCCGTCCACAACCCTAAAAGTAGTTGAGCTTCCGGACGACACGGTGCCCTCCTCGTGGGCGCCCGAGATTGCCGCCGTCGCCAGTCGCGCCATCACCGAAAAGGTGAACTACCGCTTACTCGCGAACACCATAGCCCATCAATGGTGGGGTGGGTCGGTGAGTCCGGCCTCGCGCGATGACTGGACGATCAGCGACGGCTTCGCTCGCTATTCCGAGGCGCGCTACGTCGAACAGGCGGCGGGACAAGCCGGTCTCGAAGAAGTTGTGAAAGACATGTCGGTCGGCGCGTTGGCCTACGACACCGTTCCGCTTTCGAGCGCCAGTAAGCTCGACATTTTTTCTCCCGAGTTTGAGTCTCTGGTCACCGATAAAGGCGCAATGATTCTCCACATGCTGCGCTGGGTCGAAGGCGATCAGAAATACGACAAGACGATGCGGACGTTCGCCGCGAAATACGCTGGCAAGTCCGCGTCCATGGACGATTTTCGCGCCATCGCCGAACAGGATTACGGAGACAACCTTGCCTGGTTTTTCTCCCAATGGTTCGATTCAACTGGCGCTCCCGAATTCAAGACCAAGTACACCGTCTATCGCCTGGGAAATAAGTGCGCTCCCGCCGATCATTGTCCCGGCTTCCGTGTCGTCGGACAGGTTGCGCAGGATCTGGACCTCTTCCGCATGCCGGTGGATTTGAAAATCGACACCGACGGTAAGACTGAAAACAAACGCATCGAAGTCGTAGGAACGGACTCGCCATTTTCAGTGGAGACTTTCGGCAAGCCGCGGCACATCGCCATCGATCCCGAGAATCGTGTCCTGAAGAACTCCACCGACGTAAAGCTGCGAGCAACCATCCAGCGTGGACAAGCCATGGTGCAGCAAGGAGACTTCGCGGGCGCCCTGAGCGAATACAACAAAGCGCTCGCCGTGAATAAGAACAGCTCGCTGGCCCACTACCGCATCGCCGAGGTCTTCTTTCAGCAGCACAACTATCAGGCCTCAGCCAACGCTTATCGCGAGGCCTTGAATGGAGACGGCGAACCGCGCTGGACCGAAGTCTGGAGCCACATTTCGTTAGGCAAAATCTTTGACGTCACTGGACAACGCGAGCGCGCAGTCGGCGAATACCGCCAGGCCGTCCAAACCAACGACAACACCCAAGGCGCATTAGACGAAGCCCGAAGATACATTGCCCACCCCTACGAAAAGCCAAAGAAGACAGAACAAGCAGGCGAATAATCCTCTACCTCTTGTCATTCCGAACGGGCGCCTAGCCCGGAGGAATCTGTTTTTTCCTCGTTGAAGAAACCAAAAAGATCCGCAATGATTTTTTTTGCTGCCGCCGTCCCAGTCACTTCCAGACGAATCGGCAAATCGCCAGCCTCGACGACAATCCTGAAGGTGAGGAACGGACAACATTTCCGCTCCAAATCGACGAGCTCTGCGAGCCGAGTCAGCACCGGTGAAGAAGGCGGAAAACTAAAGGCGAGCCCCAGCGGCAGAGGCCTTACTTTGACAAGGGACTGGCGAAAGAAATTCAGGATGGTTTGGCGGCGCTCCCGAAGTTCGCTGTCAGAGAGATTGCAGGCTATTGGTATTTCCATATTCCGATGCCTGAGGAAAGAGCGTAGCGCAGCAGCAGCTTTCTTTCCAGCTCGACTCAAGCCCAACCGACAAATTATAAACATTTTGCCGGAGTTTCCCGCCCAGTTTCAGGAACTTGGAAATTGGAGCACATCCGTCCATCCACGCATTATCTTCGGTTCAGTCGACGTCGTTGGCAGGGCAATACAACACCAGATTCCACGAATAAACACACACCTCCCGCCGCAAATTCGCATCATAGGTCCATGACGAAGATGGCCTACAAGTCTATGGCACAGCTCATCGCCCTGTTGCTGCTGGCGACCAGCATCCATCCTGCTGCCGCTCAGGACAGGGATCGTAACGACAACCGCGATAACCGAAACAACCAGGCGTTCTACAACGGCGTTCGCAGCGGCGGCCGCGGCGGGCACTACAGCGACCCGCGATACGACAATGGCCGATACGACAGCCGATACAACAACGGTCAGTACGATAACGGATACCGCAAGCAGGGCGGCATCGGTCCAGGCAAAGGAGCCCTCATCGGCGGAGCAGGTGGGGCCGTCCTGGGCGCACTCTTCGGCAAGGGCGTCAAAGGAGCCATTATTGGGGGCGCCGCCGGCGCGGGAATCGGAGCCGTCATAGGCCAGGCGCATCAGAACCAGGAAAACGACCAGTACCGGCCCCGCTAGCCGTACTTGAACGCCAAATCAACAGCGAAAGGAAAATTGCTTCCATGACCTCAGCAAATCTCGTAAAGCGCCTCCATCGTACCCTGATCCTGTGCTTCGCCGCTGCCGCCACTCTCTCCATGGGGACACTCCTCTCAGTCGCCCAGCAGCCCGCTCAATCATCGTCCCCTGTCAACATCAAACCGGAAGCCAATGAGGCTCCCGAAACTCACTCCTGGACCATCGAGCAGCTTCTCCCCCTCACCGTATCCGAAGCCTGGCACATGAGCGGCAGGAGCGAAGATACGTTCTTCGACATGGTGCAGGACCTTGCCGCTTTCTCCGCGCAGAAGCGTAACCTCGTCCTCCCCGCCAGCGAAGCCGCTGGAAGAGAGGCTGGCGAATACATCAAGGAGCAGGCCAAGCTCGACCACAACCAGCTCCTCTACGCCGTGGTCGACCAAGCTGTACGCAAGGTGGGCACGCCCGCCCCAGTCAGCCAAGCCGCTCCCACAAAATAGCGTTTAGGCGAGAGGTCCGAACCGCACCAAACGATGGCCAACGGATGCCCATTTCTCGCCGCCTTCGCGAGAAAGCCTGCCTGTTTTGTCGCAGCCCTGAGCGGAGTCGAAGGGGCAGTCGAATGGGTGGGATTCCAAAACCGCATCCCATTCAAATCTTGTCATTCCGAACGAGCGGAAACAGTGGGCATCGCTTGGACAGGCCTTCCGGTTAGATTCAGGCGCACTTCAAGCAATAAGCAAATGAATACGATTGTGGTCGCCGCGCCAGTGGAATTGCAGGCGCAGTTAGGCGTCACGGAGAAACAGTTGGCGACGGAGCAGCAACCGCAAGGACACTCGCAAACAACTGCGTATTTGCTCTCGCTCTTGCCGAAGCTAAAAGCTCGGTGCTAGAGGCCACGCGAACCGTGGGAATGGCACATTTAGCGCATGAGGGCCGGATTCCAACGAACCTTCTTACATCTGGTTGCCCGAAGTCATTTCGTTCCTCCTGGTCACAACTGTGAAGCAGACCTTCCCAAAAATATCGAGCGGAAGTTCGTGCGCTGCCCCTCCGTCACCAACCGTTTCTCCACGACGCCCGATTAAGGCTGCAATTTCACTGATTTAACAACCGTTAATCTATGTTGCTAACTATCACTTGGAGAGAGTATAGTCATAGCTAAGGAGGAGTAACAATGACTGATACCGCCAAGGCTACCATTACTATTGATGACAAAGTAGTAACGTTCGAGGGACCGCGAGATTTTGTTGATGCAGAGGTCGCAATGTATATGGGCCGTGGAGTTCCAAGTGATAACGGCACACATACGACTACGATCCCAGCGCCAGTGGAGTTGCAGGCGCAATTGGGCGTCACGGAGAAACAGTTGGTGATGGAGAAGCAACCGAAGGGACACTCCGAAACAATTGCGGTACTTGCTTTCAGTCTTGCCGAAGCGGGCGCCGCAGAATTTACCGAAGAGGACATGCGAAGGGCTTACATCCGTGCCGGGGTCAGGCCGCCGAAAGTCGTCGGTCAGGCGATTCGGGACGCGAAGAGTGGCTTCGACTATGTTGAGTACGGGAAGAAACGCGGAACCTACAAAATCTCCAATCACGGCGACAGGACCGTGCGCTTTGACATGCCTTTGCACAAGGAGGCAAATAGATAACCGAAATGGACACTAATTCTCTTATCGAGGCTCGCAAAAAAGCAGAGGCCGCAGTGGCAGAAATGCCAGAGGACGAACTCCGTGTCGAAGCTTTCAAGATGATACTTAACAAATTGCTATCCGCCAGTGACAGCTCGGAACCAGCACGGAAGGCTCGTTCAAGCAATCGTCGTAGCGCCGGCGAAGGCCATAAGAAAACAACCGACGAGTCTAGCGAGGACGCAGTTCCCCGCTCTGCTCCCGAAAGGATTCTCTCTTTAAAAGCGGAAGGGTTCTTTAAGGAGGAGCGCGGGATAGGCGAGATTCGCGACGAACTCCAAACGCATGGTTGGCGGTATGACGTAACCGCGTTGAGCGGCACGCTAATTGGGCTCGTACAACGAAGAGAGCTTAGAAGGCTGAAGGTGGATGATGGCAGCAAAACAACCTACAAGTACTTCAACCCGTGATTCGCACAGTGAGGCAGCAAAGGCCAACCCAACAGCCGAATTTTCAAGCAGCCTTGCGAAGATGGGGAGACTTGCGAAAACGGCGGCGCGCCATAAATTCAAATTAGGAACCCACTCCTTTTATGGGCCCAAGGCGCACGATGCCCTCGTCGAAATTCGACGCAGATTCTTGGAACTGAGGGCAGCCTATCCGTCTGACCGTAGTTCCGCAGTGTCTGCTCAGCTTGATTCCCTCGCCGCCCCTCTGGGGCAACTTGAGGATGCGCTGCACCTCGATGCTCGCGACCTTGCGAAAATTGTCAGGGACGCATCGTATATCGCTGGCTCAGACCTTCGAACAGCGATTGAGGCCACGGATAACAACAGGGAACCCAACAGTCCTTTTGTTACGCCGGAAGTCTTGAAGCCCGGCGTGTACAGAAAGGTTCTGGAAGAGGCGAATTGGTGTTTTGCGCAAAATTGTCCAAACGCTTGTGCTGCAATGCTGCGCCGGCTAGTTGAAAGCCTGATAATTGACGCGTTCGAAGCCCACGGGATAGAGGCTAGTATCAAGGACGCGTCGGGAGAATACTTGGAACTTAAGGCGCTGATCGGCAAGGCCACTGCGGAGCCGAAGCTCAAATTGACGCGAAACACTCGGGCTGCGTTACCGAATCTTAGGTTCCTGGGAGACCTGAGCGTTCACGCTCGCAGGAACTTGGTGCGTAACGGGGACCTGAAGGACGTGCGCAACGACGCGCGGGTAGCGATTGAAGAACTGGCATCTCATCTCTCCTAAAGATACCAAGGTGACAAACGGGTTATACATGAGCATTTTCATGTAACTCTATGATATAAAGCCAAAAATAAATTGGTCTGGACGTGGCATGATTACCCTACTCAAACTGCTATCATTTAAGTAGTAGATAAAAAACAAGGCGCAGGCCCCAAAAAATGGGGTCGCGTCTTTTTTTGCGCCAAAAATCGAAAATCAGATCGAAATAATGAAGATCGGAAACCATCGGGGGACGTTTCTTGGCTTGTTGAAGTGAACCCAGGTTAGCGCCCAAAAAACGGGCGCGAACCTGGGGCACCGGGCAGGTCAAGCGCGGTGTCTCTCGAATTGCGTTTCGGACGTTTGGACTTTACAGCGCGGGATAAAGCGAGGAGTCCGGTGCCCAACAATAACAAAGTGGGAGGCTCGGGGGTCGTCGCCGCTCTCGGGGTGACATTGGCCGTAAGACCGGTCAAATCGCCGATGAAGCTTGCGTTAGCTCCAACCTCGAAGTCGAGCGTTTGTCCAGTAAGCAGGTGAACTGTGGCGGAGAACGGCACATTTTGTCCGTAACTCGTAATGCTGGACGAAAAAATCACTCCACCGTTCGAAAGAATATGGACGTTTGTGTTTGCCGGGAACTGCTCTATCCCCGACCATGCGCCGCTAACCGTGTAACGGCCCGAAGACGGAGCAGTCCATTGCAGAACCGCGTATTGGCCGGATGGTCCGGGATGAAGTCCGAGCACATTCGGTGGCTGCACAACTGTTCCATACGAGATGTTGCTGCTGGTCGTATTCACGTTGACGAGGGGGAACGAAGCACTACCGAAAGGGAGGGGGCCTTCCCATCCCGATACCCCGGACTTACCAAAGACAGAAGTTGATGAAATCGTGTCGAGAATGACGGCGCCACCTAAAGTAGTTGTGTATCCGTACGACCAGTTTCCATTGGGATTACTCGCTACGGAAAACTGTGGTCCCGCGCTATAGGCCCTCGAAGATTGTGATGTCAACAGAACGGCCAAAAAGATGAACACGGAGAGGGATTCCAGGAGGTGATTCTTGGGAAGTCTCATGGCGAACTCCTACTGCGGGGCGTCTGTGAGCTATATATTCTGCATCTGGGTGGCGTCAAGTTAATTTATGGGTTAGTCCCTTCTGCACCGTTTCCGTGACATTCCTCTTAACAAGGTTCAGTTCCGTTTGGGACAAAATCGCCAAAATCTTGTCAAGGGGTTATACATGAGCATTTTTCCGTAACTCTATGATATAAAGCGAGAAATAAACCGTCCGGATGTGGCATGATTGCCCCATTCAAACTGCTATCATTTAAGTAGTAGATAAAAAACGAGGCGCAGGCTCCATTTTCCACAAAACGGGGTCGCGCCTTTTTTTTGCGCCCAAATCAAGATTGGAAACCATGCAAAAGACTAAAGGAAAGAAAGCTGAATTAGCCAAAAGATATTCGCGGCCTTCCCAAAAAGCCTCCGAGAAAAGCTCCCAGATTCGGCGGGGGAGCAAGCGTCGCGGAGAGTTCGGCGAAGCCGCGTTCCTGAGCAAGGCCGCATCGATGGGCTTCGGAGTCTCCAAGCCTTGGGGCGATAGCGACCGCTACGACCTCGTCGTCGATGTCGGCGGACGCATGTTGCGTGTGCAGGTCAAGTCTGCACACTGCGTCTCCGCCAGTCCCGGGGGCGGCTATCACTTTCGTGCCTGTCCCCACCAACGCGTGCCTTATCGCGACGACGAGATTGACATCCTAGTCGCCTACATCGTGCCCGAAGACATCTGGTACGTCTTCCCTGCGAGCGCATTCAACACAATGAAGTCCATGCGCCTATTCCCCACACAGGGCAAGAAGACCTCAAAATTCGAGCAATACCGCGAAGCCTGGGGAGCCTTTCATGCATTGAAGTGATTGAACCGGGAAGGGCCCGACTTTGAGTCGGGCCCTTCCCTGCTAGTTCGCGCTTTAAGAACCTCCCGGCAAGGGCTTCCCGATTTCCCAATGATGTCCGAATGGATCGACGATTCTTCCAATGCGCCAGCCGTATTCATCGTGGACAGGCCAGATCTCTTTTGCGCCCGCAGCGATTGCCCGGTCGAATGCGGTATTTGGATCGTCCACCGTCATGACCATTCGCACCGAACCGCCGCCGAGAGACTGAGGGCTGAAATTGAGGTTCTCCGGAGATTCGTCAGCGACCCAGAACTGCGCTTCTCCTACTGACAGTTGTGCGACCACCGTTCCATCCGGAGCATCAAGGCGGAACAACTCTCCGGCTCCAAACGCCGCCTTATAGAAATCAACCGCCTTCGCCCCGCCCCGAACCGAGAGCATAGGCGCAATTGTGGTTTTCTGAGACTTGGGGCTTGCCCCGGAATCGGACATAGGAAAATCTCCGATCCCAATTTACACCGTTTTGTATCAGGGCACGCCTTCAGGCGTGCCGTTCAAGTCTCAACCGCTTTAACGGTATGGCTGAAGCCATACCCTGACACGTTTCCAGCTCACCCCAAGACAGAACCACAGAACCACAGATAGAATCTGCATGCGACAATTCCGCATTGAAGAGGGACACAGGCATGGCCACCACCCCAACCAAGACATCCACTGATATCGATTCGATTCTTCATGAAGACCGCAAATTCGAGTGCCCCGAGGAATTTCGGAAGCAGGCTCACATCAAGAGCCTCGAAGAGTACGAACGAATTTACCGTGAGTCGGTCGAGCAGCCGGAGAAGTTCTGGGCGAAGATTGCAAATGAACTCCATTGGTTCAAGAAATGGGATCGCGTGCTCGAATGGAATTGCCCGTGGGCGAAGTGGTTCGTGGGCGGGCAAATAAATCTTTCATACAACTGCCTGGATCGCCATGTACAAACCTGGCGCAAGAATAAAGCTGCGATCATTTGGGAGAGCGAACCCGGCGAAGTTCGCACGCTGACTTATCAGCAACTGCATCGCGAAGTACAGAAGTTCGCGAATGTGTTGAAGTCGTTGGGAGTCAAAAAGGGCGACCGCATTGCCATCTACATGGGAATGACCCCTGAGCTCCCGATCGCGATGCTGGCATGCGCCCGCATTGGCGCTCCGCATACGGTTGTCTTCGGAGGATTCTCGTCTCACGCGCTGGTCGACCGCATCACCGATTCGCAAGCCGTAGCCGTGATCACACAGGATGGTTCGTATCGGCGTGGAACGGAAGTGAAGTTATTTCCGGCTGTGGAAGAGGCGTTGAAGTCGTGCCCGTCGATAAAAAATGTCGTGGTCTATCAGCGCACGGGGACAGCAATCAACATGCAGTCCGGCCGGGATCACTGGTGGCACGATTTAATGGCCAAGGCCTCAGACGATTGTTCAGCCGAGCCGCTAGATTCCGAGCATCCTCTTTATGTCCTTTATACGTCCGGAACAACCGGCAAACCCAAGGGCGTCGTTCATACAACTGGCGGGTATTCGGTGGGAACGTACATCACCTCCAAATGGATCTTCGACCTGAAAGACGAAGACACATTCTGGTGCACAGCCGATATTGGATGGGTCACTGGACACAGCTACATCGTCTACGGACCGCTGCAAAACGGCGCGACAACGGTGATGTACGAAGGCGCACCGAACTTTCCCGAGCAGGACCGGTTCTGGAGCATCATCGATCGCCACAAAGTCAGCGTCTTCTACACCGCACCCACCGCAATTCGTACCTTTGTCAAATGGGGAGACGAATGGCCGAAGCGTCACAAGCTCGACAGCCTACGTTTGCTCGGCACAGTAGGCGAGCCAATCAATCCCGAAGCCTGGATGTGGTATCGCGAAATGATCGGCCATAACAACTGCCCCATCACTGATACCTGGTGGCAGACGGAGACTGGGCACATTATGATTGCGCCGATTCCGGGGGCGATTGCGACCAAGCCTGGGTCGGCTACGCGGCCGTTTCCGGGCGTTGTGGCGGAGATTGTGAACATGCAAGGGCAGCCGGTTCCGGATGGATCGGGGGGATTTTTGGTGATCAAGCAGCCTTGGCCAGGGATGTTGAGGACTATTTATGGCGATCCGGATCGCTATGTGCAGCAGTATTGGTCGCAGATTCCGGGGATGTACTTCACCGGGGACGGGGCGCGCAAAGATAAAGATGGATATTTCTGGGTGATGGGGCGAGTGGATGACGTGATCAATGTTTCGGGTCACCGGCTGAGCACGATGGAAGTGGAGTCGGCGCTGGTTGCGCATGCAGACGTGGCGGAGGCCGCGGTGGTTGGGCGTCCTGACGAACTTAAGGGACAGGCGATTTCGGCGTTTGTTTCGCTGGAACATGGAAAGAAGCCGACGCCGGAATTGAAAGAGGAATTGCGACGTTGGGTCGTGAAGGAGATTGGAGCATTGGCGCGTCCCGATGACATTCGTTTTACGGATTCGTTACCGAAGACTCGCAGTGGGAAGATTATGCGGCGGTTGTTGAGGGAACTCGCAACTAACGGAGAAGTGAAAGGTGATGTCACTACGCTGGAAGATCTGAGTGTGATTGCGCGATTGAAGGAGAGTGAGGAAAGCTAGGGATCGACTAGCTATGAACGCCCCTGATTTCAAACTGTTTGCTTCCCACCCTTTCGCAAAATGCGCGAAAGAATGGGGCACCCCCACCACGGATGGTGTCTACAAAAAAACTCAAAGCAAAATTTAATAGGCCCATCTTAGTAGCGTTGCACCTACTGTGAAACCTGCACCTACTGAGGCCAGCAACACCAGGTCGCCTTTTCTTAGGCGGCCTTCCTGTCGGGCAGTGTCCATTGCTAGCGGGATCGTGGCGGCGGTGGTATTGCCGTAACGATCGATATTGATGACGATTTGTTCATCTTTCAGGCCTAGGCGCTCGGCTGTGGCACCGATGATTCTCTTATTGGCCTGGTGGGGAATGAACAGGTTGAGATCGGCGACGGTAAAGCCATTGCGTTGCAAAATCTTTTCGCAGACTTCGTTCATTTTGCGGATGGCGAATTTGAAGACCGCGCCGCCGTCTTGATGAACGAAGTGCATCTTCTTATCAACGGTCTCGTGAGTCGAAGGATGGAGGCTTCCGCCGCCGGGCATGTATAGAGAACATCCTCCGGAGCCATCGATTTCATGGATAAAGTCGATCAGTCCTAAATCTTCGTCTGCTTGTTCGAGAATCACGGCGCCTGCTCCATCCCCAAAAATTACGCAGGTGGAGCGGTCTGTGTAGTCGATGATTGAAGACATTACATCGGCTCCAATCACCATCACCTTCTTGTGAGCGCCGGTGGCGATGAATTGGGCTCCGGTTTGCAGCGCGTATACGAAGGCTGAGCACGCCGCGGAGAGATCGAATCCCCAGACTTTGGACGCTGCCAACTTGTTTTGGACGAGACACGCAGTAGACGGAAATAACATATCCGGAGTGACCGTGCCCACGATGAATGCTTCCATATCGGAGGCGGTGAGGCCGCGCTCGGCAAGCGCGTTTTTTGCGGCCTCAACGGCAAGATCGCTGGTGGCGACTCCTTTGTCGACAATATGGCGCTCGCGGATTCCGATGCGTTGCATGATCCATTCGTCGGAAGTGTCGACCATCGTCGCCAGATCCGCATTGGTCAAGAGACGAGGCGGAACGTAGGTACCAAGAGCGCTGATCTTAACTTTAGCTCTTGCGGGCACAGGCTGAGTCACTCGATAAGGTCTCCGTTGAAATTTTGCAGGTTGCTTATTGTGCCGTACACCGGAGGTAATGTCCAACGTGCCGCAGGATGTTACATGTCTAAAAGCTCTGAATCGAATTCTTTGAATAGATTCTTAAGAGCAGCGGGGGTGCGTTCTTTCATAGCGTGAATCCCTTGAATGAGACGATAGATGTTCGATGTCATGACAAGCAGATATCGGGCCGGGTCAGGCCCGGGATTCCAATAGGTGTGGGGCGTACCTTTGGGGACAAACACTCCGCAACCGGCGCGAGCCTCGACCTCATCATCGCCCACCTGGACACATAACGTGCCTTCGATAACGTACCAGGCCTCATCGTCTTTATGATGAAGGTGCAATGGAGCGATCAGGCGGCGTGAACCAGCTGTGCCGCCGGCGTCCCGCCACTCGGCGATGACGAAATCGTCGCCAACTGAACCCATGACGTTTCCCCAGAATGGCTGCGCTGTTATTCGTGATCCCATCGGAACCTCACTTTTAGGACTTTCTAATCTTTCCGACAAGAGTATCGTGCGCGGGCTTTGGCCGCCACAAACTATAATTTGTGTCGGGAGCTGGCTATGAGGACAACGGTTGCGTTAGATGAAGATCTCGTACGCATTGCTCAGGAGTTCACGGGTATCACAGAGAAAACGGCGTTGATTCGTGAAGCCCTTAAAGCTCTCATCGAGCGGGAAAGCGCTCGCAGAATGGCCTCTCTGGAAGGCACAACGCCTGGACTGAAGAATATTCCACGCCGCCGATAACTCTCACTCTTTTGCAAAGTATACAAAAAGGGTGGGGATGCCGGGCACTCGGCGAGGTGGATTTACTTCTCGTCCGGCTCTTTCTCAAGCTTGGTGAGACCGTCTCTCAATCGCTGCATGAGGTCGCTGTCCACACGCGTCTTCGCCAGCTTAGATTCACGTTGGACACGGCCGCGCTTTACGTCGGCTGGCTCTTTTGGCTTCCCCGGCTTACTCATTTAGCACCTTCTCCTTCGGCGTCGCCTTTTCCTCTCTCTACTAGACGGGCTGGCCCGATCCCAAAACAATGACGCTATTTTAAGTCCACTGTTCCCGTCTGGATACGAAACTTAACACTTTCATACGATAGCGCCGCATCGCCTGCCAGAGCCTTTTTGCTGCTCGCTCCAACCACATTGGAAGACACGTGAATAGGCCCGTCCTTCCCCCCTTGGATAGTAGTAGAAACACTGGCCACGTAGGCGCCCCGGAATCTCCCGACTACGACATCTAGTTCAATGTTATCGCCAGCTTTGGGACATGGATCGACAACATCATTGGACTTGTCGGTTTTCAAAACTTCAACGGCACGATTTTGGATGGCAGCTACTTCCTCTGGGGTAATCGAGTTCACAGAACCGCCTGCCTGTTGTGCCATGACGGTCCCCGGACTCTCACTGTCCACCCAAACGCAAACTTTGGCTTTAGACTCTGCTCGCGTTGTAATCGCTGCTCCCAGCACTACCACCACTATCGCGGTTGGTTTGAGATTCATAGGGTCCTCTAAACGGCGAGCCTCTCGACCACCCCTTGGCGGACGGCCCACCTTTGACGGGATTTTATGACTAGCGGATACCATAACAAAGAAGGCTTGTACACCTCTCGCGGTGTTTCGACGAGTAGGAGTGTTTACCTCCAACTCCAAGCGCCTTGGTTCAAAGAATCAGGGGCCTTCCCCGCACACAGTCGGAGTACCCACTTTTGTTGGCTGCGGTTCTGACGAAATCTGACAAAGGCGGGCCGACTCGCGGTTCTTTGACCCAGTATTAGAGTCTGCCGATTCAAGGCGGCCTCCAAAAGGAGAAAGTCTTCTAATGTTGTATACGATTGTTCTGTGCAAGAACGGCAAGGAGTTTCAGACCATGCCGAACGTTGTGGACAGTGTGTGTCCCCGGCCAATGGTCGGCGATGTCATTGAACTGAAGTGGGTGGTTCGCGGGCGGATCAGCAACACGGTCAGCGAAATCGTCCTAGACGTCGAGGAAGTGTAGTCGACGGAAGAAGGGGGGTGCTCGCAATTCATCGTGGGTACCATCCGGTCCGATTTCCCTTTTCTGAAACGAATCAGAATCCTTCTGTACGCGCGGTCGGAATTCCCACCCTTTCGCAAAGTGCGCGAAAGAGTGGGGCAGCCTCGGTGTTTATGAGTCTGACGAAATCAAAATCTTTGCGAGGTGAGGTAGGCCGCCTTTACTTACCTAGCGTTTAAATATCCGCATCCGTTTTATCCCGCCTAGTGCGAGTAATTCCGCGCCAATCAGAGCTAGAGATAACAGCGGAACCAATCACCTGTGTGCCAGATTCGACAGAGAAATTCAAACCATTGCCGCCCACAGCATATGTCCCTATTGCGGGATACGCGAAGCAGTTTGAATAAGACGTGAGGCCACGGAACGACTTGCTCTTTAGGCCCTCCACGAAGGTGGGGGTAGGTGAGTGGGTAAATTAACGGGCAAGTTAGCACATTTATCCGGGATTGGGCTCAACGGAGGGCTTCTGCGTTGGGAAGCGCGCGAACGACATGGTTCTTCGAGCGTTGTTTTTTTCCCTCGCTGCATACGGTCGGAATTCCCACCCTTTCGCGACGTGCGCGAAAGGATAGGCCACCCTCGGTAGTTATGATTCTGACGAAATCAAAATCTTATGCGGGAGGATTGATTTAGCCAGACACCGGTGGCCCACTGCACACGCAAGAGCCCGTTACCGTTGCTTCCTTCCGGACCTGGCGGGATTGGCGGGAGTGCATCGCGCGGGACCGATGTCTGACCGCAATTATTCTAGCATTCAGTTTCATCGTACTCCGCAGCTATAGCGCTAACTGATTCAGAGTGGTCTAGGGAATCTCTGATTAAGTCTCAAGGAAAAGCCTTAACCACAGAGGACACAGAGGTCACGGAGGACCGCAAGACATCTAATCAGAGGTTCCTTAGGCAAAGTGACTTCGGGGCATTACCGAGGCAAGCGACTCTTCCCTTCTCCCGCGCAACGCGAAACAATAGGGCTACTCATGCCTTCGTCCGCGGACAAACTACCAATACCGCTACCTCGCGCCATCGATCGATACTTTGAGGTCGCTCTTTATTTATTGGTTCTTACTGGGGTTGGAACGCTTGCATCGACCGGTACGCTGGACCTGCCGACGGTCTTGTTTGTGTGTTCCGCTCTCGTATTCCGCGGCTACTTGCTCGCCAAGAAACGCAGGCTGGTTATTCCCGAACGTTGGACCACGGTGCTGACGATTGGGTACGTGATCTTCTATGTCACGGATTATTTTCTGCTCTCGGGAGGATTCCTCGCGGCAACGGTTCACCTTGTACTGTTCGTGATGGTGGTCCGACTATTTTCGGCGCAGCGAGATCGCGATCATTACTTCTTATTCATCCTATCGTTCCTAATGGTATTGGCGGCGGCGGTTTTGACCGTGAACAGTATTTTCCTGGCTTCATTCGGCGTGTTCATTGGAATGGCAATCGTCACTTGCATTCTCATGGAGATGAAACACGCTGCCGCAAAAGCCGCGTTTCAATCAGGCAATCTCAGCGGCAGGTTGCCTCACCGGCGTATGGCTGTATCGATTGCAAGCGTGGTTCCGGTGCTGGTGCTGCTGATTTTTTTGGGAGGCGCTGCGATCTTCTTTGCTCTGCCTCGAGTCTCGGTGGGATACCTCGGAACATTCGCAGGGGGCAGCGACCTTACGACCGGATTTTCCGATCACGTTGAACTGGGAAGCATCGGACGCATACAGCAATCGAGTTCGGTGGTGATGCACATTCGTGTCGACGGAGACAAGAATGGATCCTTCGATCTGAAGTGGCGAGGAATTACTCTCAATTTGTTCGATGGACGAACGTGGTTGGACTCTCATGGAAAATACGCCGCGCTGCGACTCCCTGACGGGCGATTCGTGCTGGGGCCCGAGAATGAAAAACTTGCCTCAAGCGCGGGGCTATCCATTCACTATCGAATCTTGATGGAGCCGATGGGCAGCAGCGTGTTCTTTCTGGCCTCTACGCCCACGACGCTGCAAGGGGAATTTCGGATTGTCGCGCAAGATGATGGCGGTGCGGTGTTCAACGCGGACGCTGAACACGTCATCACTCAATACGATGCTACTTCGATGATCGGGAGCCCGACCGGTGTTCAACTTAAAGGAGCGATTGGATCATATCCTGCCGAGATGGTGCTGGACTATCTGCAAGTGCCGCCGCTGGATCCGCGAATCCCGAAACTGGCGCAGCAGATCACCGTGGGCAAAGACAATAACTACGATCGCGCGGTCGCTATTGAGAGTTACCTGCGAACTCATTTTGGATACACGCTGCAACTTTCGCGCACTCCGCCGCGTGATCCACTTGCTGAGTTTTTATTCTTGCGCAAACAGGGTCACTGTGAGTATTTCGCGTCTTCGATGGCGATCATGTTGCGAACGTTGCGAATTCCATCGCGCGTAGTGAATGGCTTCCGCACCGGCGAATTTAATGATTTGACGTCGCAGTATGTAGTCCGAGAGAGTGACGCGCACTCCTGGGTCGAAGCCTACTTTCCGGGCTACGGATGGGTGAGCTTTGATCCCACTCCGGTAAATGTGGGTTCGCGGATGGGTTGGAGCCGGGCGATGCTCTACATGGATGCGTTGGCATCGTTCTGGCGTGAGTGGGTGATCAGTTATGACTCCACTCATCAACACAGTCTCGAAACAATGGCGACGCGCGGAAGCTTGCAATGGTTCCAGCAGGCACGCGCCTGGATGCGCCAGGAATACACGACGCTGATGGGCGCTGCCCGCCGCGCACAAGGCAAAGTGGCGAAACGTCCTGTTCGTTGGGTTGTATTGGGCCTTTTCGGAGCGGTCTTGTTGGCGCTCGTAACCGGAGGACGCCGATGCTTGCAGTTCATCCGACTGGCGAGATTGTCATCGCGCCCTTCGAAGTCTCCGCGAGTTGCGGCGACGATCTGGTACGAACGGATGACGCGCAGGGTCGCCCGAAGGGGTTGGAGGAAAATGCCTGCGCAAACTCCTGCGGAGTTTATACGTTGCATCGAAGATCCGATGGTTCGGGAACGGGTTGCGAGGTTTACCGCTCGCTACGAGAGCGCCCGCTTCGGGGGGTCGGCGGAAGACGCTAGTTCGCTGCCTCAGCTCTATCAGGAAATTTCGAATGCACGGAAGAAGTCAGTGCCCAATGTGCCAGACTATGCCAACACCGACAAATAAATTGTTCTGACGACTCTTCCCCGTGTTCACGTTTAATTGCGGCACGCCGCTGTAAAAATCTCTGACCTCGCCCCGTAAGCTGAAATGCTCCATGATTCTAATGTCGGCGCCGGCGCCGAATTGCAGCACTCCGGTCGTGTTCCCAGTCTTTCCCGGGTTGGGGCCTCCAAAGACTAGCGTTGAACTCGAGCTGAAATGAGCGAAGCCTCCGCCGAAACTTCCCCACGGGTTGATGGGAGAGTGGGGAAAGACCGTGACACGTGCGGAAGGCGTGACAAAATATGCGCGATAACCCTCGGGAATAACGTTGAGCCCGTAGTTCAAATCCTGGTCGACGATGAACATCACGGGAACTTCAACGGAAAGTGACGCGCGATCACCGCCTTTTAACAGACGGGCGTAGTTCCCCTCAAAAGCGATCCCATCGCCAAAGGCGACTGTGTTGCCAACGAAATTAGTTCCGGGCACCGTCTGATGACTTACAAATGTGCGCCCGAAGATGCCTGCCACTTCGTTTTTTTGCTGTGCCCAACTGCATTGAGCAAGCAAAATCAGCACCGCGATGAGAGCGATTCCGAGGTGTTGCCGCATCAGCATCCCTCCGAGAACAAGCTGCTAATTCTACTCTGCGCCGGGGCATGTTCGGAAACTACGATCATCGACGGGACTCGAACTGGTAGGCACACTTTAGCCTTGGCTAGAGGCTGATTCCGAGGACAACGGCACGACTCGAAGTCCTGCCCTCCCGTTGCGATTCGGATGGCGCAAATAAAAGCCAGGCTCCGTACGATGCTAAAATGAATAGGAGCATGCCGGAAAAATCCTACTCTGCAACGGCCGTGGAAGAACAGGAATTTACTGCGCGAGCCGAAGTGCGTCCCACCAAGGTCGGATTCGTTAGTCTCGGATGCCCTAAGAACCTTGTGGATAGCGAAGTCATGATGGGCATGCTCGCACAGGCTGGGGCGCAGTTGGTTCCGAAGGCTGAAGACGCAGACGTGATTGTCGTTAACACGTGCTCGTTCATCGCCACCGCTCAACAGGAATCGGTCGACACGATTCTGGAGATGGCGCGCCACAAGCTCGATGGCAAGGCCCAGAAGCTGATTGTGGCGGGTTGTTTGGTCGAGCGGTTTCGCGGAGATATTCGCAAGAATATTCCTGAAGTAGACGCCGTGGTCGGCACCGGTGAACTAGAAGCAATACTTTCCGCGGCGGGCCTCGCCACTCCTACGCGTTCTCGGAGTCCGCTAGTCAACATTTTGACTTCCCGCTCGGAAGGAGACGCGCGCGCCGCTCAAGGCCGATTCTCGCGCGAGAGCTGGGACGGCGCCATCGCCGACCTGCCGAACTATCTTTATAACGAAGCCACGCCGCGCGTGTTGGCGACCCCGGGTTACACGGCCTACATCAAGATCGCCGAGGGCTGCGATCATCCTTGCAGCTTTTGTATCATTCCCCAGCTTCGCGGGAAGTTTCGTTCACGCCGATTTGAGTCCGTAATTGCCGAGGCGGAGCGGCTGGCGCTTTCGGGCGTTCGCGAAATTACATTAATCGGGCAGGACACTACGTGCTACGGCGAAGACTTCGGTTTGAAGGATGGCCTCGCACTGTTGCTGGAGAAGTTGGCTGGCATCGACGGCCTGCGCTGGATTCGCTTTCTGTATGCGTATCCCAATAAGATCACCGGGCGACTGCTGGATACGATCGCTAGTCACGAAAAGATTTGTTCCTATATGGACGTGCCTTTGCAGCACGCTGCGGCTCCGGTTCTCAAGCGAATGAAGCGTGGCGGAGGCGCCGACATCTTCCTGCGTTCGATAGAAAAGATACGCCTCACCGTTCCTGACGTCGCATTGCGAACCTCGTTCATCGTGGGATTTCCGGGGGAAACTGAGAAAGATTTCGAAGCCTTATGTGACTTCGTTCGCGAGGCTCAGTTTGATTGGATGGGGACTTTTGGATATTCCGATCAGGAAGGCGCTGGGGCTTTCGGGTTGGACGAAAAGCTTTCGGATCGAGAGATCGAACGGCGGCGCAAGCAGCTCATGCAGCTTCAGCGCAGCATTAGCAAGCGCAAGAAAAGGGCGCTGATTGGTTCGGAGGTCGACCTGCTGCTCGAGGGTGAATCGGATGAAACCGATCTGCTGCTCGAGGGACGCACGGCAATGCACGCGCCGGAAATTGATGGCAAAGTTTTCGTAAACGAAGTCGCAGAGGGTGTTGTTCCGCAAGTGGGTGAATTTTATCGCGCTCAAATTGTGGAAGCGCATCATTACGATTTAATCGCGAAGATTGTGGCGTAATCGTGCGTGGCCACAAGATAGAAGTGCCTTGAAAGGGCGCCGTAAAATGTAGCGGTTGAATCGGCCGGCGCGGATGAAGCCGCGCCCTTTCAAATCGACCCGGAAAGTTTCATGGCCCGCAAACTCAAATTGCACTGTCCTACCTGCAAGAATGTGGTCACCGCGGCGGATCCCGAGTTTCCCTTTTGCAGCGAGCGTTGCCGGACCATTGATCTTGGCAAATGGGCCAGCGGCGCTTATGTGATCCGCTCCTTGGTTCAGGATACTTCCGACGAGCCACGCGACGCCGAATCCCACGAATCCAATGACGAATGAGGCTGCGGGCATTCCTGAACCTCGCGAGTCCCACTCTCCCGCGCCAGCATGGGCGACGCGTATCGCTACATTCTTCGGTATTGGATTCCTCCATCCCGGGCCGGGGACGTGGGCCTCGGCTGTAACAATTGTTTTGTGGGGGATTTTGTCCAGGAGCATTCCGGTAGCGTGGCAGCCTGTAGTGGCGGCTTTGCTCGCATTGATGGCAATTGGCATTGGGATAATGGTTGCGACTCGCGTGGCGCGTTCCACAGGTTCGAAAGATCCGCAATTTGTTGTGATTGATGAAGTAGCCGGCCAACTCATCGCCTTGATTGCGGCTCCAATCACATGGAAATGTCTTCTGGCGGGCTTTATACTTTTTCGTGGATTCGATATTGTGAAGCCTCCACCGGTGCGCAGTTTGGAACGGCTACCGGCAGGCTTCGGAATTGTGCTTGACGATGTCGGCGCGGGGCTGTACGCCTTACTTTGCGTGCATGCGCTGTTGCATGCCGGAATATTGCCTCGCTAGGAACTGTTAGTCTGGGAACTGGGAAGTTATGGCAATCTCTGACCGTTTGACCGGAAAGAAAAACACGAATGGGAATCCTCATATTGAGGCACTCCACCCGGGTGCAGCGCTGCCCGGCGGTGAGGTGCGAATTGTCGGAAGGAGTCTGCGTCCGCAGGAGTTTCGCCAGCCGCGGGTGCGAATCGGCGAAGTGGACACTTCGATTGTCATAAGCTCCGACGATTTTTTGGTTGCACGGGTCCCGCAAGGCGCGTCGTCGGGTCCGGTTATCGTCTCGACCAACGGACACTCGAGCAATCCGCAACAGCTCAGGGTTGCTGCGCCGATCGCGGAGAATCTGCATCCCGTGACCAGCCCGGCGCTCGATGCGGAGGGGAATATTTATGTGACCTTCTCCGGCTCGCGCGGCCAAAAGGTTCCGGTGGCGATCTACAAAATCGACACCAGCTACAACGTCAAACCTTTTCTTGCTGAGATGATGAATGCCACGGCCATAGCCTTCGATCGCGGTGGACAAATGTACGTGTCTTCGCGTTTTGATGGGACAGTCTACCGCGTGGCTCCTAATGGAACTGTTTCTTCTTATGCTGAGGGAATGGGCGTGGCCACAGGCATCGCCTTCGATCAGAAAGAAAATTTATACGTTGGGGACCGCAGCGGGACGATTTTCAAGATCGCGAAAGACCGGCAGATATTTGTATTTGCCACGCTCGAAGCCAGCGTTTCTGCCTACCATCTTGCGGTGGGACCCCAGGGCGATCTTTTTGTGACTGGTCCTACGACTTCGAGTTTCGATTCAGTGTATCGCGTCGATCCGCACGGTGCGGTTTCGACATATTTCCGCGGGCTGGGGCGGCCGCAGGGCTTGGCATTCGACGCCGATGGAAATCTCTACGTGGCGGCTTCACTTTCCGGTAAGCGGGGAATCGTGAAAATTACGCCCGACGGAAAAGCGTCGCTTGAAGTTGCAGGTCCAGGGCTGGTGGGATTGGCGTTTGCTCCGGGACGATCCGCGGTGCTGGCTACGACGAGCGGTGTGCACCATCTCTCTTGGAATATTCGCGGGTTGTCGCTGGAATCGAACGCGTAGGGGTTCCGCAGGCGCGGTGACTGCGCACCCAGACGGAGACGCCCATCGGCTTCGCTCAGGACAGTCTGGGTCTACGCAAAGCGAATGATTTAGACTTCTACTCGTGAATGCCGAGATCATCGCCATTGGCTCGGAACTATTATCTCCATTCCGGCAGGACACGAATTCTCTTTACCTCACCGAAAAGCTTAACGAGCTCGGCGTCGACACAATCTTCAAGACAATCGTTGGAGACAATCGCGAGCGTTTAACCGAAGCCGCGACGTTGGCCATTTCTCGTGCCGACATTGTAATTTTCAGCGGAGGCCTCGGACCGACCGAAGATGACCTGACGCGCGAGTGCGTGGCTCAGGCGCTGGGCCTGGACCTCCGTCGCGATCTTAAGATCGTTTCCGCCCTGGAAGAGCGCTTTGCGGCGCGTGGCTGGAAGATGTCCCCTAACAATACCAAGCAAGCGGATGTCATTGCAGGGGCAACAATCTTGCCCAACCCAAGCGGAACCGCGCCCGGCCAGTGGATCGCGGGAAAATACGACGGGTGCGAAAAGATCATCATTCTATTACCTGGGCCTCCGCATGAAATGAGGGCAGTCTTCGATCCGGACTGCATAGACCGCCTTCGCGGCAAAGTTCCTCCAGCATTCATCGCAACTCGCGTTGTGAAAATCACTGGCATCGGGGAGTCGCATTGCGATGCCAGAGTTGCTCCGATTTATCAAGAGTATCCGGATGTCGAAACTACGATCCTCGCGGGAGCCGGTGAGATCCAACTCCATTTGAAGACACAGGCCGCTAATCTTGAAGACGCGCAACAAAAAGCCGATCAACTGGTGGAGCAAATTGAAGCCGAGCTCGGCGATTTGGTTTTTTCCGACAATGGAGATTCACTGGAACAGATCGTCGGATACTATCTGCAAATGCGCGGGGCCACAGTCACAGTAGCTGAATCATGTACAGGCGGATTGCTTGCCGAGCGGATTACGTCGGTGAGTGGCAGTTCCAGATATTTCCTCGGAGGCGCGGTCGTTTATTCGAATGAGCTAAAAACGGCATTTGCCGATGTGCCCGCCGCGTTAATCGCTAAGCATGGAGCCGTAAGCGGCGAAGTTGCATGCGCTTTAGCCAACGGAATCCGGAAACGTTGTGGCTCCACATTCGGAGTTGGAATTACGGGCGTGGCGGGACCAACCGGCGGCACTCCCGAAAAGCCTGTCGGCTTGGTCTTTCATGCGGTGGCGTCGGAAAGCGGAGTCGATGTTGTAGAACGCAATTTTCCCGGCGACCGCAACAGGGTTCGGCAGTTCGCATCCCAGCAAGCGTTGGATATGTTGAGAAAAAAATTGATGTAGGTGATTAGACCCTGTGAAAAAACAGACTCCTCGCACGATGCTACCGCGCTTCGGCATGCGAATTCACAAGTGTTTTCGAACGCGCCACAAATCAAATCGCTTCGCTTGACTCGCTGTATTTCTGTCCTACAATAGGCTCATCCGCAGATTTTGTTGGCGAGGTCCGTTGATGGGGGTATCCCATAATCTTCGGGCTGGTCCGCAGGCGACTAGGATCGAGGATCCGCTCCGGCACGTCCTCGAGGCAAGGTCGCTGCTTCGCACCGCACGGCATCACGGCAATCTCGAGTTCTTCCGTCAACGCTGGCTCGAATACTCGAATGGTCCGTTGCAGGAACTTCGCTCACCAAACCTATTAACGCAACTATCGAACCCTCGAATTGCCCGTCATCTCGCTGGTGCTGGGGATCATGTTGCTGGTGCAACTGCCGGTTTCGAGTATCTGGTTCATTGGATTCGCGATTGGTATCGACTTGATCTTCGACGGCGGCTTGCTGATTGGCTTGGCTACTGCAATTCACAAGCTCCCTGAAGTTGCGCAGTTCAAAGCTGCATAAACCTAAAACCCGAAAAACCACTCGCGTCCCGCGAGCGCAAGAAAGGAGAAATGTCATGGAAAGAATGTTAGTGGTGGTTCTTAACGACGAATCGAAGGCTTACGAAGCATCGCGCGCACTCAACCAGCTCGATGCCGAGGGAAGCATAACCATTCACGCTGAATCGGTGATCACCAAGAAGGCCGATGGAACAGTCACGATGAAACAAGCCGATGGCGACTTCCCAATTCGCACGCTCGGAGGCACCGCGATCGGCAGCCTGATCGGGTTACTCGGCGGGCCGGTTGGAGTCGGAGTAGGAGCGCTGGCCGGCGCCGTCGCCGGCAACATCAGCGACCTGTTTGTTGCGGGTGTGGATTCAGACTTCCTCGGCGAGGTTTCCGACACACTCACTCCCGGCAAATTCGCCGTGGTAGCCGACATCAGCGAGGAGTGGGTAACTCCTGTGGACACTCGGATGGAAGCGCTGGGTGGTTTCGTGTTTCGCACCGCACGCAAGAGCTTCGAGGAGGACGAGCGAGCCAGAGATGTGGCGGATATGAAAGCAGAAGTGGAGGAGCTGAAGGCCGAACATGCGCGTGCCAAGGCCGACCGCAAAGCGAAGCTACAGGCGAAAATTGATCAACTCAATGCTAAGTTGCAAAAGAAACTGGAGCAGGCCAAACAAAGGTCGGAACAAATCAAGAGCGAGACAGAAGCCAAGGTGCAGGCTCTGCAGAAGAAGGCCGCCAAGGCACAGGGCGATATCAAGACATCCCTGGATGCGCGCGCGAAACAGATACGAAACCAATACGAGCAGTCAATGGCGCGCGTAAAGGGCATGGTGGCTTGAGGAATGGGCTGGAGAATAGAAGAGCAATAACAGGGTAAGTTGGGTGCCTCAAAATTAACGGGCCTCCTGACTCGTTTAAGTCAGGAGGCCCGGGCAGACTAGTGGATCTTGCGCACCTCTGCGGAATCGCTATCGGTCACGTAAACCACTCCCCTTGCGTTTATCGCCAGGCCGACCGGAGACACATTGGTCTGCGTCGCGACAAGGCCGTTGCCGTTATAACCAAAGTTGCCCGTTCCCGCATATGTTTTAATGGTGCCTGACGCGTCGACAACCCGGACGCGTGCATTAACAAGATCCGCTATGTAGACGTTTCCCTTAGCGTCCACGGCAACGTCCAGGCAAAATCCGCCCAACGAAGCAGCTGTTGCCAGACCTCCGTCGCCGCTGTATCCGTAGTGTCCATTTCCGGCAAAGGTTGAGATGATACCGCTTGTATTTACCTTGCGAACTCGATAGTTTTCCGTGTCCATAATGTACATATTTCCGGCGTTATCGAAAGCTATGCCCTCAGGGAGCGCCAAGCAGGCCTTGGTAGCCGGGCCATCGCCACTATAGCCGAAGCAGCCTCCGGCAAAAATGCTGACCGAACCAGCGGGAGTGATTTTGCGGATCCCATCAAAGTCTGAGGCGTATACGTTGCCGATGGTGTCGGTAGCCAAGGCTGAGGCATATATCCCAGTGGCAAAAGTGGTTATCGTGCCGACCGTATCTACCTTGCGGATAGCCCCGTTATCGAGATCAGCTATGAAAATGTTCCCACTGACATCCGAAGCTACCGCGTCAGGTTGATTTAGCGTCGCCGCGCTTGCGGGTCCTCCGTCCCCTGAGTACCCGGTGATTCCTGTGCCGGCGAAAGTCGTTATGGTTCCGTTGGTCGAAACCTTGCGAACTCGGTTGGCAGCCTCGTCAGCTATATACAAATTGCCAGCCGGATCGAAGGCAATATGTTGCGGTAGATACAGACTTGCCTGCGTTCCGGGTTTTCCGTCTCCGACGTATCCTCCCGCGATCGTTGTCACAATCTGATTCGAGTCGATCTTACGGACGCGATCGTTGTTACTATCCACCACCAACAAGTCGCCCGCAGCGTCGGTAGCCAATCCCCACGGCAAGGCAAAGAGAGTGGACAGGGCCGCCATGCCATCTCCGTTAAACCCCCCGCTGTTGGTTCCCGCAACAATGTCTATCTGCTGGGTGGTCAGGTCAACGGCCCAGAGGTTGAAGTTTGTGCTGATGTAGAGCTTTCCACCGGAGAGTAGCAATCCAAGCGGAACTCCGATGGCCGCCGAGGTAGCGGGGCCGCCATTGCCGCTGTTTCCACTCAAGCCATTTCCCGCATAGGTCGTAATGGTTCCTGTGGAATCAACTTTACGAACACGATAATTACTGGTGTCGGCAACATAGAGGTTGCCATTGCCGTCCACGCAAACAGCTTCAGGAGTGCGGGAAAGTTGGGCTGAAGTGGCTGGGCCTCCATCTCCGCTGAATCCCCATGTCCCGTTGCCCGCGACCGTGTGGATGTTTCCGGCTGTATCTACCATTCGAATTACAGAGTTGTAGCCGTCCGCGATATAGACGTTCCCTGACGGGTCGCTGGAAACGGCCGTAGGGTAATGCAAAGTGGCTTGCGTGGCCGGACCGCCATCACCCGAATATCCGAGCGTCCCATTACCTGCGATTGTCGTGATGACCCCAAGTTTTGTGATTTTCCGAATGCGCGAGTCGTCGGCGATCAATAGATTACCCTGGGCATCAAACGTGATTCCCGCAGGGGAAACCATCGCGAGGTGTGCCGGTCCCCCGTCGCCGCTGTCTCCGCAAATGCCAGTGCCCGCAAAGGAAACAATCACGCCATTCTTATCAATTCTGCGTATGCGACAGTGTCCCTCGTCAGTGACGTAGATGTCCCCCCTCGCGTCGACCGCGACCGATCTTGGATAGCCGAGGCCCGCGGAGGTCGCCGGCCCTCCGTTTCCCAGATACCCCCCGGCGACCGTGAATACTTTTGGGGTTTGTGCATTGACACTTAGACTGGCCGCCAGAATGCACAACACCGACAACACGCGAGTAACTGCCTTCATGGTCTCTCCCAGAATAAAAAGCTTTGGATCGTAAAGCGGGGTCCGTAAAGCGAGGAGGGCATTTTTAAGGGTCGCAGAATAAATGTCAAGTTAATTACTGGCTACTGCAGGCTGCGCTGCGGGTCGCAATGACATTGCACGGATGTTGCCAACTTAGCCCAAAAATTTAACGGGCCTCCTGACTCGTTTAAGTCAGGAGGCCCGGGCAGCCCTCCCCCAGAACTGCTCGATGACAAATTTATATGGGGGAGGGTTTAGTGGGAATGGCACTGTGGTGCCAGACCCGGCCACCATCGTGCCATCCGTTCACGGGATGTAATATTTGGCAACGTTACGGGAAAGACCACAATCCATAGGTCCTTCGCTTCGTTCAGGATGACAAAGTGATTTAGCGTTACGAACCGGCGTGGCTCCGCGCTCGCCGTGACGGAGCGATCTCAGTCCGGTTTCGACCTTTGGCTTTGGCGGCATATAGGGCTTCGTCTGCTACCCTGAGCAGCGCCTCGCAGTCCAAGGTTTCCAACTTGCCGGGTTTCGCGGCGACGGAACCGACGCTGAGAGTTACGGTGATCTCGCCAGCTGCGCTCTTGAAAGCCCGTTCACTAACCGCCTGCCGCAGCCGCTCTGCACTAACGGCAAGACCAGACGCATCGCATCCGGGCACAATGACGAGGAATTCTTCTCCTCCGTAGCGGCCGACGCTGTCGTAACTCCTGACTGCGGCCGCCAACCGCTGCCCGGTTTCGCGAAGCACCGCGTCTCCGGTCAAATGGCCATGGGAGTCGTTAATCTCTTTGAAATGATCCAGGTCCGCCATGATTACGCCCAAAGACTCACCGGTCCTGCGGCTGCGCTGCGCTTCCCTTTCCAACACTTTAAAAATCGCGCCCCGGTTCCAGAGGCAGGTCAAGGGATCGTGCTCGGCTTGGAATTGAAGCGCTTCATGGGCGTGGAGCAGGGCTTCTTGAAGTTCGAGGACGCGCTTCCCTGCCCGAACGCGGGCGCGTAGCTCTTCGAAATCGAACGGCTTGGTCAGATAATCGTCGGCGCCGGCATCCAATCCAACCACCACGTCGTGAGTTTTGTCCTTTGCGGTTACGAGCAGCAGGTAGCGGTAAGGGCCGGAGACATTGGCACGGATTCGGTGGCACAGTTCCACTCCGTCCACTCCTGGCATGATCCAGTCCAGGATCGCCATTTGCGGGGAACTTTCTTGCTGCAAGGCGGCCCATGCATCCAGACCATTGTCGACTGCGACTACGCGGTAGTTCCATTGTCGCAGCCAGGTTTCGAGAAGATGCCGAAAGATGGGATCGTCCTCGGCCACGAGCACTGTGTTCAAGCCGGGCGAGGGTTTTCCGGAGTCGATCTGTTCGTTCTCGTGCGTCAGAAAGGCCGTCATGGGTGTACGGTCGCGGCATCTCTCAGCAACAACGTCACAGCCGCAAACTCACGTTCGAACGTGACGAGAGCTTCGGCGGCGCCGCCTAGTGTTTTATTTCTTCCCATGGTCTCGAGCTCGAGGGCAGCTTTCGCGGCGGCGTCGCCTCCCAGGCAGCTGATCTCGCCCTTCATGCTGTGAGCGCACTGCATGACGGCTTCAGCATCGGATTCGAAGACGGCTTTCTGCAATTTCAAAATCAGCTTCGGAGACTCTGCCAGGAAAATCTGGATTAGCTCTTGCAGCAGTTCATCGTCGCCTCCAAGTCGATCGAGAGCTTCGATCTTGTTCCACTTCTCAGGAGTGGGAATGTTTTGGGTGATCGTTGTCATAGCTGCCTCACTACCGAGGCCAGCCAGGGTTCGTTCGACATCACTGAAGCGTATGGGTTTCGTAAGGTATCCATCCATTCCTGATTCCAAACAGCGTTCGCGATCGCCTTTCAAGGCGTGGGCAGTCATCGCGTAAATCGGTAAGTGAGTTCCATTTATTGTTTCTTTTTGGCGGATTGCCCGGGTCGCGGCCAATCCGTCCATTTCAGGCATCTGAACGTCCATAAATACCAAATCGAACCCTTCACTTGAGACCAGAGCCACCGCTTCCCTTCCGTTTTGTGCTAGGACTGAAGTGTGGCCCATGTTAGCGAGCAATCGCATAATCAGTGCCTGATTGATTGCGTTGTCTTCCACTACCAGAACCCGCCGTTTGGTGGCGGATTCGCGAATGCTGTGGCGGGTGACAAGGGGAGGATCCGCGGCTAGATCGAGCCCGGGCTCATGGCCTAATACTGTTAGAATGGCGGTCAGCAAATCCGCTTTCATCACCGGCTTAAGAAGGTAGGCTGCGATACGTAAATCGAGGCACCGTGCCGCTTCTCCGGGCCGGCCTGCCGAGGTCAGTAACAGGATAGTGGCGTCTCTCAGCACGGGATCGTCGCGGAATTTCTCAGCCACTTCGAAGCCATCCATTGCAGGCATACAAACGTCGAGCAAGACCAAACGAAACGGCTCACCTTTTTGATTTGCGGCTCGCGCCATCGACAAAGCTTCGGAACCGCTATGCGCGACGACGGGGCGCATTCCCCAAGTCTGAGTCATGTCGTGAAGAATCCGGCCGTTGGTGTTGTTATCGTCAACGACCAGCACCGGCATTTCTTTCAAGCGATCCTGAATAAGGGGCTCCGACTTTTCCTTATCGGCGATAGCTGGTTTGAAATGAGCAGTGAAACGAAACGTACTTCCCTTTTCGCTTTCACTCTCCACCCATATTTTTCCGCCCATCATTTCGACCAGCCGGGCGGATATTGCTAGACCCAAACCTGTTCCTCCATATTTCCGTGTGGTGCTGCTGTCGGCTTGAGAGAAAGCCTTGAACAGGAGGTTCTGTTTGTCGGCCGGAATGCCGATGCCGGTATCGGAAACGCTGAACTGGAGTTCGATGACTCCCATCTCAGCGGCACAATTCCTTACTTCTACGATCACTTCTCCGGCGGCCGTAAATTTGATCGCATTTCCGACCAGGTTGATCAGGATTTGGCGCAGCCTCCCAGGATCGCCAGCTACACGGCGGGGAATATCCGGGGTGGCGTCGTAGGCAAGCTCGAGGCCCTTCTGATGCGCCCGCAATGCCATGGTCTTCATGGTCTCGCCAACGCAGTTGTAAACGTCGAAGTCGATCTCATCGAGCTCAAACTTGCCGGCTTCCACCTTGGAGAAGTCCAGAATGTCGTTGACCACCGAAAGCAAATCCTCGCCCGATGTTTTCACCATGCGGAGGTAGTCCTGCTGGTCTTTCGTCAGGACGGTTTCGAGCGCCAACTCAGTCATGCCGAGAATTCCGTTAATAGGAGTGCGGATTTCGTGGCTCATATTTGCCAGGAACTCACTCTTTGCCCGGTTTGCGTCCTCGGCGGCATCCCTTGCTGAGACCAAGCGGGAATTAATCGTCAAGAGTTCGGTCGTACGGAGCGCAACTTCGTCTTCCAGGTGATTTCGCTGGCTCTGTAATTCAGCATCGCGCTGCTCGATCCGGGCGAGCATGCTGTTGAAGCCATCGATCAAAACCCCGATTTCATCATCCCTGGTTACTTCATGGCTGGTTACAAGATGACGCAGGGAATAATCTTTCTCACTGGAGACCTTCTTGATGGTTCGGACTAATTCGAAAATGGGTGTAGAAATCAGTTGCTGAAATTTGGAAGCTAGCAAGAAAGCAACCAAAGACGAAATCAGCAAAACGCACGCAATAACGCCAGCGTATCGTTGCAGTCGTGCAAACATTTCTCCAAGGTCAGATTCGATATAGACAACCCCAATAAGTTCCCCTTGGAAACGAATGGGACGGAACTCGGAAAGTTGACCGTGCGCAAAATGGGTTCCAGTTGCTTGCGGGGACGCCGGTAAAGGGTTTGAGCTTGACTGATCGCGAATGTATTTCGCGAAGGCTTTGCCATCCGCGTCATATATGCAAGCAGCGCGGATATGAGGCTCGGCTTTTAAGGCCACGAGGACATCCTCGGCGGCCCTGGGGTCGTGAAATGTCAGTGCTGCGGTGCTATTGCGGGCAACGACTTCTGCCAACGTAGCGATGTCGAGCGCCATGCTTCGCCGGAATGAAAGGATGTCGTACACTCCCATCGCCATACATGCCATCAAGAGGGTGACAGCGCTGGTGAGCACGATGATGGCTGTGAGCCTCCGGCCAATCGACATGTCCCGTAGGAATTGCATTTAAGGTTTTCCAGCCTGGGATTTACCCACCACGAGCTTGGCCACGGTCAAAAGCCTTGCGCTGAGTCTGAGGTGAGCATGTTCAGCGGCGTCGACATTTGCTTCAAAGCGAACCCGCTCTCCCTCCAAGACAAAGTTGATCATTCCGCCATCGTCGGTGAAACCGGAAGTGTCACCCACAGTGAGAACACTTGCTCCCGTGAGGTTTTGCAAGATCTGTCGCATCTGTCCTCTCTCCGAGCTGGCGATAAACACGATTTGACACGAGCTGGCATCAAGGCCATGTGGCAAATTTGAAATCTGAAGGCGGTGACCACCGACAGTCTTACCGGCGATCGAGCCCTCAAGGTCGCTGCCAAATGGATTCAACCCTAGGACGCAAATCACGAGGGGCGAGTTGGGGCTTCGAAAAGCGCCCGTCGGCCATTCGACAAATTTTGCAAAGTTGAACAGGTAAGCGGCTTTGACTTGGTATTCAGTAGTGGTGCCATCTTGCCCGGCGCATCGCGCCAAACCTACAACCAGTGCACAGATGGCTCGCAGCACGGCACGACCGGGCTTCCTGGGAAATACTTCGCGCAATGAGTTGCTTTGCAACTGGCGAGAGCCTTTGAATCTCGGATTCAATATTTTGTTTTGTTGCCACATGAGCTTGAACAAACCGACCTAGGGGACTCTTGACCCGAGCGCATCGAAGGCCGCCTGAAGACTCCCCACGTGTTGACTCCATTCCGAGTTGCGTCCCGAAAATCCGTCAAGCACTGGAATACATAGGGTTTCTTCGGCCCAAACGCGACATTTCTTTACCTGGAGCTTGCCCGATAAGCCAACAACCGGAGTGTCTCTACTCCTCCACGCACGAAAGTACGATGGCCCGTTCCGCGTTCCGGCATTCCCTTAGTGACGCGGAAGACGCTAAAGGCCCTCAAGGCTAAGGTGGCGATGCCGATGAGAACTTCAATGCCAAGGTGACATTTCCGCGGATAAATCGGCTAATGGCCTGAATTCCACGGCGACTGCGCAGCTGATCCTTGCAATATGGAGGTTGCACGCAACTGTGATGGAAATGGGACTTCAACGGAAGGTAGCGCTTGGCTTCATGTGTGCAATGCTCATGAGCATTTCGCTCGACTTCCTCAGTTGGCGCAATAAGAAGGCTGCGTCCGACGAGGCAGATTTAGTCGCGCACACTTATCTCGTAATGAGGCAGCTTGAATTGACCCTGGGTGATGTAGTCGATGTGGAAACCGGTGCGCGGGGTTTTGCGGCGACTGACCAGGAGCCTCTTCTTGACCCCTTTAACTCTGGCCAACTTTCGTTGGTGCAGGACTTGGACTCACTTCGGCGGTTAACTGCAAGCGATCCTACTCAAAGTACATGGCTAAACCCTCTGACAGATCGCATCAAAATGGCTGTCTCCTTGTCCCAGGAAATGGTTGCGTTGCGGAAGGTGAACCATGGTCCTGGGGCGGCGGAGTTTCAGCAAGGCAAGACTCTCGTGGATGCGGTGCGTGGTGCAATTCGTGCACAACAAAATGAGCAGACGCGAATATTGAATCAGCGAACTGGGAGCACCGAAGCAAAAAGAAAACAATCCACCAACATCATGCACTTGAGCGCGCTGTTGGAGTTGACCCTGCTGGCACTCGCGTGGATTACCGTCAGCCGTGCTCTTATCGCCAGTACGCGGGCCCAGGTGCAGATTGAAAACTTAAATGGCGCACTGGAGCGCCGCGTTGCGGATCGCACCGAACAACTCTTGTTGGCCAACCGGTCGTTGCAGGGCGAAATGGCCGAACGCCGGAAGGCCGAGGAGGTGCGCGAGCGCTTTGTGGCGTTAGTGGAGTCTTCTGAGGATGCAATTGTCAACAAGACGCTTGATGGCACGATTACTGCCTGGAATCCCGGCGCGGAAAAAATCTTCGGTTATCCAGCTCAAGAGGCAGTGGGCAAGTCGATCAGTATGTTGGTGCCTCCTGAGCGCGCGGACGAAGAGTCTGAGATCTTGGGGCGAATCCGGCGCGGCGAGCGCGTTGAACATTTCGAAACCACCCGCATTCGAAAAGATGGGCGGACTATCGACGTTTCAGTAACGATCTCGCCAATAAGAGACAGTAGAGGCACGATTGTTGGCGCGTCAAAAATTGCCACTGAGATCACGGAGCGCAAGCGAGCCGAAGCGGCCGTGAAGGAAAGCCTGGCAACCACGACAGCAGCACTGAAGGAGTTGGCCGACCAAAAATTTGCTCTGGATCAACACGCTATTGTGGCGATCACCGACGTACAAGGCACGATCACCTACGTAAACGACAAGTTCTGCGCGATCAGCAAATATTCCAAAGAGGAACTAATCGGCCAAAATCACCGCATTCTAAACTCTGGACACCACCCGAGAGAGTTTTTCCGGCAGATGTACCATGCCATCGCCAAAGGGAAGGTTTGGCGCGGCGAGATCAAGAACCGGGCCAAGGATGGTTCGATCTATTGGGTGGATACCACGGTTGTTCCGTTTATCGGAGAGGAAGGAAAACCGCGCCAGTACGTGGCGATCCGTGCCGACATCACCGAACGCAAGCGGGTCGAGGAAGCAATGAAAGAGAGCCTTGCCACCACCGAGGCGGCCCTGAAGGAGTTGGCCGATCAAAAATTTGCGCTCGACCAACATGCAATCGTGGCCGTGACCGATGTCCAGGGCACCATCACTTACGTGAACGATAGGTTCTGCGCCATCAGCCAATATTCCAGAGAGGAACTGGTGGGCCAGAATCACCGCATTCTAAATTCCGGTCACCACCCGAAAGAGTTTTTTCAGCAGATGTACCGTGCCATCGCCAACGGGAAGGTTTGGCGCGGCGAGATCAAGAACCGGGCCAAGGACGCTTCGATCTATTGGGTGGATACCACGGTTGTCCCATTCGTCAATGCAACCGGCAAACCGGAGCAGTATGTCGCGATCCGTGCCGACATCACCGAGCGCAAGCTGGCGGAACAGGCTCTGGCCGATCTCAATGATGACCTGGAGCAAAGAGTCATGGAACGTACCGCGCAGCTGCAGTCCGCCAACAAGGAACTCGAAACTTTTACTTATTCCGTCTCGCACGATTTGCGGGCGCCTTTGCGTCACATCAGTGGATTTTCCAAAATTCTGATGGAAGAGTTCGCGGCGTCCCTGGCCCCGGAAGCGCGACGCCATCTGGAGCGGATCGCGGAAGGAGCTCGGCGGATGGGTCTCCTAGTGGACGAGTTATTGCGACTCGCCGGAATCGGTCGTCAAGATTTAAGGGTGCAATTTGTCAACCTGAACGAGCTGGTTGTCGATGTGATAAGCGTCTTGTCTCCTGATGCCGAAGGGCGGCTTACGGAGTGGAAGATCGACAACCTGGGTTCCATCAGCTGCGACCAGGTATTGATTCGGCAAGTTTTTCAAAATCTCATCGCCAATGCTCTGAAATTCACCCGATCCCGTGCAACCGGGATGATCGAAATCGGACGGATTGACGGCGCAGGAGAGTCCACTTTTTTTGTCCGCGACAACGGGGTTGGATTTGACATGAAATATGCTGACAAGTTGTTTGGGGTGTTCCAGAGGCTTCATCGCGTCGAAGACTTCGAAGGCACCGGAATTGGGCTGGCAACAGTGAAAAGGATCGTTCAAAAGCACGGCGGCCGGACTTGGGCTGAGGGAGTTCCCGGCAAAGGCGCGACATTCTACTTCACGGCCGGCCGCCCAGTCATCGTCAACACGGTACCGATTAATGAAGCCACAGGAGTTCAAATATGAATTCATTTGATATCGACATATTGCTGGTGGAAGACAGCCCAGACGATGCCGATCTGGCGATTCACGCGTTGCGGAAGGAAAAGCTGGCGAATAGCATTTTCATCGCCCATGACGGCGAAGAAGCTCTGGACTTTATCTTTTGTCATGGGAAATTCAACTCCCGAACATTCGACCATCCTCCCAAGTTGGTCCTCCTTGACTTGAAACTTCCGAAGATTGACGGAATGCAAGTGCTGAAAACGATTAAGGCCGACCCCCGCACTAAGACGATCCCAGTCGTCATTATGACCTCGTCCAAGGAGGAGCGGGATCTGATTTCCGGTTACGACTTGGGCGTGAACAGCTTTATTCAAAAGCCCGTCGACTTCGACCAGTTCCGCGAAACGGTGAAGCGGGTGGGATTCTACTGGATGGTTACAAATCAGCCGCCAGTCAATTCGCACTCCACTCTGACCCACACCGGCTTGCTCACAACATGACAACCGCAGGCATTCAAACCGCGAGCGAAGGGCCAGCCCAGATCAAGTCCAGTCTGGAGGTGTTGATCATTGAAGACAGCATGGTCGATAGCGAACTCATTCGTCACGAATTGCGTCGCTGCGAATTCGACGTCTCCTGTCATGTAGTTCAAAGCGACGGAGACTTCAAGGCAAGGCTCAAGGAAGCCTTACCTGACATTATTCTTGCCGACTACAATCTCGGCCAATGGAGGGGAATGGATGCCGTTGAAATATTGCGCAAGGGTCGCCTGGACATTCCATTGATTTTGGTATCGGGTGCGCTTGGCGATGAGACGGCAGTGGAATGCATCAAGCAGGGCGCAACCGACTACGTGCTGAAAGACAAATTGGCCCGCCTGCCCGCCGCCATGCATAGGGCTTTGCAGGAAAAGCGGCTCAGACTCGAACGCAGAGAAGCAGAAACTAACCTGGCCAAAAAAGTCGAGGAGCTAGCACGCTCCAACCGTGACCTTGAGCAATTCGCTTACGTAGCGTCTCATGACTTGCAGGAGCCTCTGCGCATGGTTTCCGCCTACACGCAGTTACTCAGCGACCGTTATCGAGGAAAGCTCGACGAGCAAGCCGACAAGTACATTCATTACGCAATCGACGGCGCCACCCGCATGCAGGATCTGATCCACGATTTGCTGAGGTTTTCTCGAGTCGGACGGCAGGAAATGGTTCTCCAGTCCGCCGATATCAAACTCGTTGTCGAGCAGGCAATTGTTAATCTGAAAGTGTCAATCGATGAAACTTCGTCCACTGTGAACTGCGGTCCCCTGCCGATCGTGATGGCAAACGGACCTCAGCTTGAGCAGGTATTTCAGAACTTGATAGGGAATGCGATCAAATTCCGCGATGGTGCAATCCCGGTCATCAAGATTGGCGCGGAATTGAAGGGCGGCAACTGGATCTTTTCCGTGTCCGACAATGGGATCGGCATCGCGCCTGAGCACTCAGAAGTCATCTTCACTATCTTTCAACGACTGCATACACGGGCGGAATATTCAGGCAACGGCATTGGTCTGGCGATCTGCAAAAAGATCATCGAGCAGCATGGCGGCACGATTTGGCTTGGGGACCACAGTGGTCCGGGCTGCACCTTCAACTTCAGTATTCCCGCTATGGAAAATGGGGCCCCAAATAAAAATGAAGGAAATCAAGGAAGTGCTATTGGTGGATGACAATCCGGCCGATGTGGACTTAACCACGGACGTGTTGAAACGAAATCCATTTCCGAGCAATGTTCATGCCGTCGTTGATGGAATCGAAGCAACCGCGTTCCTGCAACGGCAAGGTAAGTACAAAAATGCGAGACGTCCAGACGTGGTGTTTCTGGACCTGAATTTGCCCGGCAAGGATGGGAGATCCGTGCTGGCGGAGGTTAAATCCAATCCCGCACTGCGAGCCATCCCAATCATAATTTTCAGCACTTCAAACGCGCATAAAGACATTGAGAGCAGTTATGAATTGGGAGCGAATTGTTACATCACCAAGCCGGGAAACTTGCAAGGCTTCGTGTCAACCGTGGGGGCGCTGGCGAATTTTTGGTTTTCTTGCGCCATGCTTCCGGGAAGGGAAAAATGATGGATCGCAACACTACTGGCCACGTGCTGCTAATAGAAGATAACCCCGGGGATGCGGATTTGATTCGGCTGCGCCTGGTCGAAGCCAGTTCGGATCTCGAAGTTTCGTGCGTCAATCGTCTTTCTTCCGGCATCGAATCGCTTGCCCAAAAGACTCCCTCGGTCGTCCTGCTGGATTTAAATCTTCCCGACAGCCATGGTGCCGATACCTATCGCAGTCTGCTCAAAAAAGCGCCCACTGTGCCAATCGTAGTTCTTTCCGGTCTTGAGGACGAACTTCTGGCCACCAAGGCCGTCCATCAAGGAGTTCAGGACTACCTGGTAAAGGGCAAATTCGACAGTAAACAATTGGCGCGCGCGATTCATTATGCCATCGAACGGCAGGCATTGTTGATCTCACTCGACATGAGCCGGAAGCAGCAACTGCAGTTTAAGGACGAATTTCTCTCGCATGTCTCGCACGAACTGCGCACACCGCTGACCTCAATCCACCAGTTTGTCACCATTTTGCTTGACGGCTTGGCGGGCAACATTCCGGCCGAACAGCGCGAACATTTGGGCACGGTTCTGGGAAGCACAAACCAGCTTCTCGCCATGATTGATGACTTGCTGGAGGCGACTCGCGCTGAATCTGGAAAGCTCCGTGTCGAACTGCGTTGCATCAGTATTGGCGATACCGTTATTCAGGCTGTCACCATGTTGCGAGCAGCCGCAAACGAAAAACAAATTAGGCTCGAGATGACCGTGGACAACGGACTTCCGCTGGTCTCTGCCGACCCGGAACGCGTGCTTCAAATTCTTCTGAATCTCATCGACAATTCCTTGAAGTTCACTCCCGCCGGTGGATCAGTGGCAGTGAACGCCTGTTTGTCGCCGCAAGATCCGACGTATGTGTGCATCTCCGTTACCGATACGGGGCGGGGAGTAAGTCCGGAATCCAAACATCTGATTTTCGAGCGTTTGTATCAAGACCCCAATTCAAGTAGCAACAGCCGCAAGGGGCTTGGGTTGGGCCTGTATATAGTCCAGGAATTGGTAAGATTACATGGCGGACGCATCTGGGTCGAAAGCCAACCGGGCCACGGAAGCGTTTTCTCTTTTACCCTCCCCCTGTTCTCTCTCTCCAAACTTCTTGCTCCGATTGTTAACTCCCAGGGCAAATGGCCCGATCCGCTTGTGCTCATCACCATCGAGGGAACTCCCAGGCTACAGCCGGGTCTTCCCCGTCGCGCCAATCTGCGTTTGCAATGTATGGACATTCTAAGAAGCTGTGTCAGCCCGGATAAAGATATCGTCCTGCCAGCCCTGACCGGGGAAGACGGAAGTGAGATCTTCATGGTTGTTGCCACAGCTGACGAGCGCGCCACCGACATATTACTGAAGCGGATAACCGGACAATTCCAGCGGTCTGCCGAATTGCAATCCAGAATCGAGATAAGAGTTTCCGCCCACCACTTGCGCCCTCCTCAACCAAATTCAGACGTTCCTGCACTGGCACAATTGGAACAACAACTTGCCGAAGTGATTAACCGCGTTTCGATTCCGGTACGCGGACAACAACCTTCCTCGCCAAATTCGGAGTTCGACCTCATTTTGTCGAAACTCGCGGATGCGCCCGTACGCAACTCAAATTAGCTCTAGAAACAAATCAGCTACTCGAACTTAGAAAAGAGGAAACAGTGGAACTACCAAAAATATTAATTGTTGATGATGATCCTGAACTAAGGCGCGGCCTGAATTTGCGCTTGCGGGCCAATCACTATGACACTGCTTATGCCACGGACGGAGTTTCCGCCATGGCAATGGCGCAGAAAGAGAAACCGGATCTCATTATTCTTGATATCGGATTGCCCGCGGGCGACGGATACGTCGTGCTCGATCGCTTGCAGGAGAATGCATCACTCTCTTGCATTCCGGTCATTGTGCTGACGGCCCGCGATCCTCAATACAATAGAGAGCGGATTCTAAAAGCTGGGGCTACCGCGTTCTTCCAAAAACCCGCCGACAACTTCGAGTTGCTGGGAGCTATTCGATCGGTACTGAATCCAAGATGGCCCGGGACTGGGATGCCACAGCCATCTTAAATGGATGGCGGTCGAATTGAAGACCAAAGCGCAGCCGGATCGCGATTGGGGTCCTTTGTTTTACGACTCAATATTAGGAAGCAGAAAAAAATTCACGGGCTCCCCTATTTCAGCCCTTCCACTACCAGCAGCTCGGACAAGATACGGCGGTAGTTGTAGGCATAGGACTTGCCATCGCGCGACATTACAACCGATCGTATGTCCACAACTCCGGAAGGGTCAGCCGGCATCAATCGCAGCACTGCCGCTTTTTGTCCTGTAGAAATATCCGCCTTGTAGACCGATGTGGGCAGGCCGTCATCGCGGACATAGAGGGACCGTACGTCGTCACCCCACTGCACGAAGACCATGCCTGGATCGAGTCCAGGCACAAGATGCGCGGCTCCGCCATCCACCGGAAACAGCGCCAGCCTAGCATCCGGACCGGGACCGACCAGGAATTTGCCATCGGGAGAAATCCCGTCCGCAAAAACACCTTCGGGCGTCACCGGCTTAGGAGCACCGCCGTTGATATCCTGCACGTACGTGCGGTCGGGGTGGTTGGACTCGGCGCCACAAAACCAGATTCGTTTCCCGTCGGGGAAAAAGCCCAAGCGGCCGACGACCCGCTCAATTCCAGGGATGGGCACGACCTTCGGTTCGCCCGCAGCGGTGGGCAGGATCGTGATCTTCGGGGGCGGGCCTGAGAGAAAGGAAAGGGCCCACTTGGCGTCTGGAGAGAAGCCCCCGGCGTAACCTTCTCCCAACCGGATGGGCACAGAACCATTGAGGGTGCGCACACCAACTGAATAGTTGGGGCCTCCCATCGCGCCCTGCTCTTCGATGAGAATCTTTTGCCCGTCGGTGGAGATGTCATGGAGCAGAGTGTAGTCGTACCAGGAAAGGTCCCGTTCGCCTTTGGCTCCGGCAGCACGACCAGCGATTCGATAGCGGGGATCCGCTGACATAACGAGAACCCGGCCATCAGCGGAGATGTCCTGCAGCATGAGCGTGGTGGGAACGACGAGCACAAGGCGTAGCCGGCCCGACAAGGTCACAGCCCGCAACAGGTCTGCCGCACCGTTGTCGGAAGCCGCAAACCAGATTTCTTCGCCGCTGGCAGACCAGGCCAGACCTCGTTCGTCCTCCCATTCCTTGGTCAACGTCCGTTTGTGGCCGTCGAGATCAATCACTGCAACCGTTCCCCGAGTATCGGCCTCGACCGTGTGGTCGAAAAAAGCAATCCTGTCCCCATTGCGAGAAAATCGAGGCTGGCTGATCCAGCCGGCAGTATCGTATAGGACCCTGCCAATGGGATACTCCAGGCGGTCGCGGCCGTTGACAATGTGGACGACAGCCAGGCTGCCGTCCGGTCCCCAAGCCGCATCGCGAACATGGTCGAGTACCTCGCGAGGAGCACCGCCGGACAGGGGAACGCGCGCCAGAGTTCCATCTCGTTCGGCAAATCCTATCTTGCTGATCAGGAATGCGATCTCGTTGGTCGGGGAGATGGAAACAACCCTGCTACCTTCAATGCCGATAGCCTGGGGTTGGGGAAACTCCGCGCGCGTGGAGAAGATCTGCGAGGGTTGGCCCTCCCAGGCTGCGCTATAAACCACGGTGTGGCCATCCGGGGAAAATCGTGCTGAGTTGACTGTTCCCAGTTCGTAAGTCAATCGATAGAAGACGGGAGCGGCCGTGGTCACTCTACGCGGCCACCACCAAAGGCCGGCGAACACAAGCATCAGCAGGAATCCCGCGGCTATCGGAAGAATTCCAGACCAACGTCGGGGCCCTCTCATCGCCCGCACCGCCGTGCTGCCACTTGAAATCTCCGAGAGGTTCACCAGATTGAATGCCACGTCGCGCGCCGACTGAAAGCGCTCTTCCGGATTCTTTTCCAGGCAGTGGCGAACGATGCGCTCCAGTGCCGGAGGCACTGTGCGATTGATTTCCGATAGCTCTGGTGGATCCTGTTTCAGGATCGCGCTCATGGTCTCCACCGAAGTATCACCATGAAATGCGCGCTTTCCCGAAAGCATCTCGTAAAGAATCGCGCCAAAACTAAAAAGATCGGAGCGGTGGTCGGCGTTCTGTCCCTTCACCTGCTCCGGCGACATGTAGCCAGCCGTGCCCATCACCATTCCCGGCTCGGTTTGCGACGCCATCGTCACGCCGTCGGAAGGAACCGTGCCTTCGGGATGCGTCAACTTGGCCAGGCCGAAATCCAGAATCTTCACTCGTCCATCGCGCGTAATAAAAATATTCTCCGGCTTCAGATCGCGATGGATGATTCCCTTGTCGTGAGCCGCCGCCAGACCCCGCGCCGCCTGCTCGGCGTAGTCGGTCGCCTTGCGCACCGGCAGCGTGCCGGGACGCAGCCTCTCGCGCAAGGTCTCACCCTCCAGAAACTCGGTGATCATGTAGGGCGAGCCGTCGTGCTCGCCAAAATCGTGCACCGCCAGAATGTTGGGGTGATTCAGCGCAGCCGCGGCCTGTGCTTCCTGCTGGAAGCGACGCAGCCGGTCGGGGTCGCGGGCGAAACCCGCAGGCAGTACTTTGATGGCAACATCGCGGTTGAGCCGCGCGTCGCGAGCACGATACACCTCACCCATGCCGCCGGCGCCGGCTGGCGCCACAATTTCGTACGGCCCGAGTTTGGTACCAGAGGCGAGCGTCACGGTTGCGCGCAATTATAGCCTGCACACGGTGACTGTCACGTGGGAAGTCAAGGATGTCCTAACTCCCAAGCTGGAGCGTAGGCCAAGACTCGAAAGTATCCGTAGCGAATCCCACTCATCCGCAGAAAACGCGAATGATCGGGCGCCCGGCAACGGGCTCTGCGCTATATCGACGAACCGGAAAGTAGTGCTCATAGACGCATGCGGAAACTTCTAAAGGTTGCCGCAGGGGTGTTTACCGAGAGTCGAGGCGAGCGATTTCAAGAGGAAATAGCGGATTGGCTGGGAACTGATCGCGCAAAGAAGCCAGGAGTTCCCGGGCCATGGGCTTGTCCTTTTCCCGGACGTAGGCGATCGCCAGCAGGATGCGCGCGAATGGAGCCAAATATTGTCCGTGTTCGGCGGTCAATTTTAACTCGGCAATCCCGGCCTGCTTGTTGCCGGAAATGCCGCCGAGCTTTACCAACCAGCGCACCGGACTGGACATGCTTCCAATAATGTATTTACTGAAGCCGGTTGCCACGTGAGCGTCGTAGCAATCAGGATCGACGGCCAGCAACTGCTGCGCCCACACGTCGGCTTGCTTGGTAAAGTGCAACGACGCAAGATTGCGCTTTTCTATCAAGGCTGCGTAGTCGGCCCGAAGCCCCGAAGACAAAGTCATAGCGAATAATGCATTGCGGTCTTTCGGATCCGTCCCTAGTTTCTTTCGGGCCTTTGTCTCCGCTTGATTCAAAGCTGCGTTGAACTGGTCTCGGACTGCCGGATTAGGATCGAGCTTCTTGCGAGCGTCGAAAGCCTTGTCGTCTTCCAGAAATTGTGATTCCAACACGCCCAACCGGTTGAATTCTGAAAACAGGAATCCCGCGGCATCACAAGCGGGGCCGAGAGGATCTTCGGGATGCTGCCGCTCCCAAGCGAGAAATAGGTCATGGGCTTCGGAGAAATTAAGGTTGTAAAGTAAGTGAAAGCCTTGATTGAGGGTCGGACCTGGAGCTGCACTGATCGTTGTTTCGACGGCAAAGGCGCTGATCGTTAAAAATGCGAAAGCAACGGCAATCAATAAATACGAGGCCCGGTTTGTGACTCGATCGTTCAAACGATACGCTCACACTTCTTCAACCGCAGACCGATTCTACTGAAAAGGTCGGGGTCCTGTTGACTCTTCTTTTGCATAAATTTGTAAAGGCATTGTAAAGCCTGCCCAAAACTGGTTTGCTCCTCCTTACATAGCTTTGTTACCTTCTAATATTCTCGGGTTGCCGCAAGGCGCCGGCTCACGAAATAGAGATCCCTATGGCCATTAAGTTCCGCGGGGTTGATTTTATTGAATTCGATTCCCTGCTCAGCGATGACGAGCGCTTGGTCCGCGATACCGCCCGCAAGTTTATCGAAGATAACCTGATTCCGATTATTGAGGAGTGCAACCGGGCAGGCCGGTTCCCTCGCGAACTCGTCGGCCCTATGGCAGAACTGGGATTCTTCGGGGCGTCGCTTCATGGCTACGGCTGCGCTGGGATGTCGAACGTTGAGTATGGCTTGGTGACGCAAGAGCTGGAGCGCGGCGATTCCGGGGTGCGTTCCTTCGTGAGCGTTCAATCGGCGCTGGTGATGTATCCCATTTACGCGTTTGGAACGGAGGAGCAGAAACAACAGTGGCTCCCCGCGATGCAGAAGGGTGAGAAGCTGGGATGTTTTGGCCTGACCGAGCCGGATTTCGGCTCCAATCCCAGTGGCATGCGCACCCGCGCCCGAAGAGTTGGGAAGGAATATGTATTGAACGGCGAGAAGATGTGGATCACCTCTGGATCGATCGCGGATGTGGCAGTGATTTGGGCAAAGGTCGAAGATGAAGACGGTCTGCATAAAGAAAAAATCCGTGGCTTCCTCGTTGAGACCGATCGCCCGGGTTTCCGCGCAGAGGACATTCATGGCAAATGGTCTTTGCGCGCCTCTGTGACTTCGAGCCTTTCTCTGCAGGACGTCCACATCCCGGAAGCGAACTTGTTGCCAGGAACGGACGGCATTAAGTCCCCACTGATGTGCCTGAATCAAGCGCGCTACGGGATCGCATGGGGAGCGGTGGGGGCGGCCATGGCCTGTTACGACTGCGCTTTGCAATATTCGCTATTCCGCAAACAGTTTCACAACGAGCCTATTGCCTCTCGGCAGCTGGTTCAGGAAAAGCTGACCTGGATGATTTCCGAAATTACGAAGTCACAGTTACTCGTGCTGCAGGTGGGGCGGCTTAAAGATAAAGAGAAAGTTGGACATCAACATATCTCCATGGCGAAAAGAAACAATGTATGGATGGCGCTCGAGTGCGCTCGCATGTCCCGAGACATTCTGGGAGCGAACGGGGTGGCCGATGAGTATCCGATCATGCGCCATATGATGAATCTCGAATCGGTGAAGACGTATGAAGGGACGCACGACATTCATACGCTGATCATCGGGCAGAGTGTGACTGGGATCGACGCATTCTGAGGCTTGGACGTGGGACAGCAATGAACCACAAAGGACACGAAGCATCCCGAAAGTGTCTGAGTCTCAGAGGAATTTCCTTTGTGTACCTTCGTGTCCTTCGTGGTTAGTCCAGAAAACTGACTACTACCGAGACGTGTACTTCTTTCCTAAACGTAAGTCCCAGACTATACTTTCGTACCTCTGCACAACCTCAACCCAAAAAGGAGATCCCGTTCTCCATATGAAAATCAATCGCAGTTTCTTACTTCTGCTCATGGGTCTTGCAGTTTTGACCGTCTCTGTATCGACTCAGGAAAAAGCCAGTCAGTCGAACAACAGTCTTCCCTACCGCAATTCAAGCTTGTCAATTGAAGACCGAGTTGCTGACCTGCTCTCGCGCATGACGCTTGAAGAAAAAATCGATCAGATCTGCGGCGGCGGACGCGGGAACGCCTCGGTGATTGACCCGACTGGAACTTTCACCGATGAGACTGCGCGCGCGACACTTTCGCGGTGGTGGGATCCGGACCTGGCATTTCCGCCCAAGCGGGCTGCGATTCTGCGCAATGCAATTCAGAGATATCTTCGGGAGAAGACTCGGTTGGGCATTCCAGAGCTGTTCATGGGAGAAGGGCTGCACGGCTTTATGGAATATGGGAGCACCAGCTTCCCGCAGGCAATTGGGCTCGCGAGCACTTGGGACCCGGATCTCGTGAAACAGGTTTTCACAGCAGCAGGCGAAGAGGCGGGTTCGGCGGGCTCGGGGCAGCTGTTTAGCCCAGTGCTTGATCTCGCGCGCGATCCGCGATGGGGCCGCACCGAAGAAACTTATGGCGAAGATCCGTATCTGGTTTCGCGAATGGCTGTGGCTGCCGTCACCGGCCTGCAGGGAGATTTGTTCAATATCAACCGCCATCATGTGGTGGCGACGATGAAGCATTTCGCCGTGCACGGCCAGCCCGAGGGAGGAACGAATACGGCGCCGGGAAATTATTCCGAGCGCATCATTCGAGAAAACTTTCTTGTTCCCTTTCAGGCCGCTGTTCAGGAAGCACATGTCGGCAGCGTCATGGCTTCCTATAACGAAATTGACGGCCTTCCTTCGCACATCAATCACTGGCTGCTCGATAAAGTTTTGAGGCAAGAGTGGGGATTCCGCGGATACGTGATCTCTGACGGCGAAGGGTTGCAGATGCTCGTACAGACGCACCATGTGGCGGCAACCAAGGCCGATGCCGCGCGTCTAGCGATCGCCGCCGGAGTGGATTACGATCTCTCAGACGGATCGGTTTACCGGACATTGCTCGATCAGGTCAAGCAAGGGATTGTTCCGCAAAACGAGGTCGATCAGGCCGTGGGTCGCATATTGGCAACTAAGTTTCGGCTCGGACTTTTCGAGAATCCTTTTGTTAATCCCGATGATGCGGAGAAAACTACTAATAGCGCTGAACATCGGGCGTTGGCGTTGAAGGCGGCAGAGGAGACTGTTGTCCTTCTGAAAAACGACAAGAATCTTCTCCCGCTCGATTTGAGCAAGCTCAAGACAATCGCTGTAATTGGGCCGAATGCCGACGGCCTGCATCTGGGCGGCTACAGCCGTATGCCGGCGCACGGCGTCACTATCTTGCAAGGCATTCAAGACCGCGTCGGATCAAAAGCCAAGGTGGTTTATGCGGAAGGCTGCCGTTTTACTAACAAGCATCAGGATTGGCATGGATGGTTCGACGACAATGTCGAGCTTGTTGATCCGACTACGCAGGCGGACAAAATCAGAGAGGCCGTCGACGTTGCGAAAAGCGCTGACGTTGCGATTCTTGTTGTTGGCGAGAACGAAAGCACGAATCGCGAGGCCTGGTCGGAGCAACATCGAGGCGACCGCGATTCGCTCGAACTGCTGGGCGCGCAGAATGATTTGGTCAAAGCCATCATCGAGACGGGAACTCCCACTGTGGTGATGTTGATTAACGGCAGGCCACTGTCTATAAATTACATCGCAGACAATGTTCAGGCGATACTTGAAGGTTGGTACCTCGGTCAGGAGGGAGGTACTGCGGCAGCCGGCGTTCTATTCGGAGACGTGAATCCCGGCGGAAAGCTGCCCATCACGTTTCCGCACTCGGTTGGTGATTTGCCTGACTATTACAATCACAAGCCATCGGCGAACCGCAGCTATGCTTTCAGCACTCGCGAACCGCTGTTTCCATTTGGGTATGGGCTTAGTTACACGTCATTCAAATTCGAGAATGTTCGGATCGAGCCCTCGCAAATCCAAACCGGCGGCACGGCCAAAGTGAGTGTGGACGTGACTAATACTGGTTCGCGCGAAGGCGACGAAGTTCCGCAGATGTACATCCACCAGAAGATTGCCTCGGTCACGCGCCCGGTAAAAGAGTTGAAGAGATTCCAGCGCATCACGCTGAAACCTGGAGAGAAGAGGACGGTAGAGTTTACGATCACTCCGGAAACGCTTTCGATGTTTAACACCGACATGCATAAAGTTGTCGAGCCGGGGGAGTTTGAAGTGATGGTCGGAGAAGATTCTGCGCACACTGCAACAACGATGCTGACTGTGGTTGGCTTGAAGTGACACCGCGGTTTCGCGCTATTGTTCAACGAACGAACGAGGGAGGCCGTCCCTACCTGGTCACCTAGATTCCGTTGGGTCGGCTGTGAATCAAGGACAAGAATTCTGTTCGGGTCTCCTGCTCATTGCGGAAACATCCCAACATCGATGAGGTTACTGCCGCCGAATGCTGCTTTTCCACGCCTCTCATCATCATGCAGAGGTGGCGAGCTTCAATTACTACTCCGACGCCTTGCGGCTCGATAGCCTTTTGGACGGTCTCCGCGATTTGGGTGGTCAAGCGCTCTTGAATCTGCAAACGGCGGGAAAAGATTTCAATCAGCCGCGGAATTTTGCTCAAGCCGATCACCTTGCCGTTGGGAATGTAGGCCACATGCACTTTTCCAAAGAACGGCAGCATGTGATGTTCGCAGAGGCTGAACATCTCGACATCCTTCACGATGACCATCTCGTCGTATGTCACCGTGAACAGAGCCGCTTTCAGCATTGCCTCCGCATCTTCTTTATAGCCCTTCATCAGGTGCTGGTAGGCACGGTGCACCCGCTCCGGGGTGCGAACCAGGCCTTCGCGGTCAGGATCTTCCCCAAGCCGCACAATCATTTCGCGGACCAGGTCCTCAAACGTGGCGGAAGTTAAGGTTGCGGGTTCGGCGATTGGCTTCATTAGATTCGATTTACGTATTGTCGAATTTATGGATTTACGAATTTAAAGTCGACAATCCTAAAATTCGGAAATACAGCAATTGTTTAATTCGCAAATCCGGCAATTATTATTTACCCCTGTATTCAAAAGAGTTCATCATGGTCTCTTCAATACGCACCTTCTCCAGATGAGCGCTTTTGAATCCACGATGCACAATATCGTAGATGACGGCGGAGAGATTCTCCGTCGTGGGGACCAGGCTCGCAAAATCCGGCAGCATATTCAGGTTCTGCACGTCGAAGCGGTCCAACACCTCGCGTTGCACGAAGCCGTCTAGATCGGCGAGGTCGCAGATCATCCCAGTGCGTTCGTCAACGGGTCCTCCCACCGTGACCTCCAGCGCATAGTTGTGGCCGTGGCCGTGGGGATTGTTGCACCTGCCGTAGGTCGCGACATTCTCTTCCTCAGACATGACATCGCTGTGCAAACGGTGCGAAGCAGAAAACATGTAACGACGGGTGAGATATGCTTTCACGCTTCTCCGTAGAAATCGACGAAGAGATCGGGAGTCTCGTAAACGCGGACTCGATGCAGTTGTGCTGCTTTCAGCTTCGGCGCCAGTCGTTGCCAGATTGCGATTGCTAAATTCTCGGTGGTGGGAATGCGAGTAAGGAATTCCGGTACCTCCTTGTTTAAGAAGCGATGATCGAGGACATCGAGAACCTCGCGATGCATGGTTTCCTTGAGCTGTTTCAGATCTACGACGAAGCCGGAGCGGGGATCAACTTCGCCTTTGACTGTGACTTCCAACGTGTAGTTATGCCCATGGCCGTTCGGATTGGCGCATTTCCCGAAGACCCGTACGTTCTCCTCCGTAGTGAAATCCGGATTGTGGTAGTAGTGCGACGCGGAGAACTCGGCTTTGCGGGTTAAGTAGACCATTTAAATTCCTAGTGCTTTAAGAATATGAAGTTGCTGAGCCGTGCTCGGCTGGACAGCCGGGAGCGGCTGTCCCTGAATGGCTCGAGGAGGGGTCGTAAGTTCTTCCCTTCCACACCACGTTTCCTTTTTGGTATCGAAGCCGCGAAGACAGCAAGAGAGCCGAAAACATTGGTAGCCCGAATATTGAAAGGGCGTTTGCTCTCCAAGAGAAATGTGCTCTGCGGATTCGTAGCAGAAATCTGAAGTACAACAGCAACGCCGTTCCAGCGGTTAAGGCCGCCGGAAGAAATTCGCCGCGCGTCGCAAGCACGCCCGCCGCGACCATGCCGCCGACAATCAACCCGAATTCGACCGATCGCAATGCTGCCAACTTTAACGAAGCCGGAAACAGAAGCGCCAGATTCTTCGTCCAACCTTCACGAAGTTGGGCGAAGCTACGATACATGCGCGTTCGAACGGCATCTGCTCCATTCCGGAACAGAATCTTTCTGCCTGAGGCCTTTACCGCTCGCGCCAGCGCCACATCTTCGAGCAAGCTGGCACGGACCGCTGCGTGACCACCGACGGCATCATAAGCTTCCCGCGAAATTAAGATGTATTGTCCATTCGCGGCGGCAGCCGGGGATGCCGGGTCGCTCACCTCTGATGGACGATAAGCCGCGGCTAGCTCCGCGAAGATCACAGGCATTACCGCCTTCTCCCAAAAGCTATGAACCTCCTGCTCGGGAGAATAAGACAGGAGAGACACTCCTTGACGTTGCGCCTCCGCAACAGCTAGTGCCAGCGAACCAGGATAGTGGACTGTGTCTGCGTCCGTGAAAAGCAACCACTCGCCCTTCGCGACGGCCGCTCCGGCCGCTATGGCATGGTTTTTCCCTGTCCAGTTTGGCGGAAGCGATCCGGGATCAACCACGTGGACGTCAGAGAAAGACTCAGCAATTTCCCGCGTTCTATCGGTTGATCCATCGTCGACGACGATGATTTCGAATGGCAGGCCCGTCTGCGTCGCCAGGGATTGCAAACAGAGTCCCAGGCACGCTTCTTCATTACGAGCTGGAACAATAATCGAAACCACTGGACGAACCGGCGGCTTGAGAGGCAAGTCCATAAGACGACTATCGTATTATAGCTTTGTGATACGCGCCTTTCGGCTGATTCCCCTCCTCTGTCTTTTTCTGCCAGGATGCTATAGCAGTTCGCCGCCGCCGATGATTGGCAGTGCCGCTCCCCAGTTTGCGGTTGAAGATTCGGATCGCAGGATTTCGCTCGGTGACTTCAAGGGCAAAATAGTAGTACTGAATTTCTGGGCGACTTGGTGTCCGCCATGCGTCGACGAGATGCCGTCTCTGGTTCGTATGCAGCAATTAATGCGGGACAAGGGAGTGACGGTGCTGGCAGTCAGCGTGGATGCCGACGGCGGCAGTTACCACAAGTTTCTAAAAGACCACAACGTCAACCTGCTGACGGTTCGCGATCCTGATCAGAAAAGCAACAACCTTTACGGCACATTCAAGTTCCCGGAAACATACATCATCGACCGCAACGGCGTGGTCCGAAGAAAATTTATAGGGCCCGTGGACTGGAATCAACCGGACATTCTGGATTACCTCAGCAAGCTGTGAAAACTCACGTAGGGACAGACGCCTCGGCTGTCTATTTTGCGAAGCAAAAAGCAAAATCATTTTAAGAAAGGTGGTCAGCTTCGCTGACGTGGACAGCCGAGAGTGGCTGTCCCAACGTGAGCCGTTACAATTCAATCGTGAGGAATTGGGACGTCATTATTGTTGGCGCCGGCATAATCGGCCTTTCGCTTGCGATTGAGTTACGCAAGCAAAGTCTGCGAGTACTGATAGTCGAACGCGGAGAACCCGGCCGCGAGGCATCCCACGCCGCAGCAGGAATGCTAGCGGATGACGATTTCGAGGAGTCCTCTCCGTTAAAACATCTCGCAACGGCAAGCGCCCGCATGTATCCGGAGTTTGTTCACGAATTGCAGGATGAGTCACGCATCAATTGCGATTTGCGAAGCCAAGGCACGCTGAGGCCGGCGTCTAATCCTGATCAACGAAATGAGATTGCGGAACTGGTACCCGCGCTAGCCGAGTCAAACTTTTCTTTCAACTGCATCATGGAACGCAGCGTCGATCCCCGAGCGTTGACTGCGGCCGCGCTCAAGGCTGCGAAACATCGGGAAGTAGATATCTCTAGTGGATCGGAAGTTGTCGAAGTGATGTTGTCGGTTGGACAGACAATAGGCGTTCGCACGAACAAGACTACATACCGTGCTCCCATCGTAGTCAGTTGTGCAGGCGCGTGGTCGGGACAATTTGGTCCGGTCCGAATTCCTACAAGGCCCGTCAAAGGTCAAATGCTGTGCTTGGTGGATGGTCCACAGCTGCGGCACGTCATCCGCTCCAACGATATTTACATTGTCCCGAGAACGGACGGGCGAATTGTCGTTGGGTCCACGGCTGAAGAGGCCGGCTTCGATAAGCGTACGGACCCGGATGTGATTCAACGCATGCGTCAAGCAGCGATCGATCTGATTCCTGCGTTGGAGAAAGCTCGCATTTTGGAGGCGTGGGCCGGGCTGCGGCCCGGTACGCCCGATGGTTTGCCAATTCTCGGTGCCACAAGTACTCCAGGATACTTTGTGGCGACAGGACATTTTCGCGACGGCATCCTGCTCGCCCCGATCACGGCTCAGTTGATGACGCAGCTAATAATGGGAAAGAGCCTGGATTACAACATTTCCGCGTTTTCACCGGCCAGGTTTTTAGACTAGCGGGAAGCAAGGTATATTATTGTTCCTCATTATTGAAGGGACCGGTAAGGGCCCGACTTTCAGTCGGGCCGTAAGTGCCGCAGAATACGTAGTCGGCCCGACTGGAAGTCGGGCCTTCCCACTAGTATCGAGTGTTTTCCAAATCTGATTTGCTTGGAAAGGCACATTTATGGCGTCTCCCGCGGTCGATTACGCTCGTGAAAATAAGCAGCGATTTCTGGCAGAACTCAAGAACTTGCTTCGCATTCCAAGCATTAGCACCCTGGCCGAGTACAAACCTGATGTACAAAGGGCTGCCGACTTCGTTGCAACCGAACTGCGCCGCATTGGAATGCAGAATGTCGAAGTCATTCCCACCAAAGGCCATCCCCTGATTTATGCGGACTGGCTGAATGCTCCGGGAAAGCCTACTGCGCTCTGCTACGCCCATTACGACGTCCAGCCCGCCGAACCACTTGATGAGTGGATTTCTCCTCCTTTCGAACCAACCGAGCGCAAGAACAACATTTACGCTCGCGGCGCGGTAGACGATAAGGGCCAGCTCTGGATGGAAATTAAAGCCGTCGAGGCACTGATGAGGGGACACAACAGCAAGCTCCCAATTAACGTCAAGTTCCTTATCGAGGGCGAAGAAGAGGTGGGAGGAGAATCCATCGCGGCCTACGTCCGCAAGGAAAAGGCCAAGCTCAAAGCGGACTTTGCGCTGGTCTGTGACACCGAACTTTTCGCTCCCAATCTTCCTACGTTGTGCGTGGGCCTGCGCGGCTTGATTTACTCGGAGATTGAAGCAGTCGGAGCCAAAACGGATTTGCATTCGGGAATGTATGGAGGCGCCGCACCGAATCCTCTATTCGCGTTGATTGAGATCATTAGCAAGTTAAAGGACGCCAAGGGACACGTGCTGATCCCCGGTTTCTATTCCAAAGTGAAAGCTCCAAGCAAAGCCGAACTCAAAGCTTGGAAGCGGCTTCCTTTCAACGAAGAGCACTACCGGAAAACCGAAGTTGGCTCCAGCGTTCTGACCGGTGAGCCCGGATTTTCTGTGCTTTATCGCACTTGGGCTCGTCCAACGCTTGAAGTCCACGGCATACCAGGGGGATTCACCGCGCCCGGCGCGAAGACGGTCATCCCCGCCAAAGCTTCGGCCAAGGTTTCCATGCGTCTGGTTCCCAACCAAGATGCGGACGACATCCTTGCCCGCTACGCCAACTATGTGAAGAAGCTCACACCGAAGGGAATTCAGACCAGTATCAAGGTTTGGAGCAAGGGGCCTGCATGCGTGGTGGGCACCGACAATAAATTCGTGAAGGCTTCAACTGAAGCGATGCGTGAAGTGTTCAAGAAGGACACAGTATTCATCCGCTCGGGCGGGTCCATCCCTATCGTCACCGATTTCCAGGATGTGCTGAAAATCCCAAGCGTGATGATGGGATTTGGTTTGCCGGACGACAATCTGCATGCGCCGAACGAGAAGTTCCATATTCCGAACTTCCATCGTGGTATTGAATCGATCTGTCTATTCTTTGAAAATCTGGGTGAACAGTAGCTACTGTTGCGGGGGATTCGGCGGCGGTTCCGGCATCGGCTGGGTTGGAGTGTCGCTGATCTCTGGCTCCTGAGTAACAGCACTGGACATCGACTCTTGTGGCGGTGTTGCCGGCTCAACCACGACCTGGGCCACGGTTGGCTGCGATGTGCCGCACGGGTAGACAACCGCCTCAGCAGCGCCTCCCTGCTTGGGAGTCAGAACGACTCGGCCTATTCCATTTGGATCCCGCTCCGATCCGACGACAATGAAGTTGAAATGAGAGCCGTTCAACAGCGAGGCGAGCACCTCCTTAGGAGCGCCGGGCCCCAGGTTGGTGAACACTTGCTCGGCCTCTGCCCCGGCGGGAATGGCAATCTCGGCTCCGGTCCGCCGATGCACTTCAGAAAGAACCTCCGACAAGTTGGCTTTATTGGAGTGTATGCTCAACAATCCATTCTCGAATAAAACTTCGACTCGCGGCGGAGATGTTGGAGCAACCGCGGACGCTTGCGCGGACACCAATGCGGCCTTGTGCAAAATGCCGTCGTTTGTGAAGTCCTCTTCGGGACGCTCGATCGAAATAATCGTTTCGGGCATAGCCGCTGGAGGAGGACTAATTTTGCTGGCGCCCAGCTTCACGACAACCCTGTTTCCAAAAGGAAATAGCTGATATTGCTGCGGCGATTTTAAGTCCAGCACAACCCGGGTGATGGGAGGATTAGAAGAGAAAATCCCTACGCGCGCTTGCCTCACCTCACCGATGTTAATAGCAAGGGTGTGTAATTCTTTAGCCGGCATCGCGTTGGGAAAATCTATTACGAGCCGGTCCGGCCCAGTAATAACCTGCGCGCGCGGAACAACCGGACCGCTTGCCGCTATTTCCACTTCCAAACTGCTCCCGGCAAGCAATGAAATTCGACGGATCGTAGCCACGCCGTTCGCGTTGTCGTGCTCTTGGGCGGACGATGCGCCCACCCACAAACCGAGGCACAACACAGAATAGGCTGATATCTTCAGGGCACTTCTCATTTCCTGAGATTAAAGCAGGGTTCACGAATTTACTGAGGAACTTTGGTTGTTGTACCACAGTCCAAGGGGCGTGGATACTGTGATTTCCTGCGGTGCGGGTATTCAGGTTTGTTCCCTTGAAAGCACTCTCCAGGCTACTATCGCTGCTAATATTTCAGCGCAAATCAGTTCGGCGCTGCCTGGTTCCGGAACAGGAACGGATTGAGGACTAGGGCCTAGACCTGTCGCTGATCCACAGCTTCCATTGCCGGTTTTTCCACAGGTTCTTACAGGGACGAGTGGCGAGCCAATTGGTAGATACCCATTTCCCAAGGGTGATAACGCCCCCGCTCCAGTGGACCCCGGAGGCAATGCCGCCGGACCCCATCCAGTTGAGTTAGGCCTGCTCTCTAACGTCGAGTGAAAGTCCTTCGGGAAAGGTATTGCTGTGGAACTTCCGCCTATCGGTTGGTCGAACATTGCAGCCGAGGGCTCTCGCGCAAAACCATACTTCTGCGGAAGCGACGCAACTCTGTTCCCGCAACGCGCCCGCGCCGTGATGGTTCCATCGGTGATCAGCTGCTCGCCGTTATGTAAGCTGACCCTCTTGGTCGTCCAATAGATCTTGTCGCCTACACGATAGGAAAGATAAACCAGGCGAGACTCACGAACCGTTACAACTCGCGCTTTGCGGAAGTCAAAACGCGAGTAATGTTCGCGGACGGCCGGGTCACGTTCACTGACAGCTTTTAGCTCTTCTGGGCTGCGAACTCCGCCGGGAATGACAGAATACGGATAAATCAGGCGCCCTGGTGTTGATGGTGTTTCTAAATCAGGAGCGTTCGCGTCTGGATCTAAATTCTGATTCCCTTCAATCCATTCCGAACTGAATTGGCGACTGGGGCCATCAGTTGGCACAAGCCAATAATGCACGAGCCATATCGAGGTCAAGGACAGAACAAGAAGGGTCGACAAAGCGGCGACACGGCGGAACTTCGAGGGCTGCAAAATCTTGCGCCTACCAAAGTGGCTCAACAGAAACTCCTACCAGCACGCTAGGGGAGGGCTTTGAAAGACGGTCTGCTAATGCTTAAGTGCAATTCCATCTCCATACGGACGCGTTTAAACCCACTGGAAACACTGCCGAATATCAGAGATCAGAGTGCGATCTCCATGTTAGGGGAAATTGTTTGCATCACACTGAGAATTTTTGGGATGAACCGAAAGAATAAATCCCGGGCAAAAGGCCCGGGATTTTTTCGTGACAATTGCGTCTAACGACTCAAGACAGTTATTGCGCGGCGGGCCTGTGATGCACTGGAGGCTTTTTCTTTCCTGGCGGCGGAGCCTTTGTTAACACAACACCTTTCTCCATCGTCATCACGAATGGATTGGGTACATACGATGCCGGTGTGCCTTCGAAGTCAAAAGTCGCGCCCTCAGCGGGCATCAATCTCGGTGGAATCGGCCCAGTCATAGTGAGCATGATATCGGCGCGTTTCGCTTCGTTGTCGTCTTCCGTACCTGCGATCTCAAGCTCGGTCGAAGAAGCTTTGATGACCCAGCCTTCCATTTGCAGAGGCAGACCCTTTATAACGTTCCACACTTTATCGGCATCTTCCTGCGCTCCCGACGAAAGCACTAATTGCCACTCTGCAAAGCTCATCTTCTTGATCTCATCAGGCGTTTTGTCCTTTACCAGATCGTGCGCCTGCTGAGCCGGTGTGGGAGGCACGTACTGGGCGATGGTGAATCCTGCCGGCGGCAGGGGAGTCGTCTTGGTCTGCGCCATCAGATCCGACCATCCTTGATCGGTCCCGTGATACTTCGTGTAAACGCTTTTACCGTAGGCTTCGATTTTAGGACCATCGGCGGTTCCGGCGGCTAGATTCGCGGTACGCGCAATAAAGAAGAGTCCATTCACGCTGTCTGGAGGCGTGGCAGTCAGATATGCCAGTGCCAATGGATAGACATCCTGCAGACTAGCTGGGTTCGCTTCGACGGTAGCGCGCAGGTATTTTTGCGCTGCGGCAAAATCCTTCGTTTGAAGCGCAGCGAATCCAGCAACACTATTCAGAAGTTGGCTCAACTGAGCTTTTTGTTTAGCGAAATCCGCATCCGCCACTCCGTCAGGCTTGGTCATATTTGGAAGCGCCTGAAGTCCTTGCTCGGCGTACTTTCGCGCATCGGCCCAATTGTTGGCTGCCTTGCTGCTGTAGGCGAGCAAAGCTAAGGCACGCACATTGTTCGGATTTGCCTGCAAGAGCCGCTGGGCGGCCTCCATCATTTTGGCCTGATTGTTAGCCTGTTGATACAGTCCCATCAAGGTTTCAAGAACGTCCGTTTTCATCACGCTGTTGGGATACTGCACCAGAAACGCTTCAAATCCGCTTATCTTGGCGGCGGGATCCGATTGCTGCGCAGCGCCCATGTAAGCGTTGTATTCCGCTGGATCCTTAATCACCGGCGCGGAGGACGAAGCGCCTGCCGCCTGGGCCTGCCCTTGTGGTGTAGTCGGCCCACCCGCTGCACACGCCGCAACTGCAAGCACAATCACCACTAGACTCTTATTCATTTTCGAAAGGCTCCTTGAGTGTTTGGGAAATCGAACTTGAAACTCGAATTCGGAAAAGCGATTTCAGCCCGAGCATCTAACCGGTAACCTAGCCGGAAGTATAAAAGCGGTGTGCTCCATCAGGGGCGCCGGAAAAGTTTGCGCGTCTTGTTCTATCCTCCAGAAACATGCAACTATTTTCCGGTGTGCGGATTATAAGTATGTGCGACGCCCAAGGCAAGCACCTTTCCCGCGTCTCCTTGCCTATCGCTTAAGATGCGCCACTCGCTCCGCGGGTAGTTTTGGCTTGGATCGGCTGATTCGAGTGATCAACTTCCACCCTTTTAGGGGCGCGGGAAACTATGACCGATGCTGTTCTGGCCCGGCAACTGGCAGTTATTACAGACGCGGGGAGGTGGCATTGGCGCTCCGTAAATGTTGGTACAATCTTGCGCAATGGGGAGGTGGGGCGTGACACCATTTGATAGCCAAACGGACAGATCGCAAATGGTTCGACACAGAATCCGTCCAACCGCAGCGCTGCTTGTGAGCTTGCTGGCTGGGTCGTGCGTGATGGCGCAAAAAGTGACTGTGCAGTTCGATCCGTCCGGCGCTTTCAGCGACTACAGAACGTTTAAAATTCTGAACGGAACGTTGAACAGCCGGAATCCCGCCCTGAATAGCGATCTGGTGAAAAAGCAGATTGAGACCGATATCAGACGCAATCTCTCGGCGCGGGGGTTGACCGAGGTGCAGAAGCAACCCGATCTCAACGTTGTCTATCACTTTGGATCGGCGCCGAAGACCGAACTTGAAGCGTTTCCTGCGGGATGGCGGGGCTGGGGCACTCAATGGGTAAGGGTGCCATATGCGGAGGGAACCCTTGTCATTGATTTGCGCTACACCGGCACCCATTCATTAGTCTGGCGGGGCATTGCATCCGAGGAAAAGAGTGACCCCAAAAAGCTTGCAGGCAAGCTGGATGACATGGTGAAGAAAGCACTCCAGAAATATCCGCCCAAGGAGAAGTAGTTGGATGTTGGCGGACTCCTTTTTCTGGCAACGATCCACTGCCGCGGCACTTTTGTATTCGCCGCGTTAAGAACCTCAATCTAACCGTTAAGCACTAGCCCACTTTCCTTGACATTCGCTCCCTGAAAATGACACACTTCCAGCCCCATGCATTCCTCCAAAAGGTGCACTACCAGCGGGATGCGGCAGATAGACCCCCAAGGAGATTTACCTATGTCGAATCGCCGAGCTCAGGTTCAGTTCTGTACAAGAATCGCCATTCTACTAACAGCTGTAGCAATGATGGCAGGTTCTGGATACTCCCAGTCAACGAGTTCACAAACCCCTGCTAGCGGCTTTCTAGCAAACGCTCAAAATCTTGGCGCGGAGGACGCTTCCAAGGAAATCTCGGTTACCGTTTGGCTCCAACTGCGGAACAAGGCTGCGCTGGATTCACTGGTCCGGGATATTTATGACAAAAACTCGCCCAACTATCATCATTTCCTGACGCCCGAGCAATACAGGTCCACATTTGCTCCGTCGGCACAAGATGCGGGCACCGTGCGCGCCTATCTTGCAAGCAACAAACTGAATGTCACTTCGATTGAGAAAAATAATCACTACGTCAGTGTAACTGGCAAAATCGGGGACATTCAACGTGCGTTCAACGTTCAGATCAACCGCTTTATGGTTAACGGAACGGTTCATCGCATGAACATGTCTGAGGCTTCTGTTGCAGGACCCGCTGGAGCTCTGATAGCGACGGTGCAGGGATTGAATGACCTTAAATATTCATCGTATGCAAAACGCAGCGTCAATCCCGATACTGGTAAGCCTTACCGTGGCGTACCCCTGTCGTCTGTGGGGTCCGATGGACTCGTTTTCAGCCAGCAGTGCCTGCGTGCTGCTGAGGCGCATATCTTCACGACGGGGGGAGGGGCTCCGTTCGCTGTTTATTCTGGCAATCGGTACGGACAAGACCTGGGGACTCCGCCTCCAAATGCGCCTTCGTGTGGTTATGATGCGGCCGAGATACAAACCGCATATGGGCTGAATGCCCTGTATAAGACTGGTTGGGATGGCACTGGCCAGACGATCGTAATCGTTGACGCATTCGGTTCGAATACGATCACTGCGGATGCGAACGAGTTCTCGACAATCAACGGGTTACCCCCTCTCACCTCCAAAAATTTCCAAATCTTTACTCCAACGGGTCCGGTTACGTGTGATGCTTCCCCAGGCGGTTGCATCGCAGGAAATTGGGAGTATGAAACTACCCTGGACGTTGAATGGGCGCATGCGATTGCCCCAGGAGCCAACATTGCGCTCGTGCTCGGTGTCGACAACAACTTTTCGACTCTCGATGAAGCAAATCTGTTCGCGATCGACAATCTCTTGGGCAGCGTGATTTCCAACAGTTTCGGGATTCCGGAAGTGGTACTTGTCCAGTTCTTGCCTTCGGAACTTGTTGTTGGAAACAACCTTGCCGAGCTGGCTGCAGTCCTCGGTATATCCCAGCAGGTTTCGACTGGTGACAGTGGCGACAACCTAATTGTCGACAACAAGGACTTTGGTATCAACGCAACGTCTCCAGGGTCGGCGGCGAGTTCTCCGTTTGTGACCGCCGTTGGCGGCACCAGCACATTCTTGAATACGGACAACAGCCTGAACTTCCAGACCGGCTGGGGTTTTAACGAGGCACGCATCGCAAATCCAACTCCGAACCCTCCGACCATTCCTCCTCTTCTTTTTGGCTTCTTATCAGGATCTGGTGGAGGAGAGAGCGCCGTCTTCCTCAAGCCTAAATTCCAAAAGAAAGTGCCTGGTAAGTTCCGTCAGACGCCGGATATCTCCATGAACGCCGACCCAGAGACCGGAAATGAGATATTCATTACCGATCCCAATCAGGGTAACAAGCAATTGGTAGAGGTATTTGGCGGTACCAGCCTCTCTTGCCCGATGTTCTCTGCGCTATGGGCGATTGCAAACCAGGCAGCCGGAGTTCCACTTGGTGAGGCAGCGCCATTGCTTTATGAACTGCCTGCTGGCAGCATCCTTGACGTAGTCCCCGTTACCTCTCCATTTAACGTTACCGGGACCATTTTCAATCCGCCAAATCCGCCGCTGTTCGAGTCAGCGAATGCCTTGGCACAACCTGAGGGAAAGACGAAGCTCTATCTCAGTGCTTTATTCCAAAGTTCGAGCTCAACCAGATGGGACGTTTTTACATTCGGCACCGACTCGTCGCTATTCACGGCGCCTGGATGGGATAACGTTACCGGCTTAGGCACGCCGAATGGATTGGCGTTCATTAATGCGGTGGTCGCACTGACCAAGCCGCCTGCCAACTAATCCTTGCAATTGCGAGCTGATTTTAGGGCCGCTATCCAAGCGGCCCTATTTTTTTGCTGAAATCTAAATCGATTCTTCTCTTAAGTCGTAATTCCCCGATACAACTGCTCCGCAAACATTTTCCCGTCCCAATACTCGATGTGCGCTTTTAGCGGCGTTTTCGCGTCGGGGTCGACGTAGTTTTGAACCCCTTTCGGATTCATGCGAGAGTGTACGTAATGTTCCGGATGCTTCGCATTCAGCACATTGGGAGGATCGTAGAAATCCAAATGACCGCTGATGATGTCCGCGTGCGACCAAAGATTCACCCACTCCTGCGGGCGATTGACGTAGCTGGCGATCATCGGCTGGACTGCTGCGGCTCCCACCTCGCGTACCTGTGACCGCATATCTTTCTGCGTGCGAAAAACAAACGCCGTTTTGTCCAGCGGAGACCCAAAGGTGAGAAACATTCTGGTGCGAGCGGCAACTTGTAACGGTTGCGCAGAAAACTGGTCATCCATTAGCAGGCCGTTGAGGACGTCGTATCCGATCACCGAACCGAGGGAATGCCCCACGACAACAATTTTCTTGTAGAGAAATTCCGCATCATCTGCAGTTCTGACGCGATAAATAGCTTCGGCAACTCTCATGGCCGTTTGCCAGATCTGCCAGCGTACCTCCCAAAACTTGCTGACAGTATGCGCCGCGATGTATGCGGCAACGTCGCCCACATACTGGACAAGTACACTTCGCACCATGGACGCCGCCAATATCTCCACGAGCCACAGAACCAAGACGAGGAACTTATAGTTTGAGACAAAGTTTCTCCACCGGCCGTCGGGAACGACCCGAAGAAAAAGATCGCACTTCGCCACGTGTCCCAACATGAAGAACGCCGATATGACAAGCAGCCACGCGCCCCCATAAATAAATATCCATGGAATCAGCTTAGGTTTGGCCCGCCCGAAGACAAAGATACCAATCCCAATCAAGAGCACGGCAGCATCGGCCAGGACGAAGTCCCATGTCAGCAAGGGCAGCATATCGCTATTTGGAAACGCCTGGCTGCTGCCAATTGCGCGCGAAGCCGCAGCGGCTGTGGCAACACCATTGATGAAGATCAGTGCAGCCAAGAGTGCCATAATTCCTAAGAACGCGAATGTGAGTTTCTCCGTCGCGAGCAGAAATTGTTGTTCAGCGCCAAACATCCAGCGGCGATAAGTTCTGGCTGTTGTGTTCTTGATGCCGTTCCATCCCGCGTCGAAGAGAAATTTCACTACGTCCGTAGCCGAAACCTTGCCCTCGGGAATTGGCGCCCAATAAGCTTCGTAGATGTGCACTTCATATTCCTCTCCGGTGCTTTGCCTGATCTGCATCTCCGCCCGGACCAACTCCGGCTCGACATCGTCTCTACCTTGGGTCCCCAGACGAACGGAACGAATTACTGATTTGCGGACGGTCCCTCCGCCTGTGTCAACTCCGCGCGCGGCGGCTTGTGCCACCCCGTCGATCGTTTCGTAGGGCACCTGTTGCCCCATGCCATGTGCAACAAGGATCGCAACCCGGTTTACCGCCGGCGAGTCCGGAGGTCTGGCAGCGAAGGTCTTTGGCAATTCGGAAAATACCGCAGAAGGGCCCAATTCGAGATTCATCGTAGCCATGAGATAGCTCCAGAGATGAAATTCGGACCGGGAAGAGAAATTTATTCCAATTACCAAATCGATGTCAATGTTAATAGTGGTGAGGGAGTGCCAGAAATAGCCTCTGAATCCTATAGACTCTCACTGCGCTGCGAAATCCAAGCGAGGTTCACAACTAATTGGCCGCGCCGTAGGGGAGAAACTCATTACGAACACAATGGAGGTTCAGAATGACGCGACACGTGCGAATCGAAGGAAAAATAGTTGACGCGTTCTATTTGTTATTGATCTTTCTGGCGATTGCATCAGGAATATGCGCTGCTCAGCCTGTGGCCGGCAAAGAAGATCTTGTTTACGTGGGCACCTACACCGACCACGGAAGCAAGGGAATCTATTCTTACCGCTTCGATTCAAAGACCGGCCATCTGACTGAAATCGGACTCGTCGCGGAGACGGAGAACCCAACGTTTCTGGCATTGGACACACACCAACGATTTCTTTATGCTGCCAACGAAATCCCTACCTACATGGGACAGCCGACCGGTGCAGTCAGCGCATTTGCCATCGACTCCGGAACCGGCAAGCTGTCCCTGCTCAACCAGCTATCTTCTCGCAGCCCCGGTCCGGCGTACATCAGCGTCGATCGAACCGGGAAGTATGTCTTAACAGCGAACTATCCCCTCGGCAGCGTGACGGTGTTTCCAATCCTCGATAACGGAGGTTTAGGCGATCCGTCAGCATTTATCCAACATAAAGGTTCGAGCGTGAATGCGGATCGCCAGACCGGACCCCATGCCCATGCGATTGAGTTATCACCCGATAACCGATTCGCCCTGGTTGCGGACTTGGGTATCGATCAGGTGCTTGTCTATCCTTTTGATCAATCCACGGGACGCTTGGGAGAACCGCATACTGCGAAGATCGATCCCGGTTCCGGCCCTCGCCATCTCCGCTTTTCTCCGAACGGAAAATTTGTATACCTGATCAATGAAATGCTGTCTAACGTCACCGTTTTTTCCTACGACGCGGCTAACGGCGGCCTGTCCAAAGTGCAGACAATATCAACGCTGCCCAAAGATTTTGCCGGTAAGAGTAGCGCGGCTGAGATTCAGATTCACCCGTCGGGGAAGTTTCTCTACGCCTCGAATCGCGGAGATGACAGCATCGCAGAATTTGCTATTGATGAAACAAAAGGTACGCTCACGCCGATCGAAAATGTCGCAACTCAGGGGAAAACGCCGCGCAATTTTGCCCTCGATCCCTCTGGATCTTGGCTGCTGGATGCCAATCAGGATTCCAACAACATCGTGGTTTTTCGGCTCGATCAAAAAACCGGGCGGCTCAAGCCCGCCGGGGAAACTGTGCAGCTCGCCTCCCCGGTGTGCATAACTTTCGTTGAAACCATTATGGCCCGGAAACACAAGTGACATGACTGGCCGGTGCTAGAGAAGTCCGGGTGATCGCGCTATTTCAATTTTACGAAGAGCAAAACGAAGATCGCCCAAACACCAACTGTTAGTGGAAATTGCACAAGTTGCGCGGTCTGTACCGCAGTCCCCTTTGGCAGCGCGAATGTAAGCACCAGCATGGCCAGGGCTGTGAGAATCCCCAGGACTAATTTCGTCATCCAGTTCATATCGGTTTTCCCTCCCCTTTCACGGTCGCCCACCCCTTTGGGTTGCGGATTACGTCCAGCGCAAGAGTATACCTGCACATGATTTGGTGCACGTAGAATCTCGCGGTAGCCTACCTCAATGGTAACTACCCCGAAAACTCCAATTTTCACGGCCTGCTTGGTGAAGGCCACGTCGCCGCGTAACTTTTGTATACTTCGCGAATCGCATATTTGTTAGGTGTCGGATTGCCAGTTCGGGTTCCCGGCAGGAGCGCATCTATGAACCGCATCGATAGCCGGAGGTTTAAGAGCATGAACCGGCGAGAGCTATTCAAGCTTGTTCCGGTTGTGGCGCTCGGCGCGTTTGCCATCCCGAAATTCCAGAAACCGCTTCTCAAAGCTGGCCTTGGTTTCAGCGATTGGGCTTCAGCGAAACTTTTTCGCAGCGGACATTTAGCTCCCACATTCGATGACTCCGAACTCACTCCGTTCGACAAGTTTCCGCTGAACACTTACGACGTCGATGATCCCGGCGTTGATTTTGACAAATGGACTCTGACAGTCACCGGAGAGGTACAGAAGCCCGGAGACTACACGCTGGCCCAAATTCAGGCGCTTCCCAAAATCAGGCAGAACGCACGGCATGTTTGCGTCGAAGGCTGGGATGTAATCGGCCGTTACGGTGGCGTTCGTCTTTCCGACTTCCTTAACAAGATCGGCGCCGATACGACTGCGCGTTTCGTCACCGTCGAGTGCGCCGACGATTACTACGAGTCTCTGGACATGGCCACGGCTCTGCATCCGCAGACTCTGCTTTGTTACGAAATGTACGACCGGCCGCTGACGCGCGAACATGGCGCACCGCTGCGACTCAACATTCCGACGAAAATCGGCTACAAACAGGCCAAATACCTTACGGATTTGAAAGTAACCCGTGTACTCGATCGCGTCGGGTACTGGGAAGACCAGGGTTATTCGGAATTCTATGGCTTGTAAGCGAAGGAAATGACATATGTCGACTCAAGCGATTGCGATTGACGATCCAAAGACCGGTGAAGTCACCGAAGCTGTCTACGAACATCCGCTTATAGTCCGGCTCTGTCATTGGATCAATGCAATTGCGCTATTCGTGATGGTAGGCAGCGGCTTACAAATCTTTCGAGCCTTTCCGAGCTTTGGGGCAAAGATTCCCCAAAAAGATCTGATTCATTGGCCCAAAGCCTTTGCCCTTGGAGGCTGGCTCGGAGGCGCTCTGCAATGGCACCTCACCTTCATGTGGATTTACATGGCAAGTGGGCTGGTGTACGTCGGCTACCAACTTTTCAGCGGCAACTACAAACAGGTGCTGTTCGTGCCGAGAGACATCCCCGGTATGTGGCCGATGGTACGTCACTATTTCTTCTTCGGCCCCAAACCTCCTGAGAAAGAGGCTTACAACCCCTTACAGAAGCAGGCCTACACTTCAGCTATCGGATTAGGAGTGTTGTCGGTGCTGACCGGCGTTGCAATCTGGAAGCCGGTTCAGTTCTCCTGGCTGGCATGGATGCTGGGAGGCTTCCACATCGCGCGCCTGGTGCATTTTCTGGTTATGTGGGCGATTTTGGCTTTCTTGTTTGGCCACCTGGTTATGGTGATACTGCACGGATGGAATAACTTTTTCTCGATGTTAACGGGATGGAAAAAAGATCCGGGATACTTGTCGAAATAATTGTCGCTCGCGTCTGTGGCGATTTCAAAGTTGAGCTGAGGAGTAATGCTGGGAGAGGCGAGTCTGCTGGAGAATCCAGATCAACTCAACGAAGCCACGCTGATCGGACGCATCCGGGACGGCGAGAACGAGCTTTTCTATGAGTTGGTCCGGCCTTACGAGCGGCGGGTATACGCTGCGGCTTTCGCAATTCTCCGCAATGAAGCCGATGCCGACGATGTAGCGCAGGAGGCCGTGCTGAAAGCCTTGAAGCATATACGGCAGTTTCGGGGCGAGGCAAAATTCAGCACCTGGCTCCTCCAGATAACCGTCAATGAGGCGCGTATGCGAAGGAGAAAGGATCACTCCGATCTAATGGAGCCCATCGTCGATCGGCAGGAAGAAGACGGCTCCTACACGCCTCGCGACTTTGCCGACTGGCGGGAGATTCCTTCCGAGAGTCTGGAGAGAACAGAGGTTCGGCAGATGCTGGCGGAAGCCCTTGCGCAGTTGGGTCAGATATATCGCGAAGTGTTTGTCCTGCGCGACATGCAGCATTTGAGCATCGAGGACACGGCGAACGCCCTCGGAATTTCCACTGCGTCGGTCAAGACTCGGCTATTGCGGGCAAGGCTTATGTTGCGCGATTTGCTGGCGCCGGGTCTCGGCGGCGCTTGGAGCGGTAAAGCGTCTTTTGCGAAGGGGAGTAAGCCATGGTAGTCAGCTGCGAAGAGGTCTGGGCCGAAATTTCGAATTATCTTGACGGCGAGATTGAGCCATCGTTACGAGTCGCAATGGAAGAGCATTTGCGCGGATGTAAACACTGCTCGGCAGTGCTAGACGGCACGCGAAACGTAATTAACTTATATGGCGATGAACGGATGCTGGAAGTGCCGCTCGGATTCAGCCGCCGTCTACAAAGAAGACTCGGGGACAACACGCAAGGCACAAGAAGAACTTTTCTTGGCTGGATGGTGGCTGCGGCGGCAGCCGTCCTCGTCGTCGGCGGCTTTGAGGTTGGCAAGTCGGCGGGCAGTAACCCCAACATGCGTTCAGAGCACGCCGAGACAGCAGCCGGAATCCCTCCCGAGATGACCGTAATTGTTTCGCAGAGCGGCAAAGTATTTCACGTTGCGGGATGCACCTTTATCCACGATAAGACGAGACTTCGGGCACTTCCGGCCAGCGAGGCGATGCGCGAAGGTTACGTGCCATGCGTGCGCTGTTTGGGGCAGTACTTGAGTTGAGAAAACAGATTCTCTGAAGCGGAAATGGGAAGGGCACGACTTCCAGTCGTGCCGTGAATGTCGCTAGATGAGTGTTCGGCCTGACTGGAAGTCGGGCCCTTCCCGGCTAAGACGTGATGCAAAAGGTTTTCAAACGGCATGCTTTCAGCTGTAACGGCACGTTGGTCGACAGCGTATTAATACTGCTTCGTCGTGTCATCGTGCTTCATGTTGTCATCACTCTTCATATTGTCGTTCTTCATGCTATCCGTCGTTTTTGCGTTCTTTTTCTTCTTCTTGTTGGCCTTGGCGGATTTCTTATCGGTACTCATGTCGTCTTTCTTCATCTGATCTTGTTTCATGTCGTCCTGCTTCATGCTGTCGTCCTTCTTCATACTGTCATCGTGCTTCATGCTGTCGTCCTTCTTCATGTTGTCGTCGGACTGGGCAAAAGCCGCCAAAGACACCGCCAGAAAACACATCGCCATCAATCTGCTAATCATCTTCTTCATGGAATTCTCCAGGTTTAGGAATAAGGCTGAGCGAATCAGCCGTGGCCATGGGATGTGTGGCGCGGGAAAAAGTTACACGGCCATGGCGGGCTTCAGGGCCAGAAAAATGGCTCGCCGCGTGAAATTTGAGATGACAGGTCGCCTAACGGGAAACTGTTTGAGCCCTTGAAGGAACAGGGCGCGTGCGATGCATCTCTTGGAATTGAAGCACGATGTCCGCCGCGAGGAGCGAGAAAGCGAGGCACGTCCACACGACAGTCTCGACAGCCGGCGTCCCGAGATTTTCCCAGCGAGTCACACCCAGGATTACTCGCACTTCGAGGAACACTAAAGCGACAGCAAAGCTGCGAGTCACCCATTGGCGATGCTGCTGAACTTTGCCATTGAGAATGAACGCAAAGGCGATAGCCGTAGTGAGCATCAATAAGACGGCATCAACCGCGGCAGCGACGCTGAACGAGCGCGGCCCTCCCATTCGCTCCTCAAAGTACTGTATGTAAGCGCCGATGGGCCCAACGATGAGCACGGCTCCAACATAGATTCGGCCCACGACCCGATGCAACTTAGTGAAACGCCGGCGAAGCCGATCTGAGAACTGCATCGGGCCCAGCAGGAGCGCGCACGCCCCGGCCACTCCATGCGGCAAGAGCCACCATTTAAATGGTTGGTAGTGGTGCCATACTGGATCGCTCCGATGAATCAGGAAACTCTCGTTATGACGGAGGACGTAAGCCAGCATCAGTCCGACAAAGGCGAACAGAAAATATTTCGGACGCAACATGGAGGTGCGCTGAAGTGGGGCCGCTACAGTTGACATAGATCTCCAGGAGAATGTTTCAAGCTTGCGTGAGGACTATACAACAGTAACGTGGCTATTATCGCGGCAATGTTTAGGCGCCGCCTTGATTTTGTCTACGGAGGACCACCCGAGTCAGTCGATAAAGAGGATAACTTACCGCCAGGGAGAGCAGTGCGTATTCGCTGTTGCGCGTATCTTCCTTAACGGCCGCGGCGAGAAAGGCCACCGAACCCAGCCACGCGACGCCTGTTGTCCACGGATATCCCCATGCCCGAAAAGGACGCGGAACATCAGGCTCACGCCAGCGCAGGACAAACATCGCCGTATACGCCATGGCGTAATCCGCGACAAAGTAAAAAGCGCTGACCGCCAGCACGATTTCAAACTTGCCGCTCAGGATGAAGACCACAGCCACGACGGTGCCGAGCACGAGCCCGACAGTCGGAGTTCCCCCGCGGTTCACGTGGGAGGCATGTCGCGAAAGCAAACCGTCTTTACTCATGGCAAACGGAATGCGGCTAGCCATGAGGTGATATGCATTGATGGCGCTGACCAAAGAAACAATCATCAGGATTTGCAAAACGGTTTGGCCGTGGCTTCCGAAGATGACGGACGCCGCCGTGCCGAGCGCCATGGTCTGCCCCGCAATCTGCGGGATGGTGAGCACGTGCAGCAAAGCCACATTCACCAACAAATAAATTGTAATTAGGGAGAGAACGCCGTAGATCATCGACCTCGGAATATCGTGCGCAGGATTACGCACCTCTTCTCCAAAATAGATGACGCCATACCAGCCGTCATAGGTATAGATAACCGCCTGCAGCGCAAGAAGCATCGCCAACCAGGGAGAGAGGCCCACAGCCAGTGGGGCCACTGCGGGAGCGGCTGGCGATATATGAGTGAAGGCAAAAGCCGCCACCACCAGGGCCAGAAAGGCTGCCGTCTTCAGCAGGCTGGTGATGTTCTGCGTCAGACTGCCAGTGCGAATGCCATGCCACTGTAGAAACGCTACAGCGATGGTGACAGCCACCGCGGAAAATACAATGTGTCCAGCAAGTGCCGGAACAAGGTTTCCTGCATACTCGCCGATTACGATGGCTACGGCGGCAGTCGAGCCACACTGTGCGAGAAAGTCGGTCCAGCCTACGGTGAATCCCGCGAACTCCCCGAGCGCGCGGCGCGCGAATACATAGTAGCCGCCGGAGCGAGGTGACATCACGCTGAGTTCGGAGAGCGAGAACGCTCCCAGCAATGCGTACAATCCCCCGACAACCCAGACTCCTAAAAACAACACACGAGTATGCACGTAACTGCCAACGTCGCCGGGGGTGCGTAGAATGCCTGCGCCGATGGTATTGCCGATCGTCACTGCCAGGCCAAAGCCCACGCCCAAGATCCGCAACAGGCTGCCACGGGATTTTCCGGTAATCGAAACAGTTTGCTGGGGAGCAGTCGTCGCGTCGGGTGTGCTCACTGGTTAGGGACCTTTGCGCGCAGTGTTTGGCTGATACTATACGAGCGCAGCGGTTTTTCGCGGGGGATTGTAAAAAGGAAGCTTTACTATTCTGGCTGGCACCGTTCGACGGGTTGCCTCGATCGTTACTTCCAACTCCAGCGTGTTCCCTTCCTTCGCATGCTCTGAGGTTACGCTAGCCAGCGCGATCATTTTCTTTAGCAACGGAGACCATGTCGTGGAGGTTGCCTTCCCGACTTGACGCTTGCCTGAGTACAGAGGCACGTGGACACGGGATGCAGTGCTGGGAGCCTGCGGGGCCAGCCCCATTTCGTCATACAATTTTTCGACTGATGGCCAATCCACCTCTAGACCCACAAGACGACGCATCGTATTTTGGGATTGCCGTTGTTCCTTCAGTAGCGCCGAACGCCCGGTGAAATTCTCCTTGTCAAAGTGGACCATGCGGGCCATCCCCAGCTCGAAAGGAGAATATTTTTGCGACGGAATCAGCGCCTTCTTGCTGGAAGTGTAGTCGACTTCGATCAGTAGGAGTCCGGCTTCAATGCGTGCTACATCAAGCGCCAGCATTCCGGCTGCATGGATATCAAATCGTTGTCCCGCATCCATCAGCGCATCCCAGACTCTTACTGCATCGTTCCAGGGCATCCAGATTTCGTAGCCGAGATCGCCAGTGTAACCGGTTCGAGAGATGTCAACTGGCACCCCAGCAATCTTTCCAGAGGTCATTCGGAAATACTTCAGGTTGGCAATGTCGGCTTCGGCTGCGGTTTGCAACAATTTTCCGGAGGTCGGCCCCTGAAGCGCGAGCGCTGCGACCTGCTCCGAAATATCCGAGACGCTTACGTCCAACCCAATGGCATTTTGTTGGAACCACCGCAAGCTGGGATCCGCCGCGGTCCAGCGATATGCGCTTTCCGACAGCCGAGTGATGGTGCCGTCATCAACCACTTTGCCTTCCTCGTCGCACCAACAACAGTAGATGACCTGTCCGGTCTGGACTTTGTTGATGTCGCGAGTGATCACGCGGTTGACAAAGCGGGTCGCGTCCTTGCCGGCGATCAGATATTTGAAAAGAGGACTGATATCAATCAGAGCCGCCGCATTGCGAATGGCATTGTATTCATGCTCATGATGCGTCTCATAGACACTAACCGTGTAGTATCCCGACCACTCCCGATAGTTAAGGCTCTGACAGAGAGGAAAGGTTCGCTCATGCAGTGCAGTCCCAATGGGCACAGTGTTTCCTCGATCTCACATCTTACTCGAGAGGGCGGGGGTTTTGATTTTGAATGACGACTAAACCAGCAGTGACTTCTTCAGTGTGAGACCGCCGACGAACACAACGATCATTAATAGCATAAGCCTGCTTGGAGGCTCGGGAACGTTCGCGGAAAGTTGAACAATTTGAAATCCCGACCAGTTTGCTTCGTTCGCGGACCCTATATTGCTCCCAATGCCTGTTCCCACCCCGGAAATGACCCCGCTAGCGTTGGAGGTGAGATTCGCGAACAAAGCGCAATCGGCTGGGTGCGAGTCGGAGCTGACGAAAGTGGGTATGTCAATGGTTGTGCCTTCAATGGTCATATTGAAGCTGCGATTCTGATCTGCCCGGCTGCCATAGACGCACATGTCAAATGTGGAATTCGCAGCCAGACCACTCAAGGTCCAACTGATCAATGTGCTCTCTTGAGGGCCGCTCGCGCTGGCGTTACTGTTCCAGGCGATAAATTCTGATCTCAGCGGGTCTGGATTGGAAACGAAAGGATACACATCAACCGGGAGGACTGAGCCAGTGATTGAGAAATCGACCCCTGTTGCGGCACCCGTGCTGTTAGTCAAACTTGTCCATGCCGGATTTGTGTTGACAACGCCGAAAGTGGCAGTCAGGTTATTCCAGACGTTAGCAGCCCCAAAAAGTGGATTTGCGGCCGTCGCTGCCGGTTCAGGCCCGGAAACCAGCGGAGATGCACCAAACTGGTTGGGAAAGTTAAATGCCACACTGACCAGGTCCGCCCTTAACGGATGTGCTGTCGCAAGAACGATCACACCGATCAAACTCAGGCTCGAGAATAAACGTTTCGACGCAGAATGGCGCATAGCAAACCTCTAAAGAGAGTTCGCCTCAGGGGAGGCGCAAAGCTTGATGAAAATGCGACGCGGGGAGACTACAACAACTACGAATGAATAGCAAATTAAAATTCGTCGAATGGCCCGCCGGACGGCCATTGTCGAGGGTGCTCCGTCTTCGTCTCTCCGTTTCTTGGGAGAGACAGGCGGGGATTTGATTTCACCCAGAAATCGCAAGGCATAAACACGAAATGCCCTCCCGCGTAAACCGGACGGGAGGGCACCTCTATAACTCTTCGCACGCGGATAGGCCGCTACTGTTTGTCGTACACCGAACTACCCCTCAACATCTTGCCATCAGAACTCATACCCCTTGTTTCGACGGTGCGGGTCTTGCCATCTGCGGACACCGAAACTCGTGCCGTCGTCGTAACCTTCCCGTCTTTCTTATTGGTTAACATCAGCGTGTGGTCATTGACTCTCTTGTAGGACCGCGCGTCTACACTTGGATCACCGGTGACAGGGTAATCTTTATTGTCGAACGCGCCTGTCCACTCGTTGTGCATGGGCTGGCCATCGGCGCCGATGCCATCCACGGTAACCTTCACCTTGTCACCCGCAGCCTCGTAGACCACCGTGACGGGTTTCGGCAGCCCAGCTGCAACCTTCGATTTGGCCGCGTTCAGCTTCCACGTTCCCATGTTTGGATCGCTCGCGAGGCACATTGCCGCCACTGCCATACAAACCATGACGGTCAAAATAATTGTTCTTGCTTTCATGTTTTCTCCTGATTGAGAAGCAGATTTACGGACCGATGAATCGCCGCATATTGTAGTTCGGCGTGGCCAGTTCAACAATGGCGATTTTGGTCAATGGCTTACAGACGAGGGCCTTGGCTCGATCGGGTATCTGACCGCCCGGAAGCCTCGCTGGATAGAGCTACTTCTGCCTTTCAACCTCGGTGGTGTAAGCGGTGCTGAGGGTGCCTTTCGCCGTGGCGATCGGCAGCAGCGTCGGATAGAACTGCACGAACGTGGTATCCACCGCGGCATGCGCGGCATGGCATGAGTAGCAATCCCCGGCAAGGGGAATCATTTTCGCGGTCTTTCCATCACTCGGACCACCGTCGAAACCAAAGAAAGCCCACTTTCCCGGAAAACGTGACTCATCCTTAATGTGCACCTCAATGCCCATGAGGTCGGTGCTCTGATAGTTTCCTTTCTGGTTAATCGATCCCTTGTTCCTCGCCCCGCGAGCTTCGAGCACGAGCATGGTTTTGTCAGGCCATGTCCCTGTCTCCAGAAATGCCTTATATGCCTCGGGATTTACAAACACGTTATCGAACATGTGATGATCCATTTGCATGGCCGGGTTATAGCTCATATCGAAGCCTGTGCTCAGATATACCCAGTTCCGATACTGCTCGGGCAGTTTGAGTCGAGCGTCACTGGTGTATTCCGGGACGACGCTGGGCAACGCAGCATTCCGGCGATAAGGATTTGCGGAAAGGAAAACCAACAAACTGAGCAGCAGGGTTTTCAAATTGGTGAGCATGGATGCAGTATCAAGCCGGACACTTGGAAGCGCCAGACCGCTAGCTGCACAGTTCTGTGGATTCGCTGCATTCTTGCCTTCTTGGAAAACCGCTGGAGTACGATCTCAACATGGATGTAGTCCGTCCTTTTAAGTGGTTTTGGGTAGCGTCGATTTGGACCGGCATCGCCATGTTCGATGCGACTCAAACTGTCGTATCCATGCGGGCGGAAGGCATGCACCATGCGTGGGTCGAATTATTCGCGACTACTCTGCTCGCGTGGCTTCCTTGGGCCTTGGCCACGCCGCTATTAGTACGGCTGGGACGGCCGTATCCTCCCGCGTACTTATGTTTGTCTTTTTGGCTCACCCATCTCGGGGCTCTCCTCGGGATCAATCTGATTTCCGCCGCCTGGAACACTTGGCTTGAGAAGTGGCTAAACCCTTATCAACTTCATCCGCCACCCGGACCGTTTATGTCAATACTGTTTGCCAGGTTTTACAACGGCATTCTCTCGGCGCTGATTCTCTACGCCTCCATTCTCGCCATTAGCTACGTTCTCGATTCAAGGGAGCGACTGGCTCTTCAGCAGACAGAGGCCGCCGGCCTCAATGAACAACTCTCGAAAGCACAGCTAGACGCGCTACGGCGACAAATCGAGCCACATTTTTTGTTCAATACGCTCAATGCTATCGCCGGGTTGGTACGAGAAAATAAGAATAAAGAAGCGGTAACCATGATTGCCGCACTGAGTGACTTTCTGCGCCGCACCCTTGAAGAGAGTGGCCGCCAACAGGTTCCGCTCGGAGAGGAATTGGAGTTCTTGCAAAAATATTTGAATATTCAGAGAGTGCGGTTTGCAGACCGCCTGCAACTCAGCATGAATGTCCCAGCGGATCTCGCTGTCGCCCAAGTTCCCTTTCTAATTCTGCAACCCGTGGTTGAGAATGCGATCAAACATGGCATCGCTAAACGTGTACAGGGAGGCACCATTCGGATTGCCGCGTTCCACTCCAACGGAATGCTCAAACTCAATGTTTATAACGATGGCCCAAGTTTGCCTGAGAATTGGGAAAAAACCCGCTCGGGTATAGGAATTACAAATATGAGGACTCGGCTTCAAGGTCTTTACGGAGACTCGTTCGAGTTAAGCCTGCGGAACCAGGCCCCGGGCGGGGTTGAGCTGTCGCTGTCTTTGCCTTTCAGGGAGAAATAATTCGTGCGTTTGGAAGAACGCCGCCAGAAAATTCACGCGATTGTTGTGGACGACGAACCGCTTGCCCGCAGCAATCTGGTGGTGCTGTTAAAGCGGGATCCTGAGATTGAGATCGTGCGCGAATGCGGCGCCGGGATGGAGGCTCTCGCCGAAATCCGTCGTACCAAGCCGGACTTGGTCTTTCTGGACGTTCAAATGCCAGAATGCGATGGCTTCGACGTTCTCGAATTGCTCGGCCGAGATATACCTACCGCGCTTATCTTTGTCACGGCTTACGATCAATATGCGCTGCGCGCTTTCGATGCTGGCGCGCTTGATTATCTGCTGAAGCCATTCGACAATGCGCGTTTTGATCTGGCGATCTCCCGGGCAAAAGAGAGAATCGCGCAGAACGCCAAGCAGCCACAAAGAGCCGAGCGCTGGGCCGTCAAGAGTGCCGGACAGGTCTCGTTTGTGAAGACCTCAGAGATCGATTGGGTAGAGGCCGCCGATTATTATGCGTGTTTGCACGTTGGGACGAGAACCCACCTCATACGCCGCAGCATCTCGGAACTGGAACAAGATTTAGATTCGACTGCCTTCTGCCGCGTTCATCGTTCAGCCATCGTTAACCTTGATCGCGTCCGAGGTCTAAAACTAAATGCAGACGGCGAATATGAAGTACAGCTCGAAAACGGAACAAAACTGCGGCCGAGTCGCCGTTACCGCCAGCAACTGCAATCGCGTTTAGGGATCCGCAGTTCGACTCCAACGTAACCTGTGATAGGTCCTAACTGCATAAATTATCCGAACAGGTCGCATAGACTTCTAACAAATGATCAATCCGTTGGAGCGCCTAAAAATTCTGCTTGATTCCTCGACTCCCATTGTCGTGATAGAGACGGTGGAGGAGATGCGGGCAGTGCGCCTTGTACGGGCCGCTTGCTCGGCATTGAATCTCAGCACGTTTGAATGGAGCATCGCGACGGGGTTAACGCGGTGCGGCAGTGATGCTTTTCCTTCGATTGAAATTGGCGACCACTTTAACGGCGCAGGAACCGGACAAGATGCTATCGATGTGTCGGCGAAGGCGATCTATAACAGCCGTGAACCTGTTCAAGCCCTGAGCAATCTGGAAGGCGTATCCGCTGAAGCGGCGTTTATTCTCAAAGATTTTCACCGCCATATGGAAGACCCGGTTGTGGTAAGGCGTTTGCGCGACGTTGGTCAGAAATTCTCGCAAAATCGACGGACCCTCGTAATAACCGCGCCCTCAATTCAGATGCCTCCGGAACTGGGAAGCCTGGTCGAATTTCTTGAATTGCCTCTTCCAGACAAACAGCGCCTGCGCCAGATTATCGATGAACAGATCGTGCGAGTGGGAAAGACGCGAACGCTGAAGCGCACGCTGGACGCATCCGGATTTGATGTTCTGACGAACACTCTCCGCGGTCTAACCGAGGAAGAGGCGGAACGGGCAGTGTCGCAAGCGATCGTGACTCGCTACGGTTTGACGCCTGAGATAGTGACCGATGTCCTGCAAGCCAAAAAAGACATCCTTCGGCGATCAGAGATGCTGGACTTCGTCGAGGCAACCGATTCCCTCGCCGATGTCGGCGGCTTGGATAATCTTAAAGTCTGGCTCGGCCAGCGGCGTGGAACATGGGAAGATGCGGCGCGCGATTTTGGGCTGGAGCCTCCGCGAGGGGTGATCATTCTGGGCGTTCAGGGATGCGGCAAGAGCATGTGTGCACGTGCAATCGCCGGAGAATGGAAGATTCCCCTCGTTAAGTTCGACACCGCTGCGCTCTTCGACAAATACATTGGTGAAACCGAGAAGCGCACCAAGAAGATGTTTCATGTTGCCGAAGGACTTGCTCCGTGCGTTTTGTGGATTGACGAACTGGAGAAAGTATTTGCCGGAAGCGGGACGGATTCGGCTTCATCGGATGCCGGAGTTTCGTCGCGCCTCCTTGGATCTTTGCTTTCATGGATGCAGGATCGGAAAGCACCCGTGTTCGTCGCAGCCACCTGCAACGACGTCAGCGCTCTTCCTCCAGAACTGATTCGCAAAGGGCGCTTTGACGAGTTGTTCTTTGTGGATCTACCAAATGACATTGAGCGAAAGCAGATTCTTGCCCTGCAACTACGCAAGCGAAAACGAAACCCAACGGAGTTTGATTTGAATGAAATCTCGGCGGCCGCGGCTGGATATTCAGGCGCGGAGATCGAAGCCGGCGTGCAAACCGCCCTGTATGCGGCTTTTGCCAGCAAACAAGAGCTGACCACGAAAGCGCTTTCGGATGCCCTCAAGGGAACAATTCCCTTATTCAAGATTCGGGCTGAAGAAATCGAGGCACTAAGGGAATGGGCGCGGAAGAGAGCGGTGCCAGCCTCCATGCCGAGCCCCGAATGCGCAAAAACCATGGGATCAGCGGGATAGCTGCGCCAATGTCGTTCATGCGCTCTGCTGAGCTAGAATGAAGCGCGTAACATCCTTCATGCGCCGCCTCACAAAATGGCGAGTTCTTCCCAGCGGACTCTGATTCCGCGCCGAATCCACACTCCGGCGAAATACTTCATCCTCTATCAAGCGAAAAGCTAAAGGCTAAGAGCTAAGTGGCTGGATCCTCAAATTACGACGTCATCGTCATCGGCGGCGGGCATAACGGGCTGGTGAATGCAGCGTATCTCGCCCGTGCCGGCAAGAAGGTGCTGGTGCTGGAGCGGCGTCACCTTGTGGGAGGCGCTGCCGTCACCGAGGAAATATTTCCCGGATTCAAGTTCTCAGTCTGCTCGTATGTGGTTTCTCTGCTTCGCCCCGAAATTATTAGGGACCTCGATCTGCCCCGTCATGGACTTGAAATCCTTCCGCTCGACGGCACGTTCACGCCAATGCCGAATGGCGATTATCTCTGGCGGGTGAACGACCACGCGAAAACTCGCAGGGAGATTGCGCGTCATTCACGACTGGACGCCGAAGCCTACGATGACTTTGGCAAAGCCATGCTCCAGATGTGCCGCTTCGTGAAGCCGATTTTGAGTATGGTGCCACCCGATCCGTATACGTTGAATCCGCGGGAACTGATGAAGTTGTTGTTTCTGGGACGGCGCTTCCGCGATCTCCCATCCGGCGATCAATACAACCAGGTTCAGTTGATGACGATGAGCGCCATTGATTTTCTCGATCAATGGTTCGAAACCGATGTGCTGAAGGCGACGATGTCAGCGTCGGGAATTATCGGAACGTTCTTGGGCGTGCGCTCGCCGGGCACGGCTTATGTTCTGCTTCATCATTACATGGGCGAAATCGATGGAGCGTTTCGTTCCTGGGGATTTGCTCGCGGAGGCACCGGTGCGATTTCGAACGCGATCGCCGACGCGGCCCGCGAAGCCGGGGTTGAGATTAGGACCAAAGCCGGCATCGCGAAAATCATTGTGAAGAATGGAAAAGCCCGAGGCGTCGTTCTAGAGAATGGCGACGAAATCACCGCTGATGTGGTCTCTTCCAGCGTCGATCCTCGGAATACTTTCGTAAAGATGATCGAGCCGGGAAATCTTTCCGACGAGTTCATGAATGACATCAACCGTTATAAATTTCGCGGGTCGTCCGGAAAAGTAAATCTGGCGCTCGACGGATTGCCCGACTTCACATGCCTTCCCGGCGCCGGGGCGCATCTTCGTGGAGCGATTTCTATTTCGCCCAGCGTCGACTATATGGAACGAGCCTACGACGAGGCTAAGTATGGACGCTACTCGCGCGGTCCTTATATAGATATGGTGATTCCGAGTCTTACTGACCCGTCGTTGGCGCCTCCCGGCAAACACGTGATGTCTTGCTTCGTGCAGTACGCTCCGTACAAGCTTACCGAAGGAACGTGGGACGAAAAGAAAGAAGAATTCGGCGATAACGTGATCAACACCATTGCCCAGTATGCGCCGAACATTAAGAATTTAATTGTAGGCAGGCAAATCGTTACGCCGCTGGATCTGGAGCGCGAGTGGGGATTGTCGGAAGGAAACATTTTTCAGGGAGAACTGTCGCTTGAACAGCTCTTCTTTCTGCGTCCAGTTCCGGGATGGGCGCACTATCGTACGCCAATCGAAAATTTGTATATGTGCGGATCAGCCACGCATCCCGGCGGCGGCATCATGGGCGCCAATGGAAGGCTGGCAGCTTTGGAGATTTTGAAGGATCACAAGAGAGGGATGGCATAAGCCGTGGCGAAAAACCACGACACCATCATCGTAGGCGGCGGCCACAACGGATTGGTCACTGCCTTCTATCTCGCGAAGGCTGGACACAAACCGCTGGTGCTTGAGCGTCGCGACGTCGTCGGTGGCGCCGCCATTACCGAAGAATTTCAGCCCGGATTCCGCTGCTCCACGCTCGCCCACATGACAGCTCCGATTCGCGCCGAAATTATTCAGGACATGCAGCTAGCTCGCCACGGATTGAAGATGATGCAGCCTGATGTCCGCGTATTCTCTCCAACCACGGATGGGCGTTCGCTGACTCTTTACGGCGATGCGCAAAAATCAAGCGCTGAGATTTTCAAATACTCCGCCAAAGATGGGCGCAAGTATCTTGAATTCCAAAAGTCGCTGGCCAGCCTTGCGGATGTGATTGCTGACTTGCTGCCGATGACTCCGCCGGATATCGACCATCCCAGCACCAGCGATCTTTGGGCTCTGCTGAAAACTGGCAAGAAAGCTCGGGGACTCGGCCGCAGAGAGTTGTATCAACTGCTGCGATGGGGACCGATGGCAGTCGCCGACCTGGTCGCGGAGTGGTTTGATACCGATTTGCTGCGAGCGACTATCGCCGCACGCGGCATCTTTGGAACGAATCTCGGTCCCTGGTCCGCTGGCAGCGCGATGATGTTGATGTTGCGCACGGCGTGCGATGGAGAAGCATGCGGTTCGGCTTGGTTCGCGCAAGGTGGCATGGGCGCGGTTTCGCAGGCTATGTCCGCAGCATGCCGTGCGGCGGGAGTAGAAATCCGCCCCGGCATTGGAGTCGCGCAAATTGGTGTTAAAGACGGCGTGGCTACCGGCGTTGTGCTCGACAGCGGCGACGAAATCTCCGCCCGTAGCGTCATTTCCAACGCCGATCCCAAAGCTACCCTGCTCGGGCTTGTAGATGCTCAACATTTAGCGCCAGATTTTCTGGGCAAACTAAAAAACTACCGCACTCATGGAACCCTCTCGAAGGTAAATCTGGCGCTCTCCGGTCTTCCGAAGTTCACGGCTGCTCCGGATGGCGACTCTGTTCTTAAAGGGCGAATCCACATCGGTCCGGAAATCGATTATTTGGAACGAGCGTTTGATGCCAGCAAGTATGGAAAGTTTTCTGAGAAACCTTACCTCGAAGCAGTGATCCCGACGCTGATTGATTCCACTCTGGCACCTGCGGGCAAACACGTCATGTCAATTTACGTGCAGTTCACTCCTTACCAGTTACGCGAGACTGATTGGGACAGCCAGCGCGAAAAACTCGCCGACGCCGTGATCAGAACGCTGGCCGAATACGCTCCGAATCTTCCGAACATGATTCTCGGCCAGCAGGTCATCACTCCTAAGGATCTGGAACGGACTTATGGAATGACGGGAGGACATCCGTTTCACGGCGAACTCGCTCTCGATCAGTTCTTCACAATGCGTCCACTGCTGGATTGGGCGCGATACCGGACGCCTATTAAAGCACTCTATCTGTGCGGTTCCGGCACGCATCCCGGAATTGGGCTGTCAGGCGCCTCTGGAGCCAATGCGGCTGGGGAAATCTTGAAAGATTGGAAAAAGTAGAAGCGGCCGAATTCATTGCTGAGGCGCCGAAGGCTTCGGATTCAGGCCAGACGCGTGAACATCGATCTCAACAGACCCGCTCACCCGCAATAGAAACGTGCTGGGATTCTTTATTCCCCACTTCGTGTATGGGACTACGAAGTGTGCCGTGGTTGCCCAATGGTCGGGAGCCATTTCGACTTGCACAGGTAGCGTCATCTCATGGTCCGCGCCGTGAATGCTAAAGACGCCGTGGACCTGTACCGTGGATGCGCCCTCCGGCAGGACTTTGCCTTCGACGCGATCGGGATGGAAGACGATCTCCGGATATTTTGCGCTCTCGAGAATTTCCTTGTGCATCTTCTTGTCACGCATGCCATTGCCGGTATGGCCGCTGGTGGCATCGAGCACCACTTCACCACTCATATCGCCCGTAGACGGGTTGTAATTCAGCCGGCCCCGCTTGAGCTCAAAAGCTCCGTGAACGGTATGGAGCGTATCTCCGAGGGTAAACGTGACCGTGGTTTTGGCAGGAACAAAATCAAGCACTACCCCGGTAGTTTGAGCGCTCACTATAGCCCCCAGAATCAGGGCTATTAGGAAGTACCAGAGAAGCGATCGCCTCTTTTTTGTGTAAGCGCCGATGATGCAAAGCCTCTAATCGCAACTCGATAACTGCAGAGCTACTATAACGTTAGTATCTGCCAAAAGCTATGCGGTGATCGTCAATTCGACGTCTAATAATGGTCTGAGTTTTGTCGGAAACGATCGGCGATTAGAAACTAAAAATGGCGGAGAGGGAGGGATTTGAACCCCCGATACCCGTTAAGGTATGTCCGCTTTCGAGGCGGATCGTTTCAACCACTCACGCACCTCTCCGCAGGGCAGCGTTGGTCGTTGGCCCTTGGCCCACACACAGCGATATTTTCCGACAACGACTAACGACGGCTCTTAAAGAACTCTTGCAGTAACTCTGTGCACCGTTGCGCCGCCACCCCTCCGCGGACTTCCATCTGGTGATTCAGTTGAGGATGATTCAATACCTGCATCACGGAATGAACTGCGCCTGCTTTGGGATCATCTGCGCCGTAGACCAATCGCTTCAAGCGCGCATGGACCATTGCGCCCGCGCACATTGCGCAAGGCTCAATTGTAGCAAACAGCTCGCAACCGATCAGACGGTGATTCCCAATTGCAGTACCAGCATTGCGAAGCGCGACAATCTCCGCGTGAGCGCTCGGATCGTGATCCGAAAGGTTGCGGTTCCAGCCTCGACTCACGATTTTATCTCCGAGGACAACAATCGCGCCGACTGGAACTTCTCCCATTCGGAGCGCCTCTTGCGCTGCTTGTAACGCTTCTTCCATCCAGAATTCGTCCATTTGAATTTCGCCGCGCCAATTGCTGTGAGTTGGGCTAGTTTAACCAAACGCGCGATTGCATTTGAGATACAAATCAGTCCTATTCATAAAATCGATCATCGTAGCGTGTCCGCAAAATGTCGTTTGGTTTTGCCGATAATCTTGGGTTGATTGTTCTACGAAAATCCATATCAATTGTTTTTATTCCTCCCATAACTTGAAGCGTGAGCATACAGGATAGTCTGTAAGTACTAGCAGAATTAGGAGAGGCGGTTTGGCCAGTGTATTGCCACACCCAAGTGGGGAACAAACTATGGGGCAGGAAGTTTCGATCTCGTATCAGGCGGTCAAGAGCAAGGTCTACAGACTGATCGACGCGCTGGTTGAAGATGCCAAAACTCGAGGCGACGTCCAGGATTCGGTTAAGCGCTGGTGGAAGCTGGTGCATCCTGCGGACCGGCCGGTTGCCAGAAAGTATTTGATGATGGTGCTGGAAAAGTCGAACGCGAGCCTGGAAGCCATCTCCGATGGACTGCTGCAATTCGCGGAGGGGCAACCGGAACCTCAAAAGTTGTCCAAGCTTCACACTTCCGTGGCAGATCAAGCTCAGGTCCAGAGCCGAATTTAATCTTAGCGGAAGGCTTCGTGGCCGGTTCCTGGCGTCCAACGAATCGCGCCGACGGGGAAGTTCGGGTCCTGAAACAAGCCAAGGCGGAATACGCGAAGTTGCAATGAGACTTTCCGACGCCGAACTTTCATTTTGAAATCTCACCCGAAATAGGAAAAGATTCGCGTCACATTGTCGCGCGACATTTCCCCTTCTGCCTCGCCGACAGGCGCCCCTCTTGACTCTCTTCAACGATGAAAAGCAGATTCCTCCGAGGCAAGCGCCTCGTTCGGAACGACAAGATTTAAATGGGATGGGGTTGTGGAATCCCGCTTGTCGCAAAGGCGGCGAGAAATGGGGCACCTGGGCACTCCAAGGGAAATGCTAAGAGGGACAGCTTTCGAGTTGGCAGCCAGATAATTGAACCCCTTGCCGGGCATTCGCTGGATGGATAAGATGGTTCCGCTTTCTATGTCAGTAAAGGAAATTCCGGGGCAACTGAAATCCCAAAACTGCGTTCGTATTTATGTTTGGAGGTCCCATGAGACGAATTTGTTTGAGCGTGCTTGCTGGGCTTTTTTTGGTTTGTTCGGTGTGGGGCCAAAACAGCGCAGGCCTGTCGAAGAGGCTTACTAATCAGGACATTATCAGCATGGTCGGGATGGGGCTTTCAGACGATGTCATCATCGCCAAGATTCGCTCCATGAGCGCGGCGGGCGCCGACAGCCTGAGTTTCGATACCAGCGTGGAAGGGATGAAGGCTCTCAAGGCTGGAAAAGTTCCTGACTCGGTGATTAAGGTGATGCTGAATCCCGCTCCTCCGCCGCAGGCGATAAACGTTATGGCCTCGACGCCGATGACGGTTGACCCGAATCTGCCTCCTCCGGAGATTGGAGTGTACTGGAAAGACGGACCCAACTTCGTAATGGTGCCGGGACAGGCGTTGACTCAGACCAAAGCTGGCGGTAGAGCTGGCAGTATTTTCACGGACGGCCTCAGGAACCAGCATTGGGATGCTTATGTCGACGGCCCTGCGTCGAAGAACGTGGTGAGGGAGCGGCGGCCAACGTTCTATTTGTATGTTCCCGATGGGGACACTTCGTCGGATTACGTGCTGATAAAGCTCAACCAGAAAGGTAATCGCAGAGAGTTTCAGGTCGGGTCGTTCGGCGGTGTTACCGGGGGAAAGTCGGGCGTCCAGAAGGATAAAGAAGTCTCTTTTACCGCTGAACACATGGGAATACGAATTTACAAAATCACTCTGAATGAAGAACTTAAACCGGGGCAGTATGCTTTCTTTCTGGGTACGGGCGAGTCCGCCAGCATGTCCGGTGCGATGGGAGGAAACCGGTCGGGAGGGATTGCGGCTGGGAGGATTTATGATTTCGGGATCCCGGAATAATTGCAATGGAAGCGCCAGCAACACAAAGAGAGAAAAGGCAGATTCCTCCAAGTCTTACGCCTCGTTCAGAACGACAACCTGTAAAAGTGTCATCAAAGATACAGCCGGGCCGCATCCTGAACCCCGCCCGTAACTTCGATCACACCTCGCCTTCCGCTATAATAGTCATGTATGCCGATCTTGAAAGACATTGCCGCCATCGCCAAGGGCATGAGCATCACCTTTATGGAGATGTTTCAGCCTACGCAGGTGGAGAACTATCCGGACGGCCCGGGACCGCTTCGAGGCGCTAGATTTCAGGAGCGGTTTCGCGGAGTGCACGTTCTGCAGCGCGATGAGAACGGGCTGGAGAAGTGTGTAGCGTGCTTCCTGTGCGCGGCGAATTGTCCATCGAATTGCATATATATAGAAGCCGCCGAGAATACGGCTGAGAATCGTGTGAGCGGCGCGGAACGATACGCCAAGGTCTACAACATCGATTACAACCGATGCATTTTTTGCGGATACTGCGTGGAAGCTTGCCCGACGGACGCGATCACGCACGGACACGGTTTTGAGGTCGCCACGTTTAATGCCACCAACCTGGTTTACCGGAAAGAGCAAATGCTGGCGGCGATGCCGGCCCACATGGGAGCAAATGCGGTGTTCAATCAAACCGAGGTCGTGGGTGGCGCTCCCGCTCTACCGGTGCAAGGGAGCTAATTTTCTTTAGAAACTGTGATTTGATTGAGACGCCGGCCCCCCAAGCGTGGGTCGGCGTTTGTGTTAAAGCGGTCGTTCGGCGTGCGTCGTCGGCGATTGTGGTACACCATCCCCAGGCAAAGTATTTTGTGGTTTAGAACGGATTTGGAAGATAGAAACGGCAACGTGGAGAGTACGCCGTAACAAACGGAGATTGTTTGGCTCCATGGAAACAATCAAACAGCATTTTGAAGAAGAGGCGCGGGAATTCGATCGCATCATCCTCACGCTGATACCCGACTACCTGCACATGGTTGAGGCGTTGGTAATAGCCATTCCGTTCGAAAGTGCCGCGTCGGTGCGCGTCATTGATTTGGGATGCGGGACCGGAACAGTGGCGAAGCGTTTGTTCGAAAGTTATCCCAACGCACAAGTCACTTGCCTGGATCTCGCGGAGAATATGATCGCCATGGCCAGAGAAAAGCTGGCCAGGCATCAACATGTGCACTACGCGGCGGGCGATTTCAACAAGCTCGACCTCCATGGCAGCTACGATGTTGTCTTGTCATCGCTCGCATTACATCACCTGGTGACAGATGACGACAAACGCCACTTTTATCGCCAGATTCACGGGGCTCTGCGCTCTGGAGGGGTTTTTTACAACGCGGACATAGTTCTGGCTTCCAGCGACTTTCTACAAACTGTCTATATGCGGCAGTGGCGCACATTCATGAGCCGTAACGTGTCCCAGGAAGAAATCGAGCTCAAGTGGATTCCCAAATACGAAGCCGAGGATCATCCCGCAAGGCTGACGGACCAGCTGGCCTGGTTGGTGGAAGCAGGCTTTGCCGACGTCGACGTGCTGTGGAAGAATTACAACTTTGCGGTGTACGGAGGAACGAAACCTTAGCGCCGCCGCACTGAGGTTTATTTGGACATGCATTCGGCGATGGCATTTCTATGTTAGTCATGAAATTTGGCGGGACCTCGGTTCAGGATGCGGAGGCTATCGACCGCGCCGCGGCGATCGTGCGCAGCCGACGCAAGCAAACGCCCGTTGTCGTGGTGAGCGCTCTGGCTAAGGTTACCGACCAGCTCGTCCTTATCGGTCAAAGAGCTTCAGGGGGAGATGCGGATTCCGCGGCAGACCTAATTTCCACGCTCCGGGAACGGCATTTTAAAGTTGCTACGGATTTGCTGGGAGCTCGGGGCTCCAAGGAGATTGCCCCGAAGCTCAGCCAACTGCTGACTGAACTTGAGGACTTGTCTCGCGGTGTGGCTGCTGTCCGCGAACTGTCGCCTCGCAGCAGCGATACTCTGCTCTCATTCGGCGAGCTACTCTCCAGCAAGATCGTTGCTGCCGCGTTTGCGCTGCGGGATCTAGACACGGCATGGGTGGATTCTCGCGACTGCCTGGTCACCGACGCGAATCATACTGCCGCGCGGCCGCGGATGGACGAAACTCGAAAACGGTCCCAATCTAAGATCAGTCCCCTTGTCTCCAAGGGAAAGATTCCGGTCATGGGAGGATTTATCGCAGCGACTGCTGACGGAATTTGTACCACTCTCGGGAGAGGCGGCTCAGACTTTTCAGCAGCGATTGTAGGTGCAGCTCTTGACGCTAAACGAATCGAAATTTGGACGGATGTCGAGGGCATGATGACCACCGATCCCCGCCTCTGTCCGGATGCCCGGACTATCGAGCGGATCAGTTTCAACGAGGCGGCGGAGCTTGCCTATTTTGGTGCCAAGGTTCTTCATCCCGCGACTCTTTTACCCGCGGTGCAACGAAATATTCCAGTCTATGTTTTGAACTCGCGCAATCCGGCTGGCAAAGGAACTCGCATTACCGCTCACGCCCCCGCCGGTAAAGAAATGTTTCGCGCGATTACCGCGAAGACCAACATCAGCATCGTGAACGTCGTGGCTTCTCGCGGAGTAATGGTCCACGGATTTCTGCGTTCGGTATTTGAGGCGCTCGACCGCTATGGCGCCTCAGTGGACATCGTCGCTATTTCGGAAGTGAGCATGTCCTTTACCATGGAGACCAAGAGACTGCCAGAAGCCCTGCTTGCGGAACTGGAGGAGATTGCCGACGTGACTTGCGAGGATAAACAGGCGATCGTCTGCCTGGTTGGCGAGGACATCCATGGCCGCACTGGTATTGCTGCCAGCGTCTTCAGCACGGTTGCCGATGCCGGAGTCAACGTGCGGATGATTTCGCAAGGCGCTTCAGAAATAAATATCAGCTTTGTAATTAAAGAGACTGATGTTCCGCACGCGGTGCGGCAATTGCATGCCCGTTTCTTTCCCAGCGATTCCGCACGACAGAGTGGGAAATTAGCTTCAGGTTACAGCGTTAGGCCGGTGGATGGAAACGGCTCGAGACAACGTTCTCGCATGGTATCGGGGACCACGCGATCCCGGGCAAAAAAGAAATGACGACCGTGTCCAATGATCCACTCGCGGTCGCGGCGAAATCCCTGCCGAACAGGGCTACGAATGTTGCTATTCTCGGCTTCGGCACGGTAGGTCGATCCGTCGCCAAGATTCTGTGCGAACGCCGCGCTGATGGGTTGCATCTCACGCATATTTACAATCGCGGCGTTGCGCGCAAGAAAGTAGATTGGATTCCGGCGGGCGTTCATTGGACCGAGAACATTGAGGATATTTTATCTTCCGACGCCGATGTCGTCGTCGAACTGGTTGGCGGGTTGCAACCTGCCGGAGACTGGATTCGGCGCGCACTATCATCGGGCAAGTCGGTGGTGACCGCCAACAAGCAGCTGATCGCCCATTCAGGACCAGAATTGATCGCACTGGCACAGCGCGAGAAGCGGCACATTGCTTTTGGCGCGTCGGTTGCGGGAGGCATCCCCGTGATCTCGGGCCTTCAGGAGGGACTTGCAGGAGACAGACTGTCGAAGATTTACGGAATCCTGAACGGGACGTGCAATTACATTCTTAGCCAGATCGAAAATCGCGGCATTCCTTTTTCCGAAGCCCTGGCGGAGGCGCAGACGCTCGGTTTTGCGGAAGCCGATGCCAGCGATGACGTTGACGGTCACGACGCTCGTGCCAAGCTTACGATTTTGACCCGTATCGGATTGCGCAGTAATGTCGCGCCGGAGCAGATAGCCTGCGGCACAATCAGAATCATCGGCGCCGTGGACTTCGAATATGCGCATCAGTTGGGATGCACCATTCGCCAAGTCTCCTGGGCTGAACTGGAAGGCGATCATCTGTACGCCGCGGTGCGCCCGGCTCTGGTCAAGCTTTCGTCGCCGCTCGCGCGCGTTGAAGGAGGGCAGAACTCGGTGATGGCAACGGGAAAGTTTGGCGGAGAGACCGTTTTCGCAGGCCACGGCGCGGGAGGAAATCCGACGGCGGTTGCGGTCGTGTCCGACATCTTGGCCATAGCTGGATCGCGAAGGGACGCGTCGGGCATCGTATCCGATGCGCCCCAGCTCTCGCCCAGCGTAACTGCCGACTTCACGACCAGACACTATCTTCGATTCACCATCACGGATCGTCCGGGGATTATTGCGACCCTAGCAACAATTCTTTCCAAATGCGGCATTAACATTGATTCTGTTTTGCAGAAGCCGGGGTACTCGAAATCCAGCCTTCCTTTCGTGATTACGCTGGAGGCTTGCAAAGCTTCGCTGGTTGAAAAAGCGCTGGAGCAAATTGCTCATCTCGATTTTCTGATGCAGCCAACGATTAATCTTCCTCTTCTGGATTAAAGCGCACTTGCTGCAGAGGCAATAGCTGCTACCAAGCCAGGAATCGTGTATAGCTCCGCCTCAATATCCACGCGGAGGCCGAGTTGCCGAAGAGTCGCGCTCGTGATGGGACCGATGGAGGCGAAGAGGATGCCATCGAGTTGTTTGAGATTTCCTCGCTGGGCACTACCCTTGAGTAGCGCCGTGAAGTTTCTGACAGTTGAGGAACTTGTGAAAGTGATCAATTGCGGACGTCGTGTTTTGCTCTTTAGAGCTTCGTTGAGGCGCTTGCGCGACGATTGCGGGATCACGGTTTCGTAGGCTTCGACGACATCTACGTGCGCTCCGAGCTTGCGCAATTCTTGCGGAATGACATCGCGTGCCACCTTGGCCCTCGCCAGCAGAACTCGCTTGCCCTTCACGCGATTGCGCAGGCTCTTCACTACTGATTCCGCGATGTATTCTTTAGGAACAACCTGAAATTTTTGGCCGTGCTCTTTAATGGCGTCGGCGGTTGCGGGTCCGATGGCTGCGATCTTCAGGTGGGCGAATTTGTTGTTACTGAAGCGAAGTTTTTTTAAGCGCTCCCAGATGGCGTCGACAGCGTTGACGCTGGTGAGAATCAGCCAGTCGTAGCTTTCGATATTTCGCAAGGCACGATCTAGCGGTTTGTAAGAGCGCGGCTTGCGGATTTCGATGAATGGAATTTCGAAGACCTCGGCACCGAGATCGCGGAGGGCCGAAGAGAGCGAGCTGGCTTGGTGGCGAGCGCGTCCGACTAGGATGCGGAGGCCGGCGAGTTGGCAGGGATTTTCCGTCATTGCATACTACTCAGATTCGCGCTTTGTTTGAATGTTTACTTCCAGACTGAAAATTTGTCGCCACATTGTCCGGCAATTTGTGAAATGTACTTCCGCCATCCCATCAAACAGACCTCGGCGATTACGGGCGACCCTTTAGGAACAGGGTAGCTGTAGGGAACGAGGATAACTGTGCGACGAAACTGGTAGGTACCTGGGACGTAACTTGGCAACCAGCGCGGATCTCTCAAAAAGGCAAAGTCCATTGGTGGCACTTGTTTACAGTTAATCCAACTCTTGAAGATAAGGCGTCGTCTGAGACGGTCGTTCTCCAAATATCTGACCATATCGTCAGTCTGCACGTTTGGAGACATCTGGCAGTCTTGTGGCAGGGGTATTGCTTCTAGTCTGATCGATCGGAGCAACAGGGTTGGACAGAGGTATCCGGAGAAGGCAAAGAAGACTAAAACCAGAACGCCTGAGGATAGAAGTACGCTTAGCAGCCAGACGTATTTTGCTCGTGACGCAAGTCTATCCATAGATCTCTTTCAAGATGGTGTCGGCACCGACCAGGAGCAAGGCATTTCCTACGGCCTCTCCTAGTCGACTCGGGTCGCTTCCCTCTTGAGCTTCGCGCAATATTTTTGTGCCGTCGGGACAGGCTACTACGCCGGTGAGGTGCAGGAGCTGGCCGCGAACTTCGGCTACAGCGCCGATTGGGACCTGGCAGCCTCCTCCGAGCTTATTTAGCAGGGCACGTTCGCAAGTGGTTGTGGCGCGCGCCGAAGCGTTGTCCAGGAACGTTAGGTGCTCGGCGGTGTGGGAGTCTCCTGCCCGGATTTCGATGGCTAGAGCTCCCTGCCCGGCCGCGGGGCACATAGCGTCAATGGAGAGAATCTCTCTTATCAGTTCCCTCTTACCTAGGCGGTTGAGGCCGGCGGCGGCGAGGATGATTGCGTCGTACTCGCCGTCTTCCAGTTTCCGGAGTCGCGTGTCGACATTCCCGCGTAAGGAGCAGATCTCTAAATCTTGCCTTATAGCTTTAAGCTGTGCCTGGCGGCGTAGGCTGCTTGTCCCCACTGTGGCTCTTTGCGGCAGTTGCTCGATCACCCCGTAGCGAACCGAACAGAAGACATCTCGGGGGTCTTCGCGTTCCGGGATGGCTGCGATTTCGAACTCGGGAGAAAGTTGGGTAGGTAGATCTTTCAAGCTATGGATAGCTAGATCAATGCGATTCTCACCGAGCGCTTCCTCGATTTCCTTGATAAACATGCCCTTCGTTCCGACGTTGGCGAGGGCGACATCGGTGATTTTGTCTCCGGTCGTCTTGATAATTGTGATTTCAATTTCGTGGCCGCGTGCGCGCAATAAGTAGGCGATATGATTGGCCTGCCAGAGAGCTAGTTGCGAGCCACGAGTGCCGATGCGCAAATGCGGCACTAGCGATCCTTTCCTATGTCGAAAACAGGGTCGGAGCTTTCATCCTGCGATGGCTTCCCTTTCTGTTTGCCCGTTCGTTGCTTCTCTTCTTTGAGATTGAAAATCCGGCGGACTACATCGACCACCGCAGTGGCTTCGCTCTCTTTCGCTGCCGACTTCAGCGTGGCGACGGGCGTGTGCATGATCTTGTTCACAATGCCGCGAGTGAGAGCATCGATTGCGAGTTCCTGCTCAGGTGAAAGTTGGCCGAGCCGCCCCCGGACGCGGTCAATCTCGGCTTGACGGATGGTTTCTAATTGATCCTGCAACGACACGATTGTGGGAGTGACGGTGAGCGTCTGCAGACGCTCGTGAAAGCGATCCACCTCCACGTTGATGATGTCCTCAGCGCGGTCGGCTTCCTGTTTGCGATCGGAGAGATGCGAGGTGGCGGCTTGCTGCAAATCGTCGATATCGTAAACAAAAATGCCGTCGAGCTTATTCATTTCGGGGTCGACATCGCGTGGGACGGCAATGTCTATAAAAAACATGGGGCGGTTCTTGCGCCGGCTGAGGAATAACTCTCCATGCTCGCGGCGGAAGATGGCATGCGGAGCGCCCGTCGAAGTAATCACGATATCGGCGCGGTCGCAAGTGTCGTAGAGTTGCTCGAACAGAATGGCTTCGCCGTGAAATTTATCTGCGAGATAAACGGCGCGCTCGTGGGTGCGATTGGCAACGAAGATGGACGCGGCACCGTGGGCGAGCAGATGACGAGCCGCAAGCTCACTCATCTTTCCTGCTCCAACGAGGTAGACATGCTTGCCGGAGAGTGATCCGAAAATCTTCTTGGCCAAGTCGACCGCAACCGAAGCGACTGAAACGGCGGATGAACCGATGCTGGTCTCAGAGCGAACGCGCTTGGCCACAGCGAAAGTGCGAGTGAGGAGATAATCCAACTGCGAATGTACGGCACCGGCGGCTCTGGCCACGGCGTAGGCTTCCTTGACTTGTCCCAGAATCTGCGGCTCGCCGACGACCATGGAATCGAGGCTGGCCGCGACACGAAACAGATGCCGGATCGCCTCGCGCTCGCGGAATTCGTAGAGATACGCCTCATAACTAGCGGGATCGCTGCGGAAATATTCGCGGAGGAATCCACGCAGATCCGCGTGGCCATTCTCGGTGTGAGCCAGCACCTCGACGCGATTGCAGGTGCACAGGATCAGGCCTTCACTAACTCCAGCGTGTCGCAGCAAGGTTTCGAGAGCGTGCGGCAAACGTGACTCGGGAATGTTCAAGCGCTCACGGACTTCAACTGGTGCGCTCTTGTGATTCACACCGATGAGCTGGAAGGTCACGATTGAACAACCTTATGAATCGCGCTGTAGTAATTTGCCGACCACGCGATTAACGCCGCAACGAAGGCTCCCGCGGCCAGGTAGGCGGCGCGCCTTCCGCGCCATCCGGCATTCCAGCGGGTATAAAGCATGATCATGTATACGAGCCACATTAAGCAGGAAAGCAAAATTTTGGGATCGAGAAAGTCGAGGTGTCCGAAGGTCGCCTGCGCCACTACCATGCCCGCGATCAGACCCAGGGTCATGAAGGGGAAACCGAGAAGCAGCGAGCGATATCCGATTTCATCGATCTGTTGCAGCGCGGGCAAGCGGGAGATTGCACCGGGCCGCTTCGATTTCAGCCTGCGCTCCTGAACCAGATACAAAAGGCTGGCGCTAAAGCTTAGGAACAGGGCGGCGTATCCTGCAAAAATCAGGGCGATGTGAGCCATCAGCCATCCGCTGAGCACGCCTGGCGAATTGACTAAAAAAGGTTGCTGATGAGTGGCGGACGCAAAGGTCAGAACGAATACCAAGGGAAATATGACGATCCCCGGCGAGGTAGTGTGATACACGAGATAGACGATCATCACCGCAACCATTGCCAACCATGCCAACAGCGATTCGGCATGGTGCACCGACGCGAGGGTGAGCAGTCCCGAGGACAACACGGTTTCGGTGAGCGAAACGAAGTGAAAGACCATGCCCAGAGCCATGGCGGGAAGCGCGATCCGATTTAATAAGCCAGTTGTTCGGACGAGTGCGACCAGCGCATACAGCAGTCCGACGGCGTAGAAGCAGAGGGCAACGCGCAGCCAAAGTATGGGCATATTATTTCTGAGCCGTAAGGGTAGCCTTGGGTTCAGTTGGAATGATTATAGTCTGGCTAAGGGCGTGTTTCTTTTGTTGGGTGGGACAGGGCGACAATCGAGCCCTCAACAAGAATGGCTTTTCAGGACACAGGTCAGCGCCGCGCGCGTTCCCCTTCTTCTTTGAGCTTAATAAACCACATGTAAATCTCATCAACCCGGTTGATGTCCTCCATGAGGACGGGTCCATCCGCATATTTGTGAATAGACGCTTCGTTCTGTCGTCGTCTCAAGTTGGTAACCACCTGGTAGAGTTCGTCGACTTTCGCATGCATAATACGCAAGTCACTGACCAGCCTAACCTCTTCAATATCCAGCCAGCGGCTCTCGACGGCCTCTTTCGATTGCCGGGATTTCATAGACGAAGCGGGCAAGTACCCTCCCTGGAACTTAACCTGTTTATAACCTGGCGCAAACAAGGCGAAATTGGACAGATTATTACAAGCGGCTTTGGGGAGAACAATACAGTTAAGCCTGTATGCGACCGAGCCTAGGGAGGCAATTTGTGGCTTGTCAAAAGGACACGAGGATCGACTTCTGATCTCCCCGTTTCCAATTGGGGCTAGCCGCCGTTATTTCCTGTCTAAAACGACAACCTCGCGCTCAACTGGATCTCCCGACCGGGCGTGGTTGTGTCGGTGATCGTACCAAACTGCGGCGTGTTTACGTAACGATCTGGCGTGCCAAGGTTCGTGTGATTGAGCGCATTGAAAAATTCACCACGGAATTGGAATTTAGCCCGCTCAGTTAAAGCAAAATCACGAGTAAGCGCTAGATCGAGAGTCTGCATGCCGGGACCGTAAACCGAGTTACGGCCCGCGTTTCCGAAAGTGTAAGCAGGTGGCGCAATAAACGCAGCAGTATTGAACCATGCATCGGAACTTTGGGTCCCGTGCCCAAAAACGGGCTGTCCGGTGTAGTTGGCACGGATGGGATTCTCGCCCAGCACTGTGCCTGAGTTCGCAGTATCACCGAATACAGAAACGGTGAATGGGAATCCTGATTGAATTTGGTAGACGGTTGCAAGCTCCCAATTCTTCGTAATCTGAGAGAGCAATCCCATACTCTTGACCCCGGGGATGTTATAAACCGCACTTAGCGCAAA